>OLPH01000074.1_pt1 | contig 126211 bp, 112 predicted proteins | sample 1672951 | NCBI WGS metagenome assembly OLPH01 (sample SAMEA3136740, study PRJEB25190) | human gut metagenome | reverse complement strand
GCACCCGCCGCTACCACCCCGGCTATGAGTGCAAGTGGGCGACCAATACCGTGGTTCATCTGCTGGAAAACCGGGAATATACGGGCTGTCTGGTAAACTTTAAGACCGAGAAGCCGTCCTACAAGCTGAAACACAGCATAGAAAATCCCCCGGAAAAGCAGGCGGTTTTTGAGAACCACCATGAGCCTATCATTGACCGGGAAACGTGGGAACGGGTGCAGGAGTTACGCAAGCAGCGCAAACGCCCCAACCGTTATGACGAAGTGGGCTTGTTCTCCGGCATACTCTTTTGTGCCGACTGCGGCAGCGTCATGTACCAGCAGCGATACCAGACGGACAAGCGCAAGCAGGACTGTTATATCTGCGGAAGCTACAAGAAACGCACCGCCGACTGCACAGCGCACTTTATCCGCACTGACCTCTTGACCGCTGGCGTACTCTCCAATCTGCGGAAAGTTACCAGCTATGCGGCAAAGCATGAAGCCCGGTTTATGAAGCTTTTAATCGAGCAGAATGAGGACGGGGACAGACGCAGGAACGCCGCCAAGAAAAAGGAGCTGGAAGCCGCCGAGAAACGCATAGCCGAGTTATCTGCTATCTTCAAGCGGCTGTATGAGGACAGCGTAACCGGGCGCATATCGGACGAGCGTTTCACAGAGCTGTCGGCAGACTATGAAGCCGAGCAGAAAGAACTGAAAGAACGTGCCGCCAGACTGCGGGAAGAACTTTCCAAAGCGCAGGAAGCCACCGCAAACGCTGAAAAGTTTATGAATGTGGTACGCAGGCACACTACCATTGAAGAACTTACCCCTACTCTGCTGCGGGAGTTTGTGGAGAAAATCGTTGTCCATGAAAGCGTTGCCCTTGACGGGAAACGCCGGGGCAAGTTACGCAGACAGGAAATCGAAATCTATTATTCTTTTGTCGGCAAGGTAGAACTGCCCGACACCTAACCGCCCGACCTATCCGACATACCTCATGTGCCGGATAGGAACGGCAAAATTTTTTACACTTCTTTTACTTCTTTATCTCACATGAACTAAATCTCAAGGTATTAAGCAGCTTATGGCAGGAGGCGGTATTGTCCTTATCGGACTTAAGCTGATTCCACTTCTTGCCAATGTACTCAAGTAAGAAGAAAAGGAGAGCTTAGATGTTTGGAATATTCGACAAGATAGAAGAATTTTTTAAGGAACTTCTACTGGGCGGTATCCAAGCAAACTTAGAGTCCATGTTTCTTGACATCAACGATAAAGTTGGTGCAGTTGCAACAGATGTAGGAAAAACTCCCATGGGGTGGAACGGAGATGTATTTGCCTTTATCAAAAGCATTAACGATTCCGTCATTATTCCCATAGCGGGACTAATCATCACAGCAGTCCTTTGTATCGAACTTATCAATATGGTAATGCAGAAAAACAATATGCACGATACAGATACCTTTGAATTTTTTAAGTACATCATCAAGATGTGGATTGCTGTATGGTTAGTATCTCATGCTTTTGAGTTTTCAATGGCAGTCTTTGATGTGGCACAACATATGGTAAATAAGGCGGCAGGGGTGATAAATACCTCTGCCACCGTTTCCGGAGATCAGATAGTGGCAATGATGGATACCTTAAAAGAAAAGGGGCTTGGAGAGCTTGTCATGATTCTCTTTGAAACCTCACTCATAAAGGTTGCCATAGAGGTAATTTCTATTGTAATCATGCTTGTGGTTTACGGAAGAATGTTTGAGATTTATGTTTACTCATCGGTTTCAGCCATTCCATTTGCCACAATGGGAAACAAAGAGTCGGGACAAATTGGAACAAACTATATCAAAGGACTATTTGCACTTGGGCTACAAGGACTCTTTTTAATGGTTTGTCTTGGAATATACGCAGTATTAGTTAAGACAATACAGATAACAGATATACACACAAGTACCATGACGATACTTGGATATGCGGTTTTGCTGGGACTAATGATGCTAAAGAGCGGAACTCTGGCCAAAAGCGTATTAAATGCACACTAACAGAAAGGAAGGATAGGATGATCAAAAGAAAAACAGTATTTACAGCAGTAGTAATCGGAGCAGGTGTTATAGCGGTGATTGATAGAATCAAACTTTTTAGCAAGATTAATGACTTGGAAGAAAGAACAAAAGACATCGGTCGCTGCCATAATGACTTTTGTATTTTGCAGGAAAGATATAACAAAAATACAGATAAACAGATAGAAAGCATTCAGGAAGAAATCGGCTCTGTTTATGAACACATGGCAGAGCTTTCAAAGGAAAAAGAAGATGGGAGGTAAGTTATGGCGTATGTACCAATCCCAAAAGACCTAAAGAAGGTAAAAACAAAGGTAGCTTTTAACTTAACCAAAAGGCAGATGATAGGTTTCACACTCGCAGGACTGGTAGGACTACCAGTCTATTTATTTATGCGAAAGGTCGTTCCAAATGATATTGCCGTCATATTTCTCATTGTGTCCACACTCCCTATATTTTTCATCACTCTTTTTGAAAAGGACGGACTGACATTTGAGAAATATTTTAAATATATTTACCTTCATAAGTTTTATCAGCCACAAAAAAGAGTGAGAAAGGAGGTTTACCTTGAAAGACAAAAGAAAGATTCAGCAGGTAAAGTTAGAACAAAACAAAAAGAAGTTAAGAAGTCAAAAACAGGACTTAAAGCAAAATAAGGGAAAATCTAAAAAAGATAAAGGCGGGCTACTTGACCTTATTTTTAGAAAAGAACCAAAAAGATATACTGTCGAAGATACCATTCCCTATCTTAGACTCTTAAAAAGCGGTATATGTCAGCTTGACGAAAAGCACTTTAGTAAAAGCATAGCCTTTCAGGATATTAACTACCAACTTGCCTTAGATGAAGATCGAGACTTGATTTTTAATCAGTTTGCAAATTTTCTAAACTCCTTTGATCCAAGTATCAGTATTGAGTTTTCATATATCAATCAACTTGGACGAAACGAAGAAATGAAGTCGGCAATTCAGATACCGGATAAAAAGGACGGTTTTGACGATATACGTCTTGAGTTTAGAGAGATGCTTAAAAGCCAGATTGTAAAGGGAAATAATGGACTGAAAAAATCAAAGTATGTAACCTTTACAGTAGAAGCGGATAATTTAGAGCAGGCAACATCAAAACTTGAAAGACTGGAGATAGATATATTATCTAATCTAAAGAGTATGGGAGTTCGTGCGGAAAGTTTAAGTGGGGAAGAAAGACTCAAGATTCTTCACGATATATTAAATCCCAATAAGACCTTTGAGTTTTCATATAAAAATCTGAGGAAAAGGGAAAGCACTAAAACATACATTGTACCTGATGAATTTAACTTCACGCCTTCAAGGTACTTTAAGTTTGGAAAATTTATCGGGGCAGTAAGTCATTTTCAAATTCTTGCAAGTGAGCTTTCAGACCGTATGCTTGCCGAGTTTTTGGATATTGATGATAACATCAATATTTCATTTCATATTAAGGCAATCGACCAATCGGAAGCCATTAAAATGGTAAAGAGAAAAAATACCGATATTGACAAGATGAAGATTGAGGAAAATAAGAAAGCGGTAAGAAGCGGTTATGATATGGACATTCTTCCATCGGACTTAATCACCTATGGAGAAGATGTAAAGAGTCTCTTAAAAGACTTGCAGACAAGAGATGAACGAATGTTTGTGGTAAGTATCGTCTTTATGAACTTTGCAAAAACGGTGCAAAAGCTTGATAACACAATCTCTCAGATAAGTTCCATTTCAAATAAGCATAACTGCAAACTGAAAAGACTTGACCATGCGCAAGAACAAGGACTTATCAGCGTGCTACCTCTTGGCGTAAATAAGATTGAAATAGACAGAGGACTGACAAGTTCATCTACGGCAGTTTTCATGCCCTTTACCACAGAGGAGCTTTTTATCAATTCAAGTAACAGTCTTTATTACGGACTAAATGCCTTAAGCCATAACCTGATTATGGCAGATAGGAAAAAACTCAAAAATCCAAACGGTCTAATCCTCGGAACCCCCGGAAGTGGTAAATCCTTTAGTGCTAAAAGAGAAATGGCAAATGCAATTTTAGTAACGGACGATGATGTGATTATCTGCGATCCAGAAGGAGAGTATGGAAACCTTGTAAGACAATTTAATGGAGAAGTCATTAAGGTTAGCAGTAAGTCAAAGGATTACCTGAATCCCCTTGATATAAATATGAACTATGGCGATGGGGATGCGCCACTGAAAGACAAAGCAAACTTCATTATGAGTATGCTGGAGCTTGTAGTAGGCGGTAGTGGTCTTACGGCAGAAGAAAAGTCCGTTATAGACAGGTGCTTACCTAAGATTTACGAAAAGTATTTTGAAAATCCGACTCCTGACAATATGCCAATACTGCAAGACCTATACGATATGTTAAAAGGACAGGAAGAAAAGGTCGGTAAAAAGCTGGCAACGGAGATGGAAATCTATGTATCAGGTTCCCTTAATGTTTTTAATCACAGGTCAAATGTGGACTTAAATAAGAAACTCCTGTGCTTTGATATTAAAGAGCTTGGAAGTCAGCTAAAGAAAATAGGAATGCTTGTTATACAGGATCAGGTGTGGAATAAAGTATCTCAAAATAGAGGAAGCAAGGCTACAAGGTACTATATAGATGAGTTTCACTTGCTATTAAAAGATGAGCAGACAGCATCTTATTCTGTGGAAATATGGAAGCGTTTTAGAAAATGGGGAGGTATTCCAACAGGTATTACGCAAAATGTCAAAGACCTACTTATGAGTAAGGAAATTGAAAATATCTTTGATAATACGGACTTTGTCTTAATGCTAAATCAAGCGTCAGGAGATAGAGAAATTTTAGCAAGAAAACTTAAAATCTCACTTCCTCAGCTTAGATATGTTACCAACTCAAATGAGGGCGAGGGACTACTGTTCTTTGGAAATACCATTGTTCCTTTCCTTGATAAGTTCCCGAAAGATACAATTCTCTATCAGAAGATGACTACCAAGCCTGAAGAAGTGAGGTAGCCTATGGGAAAAAAGCTGAAAAAGGATTTTAGGGAAAGGCATAAGGCAAGTCTTGAAAGAGAAATGATCCATAGTGAAACATTCACTACATCTGAAGAAAGTAAGCTAAAGCATAACGATGATTACAGAGGAAAAATCGTCCATGACAAAGACAGATTTCAGGACAAGGTTCATAAGAAAATAAACAAGGTAAGTTCTGATAATGAAAAGGCTTATGGAACATCCAAGAGAAATGCAAGATATAGAGCTTCTGATAAGGATAGTGTAGTTGCTGTAAGTGAAACAGGAAGATCGGATTATATTACGGAGGTAAAGGATGGAAAAATCTATGATCCTTTAGGAAAAGACCTTGATAATGACGGGATTATAGACAGATACGATAATGACTTTAGGGACAGCGACTACTTTGAATCGACCTATGATGTGGATGATAATCTCCATAAAAAAGATGAGTTTTTTGGAAGTTCCTCTATAACTCATGAGGCTAAAAAGAGAAAGTATAAGAGGAAAAACTACACCGAAAGCCTTTATACAAGAAAAAAAGAAGATGTGTCAAAGGAAAATAAATCTGAAGGTAAAAAGACTGGAAAAGATGCTGCAAGCGAAAAAGTTCATAGTAGCCTTTCTAAAGAGCAGAGGAAAAAGCTAAAGAAAGATATGGTAAAGGTATCTGCCCTTTCAGGACTTGCCAAAGGAAGTGAAACCGTAAGGGATTATCTTTCTCATGGAAGTGATGAAAATAAAGGGGTGGAAGCAGGAGAAAAGACAGCGGACGCAAGCTCTAAACTCATTCATGGCATAAAGAAATATTCTGATAAGAAAAAGGCGAAGAAAGGATACGATCTTACAAATAAGGATTATAAAATCAGGAAGCGAAAATCGAAGCTTGAATTTCGTGATGCCAAAGAGGAACTGAAAAAGACGAATGAATATAAAAGAGTAAATGCCTATAAAAGATTTCAAAAGAAAAATCAGGTAAAAGCAGCCATTCGTCGTGAGAATAAGTCAAGGCTCAGAGATCGGATTAAAGAAAACCTCATCGGCTCGTTGAAAGGCTCAAAGAAATTTATAGTAAGAAAAGCAAAGGGACTTATGATTATTTTCATAGGTCTTATTATTTTGGGAACTTTCTTTATCAACTTTGCAGGAACGGGAATGACAGGCTTTATGAACTCCACAAGTTCTGTTCTTACAACAAGCTATTTGTCAAAGCCAAATGTCCTAAATGAAATTAATCAGAGCTTTTCTGCTATGGAGAGTGAGCTTCAAAATGAGGTTGATCATGTCAAAAATAACCATCCCGGCTATGACGAGTACATCTTAAATAATACAGAGTATATTGGTCATAATGTCCATGAGCTTTTATCCTACATTACATCAAGATGTGGAGAGGTAAAGAGTGTATCGGAAGTAGAATCCATATTAAAAGAATTGTTTGAGTCCATGTATGACCTTGAATATAGGGAAGAAGTTGAAATCAGATACAGGACAGTTACAGAAACCTATACCGATGAAGATGGCAATGAATATACCGAAAGTCATGAAGAACCTTATGAGTATAAAAAGCTCATTGTAACGCTGTATAAAAAAGAGATGGACAGCATTATACGAAAGGTATTTGCTGATTATCCCGATAACTTAAAGCACTATGAAGCCTTATTCCTTGCACAAGGAAATATGGGAGAAGCCTTTGGAAATTCTGACCTTATCAGTGCAAATGGTGGCGTAGGTGGTGGAGTTGAGTATGAAGCATCAAGTGAAGTTCAAAAGAAGATTGTTAATGCCGCATATATCACGCCATCTCCGGGTGCAGGCTGGTGTGCCATGTGGGTATCACAGGTCTATCAAAATGCAGGGCTTGGATATATTGGCGGAAATGCCTGTGATATGTACCGAAACTATACTTTTACATCAGACAGGTCAAAACTCAAGGTAGGAATGCTTGTAGCGGTGGAAAGCAGTAGTAGTGGAAGCACAGCAGGACTTACCTATGGTCATGTAGGAATTTATATTGGAGATGGTAAAGTTATGGATAATATTGGACGAATAAGAGTAACCACTTTAGACAATTGGATTGCGTCTTTCTGCAAGCATCATCCCGTAGGATTTGGATTTCCACCAAACGTAAAGAAATAGGAGGTAACAATGTGAAACGAGAATTAACGGTAGTGAAAAACAAAATAAAGAAGTTGAAGGATAAAAAGGCTCTGATTGATGAAGAATTGGAGCCTTTATTTATTCGTGAAGAAGAACTTGAAAACGAAGAAATCATTGCCATTTGCAGAAAGAACAACATTACAATCAGTGATTTGATGGCAAAGGTAAACAGACAAAGAGTAGAAATGAAAAAGGAGAAGTCAAATGAAAACCAGTTGGAAAAAGAATAAGAAGTTTTGGACAGCAGCACTTGCAGTCGTTGTAAGCATAAGCTGCCTTTTGGGCCTTTGGACAGTTGTTTATGCTCATGAGCAAAACTTAGCGGAAGCACCTACAAGCGATAAAACTGTCCAAACACAAGTGGAAGTAAATGTAAAGTATATCTTTGAAGATGAAAAAGTTTATAAGGAAGAAAAGATAAAGGCTGAGAAAGGACAGCTTCTTGACAGCGGTGATCTGCCGATGCTCCCTGATAATATGAAATTTATTGATGAGTTTCTATTTTATGAAGTAAAAGGCGATGGAAATGATGAAATTATCCGAAAGGTAGCAAAGACTGAGGTTAAAGATAAAGAGACTCAGACAGAAGAAGAAAAGCCGAAAGAGGATGAAAGCTCGCAGAGGAAAATTCCAAAGACGGAAGATAAGTCAACGCAGACAGAGCTTTCTAAAGATGATATTTCCAAAATGGAAAAAGATGCAAAGGAGCTTCAGGAAAAACTTGATAAGTTAAATAGCGAAATGAAGGATAAAGACAAATTAAGCGATAAGCAGAAAGAAAAAATTAAAGAACTTGAAGCCCAGATTGAAAGCTTGAAAGAAAAAACAAAAAAAGATAAGGAAAATAAGGACTTATCAGAAGAAATGAAGAAGGAAATGGATAAGCTGAATAAAAAGATTAAAGAGCTTGAGGAAAAGGCAAACGAAGCAAACAAGGCTCCCGTAATATCTAATCCGTCTGCACCGAACAGTCCTATTTCCAGAATTAAGAAAAACTCAGGCATTTCATATCAAACACCTGTAAACAACACAGGAAAAAGCACAACTACACAGGCGAGTTCAGAAAATACTGTAAGAGATACAAGTAATTCTGAAACGAAAGAGAAAGATATTCGCTATCCTAATAAGCTGACACCGAAAGCTCCTGCCAATAACAATCAGGATTCATCTATGGACGGGACAAGTAAGACTGTAAATACCAATAAGGGAGTAGCTTCTGCTCCGTCAAAGGCAAGAGGAACCGTTACGGAAAATAAGGACAATGCGAATAGGGACTATCCAATTCATCACGGGGATAGCGGTGATAACAAAGAAACAGATCTGTATTCTGCTGATGCAAGACAGTTTATTACCTTTCAAACGAAAAACGGTAAGACCTTCCATCTCATCATCAACCACGATGAGACACAAGAAAATGTAATGCTTTTAACGGAAGTATCTGAAGATGATCTTCTAAATATGGTTGAAAAGAAAGAAGCTCCGAAGCAGGAGATTAGCAAAGAGGAGCCAACTAAGGAAGAAGTAAAGCCTGAGAAAAAAGAAGAAAAGAGTAATTTAGGAACATACATTATTCTGCTTCTTGTTATAGGCGGAGCATTAGGAGCAGGTTATTACTTTAAGGTCGTAAAAAAGAAAGAGGATAAGGAGCTTGAATCATTAGAGGAAGAAGATGATGATTTCTTTTCGGAAGCAGAAAGTGAGGAAGAAATAGGAGAAGCAGAAGAAACAGAAGCTTATGATGAAGAATAAATGCACCTTAAAATATATTGTTATGGGTGCAAACGCAGGGCGGGAGAGTAAAATCTTTCGCCCTTTTACAATGAAAGCAGGAGGAAAAATATACATGGAACATATACTTGTGATAGCAGAAAAACCGAGTGTAGCTATATCAATTGCAAAGGTAATAGGAGCTACAAAAAAGAAAGATGGATACTATGAGGGAAATGGTAAGGTATCTTGGTGCGTAGGCCATCTAATTCAGATGGCAAATCCGGACGCTTATGATGAAAAATACGCTAAGTGGAATATATCGGATTTACCGATTATTCCGAAGCAGTACAAATTTGAAGTGGCAAAGGCTACAAAAAAGCAGTTCAATATCCTTAAAAAACTGATGAATGATAAGGAGATTGATACAGTTATCAATGCGTGCGATGCGGGAAGAGAAGGAGAAAGTATTTTGCGACTGGTATATAACGAAGCTAAATGCAAAAAGAAAATGCAGCGTCTTTGGATTTCGTCAATGGAAGATAGTGCAATCAAAGAGGGTTTTTCCAATCTAAAGAATGGTGAAGATTACGATAAGCTCTTTGAATCGGCACAGGCAAGAGCTATTGCAGACTGGCTTGTCGGAATGAATATCAGTAGGCTCTATTCTTGCCTGTATAAGCAAAATTACAGTGTCGGGAGAGTGCAAACCCCAACACTTTACATGATTGTAAAAAGAGATGAAGAAATAAGTAATTTTAAGAAAGAAAAAGACTACACCGTAGAGCTTTCTGTGAACGGCTTTACATTATCGACAGACAAAATTGGTGATGAAATAACCGCAGAGCAGCTTATTAATTTAATAGGCGATAATATTGAAATAACTGATGTCATTCAAAAAGAAAAGATTACAAAGCCGGATTTACCCTTTGACCTGACAACACTTCAAAGAGAGTGTAATAAATATTTTGGATATTCAGCAAAACAGACGCTTGATTATGCTCAAAGCCTGTATGAAAAGAAACTAATTACCTATCCAAGAACAGACAGCAGATGCTTAACGGAAGATATGATTGTAAGTACGGTTAATAACATTTTAGGGAAAAATGATTTTGATACAGAGCGTATCAAGACGGTATTTAACTCAAAAAATGTTACGGATCATCACGCTATTATTCCGACAGTAAGCTCGTTGAGTGAAGATTTATCGAGTATCCCTGATAGTGAAGCGAAGGTATATAGGCTTATTTCTAATAAGCTTCACGCAAGTGTAGGCTATCCATTAGTGGAAAACACAACAAAGATTGTAGCTGAATTTGACGGATTTGAATTTACAAGTTCAGGAAGGGTAATTAGAGACGAGGGCTTTAGTAAATACCTTAAAGAATACAAGTCCAAGAAGAATGAGTTCATAGAGCTTCCTGATGTAAGTATTGGTGATGTTTTAAGTATTGAAAATAAAGAGATTAAAGAAAAATTTACTCAACCACCGAAACACTTTACTGAAGATACGCTTCTAAAGTCTATGGAGATTGCAGGAAATGAAGCCTTAGAAAAAGGTGTAGAAGTGGAAAGAAAGGGACTTGGAACACCTGCAACAAGGGCAGGGATTATTGAAAACTTAATCTATAAGGGTTTTGTCGAAAGAGATAAGAAAAATTTGATTGCCACGCATAAGGGGATCAGCCTTGTAACAATAGTATCCGATACCTTTAAGTCAGCGGAAACAACTGCAAAGTGGGAAATGGAATTAGCGGATATTGCCAAAGGGAAATCTTCCAAAGAAAAATTCTTGAAAGATATCGAAAGCGAGATACAGGAGGCAGTTTTAAAATATCGCAAGTAAGTGCCTGCTGATTTCAGAGTGGATAAAATCCTCTGGAAATGGTATAATATACAAATAAAATTTTTGAAAAGAGGAGGTATTATGCAGCTTTTAGATATAAAAAGAATGGCTCATAACATTCTTGAAAATCAAAACATAGAAAGCAGTTTTATCGAATATAAAAAGTCGTCAAATTTTAAAGATAAAATTCTAAAAACTGCTTGTGCCTTTGCCAATAACTATATGAACAATGAGATAGGCTTGTTGTTTGTTGGTATTGAAGAAGTCGATGATAAAGAAACGGGAGAAAAAGCAATTCCTAAAAGACCGATTGAAGGGATAAAGGAAGCAAAATTAGAGGGAATAGAAAATGAACTTAAATCGCTCCTTGCCAATATTCATCCTAAAATCAACTATCACATTATTACGGATCAAATTGATGATGAATACTATATCGTAGTTGCGGTAGAAAGTGGTAGTAACGGTCCGTTTCAAACAAGTGAAAGGGCAGAAAAAGATAAAGATATTCGATTAAAGGCAGGAAGATATATTAGAGTCGGTAGAGATTCAAGGCTTCCTAATCCAACCGAAGAATTTGAACTTTTGAAGAAGTTTGCAAACTTTTCTTTTAGCTCAAACTTGAACGATACAGCTACCATAGATGATTTAAGCTATGAATATATGAAAGAATATTTGCTTCAAACAGGAGCAAAAAAAGATATTAGAGAAATGTCTAAGCTGGATATGGCAAAGAGTATGGGGCTTGTCAGTGAAAGTGAGTATGGCGGTTATAGAGCTAAAAATTTTGCTGTGCTGATGTTTGCAGATACACCAAATAAATTTATTCCAAATGCCCATGTTGAGATCATAAGAGAAATTGATGGAACTGATAAAATGGAATCAAAGAAATTTGATGGTCCGGTTTGGATACAGGCAAAGCAAGTCAGCAAATATTTTGAAGATAATATTATGGCTTCATATACCATAAGGGAAGCGGATAAAATCGAGCATAAGATTGTCTATAACTATCCTCTTACAGCATTTGAGGAACTTGCTACAAATGCCATTTTGCATAAGGAATACGATACGCCTGAATATGTTGGGATATACATTTACAAGGACAGAATTTCTTTTGTGAATCATAATAGACCGCTCCCTCCTGTAACCATTGAGGCTCTTAACAGGGATAGAACTTTTGATAGAAGGCAGTATCTTAACAAAGAACTTAAAGATATGTTCTTTTCACTTAATTTGATAGAGTCTTACGGTTCGGGTATAAGGCGTGCAAAGGATGCACTATTAGAAAATGGTTCTCCTGAGCTTAAGTTTTATCCGGATAATGAAGAAGATAACTATACCAATGCAGTGATGGGAGTGAATGAAGAATTTTTGAAAGAGTTTAATGGTAGCACTACCAAAGAAACTACCAAAGAAACTACCAAAGAAAAAAACAGCATCCAAGAACAGATAGTGCTTCTTATGAAAGACAATCCAAGTATTACTGCGGAACAGATAGCAAATGAGATTAAAGAAATAACAGCAGATGGAGTGCGATACCATATAAGAAATCTTAAAGCTCATGGAGTTATTAAAAGAGAAGGCTCTACCAAATCAGGTAAATGGATAGTGCTGAAATAGAATAAATAAGATCATAGAACCAAAAGGTGATTAGAGTAAAATCTAACCGCCTTTTTTTGTTTGGAAAAACGAAGGAGGTAAAAATGCGAATAAATGATTTTCATAACATTTTGGAGCTTATAAAACAAGATGTGCTTCATAGTGAAGCAGAGTATCTAAAGCTCTTAAAGGTTGTCGGAAACAATCAAAGATATGACTTTAGAAGTCAATTAAGTATCTATGATAAAAATCCTGAAGCAATAGCTTGTGCCAAGTTTGACTACTGGAGGGAACGTTTTAATCGAACAGTAATGCGAGGACAGAAAGGGATCCCCATTTTAGAGGACTATGGCACATTCAAAAAAGTGGACTATATTTTTGATATAGGTCAGACAGTTTCAAGAAACAGAGATGTCAACGAAGTAAATCTTTGGAAGTTTGACAAAGAAAATCATCAAGATGTGTTAAAGGAAATGATTAAAAGCGAGGGCTATGAGGAAAGTAAAAGCACACTTGAAAACATCTTTTCTTTAAGCAGACTCTATGGTGATGAAAAAATAGATACCTTAATGAATGAACTTAGAGTAGCGGATGAGGATAGAATATCCTTTACAAAGTTTGTAAGGGACTCGGTAAGCTATGCGGTAGCGTCAAGATTTAAGTTAGATTATTCGATAGATTATGAGCTTTTAAGAGAGAATTTTCAAAGACTTGACAGCATATCTCTAATGAGTCTTGGTGAAAGCGTATCGGATATTAGCGGAAAGATTATTGATGCGACCATTCAAAAAAGCAAAGAACTTGAGCTTCAAAAAGAAGTTTTAAGAGGAAAAGAAGCGGGATATAATAAGATTAAAGAAGAATTAGAGGAGGTAGAAGAATATGTACTTCGACGAGATGATCAGGGAAGAAATGAAAACGAGCGAGTTCTCCGAAATGGAGAGTACAGACGAGATAATAGAGAAAATCAGGGAGAATACGCTAAACAGCTTGGAGGAAGAGACGGACTTCATAAGGAAGTATCCAAATCCGACCTACGCAGTGATGAGGCTGGAGTTTCTTTCACAGAGCGAGGAGCAGAGCCACTTCGAGATGTTAGTAGATCTATACAAGGAGAAGGAGTTGACAGGACACCTGATGGACATTCAGAAACAGGCGATAGAATTTATGAGAACAGAGAAACCGAAACTGATGGCAGCTTGGAAGATAGAGGACGAGAACAATCCGCAGTATGGGGCGATGATTTCAGCTCTCAAAGAAATGACCATCAAGGAAGTAGTGGAGATTTAAAAGACAATACTGAGGTAGAGGAAAGAGAAGCTGAAAAGGCTTCTTTTTCTTTACCAGAAAATTCCTATGGACAGATACGCCTTACGATTCCGCTAACTGAGAAGGATATAGATACCGTCCTTATTAACGGAGGAAATCACGATGGCGGCAGACTTCCTGTTATTGCTGAGTTTTCCAAAGAAAAAACAGTAGAAGAATTGGGAGAATACCTCAAAGATACCTTTAAAGGCGGAAACGGGTTTTACATTGATGAAAGAGAAGTATCTTCCTGGTATTCGGATAAAGGCATTCATTTAGCTTACGGAACATCGGCAAGAGAAGATGATACGCAGGTCTTAAACTGGAATAATGCTGCAAAGAGGATAAATGAACTTCTTAATAGTGGGGAATTTGCTACAAATGTAGAGCTTTTGAAGCTCTTGATTATGAAAGAGATCGGATTTCAGAATCTCTATGGTATCTATCTAATGATTTAAGTGAAGAAGGAAAAGAGCAAGGATATTTTGAACTTTTTGAAAGAGGCGGGGGCTTTTCGGAAGAAACAAAAAGATTATCTGAAGCATTAAAAAATCCTGAGTATCTGAAAGAAACAATCAGAGAATATGACAGATTTTTAGAAGGATACAAAGAAAATAGGAATGTACTAAGGTTTCACTATCACAAGGTAGATAGCCTTTATCAGAAATTACAGGAGCTTGAGCTGCCACGAAAGGAATATAGCACCAATTTGGCAGAACTTCCGAAGGTAAAGTCCTTTATTACAGAAGATGAAGCCCTTGAAAGCCTTTCAAGAGGAAGTGGCGTTGATAGAGGAAAAGAACGAATCACCAAGTTTTTTAAAGAAAATCATACGCTTCAGGAAAAAGCGAATTTCTTAAAAGACGAATATGGAATTGGAGGACATTCCCATGCTGTTTCCGGAGCAATGGGAAGTGATGAATGGCACGATGCTAAGGGACTTAAATTACAGAAAAATGATTGTAATGATGTGTTTCTTACTTGGACAAGTGTTGCAAAGCATATCGACGAGTTGTTTTCTAAAAATCTTTATCTTGAAGAAAAGGAAACAGAAAACAAGTCAGAGATTAAAGAACCACAATATTATTCCAAAGATGATCCTGAAAACTTAATGACAGATGAAATGCTTGAAAGAGTGCCGGAGCTTTACGCACAGGAGGATGTAGCTTTAGCGGATAAAGAGGTTCATGCTGCATATATCATTCCTTTCCGTTCAAATTGGACTTGGTATATGACGGAATATGACAGGGAAAGCGGTGATGCCTTTGGACTTGTTCTTGGGATTGAGCCTGAATGGGGATATTTTAATCTTAAGGAGCTGGAAGAACTAAACGCACAAAGGCTTATTTTAGAGGATTTCCCAAAGACCTTTAGAGAGCTGAAAGATACAGAACTTAAAAAGCAGATGGATGAGCAGGAGCTTCAGTCTGTCTTTAACGGAGAACTTAGCTTTGTAGAAGAAGAACTTGAAGCACCTGAAGAAACAGAAGAAGTTAGAATGGCTGACACAGTTCAACCTACCTTATTTGATCACCTAAAGGATAGAGAAGAAGTAGAGCTCAATGAAAAAGAGCAAAGCCCTTTAGATGATTTGGCAGTTAAAGCAGGTGATACAGTCTATTTTCATCATGAAGGATACAAAGTCAGAGAAATTTCTAAAAATGAAATCACAGGAAGAAATGACTTATGGCTTGATCCGGTAAGAAGTGGTAATCATCAAATACCGATTGTAACATTTGATGATAATGAGGACTTATTAGAGCAGGTAAGCCTTGAAAGACCAAACTTTATTATCGGTGATGAAGTTAAATACAAGGATAAAGACTATACCATTACACGCTTTGATGATATGGGAAATAATCTAAAGACGGTAACGGTTAAGGACAATACAGAATATCTTGGCGGTATGATAACAGGCTCCGATGTGATTCCTTATCGTCTGGAAAGCGACCTTGAGAGGATATTTGAAAATCTGACATATCAGAATCCTGAAAAGACAACTGAAGAAATTGAAATAAAGAAAGCAGAAGTTCATAACTTCAAAATTAAAGAAGAAACGCTACCTGACAAGTTATCTCCAAGTGAGAGATTAAACAATAACCTTGAAGCAATCTCGATGTTAAATCGAATTGAAAGAGGTGAGAGAGATTTAGATATTACCGCTCAGGAAGTTTTAGCAAGGTATGTTGGCTGGGGAGGACTTGCTGATGTATTCGATGAAGAAAAAGGCGGACAGTGGAAAGAAGTGAGGAGCTTTCTAAAAGAGAACTTATCGCAGGCAGAATATGAAGCTGCAAGAGAATCTACTTTAACGAGCTTTTACACACCGAAAACAGTGATTGACGGAGTGTATAAGACACTTTTGGATATGGGATTTAAACAGGGAAACATTTTAGAGCCAAGTATGGGAATAGGGAACTTTATAGGCAATATCCCTGATGAAATGAACAAGTCTAAGTTTTATGGTGTTGAGCTTGACTCAGTAAGCGGTCGAATTGGAAAACTCTTATACCCTGAAAGTGATATACAGATTAAGGGGCTTGAAGAAACTTCCTTCTCAAATAACTTCTTTGATGCGATTATCGGCAATGTACCCTTTGGAGAATATAAGGTAAATGACAGGGAGTATAACAAAAATAACTTCCTTATCCATGATTATTTCTTTGCCAAGTCCATTGATAAAGTAAGAAACGGCGGTATTATTGCCTTTATTACATCAAGCGGAACGATGGATAAAAAGGACGAAAGTGTAAGACGCTACCTTGCAGCAAGAGCAGAGTTTTTAGGAGCGATAAGACTTCCGAACGATACCTTTAAGGGCGTAGCAGGAACAGAAGTAACCTCAGATATTATTTTCCTAAAGAAAAGGGACAGTATCAGAGAAAGGGATGAGGATTGGATTCACCTTGCTGAAGATGAAAACGGGCTTTTATATAACAAATACTTTGTTGATCATCCTGAACAGGTGCTTGGTTCTATGGAAGAAATATCCGGAAGATTTGGGAATACAATAGCTTGCCTGCCAAAAGAAAACACAGACTTAAAGGAGCTACTGACAAAAGCAAGCGAAGAAATCGCTAAAAATGCTAATTATGAAGAAATAGAGCTACTTGATGATGAAATCAGCACAATACCCGCAACGGACGATGTCAAGAATTTCCCCTACACCATTATTGATGATGAAGTTTATTACAGAGAAAACTCCCTGTTTGTAAAGAAAGAAGTAACGGATAAAAACAAGGAAAAGATTAAGGACTATCTTGAGTTAAATGCTGCCTTAAAGGACGTTATTTACAAACAGAAAGAAGATTTTTCAGATGATGAAGTAAAGAAAGCTCAGGAAAAACTAAATGAAATTTATGACAGCTTTTCTAAGAAACATGGATATGTCAATAACCTTTCTAATACCAGAGCCTTAAAAGAGGATAGCAACTTCCCGCTTGTTTCTTCCATTGAAATCCTTGATGAAGAAGAAAACTTCAAAGCAAAGGGAGATATTTTCTCCAAGCGAACAATCACAAAGGCGAAGGTTATCGACCATGTAGACAATTCCCTTGAAGCTCTTGTTTTATCCGTATCTGAAAAAGGATATGTGGATTTTGAGTATATGGGAAGCCTTACAGATAAAGACAGACCGACTTTGATAGAAGAACTTAGAGGGGAAATCTATCTAAACATCAGAGAAGAACAAAACTTTTATAGACCATTATCTTTTAACCTTGAAGATGGAGATCTACCTTTTGCCTGTGCAAACGGCAGTAATTCATATAAGTACGGCTATGTAACAAAGGATGAGTATCTAAGCGGAAATATCAGAGATAAGATTGCTATTGTAGACAGTTACCTTGCAAAGTTAAGACAAACCGAAAGAGAGTTACCTCATCTTGGCTATGCCGAAGATGGCAAAGAAAAAGAGCTGATAAGCTATGAGATGAACCGTTTGGAATATCAAAAGGCAGAGCTTACAAAAGTTCTTCCAAAGGAGCTTGAAGCAAGTGAAATCAATGTAAGACTCGGAGCTACTTGGATACCGAATAAGGATATTGAAAAATTCATCTTTGAAACGCTGAAAACTCCGGGATATGCCAAATGGGATATTAAGGTTAAATTTTCAAATCTGACAAGTGAATGGAATGTAGAAGGAAAGAGCAGGGACAGAGGAAATGACCTTGCAGAGATGACCTACGGCACCTCAAGGGTAAATGCCTATAAGCTGATTGAAGATGCGCTGAACTTAAAAGAAACAAAGGTATTTGACCAGATTGTAAATCCGGACGGTTCAAAAACTTCTGTACTAAATAAAAAGGAAACGCTTCTTGCAGGACAGAAACAGGAGCTTATAAAGGAAGAATTTAAGAACTGGATATTTAGCGACCAAGAACGAAGAAACAGGCTTGTAAAGTTATATAACGAGCGTTTTAACTCTATCCGTAACAGAGAATATGACGGTAGCAACCTATCTTTTGAGGGAATGACCACAGAAATTGATTTAAGACCTCATCAAAGAAATGCCATAGCAAGAAGCCTTTATGGAGGAAATACCTTGCTTGCTCATGTGGTAGGTAGCGGTAAGACCTTTGAAATGGTGGCGTCTGCGATGGAAAGTAAAAGGCTTGGAATGTGCAGTAAGTCCTTGTTTGTTGTCCCCAATCACTTAACAGGTCAAATCGGTCGTGAGTTTATGCAGCTTTATCCATCAGCTAACATTATGGTTGCAGATAAGAAAGACTTTGAGCCGAAAAACAGAAAAAGATTTATCGGAAGAATTGCCACAGGAGAGTATGATGCCGTTGTAATCGGGCATACACAGTTTGAAAAGATCCCGATGAGTAAGGAATATCAGGAAAAGCATATCCAAGATCAGATTGATGAAATTATAAACTATGTGGAGGAATATAAGCATGACAGAAATCAGAACTTTACGGTAAAGCAGCTTGAAAAAACAAAAAAGAAGCTGGAAACAAGGCTTGAAAAGTTAAACGATGATTTTAAAAAAGACGATGTCATTACCTTTGAAGAATTAGGTGTAGATAAGCTCTTTATTGACGAGGCACATAATTACAAAAATCTCTACCTTTATACAAAAATGAGAAATGTAGCAGGTATTGGGCAGTCTGAAGCTTTTAAGTCCTCCGATATGTTTATGAAGTGCAGATACATGGATGAAATGACAGGCGGAAAAGGTATTGTCTTTGCCACAGGAACGCCTGTCAGTAATTCGATGACAGAGCTTTATACTATCCAGCGTTATCTTCAGTATGAAAGCCTTAAAAAGAATAATTTGGAGCATTTTGATAGCTGGGCTTCTACCTTTGGTGAAACGCAGTCAGCTTTTGAATTGTCTCCAGAGGGAACAGGGTACAGAGTAAAGACAAGATTTTCCAAGTTCTATAACTTGCCTGAACTAATGTCTATGTTTAAAGAAGTTGCGGATATTCAGACAGCAGATATGCTAAATCTTCCGACACCTGAAGCACACCATGAGGTTATTAAGACCTTGCCAAGTGAGGAACAAAAGGAAATCCTAAAGAGCTTATCGGAAAGAGCTGATGATGTGAGAAACAGGGTAGTAGAGCCTGACGAAGATAATATGCTGAAGATTACCAATGACGGCAAGAAACTTGCTTTAGATCAGCGTTTAATCAACCCACTGCTTCCTGACAATCCTGACAGCAAGGTCAATGTGTGTGTGAAAAATGTCTTTGCCATTTGGGATAAGACAAAAGAAAATAAGTCCACACAGCTTCTGTTCTCCGATATGTCAACTCCAAAAGGAGATGGAGAGTTTAATATTTACGATGATATTAGAGAAAAACTTGTGGCAATGGGAATACCGAAAGAAGAAATAGCCTTTATCCATGAAGCAAATTCCGATAAGCAAAAAGATGAGCTCTTTGCGAAAGTAAGAAAAGGCGAGATTCGTATTTTAATGGGTTCTACACAGAAAATGGGAGCCGGAACGAATGTGCAAAACAAGCTGATTGCACTTCATGATTTAGATGTCCCATGGCGTCCTGCCGACCTTGAGCAGAGAGCCGGAAGAATTGTAAGACAGGGAAATGAAAACAAAGAAGTCAGCATATACAGATATGTAACGGAGAATACCTTTGATGCGTACCTTTGGCAGACCATCGAGAATAAACAGAAGTTCATTTCTCAGATTATGACAAGTAAAACACCTGTCAGAGTGGCGGAAGATGTGGACGAAAGCAGCTTAAACTATGCAGAGATTAAAGCCCTTGCTACAGGTGATCCGAAAATCAAGGAAAAGATGGATTTGGATAATGAAGTTACAAAACTTAAAATGCTTGAAGCGAACTACAAGTCCAATCGTTATAGATTAGAGGATAAGGTGGCTAAAAACTATCCGGAAGAAATTTCAAGAACAGAAAAACTCATTGAGGCTGTAAAGAAAGATATTAAAGATGTAGAAGCAAAAGCTGAAGGAGAGGAAAAGTTTACTTCTATTACTATCGGTGGTGAGAAGATATTAGATAAAAAGTTAGCCGGAGAAAAGCTGCTTGAAGCGATTTCTAAAGTAAAAATCAATGAAAGCAAAGTTATCGGTAAGTATAGAAACATGGACTTAGAGGTAAGCTACAACTTCTTCACCAATGAGCATAACTTCAGCTTAAACGGTGCTGCAAAGCATTCAGGAGAGCTTGGAACGAGTGCGGACGGTAATATTACAAGGCTTGATAATGCTCTTGAGAAAATGCCTGAGAAATTAAAGAGGCTTGAAGAAAAGCTCCTCGGCACAAAAGAACAGCTTGAAAATGCCAAAGAGGAATTACAAAAGCCTTTTGAAAAAGCTGATGAACTAAAGGATAAGGTGCTTCGCTTGGCAGAACTGAATAAGCTCCTTGATATGGGAGAAGTGGAAGAAAAGAGAAATGATAATCCCCTTGTGGAAGATGTAAAAAGAGCTATCATAGACTTTTGCAACAGAAAGTATGAAGAAAATCATAGTTATGATGAGTTTGACGTTCTATATCCTGATTTAAAGCACATAGGAATTGCTTATACTGATACACCGGATGAAAGACATGGCATACAGTTTGAGTTAGACCTTGAGAATTACACAGCAACTCAATATGTAAATGATGTTGTAGTAAGTCATTATGATTATGTAAAGGAAAATGGAAGTGTTGAAAAGGCTCTTGATGTCATAAAATTTGAAATGGAAAATGGAGAGTTTAATACCTTTGTTTCGGTAGATGAAGAAGAATTAAAGCAAGCAATTGGACTTGAAATTGATGGTGAAGGTAACTTCTATGATCCACTTTCTAAAGACCTTGATAATGATGGAATTGCTGACAGATATGACAATGACTTTAAGGACAGCGATTATTTTGAGTCAACCTATGATGTTGAAGATAATCTGCATACCAAAGAGGAAGCAACACAGAAAACAGAGGATAAGCCGTCTATTTTAGGACAAATTAGAGCCTATCAGGAAGAAAGTAAAACAGAAGAAAAACAAACTGCAAAAGAACAGGAATATGTACGATAAGGGAGGGAAACCTCCCTTTTGCCATGAAAGGAGATAAAAACATGGATTACAAAACAATGAGAAATCAGATAGAAGATATGGTAAATGATAATCACAAGGACTTTGTTAAGGCGGTTATCAGCATGGAAAAAGGTATCAACGATGAAAGTGCTTTGGATAAGCTCTATGAGGCTTATATGGACAATGACAGCCTTAATTTACTGCATGAGGAATTTGATTACATGATTGAAGATTTAAGAGAACAGGGGCAGATTAAAGATCTTCCTTATTTTCAAGAGGAGAAAGATAATCTTGTCAATATCGTTGGAAATATTGTAGGAAAGATCGATGTAGTTGAAAGGGAAAATAAAAATGGAGAAACTTTTAAGGTAGTAAACTTCTCTGTGGCATCTAAAGATGATGAGGGGAATAAGGTATATCATAATTGCTCCGCATACGGAGAAAAGGGTGATATTCCAAAAGACTTTAAGCAGGGAGATTTTGTAAAACTCTTTGGACAGATTAGAACTTCCGTTGACGATAACGGCAAGGAACATACTAACATCAGGATACTTTCTTCAAAGCTCTTAAAGGCAAAAGAACAGATGAAAGGTCGAGATGAAAAGAAAGAGTCTGTGCTTGGAGCTATCAAAAAATATCAGGCTGAAGATAAGGAAAAGCCTAAAGAAAAGAAAGAAACATCAAAAGAAGCTGAAAGATAAACTTATGGTCGGTGTGGTCTTGGGACTGCACCGACTCTTTTATTGTGGAAATTTTGTGTATGGAAACATGAAGCAATATATGATATAATATTATGGATAAAAAATCCATATAGATGGAATAAAGGGGAATAAAAATGAAATTCAATTACAATGGACTTTGGAAGGCTCTGATAGATAATAATATGAAGAAAAAAGATTTGATTGATAGAACAGGCATATCGCCCACTACAATATCAAAAATGGTTAGAGGGGATGCCGTATCACTTACGATTATCGGGAAAATTTGCGAAGAACTCGGAACGGACATCGGTGATTTGATTTGTATTGAAAAAATGGTTAAGGAAGATAAATAGATGGCATTCACGATAGATGTAGACGAGGGAAAATGGAGCAAGGATCTCCTACAGGTTCTTCTTGTTGATAGAACGACAAATAGAAATATCATATGGGGAACAGATGATTATGAATTGTTAGGGAGAGAGTATCATTCGCACTACCCAATTTTGTTTGGGCTTATAACCGGTGAAAATTCAAGTGTGATTCAGCCGAGAATATTAAAAACAAAAGAAAGCCAAGGTAATAGGACAAAGGGAAAGGCGGAAGTTTTTACGCCGAGCTGGGTTTGCAATGCACAAAATAACCTTGTTGATAATGCTTGGTTTGGCAGAGAAAACGTGTTTAATAAAGAAACCGAAAAAGGTTGGGAAACCACTACGGAAAGAATACAATTCCCCGACAAAAAGGATAAAACTTGGCAAAAATATGTTGATGAAAAGAGGCTTGAAATCGCTTGTGGTGAAGCCCCTTATTTAGTTAGCAGATATGACACGGTTTCAGGAGAACATTTAAAACTGAAAGATAGAATCGGAATGTTGGATAGAAAAATGAGAGTTGTTGGCGAAAACACTAACAATGAAGCCGATTGGCTTAAATGGTCAGAGAGGGCATTCCAAAGCATATACGGATTTGAGTTTCAAGGGGACAGTCTCTTAATAGCAAGGGAAAATCTGCTTGTTTCCTATTGTGATTATATGGAAGACAAGCTAAATAGAGAGCCTACGGAAAAAGAACTGATAAATATAGCAAAGATTATATCTTGGAATTTATGGCAAATGGACGGCTTGACATACACAATTCCCTATGAAAAAGCAGTAGAGCCTATGGAGCAGATAACTCTGCTCGACTTTCAAGAAAAAAACAAAAAAAGCTTGTGTAAAATAAAAGATTGGAGAGCAAGGAAAATTTACACTTTTCAAGAATTAGTAAATAAAGGTGGTAATTGTTAAATGGATAAGATGAAAATAGAAGCCATAGAAGTACTTGATAGAATTATAGTCGGTCGTGTAGATCCTCATATTTATGCTTTTACAACAAATACCGTTCCGAATTATCTAAAAGTCGGTGATACATATAGACCTGTATCTCAAAGATTAAATGAATGGAGAGTGTTTTTTCCAGAACTTGAAAAGCAGTATGAGAATAAAGCAGTTATAGATGATGAAACTTATTTTAGAGATTATGCTGTTCATCAATTCCTTGAGCATGATTTGGGGAGAAAACGCCTTACACCAATGGACTTAGAAGAAGGCATTTATTTCAGCAAGGAGTTTTTTAAGGAAACTGAGAATGCAGATGTAGAAAAGGCGATAGAGGACATAAAAAGTAATTATAGCGAGAATACAGGAAAATATGAGTATTACAGTTCTAAAAACAGATTGCCCGAAAGATATCACTATGAAAGAGGCGAGAATTGGAATTTAAGACCGAATCAGGCTGAGGCGGTAAAAGCTTTTGTAAATGCAGTTCATAAGGGGAGAAAAAATCTTTTAATGTATGCAGTAATGCGTTTTGGTAAATCATTTACCTCTCTTTGCTGTGCTTTGGAAATCTCCGCTGATATCGTTTTGGTTGTTTCGGCAAAGGCAGATGTAAAAGATGAATGGAAAAAGACTGTTGAGGGAGCAGGCAATTTTTCAGAGTACGTATTTTTAGAAGCATATGATTTAGCTTCAAGCGAAAATGCCATTAGGAAAAAGAGAGAGGAAAACAAAAAAGTTGTACTATTTTTGACCTTGCAAGATTTACAGGGAAATGAAATTAAAGATAAGCATAAGGAGCTTTTTAGAGAGCAAATTGATTTACTCATTGTTGATGAAACTCATTTTGGTGCAAGAGCGGAATCCTTTGGAAAAATTTTAGAAAATGCCGGATATGAAAAATCTGATAAATCCAACATCAAAAAACTTGATGATGAGAACATTGATGTAGATAAAGCAGAAAAAGAACTAAAACAAATAAATGCAAGGATTAGACTACATTTATCTGGCACGCCATATCGTATCTTAATGGGTAGTGAGTTTGAAAAAGAGGATATTATATCGTTTGTACAATTCTCAGATATCGTCAAAGAGCAGCAAGAATGGGATAAAAACAATCTTAACAAAGATGAGATAAATGAATGGGATAATCCATATTACGGATTTCCACAGATGGTTAGATTTGCTTTTAATCCCAACAAATCTTCCCGTGAAAAAATGGAAGCTCTTAAAAGAAGTGGAGTCACTTTTGCCTTTTCCAAACTATTTGAACCTGAGTCAATAAAAAAAGATACAAAAAATAGTGGACATAAGAAATTTATAAACGAGACCGAAATATTAGATCTGCTTCAGGTTATAGATGGTAGCAAGGAAGATGAGAACTTACTTGGCTTCTTAGATTATGACAAAATCAAGGAAGGCAAAATGTGCCGTCATATGGTCATGGTGCTTCCGTATTGTGCTTCTTGCGATGCGATGGAAGAGCTTTTAAGTAAACGAAAAGGAACTTTTAAAAATCTTGGTCAGTATGAAATTATAAATATTTCAGGAGTTGATGCAGGAAGGCTATATAAAAAACCAGGTGATATTAAGAATAAAATAAAGGAATGTGAAGCTTCAAATAAAAAGACTATAACATTAACCGTTAACAGAATGCTCACCGGCTCTACGGTTGAACAGTGGGATACGATGCTTTATTTTAAAGACACATCATCTCCGCAAGAATATGATCAATCGATTTTCAGACTACAAAATCAATATGTTAGAACATTATCCAGTGCAAAAGGATTTATTAAAGAAAACTTAAAACCACAAACGCTGCTTGTCGATTTTGATCCTGACAGATTATTTAGAATGCAGGAACAAAAATCGCTTATTTATAATGTCAACACAGAAGAAAATGGAAATAGCAAGTTAAAACAAAGGATAGCCGAAGAGCTTAGAATATCTCCTGTTATTATGATGAATCATAATAAAATCAAACAGGTGGATGCGACTAACATCTTGGAGGCGATTAGCGAATACAACAATCAAAGAAGTGTATCGGACGAAGTTTTAGATATTCCGGTGGATTTGTCGATACTAAGTGATGAAGCAATTAGGAGGGCTATTGAAGAGCAGGCGGAATTCAATTCCAAACAAGGACTTACAATAGATCCAAACAAGGGTGAAGGCGATGATCTTGACATTGAAGAAGCTGAAGAAAAGGAAGCCGAAAATCCCAAAGATAATCAAGATAAACCTGAGGGCAATGATTGTATAGAAGAAAAAACCGATAGTGCAATCAAAAGATATGAAAGTCAAATTAAAACATACTATCAGAGACTTTTGTTCTTCTCTTTCCTGACAAAGGATAAAGTCTCTTCCCTTGATGATGTGTTAAAAGTGATTGATAAGAATGAAAATGTTAGGTTATCTAAAAATTTGTTCTTAGATAAGGGTGTCGTTGAAAAAATCAGCAAGGTAATGGATCCTTTCAAGCGCAGCAGGCTTGATTATAAGATACAAAACATCTCTATGCTTGCTTGTGATGAATCAGTTGAACCTCTTGCAAGAGCAATGACATCGATTAAGAAATTTAACAGAATGTCTGAATCAGAGGTTATTACACCATCTAAGGTCTGCGATGAAATGGTTAATTTATTACCTGAAGAGGGATTAAAAGAGATTGTATCTAATCAAGAAAAAATGCTGGATATTGCGAGTAAGTCGGGAGAATACGCGGTTTCTTTATATAAGAGATTGACATCTGAACTCGGCTATTCACACGAAGATGTAAAGAATATTATCTATTCCATTCCGACATCATCTATCGCATATGAATTTACAAGAAGGTTCTATGAGATATTAGACATCAATGTCGATAACATAGCTGTGAAATTCAATGCTTATGATTTAATTGATGTAAAGAATGACAAAGATGAACTGGACTATGATAAGGTAGCATATCTATTAAGTCAGAGAAAAGAATTTAGTGATATAACACTGAAAGATAAAGTAAAGGCAGGTGAGAAAAAAGTGAAATTCGGAGTAGTGATTGGGAATCCGCCGTATCAAGCTTCAGCACAAGGAACAAGCTCAAGCGATGACCCAATATATCATATGTTTTTAGAAGCAGCTCATAATATAGGTGATAAAGCTGTTTTAATTACACCTGCAAGATTTTTGTTTGATGCAGGGAAAACACCATCAAGTTGGAACAAAAAAATGTTAAATGATCCACATATAAAGGTTCCGTTTTTTGAAAGCAATAGTGTAAAAGTGTTTAAGGATATACTCATTCCTGGAGGAATTGCTATAACATATAGAGATTCTAGAGTGGAATTTGGGAAAATAGGTAAATTTGTTAGTTATCCTGAGTTAAATGTAATTAGAAATAAAGTTTGGAGGGAAAAACAAGATAGTATTAGGAGTATCATTTATAGCCAAAACAAATTTAATTTAGACCTACTATATTATGATTATCCTGAATATAGGTCTACCATTGGTAGCAATGGTAGGGATAAACGATTCAGACAGATAATTATGGAAAGATTAGATGTTTTTACGGAAGAAAAAAAAGAAGCTAATAGTATTAGAGTACTAGGATTGATAAAAAGAGATAGAGCATATAGATATATTCCGCAAAAATATGTGGAGGATGAGGTTTGGATTGATAAATACAAAGTATTTGTCCCATTCTCTAATGGAGCTTCGGGAACGCTAGGAGATGAGCCTGCAAGAATGATTAGCAAGCCTGTGCTTGGCATGCCTGGAGATGGAATGACTCAAACTTTTATAGGCTTTGGTGCATTTGATAGTCAATTTGAAGCAGAAGCACTTCTTAAATATATAAAGACTAAATTTTGTAGAATTTTATTAGCAATATTAAAGGTAACTCAGGGTAATAAATCTGAAACATGGGAATACGTTCCAGTTCAAAATTTTGGTAGGACTTCTGATATTGATTGGGATAGAACAATTGAAGAAATCGATAAGCAGTTATATCGAAAATATGATTTGAGTGAAGAAGATATTGATTTTATTAATAGAAGAATTGCAAAAATGTAGGAGGGGATTATGATAAATAGAGACAGATATATCTTGAATTCACTATATGATTTAGATTTATCTCCAACAATGGAGAAAAATGCCAGAGATAAGTATGATGCCTTATCAAAATATTTAGATGAACACGGTTTGGATTCAGATTTTTATCCGCAAGGCTCATTTTTGATAGGAACAACAATACGCCCATACCGTGATGGTAAGGAGCATGATTATGACTTAGATGTATTGGCAGTATTGAAAAGAAAAAAAGAAGATACTGATGCAAAAAGTGTAAAAAATGATGTTGGTAATTGCATAAAGGAAAGCGGAATTTATTCAGATAAGTTAGAAAAAGAAGATAGAAATTGCTGGACTCTAAAATATGCTGAAGTAGCCGATGGAGTCGGCTTTTCTTTAGATATTGTCCCATCAGTTGACGAAGATATTTCGATAAAAAGTGACATAATTTATTCAGGAGTTTCATATTCAAATGCGGAAAGAACTGTTGCCATAACAAATAAAGAATCATCATTTTATGATTGGCTCACGAGTAATCCTCTCGGATTTGGTGATTGGTTTTTGGAAATTAGTAATCAGCATTTAACTACTGAAATGAAGTCCGAACAGTACAAGAATTTTCCATACGATATGAGAATGGTGTTTGCAAGTGCGGAAAAAATCCCTGTTTACTACTATAGGTCAAATTTGCAAAAAGCTGTCCAGTTTATCAAGAGACATAGAGATATTTATTACGACAGAAGCAAATTAAGTGGAGACAAACCATCGTCAATTTTAATCTCAGCGTTAGTTGCAGACAGTATAAAAAACGCATCATTTTTATCGGTTTCAGATATAATAAGTGCTTTTATTCTTGGTTTTAGTAATAAAAGCATATCTTTAATGCAGGATGACAGAATATTAAACCCAGTTGATTTAAGAGAAAATCTTATCGAGCGATACACAGCCAGTAGGTTGAGAAACATGGATAAATGGGTTTTGGCATTAAAGGAACTTATGAATATTGAGGATGAACGAGACTTCCAAAAAAGCATTCACAATGATATTAATACAAGAGTTTTTTCGGAAGCTTTTGAGACACCTACAATAATTACACCTGCAAAGCCTTGGAAGAAGTAGTATGAGCTATGAGTTAAGAAATGAAATCAATGAATTATTAGATAGTCAACCGGGATTAAAGAATGCCGATGATAAGATGGAGTACATAATCCAAGGAGTATATAAATACTCCCTGGATTATGATGGATGCATTGCTCAAGGCGAAAGAAAAATGAAGCTCATAGTTCATAAAAACTTCCCCAATAGCTTTCCTAAACTTTATATATACGATTATCCAGAACATATAGAACATATTTATCAGGATGGTAATGTTTGTTTGGCAACAATAGGCGAAATGATATATTTTCTAAATGAAAATCCATCTTTGATAGCTTTTATTAACAAGTTTGTGAATGCTTTTATATACACATTAGATTGGTTTGAAAAATATAATACTTATCCATTTGGTGATAGAAAACATGGATATGAGGGGTTGCTTGATTATTATTTGAATGATTTAAAGTTGACCAAGAAACAGTATTATAATATGGCAATTATGATTTATGAAGGCAAATACAGAGGTCATATGCCATGTATTTGTGACTCTGGCAAAAAGCTTAGAGATTGTCACGGCAAATATATGCTACCAATTATAAAGAATACTTTGTATAGGAATGAGTTTATAAAGGAAGCTTTTATGATTTTGACGGAGGATGGGAAAAATGTCGGCAAAAAACCCTCAAAATAAAGATTTTATTATATCCAAGAGGTTTGCTTTAGTTCAAGATGTTTTCGGTGCTGTAGCATTTATATTAGCAATTTTTCAGGGGATAACATTACTTATTCCTGCTAAGATTTTCCTCGTCATATCGGGTGTGATTTTGGTGGTCGAATATATATCGTCATATTACAAAAGTGTATTTTTTGATAAAGGGCATCGTATTAGAGAAGCAGGGCTTATTGACAACAGTTTTAATGAGAAAAGAATCCCAAACTATAATAGTGAACCTTATTACAATAATGACTCTATACCAAAAGAGGAAATAAAGTTGTTGGCCAACATACACGAAAATTCCCTATTCACTTCTCGTATAGCAGAGAAAATGTCACTTAAATATTATTTCTTTTCAGCTATTGCTTTTTTGTTTTTTGTTATAAAACTTTTTATGAGTGGCATGGATGACTACTCATCGTTGTTACTAAGTTTTATAGTATCAAGTAGTCTTTTCAATAGAGCTATTAAGCTGAACTCTTTGAAAAAGTCATCTGAAGAGGTATATGAGAAAATAATTGAAACATGTAATATATATGAAAAGCGTTCAGTAAAAACAAGTATGATTTTATCCCGAATAATAGAAGTACTGTTCCTCTACGAAAATGCCATATTTGAGTCAAAGATCATTCTTTCTGAAAGAATTTTTTGCAAGTTAAACAGCTCTTTAAGTAAAGAATGGCTTGATATTAGGAATAGCTATTTGATATATGAAAGTCAAAAAGAGGAAAACAAATGATTACCTCTCCATCTCCTTACCCATATAAATTCCGTAATTTTTTCGTATTTGATAAAGCTCGTCCATTGTAGATTTTGTAGAAGAATACTCTTGCATAAGGGTATTCTTTTTTTCTTGTAATTTATCAAGTTTAGATAAAATATCCTTTGAATCTGGGAGCTTGGAATAGGATTTTTTGAGTTCTGAAAGGGCATTTTCATATAGGGTAATCTGAGCTTTGTACTCTTCAAAAAATGCCTTGTCAGACGGATTTATCTTATATTCCTTGTAATATTGCCTGCATTTCTTTATCAATAACCTTGATTTTATCCTGCAAATCTTGCCTTTCATTGGCTGCTTTCTTTATATAATCATCAAGCTGCTTAACGGATTTAATGCCTTGCTCTCTAAGGAAGATAACAGACTCAGCCATTGTATTAAGGTTATGTTTGGTTGCCCAATATTCATAGCCTTTGCTTTCTTTTACTTTCATATTGGTGTTCATATCAATAACATTGCCAATGCGTTTTTTAACAGGAGGAGTCTTAATCGTTTCTCTTTCTGCTATGCGTTCTTTTAACCGTTCTTCCGTATAATCTTCGCCAATGGTCTTCGCTCTCGTAAACTTTAGTTTATCTTTCGGCTTAAAAGCGATGTGCTTGCCATGCTTGATTTCATAGCCAAGCTCAGCCATTTTCTTTAGAAATTCGTCCCAATCCTGTGATTGCTTTATTATGCGGTCAATGTCAAATTGAAGCCTACTTTTCCAAGAAGTACCTTTCTTTGCCTGTTCATTTTCATACCAAGACTTGCCGTTCGTCCTATACCTTGCCTTATAGCTTTCGTAGTGTTCATCGATGACGGAAAGGTTATTTTCCTTGCACAGCTTATCACTCTGGTAACGGATCTTATGATAGCTTTTCTTATTGGATTGATAGCACTTGCTGGTAACCATATTCACATTATTGAAGATGATATGATTATGGATATGCCCTTTATCTATGTGGGTAGATAAGACAAATTCATACTCATCTTTTAATATCTTTTTACACAGCTCCATACCGATTCGATGTGCCATTTCAGGTGTAGCTTCTCCGGGCAAAAAGGATTGAATCAGATGTCTTGCAAGAACGGTTCCTTTTGTTCCTGCATTTTCTCGTGTCCTTAAAAACTGAGTATGAGCAGTTGACTGATGGCATTTATGCGTACTGACTAAAAGCTGTTCATCTGTTTTATCTCCATTTACAATGTAGTCGATAGCAAGATTAAGAGTCGATTTTATTGGGTGTATTTTTGTAATAGCCATTATTATTCACCTTCCGTTTCAGATGTTCTTTTCAGAAGTAGTGAATGAATTTGCCACAGCTCTTTTGAGAAATGTTCAATCTCTTTTTTTATATCACTGACGTCCTCTTTGTAGATTACACCTGTCGAATTTACTCGCTTTGCAATCTGATTGATGTTGTTTGTTGCATTAGAAAGTAAGCCTTGTAAATCTCTGAAAGGCTCTAAATCCACTTGATAAATTTCCTTTTCCAAAACGCATTTGCGGATGAAATGGCTCATGTTTCTACACTTCGCAAGTCTTTTTTTCTCTTCAAAAAGAGCCTTTTCTTCTTCAGTTAGTTTAATTTCAAGTCTTTCGTTTCTTATTCTATTTGCCATAGTTAGTTCCTCCTTTGAATGTATTTCGGGGTCTTAGGGTTCTCCCTAACAAGCTAAAAATTTATAAAAAAAGAAGCAGATCCCCAAGGGCTGCTTCATCAATTTTCCGTAAGTGTCCGTACACTTACTGTGCTTGCTACATAAGAATAAATTAGATATCAAGCGTTAAGTAAGATTTGAATTTATAACTATATTATACCAAATTATAATGATGTATTCAATTCGAAGCCATCTGTGAATATAAAAAATAATATTCATTGACATATACAGGAAGAAGAGTTACAATATCTATGAATAAAAATTATAAAATTCATAGGCAAAAAACCACTCTCGGAGGATAAAAATATGGGAAAGGCATTTACAGAAGAAGAAAAGATAAAAATCAAAGAAAGTATTATGGAAACAGCTCTTGATTTATTTCATGAGAAGGGGACAAAATCACTTAGCATTTCGGAATTGACAAAAAGAGTCGGAATAGCTCAAGGGAGTTTCTATAATTTTTGGAAAGATAAAGAATCTCTTGTCATTGATTTAATGGCATATAGATCGATACAAAAATTGGAGAATATTGAAAAAGAATTTCCAAATTCACTTACGAATCCTAAAGAATTCCTTTCAGAGGTAATTTTTAAGTGTTCAATAGACATGACTGAGAAAATTAGAAATAAGCAAATTTATCAAGAGGCATTTAGAATATTTGCGAGTCAAGATTCAAAGAAAGTGAATAGAGTAGAAAATCTATATGGGGATTTTTTGGATAGGTTAATAGATTATTGGTACAAAAACAATGTAGTAAAAAGCGTAGATAAGCAAGGTTTATCAAATGCCTTTGTTGGAAGCTTTGTTCTATGTTCAAATTATTTCCATTTTAATGAAGATACATTTGAGGAAGTACTTAATATTTATATACAAAGCATTGTTTTTAAATATATAGAAATTTAATTGTAAAAAGGAAGGTGATAGAAATGATTCTGGATTTTAATGAGATAAAAAAGGAAGATGTGTTAACTGTTGGAGGTAAGGGTGCTAATCTTGGAGAAATGACTTCGGCTAAAATAAATGTTCCAAGTGGATTTGTTATAACAGCAGACGCATATAGAGATTTTTTAAAAGTAAATGGGATTGATATTCTCATTGAAAATGGAATTAAAAAATCAGCAGATGATGAAAAAATACTTCTAAATGAAGCTGAGCATTTTAGAGGAAAGATAAAGTCTGGGAAATTTCCTGAGCAATTGGAAAATGCAATAAGAGAAAAATATTTTAATCTTGGAAATAATACAAGAGTTGCAGTGCGTTCTTCAGCAACGGCAGAAGATTTACCAGATGCTAGTTTTGCAGGGCAACAAGAAACATATTTAAATGTTCAAGGTATTGAAAGTGTATTAAATGGGGTGCGTAATTGTTATGCTTCACTTTGGGGGAATAGAGCTGTAAGCTATAGATTTCATCAAGGTTATGATCAAACTTCAGTTTCTATTGCAGTTGTTATTCAAGAAATGATAGAGAGTGAAAAATCAGGAGTTTTATTTACTGTAAACCCAGTAAACAAAAAAGAAAATGAGATGCAAATAAATGCAAGCTTTGGCTTAGGAGAAAGCGTTGTAAGCGGAAGAGTTACAGCGGATAGCTACATTATTGACAAATCAGGAAATATAATCGAAGTAAACATTGGAAGCAAGGAAACTCAGATTATATACGGGGATAAGGAAACTGTTGAAGTATCGGTAAACTCTGATAAAAGAAAAACTCGTGCATTAAATGATAGAGAAATACTTGAACTTATGAAGTGCGGTTTAGAGATTGAAAAACACTATGGTATGCCTATGGATATTGAATGGGCTATCAAAAATGATATTGTCTATATTTTACAAGCGAGAGCGATTACCACATTAAAAAATTCCAAGAATGATATAACTGGCAATGATTTAATAGAGAAGTATATAAAGGGTAAAAAAATCAAAAAGGATACACAAGAAGTAATGTCATTCCTTTTAGAAAAAATGCCTTTTGCACATAGAGTCCTTGATTTCGATTATTTGATGGCAATTAATGATCAGAAAGTAAACATTTTGTCAGAAGGTGGAATTATTTTACCAAGAAATCCAATTATAGATGATGATGGTATACAAACTTTTTCTGATGACGGAAAGCGAATTGGAAAGAATATTTTTAAATTTTTTAATATTTTAAAGAACATGAAAGATTTTGAGCTTTGTTATAAGAAGTGCAAAGATTTTATGAATATATATGAAGTTGAAATAGAAGAAATCAAGCACTTAAATTTTGAAAATATGACATTAACGGAGTGTGGAAATTTTTTAGAAGAAAGTTATGTTCTTTTGCAAAAGCTTGCTTATGATAGATTCAAATATGCATTATTTCCATCAGTTTTAAATAGCAAGAAATTTACCAAAATAATAAAAAAAGTAAATAGCAATTATTCATCATTTGATTTTTATTGGGGCTTAGATAATAAAACATCAGTGGTTACAAATGATGTCTATAAAATGGCTCGTGAGATAAGAAAAAATGAAGCTTTAAAAAAAGCAATAATTTCCGGAGATAATTTTAAGGAATTATATAAAAAGTATAATGATTTTAAGAATATATCAGATGAGTTTATGAAAGATAATGGCTTTAAATCTGATTATAACTGTTATTGTTTATCTGCAAAAACATTTCTTGAGGATCCTGATAGGCTGATAAATATATTACGCCCCATATTAAATGAAAATAGTAATGAAAGTAACGATATAAAGGATTTTTCTAAGCTTATGGAGAGCGTAAAGGAAATCTATGGCAGAAAGTATCAGGATGTAGAAAAACAGATAAGATATTTTAGATATTTTCATGTAGTTCGTGAAGAAAGTCAATATCTGTGGGAAACACTATTTTATTATGTGAGAAAGTGTGTTAGAAGAATTAACTTTATACTCTTGGGTGATGAAAACATAGAAACTGGAGTGGCTAATCTTTTTCATAAAGAACTGTTGGAAGTAATTAAAAGAGGTAATTTAAATGAATCAGATAAGGAAAAAATAAATAGGAGAAACGAAAAATTTCCTTTAGCAGTAAAAGTTTGGGAAGCTTCAAAGTTATTGATTTTTAAAACAGATGGAGATGTCTTAAAGGGAGTAAGTGGAAGCACTGGCATTGCAGTTGGAAAGGTGTGTTTAATAAATAGTCCCAAAGAATTTTATAAAATGAAAAAAGGAGATATATTAGTTTGTCATCTTACAGATCCTGAATGGACTCCATTATTTAAGCTGGCAAGTGCTGTTGTGGCAGATACAGGTTCTGCTTTGAGCCATGTTGCAATTGTTGCAAGAGAATATAATATACCGGCAGTTCTTGGAGTTGGTTTTGCAACTACCAAATTCAAAGACGGAGATACCATACAAGTAAATGGTAATATCGGCGAGGTCAAAGGTTGCTGATATGAAATCAAAAAATCAAATAGATCAAAAAGAATTGAGAAGGCAAAAGATTTTAAGTGAACCACTTTTACCTTTGATAGTAAAAATGTCTGTTCCGACAATTGTTGGTATGCTAATTATGGTTATTTATAGTTTGACAGACACATTTTTTGTCGGACTTTTAAATGATAAATCGATGACAGCCGCTATTGGTGTTGTTTTTAGCTTCGTGAGTATTATTCAGGCTATTGGTTTTTGGTTTGGATATGGTAGCGGTAATATTATGTCTAAAAAACTTGGAGAACAAGATGAAGAAGATGCAACAATTATTTCTTCCATAGGAATAGCCTTTTCTATTATAAGTGGATTTTTGATAGCTATACTGTCGTGGATTTTTATATCAGACTTGACAAAGTTCATTGGTGGGAATGCTTCTGTTAATTTATTTAAATTTACTACTCAGTATATAAAGGTGATTATAATAAGCGTTCCATTTAGTCTGTATTCAATTACTATTTATAATCAATTACGACTTTGTGGAAATGTAAAAGATGGAATGATAGGTTTGCTTTTAGGAATGTTTAGCAATATGATTCTTGATCCTGTATTTATGTTTATATTCAAGTTCGGGTTTGTTGGAGCTGGATATGCAACTTTGACAGGTCAAATAATTGCGTGTATTGCACTTACTATGTTGGCAAAAGGAAATGGTAATATTCCTGTTTCTTTGAAAAATGTCAAATGTAGTAAAGAACGCATATACCATATTCTTGTAGGAGGAATGCCTAACTTTTCAAGGCAAGCAATTACAAGTGTTTCTCTCATTTTATTGAATAGAGTTGCAGCGAACTTTGGGGACAGTATTATTGCAGCCTTAACCGTTATTTCAAGAATAGTTGCCATAGCTTATATGATTATGATTGGATGGGGGCAAGGGTTTCAACCTATTTGTGCAATGAATTATGGTGCAAAAAAATATGGCAGAGTTAGATCAGCATTTAATTTGACAGTTGTTGTTGGAACTATATTTTTGATTATATCAGCAGTGGTGCTATATATTTTTTCGGAACATTTTGTTATTGCAATGTCTAAAGATAGTGAAGTTATTTCTATAGGAGTGCAAATACTTAGAATGCAATGTATAACAATTCCATTGTTAGCCTATTATTCGATAAGTAGTATGTTGATGCAAAACATAGGTAAATATTTTTGGTCGTTGATAATTTCGATTTCAAGGCAAGGTATTTTCTACATCCCTCTTTTATATTTACTTACTAATTTATATGGGAAGTTTGGGATATATTTGCTCCAACCCGTTTCTGACATATTGTCTTTTTTCTTAGCAATTATTGTTGTTAGAGGTATGAATACAATTAGTAGAAAAGAGCAAAAATGTGCCTAAGAAAGCAAGAAATTAAATAGTGGAGGTTATCGATATGTGTTATATAAGGTCTATTATTCATTTTGAAAAAATTCATAGACCTTTTTTATACTGGTGATTATCATAAAAAATCAAATTTAAAATATAGATAAAGAGCAAGATTCTTTCATTTCAGAGGACTTTTTATGCCTATGTGCAGAAGTCCTCCTTTTTTTGTCTAAAAACGCAGACAAAAAAAGAAATGGAGGAAATAAAATGCCAAAAGAATATTACCTTTATGTCAACGGACAAAGGGTTAAAGTCAGCGAGCAGATATATAAAGTCTACTGGCGAGAAAAAGAACACGAAAAGTATTTAGAGCAGGTGGACAAGAAAAACCACTTGCTCTTTTTTTCATCATTAGATCATGACGGAAATTTTGTAGATAACCTTGCTGATGAAAGTGTGGATGTAGAAAAAATAATTGAAACACAGATCTTGATTGAAACAGTCAGAAAGGCTATGTCAAGGCTGAATGATGAAGAAAGGGAGATCATAGAGCGTTTTTATTTTAATGATGAAACATTATCGAGTGTAGCAAGAAGTAAGAAAGTGAGTTATCAAGCTATACAATGGCGAAAAAACAATATTCTTAAAAAGCTAAAGGTGCTTTTGAAAGAATTTATAAAGTAAACGCCTTGTAGATGGGGGCAGATTTTCCTTTATAAATTGAAGGGAGATCTGTCCTTATATTTTATTTAAGGAAGTGATGAAAACCATAAAGTTGAAGAGAATCTCTCTTAAAGCCGTTAGGCTTTTGTTCCTTGAAAACTGAATAGACCAAGGTAGGACTTTATCTACTTGTGGAGGATTATGACTTACGCCATGACCTTTCTGCTGAGAACAATTTCGGTTTAATGAATACTGAGCAAGTCAAGGAAACAAGGAAGCGAGCGATAAATAAGAATACATAAAAAACAGATTTGGCAACCTGTTCAATGAAGCAAGTAGTGATAATGATACTTCAATAGTTTAAGCCGGCTCGTCTGGAATAAGAGGCGGAGGTGAGATTCCTATGTTGCTGCCAAGCACCTATCAATGTCGTAAAACTTAATTAAACAAATAATTATTAGATATAAAACTTTAGAGAGAGGAGGTATATATTGGACAATGACTGGAATGAATTGGCTGATTTAATAGCAAATCTGATTACAAAATATGCTGGTGCTTTAGATTTAGATAATCTGCCCGATCCAACGCCAGCAAAAAATCAAGAGATTAAAAATAGTTTTGACATGGCAAAAACACTAATTGAGGTGGACTAATAAAGGTGTTATAATATACTTGAAATGATAGTCCAAACTTAAATTCAAAAAATTATATATGATATAGAAAAATTATATTGAGGTTAATGCTATGTCAAAAGAAAAAATAAAAGTATATCTTTATACACGAGTATCTACGTCAATACAGATAGAGGGGTATTCGTTAGAGGCACAAAAATCAAGAATGAAAGCTTTTGCTATTTACAACGATTATGAAATTGTTAGAGAGTATGAAGATGCCGGAAAGTCTGGCAAGTCTATTGAAGGTAGAATACAGTTCAATCGAATGATGGAAGATATAAAATCTGGAAAAGATGGAGTGTCTTTTGTTCTTGTGTTTAAGTTATCAAGATTTGCAAGAAATGCCGCTGATGTTCTTTCTACACTTCAGATAATGCAGGACTATGGAGTGAATCTTATTTGCGTTGAAGATGGCATTGATTCATCTAAAGATGCTGGGAAACTAATGATTTCTGTTTTATCAGCTGTGGCTGAAATAGAAAGAGAAAACATACGTATTCAAACAATGGAAGGTCGCATTCAAAAAGCAAGGGAAGGAAAATGGAATGGTGGCTTTGCTCCGTATGGATATAAACTTGAAGATGGCAAGCTGTTTATAAATGAGGAAGAGGCAGTTGCCATAAGAACGATTTTCGACCAGTATGTAAATACTACGATAGGAGCCAATGGGTTATCTAAATACTTAGAGAATCATGGAATTAGAAAAATCCCAAGACAGAATGGTAAGAATCCTTTGTTTGATGCAGGTCTTATAAGAAAGATATTAAAGAATCCTGTATATAATGGGAAAATAGCATTTGGAAGAAGAACTTTAGAAAAAGTTCATGGTACAAGAAATGAATATAAGCAGATTGAACAAGATGAATATCTAATATCTGAAGGGATACATGAAGCTATAGTTTCCGATGAAGTTTGGCAAGCTGCTCAGGTTAAGCTAAAATCTCAAGCAAAGAAATATGAGCATGTGAATAAAGGAAAAGATACACGCACACACTTGCTTTCTGGAATTGTAAAATGCCCTATATGTGGAGTGGGAATGTATGGAAACAAGTGTATCAAGAAAAAGAAAGATGGCACAAAATATAAAGATTTTTATTACTATGGTTGTAAACATAGGCAGATGATAAGAGGTCATAAGTGTACATTCAGTAAGCAAATTAGAGAAGAATTGTTAGATGATGCTGTTGCAGAGGTGATTGTCAAGATAGTAAGTAATCCGAAATTTGTTTCTATGATGCAAGAAAAAATCAACATGAAGGTGGATACCTCTGAAATAGAAACAGAAATAGATAATTACCAAAAGGAATTGAGGAAGTGTCATTCTACAAAGTTTAAGCTAATTGAGGAAATAGATAATTTAGATGTTGAAGATAAGCACTATAAGAGAAGGAAACAGGATTTAGACGACAGACTTTATCGCATGTATGACAAAATAGATGAATTAGAATCATCATTAATTGATGCGAAAGCAAAGAAACAGACTATTGAAGCTGAAAAACTTACAGGAGATAACATATATAAGGTTCTGATCTATTTTGATAAACTCTATAAAGTCATGAATGATGTAGAGCGTAGGCAGTTAATTACAGCTTTGATTTCTGAAATTCAAATTTACGAAGAAAAGCAACCGAATGGACAATGGCTAAAATCAATTACTTTCAAGCTTCCGATTATAGAAGAAAATCTCAACATAGGTTTGGACAATGATGAACAAGTTGAGACTGTCTGTTTGATGTCAAGATTGAAGGACTAAACTGTATAAAAAAGGCTTGAAATCAAGGGATTCCGAAGATATTGCTAAGAGAAGGCGCATTGCCGCAGCCTCTTTTTCATGCTCATTGATAGTAGTCTTCACACCGGAAAAACGGGGTGCGGGTAACTTGAAATGGTACGAAAGCAATATCAGGCAGATACTGACCAACGAGAAGTACATCGGTGATGCGCTTCTCCAGAAGACTTACACAGTAAACACTTTCGATAAGAAAAGAGTAGCAAATAACGGAATCGCTCCTAAATACTATGTGGAAGGCAGCCATGAGGCGATCATCGACACAGATGTATTCCTGCGGGTACAAGCAGAGATTGTTCGAAGGGCGAATATCCTGACGGATGGCAAACGGCGTATTTACAGTTCAAGGTACGCATTATCGAGCCTTGTTGTCTGCGGACACTGCGGAGATATTTACCGGAGAATAAAGTGGAATAACAACGGCTGCAAATCCACTGTCTGGCGATGCGTCAGCCGGGTGCTGAAAAAGAGCAGTGGCATTGACTGTCCGGCGCGGACGATTCGCGAGGAGATTCTGCAGGCTGCAGCGGTTACGGCGATCAACGATGCCTGGGCGAGAAAAGATTCCGTCCTTCCCATTTTGAAAGAAAACATCAGAGCCGTCATTGCAGGCGATACGGAGGCACAGCTTGCCGAAGTAGACAGCGAAATCAAACATCTCCAGACGGAACTGCTCAGTGTCGGCAATGACCAGAGTCGGATAGACGAGATCGGGGATTCAATCATATCGCTCCGGGAAGAGCGGCAGGCTATTCTTTCTGACGCTGCCGCCAGACAGGGACTTCGGGACAGGGTTAATGACCTTGTTTCCTTCCTGGACGAACAGACCGAGGCTATAACTGAGTATTCGGAAACACCGGTCAGACGGCTTGTAGAGAAGATTACCATCTTCGATGAGAAAATAACAGTGGCGTTCAAATCCAAGTTGAAAATCGATGTGGACGCATAAGAAAAGATCATAAAAAACATGAATATATTATTCTTCTGTTCAAAGAAGTTTAAAATGGTTCTTCCTGCATTCGATGATCCCTTCTCTTCGCATTCGTGTCAACTCCTTGGACATGTTTGTGCGTTCAAGATTTAGGTAATCCGCCAACTGCTGTCGGTCGAATGGAATATCAAATTCCGTGGAGTGCTTCCGCAGTGATTCGGCATTTAAATATGCAAGGATGCGCCCTCTGGCGCTTTTCGGTGCAGTGTGAAAGCTGCGGCCGGAGAGCGTCAGAGTTTTATGTGATGATATCAGCAAAAGATTTCTATATAGTTTCTGAGACCAGGCTGCATTCTGCATATTTGAGATTAGTTTACTGATATGGATGAAGAGGATCTGACAGTTTTCGTTTGCTATGACATCTACCAGCATAACTTCTTCTATAAGCAGGGCATAGGTTTCAGCGAAAAACTGGCCTGCTCCTACGTGGCTTAGAATGGTACGGTTTCCCCACATATCGTTGCTCTCTATGGTCACGCTGCCGGAGAGCACCATGCCCATCTTATCAGTCAGATCTCCGGCGTGCAGGATGGCGTCCCCTTTTTTATATGATTTCCTGTGCGCAATGAGTGCCAGAAGACACTCAGTCCGTTCGGTATCTGTCATGCCTTTAAACAGGATACTTTCCTTCAATAAATCGTCATTCATAAAAAATTCCTTTTCTTTTCAAAATGTGGTTCAAGCCATATAATTCTGATTGAAAGTATATTATACTGACATTAACAAGGCAAGGAGGATAATGAGATGATTCGAAAAATAATCCACATAGACGAAGAAAAATGCGATGGCTGCGGACTTTGCGTGAATGCGTGTCACGAAGGTGTCATTGATATCGTAGACGGAAAGGCAAAGCTGGTACGGGGGAACTTCTGCGATGATGAAGCATCTGCAGGCAGGCGGGTCAATGCATCATGGCGAATGTCCGGGATCGAGGGCGATGCAGATGAAGCGTAAGGAGGATGTAGGTGAAAGTCAGAAAACTGCTCCACAGGCGGTTGGTTTAGCACTGGTATCAAGGCTGAATCAGTGACCTTGCCAGATCAAGCTTCTTCCGACAAAGGCTCCTTTTTATGACGGATCAAAGCTCCTGATCGCGGCAGACTGCACAGCATATGCTTATGCCAATATGCACGAGGATTTCATGAAAGGAAAGATCACTTTGATCGGATGCCCGAAGCTGGACGATATTGACTATTCAGAAAGGTTGACTGAGATCATAGCGAACAATGATATCAAGAGCGTGACCATCGTCCGCATGGAAGTTTCATGCTGCGGCGGTCTTCAGAGGGCGGCGGAAAATGCGCTGCGTAACAGCGGAAAATTCATCCCGTGGCAGGTTGTGACTATTTCAAGAGATGGAAGAATATTAGATTAAAAAGTGGCTTGAACCACATACAAGATTCAATAGAAATATTAGTCTAAGAATATAAGAAAGCAGGAGAGATTATCATGAGTTATTCAGATTGGAAAGCAAAAATAGCAGAATTTAAGACGGTCGATGTAAGAGGAATACAGGGAAATTTTTTTCAGGGACTGAAGAAACAGGCAATGGGACTGTCGGTCGGACAGGGACTTGAGGTTGTGCAGAGCTTTGATCCGATTCCGCTTTATGAAGTAATGGAAGATCTTGGATATGAGCATCATACAGAGCAGACGGGTGATACGGAGTTTCATGCATATTTTTACAGAACAGTGGTGAAACAGGAAGAGAAGGATATACCTATGAGACCGGCAGCACTTACAAATATGCCGTTGATCGACGAAGGACTGGGTAAGGTCGCAGTTGAATTTTGGGATTTGACATGGAATGACAACAGGAGATATCTGCCTTATGAGATGCGGCTTCTTCTTTCGCTGACAAATGCAGTCGGTGCCGGCAGAATGCGTCAAGCGACAAGGGAGTTGGTAAAGGCATACATTCATGGTCTGGAAAGCGCAGCGCTTGATGATGTGTTTGAACTTCTGGCATGGAATCAGGGAATCGGATATTTCAGCTCTGAGATTGGACCATCCACGCTGTTCGCCGCATATAAGAAAATCAAGAATATGGAAAAGAATGGCAAGGAACGCGGCGAAATTTGTAAAGCTCTGAAAGAAAAATTCGGTGAGAAGAACCCGGACGTAAAAGTTCAGTAATGTGGTGGACGATATGAATATTACGAAAGATACAAGGCTGAAAGACCTGATCAGCACATATCCATGGCTTAAAAATGAGATGGCAAAAGTCAACGATAAGTTCAAGATGCTGCATACTCCGATAGGCAAGGTGATGCTTGGAAAAGCCACAATTACAGAGATGAGCAAAAAATCCGGCATGGACGCAGACGTTTTCATAAGCAGGATATCGGATCTTATCAAAGCGCATGAGGAGGTGATGGCATGAACGAAAAGACTGGAGAGATATTCTCCATAGCAAAAGATAATCAGCCGGTGCCGGGATGCACAATATCCAAGACAGTACACAGTGGAAGCAATGATGTTATTTACTTTTCACTGGCGAAGAATACGGATATCAGCGCGGAGATCTATCCCTACTACAAACTGCTTATTGTAGCAGATGGAAACATGGAAGTCTATGGCACGGATGGTTTTTCAAAGAAGTTAGAAACAGAAGAAAGTATCGTGACTCTGACGGGTGCGCCGATGGGAATGAGAACATCGGAAGGCGCGGTTTATACAGAGATTATGATCAGGAAGGAGGATATTATGAACGAAGCGATTAAAGCAGGAGAAGTTTTTAAGCTGGCGAAGCTTGTGCCTTATGCGGAAGGCAAAATCGTAAATATGGACGTGGTGCACAATGACAAGATGAAATTTGTGGTCATGGCATTTGATGAGGGTACCGGACTCTCTGAGCATGCCGCACCTGGCGAAGCGATCATCTTTGCACTGGATGGCGAAGGCATTATTGGATATGAAGGTAAGGAACACCCGATAAAGGCGGGGGAGAATTTCCATTTCGCGAAAGCTGGTCTGCACTCAGTAAAAGCAACGAAGAAGTTCAAGATGGCGCTTCTTTTGACATTGGAATAAGAGAAAGTGAGGTGGTGATTATGAAGTATGTGGTAAATGATGGATGTATTGGATGCGGACTTTGCGAGGGAACCTGTCCGGAAATGTTCTCTATGACAGATAAGGGCGTGCGAAAGCAATAGAAGAAGAGGTTCCCGCAGAAAGTGAATCTGCTGCGGCTGAAGCAAAAGGCGGATGCCCGGTAGGAGCAATAGAGGAAGCATAATGTAACAGAAGGAGGAAAATATTCATGGCAGAGAATAAGATGTTTTGTTTCCAGTGCCAGGAAACAGCGGGATGCAAGGGATGTACGGTTTCCGGCGTATGCGGCAAGAAGCCGGAAGTGGCGGCAATGCAGGATCTTCTGATCTATGTGACAAAGGGATTGTCTGCAGTAACAACAGCTCTTAGGAAAGAGGGGAAAGAGGTCTCAAAAGAGATCAATCACCTCGTTACAATGAATCTCTTTGTTACGATCACAAATGCGAATTTTGACCGCGAAGCGATCATTGCTGTGATTAAAAACACACTGAAGGCTAAAGAGGAACAGCTGGCAAGACTTAACAACAAAGAAGGTCTGACTGAGGCGGCGCTTTGGAATGGAAATGAAGCGGAGTTTGACGAAAAAGCACAGAATGTTGGAGTTCTGGCAACAGAAAATGAAGATATCAGAAGCCTTCGTGAGCTGATCACTTATGGATTGAAAGGACTTGCAGCTTACTCTAAACATGCGAATGCTCTAATTCAGGACAATGAAAATATAGATGCCTTTATTCAGAAAGCCCTGACAAATATCCAGGACGATTCCCTGTCATTAGACGATCTTGTGGCTCTGACACTTGAGACCGGAAAGTTTGGAGTGGATGGTATGGCACTACTGGACAAGGCGAATACGGAAGCCTATGGCAATCCTGAGATCGCTACGGTAGATATTGGTGTCAGAAAAAACCCGGGCATTTTGATTTCCGGACATGACCTTCGTGATCTGGAAATGCTTCTGGAACAGACAAAGGATACCGGTGTGGATGTGTATACTCATTCGGAGATGCTTCCGGCACACTATTATCCGGCATTTAAGAAATATCCTCACTTTGCCGGAAACTATGGCAACGCGTGGTGGAAGCAGAAGGATGAATTTGAATTATTCAATGGACCGATCCTTATGACCACCAACTGCATTGTACCGCCGAAGGACAGCTACAAAGACCGCTTGTGGACTACTGGTTCTGCGGGATATCCGGGATGCGGTCATATCCTCGGAGAATATGGGCAGGAAAAGGACTTCTCCGCAATTATTGAACAGGCAAAAGGATGTCCCGCTCCGACAAAGATTGAAACGGGAACGATCACCGGCGGATTTGCCCATGAGCAAGTATTTGCTTTGGCAGAGCCTGTTGTAAACGCGGTAAAATCCGGTGCTATCCGTAAATTTGTTGTAATGGCGGGCTGCGATGGTAGACAGAAGAGCCGGGATTACTATACGGAGTTCGCAAAGGCGCTTCCGAAAGATGTTGTCATTCTTACAGCCGGATGCGCAAAGTACAGGTACAATAAGCTGGCTCTGGGTGATATAGGCGGAATTCCGAGAGTTCTTGATGCAGGACAGTGCAATGATTCCTACTCGCTGGCACTGATTGCTCTTAAGCTGAAAGAGATCTTTGAGCTTGAGGATATCAATGATCTGCCGCTGGCGTTCAACATCGCTTGGTATGAGCAGAAAGCCGTGATTGTGCTTCTTGCGCTGTTGTATCTGGGTGTAAAGAATATTCATCTTGGACCCACACTTCCAGCATTTCTGTCACCGAATGTGGCAAAGGTGTTGGTAGAGAACTTCGGTATTGCGGGGATCACTACTGTTGATGAAGACTTAAAAATTCTGATTGAATAAAAAGAATTTTTAATTTAGACTGACCTGTAGGATAGTGAGCATCCTGCAGGTCTTTTATTCTATAAATAGATGACAAATTCCCTGCAACCTTTCTAACGTGGACTTGTTCCCTCAAAGCAAAGATTTCGTGGGTAAATTCAAACGCATAGTGGGCGGGACCGTTGACATTCATAGTGAAGTCCCAATTCATGTGGAGACGGTCTGTTTGATGTCAAGAGTAAAGGACTAAAAGCACACAAATATGCTTGAAATCAGATTTGCTGCCTTTGGTTTTTGATTGTCTGTTGTTAATTATTCTTGCCGGATGTTTTTGGGGTAGTATGGGGATTTTGTCAAAAGACTCGCCGCATTCGGATTTACGTTTGTCCAAATCGTCTCAATCCGAGTTACATTGGCGGCCCTGTTTTTTCCATCCTGTTGCTCATCAAAGGGCGCTCCGGTTTTCGGTTCTTGCAGCGGTGATTTTGTTAAATTGGCAAAGAAAAGGCTCGGAAAAAATATGATAGACTTTATTTTTCTTGCTTGATTTTCACCTCATAATCGAGTAAAATACGATTATGAGGTGAAAATATGCTAAAAACAACAGGGATGATTTTTGAAGAATTAAAAGAATATAAAAGTCCGGCAGATAAGTTGGTGAGACTTGTAAGAGAAGGCATATATATTCCTGTCGTTAAAGGTTTGTACGAAACGGATAAGTCTGTGCCCGGATATTTGTTGGCGGGCAGCATTTACGGACCGTCTTATCTGTCTTTTGAATTTGCTTTAAGTTATTACGGGTTTATTCCTGAGGCCGTATATACATTTACCAGCGCCACTTGTGATAAAAAAAAGAAAAAGATCTATAAAACACCTTTTGGGAATTTTTCTTATAGAGATATTCCCGTAGAGGCATATTATTATGGGGTTAAACTTATTTATGAAGGCGAATATTCTTTTCTTATCGCAACCCCGGAAAAAGCAGTATGCGATCAACTGTATAAAAGTAGGACGATAAGTAACTATAAAGAACTACAAGAGCTTTTGTACGAGGATTTGAGAATTTATGAAGAGCATATAAATACGTTAAATGTTACGGATATAAGTTTTTTGGCAACAAGATACAGGAGCATGAATGTTAAAAGATTTAGCGCATGGATAGAAAGGCGGTAATATGAACAGCTTGGTTAAAAATATGATTTCTGCTTACCCATCACAAAATGTATATGAAAAAAAGAATGCAGTTAAAGAAGTGATGCAGGAAATCGTGCTTTGCGGCTTAAGCAGGGCAGGTTTTTTTAAAGGCGCTGCATTTTATGGCGGTACGGCACTACGCATGTTTTATGGCTTAAATCGCTTTTCTGAGGATTTGGATTTTTCCTTAACTAAGCCTGATGATAAATTTAATTTATCTGATTACTTTCCTATATTAGAAAAAGAAATAAAAGCTTTTGGCTTTAATGTGGTTATAGAGGAAAAGAATAAAAGTAAAGATACTGCTATTAAGTCAGCTTTTCTAAAGGGAAATACGAAAGAACATTTATTATTGTTTTATGCAGATAATGATGTATTAGGCATACATGACCAGGAAATGATTAAAATAAAATTGGAAATAGATGTAAATCCGCCGGCGTATGCTGCTTTTGAGAAAAAGTTCAGACTGCAGCCTGTTCCGTATGAAATTAATTTATATGATGAAGGATCTTTGTTTGCCGGAAAACTTCATGCTGTTATTGGCCGTGCATGGAAAAATAGAGTTAAAGGAAGAGATTTATATGATTATGTTTTTTATCTTTCCAAAGGCGCAAAATGCAATCTGAAACATTTGCAGGCCCGTCTGATACAATCCGGTCATTTAGATGTGGAAAGTCCCTGTTCTATTGAAGACGTTAAGAAGATGCTGATAGAACGTTTTGAACAGATTGACTATGAACAAGCAAAGAAGGATGTCGAACCGTTTATTCTGGATACGGGTAGTTTGGACTTATGGAGCAAGGCGTTTTTTGTGCAGATTACAGAAAATCTAAAAAGTTGATTATAAAACGAGATTGCAAACTTAATTTTAACAGAAAGATACCGGTATGGATTTTTTATTTTGTAATTTTATTAGGTGTGCAATCTCATTTTACAATTAACCCAATAAAAAATCACAGGAAAAATTGATTTTTAAATCTTTATTAGTTAGAATTAATTAGCAGTTAATGTTTAGAAAGATACGTAATTTCAGAAAGAAGGTGCCAAATGAAATTAGTAGAAAAAGCCGGTGACTCGATTACGAAAGTATTGCCGGATGTGAAAGAGGTGTATGTGCATCTCCATGAAAATCCTGAATTACCCATGCAGGAAAAGGAAACGTGCACTTTTATTGCAGGCAAACTGAAAGAACTGGGGATTGAAGTCCTTGCAGGTGTCGGCGGCACAGGTGTTGTCGGAATCGTCCGCAACGGTGACGGTGCGACGGTAATGCTTCGTGCCGATATGGATGCACTGCCCATGAAAGAAGCGACAGGCGTTCCTTATGCAAGTACCAAAACGATGGTAAACCGCAAGGGAGAAGAAACTCCCGTTTCCCATATGTGCGGTCATGATATGCATTCCAGCTGGCTTTTCGGTACACTAAAAGTATTACTGGAACAGAAAGAACATTGGAAAGGCACGGTTATTGCTATATTCCAGCCGGGAGAAGAAACAGCGGAAGGTTCGCAGGCTATGCTTGATGACGGCCTGATGGATAAAGTTCCGAAACCTGATGTGGTTCTCGGACAGCATATGATGTCTTATAAAGCAGGAACGGTAGGCTACAGAGCGGGACAGATTCTGACGGCCGGCGACAGCCTGAAAGTGACATTTTTCGGTGCCGGCGGTCACGGCGGAATGCCGCAGAATGCAATCGACCCCGTTGTTATGGCATCCGCAGCTGTTATGAGGCTGCAGACCATCGTTTCCAGAGAAGTATCTCCCCAAGGACAGGCCGTTGTTACTATCGGAGAATTCCATGCCGGGAAAGCGGAGAACATTATTCCCGACGAGGCGTATATCAAACTGAATGTAAGAACGACCGATGAAGATGTCAGACTCCATGTCCTTGATGCCATTAAACGCATTTGCAAGGCGGAAGCGGAAGCATCCCGTGCTCCGAAAGCACCGGAATTTGAGGAAATCAATAACTATCCGCTGACATTGAATGATAAAGAAGCTACAGAAAAAATTGCAGAAGCATTCCACGCCCAATTCGGCGACCTTGCTTTTGAAACTTTGCCGGCCGGAGCCAGTGAAGATTTCAGCCGTTTCGGCAGAGCATGGAAAATACCGTATGTATACTGGTTTGTCGGCGGTACGGATATAAAGCAATATGAAAAAGCGGTAGCAGACGGAACGACAGACAGTCTGCCCGGACCGCATTCCCCGTTCTGGGCGCCTGCGCTGGAACCGACCATGAGAACCGGCATTGAAACGATGTTGACTGCCGCAGGCTTGTGGTTGGGGAAATAAAAGGAGGAACGATATGAGTGATAAAGACACAGCCCAAGGCTATGTAGGAAATGACAGGCTTCTTTTAGGTATCGTTCTTGCAGTCGTCACATTCTGGCTTTTTGCCCAGACGGCACTCAATGTAGCACCGGATATGCGGGCCGATTTAGGAATTACGGAAAACTGGAGCAATATTGCCGTCAGTATTGCCGCACTCTTTTCCGGTATTTTCACCGTCGTATTCGGCGGATTGGGTGATAAATTCGGCCGTGTGAAAGTCACACAGATCGGTGTGGTTTTAAACATCATCGGCTCTCTTCTGATTGCTCTTTCTCCGTCGGGAACCGTCGTATTTCTTATGGCAGGGCGTATCATTCAAGGGCTGTCGGCAGCCTGCATTATGCCGTCCACACTGGCTCTTTTAAAAAGTTATTATGACGGAGCGTCCCGCCAGAGAGCCGTCAGCTATTGGTCCATCGGCTCCTGGGGCGGCTCGGGACTCTGCTCCCTCTTCGGCGGCGCGGTCGCTTCCAGTTTCGGCTGGCGTTATATATTCTTTACCTCCGTTGTTGTTTCCCTCATCAGTTTGTACCTCATCAAAGGAACACCGGAAAGCAAAGTAGAAAATAAAGGCGGAAGCTTCGACTGGCCCGGACTGGCAACCTTTATGGTCGCTCTTGTTTCCTTAAATATTGTCATTGGACAGGGTGCCAAACTCGGTTGGACAAGCCCGGTCATTCTTGGACTTGTCGTTGTATTTTTCGTCAGCTTTGCCGCTTTCTACCATGTGGAATCCAACAGCGGTAATGCCTTTGTCGATTTCAAATTATTTAATAATACGACCTATGCAGGGGCGACACTTTCCAACTTCCTCCTGAACGGTGCGGCAGGAACCATTCTGGTATCTCTGAGTCTTTTGCAGGCAGGGGCCAATATGTCCTCTTTTGAAGCCGGCATGGTGACACTGGGTTATCTCATTGCCATTCTTGCAACGATCCGTGTAGGTGAAAAACTTCTCCAGAAATGGGGCGCAAGAAAACCGATGATTATCGGCTGCAGCATTACAGCTCTGGGTATCATTCTTACCTCTCTCAGTTTCCTCTACACCTGGCAGTATCTCATCGCTGCCGTAGCAGGCTTCACCTTATTCGGTATCGGTCTCGGCTTCTATGCGACACCCTCTACCGACGCGGCTTTATCAAACGTACCGGCGGAACAGGCAGGCTCGGCGGCAGGTATTTACAAAATGGCCTCTTCTTTGGGCGCGGCTTTTGGCGTGGCTCTTTCCGCAGCTATTTTTACGGGACTGAACGGAAGCGGCTTTGTTCTCCTGCAAAATATCTTTGTAGGACGAACGGATAATACGGAAGTCCGCTTTGCCGCTATGGTGGCACTCCTCTTCAATGTACTTATGACACTCATTGCCATTCTTGCCATTATGAAGACAGTACCGAAAAAGAAATAAAAGAAATAAAAGACAACTGCAGTGAAAAGTACCTGCAGTTGTTTTTGGTTCTTTGTCAAATGTTGGGGTTTTCATACAATTGACTACCTTTTTCAAAAGGCAGCCGGGGATTCTCCGCTGTCCTTTTCTTTTACCTATGTAACAACAGGATTCGGGTGCGAAAACGTTCTACCTTTCGCATTCCGTAACAAATTCGGTTCTATAATAAAAGTTGAGGCGGCTATGGCCCTCCTCAACTTTTTTATACAAAAAATTACTATTTCAGGAAAAAACCTTATACATAACTATTGATATCAACCGTCTCAACATCTTGTTGACAATAAGCGTGAATTTCGTATAAAATTTTTTTGATAGAGGTACCATACGCTTTCAGCGGCTTTTTCAGATTCAAATTCATGTTTGAGGAAACGGGGGCGTTTTTATGGAAACTAATGCAGAAAATGTCAAAACCTCCATGGATACTCAGGAGACCACATCCCACAAGTTGTTTACAATTCAGTGTGCGACCTGTGGCGGACCTGCTGAATATGACATTTTAAAGCACAGCTATTCGTGCAGCTATTGCGGGAACGATACTCCCATACGCACTGCTCTTGAAGCGAAAAAAGGTTTTCGTTCGCTGGTGCAGGCAAAGATTCGGGAATCCGACATCGGCTTAAAGCCTGCGATCGCGGTGTGTGTCAAATGCGGAGCACAAATCGTTTTCCCGGAAAATGATGTCATAAAAACCTGTTCCTTTTGCGGCAACGAGATGATTCGTAAGGAATTTACGAAAATGCCGGAATTCCCGGAATTTATTGTTCCTTTCCGGATTACGGAGGATGAGGCGAGGAACCTCCTCGCTAAGTGGTGTAAAGAGAATGCATCGACAGAAAAGGCGAAGAAGCTCCAAAATGCAATGAAGGATTTAAAAGGCTATTATCTTCCTTATGAATTGGTTCGGGGGCCGATTGACTGTATGGCGTCAAGAAGAGGAGCCTCCTTAAACTTAAACTGCGGAGGTGTTTTGGCAAACACCTTTGTCAATACGTCTTCTCAGCTTGATAACCTGACGCTGGATGGCATGGAGCCATTTGATCTTGACGAGCTGGAAGAATTCAGTTACGGCTTTTTGGCAAAACAAAAGGCGAAGGTCATGGACATTAGTGCCAAGGATCTGGCCAACAGGATTGAGGAAGAGGTGGAAAACTCCTACTCCCCCATTGTTGCGAAAACGATGGAAACAAAGGAGGTTTCTGTAGATGTGGACTCTACGCAGCTTATGACGATTCCCGTACTTCTTCCGGTCTATTACATTATGAGAAAGGGATTCTATGCAGCTGTAAACGGACAAACCGGTAAGGTTTCTGTTTCAGAGGTTAGCTTGAAAAAGCTGTCGCCCTGGTGGATCAAGCCGCTTGTTGCCACGTTTCTTGTGTTTTTTGCATCCATCGTGATTTCGTATATTTTAACAAAGGATTTTGAGGCGAGTCTTGGGCTGGCCGGTATGTTTGGTCTGGTGATGGGCCTCATCTTTTTTACCGCTTATCACAACGCATACGGAGATCACAAAGGTTTGAAAGCCTTCCACGATGTTGTCTCTACAACGGAATTGTATGAACGGGGGCAGGACAAAAAACTAAAGCTTTCTCACAAAAAAATTGAGGCTGATTCCGTCGAGCCGATGTTCTTTCAGGATATTGGCGGTAAAAAAACAAGGGTTTTTATCAAATTCACAACAGCCGGAAGAATGTTCGAAATGGTTGCTGCCGCAGTCGGAGCGATGTTTCTCCCTGTTATTATCGCTTTCCTTCTCAACGGGCTGAGTTTTACAGGGCTTGATTTGATGGGATCCGCTGTTTGGCTCTGTATTTTTGTACCGATTGCAATTGCTTACTTTGTTTCTATGGGACGAATCGATATTTATGAAAATCCTTATGTTTATGTGGTGGATACAAACGGTAAACAGCACCGAATTAAAATGGAATCCAATACAGTTACCGTTTTGGGCATCATTAAATCGCTTTCTTATATTGTACCGGTTGCGATCTTTCTTGGTATTGTACTGATCGTGAACGTTTATCTGATACTCAATCCGTAATGTTTCCTGCAGCAGGAAAGGAATTCATAGAAGCCCCTCTTTCACATCCGCCTTTGTGCGGGTGTTTGTTTTAACGGAAAGGCTTATGGATTGTCATAATGGCTGTATTTCCCTCATCAAGAAAGGTACCGATGTGAACAGCAAAACCCACGTGATTTTGCGAGATACTGTGAGATAAACAGGGGCCAAATACTGTGCATGAACTATGTAATAACAAAAACCGGATGTGTTATAATGAAAACACGAAGAGGGTGCTGAATGAGCAGGTCAGGGTATGCAAAGGAGGGAGCTAATGAAAAAAGTAACCTTGGTTTTACTGACGGTATGTCTGTGCTTCGGTCTGTGTTTTAGCGCCTATGCTGACGATATGTATTATCAGGGCGATGCCAAATATCCTATTGCCTTCGTGCAGTGGGGCAAAGGCTATGTGTTAGATTTGTTTTCCGTCCAGGAACTTGAGAAAAATACCCTGCTCGTGGATGTGCACATTGTGAGTATGGAAACAAAGCAAATGAGCCCTGAAACGATTTTTATCGCCGCAAAATTCAAGCCATTCAATCAAACTTTTACTATCGGTTTTCAAAAGGCCCATGGGCTGGTTGATTTTAGCCAGGCGCAACAATTTGATGCATCCTATATGGAGCGAGGCAATTCGGAGACAGGCTTCCTTTTTTCTGCGGGTCTTTTGCTCTGGGAAGCGTTGAAGGGCAAACCTTTCTTTGTCGGTGATCGTATCCGTCTTTTACCTCCGCCGATGTTAGGCTCTCCGACTGATATTCGTGTGGACGAAGTGACCACCTATTCGCGTCTGTCCGAAAATCGTGCAGTAGTGTATAGAAAGAGTCCTTCCGGCGGTGATTTTTTGACGGTGCTCTTTACACCTGCTTACTTTATTCTGGAAGAAGTCCATAGTCAGGACGAAAAAACGCAGGCAGAGCTTTCTGCTAAATGTGGACAAGTACAAAAATATTCATCCGATCCGCATATTGATTTAGTCCGCCGGTACATGGGCTATACAGAACCATAAAATTTGCACTTTTTATACTATCTTATGTATAGACATATGTAGCTATTTTTAGTACACTATAAATAGAAAGAGGTGGCTTGTTTTATGAAAGGGGGCAGCGGAGGGCTACCGTTCATCGTTATCGACAGACGATGGATTAAAACCGCGAATATTATGAAATGTAAAAAGATTGCATTAACCACATTTGTTGCTCTTATGGTATTTGCTAATTGCTGTTTCGCTTCACTGGCAGTAAGGACAATTAGCAGCAGTGATTTCAACTCCTATATCAGTGCTAAAAAATTTGCTATTTTTACGCCGTCCGGAAGCGGGTATACGATGTATGAACCGAGTAGTCCCTCTTCGGCGGAAAGTGATTTCCGAAGTCTGCCCGGCGGACGCCACGATATGTATACCGGAAATATTGCGGTCCGTGATTATCTGGAATATTACGGCTGGTACGATGACAGAAAAACCGTTTCCGGAGGATGGCTTTTCACTGCTTGGGAAAAACGCTGATTTTTATCGTAGCTATTGATTTGCTTTTTAATTAATGACAATACTGTCCGTATCTCTTAAGCGAGGCGGGCAGTATTTCAATTTTGCCAAATGAATAGCTTTTTCGCCCAAAATTATGATAATCTGGATGAAAAAGTCGGCGTAAATTAGTTGCGATCGGAAGCTCTTTTATCGTCACGTTTTCTACAGACGTGTCTAATGATTATTTTATTGGGAAAAGAACCGGCCTATCTGCATGTGTTTTTAGACGGAAAGCCGGCAAAGGCATTGATTCGCAATCTTAGTTGCCAGAATGGAATCTGCCGGTTAACACAGCCTTTTCCTGAAGAGTTGCTTGTGGGTATGGCAGCAGTCTTCTCTACTGAAATAGCTGAAGATAAATAAGATGCTTACGGTCGGATTTGAAATTTCAGATGGAATATTTTAAATATGCAAGGGAGCGGCAATTTTTTTCTACATACCGGCTTTGGCATTGCCTGGTTTTTGGGCAGTTGGCTGCTTGGCGTTTTGTATGATAGTGATGTGATTTATCTGACAGCAGTTTCTGTAGGGGCTCAATTGTTGGCCATCGTGTTTTACTTGCTTTGTATTCGAAAGGCCGCGCAGGAAGCTTAAATCAGGTTGAAACAGATAAGTTAATGTTTTATTGTAAAAATATCAAAATATATGTTGTATAGGAGAGAGGCATATGGAGAAATATAAAAAAATCATGGAAATGGAAACCATTTTGGATCATCATAATCAGCTGTTGCAAAATTTAAATCAAGTACTCGATGAATTTGAAGAGAGCCAGAAAGAATATCAACGGTTAAGACAGTACTATTACAGTGAAGAATTTTTACAGGATGTGGAACGTGCGGATCACGGAGAAATTCCATCTTCTGTAAAATGTGGCGTTTTATCTGAGGATGCGGTGTTTGATCTGATCGGGGATAATTTTCAGACGGCGATCCGCATGCTGGAAACTGCTACAAAGATTATCAAAGAACATTAAAATCAGATCCGTGTATTGCCAGGTAAAGGGCTGCGGCAGCAGCCTGTCTCTTATAGAAGGAACAATATGGATCTTTCCGGTCCCTGGATGAATTGCCATTGTCAGAAAAATAGATTATACTGTTAATAAAGAAGAAATGCTGTTACATTACATAGCATTTGTTCTCAGGGTTAACGGAAAGACAGATCTATGCAGCAGGTCTTGCCGGATAAATCGATCGTCAGCCTGAAAGAAGTGCGGGTCAGTGAAATATTGGAAAGCAAGAGCAAAGGAATGTATCTGCAATGGAGCCTGCCCGGGTATCAAATTGTTGCCGATCCGGAGTGGGTTCAGTATGTGAGACGGGATGGCAGTGTCATTCTGCCGTTTGCTGAATAAAGAGAATTTATAAACAAGCTGGATCGCCTGTGCGATGAATACCGGAAAGATGAAAATGCGGTAAAATGCAGATAAAGCTGCCGGTTGTACGATTTACTGAAGCTCCGGGAGTGGGCAGAGTAAGTGGTGTGAATAAGGCATTATCTCAGGTGTAACGGATACAATCTTTCCTTAGATTGAAAAATGGAAGCATCGTCCGTTAGAAGAAGTGTATCCGGTGATTTATGAATGAAATGAGGTGGCAGGATGAGTGCGAAAAATGATAGGGTCATCAAGTATGGCTGTCTGGTGTTAGGAGTGGTACTGCTGGGACTGACCGCCCATTTTGCTACCGGAGGCTACAACAGGATTGCCGTTAGTCGTATTGTCCAGGTTAAGGACTGCCGAATACATCCGGAAAATGAGGATAAAATTGTAATGATGACCGGCAAGCTGACTTTTGAAGGCGTGACGCAGGACGGGCAAACCGGTGTCCGAGTAAAGGCTCCTGTACTTCACCGCATCGTACAGATGGCTCAATATGACAAAGAAAATACGGAAAAGAGCAATCGGCTTAAGGCTCTCTGGACCGAGAAGCAGCTACCACAATTTACATTTAACGGCAAAATCTACAAAAATCCTGCCTTTCCTTTACGCAGCAGGGATTTCGTTTCACCTGTCACTTTTAATGATGGCAACCTGTCAATCAGCACAGTCTTTGTAAAGAAACTGTCTATGGAAAAATATGAAGGCTTCAGCCAATCCTATGCGAAAAACATGAAGGCTGTCATAAAAATTCCTGAGAAGAATTTAGAGAAGGGCTTTGAAAGCAAGGGGCATATGCTCTATAAAAAAGCTTATGAGAAAAACGTGATTGGTGATCTGAGGATTTTCTACAAGGGTTTTTCCTTAAAAGATTTACCTGAATTTACTGTGATAGGCAGACAGGAGGAGGGGCAAGTGACCGCTTATGACCAGGTAAGTAAAATTTATGATAGAGTAGTCACTGCGGAGGATTTGATCAAAGAAGAAAGACCGGAAGGAAAGTTTGCTGCTTTCGGTACAGCTTGTCTGGCTATTATTTTCCTGCTCCTGGGATTTACCCGGGTGATAGAAGAGGAGTGAAGGAGGTCTTGAGAAATGGTGGAAGAACAAATTACTTTTGATAATCCTTTACAGATAAAGTGTAAGGCTTGCGCAGCTCCTGCGGAATATGATATTATTCACCAAAATTACCACTGCCAATATTGCGGAGCCGATACCGATTTGTATGCTCCTGTGCAGCAGCTGGCCCGTTACCGCAAACGAGTGGCCGCCAAGCTGCAGGCAGACACCCAAAGCGAGAAATTGAAACGCTATAACTGTACAAACTGCGGCGCTGTAGTAGTGATTGACGCTACAGAAGCTACGGGAAACTGCGCTTTTTGCGGCAGTAAAATGGTTAATTCCGATTTCGTGGAAAGCGATGCTTTCCCCGAGCTGATTATTCCTTTTAAAATCACTCTGAAAGAGGCGCAGGAACAGCTGAAAAAATGGATCGCTGCTCATAAAAATAAACAGGAGGCGAAAGATTTAGCCGGTCGACTTGATAAGCTGCAGGGATTTTATCTTCCCTATCAGATTGTGAAAGGACCTGTTGAAGCAACGGTCTGGCGTGATCGGAGTGCTCGTTGCTATGAATGCGGCGGCTTTGTGGAAGAGGTAGCGATTAATACTTCCAAACAGATGGATAACATGCTACTGGAAAAAATGGAGCCGTTTGATTGGAGAGAAGTCCGTCCTTTTCAATATGGTTACCTTGCCGGTCTTCATACTAAGCTTCAGGATGTTGATGACACTGCCATTCAAAACCGTATCGACACGGAACTGGAGGAAGCTTATCGTCCCCGACTCGAAGAAACTCTGGAAACCCAGGGACTGTTGCTTGACGCCGAAAGCGACAGTGTTCTGCGGTGCCCTGCTCTAATGCCGGTTTATGTGTTGAATGTCGGTGCCCTTCATGTGGCAGTCAATGGACAGACGGGAAGAGTCGCCGTAAAACCCTATAAGGGAACGGTGACGCATTACTGGTGGATAGAGCCCGTCTGTCTGGTGCTTTTTGTAGCGGCGCTTTGTCAGTTTGTACCTTTGGCTCTGGGATACGATGCTAACTTTGAGCTTACCGGTATGATTTGCTTTGTGGCGGCTCTCATCAGCTGGGCAGCTTATAAAGATGCTGATAATGTTATCAAAATGCTGTATATGCATAGCCGGAAGTTGTTGGCGGTGAGAGAAAATAGTAAAATTAGCTATGTGGAAAGTCAGGAGCTGCAGGAAAATGCCACGGTAGAACCTGTTTTCTTTGAAAAGATAGGGGAGAAATCGGAGCCGGTAAAAATAAAGTTTTTTACCCCCGAACGCTATGCCAAGATAGGTCTGGCCGCTTTCCTGATGCTGTTATTACCCTGCTGTGTAGCCATACTTATTGTGCTTTTGAATGTGTTTATAAGCAATGGTTCCATAAGTGAACTGAGCAAAATCAACTACCGCTATGGAGGGGCTTGGTGGGCCTTGTTTGTACCTATCTGCTACATTCTGTGGATTGCTGTGATCCGTCGGGATATCTATGATTATCCGGTGCTCTATAAAATTCTTGAGGATGGTTCTCTGGAGCGGGTGAAGAATCTTTATCCGCTGAGGTGGAAGAAAATCTTGAGCCTTTGCTTCACGTCCCCCTTCTGTTGGGTCGCGCTGTTTATTCTGGTTTTGCTTGTTGGGTCCACAGGCGCTATGTTGATGTAAATTAAAGAGTTGTCATATCCGGAGTGGGCTTAGTATGTGAAACAGGATGGCAGTGTCGTTCTGCCGTCTGCTGGATAAAGAGGATTTATAAACAAGCCGGATCGCATCTGCGATGAATGATGGAAAGATGAAAATCCGTCAGGAAAGATGAAAATCGGTCAATATGACATATAGGAGGGAAAGCTATGTTACGTCGGGTATGGGCATGGGTAGTAGGACTGTGTATGGCGCTATCGTTTTCGGGTACGGTTCAGGCGTTCGATGTGGGCCCTTTTTTAGACGCAGTGTCTTCTTCGCCGGACGTTGTGTATGGGTTGTATCTGGGGCAGCCGTATGAAGCATATCAGAGGAAAATGCTCCAGGGCAACTGGGAATGTGTGGCCAATGGGTTTGAGGGTGAATCACTTCATCCGGCGGCGATTTACCGGTGTGAGCGTGGGCCTAAACTCAGGGAAAAGCTGATACTTATTCATGACGCGGAGCGGAGTACATTACGGAAAATCGTGTTTGCGTTTACCTCAGACAGTGACGGGGATACCAAAGACATTGCGGATGCTCTTTATTATAATCTTTCCCGGCTTAACATGATTCTCGTAGAAGATCATTATACAGGCGACAAGCCCTATGCGGAATGGAAGATGGGTTCGGCAAGCGATAATCGCCGGGTGCGGGTGGAGTATAGCAAACCTGCCGACGGACCGGGAGAGGCTGAAGCGATTGTTACACGCTATCTTAAAGATGGGCGTTAAAGTGCAGATAAAGCTGCCTGTTGTACGATTTACTGAAGCCGTGGGAGTGGGCTGAGTAAGTGATGCGAATGGAGAACACAAAGAGCAGGCAATGAAACGATTTTTTAAATACACGATTCCGTCGATCCTCTCGATGTGGGTCTTTGCCCTTTACACGATGGTCGACGGCTATTTTGTAGCTAACTATGTGGGAGAAACGGGTTTCAGCGCAGTGAATATCTCAATGCCGGTTATTACCAGTTTCTTTGCGCTGGGAATATTATTGAGCATCGGCACCCAGGCGAAAGCAGGGTTCAGTTTGGGCCGGAAAAATATCCGTGAAGCAAACGAAGTTTTTACGGTCGGGTTTGCTGCTTTAGCTGTGCTGGGTGTTATTTATACTGTGCTGTTATATATTTTTTTGCACCCGCTTACATTCCTTTTGGGCGCTAATGAGCAGACCTATGTTTACGTCAAAGAATATCTCCATGTGCTGATTTTCTTCGGCGTATTTTTTATGACCACGTATCAGCTGGAAGTGCTGGTTAAAGTGGACGGTTTTCCTCAGTTTGCAACAATTTCCGTTCTTGTGGCGGCACTGACGAATCTGGTGCTTGACTACCTGTTCATTGTACCCCTGCAAATGGGTGTTTTTGGCGCGGGATTGGCAACAGGGATCGCGCAGGTCGTCAGCACGCTTTTGCTGCTGTTTCATTTTTCAAGAAAAAAGGGGCGGCTTAACTTTGTCCGGAAAATCAATCTGTCTCACTTGAAAACGGTGCTTCCGATAGGCGCCGGTGACGCTTTGTCTGAGATTGCCATCGGGTATACGGTGTTTCTTTTTAACACGACGTTGCTGAAACTTTTGGGGCAGGATGGCATTGTGATCTATACTGTGATTTCTTATATTTCCGTGTTCGCCCAGGTGACCATGACGGGAGTGGCGCAGGGACTGGCGCCTTTGTTCAGCTATGATTACGGGCGGCGCAGTTTGAGTAGTATCCGCGATTCTCTTGTGGGCGGTTTTACTTTTATTACGCTTATTACGGCAGTATTTTTGGTGATAGCATATTGTTTCCCGTTGCCGGTCGTAGATATTTTTCTGCAGGAAGGCTCCGGTTTGCGGGATAGTACTGTCAAGGCTTTAATAAAATATTCTTCGTCGTATCTCTTTATCGGATACAATATATTTATGGTTACCTTTTTTGCCAGCTTGGGTAAGGGGAGAATTGCCATTTTCTTATCTTTGCTCCGCACCCCGATACTGGTAACCTGTGTGATGTTTTTGTATGAAACTTTTAGCGGCGGCAACGTAATCTGGTATGTATTGACATTTTCTGAAGGGCTGACAACATTGGTTGCGGCATTTTTCCTAACGCGTTATATTTTGTTACCGCTGCAAATGGACAAAGACATGTAAACTTTATTGACTGATGCGTACAATCTACAGACTTTATCAATCAATGTGCAAGGAATACGCGAGAAGAAAAAAGGAGTGAGAATATGTCAGCAAGCATTCTCTCAACAAACGAAGAAAAAACGTGGGAGAAAACAGAGGGGGAAAAAGCTGTTGCCAATGTGACAGCTTCCTGGTGTAGTCATGCTGGAACGGAGACCGCAAATAGAAAATCGCAGATTATTTTTGTGCGGGGAAGTGTGGTTACGCAGCAGGCTGACGCCATTGTAAATGCAGCGAATCAAACCCTTTTGGGCGGGGGAGGCGTAGATGGAGCCATTCATATGGCGGCGGGGTCAGAATTGTTACGGGAATGTAAGGCGCTTAATGGTTGTGAAACAGGCCAGGCTAAAATTACCAAAGCTTATAATATCCGGAATGCCTCTTATATTATTCATACAGTAGGACCGGTTTATCGCGGTGTAGCTGAGGATGCTTATTTGCTGGCTGCGTGTTACCGAAATTCTCTTGACTTAGCGTTGGCGTATAGGTGTAGGAGTATTGCTTTTCCCTGTATTTCTACGGGAGCATATGGCTATCCGATTGAAAAGGCGGCAAAGGTGTCCCTGTTGGCGGCAGCGCAGTGGCTTGACGCACATCCGGATGTCGTAATGAAAATATATTTCTGCTGTTTTAACGACCGGGAAATGATGGCTTACCAAAAGTTGAGAACGTGTAGCACGAAATAATATTCATGAGAGGATATGGGACCAACATATAAAATAATTGTAATTTAAAGAAAAAGGGTGTATTATTTTTATAAACCTTAACAAGTGAAGGGGAATTTTCTTTTGTTAAGGTTGTTTTTTACAGGCTGGTTAGCATTAGCTAACTTAATAAGGCGAAGAGATTCAGAAATAAAGAAAGGATTTGTTTGTATTGTGTAGCCTCTGGTAATCTCTCACCGATTAAGCAGTATGTTTGAGATTTATAAGATAGTATGAAGAAAGGAAGCGCATATGCTAAAAGTCAATTTGCAAGGAATTGAAGAAACCATGCTTATTCCACTATGGGCAAGAGCCTATGAAACAACGAGCATAGAGAAACCTTTATTAAAAGATCCTCTTGCAGTAAAAATGGTTGCGTTAATAGATTATGATTTTACAAAATTTATGCATGCCAAATATTCGCAGGCGGGGGTGGCCGTTCGTAGTGCAATTTTTGATCGGGAGGTAAGGGCCTTTTTACGAGAAAACCCGAAAACGATTTGTATTAACATAGGATGTGGTTTAGATACCCGGTTTTATAGAGTTGATAATGGGATTATTCATTGGTATGATATTGATTTACCGGAAGCAATGAAAGTCCGTGATAAATTGCTACTCCCTGTCAATGAAAGAGTGCATGAAATAGCCGCTTCTATTTTCGATGAAGCATGGGTGAAGCAGGTAAAGAAAAACGGTTATAAAGTGCTTTTTATTGTGGAAGGTATTTCTATGTATTTTGAAAAAGAACAAATGCAGAGGTTGTTTAGCCTTCTCAGCAGAAATTTTCCGGAGTCTTTTATGCTCATTGAAGTTATGCCGCCATTTATTATTAAGCATAAAAAATATCATGATTCGGTCGACGCTCAAAAAACCCCATTTTTATGGGGTGTTAATGATGGGAAGAAAATGGAAAAGTTGCATTCTTCTATTAAGTTTATAAAACAGTGGACTTTGTATGAAGGTTATCGCCGTCGCTGGGGAATTATGGGATTCTTATCCTTGTTCCCTTGGTGGAATAAGAATTGCAATGATAAAATTATCTACTTGTCGATTAGGAAGAACGCATTGTGATTTACGTATTTGTTAATAATTTTAATAACTGATAAAACGAAAAACTAAGTCCGTTTTTTTGTAATGCTATACCCCCTTTACCCGACAAAATCTGGCAAAGGGGGTACATATCATTTATAAACAAGGTTATTTACCTGTTGTTTTGCTTTTTATCAGTTGTTAACTAATTAATTTCCCCAGTAAGGTCAGGAATATCTGCACAGCCGGATTCCCTCAACACTTTTTTTATACTTTCTGTGAGCAGTCCTGTGGCTTCCTCGTTTAGCTGTGCCGCAATCATGCCGGTAGGGGTTTCGTAGTCGACGGTTGAACCTACTGTGGCAGCGGCCGCGGTGGCTGCCATAAAGAACTTATCCCGCAATTCTTGCATGGTTTCGTTATATTGTGCGCGCAAGTCCCAGGTTACAACCGCTAAATCAGGGATTGCATTAGTTACGCCTGCATCGCATAAAAAGCGGGTAGCTTTAATACTGTAATTATCCGTGGGTTTCAGATGTATGGCATTCACAGCATTTACAGTGGCTACGGCTGCGTCAATTGCGTTGATACCAAGGTGGGGTTGTGCGCCATGTGCCGGTTTTTCATGGAAAGAAGCGATGATTCGGGAGGCTGCCGCATAGTAAACAGCAGGGGCGGCCTTCCCGTCCGGAGCTTCTTCCAGCGGGCGTACATGGGCGCCGAATATGTAATCCACATCTTCGATTACGCCGCCTTCAATCATGCTGAGCGCACCGGTACCCAGTTCTTCGGCCGGCTAAAATTACCAAAGCTTATAATATCCGGAATGCCTCTTATATTATTCATACAGTAGGACCGGTTTATCGCGGTGTAGCTGAGGATGCTTATTTGCTGGCTGCGTGTTACCGAAATTCTCTTGACTTAGCGTTGGCGTATAGGTGTAGGAGTATTGCTTTTCCCTGTATTTCTACGGGAGCATATGGCTATCCGATTGAAAAGGCGGCAAAGGTGTCCCTGTTGGCGGCAGCGCAGTGGCTTGACGCACATCCGGATGTCGTAATGAAAATATATTTCTGCTGTTTTAACGACCGGGAAATGGCGGCATACCAAAAATTAGCAATATAAAGTACAGTAGCAACATGAAGTACAGGAACTTATGCCTCATCAATGCTGTTTTTGATGCGCATTGTGATACTTGTTCAGTATTAAAAAATTCATCTTTCGTTACGATACCTACGGAAGACGAATTTCTTTATTGTCTTGAGGCAATACTGCAAACCAATCTTCATTCAGGAAAAGACACAGCCGCTTTAGTGAAACAGGTAAATCAGGAACATTTCCCCGTAGTAACCTATGGTTTTTATCATATATCGAATGTATTTTATTATGGAGAAAATATAGCAGACCTTCAATGGGAGAGAGGTACAAGCAAGCTTCCCGGGAGGCCTGATCTGGAATGCGAAAAATGTGATGCCCTTTTTGCGATAGAAGATTTGCCGACAGGGAAGCCCCTATGAGTGAGACAACGGGCCGCTTGCTGCGGGAGAATAAAATTGAGGTTGGCTCCTATCGGCTTTTGTCTTAGAATCGTTCTGTCATGATGAAAAAATGAAAACAAATCACTATATTTCTATCCATGTATCTTCACATTATTTAGAAAGGGGGCAGAAGCCCCCTGTTTTTGTATAATGGTTATTCTGGTCGCGGACAATCAGTAGAAATATCCTCTGAATCATGGTAGGATAAAAGACGGGAGAAATAGCGATGCGTATAAGAGGACTTATCTCTCCGTGAGAGATTGCTTTTAACTGGTATTTGCCGGCGCGTCTGCCTTTTATGGACTCCCGTTCTTTCTTTTAAATCAGAGTACTGTGACAGACCTGTGCATTAGCAGGTATAAAATATTGTATTGTACGTTATTTTCTGTCAGATTCATACTATACAGAAAAGGGAAGAAAAGATAGTGAAGAACGATAAATTACAGATGATTTTAGCGATGGTGATCTTCGGCACGATCGGTCTGGTGCGCCGCTATATCCCATATCCTTCCGAGTGGATTGCTTTTATAAGGGGCTTTGTTGGCGTTTCGTTTTTGCTTTTGCTCCAGATGTTGCACAAGAAAACCTTTGTCTGGGAACCCGTAAAACACAACCTTGCTTTATTGCTTGTGTCCGGCGCCTGCCTTGGATTTAACTGGATCTTGCTTTTTGAAGCCTATTGTTATACTTCGGTTGCCGTGGCTACGATTTGCTATTACATGGCGCCGGTTATTGTGATTGTACTTTCGCCTGTGGTACTAAAAGAAACAATAACCTTGAAGAAGGGGCTTTGCGCTATGGGCGCTGTGGTGGGGATGGTTTTGGTCACTAATGTGATCAATTCCGGAGTCTCCGGCTTGCAGGGTGTATTTTTTGGCCTTGGGGCGGCAGTTTTGTACGCGGCGGTCGTGCTTCTGAACAAAAAGATTACGGACATTCCTTCCCGGGACAGAACTGTTTTCCAACTGGGAATTTCTGCTGTCACTTTATTGCCGTATGTAATGGTGAAAGGTAACATCACTTCCTTTACACCGGAACCGCTGGCGCTGAGTATGTTGCTGATGGCAGGCATCGTTCATACCGGGATTGCTTATTCTCTGTATTTTGGCAGCATAAATAGGATTTCCGCGCAGACCGTGGCTTTATTCAGCTATATTGACCCCATTGTGGCAGTATTACTGTCCGCTTTTGTGCTGCATGAGCCGATGACTCCCGTTATGGCAGCGGGCGTGGTTCTGGTGATTGTTTCTGCTGTTGTCAGCGAAATTGATCTTACGGCATTAAATTTGTTTCAGTAACATTTATCGGATTGCTTTTTAGCATTCTGAAACCACTCTTTCTTTTGGCAGTGGTGAGCAGCACACAGACTGAGAAAAAATAAAAATTACGCAGTAGAGTGCGGAAAATCGTATGATATAGTATGATATAAGATAAAGAAATTTCAGAAAATAACCTTGAAAATGGTGTCTGACTATGGGATAATGAAAAAAGAAATACAGGTAGGTTCAGGTTTGCATAACCACTAATTGAATAGAGAAGCAATAAGAGAGTCCGGAAGAAATAAGAGTAATTGAAATAAAATTTTGCTGGAGAAACGGCGAAAACTTTCGCTTATTCCGTCAGGTATTCCTGTTACTGATCAGGCATCCTAATGCCGGACGGATATTCGTTCGGTGTTTTGTTTTATTGCGATTTTATTATTTATAAATCAGGAGGAGGAAACATGAAAAAACTTATGACAGCCGTTTTTTTGGCCTTACTGGTGTCCGTTGTTTCTTTTGTTTTCAGTTCTTCAGCGTTCGCTGCCTTGGATTGTGTAAGTTTGGAGAATTCCCGCAAAGCGATGAGCGATTCCATACCTTATGATTGGCCGATTGCGCTGTATTCCACCGGTTCTGATGTAAATGTTCGCAGCGGTCCCGTGGTGGATCAGGGAGAGATTTTGGATTCTTTACAGGCAGGAGATTGGGTGTATGCGGAAGAGTTTACAAAAGAACACTACAATGGTTATCCTTGGGCAAAAGTAATTACCGAGGAGGGAGTCCGGGGTTATGTCAATGCGAGGTATCTGGGACTGATAAAGGACGCGATGACCCGAAAAGAGCGTTTTGAGGCTGCGTTTCGGAGCAGTGTGTTTTTTGACTTTGACAGTTTAGTAGGTTCTTATGAAAATATTCATGGCAATGGATTTGGTGATCTCGAGGCGACAGACCGCAAGTTTGCCGGAGCAGAGTTCAAAATAGCCGTAGGTGAATACGATATGTGGGCCTACTGCAGCAGAGACCTCGGTGAGTCTGAGGAGCTTAATATTCGCATGTGGGGAGCTTCGGTAGTTTCTTCAAAACAGCCGGCGGCAGGGCTTAGAATCGGACAGAAGATGGATGACAGAGAGCTGGTGCAATTTCATCGGGACATGGAGTCGATCGGCTGGCATGCAACGCCGGGAGAAAATGGGCTGTACTGGTACAGGAACAGAGAATATCCGGGAGAACTGCCTGACAGCAAAGGCTTTGGTTTTTCCTGCTCCAATGGTGTAATCGATGGTATTTACTGGTGTAACTATCCGGCGGATAACTGAATGACAATCGAGAAAATTTTGACACTGGGTAACTGGTTTTACCAAAACCATATTAAGTTCGAAGTAGAGTGGGGAGCAGTAGAATATATTTAAATTAAAATATATTATGGTTTGACAAATTTTAGTAAGAGGAGTGATGTTCATGAGAAAAGCAATGCGTTGGTTGGTACAAACGATTTGCATGGTGGCTTTGCTGGCCTTTACTTCATTAGCAGCGGCAGCTCCCGTGAGCAGCCCCTATTCCACGTTGCCTCCGTCTCCGGTGCAGGGCGGTGTGTTCCAACGGGGCGATGAAGCGATGCCGGTCATCCTGGATGCGGATATGGTGGATCTGTTTGATGATGGTGTAGCCATGATGATGTTGGCAAAATCGCCAAGAATTGATTTACTGGGCGTAACGATCTGTATCGGTAACAGCTGGGCAGAGGATGGGGTAGCCAGCGCGATTCGCCAGTTAGAGGGCATCAAACGGACGGATATTCCGGTATTCCAGGGTGTGAATCGCACGATTCGCAAGAACCGGTATAAAAACATGGAAAAAGAGCGCAAAATGTTTGGCTGGGGCAAAGAAACATATATGGGGTCGGTAAGTTATCCACAACCGAAGAGCTGGCTGGATGCGTACCGGGAACGCTTTAAGGAAGAGCCTTCCGTGATGCCGCAGAAAGAACATGCGGTGGATTATCTGATTCGTACTATCAAGGCCCGTCCCCATGAAGTGACGGTCATTGCTATCGGCACAGGGGCTAATATGGCGGCGGCGCTGAAAAAAGCACCGGAAATCGCGCCTTTGATCAAACGGATGATTTATATGGGCGGCGCTTTCTATCACGAAGGCAACTCCACTCCTTTGGCGGAATTTAATTACTGGATCGACCCGGAAGCTGCAAAAATCATGATTCGCGCGCCGTATCCGGACCAGATTTTCCTGCCCTTAGATGTTTGCGAAAAAGTAACGATCGACTATAAGGATTTTCTGGAGTTGGAAAAACGAATCAAGAACCCGTTGTTCAAGAGCATGTGGGAGAACCATTATATGGTAGGCTTATTCCGTAAAGATCCGGAACACTATACTAACTACATCTGGGACGTGCTGGCAGCGGCGGTTGCCATTGATCCCACTTTGGTTCAGGAAGAATATTACCAGTTTGTCGATGTAAATGACGTGTATTCTCCCTGCTACGGCAAAACCATTGCCTTTATCGGCGAACCTCCTGTTGGCACGCAAAAGGCTCATATTGTGCAGACCATTGACAGAGAACGCCTATGGCCCATGATTTTAGAAGTCTTTGACGAGCTGTAAAAAAATGCATAAATCCTAATAAAAAGAACTCCCTTTCCTAAGCGTTTGAGAAAAGGGAGTTCTCTTTGTGTAATTTTAAAGGAGAAGATAGATTAATAGGTTGCAAAAATTCGTCTTATTTCATCTTTGTCCGTGGTTTTTAAGAGCGCGAGCATGAGTAAAGTCCGTGCTTTTTGCGGATTAAGGCTGTCAGCAGCTATAAAGCCACATTTGTCGTCCAGGTAGTTTTTGCTGACGATTCCGTTAGGAACCCGAGAGCTACGTACGACCGGGATACCGCTGGCTGCAATCTCTGCTAAGCCTGGAATCATGTCCTTGTGGATATTGCCGTGTCCGAAAGATGCGACAACAATACCTTTTGCTCCGGATTCAACAGCTGCTTTTGCAAGCTTGGCATTGCAGTTGATATAAGAGTAAACAATATCAACTTGCGGAAGTTTCTCGACATCCATAATATCAAACTCAGTTTGACAGGTATGTTTTCTAGTCGTTTTCTTATAAAATACGGGCGCTCCATTTTGAAAATAACCTAAATAACCTAATTCAACGGATTTAAAGGTTTCTACATGGGTCGTGTTTGTTTTGGTGACGTCTCGTGCACCGTTGATTTGGTCGTTCATTGCGATAAGAACGCCTTGCCCTATAGCTTCTTCACTGCCGGCCAGGCGAACGGCATTTAAAAGATTGACAGGACCATCGGCACTGATAGCAGTTGCAGGACGCATTGCACCCACAAGGACAACAGGCTTTTTACTTTTTACAGTTAAATTTAGGAAGAAGGCTGTTTCCTCTAAAGTATCCGTACCATGGGTGATTACAATCCCGTCAACATCTTTTTGGCCTAATAATTGGTTGACTCTTTTGCCTAACGCCAACACAATATCCCAAGTTAAGTCGAAACTCCCGCAATTGCAGAACTGTTCTCCCGAAACATTTGCGACATTCAAAATTTCAGGAACTGCGTCGATTAATGATTGAATGCCAATTTCCCCTGCTTTATATCCCGTCATTTCAGTATTAGATCCTGCTTTTCCTGCGATAGTTCCACCGGTTCCTAAAATTATTACGTTTGCTTTTTTCATTTTTTCCTCCTTTTATCAATACCATTTTTCCAATAAAACATACGATACCACAACTGTTAAAATACAGCCAACCGCCCAGACTGTTAACATAGGACTATTCCATAACATTATCATACCTCCTTCAAGAGCACAACTTTAGAATGCTTAAGCTTTTGTGCTTTTTGAATCAGTAATAAATTCTTCCTTAACCTCCATAAATTTAGAAGGATTCAATGTCATTAACACACAAATCTTACTCTTTCACTTTCGAAAGAAAAGACTTCTTTTACTCTGTTTGCTATGCGCAAAATACGGAACTTTAACTTAATTTTACACGATAAAAATATTTTAGCAAGAAATTAAGCACACATTCTACTTGTATAGCATAGATAGAACTTTCCCTTACATCTGGAAATTACTTTTGCAATTCACCTACCACCTAATTTTAACAGGGGAAGTTCAAAAAAATTTCTGAATTCCCTTGTTTTCTTTTTTTAAAAGTATGGTAAAATGTTCGTTGGAGTAAATGGGAAAGGCAAAACAGGGCGGCCCCTGTTTGGTATCTTTTTCCCGCTGTATGGCACGGTGGTTGAGGCAGAGGAGAGAAATTATGGCGCAAAGAACAGACATCCGTAAGGTACTGATCATTGGTTCAGGTCCGATTATTATCGGTCAGGCCTGCGAATTTGACTATTCCGGTACACAGGCCTGTAAGGCGTTGCGTTCCTTAGGCTATGAGATCGTATTGGTCAATTCGAATCCGGCGACGATTATGACGGATCCGGAAATGGCAGACAAAACGTATATAGAACCGTTGAATGTGGAACGGTTGGAGCAAATTATTGCAAAAGAACGGCCCGACGCATTGTTGCCTAATTTAGGCGGACAATCCGGGCTGAATTTATGCTCGGAATTAAATCAGGCCGGTGTGTTGGATAAGTACAATGTAAAGGTCATCGGGGTCCAGGTCGATGCCATTGAACGAGGAGAAGATCGGGTCGAATTTAAAGCGACCATGGATAAACTGGGAATCGCTATGGCACGCAGCCATGTTTCCTATAGCGTAGAAGAAGCGTTAGCTATTGCGGACGAACTGGGTTATCCTGTGGTGCTGCGTCCGGCTTATACGATGGGCGGCGCCGGCGGCGGACTGGTCTACAATAAAGAGGAACTGAAGACGGTTTGCGCCAGAGGGCTTCAGGCCAGTATCATTCACCAGGTTCTGGTGGAGGAATCCATTTTAGGCTGGGAAGAGCTGGAACTGGAAGTGGTCCGGGATAAAGAAAATAATATGATCACCGTTTGCTTTATTGAAAACGTAGATCCGGTGGGCGTGCATACAGGGGATTCTTTCTGTACGGCGCCCATGCTGACCATTCCCGAAGACGTGCAGAAGGAACTGCAACGCCAGGCTTATAAAATTGTTGAACATATTGGCGTGATCGGCGGCACGAATGTGCAGTTTGCCCGTAATCCTAAGGATGGGCGTATCGTCGTCATTGAAATTAATCCCCGTACGTCCCGCTCTTCCGCGCTGGCATCCAAGGCTACCGGTTTCCCTATTGCCCTGGTATCGGCCAAATTGGCGACGGGCCTCACGTTAAAAGATCTGCCCTGCGGCAAGTGCGGTACGTTGGATAAATATGTGCCGGACGGAGACTATGTGGTAGTTAAATTTGCCCGCTGGGCCTTTGAAAAATTCAAAGGAGTAGAAGATAAATTAGGTACTCAGATGCGTGCCGTAGGCGAGGTTATGAGTATCGGTAAAAACTATAAAGAAGCGCTGCAAAAAGCAATCCGCTCTTTGGAAAAAGGACGTTTTGGCTTAGGTCATGTGGGCAATTTGCACAGTCTTTCCAAAGAAGAATTGCTGAACCTGCTGCGTACGCCTTCTTCCGAGCGCCACTTCCAGATGTATGAAGCATTACGTAAAGGCGCTTCTGTTGAGGAAATCCAGGGAATTACTTTTGTCAAAGAGTATTTCATTCGTCAAATGCAGGAGTTGGTGGAAGAAGAAGAAGAGCTGCTACAATATAAGGGGTCCGTTCCCCCTGTGGAAAAATTGGCTCAGGCGAAAAAAGACGGGTTCTCCGATAAATACCTCAGTGAAATTTTAGCTGTGACAGAAGATGAGATCCGCCACGCCAGAGAAAATGCGGGGGTAGTGGAAGCCTGGGATGGCGTACATGTGAGCGGTACGCAGGACAGTGCCTATTATTACTCCACCTATAATGGGGCAGACCATAATCCCGTTACTGATAAGCGAAAGATCATGATCCTGGGCGGCGGTCCTAACCGGATCGGGCAGGGTATCGAGTTCGACTATTGCTGCGTACATGCGGCCATGTCTTTGAAGAAGCTCGGCTTTGAGACGATCATCGTAAACTGCAATCCCGAAACGGTGTCTACGGACTATGATACGTCCGACAAACTGTATTTTGAACCGTTGACGCTGGAAGATGTGCTGAGTATCTACCATAAAGAAAAACCGGTAGGCGTGATTGCCCAGTTCGGTGGGCAGACGCCGCTGAATTTGGCGGCCAAGCTGAAACAGGAAGGTGTGAATATCTTAGGTACCACGCCGGAAGTGATTGATTTGGCGGAAGATCGGGATCAGTTCCGGATGGTTATGGAAAAACTGGGCATACCCATGGCGGAATCCGGTATGGCCAGCACGGTAGAGGAAGCAAAGAAAATCGCTGCAGGTATCGGTTATCCGGTGATGGTACGGCCCTCCTTTGTGTTAGGCGGCCGCGGCATGGAAGTTGTGCACGATGAAGACCAGATGACGGATTATATGGCGGCGGCAATCGGCGTCACCCCGGACCGGCCAATCCTGATCGATCGGTTCCTGCATAATGCGCTGGAATGTGAAGCGGATGCGATCGCCGATGGCACGGACGCCTTTGTGCCTGCGGTGATGGAACACATCGAACTGGCCGGTATTCATTCCGGTGACAGCGCCTGCATTTTGCCCAGCCGGCAGATTCCCGCGGACTTATTAGAAACGATTAAAGAATATACCCGCAAGATTGCGGTGGAAATGCATGTGGTCGGACTGATGAATATGCAATATGCCATCGAAGACGGCAAGGTCTATGTGCTGGAGGCAAATCCCCGTGCATCCCGTACGGTGCCGCTGGTCTCCAAGGTTTGCGGGATCCGTATGGTGCCCCTGGCAACCGATATTATTACCGGCGCGCTGACCGGTCGTCCTTCCCCGGTCAAGGGGTTACAGGAACGGAAGATCCCGTACTATGGCGTCAAAGAAGCCGTATTCCCCTTCAATATGTTCCCGGAAGTAGATCCTCTGTTAGGGCCGGAAATGCGTTCTACAGGCGAGGTGCTGGGACTGGCTTACACGGTGGGCGAAGCGTACTACAAGGCGGAAGAAGGCTCGCAGTCCATGCTGCCTTTGCAGGGAACGGTGCTGCTTTCTGTCAGTGATCAGGATAAAGAGGAAGTAGTAGCGGTGGCGGAAGCTTTCCATGAGGACGGATTTAAAATCATTGCCACTACCGGTACGGCAAGATTGATACAGGAAGCGGGGATTCCGGTGGAACGTGTCAATAAAATCTTTGAAGGACAGCCCAATATTGAGGACTGGATCATCAACGGGCAGATCCAGCTGATTGTCAATACTCCGGCCGGCAAGACGGCGGCTCACGATGACAGCTATTTGCGCAAAGGGGCGATCAAGCATCGGATTCCGTATATTACCACCATGGTGGCCGCTAAAGCGGCCGCCGAGGGGATCCTTCAAACGAAGGCCCATGGGAAAAGCGATGTTCTGTCCCTGCAGGAATGGCATGCGTTGATCAAGTGAGTACTCCGTGTAATGCGGCAGCAACTTGGACATATTTTATTTGTTCTTTCCCTACACCGGGTACGCCGTCTGCTGCGACAGCAACGGTTGCCTTGCTTCTATATTGCTGGGAATAAACTTATGGGAAGCTTGTGACAGAGAATTCGATAATCAGACACAAAAATATATTTTTTAGGGATTTGATAAATTTGGGTAAAAATTAATAAGAAAGGCAGAGGAACACCGATAAACCTGAATAGGGCATTGGCTTATACAAAAGAAGATGAAAGAATATAAACCTTTTAAATCCGGCAAAGTACGTGAATTATATGATGTAGGGGACAGTCTGGTCATGGTATGCACCGACCGCATTTCGGCGTTCGACAACATACTGAAAGAACCGGTGCCTCAAAAAGGCGCCGTGTTAAATAAAATGTCTAAATTCTGGTTTGACTTTACCAGAGATATCGTACCTAATCATATGCTTTCTATTGATGTGCAGGATATGCCGGAATTTTTCCGCCAGCCGGAATTTGACGGCAACAGCATGAAAACCCGGAAGTTGGCTATGTTTCCTGTGGAATGTATTGTGCGGGGCTACATCACCGGCAGCGGTTGGGAAAGCTATGAAAAAGAAGGGCACATCTGCGGAATCAAATTGCCGGCCGGACTGAAAGAATGCCAGAAGTTGCCGGAAATCTTATTTACCCCCTCTACGAAAGCCGCGATAGGAGAGCATGATCAGAATATCTCCATGGAAGAAGGGGCTGCCTGGCTGGAGCGTTCTTACCCCGGCAAAGGGAAGGAATACATGGAGACATTGCGTGATCTGACCCTGGCCTTGTATAAAAAATGTGCGGACTACGCTTTGGAACGAGGTATCATTATTGCCGATACCAAGTTTGAATTCGGTTTGGACGAGCAGGGCAATATTGTCCTGGGTGACGAAATGCTGACCCCGGACAACAGCCGTTTCTGGCCGTTGGCAGGATATGAGGCAGGAAAAGCACAGCCTTCTTACGACAAACAATTTGTTCGGGATTACCTGAAGACGCATCCCTCTGACAGTTTGCCCCGGGAAATTATTGACAAGACCATTGGCAAGTACAAGGAAGCATATGAATTGCTGACCGGGAAAAAGTTTGTTTGATTATTGGCAAACAGGGGACGACAGATTCCTCTCTTGCGTGGTTTGCGGTGGGAGAATATAAGAAACGCGCCAATGTTGTTGGGGGGGCGAGAAACTGCAAGACCGGAGGATGTTCCGGAACGCATGCGAAAGATGCTTGCGGATTATGAAGCTCTTCCTGCGTATGTTCGATATTGATGTCTGATTTTTTTGAGGGTGTTCTGTTTTTCGGAATATTTTTGGCGTTATCTCGCCGTAATTTATCCCCCGTACTGATAAAAAATTGAAAAGCTCCTCAACTTCGGAAAATCCGAGGCGCAGGAGCTTTTTTGTTATTGACATGAGGGTGATACTCAGAGTTGACTGACTAACTGACTAACTAACTATCTATCTATCTATCTATCTATCTGTCTGTCCGGATGACAAAATCTATTTTTTCTTTTCTTTCAGAATCGCTTCCGTGGTGTCTTTTAATTTGGCGATGCGGTCTGTCCAGGCAAAAAGATCCGGCAGATCATAGTCTCCGTCGTGTCCGTAACCCCAGGCAACTTTAAAGTCCACATTTTTTCCTGCGTTTCTCAGTTTAGCCGCTAATATAGCGGGAATCGCCAAAGCGGTGTCGCTGTCCAACGCCCCATGGCGGATACGCCAGTAAGGCGCGGTAGCTACTCCTTTTCGATTAATATAGCCCATGGGATTCAGCATGCGAATCTCACGCTCTTCTGCCATATAGGGAGAGAAATCCTGTTTGTCTTTTTCTATCTGCTCTAAAAGATCCGCTTTTTCCAAATATAATTTTTCAATCGGTGTAGCTGACCGATATAAAGCTGTCTTTTTTTCCTGTTTTGCTTTTTCTTCTTCCGGGTCCGGCAGAGCGACAGAACCGCTGTTGCCTAAAGAGAAGAGCGTAAAATGGCGGCGATCGGTTTCGGCTGAACCGAATTCATGATTTTCCGCAGAGGAAAGATCGAATGCATCAAAGGCGGGAATTCCTTTCAGACGTTTCAGGCTTCTTCTGTATTTGGTAAAGTCCATATGAACTGCCTGGCCTTCGTTTAAGGTAAGCCAGTCGATGCGGCTTAAGTCTTCCCCTGTATCAAGCGCTTCCTGGGCAGAAGACAGATACAGGGATTCAATGTATTCACGGAAAATACCGTCTCCGTCCGGGGACAGGTTTAAGCGTCCGCCCAGTGAATCACGTAAATTGAGCGAATTAAGATAGTTCGGGAAGTTGTTTTTTAATTGTGCGGAAGCATTGGCCTGAGTCTCTGTAAGTCCGGCACCTTCCTCGCTGCGGAACATCCACTCATAAGCCATATCGGCGTGTTCCAGGTTGGTGATCGGGCAATAGGCCATCACGGCAAAAACATCGTCACGTTCTCTGGCTGCGCCCATGGCTTTTAAAGGCGTTTCATAATCGGCGGCATTTCCGGCGGCGCCCAAAAGTGCTGCTAACGCGCCGCCTGCACCGGTACCGCTGACAATGATCTTTTCCGTATCACCGGCCGGCAGCAAGCCGGAACGGCGGTTTTTTCTGACGAAGCGGACGGCTGCTTTATAGTCTGTAATGAGCGCCGGAGCTTTGCCGATATAGTAGCCGTTTTTAGCCTGTAAAGTGCGACCGCGAACGGCGGGCGATACAACGACATAACCGTTGCTCAGCGCATAAAGCGCAGCGTTTGCTCCCTGATGACGGGACGTTTCGGACGGCTCGACGATTTCGCCGGGCATATAGCCGCCGACCCCGTTCGGCATAAAAATAGGCGCTGTTTCCGCGGTAAAGCCGTTCACGATTTCTCCGTGGAAATAGGCTTCGGGAATGTACACGCTTAACATCTGATTTTCAGCGCTGTAAGGATGTTCTGCATATACCAGATGTTCGTAAGCGCGAAAAGAAACACTTTCCCCGTTCGCATTCATTGTTTTAGAAGTATAGTCGGACGGATTGAAGACAATGCTGTATTCCTGCCGGTTTTTAAAAGCTTCCTCAAAGGCTTTGTTTTGTGCTTTCCTGGCTTTACTGCGCTGCTCTGAAAGAGCCTGGCGTTGTCGCTTCAATATCCGTATTTCCTTGGCCAGGATTTTATCTTTTTTACGCATTTCACGCGTCCATTTTATTTCGCCTTCGTAGGGTATTTCACTGCCCGGCAGGCCTTCACCCTCTTTTAAGAATTCATTCTGCACGGGCTTAAATTCCGCCGAATGATCCGGCGATTCACCGGTCTGTTCAGATGTGGTCTCGAGGGTATCAGGGGCGAAAGCCGTTGCGTCAGCTGCTGTGTGATCAGGGCGTGGGGCAGTTACTTCTGTTTGTGCGGGCGTGGTAGCCGCTGCCTGTAATGCAGCGGTATCAGTTACGGCCGGCGCGGCAGATGCGGCAGAAAAATGTAAGATGGCACTTAGTACCGACGCTGTAATATATAATTTAGAACGGAATTTTTCTGGCTTCATAATAAAATTCTCCTTACTAAAGATACTCTATTATACCATAATTTTTGTTAAAATATTTGTATTTAGCAAGCAGGCTTTTGATAAGAGAGAACGGATGTGCTAAAATATATTTAGCAAATGACACTGAATTGACGCAAACTTTTTAAATAAAAACATAAAAAAGCAGGGGGACGGAAGTTATGAAAAAGATTTTTGCTGTAGTGTTGGCTTTGGTACTGACGCTGGCTCTGGTTACGGGCTGCAGTGATAATAAAAAACAAACGGGGAACGCATCGCAGACGAAGACAACGCAGACCGCCACTGTTAATGGAACGGCAGGAAATAAGGATGCTGCCAACAAAGCGACAAAAGCTGATGGGAACAGCGGGGCGGCAGCTACTGCTTCCGGCATCCGTGTGGAAAAGGGAAAAGCCTATACGGATAAGAGCCATGTGGCGGCCTACATCCATTTATTCAAGACGCTGCCTCCTAATTATATTACGAAAGCACAGGCGGCCAAACTGGGATGGAAAAAAGCAGGCACACTGGATCAGGTTGCCCCGGGAAAAAGTATCGGTGGCGATCGTTTCGGTAACTTTGAAAAGCTCCTTCCGGATAAGCAGGGACGGGTATGGAAAGAATGTGATATTGATTACCGCAGGGGCAACCGTAACGCCAAGCGCATTTGTTTTTCCAATGACGGCCTGATTTATTATTCGGATTCGCATTATCAGAATTTCGTAAAATTATACTGAAGAACGGCAGGGAAATATCTCGGCGAAGGTAAGGAGAGAGATACATATGAAAATTACATTGGATATCAAGGAATTTAAAGATAGAAAGAAAGCTCATTTATACTTGAAAAAAATCCTGAATTTGCCTGATTACTACGGCGAAAACCTGGATGCGCTGTATGATTGTCTGGGAGAAGTCGTGGAAAAAACCGTGATCGAGATTCCGCGCGGTATTCAGGACAAGGCGTATCTGGGCGAGTATGGCAAGACTATGCTGCAGGTGTTCCGTGATGCGGCTGTGGAGAATGAAGCACTACAGATCAGGATAAAATAAAGTGCAGGGTACGAGAAGTGTAAAAATAACAGATTTTGCAGGAAGAGTTTACAGTATTTTCACTTGCAATATTTTTCAGAGCTTGTATAATCAAACTGTCATCATCACTGTTTTAATGGCGGCGTAGCCAAGTGTTTAAGGCGCTGGTCCGCAAGACCCGTATTCCCTGTGTTCAAATCCAGGCGCCGCCTCCAATGATAACTGTGAGGGCAGAGAGAATGCTGAAAAAGCTGAATTATTTTTGGGTGGGCGATTTTTATGGAGGAAAGCAGAACCTTCTGCCGGACTTCATTATGCGTTACGCCGGTTGCGCTGCGTTAACCGCCTGCGACAGCTTCATTTATCTGAAGTTGTACAAAGATAAAAAGACCCTTTGTCCTTTTTCCGATAACCAGCTGAAGGGGAAGGAATACACCGCTTTTTTTAAAACGGTAAAGCCTTACCTGCGTCCCCGCCTGACGGGGATTAACCGGCTGGACATTTTTATTTCCGGGGTTAAACAATACCTGGCGGATAAAAATCGTCAGTGACAGCAGATGCTGTGAGGGCGATCGAATCGGGTAAGCCGAGCGAGGTAGGAAGATGATGTTGCGAAATGCCACTTTGGCGGATGTGAACGCCCTGGCGGAAGTAGAAAAAGCCTGCTTTCCCGCTGCGGAGGCAGCCTCATTGGCTGCGATCCGGGAGCGGGTGGCGGCCTATGGAGATTGTTTCTGGCTTTTATTTCAGGAAGCGAAGCTGCTGGGGTTTGTTGACGGAATGGTTACGGATGAAAAAGATTTGCGGGATGAGATGTATCAGGATGCTTCCCTGCATAATCCGCAAGGCAAATGGCAAATGATCTTTGGGTTGAATACATTGCCGGAATATCGTCGTAGAGGCTATGCGGGGCAGATGATCAAGGCGATGATAGAAAGTGCGGAAACGGCGGGTAGGACTGGCGTTGTGCTGACCTGCAAGGAACCGTTGCTTCACTATTATCATAAATTTGGTTTTGTCAATGAAGGTATTTCAGAATCTACACATGGAGATGTTCTCTGGTATCAGATGCGGTTACTTTTAAAATGATTCTGTGGTGTGCGGAAGGAGGCCCAAAATGAAATTTTCGGGTAAAAAAACAATTGTTGCAGCGGCTCTTTGCGGTTTTCTTGCAGGGAATCTTGTTTCGGTTCCGGCTGCCAATGCAGGCGGAGTTTTAGGTGGCCTGGGAAGCATATTGAAAGCAGGAGGAATCGTTTGGGCTGTAGATCGGTACAGTACTGAATTAAATACTTTTATCAACAAGCTTACTTCTAAATACGCTGTCAGTGAAGAATATTCGACGAAGGTCGTACCGATCCTGGCGGTAGGCACCAAAGGCTATGTGGGCGCTGCGCAAATCAGCGGTCCCAAAGCCATGGTAGACCAATGTCAGGCTGCATTGGCCCTGGAAGGGGAGTTCTTAAATCGTACTTTCCGTATTCAGGCGTTGATACCTGTGGATTCCAAGGACCCGTCTAACTGTAAACGGGTACAGGGCGTGGGAGTCAGCGCCAAGATCGATGTGGCGATCTGATAATGAGGGGATGGCAATGAAACACGACCAGATAACAAAATTGACATTGGCAGGCCTGTTTGCGGCTCTGGCTTTTTGTTGTTTTTCTTATTTGCGTATAGAGATACCGATGGGGATGGGGATGACAGGAAAAATTTATATCGGTCATGCCTTTATTCTGTTGTCGGCTGTATTGCTGGGAGCAAAATACGGCGCTCTTTCCGGCGCGGTGGGTCTGACTTTGGCCGATGTACTGGCCGGCTATACTACTTCTGCTCCGCCTACGTTTGTGGCTAAGTTTATTTTGGGTTGGACGGTGGCCTTTATTGCTCACCGAGTATTCAAATTGGCGGCGGCCGCCTCGGAAAAAGAAGAAACAAGAATCGTGGCTATTGCCTGCATTGGCGGTTGTCTGGTCAATGTGCTGACTGAACCGGTGCTTCGTTACGGCTTTAAATATTTTGTGTTAGGATATGCTCAGCAGGTTGCTTTCGTCAGCGCGGTGAACTGCGCCGTTTCTATGGCGATAAGTGCAATCCCTTCGGTGTTTGCGGCGGTCCTTTTGTATAAGGTCCTTCAGCGAAGCGCTTTAAAGAATTTACGTTTGGAATAAGAGCAGAATTCCTGCAACAAGTTAACAAATAAATAACATGAATCGTTCCGATTCATGTAAAAATTCCCTGTCTATGACGGCTTGTCAGCAGACAGGGATTTTTATGGTGCTTGTTTAACGAGATTAAAGGAGCAGTAAGAAATCATTTGCAAGAAAATTTTGCCCAAGTTTTATATGTATAAAAGTACGGAGGCAGTATGGCGACGCTATGGCTGAGTCCTTTGTTTTTCGGGATTGTACGTTGCAAAAAGCAAAGAAGTAGCCTAAAATAAGAGAGAAAGATAACAAATTAAGAAAAGTGGACAAAGAGGAATGAAACAAGGCGAATAAAATGCGCAGAGTGGTCATTACTCGTAATCAGAGGTAATCGTATGTCAGAACAGTTTTCCCGTACCGCCCGCCTGATCGGGGCAGCGAACATAGAAAAACTGGCGCATTCCCACGTGTGCCTGTTTGGCGTCGGCGGCGTCGGCGGCTATGTGGCAGAAGCCCTGGCCCGCAGCGGCGTAGGCTACATTGATTTAGTCGATCACGATCAGATCTGCCTGAGTAATATCAACCGGCAGATTATTGCGACACACCGCACGCTGGGGCGGGATAAAGTGGATGTGATGCGGGAGCGGATTTTGGATATCAATCCTGATGCGCAAGTGACGGTGCATAAATGTTTTTATCTGCCGGAGACGCAGAATCAATTTGATTTTTCACAGTATGATTATGTCATTGATGCGATAGATACAGTGGCGGGCAAGATTGCTTTGGTCTGCCAGGCGGAAAAGGTACATACCCCGATCATCAGCTGTATGGGAGCCGGAAATAAATTAGATCCGGCTGCTTTTCAGGTGGCGGATATTTATCGGACCAGCGTTTGTCCTTTAGCAAAAGTCATGCGCCGTGAATTAAAAAAATATGGCATAAAAAAATTAAAGGTGGTGTATTCCCGGGAAACTCCAATTGCGCCCCAGACGGGGGAGGAAAGTTCCGAGTTGGCGCTTTGTGAAAAAAATACAGCAACCGGCATTGAGACGGGCTGTGAAAATTCACTCCGGGCAGTTCGTCGGGCGGTGCCGGGAAGCGTTGCCTTTGTGCCTTCGGTGGCGGGCCTGATTATTGCCGGTGAAGTAGTAAGAGATTTAATAAATTTAAAAATAGACCAAAAAGATTTAAAAGCATCGATGTGACGTCATAATGGCGGCCGAATAATTGGCATAAAATTTTAAAATATAAAAGAATAAAGTAGGTAAGTGGAGGAGAAAAAATGAAAAAAGTTTCTGTTATTTTGTGTTTATTATTGTGGGTAGCGATGTCGGGTTTTGCCGCGGAAGAACGAACGACAAAAGAAATTTTTAACGACCCCTCGGTAGCTTCTGTGACCATTACGGGCGATCAATTGCGTTTGCGTACGCATCCGGATCTGGACGGTTATATTATTACCACATTGCGCAAAGGGCTGGTTTGCAAGTTTATGAATAAAGTGGCTGATAAGAACGGGGAAGATTCCTGGGTCTATATTATTTTGCCTGACGGTACGGTTGGCTGGGTGTTTGGCGGCTATGTATCGATGGAAACAAAGGCGGAATAAACGTATGGAAGGAAGCTGTTTGAAACTGTGCAGGATGTCATTTCTGCAAAAGAGAGCGGCAGTTATAAATTTTTGTAAAAAACGATTAAAAACAGAACGGAGGCTTTGCTATGGATTTCAAAATGTTGCATTACGTGAAGGAAGAAGCGGTAGCTCTTATTACATTGGACTATGCGCCTACGTTAAATGCGCTGGATATGAACCTGGCGCTGGAATTGGAAGCGGCTTTACAACAGGCGGAAACGGATTCGTCTGTAAAGGTCGTTGTGTTGACAGGCGCTGGCCGGGCTTTTTGCGGCGGCGGCGATATCCGTTATATGAAGGCGCACTGTGAAGAAGCTGATTTTGCGGAGAAATCCATGGCGCCTTTGGCAGGCAAGCTGTCAGAAATCGTTTTGTATATTAAGAAAATGTCGAAGTTAGTCATTTGCGCAGTAGCCGGCGCTGCTGCAGGGGGAGGCTGTAATCTGGCTTTCGGCTGCGATTTCGTCTTTGCGGCAGATAACGCAAAATTTATTCAGGCGTTTGTGGGGATTGGGCTGATCCCTGATACCGGCGGCGGTTATCTGCTGCCTCGCTTAATCGGGACCCATCGGGCCATGGAAATGTTTGTCAGCGGCCGCCCTGTGAATGCGGAGGAATGTCTCGCTCTGGGATTGGTGAAGGAAGTGACGACGCAGGAAGAATTACTGCCGAAGACGCTGGCTTTCGCCAAAAAGCTGGCAGGAGGTCCTACGTTGGCTTACGCCAATATGAAAAAGATGATGTTTGTAAGCATGTACCAGGGATTTGCAGAGTTTGCTAAAACGGAAGTCGCTTTGCAGAATCAATGCGCAGACAGCGCTGATTTCCGGGAGGGGATTACAGCTTTCCTGGAAAAACGTAAAGCGCAGTTTAAAGGAAAATAATTTGAATTGGGAGCATAGAAGTATTTTTTAGTTGCGTGGCAATGCACGTTTCTTCAGAGCGGTTGCCTGTGTTATACTACTAATATGAAACTGAGCGAAGTTTTACAGAAAAAGGAACTGAATAAGGAAGACCTGATTTTTTTGCTGGGGCTGAAAAAAGAAGCGGAAAAACAGCAGCTGTATGCGGCCGCCTATGAGATGAAAAAGAAATGGGTGGGGAATGTCGCCTATTACCGCGGTCTGCTGGAACTTTCCAATCGCTGCATTAAAAATTGCTTCTATTGCGGCATTCGGCGGGATAATCAACAAGTCCGCCGGTTTGACTCACCGGTGCAGGAGGTTCTGGCGATGGCCCGTTGGTGTTATGAAAAACAATACGGGTCGATTACGCTGCAATCTGGCGAGCGTCAGGATGAAGCATTTATAGCCTGCATAGAAACACTGGTTAAAGAAATAAAAAAGATCGGCGGAGGCGCGCTGGGAATCACCCTGTCTTTAGGAGAGCAGACACCGGAGACTTATTTACGTTGGTATCAGGCAGGCGCGCATCGTTATCTTTTACGGATCGAAAGCAGTAACCCGCGATTATATGAGACCTTGCATCCACAGGACGGAAGGCATATCTGGGCGGCACGCGATGCCTGTCTGGACAAACTGGGCGCCATTGGTTATCAGGTGGGTACCGGCGTTATGATCGGCTTGCCGGGGCAGACCCTGGAAGATTTGGCTTCTGATATTCTTTATTTTCGCAAAAAAAATATTGCGATGATCGGTATGGGGCCTTACGTGGTCCATAAAAATACGCCTTTAGGAAAAAGGGTCATAGCAGCGGGAGGGGATACCGCTGCAGCGCAAAGCGAGCGCTTGTGTCTGAGTCTCAATATGATTGCTGTCGTCCGTCTTTTTTTACAGGATGTTAATATTGCGGCCACGACTGCTCTGCAGGCTCTCCATCCTCTGGGCCGGGAGATGGCGTTAAAGGCGGGGGCCAACATCCTGATGCCGATCGTTACGCTGCCGGAGTTTCGCAAAGACTACCAGCTGTATGAGAATAAGCCCGGGCTGGAAGATGATAAAGAAACGTATTGCGCCGGTCTCAGCGCCAGAGTGGCTGCTGTGGGAGATACTGTGGGTTGGGGACAGTGGGGCGATTCGCCGCATTTTTTCAATCATTAAAAATTACTGAAATCCCGTACCTGTGGGCGTGTTTAACGCTGGCAGATACGGGATTTTAGTATTATTTTAGTATTTCTTCTGAATTTTAAATTTTATTTGCTGAAAATCGCGATATAACCATTGATGAAGATATAGAGCACGATAATAGGTAGGATATACGTCAGATAAAAGCGCAGCCCGCGAGGGAATTTGACCCCTTCGCCTGTATCGGCTTCGCGGATGAAGTTATCCCAGCCCCAGCCATAGCGGCTGGTACAGAACGCAAGATAGATAAGGCTTCCCAAAGGCAATAAGTTGTTGCTTACGAGGAAGTCTTCCAGGTCCAGGATAGCAGAGCCTTTGCCCAACGGCTGAATATCGCTCCAGATATTAAAACCGAAAATACAGGGCAGGGAAAGCAGGATAATTGCCACCGTACCCAGGGAGATGATTTTTCTCCGATCCCAGCCTGTCAGGTCATAAATACAGGCAATGAGGTTTTCAAATACAGCAATTACGGTAGACATGGCGGCGAAGGTCATGAACAGGAAGAAAAGCGCACCCCAGAACTGTCCTCCGGCCATATGATTGAATACATTGGGCAGCGTAACAAACAGAAGGTTCGGACCGGCACTGGGATCAATGTTGAAGGCGGAGCAGGCAGGGAAGATAATCAGACCGCTCATCAGAGCGACAAAGGTATCCAGCATGATTACGTACAACGCTTCACCTGTAAGACGCTTTTCTTTACCAATATAGCTGCCGAAGATTGCCAGAGAGCCGATGCCCAGACTCAGGGTAAAGAAGGCCTGACCCATCGCCGCAAAGATTACTTCATTGGCGCTATACTGAGCCAGTCGGCTGAAATCAGGCAGCAGATAATACTCCAACCCTTTTTCTCCGCCGGGCAACAGGACAGAATTGACAGCCAATGCAATCATTAAAAATAAGAGGCAGGTCATCATAAACTTGGTGATACGTTCGACACCGGCCTGTACGCCTAAATAGCATACTCCGAAGCCGCTGACAACGGCTAACGCCATATAGCCTGTCATCGTTACAGGATCCGATACCAACGCGCCTAACACGCCGCCGATCTGTTCGACAGATAAGCCGTTGAAACCGCCCACCAGCATTTTATAAAGATAATAGAACATCCAACCGGTGATTGTGGTATAAAACATCATCAGCACTGTATTGCCGGCAATACAGCCGTATTTATGCCAGTGCCATTTCGTCCCTTTGGGTTCCAGCACGTCAAAAGATTTGGCCGAACTCCGAACACTGGCACGGCCGACGGCAAATTCCGCGACCATGATCGGCAGGCCCAGGATGGCCAGAAACAGAAGATAAATCAATACGAAAGAGGCGCCGCCATATTTTCCTGTGATATACGGGAAACGCCACACATTCCCCAGGCCGATCGCGCAGCCGGCGGAAACAAAAATAAAACCAAGTCGAGTTGAAAAATTACCGCGGTCCAAAATAATTCTCCTTTTTTCTGCATTAAATTACATGCTAAATCTACCTTATAAATATAAACCATTTCGGGGACTATATTCAATAGCTAAAGAAGGTGAAAATGGTTTTTTTCAAAAGTCAGGATACCCTCGTCCCGGAGTTTGCCTAAGGCAACGGATAGCGCGCTGCGGTCCACACAAAGGTAATCCGCCATTTGCTGTCGGTTCAGCGGCAGATTGAACACGGACGATTTGTTTTTCAGGGCGGCAGCCGATAAAAAGGAAAGCAGCTTTTCCCGAATGGTGCGTTGCCCCATGTGCGTCATTTTTTCATTAAATTGCAAATTCTTGATTGCCAGTTCCTGTAAAAAGTTACGAATGAAAAGATCTTTTACAGCGCTTGTTTCCGTAGAATGCAACAGTTCTTTAATGTAAAGCCACAGGACCTCACAAGCAGAAGAGGCTGTGACGCTGACATTCAGCGCTACTGTCTCGGCGCAGGCAAAGGATTCGGCAAAAATACTGCCGGGTCCCAGACGGTTCAACAGATTTTCATTGCCCCAAAAGTCATCTTTGATAATGGATACGTGCCCTTTTAACACCATTCCGACTGCGTTGGCCCGGTCGCCTGCATGAAGTAAAAACTGTCCTTTCCGGTAGCTTTCGCTGCGGGCCTGCAAGGTTTGCAGCAGCAGGGGAAGATCACGTTCCGGCAGATTTTGAAACAAAATGGAATGTCGTAGTATGGTCAGCGTGTCTTCTGTGATTTCAGCAGTCTTTTTTGCGGTTTGCAGTAAGGCCATAAAAGCTCCTTGTAATCTAAAAAAAACAAAAACAAGAAAAATTACGAAAATAATATAAAAATAGAAGTAATATAAAAACAAAAGTAATGAAATAAAATTTATTTCGTTGTTTTTCCAACGAATTTTACTTATACAGTTTAGTATAATATGTAGGAAAGGTCAAGTTTATTACGTGTATCTGTACGAGAAAAGGATGTTTGAGGAGAAACGTATGGTAACAAGAAAAATTGTTCATATTGATGAAGAAAAATGTAATGGCTGCGGCGCCTGTGCGAATGCCTGTCAGGAGAGCGCCATCGTTATGGTAGATGGGAAAGCGCGTTTGCTCAGCGATGATTATTGTGATGGTCTGGGAAATTGTCTGCCTGCCTGTCCTACCGGGGCAATCACGATCATTGAACGGGAAGCCGCCGAGTATGATGAAGAGAAGGTGCAGGCCCGTCAGCGTTCTCTGGAACAGAAGCCGGTGGCAAGAGGCTGTCCGGGTTCTTTGGCCCGTAATCTGCAAAGACCGGGAGAAGCGGCAGGAAATCGCGAAGGAGAAAATCCTTGCAGGAATCGTACAAGTTACGGGACCGGAATGGTCGACGGCGCAGGAGCGGTAAAACAGGTAAGCCGCCTGGCCCAGTGGCCGGTCCAGATCCGTCTGGCGCCGGTCAAAGCGGATTACTTTGCTAATGCCAGACTGCTGATCGCGGCCGATTGCGCGGCTTATGCCCGTGCCACGCTGCACGAAGATTTTATGAAAAGCAGAATCACTTTGATTGGCTGTCCTAAGCTGGATCCGGTAGATTATGCGGAAAAACTGACCGCGATCCTGGAAAATAACACTATAAAGAATGTGACCATTGTTCGCATGGAAGTTCCCTGCTGCGGCGGCTTGGAAGTGGCTGCGAAAGAAGCCTTGCAGAAAAGCGGCAAATTTATTCCCTGGCAGGTGGTGACCCTGTCTTTAAACGGAGAAGTGTTGGAAGATTAGAAAAGGATGAGCATTGCCTTGTCTTTTTATAAAGCAGAATAGTCAAAACGATTTATCTGTATAAATACGGTTTGGAGCATTGACTAATTGCGACGGTTGTGGTTTAATCAATGAAGAATCGTTCTGTGTTGCGAAGACAGGACGTTTTCCCAACATGAAGGCAATGTAAACAGAGAAATATTCAGAAGAAATGCGAGGAATCAAGATGAGTTTTTTTAGTGAATTCAAAGAATTCGCAATGCGCGGTAATGTAGTAGATATGGCCGTAGGCGTTGTAATCGGCGGCGCTTTCGGGAAAATTGTAACCTCTTTAGTTGACGGTGTGCTGATGCCCCCCCTGGGGAAATTGATCGGGGATGTGGATTTCAGCAACTTGTTTATTAATCTTTCCGATAAAAATGTTACGACTTTGGCGCAGGCAAAAGAAGCCGGTGCTGCCGTAATTGCCTATGGCGCTTTTTTCAATACAATTATTAACTTCTTGTTAGTTGCGTTTGCAGTGTTTCTGGTTATTAAACAAATCAATCGCATTCATCCGAAAGAAGAAGCAAAACCGGCTCGCGTCTGCCCTTATTGCAAGAGCGAAATCGCGGACGATGCTACTCGCTGCCCCCATTGCACCAGTCAATTAGAGTAGGATCCGCGGGCTGTTTCTTTGGTGGGAAACACTTTTCCTACTATTTTTAGCGGATTTACGGACAATCGAAAAGCAAATGTTATTATGGCTCTGCTCAGGCAGAGCCATTTGCTTATGGTTGACAATTATCTGATTTGCAACTCAGCAGGAGAGATGACACGGCTATGTACTTTAAAAAACAGTCAGTCAATACGCATCGCGGGAAACGACCCTCTGCCGCTGCGGCATAAATCGGCAAAAAAGCTTGACAGTTTGTCTGAGTAGTGGTAAATTATTTGTGCGGTTAGTTATACCTAACCATTTTTTTAGTATTGCGGTTATCTTATGCTAATTACTCCGGTTCCCGCTTGTACTAATTTTTTTTAAACGATAAAGTTAGCTTGTGCTAATTTTTGGCTTGCAAAGTTTCTTTTTTTGCCGTCTTTTATCCGGAGAAATCCCTTCCAGGGATTCGTGTGGAGGGCTCGGCGTTTACGCACAGGTTAGCTAAAGCTAATTTTATCTATATTTTACGCAGGAGGTGAAACGATGCTCCCGTTGGTATCTGCAAAAGAAGGAGAAACAGTGACCATCGCCAAGATTACCGGAAAAGATGCGGTGCGTCAGCATCTTGCGGAACTGGGTTTTACGGTCGATACGAAAGTTACGGTCGTCAGTCAGATGGCCGGCAACATGATTTTGAAGGTTAAGGACAGTCGTATTGCTCTGGGGATGGAAATGGCCCGGCGCATTATGTATTGATATAAAAGCAATCAGAGTATGTGGGAACACATAGAAAGGAGCGTTGCCAAGATGACATTGAACGAGGTGCCGGTAGGCGAGGTGTGTACGGTTGTAAAATTAAACGGTACCGGCGCGTTAAAACGGCGCATTATGGACATGGGCATTACGAAAGGAACGGAGATCCAGGTTGTTAAAATTGCGCCTCTGGGTGATCCCATGGAGCTGAATTTGCGGGGTTACGATCTGTCGGTTCGGAAAAATGAGGCTGCCAGTATTGAGGTAGTCCGCTAATCAAAAGGTGACTATCTGTGCCAGTACGGCGCTTCTTCATCTGAGAAAAAGGTTCGTATAATGGCGCGGCGCCTCAGAAAGACAGAGAACCGGAGATAGCCGGTGCGCCGTGTAAGTGTTTGCAGAAGAGACATTAAGTAAACTAGAGGAGCTACTATGGAAATCAAGATCGCTTTAGCCGGGAATCCTAATTGCGGTAAAACTACGTTGTTTAATGAATTGACCGGCAGTACGCAATATGTGGGAAACTGGCCCGGTGTTACGGTGGAAAAGAAAGACGGCAGACTGAAAGGCCATAAGGATGTGGTCATACAGGACTTACCGGGCATTTATTCTCTTTCTCCCTATACGCTGGAAGAAACCGTCTCCCGCCGTTACCTGGTCAATGAAAAACCGGATGTAATTTTAAATATCATTGACGGAACCAATATCGAACGTAATTTATATCTGACAACGCAACTGATTGAGGTGGGGCTGCCGGTTGTGCTTGTAATCAATATGATGGATCTGGTCAGAAAAAATGGCGATCAGATCGATCTTAAGAAACTGTCTGCCAAGTTGAATTGCCCGGTATACACGATCAGCGCCTTGAAAGGCGAGGGCTGCCTTGAAGCGGCGGAAGCAGCTCTGGCTATTGCCCGGACCCATAAACCGGCGCCGGAACTGCCCCATGTCTTTAATGGCAGTGTGGAACATTGTGTGGCTCATATTGAAGAATCCATTATGGGACTGGTACCGGCAGAAAACTTGCGCTGGTATGCCATTAAAATCTTTGAACGGGATCAGGAAATCATTGGTTCTTTGAATTTAAAAACAGAACTGCTGCAGCATTTGGAGGTTCATATTCAGGATTGCGAAAAGGAACTGGGAGACGACGCGGAAAGCATCATCACCAACCAGCGCTATGAATATATCGTTAAAGTGGTGGATGATGCTGTGCGCAAAAAAGCGCCGAAGCATGCCTTAACGGTGTCCGATAAGATCGACCGGGTGGTAACGAATCGTATTTTAGCGCTGCCTATCTTTTTCCTGGTAATGACGCTGATGTATTACATCTCCGTTACGACGGTGGGGGCCTGGGCTACCGACTGGGCGAACGATGTGTTGTTTGGCGAGATTATTACGGAAAATGCAACCGGCTTTCTGGAATCTATTGCGGCTCCGGATTGGCTGAGCAGCCTGATTGTGGATGGCATCATCGGCGGCGTAGGTACCGTGTTGGGGTTTGTGCCTCAGATCTTGTTGATTTTCTTCTTCATGTCTTTGCTGGAAGACTCCGGCTATATGGCCCGCGTCGCTTTTATTATGGACCGTATCTTTCGTAAATTCGGCCTGTCCGGTAAGTCTTTTATTCCGGTGCTGATCGGTACCGGCTGCGCGGTACCCGGGATTATGTCCACCCGTACGATTGAAGAGCCTCGTGACCGGCGCATGACCATTATGTTGTGTTCCTTCATCCCCTGTTCGGCCAAAACAGAGATTATCGGCATGGTGACAGCGATTTTCTTTCCGGAGTCTGTCTGGGTTGCGCCTTCCATGTATTTTTTAGGTATTGCGATCATCGTGTTAGGCGGTATCGCATTAAAGAAGACCCGGTATTTCGCCGGGGAACCGGCACCTTTTGTTATGGAACTGCCGGCTTATCATCTGCCTTCTTTTAAAGGCGTGCTCATCCATATGTGGGAACGGGCCCGGGGCTTTATTATCAAAGCCGGTACGATCATCTTCACCGTCTGTGTGATTATGTGGTTCCTGCAGGCTTATAACTTCAGTCTGGAAATGGTAGAAGACATCAATGAATCCATGTTGGCGGGCATCGGCAATGCGTTTGCCTGGTTATTCTCGCCCATCGGTCTGGGAGACTGGAAAAATACGGTGGCGGCAATCTCCGCATTCCTGGCGAAAGAACAGGCGATAGGCACCTTAGGTATTCTGGCCGGCGCCGATCCGGAAAGCGAAGAAGCGCTCATGTCCAGTATTGCCAAAATGTTCACGCCGTTGTCTGCTTTTACCTTTATGGTCTTGAATTTGTTTGACCCGCCCTGTCTGGTGGCGATGGCAACGACAGCCCGTGAAATGGGAGAAACCAGATGGGCTGCGCTGGCGATCGCGTTCCAGTGCCTGATCGGGTATGGTTTATCTTTTGTAGTCTTTAATCTGGGGGGCTGGGCTTTTTACGGCGCGCCATTCGGCGTAATGCAGGGTCTTGCCTGCGTATTAGTGGCTCTGGCTCTGTATTTCATTTTCCGCCCTGCTCCGAAGCCGTCGGGAACGCCCAGCGGTGAAATGAGCCATCAGTTGTAAGTCAGAGAAAGGGGGAACCCTGATGAATTTTGCATCGTCTGTAGTCGTTACGGTTCTTGTTGTTTGTTTTGTGTTAGCTCTACGTTCTATTATTAAAAGTCAAAAAGCCGCACTGGCTGGCAAAGGCGGTTGCGGCTGCGGCAGCTGTGGAGGCAGTTGTTCCGGTTGCTCCGGTTGCCATGCCGACAGCGAGTCGGTTGTTATGCCAACACTGCCCAAAGAAAAAAAAGACTGATAAAACGAACTGCATGAGCCGCAGCAAAGGACGTTTCATATCTTACAATTTTAAAAAAAATATAAAATATTTTCCATTTTGTTAATAAAGATTGACAAAATGGAAAAATAAACGTACTATCTTCCTATCAATGTGTGAGCAAAACCTGCATTGACAGGAAGATTTTTTAGAAAGGAAGGGAGAGTATGAAAAAACTTATTTTAGGTATCTTGGTCTTGGCGTTAGTTGCGCTGGCAGTAGGCGGCTGCGGTGGTAAAGAGGAAAAGAAAGCGGCGGCTCCGGCAGGGGATAAGGGGAAGGTGGTCTTAAAAGTAGGCGCTACACCGGTACCTCATGCGGAATTATTGAACTTCGTGAAACCGGCGCTGGCAAAAGAAGGCGTAGACTTGCAGGTGATCGAATTTACTGATTATGTAAAACCGAACCTGTCTTTATCCGATAAAGAACTGGATGCGAACTTTTTTCAGCACATTCCGTACCTGGAAAAATTTGCCAAAGACAGAAATCTGAAACTGGTAGTTTTGGATAAGATCCATATCGAGCCTATGGGTATTTATTCCCGTAAAATTAAAGATTTAAAAGAACTGCCGGAAGGCGCCAAAGTGGGAATCCCCAACGATCCGACCAATGGCGGACGTTCGCTGATGCTGTTGGAAAAGGCCGGTCTTTTGAAACTGAAAGAAGGCGCAGGGATCAGCGCTACACCCAAAGATATAGTGGGAAATCCTAAAAAGATCCAGATTATTGAAGTCGAAGCTGCAGCCTTGCCCAGGGCTTTGGATGACACGCACATTTCGGTGATCAACTCTAACTTTGCTATGGAAGCAAAGCTGAACCCGGTAAAAGATTCTCTGTTTATCGAAAAAGATTCCCCCTATGCCAACATTATCGCAGTACGGGCCGGAGATGAAAAGCGTCCGGAACTGCAAAAACTGGCCAAAGCGTTAAAGACTCCGGAAGTAAAAAAATTCATTGAAGAAAAATATAAAGGCGCCGTCATTCCGGCATTTTGAGCTAAGCCGCAGCCTCTGAAGGTATCCGGTTGTTGGTAACAAGATAAAACTACAAATATTGTAAAGCCGAAGGCGCTTCGTAACCAAGGTCTTCGGCTTTTTTATTTAGGCAAAAAAGAAATATTTTATGCGTTATCTTATTTACACAAACAGTTGTTCGTGATATAATTTATTCATAACCATTGTCGTCATTGCCGCCGAGACTCCGCTCTGTTCAGGAAATGGCCGGGAACAGGACGGTGCGGTAGGGAGGAGAATATGGAACAAAGCAGTATTTTTGAAGACTATACCACGCAGCCATTGGCTTCGCGTCTGCGACCTCAGTCGCTGGACGAATATGTGGGGCAGCAGCATTTACTGGGACAGGGGAAGGTATTGCGCCGGATGATCGAACAGGATCAGATTTCTTCCATGATTTTCTGGGGTCCGCCCGGTGTGGGAAAAACGACCCTGGCTCAGATTATTGCGCAGATGACAAAATCGGTGTTCATCACCTTTTCTGCTGTAACCAGCGGCATTAAGGAAATACGCAAAGTGATGGAAGAAGCGGAGCGAAACCGGCAGATCGGACAGCGGACGATCGTTTTTGTGGATGAGATCCATCGTTTCAATAAAGCGCAGCAGGATGCTTTTCTGCCTTTCGTGGAAAAAGGGAGCATTATCTTAATTGGGGCGACAACGGAAAATCCTTCCTTTGAGGTAAATGGGGCGCTCCTTTCCCGCTGCAAAGTGTTTGTGCTGCAGCCTCTTGCCACCGAAGACATTCAGCGTTTACTGCAGCACGCCCTGACCAGTTCCCGGGGATTCGGCTCGCAACAGATCGAGATGTCGGATGAATTGCTGCTGTTGATTGCCAATTTTGCCAACGGAGATGCCCGTACAGCGCTTTCGACGCTGGAAATGGTGGTCTTAAACGGAGCGGTGGAAGAGGGGCGAGTCAAAGTCACTAAGGAGATTTTAGAGCAGTGTATTTCTAAAAAGTCCTTGTTATACGATAAAAATGGAGAAGAACATTATAATCTGATTTCCGCTCTTCATAAAAGCATGCGGAACTCTGATCCGGACGCAGCGGTATACTGGCTGGCCCGGATGCTGGAAGCGGGGGAAGACCCTTTGTACGTAGCGCGCCGGGTGACTCGTTTTGCCAGTGAAGATATCGGTATGGCGGATTCCAAGGCGTTGGAAGTAGGGGTGGCGGCGTATCAGGCCTGCCATTTTATCGGGATGCCGGAATGTGCGGTACACCTGACCCATGCGGTGGTGTATATGGCAATGGCGCCGAAGTCCAATGCGTTGTATATGGCCTACGAAAGCGCCAAACGGGATGCGGTGACGATGCTGGCGGAACCGGTGCCGCTGGTGATTCGCAATGCGCCGACCAAACTGATGCGGGAACTGAACTATGGGGCGGGATATCAATACGCGCATAATACAGAAGAAAAACTGACCAATATGCAGTGCCTGCCGGATTCCCTTTTGGGGAAGAGCTACTACCGGCCAACGGAACAGGGGCTGGAGGGGCGTTATAAGGAACGGCTGCGGCAGATCAAAGAATGGAAACGCAAACACGGGGCCAAGTTTTAACAGCACCGGGAGAGCGCTTTGGAATGATGGTTGCATACGGTTCTTTCGAAACCTGTTTTCAAGTCACAGGAGGATGCGGCGGTTAGACAGGATGACGGAGAACCGATTTTACGGGAGCAAGTCTGTGGGAGAAGAGTATGGATGTAATGGAAAAGCTGGCTATTTTGGCAGATGCGGCCAAATATGACGCGGCGTGTACTTCCAGCGGCGTGGACCGCAAGGGAACCGGCTCCGCTATGGGGAATTCCCGTGCGGCAGGAATCTGCCATAGTTTTTCCGCAGACGGACGTTGTATCAGTTTATTGAAGGTGCTGTTGACGAATTACTGCAGTTTTGACTGCGCCTATTGCGTTAACCGCCGCAGCAACACCACGGTGCGTACTGCTTTTACGCCCAGAGAATTGGCGGAGCTGACCTGGCAGTTTTATCGGCGCAATTACATTGAAGGGCTTTTCTTAAGTTCGGCTGTGTGGCGTTCGCCGGATTATACCTGTGAGCAGATGCTGAAAGTGTTGGAGATATTGCGGAAGGAATATCGCTTTGGCGGTTACATTCATGCCAAAGTGATCCCCGGTACGGACCCTCTGCTTTTAGATAAATTGGGCAGGCTGGCGGACCGTATCAGCATCAATATAGAGTTGCCTTCGGAGGCGAGTTTGAAGCGGCTGGCTCCGGATAAAGCAAAGGAGAAGATCCTGCGGCCTATGGGACAGATCTGCCGCAATATAACAGAGAATACAGAAGGGCAAGGCCGCTTTGGAGGAATCCGCCCGGTGGCCGTAGCTGATAGGGTTAACGGGGTTATTAACAGCGGGAAAACGCCGGCTGTTCCTTTCAGGCGGTCTGTGGGTGAAAACAGGTCTTCTTTTGTGTCCGGACAAGTGAAGTGTGTGGCTGACCGCCGTCCTTTTGCTCCGGCTGGACAAAGTACCCAGATGATCATCGGGGCTACCGGCGAAACGGATTACCAGATTTTACGTTTGACGGAAAGTCTGTACCATACCTTTCAGTTAAAGCGGGTGTTTTATTCCGCCTATATACCGGTTGTAGAAGATTCCCGCTTGCCGACGCAGGAAACGCTGCCGCCGTTATGGCGGGAGCATCGATTGTATCAGGCGGATTGGCTTCTGCGGTTTTATGGTTTTGCGGCGGGAGAATTACTGACGGAGACCCAATCCCAACTGCATCCCTATCTGGATCCGAAGAGTCAGTGGGCGTTGCGGCATCCGGAATATTTTCCTCTGGAGGTGAACCGGGCTTCCTTGGCGCAGTTGCTGCGGGTGCCCGGTATCGGTGTGCGAAGCGCGCGGCGCATTGTACAGGCGCGGCGGATTTGTGCCTTACATTGGGGGGAATTGAAGCAGATTGGCGTGGTTTTGAAAAAAGCCCGTTACTTTCTCTTGTGCGGCGGCAAAAAGTATCCCCAGCTTTCCTCGGACCAAAATAAGTTTCTGGCTGCGCTGATGTCAGAACGGGAGCGGGCCCTCTATCGCAGGCAGGAAAAGGATCTGTATCAACCTTCTTTGTTTGAAGAAGAACACAAAACTCTAACACAGTACGGCATGATGACCGGCGGGGCGGGGAACTTGTTACAGACAGGCGGCTCAGTGAAGCCCTTATTCACGGTTCCGCTCCTGACCGATGCGCAGAAGGAGGAATTGGTATGGACACCTATTCCCATCTTCGCCTGAAGTCCATTACACCGGAGCTGGTGTATCAATATGACGGGACGTTGGATGGTTGGCTTTGTTGTGTGTATGAAAGTTATCAGAAACGGGAAATACCCGCTTCTGTCATTTCCGCGGCAGGTCCTATGGGCGCGGCGTCGAATTCCCTGTTCCCGCCTAAAATCATCCAAACGGACCTCCAGTCCGCCCGGCGGGTAAAGGAGGGCATCTGCAACCGTATCGGCGCGGATTTCTGGCAAATTCTGCGCCAGGCTTTTTTTACCTGCCTGAAAAATAAGGAAGAACTTATGCTGCTGCTGACCCGTAAAGGATTTTCGTATGGGGATAAGGTACTGCTGCTGACTGAAGATCCTGTGGTACAGCAGATCAATAAAAGCCTGCGTTTTCTGGGAACGGAGATCGACAAGTGGCGGGGATTTGTGCGATTTACGGAAATACAGGGGGTCCTGATTGCGGTAATCGGCGCCAAAAACTGTGTACTTCCTTTTATTGCGCCGCATTTTTGCCGGCGTTTTCATCAGGAACATTTTATCATTTATGATGAAAATCATCAGATGGCGTTAGTGTATCGGCCCGGAGAAAGGGCAATTGTTCCTTTGGAACGTTTTTCCCCGGGTGAAATTGGTGCGGAAGAAGAAAAATACAAAATGATGTGGCGAGCGTATTATGATTCGATTGAAATAAAACCGCGACATAATGAGAGATGCCGTCGGACACATATGCCTCAGTGGTATTGGGCATATCTGACGGAAATGGCGCAAGATACAAAACCGAAGGAAAGGAAGCCGCAAGAAAAGAAACCGGGGGAAAGGAACCTGGGGGAGAAAAGCAGACCGCCGCAGGAAAAGTTGCGTCCTGTACCGTAAAGAATTAAAATAATAAGATAGAGATAAGGATGAGATACGATATAAGTAAAGACAGCGTATTGAAAAACGGATTGGGGGATATATGGAACGGCGTTCTTTCGCAGGGTTTGTAAAACAGCATAAACGCTGGCTTTTCATGGTATTAGGGGTCGTGGCTGTTTTTGCTGTGACTTTCTTTATTCTGGCCGAAGTAGCCAGTCGGGGCGCGGCGTATATTTTTAACCGGGAGATAAGTCGACAGGATATGCTGCGCGGTACGATTACCGTGGAAAAAATCAAAGCCCATGTTAACGGCGATGTCTCGATTGAAAACCTGGTCTGGAAAGACCGGGACGGTAATCTGATTCTACAGGCGCCGGAAGGAGGCTTTCATGTTCGTCCCTGGGATGTGGTGATGCGCAACTTTAAATCGACAACCGTGCAGAAGCTTTATTTGAAAGACGCCTTGATTTCTGTGCGTTTTAATGAAAATATGCAGGTGGATTTTATCAATCCTGCGGCGCGAAAAAAGCTGACAGGGCGGGGCTCGGTGACCGGGGAGAATGAAGCTGCGGATCCGGGACAGGGGGAATCTTCCGCCGACAGTTCGGCTAACAAGACGAAACGGCTGGCCGCGCAGAAAAGACTGGAAGAAGAGTTGAAGAACTTTAACCGTAACGGACGTAAGCTGCGGTTAAATCTGATTTTAGACCGTTGTCGCCTGGAAGCGTATTACCGCAATCGCCATTATGTGTTTCATCAGGCTTCGCTAAATCTGGATCTGAATACAGAGGATGTGACAAAGATCGTTTTTGAGTCCGGTAAACTGGGCGGTACGATGCTGGGTGGCGGGATGACCATTGATGGCCTGGTGGATTTTCGGGGAACTGTGCCGGTAACCAATATTGATGTGGCCGTGCGGGAGGTAGATCCTTCTTCGCTGGGGTTTGGACTGAATGTCCATGATAAGATGACGTTGGTGGCTAAATTCCAAGGGCCTGTTACGCAGCCGGTCGGTACCGGTACTGTGCGTATGCAGGAGCTGCATATTCCCGCTTTGTATTTTACAGATGTGATCGGCGACATCGCCTATGAGGATTCTGTCCTGAAATTTTCCGATGTGCATGCGGAGATCTATCGCGGAAAACTGGTCGCCCGGGGGGACTACAATCTGGATACCCGAGAATATAATATTTACGGCAAGGGCACGGAATTAGACAGTCGTCTGGCCTTGAATGATCTGCGTTTTTCCTGTCTGGTGGACATGAACATCATACTGCGGTGTGACGGCAATCCCCGGAATACGCTGACGTACGGCGATTTTAAATCCGGCAAAGGACGCTACTCTCTGATACCTTTTGACAGTATTCAAGGGCGGTTCAGCAACCAATACAAAGAACTGGGAATTTACGATGTGCTGATAGCCACGCCTTTTGGCGACGTGTCGACGAATGCGCTGTATATATCTAACGGTAAGCTTAAGTTAGGCCGGATTACGTTGACCGATCAGGGGACAGGGGAAGCGGTGCATTTAAAATAGTCCCGGGTGCGGTGCAAGCTCATTTCATGTGTTTGCTTTTGTATTTCTACATGTATATGTATCAAGGCAGCGGCAAATTTGACATAGTGCGGGACAGGAAAACGCGGAATAGAAATGGGAGGCTTTATGATACATGTTGTGAGTTTGCCGATCGGCACCAGTGCGACCGATGACTTCATCGAAGGGGCTTTACAACAGGGATATGAACAAAGTCTGGTAATCACCTCATCGCAGTTTATGGTGCAAAAAGCCCGGCTCCGGGGTGTGAATGCCAGAAATTTTGACTATCTGGCGAATGATATTTTGCGCCAGTGTGCTAAGACGGATGTCAGACTGCTGAGCCGTAAAGCGCAGGCAATCATTTTACAAAAAATTTTACAGCAATTACAGGCAGAGAGCCGGTTATCCTATTACGTCCGTTTGCTGGATAAGAAAGGTTTTTTGCACTCCATGTTGTCGCTGATCGGGCAGTTAGGACGCAGCAACGTGACGGTGCCGGAAGTGAAGACGGCGCTGCAAAGCTGGGACAGAAGCGGGAGCCGGGGTACGAAAGACCGGGAAACGGAACTGATTTACGAACGGTATCGCGACTATTTAAAAACTCATCGGGTATATGATGTGGAAGGGCTTTACCGTTTGGCGGCGGAAGCTTTGCGTGAGCGGCTCCGGAAGGGCGGTTGTGTAAAATGGCGGGCACTGTTTTTTACGGGCTTTTATCATTTTGATGCGCTGCAGCTGAAAATCCTGGCACAGCTTGGTCAATGCTGCGATGTATGGATTGCTTTGTCTTACGAAGGGCAGCGCCCGGAATTGTATGGCGTGACGGAATTTCTGCGGGCGGACCTGTTGGGGATACAGGACGCGGAAGAAGTGAGAAGAGAAGCGGTTGTCGGACGCGGTCTGGCAATTGAACACCTTTTACGGAATCTGCGTCGTGAGAAACCGACACAGATTCCTTGTAATGACACGGTGGAAATATGGGAAGCGCGCGACCGCAGCGAGGAAATGCGCACGGTCTTGCGTGCCGTAAAAACGCAGATTGCTGCCGGTAAAGTCCGGGCCGATCAAATTGGCATCATTGTGCGCAACCCGGAAGACTATAGCGGTTTCCGTCGTTTGTGCGATGAATATGGGATACCGGTTCAATTGCCCGGAACGGCCTCTTTACCTGCCAATCCGTTATTTACTTATGTTGCGGCGTTGTTCAGCACGGTCGGTCTGCGGGGACGGAGGCAGGTGGAAGCCTGGCAGACATTTTTTACCCATCCCCTGCAGGGATTGTTGTTCGGTGTGGCGGTACACGCTGCGGAACAGGTGGCGGCGTCCCGTTATTATACGAACCCGGAAGCTTTTACCGATACGGTACTGGCAATTCCCGGCTGGGCCGTGCTGACGTCTTTTGTGCAACGTTTTTCAGCATTGGGCGCGGGGACGGTCAAAACGTTTGCGCAGGCGCTGGAGGCGACTCTGACCGAGCTGTCATTGGCCGAAAAAATGGGCGTAGCGTACCGGGAAGGGCAGCTTTCGCTTCCCGGGTTTAAAAATCTGATCACCGCCCAAAAAGAAATGCGGGAGGTTCTGCGGCAGTTAGAGGCTGATTATGAAGCCGGAGGACTTTCTGATACCGTGATCAGCAGCAGCGAATTTTGGGAAAGCATGGCAGAGGGCGCCACGCATGTCACCTTGCGGCTGCAACCGGGACAGGAAGAAGGAGTGGCTTTGCTGGCGGCGGCCGATCTGACGGAAGAGGCTTTTACGTATGTGTATGTATTGGGATTGCGGGAGCATGAATTTCCTTGCTTGAAGCATGAAAATTGGCTTTATGATGACAGGGAGCGGGAAGATTTAAAAGTATTGGGTTTGGATCTGCCCCGTTCTGTAGATAGCTATCAGGAGGATCTGTTTTTCTTTGCTACGGCCTGCGCTGCGGCGAAAGAACGCCTTTTCCTGACCTATTTTACTGATGAAGAACATACGGTTTCGCCGTATATCGAAGAGGTCCGGACTGTATTCAGCGATTTAAAGATCCGGGTTCCCCGTTCGGCGGGGGAAAAAGAGAAGTCTGCGCTGTCCCGGGCGGAACTGGAATTAGCGTTGGCCCGGCAGGGCAAAAAAACACTGCTGCAACAGAGAACATCGCCTTTGTTGGTGAAAGCGGCGATTGTAGATACGGAACGCACCGGTTCGGGCAGAATGTATAATGGCCGGATCGAGGAAACTGCGGTTTTAAAGGCGCTGCAGCAAAAGATAGGGACGCAATTCAGCGCATCCAAGCTGGAAATGTATCTGAACTGTCCTTTTTCTTTTCTGGCTTTTTATGGTTGGAACCAGGAAAAGGCTGAGTCGATGGAAGAGGACATGAACCCCATGACGCGGGGGAATCTGCTCCATAAGGTGCTGGAACAATTTATCGGTGCGCATCTGGGAGAAAAATTTACTTTAGCGCAGCAACCGGACTTGCAGCAAGAGCTGGATGGAATCTTTGACAGGCTCTGTGAGACGGAGGAAGCTGCCGGCAGAATCTATGCCGGGCCTTTCTGGCAGTATGATAAGGAACAACAGCGTAAACTGTTGCATTACTGGTTAAAAAAAGAGATTGAATATAGCGGACAAAGCGAGTTCCGGCCGGTGGCGGTGGAAAAGTCCTTTGGCCGGGGCAAGGCGGAGGCCCTGCCTTTGCAGGTAGGTGCGTGTCGGATCAGTTTAAATGGCTCGATCGATCGGGTAGACCGCTCCGGTAAGGATTATTTCGTGACAGATTACAAGAGCGGAAAAACACCGGCGCAAAGTGATTTTTTGCAAAAAGATCTGCAACTGCCGTTGTATTTGCTGGCTTTACATAAGATGCTGCAGGAAGAACCGGAGGCGACAGTGTCCGGCGGCGGTTATTATGCTCTGGCGGAAGGAGTGCGTAAAACCGGTTTTCAGTTTGCCGATAATAAGGCGCTGCTGCCGGTGAAATCGTTTCAGGAAGTGATGCCGCCGGGAAAAACGGAAAAAGAGACTCTGCACCATATGGATGAACTGCAAAACATGATACAAGAAGCGATTCGCTCCTTATTGGAGCGGATGGCGGCAGGGGACTTCGCCCCTACACCTGCGCCCGGCTGTGAGCGTTTCTGCCCGGCCGCGGATATTTGCCGTTTTTGTATTTTACCGGGGAATGAGGAATCGGAGGCTGAAAATGGGGACGCCTAAGTTTACACCGGAGCAAGATCAGGCGATCCGCTGCATTGAGAAGAATGTGGTGGTGTCTGCGGGGGCGGGCAGCGGTAAGACCCGTGTACTGGTAGAACGGTTTCTCTATATCCTGGAACAGGGTTTGCAGGAAGCGGAGAAGAACGTATCGCCCCGTACAATTCTGGCTGTGACTTTCACACGAAAAGCCGCGACGGAAATGCGGGACCGGATTCGCCGGAAACTGATGGAAAAAATCGAAACAGAGCCTGACAATGCGATTTTCTGGCGGGGGCAGCTTAAAGAATTGTCCCGCGCGTCTATTGGCACGATACATAGCTTATGCAGTGGGATATTGCGCGCCAATCCGGTAGAAAGTGACCTGGAACCGGCGTTTTCTGTGATGGAAGAGCAGGAAACCAAAGAATTTTTGCAGGACAGAGCGCGCCGCTGGCTGCGGCAGCAGCTGAAGGCACAGGCCGAGGCGGCCGTTCATCTGTGTGAGGAATATGGCAGTGCCGGTCTGCTGCGTCAGACCTTGTACTTGTTACAAAGCGGGGAAGCGCATTTTACGGCGGTTAATAACCTTGCCGACTATGAGTCTGCACAAAAAGACCTGCAGCAACTGGCAGAGGATACGGCGGCGTATTTTACGGATGCGTTGGTCGGGGACTGCGCCGCCGGCAATAAAAAAGCACTGTCAGGCTGCCTGGATGCGATTCGGGCGGCATTAGCCAATTTGGATGACGAGGCAAATATTGCGTTGTTGTCCGACGTGATCGGGCGTCTGCGTAAAAGCGGGAAAAACGCTGAAACGATAGGTCTGCTCAAAGAAAGACTGGGGCAAATCGTTCAATATCCGGCCTGTGTACGGTCCGCAGAATTGATACCGTATTGGGAAAGTTACTTGGCGGCGTTGCAGCAGCATCTGGCTGCGGCAAAAAAAGAAGCCGGCGTTCTGGCTTTTGATGATCTGGAGCAGATGGCGTTGGACTTGTTACGCAACCATCCATCGGTACTGGAGAAGTATCGCAGCCAATATCGCTATATCATGGTGGACGAGTTTCAGGATACCAATTCGCGTCAGCGGCAACTGATTTATTTATTGGCCGGCGGCAACGCACAGCACTTAAAAGAGAATCATTTATTTGTAGTGGGCGATCCCAAGCAGTCGATTTATCGGTTTCGGGGGGCGGAAGTCAGCGTTTTTGCCCGGGTGCGCCACGAAATTGAGAACAGCGGCGGTGTTTCGTTACAGTTGACCGATAATTTTCGTACGGTAAAGAATATTCTCTCCCTTTGTAATCACCTGTTCCGGACGCTGATGGGGGAAGATCCGGCGCAGGATGTATTTTATGAAGCGTTGCAGGCAAATAAAGAAAACGATATACGTCCTGAATTTTTGAAATTCAGCTATAGCGGGAAGAAAGAGGTCGGGACGGTGCGGAAAAAGGAAGCGCTGGGCCTGGCCCGACGTTTGCGGGAACTGCACGATACGGAGGGTTTTTCTTACGGGGGGATGGCGATCCTTTTACAGAACATGACCCATATTGAGGCGATGACTTCTGCTTTGCGGGACACAGGGATTCCCTATGCGGTTGTGGATGGACGCGGTTTTTATGACCGGATCGAAATCCGGGATATGCTGAACCTGTTCACTTTTGTGAGTGATCCCCAAAATGATCCGGTGTTGTTGGGCCTGCTGCGTTCTGTTTACGTGGGGCTTAACGATGCGTCTTTAACAAGACTTTTGCTGGCGCTGCTTGAGGAAAAAGGACAGGAGCGAGGAAACACAGTTGATGGTTCCCTTTCTTTATGGGATTTTTTGCAGCGGGGGAAGCCCTTGTTGTCTGGAGCGGAACAAGCTTTGTTAGAACGCGGGCTTTCTCTTTTGGCGCTTTTGCAGCGGGAAGGGCGCGCCCTGAATTTACCGGATTTTTGTCAGTTGGTAGATGATACGCTGCATCCGGAAACGGTGCTGGCTTTGCAGAAAAACGGGGAAGAACAACTGGCAGACTATCGTAAATTGCAGCAGCTGGCCTTTGTGTTTGCCGCGCAAAAGCATGGTACTGTGCAGGATTTCGCGCGATATCTGCGGCGTATGCAGGAGGAAAAGGTGCGGGAAGCAGCGGCGTCTGTGGAAGCGGATGCAGCTGTTACGCTGTTGACCGTGCATAAGTCAAAGGGCCTGGAGTTCCCTCTGGTCGCTGTACCTTTTATGGATGTGGGTATGGTAGGGGACCGCAGTCCCATTGCCTATCTGCCGGATATAGGCTTAGGCATTTCGGTCCGGGGTGAAGATGGCAAGCTTGTGCCCGGCAACGTGCTGCAAAAAATTCGGGAGATCAATCGCCAAAAAGAAGAAGAGGAAAAAGCCCGTCTGTTGTATGTGGCCATGACACGGGCCGAAGAGCGTCTGCTTCTTTCCGGTTCGGAAAAAGAACGGAAAAAACCGTCGGAAGCAAGGAACTGGTTCAACAGTTTTAACCTGCATATCCCCCAGGACTTTCCGGGCATTATACGCACAGAGATCGACGACGGACAGAGCGGTAAAAATGAGCAAGAGAACAGTGCAGCGCCGGTTTCAGACCGGACGGGGATTTTTCCGGATCCTAATCGAAGGGAAGAAACATCTCTCCCAATAATTGGTGAAGCAACGGCCAATCCGGTCGCGCCGGGGGATTCCCTGATAGAACGGAACTTTCCGGCGAGTGGTGCAGCGCAGACATCGGAAATTCCGGAGTCGGTTTTGCAACAAACCGAGCCGTTGCCGGATTACGGTAAATTCGGCAGGAAGCGGTTTTCCGCTTCTTCCCTGCAAACTTATTTGTGGTGCCCCCGTCAGTACTATTATCAGGTGATCGAAGAAATGCCGGGGACAGAGGACACGGCGAGCATGGGTCACGAGCTGCCTGCCCGCGTGTTGGGGCAAATTGTACACCGGACATTAGAGCTTTTGGGGCGCCGGTATATGGAAGGTCCGGACGAAACAGATATGCAGGAATCCCTCTGGCGTACGTTTTATGCCCGGGCTGTCAGGGAGTTGGCGGAGGGAAACGTATTGTTGGCGCAACCGGCGGAGCAAATGCTGGAAAGTTATTTGCAAAGCGCGGTATATAAAGAGTTTGTTTCACGCCAGAAATTTGCGGAATATCCCTTTCAAATTCCCTTGACAGCAGATGCTGACCGGACCTTTATCATTACCGGCGTGATTGACGCCATTGCGGAATTACCGGGAGATTCTCTGGAAATCGTGGATTATAAAACCGGTAAAGTGACCGGGGCGACGGCGGCAGAGCAAGGGTATGTCTGGCAGTTGGCTCTGTATAAAATGGCTGCGGAAGCTCGTTTTGGGAAAAAAGTGGGCCGGGCTTCCCTGCACTTTATCCGGGACCATACGGTCCGGGCGTTGCCGGAGAACAGCAGTGCGGCTTCTTATAAGGCGGATATCCTTGCGCTTTGCGAAGAAATCGGGGCGAAAAAGAGCGAGGCTGAGTTTGCGCTGCGAAAAGAGGATTGCGGCACTTGCCCTTTTACCTATTTTTGTAAAAAATTTAAAAAATCGTAAGGATCGTAAGGAATTATTAAATTATAAAATTTTGTGAATTCGCCATAAAACAGATATAATTTGTAAAAATATGGTACAATGAAATATAGTACGATAAACATAGTAAAAATTTTGTTTGACTTTGAGGAAACGCTTGGGAAAAGCGATTTGGAAAAGAAGAGAGAGCCAGACCTTTTTGTTTTCAAGAGCTGTCTCTAAGCACGTTCACCTCATAAAAGAGAAACTTTCAGTCTGATTTTAGCTATGGTTAAAACTGAGGAGTGATGCAACATGACAGAGATACCGCAGGAAACTATGATGTTTAAGCAGCATCGGGAAAAGTCCCCGGTGGCACAGACGATTCGGGAGGTTTGTCAGGCCTTAAAAGAAAAGGGTTATAACCCGAAAGATCAGTTGGCGGGTTATCTGCTTTCCGGAGACCCTACTTATATTACCAGCCATAATGACGCACGGAATAAGCTGCGCCAGTATGAAAGGTATGAACTGCTGGAAGCCTTGTTGGAAAACTATCTGGAAATGATTGAAAAGTAGAGGGTCTGTATGAGGAGCATGTCTCTTGATCTGGGCAGCCGTACGATCGGTGTGGCTGTCAGTGATTTGACCGGATTGATCGCCAATGGCGTGGAAACGATTCGGCGTACTTCTCCGGAGAAGGATTTTCTTCGTCTGGGAGAATTACTGGACCGGTGGGAAGCAGCAGAAGTTGTCCTGGGCTATCCAAAAAACATGAATGGTACGATTGGGGAAAGAGCGCAGCTTACGGAAGCGTTTGCCGAGGAGCTGCGCCAACGTTTTCCTGAGATTACGGTGGTGTTATGGGACGAGCGTCTTTCCACCGTGGCGGCGGAAAGGGTTTTGATCGATGCGGATATGCAGCGTAAAAAACGACGCAAAGTCATTGATATGATGGCCGCTGTTGTAATTTTACAGAGTTATTTGGACTGCAGGAACCGGAAACGATAGTTTGGACTACTTTACAGAGCAGTTCGAAGCAGCAGTTCGAGAATGCTTGATTCGAGCGTGTTTGAACGGGAAGTACGCTTGAACAGAAAGAATAAAGGTAACGCACCTTTGCAAAAGGCGGAGAATTTGCATGAATGACATTTCTACAAAAAAGAAAATTATCATGGGCGGCGCGTTGGGTATTTTAATCGTGATCGCGCTATTTATTAAGATGGGCGGCGGCGCGGCAGCAAAGTTGGCAGAACAGATGCTGCAGCATCAAAATCTGGCGGCGGGTTCTCTGAGCTACGAAAAAATTGGCGCCGGTTTCGCCGGAGATGTGGAGATCCGGAATATTGTCTGGAAGGCTCCCAACGGGGATGTAAAGGCGGAAATACCACTGACGACCATCTCTGTCAACTTTTTTGAAACGCTGCGCAAAGGCGGCGGCATTGGTTCCGTGACAAATATTGTACTCAATAAACCGCATTTTTACGGCGTATATGAAGAAGGTCAGGGCCTTGATTTATTGAATTTGGTAAAATGGGCCGGCCAGACAAATAAACAGTCGCTTTGGGCACAATCGGAAAAAGATGTTAAACCTACGGAATTCAGGGGCTTAATAGAAATTAAAGATGGCGTTTTGCAATTAGTGTCCAATGGTAAGCGCGTAGAACTGACAAAGCTGAATTCCCAGGTAGCGTTTAAACAGTATCCTTTGCTTCGCGGGGGAGCGACCGGCAGCAAAGAAAGTTGTGATCTGGTCTTAAATATGACCTGGGAAGCAGGCAAGGCCAATGTGACAGGGGAAGCTAAAAATATGCCGGTGGCGGATCTGTTGGCGACCTATCCGGATCTGAAAAATATTATCGTGAAAGGGGGCGTCGTGCCCACGGTAACGATTCATGCATCGAAAGACGCAGGCGGCTGGCACATGGATCTGTCCGGCAAACCGAAAAATATCAGCGGTGAGATTTTCGGTCTTTCATTTACGGAAGGAACCGGCAGTTTTCGGGCGAACCGGGATGAAGCGGAACTGGAACAGCTGCAATTGAAAATCAATGAGATGCCTTTGACCGTGACCGGTAAAATACGCAGTGGGCGCGGTACGCCCCTGCCTCCCGGCTATGATCTGAGTTTCCGGGCAACCAATTTTAAAACGCAGGCCTTGAGCAGCGGCTTATTTTTAAAGGATGGAGCGGTAAATCTGGAAGGCCGTTTGACAGGTACTTCTCTGGAACCTACATTATCCGGTTCTTTTGCGGCGGATACGTTGGTACTGGCTCCCCTGCAGCTTTCGGCGGTCCGGGGCGGTTTCCTTTGGGATTTCGGCAAACTGCGTCTGCAGAATGCCGCAGCCCAATGCGCGGGCACGACTGTAAATGTGGAGGGAAGCCTCGATCTGAAAACCCGAGAGTATCAGTTTACGTTAGGGGGAAGCGGGCTGGACGCGGCGCAGCTAACAGATAATAAAGTAACGGGGCTCTTGGCCTTAGCTTTGGAAATGAAAGGTAAGAATCAACAGGACTCCGCTTTCGGCACCGGCTCTTTTGCCTTACAGAATGGCCGCTACTATTATATGGATGCGGGCAAGGAGAAAAATGAAGAAATTCGTTTTTTGCAGGGCGACATTGTAGTGGAAAACAGTAATTTTGCCACCCGTGGAGCGGAGATGAAGCTGGGCAGAAATAAGTACGGCATTTCGGTTTTGCTTACGGAAGCAGGCAAAGTGGAAATAAAAGTAGGTGAAAAACGTTCCTGGTCCTTATTTTGAGGAAGGTCTGACTTTGGTAGCGCAGGATCGTATTTATCGTATTTCATGCTGGTTTTATCTGCTATACCTAAAGTTGCAAACAATCTGTTAAATCTTTGAAAATGGCGGAGTGCGGCAGGAACTGTAATTGACAGCTATCATTAAAATAGGGTAAAATATTTGCGCATTAAAGAGCGCTGCAAGAGTAAAACGGAAAGGAGAGTATGATTTTACTAAAAAGAATCATACAAAAGCAAAAATGACGGATAAAGAAGTTAAAGATGGGGAAGAAATCACTGAACAGGTTGTAGAAACATTAGAATATACAGATGAGGACGGGGTTGAACATTGCTTCGTCGTAGAAAGCAAATTCCTTGTAGGAAATGAAACTTTTGCCGCTTTGTTGGAAGTAGATCCTTCCATCTTCGATGAAGAAGCGCAGGAAGAATGCTGCGAACAGCATCACAATCAGGCGGGGCAGCCGCATCATACAGACGGTTGCTGTGAACAGCATCATGTAACAGAAGACGAGGCCGAGGATGACAGTGAAGAGGAAGTCAATATCATTTTAGCCAAGATCATAGAAGACGAAAGTGGTGAAATCGATATACAGGTGCCTACCGATGCAGAGTTTGAAAAAGCCCGGCTTGCTTACGAAGCCCTGGCTGAAGAATAAAAAACGACAGTGCCGGGCTCCGGTCCGGCACTTATATTTCTTTTTTGGGGGAGCTGGAAGTGTTTAAACGCGTCATTCCTTTATTGACAGCATTAGTCCTGATGCTTGGGCTGGGAGCCTATTGGCTGCTGTACTTTACAGGAAATAATACAGAATATGCCAAGGGGCACCGTTACCTGGTCACCATTAAACCGGGGATGACCACGGCAGATATTGCGGATCTGCTGCATAAACAGCATCTGGTGAAGACGCCGGAAGCTTTTCGGATGGAAGCCAGGTTGCGTGGGCTGGCGGGGAAATTGGAAGCCGGGCGCTATGAGATTGAAGGCGGCATGTCCAACAGCCAGATTGTCGATATTTTATCTAAAGGACAGACATATGCGGTTAAGTTTGCTGTTCCCGAGGGATTTAATATCGTTAAAATCGGGCGCAAATTAGAGGCGGAAGGCTTGGGAAATGCTGCAAGGTTTGAAGAGGCGGCCCGTAATTATACACCTTATCCGTATATGGAAACGAACAACCCGGCTGTGATTTTTAAAGCCGAAGGCTTTGTTTATCCTACAACGTATCAGATCGATCCGGATCTGTCGGAAAAAGAAATCCTGGCGATTATGGTTCAGACCTTTAACGCAGAAATGAATAAGGAAAAAATTCCGGAACTTGCCAGACAGAAAGAAATCAGTTTACGGGATTTAATAAACCTGGCTTCCATGGTAGAGTTGGAAGCAGTGTTTGAAGAAGAGCAACCGCGCATTGCCGGCGTGTTTCTAAAACGGCTGCGCATTTTTATGCCGATTCAATCAGACACGACCATCCAGTACCTTCTGGGCGCTCAGAAAGAAGAAGTGACGATTGCAGATACAAAAATAGACAGCCCCTACAACACCTATCAGAATCAGGGGCTTCCGCCCGGTCCCATTGCTTCTCCGGGTATGAAGGCAATTAAGGCAACACTGTTTCCGGAAGAGTCCGAATACCTTTATTTTGTAGCCGAAAAAGACGGACATCACCGTTTTACAAAGACATATCAGGAACATATGCAGGCCATTGAGGAAATCCATGGCAAACAATGAGATCTCTTGCGAAATAGGGCTGCACTCCTGTCCGGGAAACCCGCAGCCCTTTTGTCTGCGGGTTTTGTACATAGGCAAAGAGCGATAGCAGGAAAGTAAAAGCGGGTTGGCGGAGGAACAGGTGAGAAGCCTGGTGAGCAGTAAGGCAAACAGGGTAGTCCCCGGACGCTGTTGATGGAGGAATCGATGAGAAACATAGGAAAACCGGAACTGTTAGCGCCGGCAGGAAGTATGGAAAAACTGAAAATGGCGTTATTATATGGCGCAGACGCAGTTTACCTGGGAGGGAAAATCATGGGTCTGCGCGCTTTTGCCGATAATTTTTCGGAAAGTGAAATGGCAGAAGCGGTCGCCTTTGCCCATGATCTGGGGAAAAAAGTCTATGTGACCGTTAATATTTTTGCCCATAACGAAGATCTGGCTTCTTTGCCGGACTATTTGCGCAACCTGGAAAAAATCGGCGTGGATGCGCTATTAATCTCCGATCTCGGGATCTGGTCCATAGCCCGGGAAACCGTGCCGAAGATGGCGCTGCATGTGAGCACCCAGGCGAATACCACTAACTGGGCGGGTGTCAAGGCCTGGGAAAATCTGGGGGCGGAACGGGTCGTTCTGGCCCGGGAGTTGTCGATCAAGGAAATTGCGGAAATCGCCTCACATACACAGGTGGAGCTGGAAGTATTCGTCCACGGCGCTATGTGCATCTCCTATTCGGGACGTTGCTGGCTCAGCAGTTATCTTACCGGTCGGGATGGGAACCGGGGCGCCTGTGCTCAGGTTTGTCGCTGGGCGTTCAATCTGACAGAAAAAAATCGTCCGGGGGAAGTCTATGATGTGGCGGAAGATGACAGAGGCACCTATGTGATGAATTCCAGGGACCTGTGTTTGCTGCCCTGTTTGCCCCGGCTTATGCAAGCCGGCGTAGCCAGCTTTAAAATAGAAGGGAGAATGAAAAGCGCACACTATGCGGCCAGCGTTGTCAGCGTATATCGCAAAGCGATTGACGCCTGTTGGGCGGATCCGGCGGCCTATCAGGTGCAGCCCGAGTGGCAGGAAGAATTGGAAAAAGTATCGCACCGACCCTATACCACCGGTTTTGCTTTAGAAAAACCGGCGGCCTCTGCGCAGGAATATTCTTCGTCATCCTATTTTCAGACACACGATTTTGTCGGTCTGGTCCGTGGTTGGGAAAAGGGGCGAGTGCTCATAGAGCAGCGTAACCATGTAAAAGAAGGGGACACCCTGGAGGTATTGCTGCCGGACGGCTCGTTGCGTAATTTTGTCTTAGCGGACATGCAGGATGAGGAAGGGCGATCCATTTCTGCCGCGCCTCATGCCCAACAGCTTTATACCTGCCGGAGCGAGGAATCTTTTCCGCCTTTTTCTATTTTGCGTCGTAGGGCAGAATAAATTTTTGGTAGCGTAATCGGCAATAATATGATAAAATATTACGGTACAATTATTGTGGTGGCAAAGAAGGTATAAAGTTATGGAGCGTACAGGCAGGATTTTTAAGTTCCTCAAAGAACATGAATTGGACTGCATTGCAATCAAGGATGCTTGCACGATTCGTTACCTTACCGGATTTACCGGGGATTCTTCTGTTTTATATGCGGATGACCGTAAAGTCATCCTGATCACAGACGGCCGTTATACGGAACAGGCCCGTTCACAGGTAAAGTATTGTCGTGTCCTGGAGTACAAAGCAAATCACAACAACAGCATATGGGAAGCCGTGGCGGAGCAGATTGGCGACAGGCATAAAGCGGGCTTTGACGGGGATTGGTTCTCCTATGAGGAGGCCAGGGTACTGAAGGAGCTTCTTCCTGCAGAGGTAGAAATGATTTCAGTCAGCCTGGGCAGTCTGCGCATGGTGAAAGACGATCGTGAGCTGAAAAGTTTGTGGAAAGCGTTTAAAATTGCCGACAGTGCGTTTGAAATGCTGTTGAAAGAGCTTACTCCCGGCATGACGGAAAAAGAACTGGCCGCAAGGCTGGAATACTATATGCGCAGTCAGGGGTCGGAAGGGACTTCTTTTGACACCATCGTAGCTTCCGGTTACCGAAGTGCGCTGCCCCACGGCGCGCCTACGGATAAAGCGATCGAGATCGGCGATTTTGTTACGTTTGATTTTGGCGCGGTGTATGACGGATACCATTCGGATACGACCCGTACGATCGTTATGGGGATGGCTAATTCCTGGCACAGAGAAATCTATACTGTGGTGGAAGAGGCCCATTATCGGGGGATCAAGAATGCCAAACCGGGTATTACCGGCAAAGAGTTGGATCAGATGATCCGCAGCTATATTGAATCCCGCGGTTACGGTAAATTTTTTACCCATGGTCTGGGACATGGGGTGGGTCTGGAAATACATGAACTGCCCAATATAAACAGTCGTGGCGATATCCTGTTGGAAGCAGGCATGGTGTTTTCTGTCGAACCGGGGATCTACATACCGGGCAAGGGCGGTGTACGCATTGAGGATACGGTTGTTCTCACCACAGAAGGCGCCCGCAGTCTGACCGGACTAAAAAAGAATCTGACAGAAATTGTTTAACATTCCGATATATTTAAATTACATTTTATATATAACAAAAGGGAAACACAGGAGGGTTTATTTATGGTATCGACCAACGAATTTAAGACCGGCTTGACAGTTACGATTGACAACGATCCCTGGCAGGTTGTGGAGTTTCAGCATGTAAAGCCGGGCAAAGGCGCTGCTTTTGTACGTGCCAAAATGCGCAATCTGGCTACAGGCGCTGTGGTAGAACGTACTTTTAATGCCGGCGAACGCCTGCAGAATGCAACGATTGACCGTCGGATCATGCAATACCTGTATGAAGGGGACGGCACCTATGTATTCATGGACAACGAAACCTATGAACAGACGGAATTAACCAAAGAGCAGATCGGTACAGGGATCAACTTCCTGAAAGAAAACATGGATGTGAAGGTTATTTCTTTTGAAGGACGTATTCTGGGGGTAGAACTGCCGAATACAGTAGAACTGGTCGTTGTTAAGACCGAACCGGGTATCCGGGGAGACACCGCAACCGGCGGCAATAAACCGGCGACGATGGATACAGGCTATGTGGTTAAGGTACCTTTGTTTATCAATGAAGGCGATCATTTACTGATTGACACCCGCAGCGGCGATTATATTCAGCGCGCGTAAACCTGGTGTAACGACGGGGCAAGAGCGATTCCAATTAGTATCATCCAATTTTCCGAATGTAAAAGAAAGATGCAAGGCTTCCGAAAAGGAAGCCTTTTTCTTTTATTCCTGTATAAACTATGGTATAATAATTCATAAATACAAAAATGGGGTAGAGTGACTCTTTTGGGGAATCTCTGGTCCCGTAAACTGTTTCAGGTTGATTGACATTGGCGTAAACAGAGAAAATCGTAACAAAGGCTGAGGTCGTAACGGAGGGCATACGGATGGAAGAAGAAATCAAACAAAAGGATTCGCTTCCGGGAGCTCCTTCAGATACAGGACAGGAAGAAGAATTAGGCTACATTGAAGTCGCCGATGAAGTGATCGGCATCGTTGCCAGTTTGGCAGCGATGGATGTGCCCGGTGTGATTTCTATGAGCACAGGTTTTCGCGAAGGGCTCAATAACCTTCTGGGGAAAAAAAGTCCGGCTAAAGGGGTCCGGGTAAAAGTAACCGGGAGAAGCTGCCGCATCGCAGTGTATGTCACGGTGGAATATGGCAGCAATATTCCTGAACTAGCCATGAAGCTGCAAAAAAAAGTGCAGCTGGCGGTCAATGAAATGACGGAATATAACGCAGAATTTGTCGATGTCCATATCGAGGGAGTAAAACGCCGCGAAAAGAGCGCGCTGGAACTGAGCTTCAGTAATCCGGAGGAAGAAAAGAGCGGCAGTATTTTTTAGCGGTGTCATGCCGGAGATATTATCATAAGGAGTGGAGTACATGGGGATAGCAGATCGGATCATTCTGACATTCTATACTTTTTTAATGGCGGTTTTTGCGATTTTACTTATTGCGGCGACGCTGGGACTTCTTCCTCCGGAAGTATTTGTCAATCTTATTGGTTCTTTACCGGGAAACTGGGAGTTCGTAGTGGGCGGCATTCTGATTTTTGTGGCCAGCATTCGCCTGCTTTTGGCCGGTATCGGTGTATTTGGTGAAGGCAATACGTTAACACTGGCGGAGACGGAAGCGGGGAAAACGGTAGTTTCCAAGCGCGCGTTAGAAGAATACATCGCGGATATTGCGCAGGAACTTTATGGAATCTACGGCGTTAAAGTCGCGGTGACCACCGAGGAGAAAAACACGATCAATGCAAGGATCAACGCTTCGCTGGAACCGGGGGTCAATGTGTTTGAGATCACGGAAGAAGTAAAGGATAATATCAGAGAGACGGTAAAAAAGGTAGTAGGTCTTGAGGTCAAAAACATTGAAGTATATTTTAAAAAGATCAAGAACAGCGGGAAAGATAAAGGATAAGAAAGAGGGGAACGGCGATGTTCAAGGATATATTTAATGACATCTGGCTAAATTATCGCGGCCGTTTCTTATGTACACTGACCGGCTTCGTAATTGCGGCGTTGTTTTTATTACTGGGATTCTGGCAAACTTTGTTTTTACTTTTGTTTGTGGCCGGCGGTTTTTTTATCGGCTATAAAATTGACAAAAAAGAAGATCTGGTGGAGTGGCTGGACCGGCTTCTGCCGCCGGGTTATCATAGATAATTGGAGGCTGAACGTAGATGATTCGCAGAATAGCGAGAGAGATGGTATTGCAAAGCTTGTTCCAAATGGATTTCATTGATGCGGCGGAAGAGTCTCAGACGGTTTTGACCGGAACCCAAGAAAATTCTGAATCGGTATCGCAAGGCTCCGAGCAGGACCCTGTGAAACAGCCCGCATTGGAGGACGCCTTACAGGTCGCGCTGGAAGTTCAGGCGGATGAAGGCGATGCGGAAGAGGCCCAAAAGGCCGTTCCTTACGCGAAATCCGTGCTTCAAAGTACGGTCGCTAATTTGGCACAGATCGATGCGTTAATCGGCAAATATGCGATCAACTGGGAAGTAAAACGCATGCCCGGTATCGATCGCAATATTTTACGTATGGCGATTTGCGAGATGCGGTTTGCCAGGGAAAAAATTCCGGTGACCGTGGCCATCAATGAGGCGGTAGAATTGGCGAAACTATTCGGTTCAGAGGCATCGGCCCGTTTTGTGAACGGGGTATTGGGGAAATTGATGCGGGAAGAAAAATGAAAGAAGAAGTTTATCTGGGCATTGATACCAGCTGTTATACTACGTCGATCCTGTTTATGAATCGCACAGGGGCAGCGGTAGCGGAGGCCCGGCGTATTTTGAAAGTGAAACCGGGGCGCTGCGGCCTGCAGCAATCGGAGATGCTCTATCAGCATATTCGGAATTTGCCGGAGTTGGTAGAAGATGCAGTCAAAGACCATGAGTTTCGGATTTTAGGGATCGGTGTTTCAGCGCGTCCCCGACCGCGGGAAGATTCCTATATGCCCGCCTTTTTGGCCGGGCAGGGTCTGGCCCGGGAGTTAAGCGCTTTATACCGCGTTCCCTTATGGCAGATCAGCCATCAGGAAAATCATCTGGAGGCTGCGGTCTGGTCCGCGCACGGTCCCTGCGGCAAACGGTTTTTGGCCCTTCATGCGTCCGGCGGTACGACCGACCTATTAATGGCGGAGCGGCCGGCGGAACAAGAGGAAAGCCTTTACAAAGGAAGTTATGTATTGACGGAGGTGGGGACGAGCCTCGACCTGCATGCCGGGCAGTTTGTGGATCGGGTCGGCGTGGCGCTGCAGCTTTCTTTTCCCGCAGGACCCGCGCTGGAAGTGTTGGCGGCAACTGCGCTGGAACGAGTGGAACTGCCTGTGTCCGTACATAAAACCCGGGTCAGTTTATCCGGTCCCTGTACGGCAGCGCTGCGTGCGCTGCAACAAGGCGCTGCGCCTGCACAGCTGGCGTTAGGGGTACAGTGGGTCCTGGCCGAAACATTTACCCGTATGATTCGGAATGCTGCTGCGCAATACGACGTGAAAGACGTCCTCTTAACCGGCGGTGTTTCGGCCAATCAGTGGATCCGGCATCAGGTAGAAGGAAAACTGGCAAAACGGCAGATCCGTGTATGGGTGCCGGAAAGCCGTTTCAGCGGCGATAACGCTGCCGGCTGCGCGCATTATGCGTATCGACAGGGGGAAGCCCATGACTGAAGCATATACCTATTCGGTCGGTGAATTAAACCGGCTGATCAAAGAACTGGTGGAAGGCAGCGGCGCTGTGGCCCACGTTCAGGTACGGGGGGAAGTAAGTAATTTTAAACGCTATCCTTCCGGCCATTGTTATTTTTCACTGAAGGATAAAACAGGCGTTTTAAAGTGTGTGATGTTCCGCCGCCAGGCGCTGCGTCTCACCGCGGATCCTGTGAATGGCGCTACCGTTGTGGCCATTGGCCGTATCGGCGTCTATGAGCGGGATGGCGCTTATCAATTATATACAGACCTGCTGGTGCCGGAAGGAACCGGCGATTTGATGCAGGCGTACGAAAAATTAAAAAATAAGCTGGCTGCGGAAGGTTTGTTTGACGAAACGCGCAAACAGCCGTTGCCGGCTCATCCGCAAAGGATCGGCATCATTACTTCGCCGGCCGGCGCTGCGGTGCGGGATGTGATCATAGTGGCCCGAAGCCGGGACTCCGGTGTTCGCTTGCTTTTGTATCCGGTGCTGGTACAGGGGAAAGGCGCTGCGGCAGAGATTGCCCATGCGATTGATTTTATGAATCGGAAGCAGCTGGCTGACGTATTGATCGTGGGCCGCGGCGGCGGGTCCATGGAAGATTTGTGGGCTTTTAATGAAGAGCCGGTGGTGCGGGCGATAGCCGCTTCGCAAATTCCTGTAATTTCTTCCGTAGGACATGAAACGGACTTTACACTGGCGGATTTTGCCGCCGATAAGCGGGCGGCGACGCCCTCACAGGCCGCAGAGATGGCAGTACCGGACAGCAGTATACTGCTGCATACGGTGATTCAAAGCCGTCAGCGTTTGGAACGGGCGCTGCTGCGGCAGCTAGACGAACGTAATGCGGCTTATCTCCGATTGGCGGCCAGCCCGTTGCTGCGTGACCCGACCCGTTTGTTGGAACGATCCGAGGAACGATTGGATAAAGCCTTGATGCGCTTGCGGCAAACGCTGCCCCTCCGCTTAGAAAACAGAGCGTATCGTTTGCAGCAGGCTCTCAGACTGCTACAGCGTCCGGAAAGGATGTTGCTTGAACCGGAGCAACGCTGGCAGTCTGCGAATAAAAGTCTGCGTAACGCAGCGGGCTTCTGGTTGGCAGGGGCAAGGCGACAGCAGGAAATGGAGACAAACCTGACGCGGGCGATAGAGGCAACGCTGCGGCAAAAACAGACAAGACTTTCTCTGTTAGCTGCACGATTGCAGGCTGTAAGCCCGTTAGGCGTTCTTGCCCGAGGTTATTCTGTTACTCTGGGGGAGTCCGGTCAGCTGATTAAATCAGTGGCTGACGTGGGCTGGGGCACTGAAATCCGGACAAAACTTTATGATGGTACGATTTATTCTGTGATTCAGCAGGTAGAAAGGGATAAAGATCATGGCAACGAAGAAAACGGTGAAAAACCTTAAATTTGAAGAAGCCCTTGCGGAATTGGAAGCAGCGGTAGAAAAACTGGAAAATGGCGATTTGCCGTTGGAAGATGCGATCACCGAATTTCAAAGAGGCACCGAGCTCAGTAAAATCTGTCTGGAAAAATTGAATGCAGCGAAAGCGGCCGTAAAAAAATTAGTCGTGGATCCGGAAAGGGAAGATGATTTTCGGGAAGAAGACTTTGAAGAACCCGACTCTGAACCGGAGCGGGAAGAAAGTTCCGGCGCTGCGCTTTGGGAGGAAGAATAATGGATTTTCAGCAATATTATGACAGTCGCAAAAAACTGGTAGACAGTTTTTTGGAAAAACGGATGGGAAAGCCCGGTATTTCTACGGTAGATGAAGCGATGAAATACAGCCTTCTGGCAGGGGGGAAACGGTTGCGCCCGATCCTTTTAATGGCAGCGGCCGATGCCGTAGGGGCGAACGGTTATGATTATTTACCGGCAGCCTGCGCGCTGGAGATGATCCATACTTATTCCCTGATCCACGATGATTTGCCTTGTATGGATAACGATGATTACCGCCGGGGACGTCTTACCAATCACAAGGTATACGGAGAAGCGATGGCGCTTTTGGCAGGCGACGGGCTTTTAACACTGGCCTTTGAGGTTTTGTTGGAGCAGCGCAATGTAGCGCCTTCCACACTGGTAGAGATGGCCCATGAAACCGCTATGTGCGCCGGCAATTTCGGCATGGTGGGCGGACAGGCTCTGGATTTGGCTTCCGAGGGACGGCAGATCTCGGCCAAAGAACTGAAGACGCTCCACGAAGGGAAGACCGGTGCTTTATTTATTGCGGCCATTCGGGGCGGCGCTCATTTGGGCGGCGCTACGGATGAGCAGCTTTTGGCGCTGACCCGGTTTGCCGAGTTGATCGGGCTGGCTTTTCAGATCGAAGACGATATTTTGGATGTGACCAGTACGGAAGCAGAACTGGGAAAACCCATCGGCAGCGATGAAAAAAACCATAAATCCACCTATGTTACGCTATTTGGTTTAGAAGGCGCTAAGAAAATGGCGGAAGAAACTACGGAAGAAGCCATGCGGTGCCTGGATTCCTTTGGCGAAAAAGCGGAAGCATTGCGGGAAATCGCCAGGATGATGTGTCATCGTAACAAATGAAATGTGTTGAGAGGCGGAGAGGAATGTCCACTGATAAAATCCTTGATCGGGTGAACAGTCCGATTGATTTAAAAATATTAACGATGGAAGAACTGCAGCAGCTGGCGGCAGAGATCCGTCAGCTGATTATAGAGGTAGTTGCCAAAAATGGCGGCCACCTGGCGCCGAATTTAGGTGTGGTGGAACTGACACTGGCTCTGCATCGGGTCTTTGATTCGCCGAAGGACAAACTGATTTTTGATGTGGGGCACCAGGCCTATATTCATAAAATTCTGACCGGCCGTAAAGATCGTTTTCCTACCTTGCGGCAATATAAAGGCCTTTCCGGCTTTCCAAAGCGGCAGGAAAGCGAACACGACGCATTTGGCGTGGGACATTCGTCTACGTCTATTTCGGCGGCGGATGGGATTGCCACTGCCCGGGATTTAAAAGGGGAAGCTTTTCATGTGGTGGCGCTGATCGGGGATGGCGCAATGACCGGCGGCATGTCTTTTGAGGCGTTGAATCATGTAGGGGATACAAGACGCCGCATGATCATCATCCTGAATGATAATGAAATGTCCATCTCGAAAAATGTGGGGGCCATGTCGCAATACCTCTATCAGTTGCGTACCGGCGAAACGTATAATCGCTTAAAACACGATGTGGAAGGGTGGTTGAACACCCTGGATTTCGGACAGGATGTACTGGGTGCGATCGAGCGCGTAAAAAGCGGTGTAAAAACACTGGTACTTCCCAGTTCCGTGTTTGAACAGCTGGGAATCAAGTATCTTGGCCCGGTAGACGGCCATGATATGGAGGCGTTGATTCCGCTGTTAATGGCGGCGAAAAAAGAAGAAGGGCCCGTGTTGATCCATGTGATCACCCAAAAAGGCAAAGGCTATGCGCCGGCAGAAAAAAGTCCCAATAAATTCCATGGTACCGGTCCTTTTGATATTGCTACGGGCAATAAAATTTCCAATCCTGCGGCTCCTCCCGCGTATACCGATGTATTTGGCAGAACGCTGAATGAACTGGCGGAACAAGACCGGAGCATTGTCGCAATTACCGCCGCGATGCCGGATGGTACCGGTGTTTCGGGGTTTGCGAAAAAATTCCCGGAACGATTTTACGATGTAGGGATTGCCGAACAGCATGCCGTGACCTTTGCAGCAGGGCTGGCTACTCAGGGCATGAAGCCGGTGGCCGCGATCTATTCAACCTTCCTGCAGCGGGCCTATGATCAGGTGTTGCATGATGTATGTATGCAGCATTTACCCATCAAATTATGCCTGGACCGGGCCGGGTTGGTGGGCGATGACGGTTATACGCACCACGGAGTGTTTGATTACGCTTACCTGTTGCCCATGCCGCATATGGTCCTGATGGCTCCTAAAGATGAAAATGAACTGCGCCACATGTTGCTTACGGCGATGGAATATCAGGCGGGACCTATTGCTTTACGTTACCCCAGAGGCAGCGGTTTAGGCGTGGACTGTACCGAACCGATGCGCGTTCTGCCGATTGGCAAAGCGGAAAAGCTGCGGGATGGTTCTCAGGTTTCTCTGTGGGCGATTGGCACTATGGTGCAAAAGGCGGAAAAAATGGCGGAGTTGTTAGCCGCTTCCGGTATTTCCGCCGGTGTGATCAATATGCGTTTTGCCAAACCGCTGGATGAAGCGTTATTGCGGGAAGAAGCCATTGGGACACACTTTATCGTTACTTTGGAAGAAGGCGCTTTGGCGGGCGGCGTTGGCGCTGCGGTGACGGCTTCTTTAAACCGGCAGGAGCTGCTGGGAACCACCAAAATATTGAATTTTGGTATTCCGGATGAATTTGTGCCGCAGGGCGAAATTAAACAGTTGCTGCAGGATCTGGGACTGACCGCAGAAGAGATGGCGGCTAAGGTGGCCGACCATTTAACAAAATAAGGTTTGGGGATCTGTTATGGAAAAAAAAGCAAAACTTCGCCTGGATGCCTATCTGACGGAGCAGGGGCTGTTTGAGACCCGTTCCAGGGCGCAGGCGGCGATCATGGCCGGACAGGTCCTGGTAGACGAAGTGAAGATAGATAAACCGGGCACTTCGGTCAAAGAGGGTGCGAAGATTCGTATTCTGGGCGATCGGTTGCGCTATGTCAGTCGGGGCGGCCTGAAGTTGGCAAAGGCGCTGCAAAAGTTCCCTGTTTCTGTTACAGGGAAGGTGATGGCTGATATCGGCGCCTCGACAGGGGGCTTTACGGATTGCGCATTGCAAAACGGGGCCGTCCGTGTCTATGCGATCGATGTGGGCTACGGGCAACTGGACTGGAAGCTGCGGAATGATCCCCGGGTCATCAATATGGAACGCACGAATGCCCGACTGTTGGAGGCCGACAGTCTGCCGGAGCCGATTGAAGCCGCTTCCATCGATGTCGCGTTTATTTCCCTGGAGAAGATATTGCCTGCCGTGCGCAAGCTGTTGGCCGCGGACGCGTTTGTCATTGCCCTGGTAAAGCCGCAGTTTGAAGCGGGCAAAGAAAACGTGGGGAAAAAAGGTGTGGTGCGTGATCCGGCGGTACATAAAGAAGTGCTGCGCCGTATCATCGCTTTTGCGGAACAGGAAGGGTTTGGCATCGGCGGTCTGGACTATTCGCCGGTGAAAGGTCCGGAGGGTAATATTGAATACCTGCTCTATCTGACAGCAACGCCGGCGAAAAACGTTTCGGATACGAGGCTTTCCCTGGCGGATATCGATCGTTTGGTAAGTGAGTCCCATGCGATTCTCGATAATAAAGGATAAAATGATGAAAGAAAATTTGCGGTTGGGAATTTTTCCAAATATGAATATAGTCAAAGTCCGGATTCATTTTGAGGCGGTCTTGGCTTTGTGTCGTAAATATAAAATCCATGTGGTACTGCCGGAAATGCTGGCTTCCGAATATCAAACGGAAACTTTTGCAGGGGCGTATTCGGCTTTGGATGCCTCTGTTTCACTGGGCGGCGACGGCACTTTTCTGCGTATGTCCAGAGAACTGGTCCCGTTAGGTGTGCCGGTCTTTGGCATCAATTTCGGTCATTTAGGTTTTTTGGCGGAAGTGGAATTTGAAGGTTTGGAAGAGGCCCTGTCCAGATTGGTGGCGGGAAAGTATACGATGGAAGAGCGTTTTCTCCTTCAGTCCCAGGTCTTTGAGGGGGGAAAACAAAAATCCGGAACGGAATTGGCGATTAACGAATTTGTCGCGGCCCGCGGCAATCTTTCTACAATCAATCACATGGGCTTGTTTATTAACGGCAAACCCTCCGGACGCTACGCTGCCGATGGCCTGATCATTTCTACCGCCACCGGTTCCACCGCCTATTCCCTGTCCGCCGGAGGCCCTTTGGTGCAACCGGGGATGGATGTGATGATCATTACGCCAATCTGCGCTCATGATCTTTCCGCTCGACCGCTGATTATTCCCGCTTCGGAAGAAATTCAGATCCGCCTTTTGCCCAGAAATCTTTGCAGCTTAAGTCTTTCTGCCGATGGGCTTCCCATCTGTGACATAGAACAAAATGATGTGGTGAAGATCACGCGCAGCCAGTGTACGATGCGCCTGATCCGACTGATTCAGCGGAGTTATTACGAGACCTGGCAGGAAAAATTAATACGAGATATGTGAGGATGCGTTTATGAAAAAGGAAAGACACCAATTAATTCGTCAGATCATTGAAATGCAGAATATTGAAACGCAGGAAGATTTGGCTAAAGCGTTGTTGGAACGGGGTTATAATGTGACGCAGGCCACGGTGTCCCGGGATATTAAAGAAATGATGTTGATCAAAGTCCCCAATGTGCGCGGCGGTTACAGCTATGCCTTTCCCAAAGAGCGCAACCATTCCCTGACTCCGGAAAAACTGGAACGTACCTTGCGGGAATCTGTGATCAACGTGCGGTGCGGCGGTAATCTGGTGGTGCTTCATACGCTGCCGGGCACTGCCTCCGGCGTCGCTTTTGTCATTGACAGCATGAAGTGCCCCTCGGTCCTGGGAACGGTAGCCGGTGACGATACGATCTTCACTGCTCTGGATTCTCCCGACAGCGCGCCGGAATTTATCCGCTATTTTGGTCTGGAGCATACGACCGACCCCTTTACGCAGCCTGGCGGGCAAGCGCGTCCCGGGAGGAAAACGGGGCGTTGACAACGGGGAAGAAGAATCATTGCGAGAGCAAGAGCAGAATTACTATTACTAAGAATAAGTAAAAAAGTAAATGTAGAAGGTAAGGATATTGAAATAATGTTGCAGTCTTTACATGTGCATAACTTTGCTTTAATTGAAGATGCGAAAGTGACCTTTACCCCGGGACTTAATGTGTTTACCGGAGAAACGGGGGCCGGTAAATCCATTTTGATCGATGCGTTCGGTATTGTTCTGGGCGCCCGCGCTTCCGCCGGAATGGTCCGCTCCGGCACGGAAGGATTCTGGGTACAGGCGGTATTTGATGGGGCAGCGGATGCCCGGATCGAAACTTTATTGCAGGAACAGGGCATTGAAGCGGAGGAAAGTCTTTTTTTAAAACGGCAGGTAACCGCTGCCGGGAAAAGCCAAAGCAGCATTAACGGCGTGCAGGTACCGCTTTCCGTATTGAAAAAATTCAGTTCTTTGTTGGTGGATATTCACGGGCAACATGAAAATCAGGCTTTACTTCAACCGCAGACACCGAGGGAACTGGTGGACAGCTTCGGTGGTCAGGAAACGCAAAATGCTGTGGCAGTCTATAAAGAAGTATATCAGGCGTTTTGTGCGGCTCAGGCGAAACTGGATGCTTTGGAAAGACAGGGAAGCGACAGAGAACGTTTGTTGGACCGTCTGGCATGGGAGATTCAGGAAATTGAAGCGGCCGGGCTGAAACCCGGGGAAGAGGAAGATTTGCGCCGGGAAGCTAAAGTGCTCCAACACAGCGGTAAGATCATGGAGGCTCTTCATGCCTCTCATACCGAGTTGGATCGGGAGGGCGGCGCCCTGGAGCATTTGGCGGAAGTCAGGGAGCAATTGTCCTGCGCTTTGCGCTACGATGAACAACTGCAACCGCTTTACGAAGAAGCGGACAGCGCCTGGATCGCGGCGGATGACTTGCGAAGCCGACTGAGCGATCTTTTAGATCGGGGCGGCTTGGATGAAGCCCGTGTCGTACAGGTACAGGAGCGTCTGGACCTGTTATACCGTCTGCAAAAAAAATACGGCGCAGGGGAAGAAACCGTGTTGGCTTATCTGGCAACGGCCCGGGAGCAGTATGAGGCGTTGCAGAATTTGGAAGCCGGAATCAGTAAGGCAAAACAAGAGGTGCAGATCGCCTTCTCCCATTTAGAAAAAGCAGGAACAGTCCTGACCAAAGTGCGCAAAAAATATGCGGAACAGCTTTGTGCCGGCGTAGTGCGCCATATTCGCGATCTGGCTATGCCTGACGGACGTTTCTCCATTGGATTTCAGGCAAAAGAAACCTTTGGAGAGATAGGCAGGGACCAAATGGAAATTCTTTTTTCCGCCAATCTGGGCGAGCCGTTGCGTCCTTTAGCGCAGGTCGCTTCCGGCGGCGAACTGAGTCGTCTGGCTCTGGCCTTGAAAACGGTACTTACCGATTTAAATAGTGTGGGAACGATGGTCTTTGATGAGATTGATACAGGTGTGGGCGGCGTTACTGCCCAGAAAATGGCTGAAAAAATGGCTCTGATCGCGCAGCGGGGACAGGTCCTCTGTATCACCCACCTGCCGCAGATCGCGGCTTTTGCCGACCGGCATATTCAGATCCGCAAGGAAGCGGAACAGGGACGGACGGTGACTCATCTGGATGTTTTAGGACAAGCGGGACGCGTCGAAGAACTGATGCGGATGACTGCGGGCGACCATGTGACGGAAGCTGCGCGCAATACGGCAAAAGAGCTTTTGGCAGCGGCGGAGAAGTGCAAGACACAGGGTTTTGATACGGCCAGACAGTGATGCGTTTATAAAAACCGTCGTTAACGGGATCGGAACTTCCCGGTTTTGCCGGTGTCAGACCACGATGTGTTTGGATTTCCCAAAAAGAGAGGAATAAGGGCAGTAAGATGAATCTGAAAAAATTTCATGATCCGAAATTAGATGAAGTTTTTGTCAGCAGTGAGCCGGTTTTCGCCGGCAAATTGCTTCATGTACATGTAGATACGGTACGCTTGCCCAATGGCAATACGGCGACCCGTGAAATGGCCGATCATCAGGGAGCGGTGGCCGTCGTTCCTGTGTTGCCTGACGGTCGCATTATCTTTGTCAAACAGTACCGTCATCCGATGGGCACGGTGATGTATGAGATACCTGCCGGCAAGATCGATCCGGGGGAAACGCCGGCACAGTGCGTTCGCCGGGAGCTGTCCGAAGAAACCGGCTACGAAGCGGATACCTGGGAATATTTGGGCCCCATCGCCACGACGCCCGGTTTTACCAATGAAGTGATTTATCTTTACGCGGCGAAAGACCTGCACAAACATGAACAGCATACCGACGCGGATGAGTTTATTTCGGTGGAAGCCATTCCCGTTGCAAAATTGCGGCCTATGGTGGAGGACGGGCTGTTATTTGACAGTAAGACCCTGGCTGCGTTAGGCCTTATGTATCTAAAAAAGCTGTTTTGAATGCAAGTTATCAATACGCCGGGCAATAATATAATCCCCGATACTGTTACGTCCGTTACACTTTTATAAAAATTAAAAAACTTACTCCCTCTTTTCCGCAAAAAGCAGGAAAACCTGCCTGTACAGCGAATATATTGCGTATAGAACATTTGCGAAAAAGGGGGATTTTTTATGAAAGCGTATACAGGCGACAAAATTAGAAATGTGGCCATTGTGGGACACGGTGGAGCCGGAACCACATCCGTTACAGAAGCATTGCTGTATCGCTCAGGCGCGATCGACAGAATGTGCAAAGTAGAAGATGGGGCTGCCACCACGGACTTTGAGCCGGAAGAAATTAAACGTAAAGTTTCTGTTAATGCGACGCTGGCGCCGGTAGAATGGCGTGACAGCAAGATTAACTTTATCGATACACCCGGTTTTGCGGACTTCGTAGCGGAAGTAAAGGGTGCTTTTCGTGCGGTAGACAGCGCGTTGATCGTAGTCAGCGCCACTGCCGGTGTGCAGGTGGGCACGGAACAGTGCTGGAAATTAGCGGAAGAAGCGCACTTGCCCCGCATTATCCTGGTCAATAAAATGGATCGTGAAAATGCTGACTTTGACAGTATCCTGAATAACCTGCGGGGTAAATTCGGGAAGAAAGTACTGCCTCTGGAACTCCCCCTGGGCAAAGAAGATAACTTTGAAGGAGTTATCGACTGCGTCAAGATGAAAGCCTATCGCAAAAATGGCAACGGTTCTGATGAAATTGAAATCCCGGAAGAATTAAAAGCGTATGCGGAAGAAATGCATGAAAAGATGGTAGAAGCTGCCGTAGAAGCGGACGATGACTGCATGATGCGTTATCTGGAAGGCGAAACCATCAGCGATGAAGAAATCCGTAAATGCCTGATCAAAGGCATCCGGCAGGCCATCATTTTCCCCATGATCTGCTGCAGCGCTGTGAAAAATATTGGCTTGGGTCGTACCATGAATGCCATCATCGATTATACATATCCGGCCATTCTGAATGACTTTACGGTGACCAATGTGGCGACCGGCGAAACGGAAATTAAAGACGCAGGCGCTCCTATGGCAGCGTTGGTATTCAAGACCACTTCTGACCCCTTTGTAGGGCGTTTAAGCTTTATCCGCGTGTTCTCCGGCACAATAAAATCCGACAGCACGGTGTATAACGCCAGCCGCGAAAAAGAAGAAAGAGTAGCCGGCGTATTTACCATGCGGGGCAAAAATCAGATTCCCATGACGGAAATCACCGCCGGCGATATCGGCGTAACCTCGAAATTGCAGTTTACGGCAACCGGCGATACTTTAAGCGATAAAAATACTCCGGTGCTGTTTGCGCCGATTGCGTTTCCGCTGCCTATGTACACACGGGCGATCTCTGCCAAGAAAAAAGGCGAAGAAGATAAGATTTCTAATGCATTGAGCCGTTTGACCGATGAAGATCCGACTATTATCGTAAGTCGCAATACGGTGACAAAAGAAACCCTGATCAGCGGCATGGGAGATCAGCATATTGAAATCATTATGGAACGCATGAAACGTAAATTTGGTGTCGAAGCCGACTTACGGGCTCCCGTCATAGAGTATCGGGAAACAATACGGGGCACCGCGCATGTACAGGGCAAACATAAAAAACAATCCGGCGGGCACGGTCAGTATGGCGATGTAGTGATCGATATGGAACCCCTGCCGCCGGGCAGCGGTTTTGAGTTTGTGGATAAAATTTTCGGCGGCGCTGTACCCCGTCAGTACATCCCGGCCGTCGAAAAAGGGATGATCGAATGCATGCAGCATGGCGTGCTGGCTGGCTATCCCGTAGTAGATCTGCGGATCACGCTGGTGGATGGTTCCTACCATCCGGTAGACTCCTCGGAAATGGCCTTTAAGATGGCTTCCAGCATCGCGTTCAAGAGCGCTATGGAACAGGCAAAACCGGTTCTGATGGAACCCTACTATAACCTGTATGTAAACTGTGCAGAAAGCATGATGGGCGACGTAATTGGCGACCTGAACTCCAAACGGGGCCGTATTTTAGGCATGCAGAGCATAGAAGACGGCATGAGCCGGGTAGAAGCGCAGGTGCCTTATGCGGAAATCATGGAATATTCCGTGGATCTGCGGGCACTGACCCAGGGCCTGGGTACTTTTGAAATGAAGTTCGATCATTATGAAGACGTTCCCGCTAAAATGGCGGAGCAGATCATTGCCGCAGCCAAAGAGAAAGAACAATAATTTGTGACTTGGATGACTTTGGTATCTGTTGCGCAGTACAAAAAATAAGTGCTTGCTATGTAAATTGCCTGCCATGTAGTTTGGCAGGCAATTTTAATGCGCCTTAATTTGAAAAATTTAGCTATTGGGTTAGTCAAGTATCCCTTGTTGCCTCTTGTAACAAATGTTATAATGAGCGAAAAAGCACAAACCCATTAAATGCGTATGGTTACAGGATTTTTGCTTTCAAAAAACCTGTGGATAACTCATATATTTTAATTCGTGGCTACCATTTTTCATAAGTTCTTCTTCCTCTGGGGAGAGGAACATTTTATTTCCATAAGGCAATTTATTAACCGCTTCTAAAAGCTGAATTAAATTTTTGAGGTTAATTGTAAAATGAGATTGCACACCTAATAAAATTACAAAATAAAAGATCCATTCCGGTATCTTTCTGTTAAAATTAAGTTTGCAGACCAATCTATAACAGGGAAGATGACCAACATGGATCAATCTAAAGATATTACAATTCACGCAAAAGGAAAACACTTTTCTAAAGCAGACCGCCAGGAACTACAAGGAATCCTCCGCTTCGCCAGAGTGACAAAGCAATCCCAGTCCCTTCGTAAACTTGCCGCTCTGATGAATTGCGCTCCCAACACAACTCGGAAAGAATTATTACGGGTCGCTCATCTTTTATGCGGTCTGAAGGATTTATAAAAAGTGTGCAACTTCTTATTATGTGCTTTAGCCTGTTGAGCACGCGAAGTGTGCGAAACAAAAAACCACCCG
>OLPH01000072.1_pt1 | contig 126554 bp, 107 predicted proteins | sample 1672951 | NCBI WGS metagenome assembly OLPH01 (sample SAMEA3136740, study PRJEB25190) | human gut metagenome | reverse complement strand
TTCGATCCTCCTTATCTCCACCATAAAGAATATGATAACCACGCGGTTTACGAGCCGCGTGGTTATTTTTTGTTTGCGTACGCATAAGGCTGTGGGGGTATGAAAAGGGAAACATGGGGTAAGGATTTATATTTTATGAAGCATTGGTTGCTTCATAAGACAGACTGTACAGAACAAAATCGGTCGTTTTACCTAACAGGATAGCTGGGAACTTTGTCTATCGCTTAGTGTCAGTTCGATAGAAGAGGCTTTGCGAAAGCTGATAGCTTCTGGTAAACTGAAGAGAAAAGGGCTGGGAAAACGTTCCCGTTATTACCGGCTGAAATAATAGTATTCCGGATGGACTGCGGATGAAAAATTCCTAGTTCTACATTTCACATGGTGTAGCGTTTTTTACTTTTTGAACGGGCAAAGCGTTCTAACCTGGATGCTGATTATCCGGATTGCAGGAATTTTCCTATGCTTTGACGAATGTATTTAGAAAGGTGAGCTAATAATGTGTGTTAAGATGATCTGTGACGGGTGTATAGAGGTGAAATCATGAATCGTAAACCGTATAGTGCCGGAGCTGTTAAATTTGCTTTCTGGTTTCCTGAGTTTCGTAAGGAAATCGCTATGCTTTCTGAGGGCCTGAGTTTTGATGAAATCAAGACGGCGTGTCTTGAACAGAATATGTTTAATGCTTCGACGCCGGCCCGGGCCACGATGATATATCAGACAGTGACAGCACGGATCCAGGAGCTGGATTCCAGTATATACCCGTTATTTCAGCAGTCGGACCTGGCAACACAGAAATTGATCAACCTGACGGCTATCATGATGCATGAAAGCCTCTTTTTTGATTTTATGTATGAAGTGTTTAAAGAAAAAATTCTCATTGGGACTAATGAGCTGAGTGACAAGGATATACGGATTTTTTTCCGCGACAAACAGCTGCAGGACAGCAAAGCCGCAACCTGGACGGATCAGACGTTGCAACGCCTGGGGAGGACCTATAAAAGTTATATTCTGGAAGCTGGCCTTTCCGACCGGGGCCAGAAGACACGGAAATTATTCAAACCCATCCTGGATCCGGCCTTTGAAGCCTGGCTGGGCCAGCAGCACCTGGAACCGATTATCAAAGCATTGACGGGAGTTTGATCAGCATGGCAGTACAGACAGTATCGCGTGAATATTATAAAAATCGCCGCAGCCTTTCCGAACGGTTTGCCGAGATGGACGAAAAAATCAAAGTTCCCTCCTTCCGGCAGTCTACCGGCAAAGCCAACGAGGTCAACTACTGGGTATTTGACTATCCGCCGGAACAGGAACTGGAAGTCCGCAGTCATATTGAATGGCTGAAAAAACGCAATAGTAAAGGTTTTGATGACTACGAATTAATTATATATGATTTATACGATATCATCATCGACCGATTAACGGAAAAAGGCTATATTGAAAAGACCAAGAAGTTGGAAAGCCGTGGCGGTATCCAGCATGTCGTAACGGCTATACAGCGGATGCTGCGGATTACCGACAAAGATAACTACCTGGTCCGCTATATGGAAGAACATACGCCGGAAAACGCCGTTGTCCTGATTGCGGGGATTGGCAAATGCTATCCTATCTTAGAAGCGCCGGAAGTGTTCAATAAAGTGCTTTACAATTTGCCACAAAAATTTGCCGCCACGCCGGTCATCCTGTTTTATCCGGGGACCTATACGGAACAAGAGCTGGTGGTTTTTAATGAATTTGTGGAAGATAGCTATTACCGGGCATTCCGCATAGCCCGCTAAAGAGGGATGAATCATGGAAATTAAAGATATGTTTGCCAAACCCATCGACCGTGACCTGCAAGGTGTCATCAAGGTCGGCGACATTGAAAATGAAAATATCCGGCAGGAGCTGGAAGAATACGTCGTGACGAAGGAACTGCAAAAACACTTTGCCGATTTTTTTGCTGCCTACAAGAAAGGAATCAACGGGACGACGCCGAAGATGGGCGTCTGGATTTCCGGCTTCTTTGGCAGTGGTAAATCGCACCTGTTAAAAATCTTTTCTTATCTGCTGGATAATACCGAAGTCGGTGGCAAAAGAGCCATTGACTACTTTATTGACGATCATAAAATCGAAGATCCGATGGTGCTGGCCGATATGAAATTGGCCGCCGAAACGCCGACCGATGTCGTCCTTTTTAATATCGACTCCAAGAGCGACTCCAATGGCAAAAAAGATAAGGACGCCATCGTCAACGTATTCCTCAAAGTCTTCAACGAAATGCAGGGCTTCTGCGGCACGATTCCCTATGTAGCCGACCTGGAACGCAATCTTGCGGAAAAAAGGCCGCTACGACGAATTCAAACAGAAATTTGCCGCCGTCAGTGGTGAAGCGTGGGAAGATGCGCGCCATGAATTCGACTTCGTGCAGGACGATATCGTCGATGTCCTGGTCGATATGGGCGTCATGTCGGAAGAATCAGTACGGAACTGGTGTGAGAAAGCTACCCAGCCCTATCGCATCTCTATCGAAGAATTTGCTGGCCGCGTCAAAAAGTATATCGACGAAAAAGGTCATAACCATCATGTCGTGTTCCTCGTCGATGAAGTCGGCCAGTATATCGGTGACGACCGCAATCTCATGCTCAACTTGCAGACCGTGACCGAAGATCTGGGCAGCGCCTGCAATGGCAAAACCTGGGTCATTGTCACATCCCAGCAGGATATCGATTCCATTATCAAAGTCAAAGGCAACGATTTCTCCAAAATCCAGGGCCGCTTTGATACCCGTCTGTCCCTGTCTTCCGCCAATGTCGATGCGGTCATCAAAAAACGTATCCTCGAAAAAAATGATACTGCCGCCCAGACGTTGCGTCTCCTGTACGGCCAGGAAGAAACGACCATCAAGAACAAGATTGTCTTCACCGACTCGGTAGAACGCAAATTGTACACAGGAAAAGACGATTTTGCCGCCGTTTATCCGTTTATCCCGTATCAGTTCAATCTGCTTGGTTCCGTCCTGACCGCTATCCGTACCCACGGTGCTTCCGGCAAGCATCTGTCCGAAGGGGAACGCTCCATGCTGGCCATGTTCAAAGAGTCGGCAGTGGCCTATATGCATGAACAGCAGGGCACGATTATCCCGTTTTATGCCTTCTACACGCCGATGGAAAATTTCCTCGACCACAGCCATCGCAGCGTCATCATCAAAGCCTATGAAAATGACTATATCAACCCGGATCACAAGACCGGTGATGTTTTTGCTATCAACGTACTGAAAACACTGTTCCTTATCAAATACGTACAGGACATGACGCCGAATGTCGATAATATTACGACCCTCATGATGGATAATCTTGAAGAAGACCGGATTACCCTGAAGGGAAACGTCGAAGAGGCTCTTAAAGTCCTGATCCGCCAGATGCTGGTACAGAAAAATGGCGAATCCTATGTATTCCTGACCAACGAAGAACAGGAAATCAACCGGGAAATCGAAAGCGAAGATATCGACAATGCCGATGTCATCCACAAAATTTCGGAAATGGTCTTTGAAGATATCTTTACGGACAAAAAATACCGTTATCCCAAATTCAACGGCCGCTATACATTCAGCTTTAATCAGACCGTCGATGAATACCCCTATAAAGTAACAAAAGGCAATGATATTGGCATCCATATCCTGACGCCGGCTTCGGATATTACCGATGATGCCATGCTGGCTTCTTTATCCATCGCACAGCCAGATGTCCTGATAGCCCTGCCCAATGACCGGGCCTTTATGGATGAAATCCAGACGTACCTGAAAATCGAAAAATTTCTGCGCCGCAATACGACGGCCTCGATGGTGCAGTACGAAAGCATCAAAGAAGGAAAAAGGTTGGAAATGCGGGAACGCTATGACAACGCCCGCTTATTCCTGATGGAAAATCTGAAGAACGCCACCATCTACATTAACGGCAGCCCGGCGGATATCAAGGCTAAAGATGTCAATGTCCGCATTCAGGATGCATTGCATCACCTTGTCGATAAGGTATACAACAAATTATATTACATTGATACGCCTTTTGATGAAAGCAGCATACGCAAATTGTTTGCCCAAAACGGACAGACCGCGCTCAATCTGGATCAGACGCGCCAGGCCAACCAGCTGGCTCTGGATGACGTACTGGCCTATATCCAGATGAATTCCCAGGCGCACCTGAAAACCTCCCTCAAATCGGTCAAAGACCGGTTCATGAAAGCTCCCTATGGCTTTGTCGAAGACGATGTGGAATACCTCGTAGCCCAGTTGTTCCGTCAGGGCGATATCGCCTTTACCGTCAATGGGGCTCCGGTCAGCCTGATGAACAAAACGAAAGATGAAATCATCAATTATATCACGAAGAGACAATTCGTAGAAAAACTGATGATGGAACGGAAAATCCGCATTTCCAGCAAGGATAAAAATACGTGTAAAGACATTATGCGGGAACTGCTGCAAATCACTCCGGTAACAGACGATGAAGACGAACTGATGCAGCATACCCGCAACGGATTCCAGAAATTGCTGTCTCAATTAGAAATAGTACAGGTATGTTATGAAAATAATGATGCTTATCCGGGAAAAAACGTAATCGGTCAGGGAATCCGGCTGTTGCAGGACATCCTGGCAACACGGTCTACGAAAGAATTTTATAAAGAAATCGTCGATGCTAAGGATGATTTGCTTGATTTTGCTGAAGACTATGAACCAATCCAGGAATTTTTCCAGGGTGAACAAAAGCAGATTTTTGATAACGCCCTGAAATCGATGAAAATTTATGATGACAGTAAAAACTATATCGTCAACCATGAGTTGGAAGACACGGTAAAAGAAATCAAGCGGATTCTGTATGAAGATAATCCGTATCGGGATATTCCCCGCCTGCCGGAACTGCTGAATACATTCGGGGTGCTTTATACTGCGGTTCTGGATGAACAGGAAAAACCGGTCCGCGATTCTATCTACAGCTCTCGTCAACGCGTCATGGACGTACTGCGGGAAAAGTCCTATCAGGAAGAAAAGAAAGATTCCTATACACACCAGTTCGATGATCTGCTGCGAAGAGTGGACCGGTGCAATAATGTATCGACACTGCGCAGCTTTGCTGACCAGGCCGATGCGTTGAAAATCCGCCTGCTCAATGAAATGGACGCCAAGGATAACAAACTGGCACGGGAACAGGCCGAAAAGAACAGAAAGAATGCCCCGGGCCAGTCCGGAACGAAAGAAAACACGCCTAAGGTTACGCCGCCTATCAAAAAGACAAAGAACGTGACCATCAAGGCCATGACCGGGACGGCTTCGTGGCGTCTGGAATCGCCCCAGGATGTCGATGCCTATGTCGGAGCCTTGCGGAAAAAATTATTGAGCGAACTAGATAAAGACACGATTATTAATGTTGAATTTTAATTGGAAAGGGCAGGGACATCATGGATAAAACGGCTATAAAGAAATTTGCCATCTGGGCGAGAAACAAACTTATTGCCGACAGCGTATATAGGGCGCGGCTCCTGGGCATCACTGATAAAGAGATACAGGACCCGCTGCCCCAGTCTACGAAGGATGCCCAGTTCTTCGATATCGGCTTAAAAGAACCAGCTATCGTTACGGGAGACGCTATCGCCCAGCGGAACAATCTTGTGGCCGTCATCAGGGAAAAGGCCAAAGACATCTCCTATCCGGAGGCTTTTTCCCGTATCATGGAAGAAACTGCCTATACCTGGTTCAATCGTCTCATCGCCATCCGGTTCATGGAAGTGAACAATTATCTGCCCGGCCATGTCCGTGTCCTGTCCTCGGATAATCCGGAAAAAATCGAACCGGATCTGGTAACGTCGCCGTTCGATTCGGACTTAACGTTTAGTGAAGATGAATCGCGGCAAATCGTAGACTGGAAAACAAACAACCAGACCGACGACCTGTTCCAGATGCTGTTCCTCAAGGAATGTAATGCCCTGAATGAACCCCTGCCCATGCTGTTTGAAACCATCGCCGACTATACGGAACTTCTGCTTACCCTCACCATTTCTGACCGGGACGGTGTCGTCTGGCACCTCGTCCATGATATCCCTGAGGATGATTTCCGTGACCAGGTGCAGATCATTGGCTGGTTTTATCAGTATTACAATACAGAACCGAAAGATAAAGTCTTTGCCCGTAAGAGCAGTGAAAAAATAAAGAAAGAAGATATCCCGGCTGCTACCCAGCTGTTTACGCCGGACTGGATCGTCCGCTACATGGTAGAAAATTCCCTGGGGCGGTTGTGGGTAGAAGGCCATCCCAATGAGGACCTCAAAGGGCAATGGAAATATTATCTCGACGAAGCAGAACAAGAAGAATCCGTCCAGAAACAACTGAATCAGATATATGCTGAACACAGTAAGCTCAACCCGGAAGACCTGACCTGCCTCGATCCCTGCTGTGGCAGCGGCCATATCCTGGTCTATATGTTTGATGTACTTATGCAAATCTATCAGAGCCGGGGCTATCGTGACCGTGATGCCGCCATCAGTATTGTCGAACATAATCTGTATGGCCTCGATATCGACGAACGGGCAGTCCAGCTGGCCTATTTTGCCGTCATGATGAAAGCCCGCCAGTATGACCGGCGCTTCCTGAGCCGGGGCCTCCAGCCCCATATCTATGCCATCGAAGAAAGCAACGGCCTCTCGAAATGGCAGGAATTTGCCGGCAGTGATTTTGGCCAATTGACACTGGACCAGACTTATATTGTGCAGGCTGATGAATTGATCGACCTGTTCCACGATGCCAAAGAATACGGCTCCATCCTCAAGGTAGAACCGACAGATTATGATAATCTCCAGGACTATCTGGAAGAAATCCGGCAGAAGGGTTCGGAAAACATCCTCTTTGCCGCCTGGGCTGATGAAATGGCTGACAAAATGCCCAAACTCATCAGTCAGGCCAAGCTGTTATCCAGAAAATATGATGTCGTCGTGACCAATCCGCCTTATATGGGCAGTGGCGGTATGGATGCTAAGCTGTCGAAGTATGTCAAGGATAATTATCCTGATAGCAAGAGCGACCTCTTTGCCGTCTTCATTGAACAATGTGGGGCTATGATTAAGCCAAATGGTTATCAGGCCATGATTACCCAGCACGCTTGGATGTTCCTTTCCAGCTATGAAAAGCTGCGGGAAAAAGTGCTACAGAAGACCATTGTCAATATGGCCCATTTAGGGCCACGTGCTTTTGAAGAAATCGGGGGAGAAGTCGTACAGGTCACTAGCTTTGTGTTGGCAAATGGTCAGGTTCCCGGATATCAGGGAACCTACTGCCGGTTGTTGGAACCCACCACTCAGGATGGGAAAGAGAAAATGTTCCTAAAAGGGAAGAATCGGTATACCGCCAAACAGGAAAATTTTGCCAAGATTCCTGGGGAGCCAATGGCGTATTGGGTATCTAATACTTTATTATCTATTTTTTCTCATGCTCCGAAGTTGTCAATAATAAGTTCACCTAAAGTTGGACTTCAAAGTGGAAATAGTGAGAAATATTTTAGAAATTGGAGCGAAGTTCAATTTAATAGAATTACATTTAATGCTGATATACATTATAAATGGTACCCATGTATAAAAGGTGGTGAATCACGTAAGTGGTATGGTAATCATATAGCAGTTGTTAATTGGGCAGATGATGGATGTGAGATAAAAAAAGAAAAAGGTGCTGTTATACGGAATCCCAAGTATTATTTCAAAAGTGGGCTAACATGGACTAAAATAACTTCAGTTTTTGCAGTACGTTATTTTCCAAATGGCATGGTTTTGACAGACTCAAGTGTATATATATTTCCAAAAAATGTAAACTACTGTTTAGGATTTTTAAATTCTAATATAATTCCCATAATAATACGATTAATAAATCCCACTCTCAATTTTGTAGCAACTACAATCGGCGCAATTCCTATTCTGCTTTATGATAATAAAGCAATTGTTTCTGAATTAGTGGAAAACAATATCTCCCTCTCCAAAGCCGACTGGGACTCTTTCGAAACTTCCTGGGATTTCCGGGGGCATCCCCTGGTGCAACAAGGTGTATCTGACCGGATGAACAGCATGTTGAAAGAAAGGGAAGAATCCACCTTGGAAGAAAGATGCCTAGACTTCCAGGCGGTCTGTGAGGATCGGTTTCTTGTGCTCCAGAAAAACGAGGAGGAACTGAATCGGATCTTCATCGATCTGTACGGGCTCCAGGATGAACTAACTCCGGAAGTGGCGGACAAGGACATTACCGTCCACAAAGTGTTCGACCGGAAGGAAGATGTGCCGGCATCCATGGTCGGCAGCAGTTATGTCCTTACCAAAGAAGACGTCATGAAGTCCCTCTTGTCCTATGCCGTAGGCTGTCTCTTTGGCCGCTATTCTCTGGACACACCGGGGCTGGCCTATGCTGGCGGCGAATGGGATGCTGATAAGTATCAAACCTTCATTCCTGACAACGACAACGTCGTGCCCATTACCGACGAAGAATATTTTGATGACGACCTGTCGTCTTTCATCTGTGCCTGGCTGAAAAAGGCCTTTGGCCGGGAAAACTTCGAAGCCAACCTGGAATTCCTCACCGATGCCCTGGGGACCCGGGGTACTACTTCCAGAGAAAAACTCCGCAATTATTTCCTCAAGAACTTCTATAAAGATCATTGCAAGACCTATCAAAAACGGCCGATTTACTGGCTCTTTGACAGCGGCAAGGAAAACGGCTTTAAGGCTCTCGTCTATCTCCATCGCTACGATGAAAACACCATAGGGCGCGTCCGTGCCGATTATCTCCACCGCATGGAACGGATTTACAGCAATGAAGTCAACCGCATGCAGGATGTTATCGACCACAGCCATTCGGCCCATGAAGTATCGGTAGCGGAAAAGCGGCTGGAAAAGATGAAGAAGCAAATCAAAGAATGTCAGGACTATGATGCCAAGCTGGGCCACCTGGCCCTGGACCAGATTCACCTCGACCTGGACGATGGCGTCAAAATCAACTACCGCAAAGCTCAGACCGGCCGGGACGGTAAATTTTACGAAGTATTGGCCGACTCCAAAGCCATCATGGCCAAAGACTCCCTCTGGCACGAATACCTCACGGAATGGCCCCATGAAAAGGAGTAACCTATGAGTAATGACTATATACCTCCTTTTACAATGACGGAGGAAATAACAAATCTTACAATTGAGATTGGTCAATATGTGGGTATGATTGCAACCTATGAATTGCTGCATCCTAATCCTGTTTTGCGCCGGGAAAACCGCATCCGCTCGATTCATTCCTCATTGGCTATTGAGCAGAATACCTTATCCCTTCAACAAGTGACAGATGTCATTGAGGGAAAACGGGTTTTAGGACCACCGCAAGACATTTGTGAAGTAAAAAATGCCTATGAAGTGTATGAAAAGGCAGCTGCTTTTGATCCGTACAGCATTCAGGATTTATTGACGGCCCATAAAATGATGATGACCGGATTGGTAAAGGAAGCGGGATGCTTCCGTTCGGGCAATGTAGGTGTTTTTGCGGGAACGCAACTGGTTCATGCCGGGACTCCCGCTCGTTACGTGCCGGAATTGATTCAGCAATTGTTTACCTGGATGAAACATTCGAACTATCATCCATTAATAAAAAGTTGCATTTTTCATTATGAATTTGAATATATTCATCCCTTTGCCGATGGCAATGGCCGGACCGGCAGATTGTGGCAGTCGGTAATACTACAAAAATGGCAGCCTTTTTTTGCCTGGCTGCCTATAGAGACACTGGTACATGAAAACCAGGAAGCGTATTATCACGCCTTGCAAATGGCAAACAATGATGGAGAATCCACTGTTTTCGTGGAATTTATGTTACAAATGATTCGTGATGCCTTGAAAGAATTGGCAGAATCGCAGAATGAACAACAAAAAAAATCAAATGTCGGTATACATGTCAGTATAAATGTCGGTAAAAATGTCGGTACAAACGAACAGAAAGTACTACTGCTGCTTCAGCAAGACGGAAGATTAACAATAAAGGTATTAGCTGAAACATTGGCTATTACCCCTAGACAAGTAGAGCGAATCATTGCTAAATTGAAGAAGCAGGGATTGTTAATCCGGCATGGCGCCAGTAAAGGCGGATATTGGCAGGTCAATTTGCCAGACAAATAACTATTTCCTATGAAGAGTCGGTGAATTATGGCAGAATTAAATCTCAAGCAAATAGAAAACAGACTGAATGAAGAATTTCATACAGGTGGAGACGGAATCCGGAAACTGGTCTTTTGGTATGATGACCGGGCTGAATTTGCCGAAGATGTAGATTCCCTGCATCTGGATAAGGCAAAAATCCTGCATCTTAAGCCGGATACGCAATTTGCTACCAAGCTCTTCCTCGAACGGGAAGACCGGACTACGAATTATCTCATTTATGCCCCTTTTTCCAAGCCCGACGTCCACGAGAATCATTTGGAAGATATCCTGCTCTATTCGCGGCGTTTTTATGCAGACCGGGCCTCTTTGCTCGCTGTCGATCTCGGCATTAATGAAGAATGGAAGCCGGTCCTGGAGCAACATATCCGCTTTTTTGCCAATAAAGAGCGGACGAAGAAATTTTATGACCTGGGTATCAGCCAGTACGATGGAACGACGATCCGCCTGGGTATGATATGTGCCCTGGCAGGCGCCCGGACGTGTTCGCTTGAAGAAGCACTGCGCATCATCCTCAATGAAGAAAGCCAGAAAAACCATCGGATTTTTGACGAATTGGCCCGTTATGATTTGATGGATTCTTTTTGGGATTTATGCACCCGCCATTTTGGCCTGGCCTGGGAAAATCCGGGCATAGCCAAGCTGATACTGGCCCTGTTTGTGACCTGTGCCGCTCATGAAATCATGGAACCCGTACCAGGTAGTTGGGAACCTTTCAAAATGTGCAAGCCCGGCAATGCTATTGCTTTTCTGGACAGCATGATGAACAGCGTTGTCTATCAGGCTGTTTTTGACAGGCTGTCACTCTTTGCCAGCAAGCAGCTCCGTGTCGCAGATTCACTGAAAACGTACCCTCTGGAAAGCTTGATTGCCTGCGGCTGCTTCGCTGATATCGATACGCTGCTGATCCAGTGGATTGCCGGCCGTCTGGAAGCGGAAGATGTGGATGCGCATTTAGGTGGCTACAGTATTCTCGCACTTTGCGAATTTCGCAAAAAGACACATTTCGGCCAGCAGCGGGAACCTGTATACGACATGTTTATCTGTGCCGGCCAACTGGAAAGGCTGACCGGCCAGTCGTATCCTGAGGGATTCCGGGATATCATTACGGCCTATGAAAACAATCTGTACCAGATTGATAAGGCTTACCACCATTTTTATTATCATCTGGATCAGCTTGCCGATGCCAGCGTTTATGAACCACTGCGGATATTGATTGAAAATATGTATACCAATGAATACCTGAGTAAATTATTGCCGGAATGGAATGCGGGTATCATGGAAGATAAGGCTTTATCGGTGATTCCCCTGCAACGTAATTTCTATGACCATTATGTCAGTGCCTGCAAAGACCGGGTTATGGTCATTATTTCCGATGCTATGCGTTACGAAACAGGACGGGAACTCTTTGACCGCCTGGCTGATAATCCCCGCAGCGAAGTGAAAATCGGGACGATGCTCAGCACCTTGCCGTCGTATACGCGGCTGGGCATGTCGGCCCTCCTGCCTCATCGGAAGCTGGAACTGTCCCCGGAAGGAAAAGAACTCGTTGACGGGGCATACTGTAGCGACATCCAGAACCGGGAAAAAGCATTGCAGGCATGGCAGCCGATGGCCTGTTGTGTATCCTTTGATGACGTGAAACACATGAAAACACTGGATATGCGGGATATTTTCACGGGCCAGCAGGTCATTTACGTATATCACGACCAGATAGATGTCCGTGGCGAACATGCCGAAGATGAAGTGTTCCAGGCCTGTGAAGAAGCCGTGAAAGAAATCCTTGATTTCATCGAGAAAGTCCATAACGGGGCTAATACACATCATTTCATCGTGACAGCTGACCACGGGTTTATTTACAAGCGAAATAAGGTGCAGGAATCGGATAAAATCGGCAACGTCCATCACTATGATATTGTGAAACGGCGTTACATCATCTCTCAGGAAGGCATCCGGGAAGACGGTGTGCAGAACCTGAATCTCGGCTACCTGCTGGGAAACGAGGACAGCCGGATAGTTTCTTTCCCCATTGGGACCAGTGTATTCAAGACGCGGGGCAGCGGCGGCCAGAATTATGTACACGGTGGCTCTTCGCCGCAGGAATTGCTGGTCCCGGTCATTGATGTCCATATGGAACGGGGCAAAGCGGATGTGCGGACGGTACAAATCCGTTTCATCAACACCATCAGTAAGATTACCAATCTCATTACGACGCTGGATTTCATCCAGTCGGAACCGGTCGGGGAGGCTGTCAAAGAAGCCACGTATCTGATTGGTTTTGTAGATGCCGAAGGCCAGCCTGTTTCTAATGAAATCACACATGTGGCTGACAGCCGGGCAGAAGACCCGGCCAAGCGGACATTCCGGATCCGCTTTACGTTCAAAAATCAGAAGTATGATGTCAGCCAGTCATATTTCCTGGTCATCAAAGACGCGGAAACGGGCATAGACGTATTCCGCCATCCGTTCATTATGGATCTTCCCTTCGCTGGGGATTTCGGCTTTGATTTGTGATGAACGCGGAGAGGAAGGATTGAGATGGATACAGCAGGTGGAACTACAAACCGGGAGGAAATCCGCCAGAAATTAAAGGATCATTTCCCCGGGAAGATTGTCCGCAAGGATTTGACGAAAAAAATCAAAGAAGGGGCCAATGTCCCTGTGTACGTATTGGAATTTCTATTAGGCCAGTATTGTAGCTCTGACGATGAAGAAATCGTCAAAGCGGGGGTAGAAAACGTAAAAAAATTTTATCCGCCAATTTTGTGCGTCCCGATGAAGCGCAAAAGGTACTGTCGGTCCTGCGTCAGCACGGCAGCCATACCGTCATCGATATGATTACGGTCAGCCTGAATATCAAGCAGGATTATTATGAAGCCTCCTTTTCCAATCTGGGCCTGACAGGAATCCCCATTGCTGATGAATACCCGGAAAAATACGACCGTCTTTTGTGTGGTGGTATATGGTGCATCGTGCAGCTGAATTATGACGCAGAAGGAACGGAAAATCTGGATATCATTCTGCCCAATGAAAACAGCCCGCAGTCAAATAGCCGGAGACAGAAGAACATCTATCCTATCAGTATCCGCAATCTGACACCAATCCAGATGCCTCATGTCGATATGGATGAATTGAAGCGCGGCCGCCAGGCTTTTACTAAAGAAGAATGGATGGACGTCATGCTGCGCTCGACCGGTATGGAGCCGGACTCTCTGTCATATCGTGAAAAGTGGCTGCTCCTTACACGTATGATTCCGCTTGTGGAAAATAATTTCAATCTCTGTGAGCTGGGACCGCGCAGTACAGGGAAATCACATATATACAAGGAAATTTCACCGAACAGTATCCTCGTTTCTGGCGGCCAGACGACGGTAGCCAACCTCTTTTATAACATGGCCAGCCATCAGATCGGACTGGTCGGGCTGTGGGACTGCGTTGCCTTCGATGAAGTAGCCGGCATTAAATTTAAGGACAAGGATGGCATCCAGATTATGAAAGACTATATGGCATCGGGATCCTTTGCCCGGGGCAAGGAAGAAAAAGCGGCTTCGGCATCGATGGTCTTTGTCGGCAATATCAACCAGTCTGTCGATGTCCTGCTGAAAACGTCGAGCCTGTTCGACCCGTTCCCACCGGAAATGGGAACCGACACGGCTTTTCTCGACCGTATCCATGGCTACAACCCTGGCTGGGAAATCCCAAAATTCCGGCCTGAACACTTCACCGACGATTACGGATTTATTTCTGATTATCTGGCCGGATTCATGCGGGAACTGCGAAAAGAGCAGTATGGTGACGCTCTGGATACCTATTTCCGGCTGGGAAAGAATCTGAACCAGCGTGATACTATTGCGGTTCGCAAGATGGTCGGCGGATACATCAAGTTGCTGTACCCGGATGGCCGTTTTAGCAAAGACGAAGTAGAAGAAGTATTGCAAATGGCGCTGGAGATGCGCCGCCGCGTCAAAGAACAGCTCAAAAAGCTAGGCGGCATGGAATTCTACGACGTGAATTTTTCCTACATCGACAACGAAACCTTTGAAGAACACTATGTCTCCGTGCCGGAACAAGGCGGCGGCAAACTCATTCCTGAAGGCCTCTGCAATCCCGGGCAGGTTTATACCGTTTCCCATGGGAAAAACAACATGATCGGCGTATTCCGCCTGGAAAGCCAGATGCTGCCGGGCAGCGGGAAATTTGAACGCACCGGCATCGGCAGCGACAGAGAATGCAAAGAAGCCGTCAATACTGCCTATAACTACCTAAAAGCCAATGGCAGGCGTATCAGCGGCAGCATTTCAACGACCGCCAAAGATTACATCATCAACTACCAGGACCTGCAAGGCATCGGCATGACCCATCGCTTAGCGCTCCCGACACTCATTGCTATTTGTTCCATTGCACTGAACAAACCCGTCCAAAGCTCCCTTGTCGCTCTGGGCGAAATCAGCATCAGCGGTACACTGATGAAAGTCGAAGAACTGGCCAACACCCTGCAAGTATGTCTCGACTCGGGCACAAAAAAAATCCTGCTTCCCATTACATCCGCCGCCGACCTGGGAACGGTACCACCTGAATTAATCGGGAGTTTTCAACTGATATTTTATAGTACTCCTGAAGATGCTGTCTTTAAAGCCTTGGGAGTAGAATGATGCTATGCTTCAGATGGATTTAGCAGAATTTACATGACGTATATCGAAACTATACTATATAGTAGAAGCGTGCTGTCCATATTTTCAGGATGGGAGAAATCGAAATGAACGTTAAGAAAAGATTTTTCAGGTTTTTTATGGGGATAATTCTTTTGGCATGCACTAGTATAAATATCAGCCAAGCCGCGAATTTCCGCCCTGAATCGCCACAATCTGTCGCAAAAATTTTAAGGCAATTGATGGTAATTGGTACGATCATAATGGCAATCTGGTATTACAGATACAAGACGGGTATATTAATGGCTGCAAAATATTGACGGTATATGATCTAGCCGGAGCCTCAGGTAATGGCGGTGCTAATTTCCGTATTTTGGAAAGTACGGGGGAACGTTTAATGCATTTTTCGTGGTATGTACGGCATGATAACATGGACCGTCTGAAAGTTAATGATTCGCAGATGCTGCACCGGGTTGCCAAAATTCCCTTTAGTGAATCCGTTGCCGGCATCCATCTGGGAATGACGCCTGATGAAGTCAAAGCCGTATTAGGAACCCCTTCACAAACAGGAGATTTGCAGCCTTACTGGAGCATGCCTGGCTGGTATTATGCCGATAAAAAAATCGGAGTAACCTTTGACGGTGATTGTGTCGATAGAATTATCCTATTACGTGGCAGCAACACAGTACTAAATAACTCGGGTTTAAATTGCTCTAATACTCCGTCTGAATTTGTACAAGCATATCATATGAATCGCGTTCCTAAGGTTGATTTCAACAGCGAAAATGAAGGCGATGGCTGTTATAATATTGGGAATGGAGAATACCTGGCCTTTGGAAATCGTATGTCCTATATTATGCTGACGTATTATTCGTATTGATATAATTGATAAGGAAATACTTTTTATAGGGGATGCTGAATGTAGGGGGGTGAAAGTAATGGATAAAGGGGAACATAAAGAGAAATGTATTGCTGAAATTGATCAACTGTATGAAAGTGTAATGCGCTTTAACACACAACGAGACTTTCTGGAATATATGGGAGAGTTGCGAAAATTCCCCTATTTAGCACCTTATAATGCGATGATGGTTAAAGTGCAAAAACCAGGTAGTGCTTTTGTAGCGACTCTGGATACGTGGCAAAAAGTATATCATCGTCGGCCTAAACCGGGAGCCCGTCCTTTAGTTATCCTGCGTCGTTTTGGACCTATTTCTTTTGTCTATGAATTAGACGATACAGAAGGAAAGAAGATGCCGCAAGAAGTCATTTCTAAGTACATTCTTCATCCATTTCATTCCGATACACTCATTGATGAGGCAAAGCTTCAAACGCTTATTAGCTCCCTGCTTAAGGAGGGAATTCGTTATCGGGAAGAAAACTATGGCACATATTACGGCGGCCAGATACAATGGAACGCCACCAATGTTGCCAGACTCTCACATACCTCGAAAAGTAATGTCGATATCATCAGCCACTATTGCATTACCGTTAATAAAAATCAGTCACCAGCAGAAAAATTTGCGACTATTATCCATGAACTTGGACATTACTTTTGTGGGCATTTGAATCGTGAAAAAATCGAATATATTCCCATTCGGACTAATCTTTCCAAAGAAACAAAGGAATTTGAAGCAGAAACAGTTTGCTGGGTAGTTTGTGAAAGACTTAATCTCTCCCATCAGTCCGTGCCTTATTTGCATGGTTATCTGAACCCAGATGGGAAGGTGCCGGATATCAGTCTTGATGCAATTTTAAGGGCTGTCGGTCGGATTGAAAGTATGATCAAAGGCATCAATGAACCTAGAAAAAATCTGAAAGTAGCCCTGTCCAAAGAGGCTGATTCGGCGTTAGAACGAACTTTTCCTGGCTTCAAACAAGCTATTCCGGTCCATTTTACGGATTCTAAGAGCTATGACTATGTCTTGCGAATTCCTAAGGAAAGAGGAAAAGCGGACTTTTTAATTGTTAAATATATTTCTAAAGAACGCCAATGGACCTGTTTATATCGGTTTCAAATGGATTCAGCATGGCTGAACGTCATAGAAGGAAATTTTACACAGCATCGGCATCGAGAGCTGGTTGTTTATATTCATAATGGTAGCGGTCGTTTTTTATCGTACCGGGTTTTGGCATATGTACATAATCAGGTGCATCCCATCCTCGCAGGAGACTCGATTCCGCATGGAGACATTCGAGTTGAAGGTAATCGGCTTATCGTAAGCTCAGGCCATTTAGACAGTATTTATACGTGGTCGAAGGAAAAAGGCTTTTTATGCTTTGATTGTGAACAAGAATTGGTTCCTGAAATGGATGCCAATACAATCCGTCTCCAATACGCGATTTCTGACGATGAAAAAATAGAGCTTTATATGAATGGAGAAGGATATCCTTCAATGAAACCTATTGAGCTGCATATTGGACAAAAATTACAGTTGCAGCGAATTCACCGTGGTCCTTATGAACGTATTCTTGGCGGGGGACAATGCTTACAGTCTATTTCCCGTCATGAATATGTAGCACAAGCCGTAGGTGATGCAAGCTTTCAGATTATACCAAAAGGCTACGACTGGGAATATGCTGTCAAGTTTCATGTCAAAGTTCTTCCTCAGAATCCGGTGAAAGAGTTACGTTTTGAGGATATGCAAAAAGATCTTTCTATCCGGAAAAAGAAGTCCATAAAAGAGCAAATAAAAAAGTTTTTAAAAAATCACAACATTATCCATGTATAGTAAGCATATATTGTGTTTATTGGAATTTCAGGAAGAAATATTACGTTTAAATTTTATGATGTTAGGAGATTGCTTAGTCGTTAAAATAGGTATTTATAATTTTTTTGATGATTGATATTAGCCGATGAAGGTTAGCTTTTGTATAGCAGTTGCTACCAGAAGTATTTTTCTCATTGGACATATAGGGCTGTTTGTACTATTTAAATAATACATATGAGGCTGATTGAGCTTATTTTCCGGGAATTTGGAGATGGCATGCAAGAGGTCAGGAGTTCGATCCTCCTTATCTCCACCATAAAGAATATGATAACCACGCGGTTTACGAGCTGCGTGGCTATTTTTTGTATAAAATAGAGTTATTCCCTGTTTTTCTATAGTTATAGCACTTAAAAAAATCTTAGCCTTTTAAGTAAGAGTCAAAGAAGTCTGTAATGATTTGGAGCACTTCTTCTTGGTTCCAGTAAATGCCGCCATGGGCTGCGCCTTCGACCAGGTATCGTTTGGATGGGATGTTATGCTTCTGGAGAGCCTGGAAGAGCAGGTCGGTCTGGCTGGGGGAAACGATGGTATCGTTTGTTCCATGCATGAGCAGCATAGGGGCACTGGTCTGGGATATATAGGTAATGGGATTGGCTTTTTTTGCGCCTTCTGGATTGGCCAGGATGCCACCGTCTTTTCCACCGAATACAGCAGATCCGTTCACCCACAGTGCTTCTGTAGCGCCAGCCGACTGGTGGGCTTCTTTCACAACATCGCTGTAGTCGTCGCCGATGCGGGTGAGGTCGGAAAGGCCATACAGATCTACGGCCGCTTTTACCTCGCTTCCTGTCTGGAGATTGTCCCCTTTATCAAAGGTCGTCGTGCCACTGGTCGTAGCTGCCATAGCAGAAAGATAACCGCCGGCACTTCCACCGATGATGCCGACCCGTTCCGGATCGATGCCGAATTGGTCTGCATGGGCTTTCAAATAGCGGATAGACGATTTCACATCTTCCAGTGGTTCCGGGAAACGTGCCGTAGGCGCTACCCGGTACTGGATGGACGCGACGACATAACCGGCTTCTGCCAGATGCATCCGGAGCTGGATGCCGTTATCCTTATTGGCATTGATGAAACCGCCACCGGTGACATAGACGATGGCAGGAAGCTTCTTCTCTGATTTCGGCTGGAGAATATCCATCTTCATAGCCACATTAGGATAGCCCCGCATCGGGACTTGTTCGTATACGACATCGGAAATCTGATTGATGACGGGCGTCTTCAACGGGACGGAAATTTTCGTGCTTTCCACTTTTCCCGGCATATCCTTCGTAGCAGAATCGACATTGACATTCATGGCCATAGCATTGCCTCCTATCCACACAAGCCCGGTCAGGGCAAGGGCTATTACTTGTTTTTTTGATTTCTGGCTGTGCCTGAACATTTTCATCGGCATCTCCTTTGTAACATATTTTTTGTTTCATTTTAGCATGGAATAAAGGTGGCGACAATGACTCGTATCTGCTATCATACGATCTTTGACACTTTTAAATGAAAAAAACACTCGCAAAGCCTGCTGTAATGGGGTTTGCGAGTGTTTTTTGTTTGGTTTCCATACGTGCTATATGCCGTGCAGCGTCCCGCGGAATCAGAAATGTAATGTAGGGAATCCATATGATTATCATATGGATTCCCTACATTATATATATTTTACCTGTACTCTCTTCCGTGATATACTGCGTTCATTGCGAAAGGGAGGATATGTATGGAATGGATTTTATCAACTGATGTACATGTATTATTCTGGTTGCACCGCCTGGCTGGTCCGCATATGAATAGTTTCATTACGTTGTTTACGACAGGCATCAATTGTCTGTGGTTCTGGCTGGGGCTGGCTTCTGTCGGCCTGTGGAATCGCCGCAGCCGCTGGATAACATTGACCATTATTGTGTCCGTCATTGCAGCTGTCTTCATTGGTGATGTCGTCCTGAAGCATGTGGTCATGCGGATCCGTCCGTATATCGTCATCGAAGGAGCTCCCGTGGTAGAGGCACTCAAATATCCCGTTAGTTACTCCTTCCCTTCTGGTCATTCATTCTTTTTCTTTGCCGGAGCGACGGTCATATACTGCTACCGCCAGCGTCTTGGCATGTTGGCTTATGGACTGGCGGCAGTCGTAGCTTTTTCCCGGATGTATTTGTTCATGCACTTTCCCAGTGATGTTCTGGCCGGGGCTGTCCTGGGGGTTGGTGTCGGCTATGGTGCGTACCGGGTTTGCCAGTATGCGAAAAAACGGTTTTTCATGAGACACAGTCTTTATCGGTAATCCCACTCCTGCCAGCCTGCCACATCGGTAATGCCCAGCCCGGGAGCCTGCGGCAGGATAAGTTCATTTCTATCATAGGAAATTCCTCCTATGATGGGATCGTCTGCCATGAGGTCGGCCGCATCGAGGTCGTTGATTGCGATGGCGGGATTACCGGCAGAGAGACTGGCTGCAGCGGTAATGCCAATTTTGCTTTCCAGCATACAGCCCATCATGCAGTCTATGCCAGAGGCTTGTGCCATGGAAGCAATCTGGGAAGCGGGCCCGAGACCGCCGGCTTTCATGAGCTTAATATTGATGAGGTCACAGGCACGGATGGCGAGAAGATGAAATACATCACCAGGACTAAATGCGGATTCATCGGCCATGATCGGCGTATCTACGTGGTCGGTGACGAATTTCAGTCCTTCTGTGTCAGAGGCTGCTACGGGTTGTTCAATCAATTCTATATCGAGGCCGGCATCTTCCATACGACGAATCGTGCGCACGGCTTCTTTGGGTTTCCAGCCCTGATTGGCGTCGAGACGAATGGCGATATGCGGGCCGGCAGCCTGACGGATGGCCCGGACGCGGCGGATATCGAGAGCAGCATCGACGCCGACTTTGAGTTTCAGGTTTGTATAGCCTGAATGTATGGCTTTTTGTGCGTCCCGAACCATTTGTTCCGGTTCTCCCAGGCTGATGGTCAGATCTGAAGTGATGCGCTGGCGCAGGCTACCGAAAAAGCGATATAGGGGCAGGTGATATTTTTGCCCGAACAAGTCGTGAACCGCTATATCGAGGGCGGCTTTAGCCGACGTATTATGCACCATACTGTGCTGGATGCGCTGAAGGATGGCTTCCCTGTCATCGATATCCATGCCAAGAATCTGTGGCCCTATCGTATCTTTGATAGCTGAGGCCACAGATGCATGGCTGTCTCCGGTGATGACAACCGTCGCCGGTGCATTGCCCCAGCCAGTATGTCCATCGTCGGTGATGACTTTGATAATCAGGTCTTCGGCCGTATCGACACGACGCAGTGCCGTGACGAAGGGGGTTTTGAGTGGGATGCGTACAATTCCCACGCGTATATCTGTAATTTTCATGGGGGATTCCTTTCGTTGTTTTATGAAATATATATCAGTATTATTGTACTGGCTCGTGTCATGATTGTCCAGAAACTGCTGGCTGGAAGTGGCATATACAGGGTATGGATGAGGAAATGAATTTTACCTTGAATTTACAAATTTCATATATTATACTAAAGATGGTCTGAACGTGAATCTTGGGGGAGCTCCCTGGATTTGTTATATTTTTGAATATTAATGGCCAACATGCGAGGGAGTCCGTTTGCCGGACTGAGAGGGCGCCAGAGACGCCGACCGTTACAGATGGGAGTCATATTCCCTTTTTGTCGCATGGGTGCTGACTGTACGGAGAGGGATAGAGAGTCCCTCTCTTTTTATGTTTTATAATATGTATTATATTTTGTGAGGAGTCGATGATGATGAAAAAATGGCAGGTTCTCCTATCGGCATTGCTGGTAGGATGCGTATTCTTATCTGGTTGTGGCAGTAGTGATACGCAGAAGAACGGGTCGAAAGAGGTGGAAGAATTAAAAATCGCCGTGTCACCGTACCAGGATGCCGACACAATCCAGACAAAGACCGAACCACTGGGGAAGATGCTCCAGGAAAAAATGAAAGAAAAGGGATACAATATTAAAAAAGTTACCATCAATGTGGGGACTTCTTATAACGCCGTAGGAGAAGCTCTGAGTTCGGGCAGTGCCGATATGGGCTTTATTTCCGGAGCTACGTATGTCATGTATGATAAAGATGTCGATGTGCTGCTGACGGCGCTTCGCCAGGGTATCGATAAGGATACGACGGATTTATCTGTCTGGAACAACGGTACGCCGGAAGCCTTCAAGAAGGATCTGGTGAAATATTATCGTTCGGCTATTGTCGTAGGGCCGAGCGCCAAAGGACAGGCTATCCTCGCTAAGGTAAAACGGGGCGAAAAGCCGACCTGGGATGAATTGAATGATCTGACCTGGGGCGTCATGAGCCCGGCGTCTGCTTCCGGATATCTGTATCCGTCACTGTGGCTGAAGGATAATTATGGCAAGAAAATATCCGATCTGGCTCATGTCGTGCAGTCTGATTCGTATACGACTTCGACGGCCCGCCTGGCATCGGGACAGGTAGATGTCATCGTGGCCTATTCTCATATCCGTGCCCATATGGCAAAGAACTGGCAGGAAAAATTCGGCGGTACATCGGATATCTGGTCCCAGACCGGTGTCATCGGTGTAACGGATAAGATTTATAACGATACGGTCAGCGTCAGCAAGACCAGCAAGGTCATGCAGGATGAAAACTTCCGCAAAGCCCTCGGCGAATCGCTCATTGAAATCGGAAAGACCGATGAAGGATTGAAAGTGCTGCAGACGTTGGGCCATAAAGGATATGACTGGGCTCAGAGTTCGGATTATGATGGGGAACGGAAAGTTCAGCAGGAATTGAAGTAATAATGTGAAAAGGGGAAGAACCATGGCTATGCTGGAACTAAAGCACGTCTGCCAGTCCTATAAAAAGCAGCATCCTGTACTGCACGATATATCGCTTTCTATCCCGGCGGGACAGTTCGTATCGGTCATCGGACCCAGCGGAGCCGGCAAGACGACATTGCTGCGCTTGTTTAACCATATGGTGCGGCCCGATTCGGGTGAGGTCTGGATTGACGGTACCCGTTTTGACAGGCTGAACGGCCGGGGCAGGCGGAAAATCCAGCAGCGGGTCGGCATGATTTTTCAGGATTTCAGTCTTGTCGATATGTGTACGTGCCTGCAGAATGTGCTGAATGGCAGTCTGGCCCGTATTCCTCTGTGGAGAGCTTTGTCCGGGTGTTTTCCCCAGGCAGAAAAAGAAAAGGCTATGGCTGCCCTGAAAGCCGTGGGGCTGGAATCATACAGCCAGACTCCTGCCCATGCATTGAGTGGCGGTCAGAAACAGCGTGTAGCTATTGCCCGGACACTGATGCAGGATGCGACGATTCTTCTCGCCGATGAACCGGTTGCCTCGCTGGATCCGCTGACTGCCCGGCAGGTTCTGGAACTCATGCGCAAATTGCAGAAGAAACAGGGGCTTACTGTCGTCATGAACAGTCATAACGTCGAACAGGCACGGACCTGGTCGGACCGGATTATCGGGCTGAAGGACGGACGCATTTTCTTTGACGGGCCTCCGGCAGACTGGACAGATGACCGGTTGCAGGACCTGTATGGGAGGACGCAATCATGAGATATTCATTGCGCCGAACAGGCATGGGGATGCTATTTCTGGCACTGATCATCCTTTGCGGGGAAAGCACCGATGTATCTCTGTCTCTCCTATTGAGGCGGGGCGTGCGATTCTTTGACATTGCCGGAGCGATGATACCGCCAGAAACTTCCTATGCCAGGGTCGTACTGGCTCCGCTCTGGGCGACGGTGCAGATGTCTCTGGCTGGTACGGGAATCGGTGCCGTGCTGGGCCTGGTGGGGGCGTCCTTTGCCAATGCCTATCTCAATCCTCATGCCTGGCTGCGGATTCCGTTTAAGACTATCATTCATCTCATCCGGACTATCCCGGCACTGATTCTGGCACTCCTTTGTACGTTTCTCGTCGGACTGGGAACGCTGGCCGGGACGCTGGCACTGAGTATCTATACGACGGTGGTCATGGTCCGTATGGGCTATGAAGATATGGAAAACGCCGACTTAAGGGCGGCGCAGGCACTGGAAGCAGCTGGATGCGGCCGCCTGCGGGCTTTTATCCGGGCTGTATTGCCGGCTGTCCTGGCAGGGTATCTGATTAATGTATTATATATGCTGGAAGCCAATGTCCGCCATGCGGCTATCCTGGGATATGTCGGGGCCGGAGGTATCGGAATTTTACTGAATGAAAGGCTGGCCTGGCGTGAATACAGTGAAGTCGGCATGATTTTATTACTGCTGTACGTCGTCGTCCTGCTGACAGAAGGTGTCAGTGAATGGCTGCGTCAGGTCCTTTCAGGCAGAAGTCATTTGTCCCGCATGAAAAAAGTATTGTTGTTGCTGACGCTGGCCGTACTGTTTTTTTCCTCTTTTCAGACGCTGGTGCTGCCAGATATGGATGGAAAGGGCATGGCAGCTGCAGCGGCTATTATGCAGGGAATCCTTCATCCCGACTGGTCGATGATATTTTCCCTTGCTCATGATGGCGTCCCCTGGCTCCTGTATGAGACATTTTGCATAGCCTTCCTGGGTACGCTGGGAGGTACGGTCATTGCTGCCTGGTTTTCTTTTTCGGCCAGTTTCCGCCTCCTTCCCGTGCCGGCTGCACTGGCTTCGCGGCTGATATTGCTGCTCATCCGTGCCGTTCCTGTATTTGTGTACGGCCTGATGTGGATCCGCGTTACTGGCCCCGGTCCTTTTGCCGGCGTACTGACCTTATCCTTGTGCAGTGTCGGCCTTCTGGCCAAGAGATTTCTCATCGCTATCGATGATATCCGGCTGGAACCGTACCGGGCATACCGGGCTATGGGAGTATCCGTCGCACGATCCATCCGCTGGGCTGTCCTGCCACAGCTGGTACCGCGCTACGGGGCGGCTGTCTTGTATCGGTTCGATGTCAATCTGCGCGATGCCGCTATCCTGGGCCTGGTTGGGGCCGGCGGTATCGGAACGCCGCTGATACTGGCGATGATGCATTATGAATGGGCTGCAGCCGGAGCCCTTTTATGGGGCATGACCGGGCTGGTAACGATCGTAGAGATCTTTTCGGAATGGCTGCGTAAAAAACAACGGCTCAGTGAAATACAGTAATCTGATGATTCCAGGCATGTTCCTCTGAGAATACTGTCTGGAATTTTTTTTCAGAGATTTGCCAGCGTGCGGAGATTTTCCTGCCGGTCCGTATTGGCGCCGGGCGGATTCAGTTCCTTTTGTGCATAAGGCTTGCTATTTGACCGGTAATGTGATATATATTTAATTGTATATCTATGACTAAATTCTTTATTTCTAAGAGAGAAGGGGCTGTGATATGTACCACATAAGTATTCTTGCTACGCATCAGGATGAAGATGATTTTGGCGAGCGGTTGGGCGATATTGCCGATGTAGCGTATTGCCCGGTCACAAATGAAGAAGAAATGGCAGAAAGACTGGAAGATTGTGATGTTCTTGTCTGTCGGGATGAACCTATAACGGAATCCCTGCTGGACCAGTTAGATGAATTAAAGTTGATTGTCGTCCTCCGTTCGCGGGTCGATCATGTAGACCTGCAGGCGGCAGCCCGGCGGGGCGTGAAGGTACTCTGTAATCCGGTGTACTGTGTGGATGACATTGCCGATCATACATGTGCTATGATGCTGGCTCTCCTGCGGCAGATTCCCGAGTATCAGAACGATATCCGCAATAACAGCCGTTGGGAATACGGCGCTGTTGGCTGGCCGCTGCACCGCGTGGGCAGCAACCTTATCGGCCTGATTGGTTACGGCCGTACAGGCAGGGCCGTTGCGGCACGGATGCAGGCTTTTGGATGTAAAATACAGGCCTATGATCCGTTTGTTGACGAAAAAATCATGATGGAAGAACGGGTCCGGCCCGTTGATTTCGACAAACTGCTGCGGACCAGCGATGTCGTATCGCTGCACATACCACTCAATGAAACGACGCGGTATATTTTTCGGGAAGAACAGTTTGAGGAAATGAAAGAAGGAGCCATATTCGTCAATTGCAGCCGTGGTGGACTGGCTGATGAAGCGGCCTTATACCATGCTGTCGATGACGGGCATATCCGCAGTGCGGCACTGGATGTCCTGTCTATGGAACATCCCAGCCCGATGATGCTCAAAATGATGACCCGGCCGGAATTTTTGCTGACACCGAGTGTAGCGTCTCACTCTGTAGAAGGAGAACAGGCACTCTTCCACGAGGCAGAACGGCAGATACGGCTTTTCCTGGCTGGTCATGAAGAGGAACTGTCTTTCGTGCCCTATCCATAAATTTGCACCAAAAGTCAAAATCTTGTAAAATATAGTACGTAACACAAGTATACGAGAAGGGGGCTTCTAAATTTTGCGTATTTGGAAACTACTAGGCATGGCTCTGATATGTCTGTCTCTGCTGGCAGGTTGTGGCTCTTCCGGGGAAGAATCCCAGAAGAAAGATGCGCCAGCTGTCCAGACTGCACAGGTGGAAATGGCAGTACCTAAGAACGGCGTTCCGGTTCTGATGTACCATATGATTGGCGTTGATCCCGATGACCCTCATAATCAGGCCTGTCTGACAGAAGAAAATTTCCGTAAGCAGATGAAGTTCCTGAAGGATAATGATTTTCATCCGATTACTATGGAACAGCTTTATGAATACATGGTCCATAACAAACCGGCTCCTGTCCGTCCCGTTGTCCTGACCTTTGATGACGGATATCCCGATACCTATTCGATTGTCATGCCGGTCATGAAGGAATATGGGTTTGCCTGTACGGTATTCATTCCTACGTATGATGCGGATCATGGGACGCGCCTGACATGGCAGCAGATTAAAGAAATGAAGGCTGCGGGCATGGAAATTGCATCTCATGGGTATCATCATGAACGGCTGAACCAGATGGGCGGTACTACACTGGATACAGAAATGCAGAAAAGCCAGGCCGAACTCAAAGAACAGCTGGGCATAACCAATGAATTTTTCTGCTATCCCTATGGCGGTAACAGCCCGGAAGCGGAAAAGGTCATGAAGAAATATGGCATTAAGCTGGCCTTTACCATGAATCCGGGATGGGCAAAATATGGTGACAATCCCTATGCGGTCAAACGTATCTGGATTGGCAATGAAGTGGACATAGATAATTTCAGACAGCGCATTACGACTGAAAAGTACGAACAACGGTAAGGCAGCCGGTGTGCTTAGAATGAGGTAATTATGAAGCTGAAGGAAATAGGTAAATTTTTTGTAGTCCTGCTTTTGTTTTTTGCTGTAACGTCTCCCGTAGTCGTTCTCTTCGGACCTTTTGATAATATCAAGCGGACCGTTGTCGGGGCTATTCTGAAAAGCCGTCATCCCCAGTATATCACCTGGCTCTTTTCCCAGGACGAAATCGATAAGATACTGGGAGGCATCAGTACGGCACCGAAGCAGGAATTATTCAAGTTCAAAGTCCGCACTGATTCTTCATTGAAGTTGCAAAATATCGAATCGAGCCGGTTCAAGGGATTTCTCCTGGAAATCCCCGACCCCAAACGAGTTAAGGTCGGCACAGCTGAAAATATGGATGAAAAAGGCGATACGACCAGCGGTATCGCCCAGCGCAACAACGCTGTCGCGGCTATTAATGCAGGCGGGTTCTATGATGCCAATGGTACCGGGACCGGCCGCAGTCCGTATGGATTTATCCTCCACGATGGCAAGTTTGTCCTCGGTGGCGATGCTGATAACAGTGAAGTCAACGAATTTATCGGTTTTACGAAGGACGGCAATCTCGTAGCCGGCAATTACAGTAAAGGGGAACTCATTTCCATGGATATCCAGGAAGGGATTTCCTTTGGCCCGGCATTGATTGTCAATGGTCAGAAGATGATTACCGCCGGTGATGGTGGCTGGGGCGTCGGCCCCCGTACGGCTATCGGCCAGCGGAAAGACGGGACAGTCCTGTTCCTGGTCATCGATGGACGTCAACCATCATATTCTATCGGCGCGACGCTGCGGGATTTGCAGAATATCATGTACGAACAGGGTGCTTATATTGCTGCTAATCTCGATGGGGGTTCCAGTTCTACATTGTATCTCAATGGTAAAGTTGTCAACAAACCGGCAGATCTCCTCGGAGAACGGATGATTCCGACGGCGTTTATTGTAAAGTAGGAGGGAACGAATGAAGCTGAAAAAAGTGCTTTTGGCCTTTGCTGCAGGCATAGCTATCCAGGCTGGCGTGTATTATTACCTGGATCAGTTCCTTTTTGCGCCGACGTCGGATTTCCAGATCGGTGGGACCAATCAGCAGGAAAAAATGGGATATGGGGCCGAACCCAATGGCCAGACCTATTATTCCTACGACAAGAGGTTCATGGCAACCGTTGTCGATGACACGGTTTCTATTTATGAAGCGGGTCAGAAGAGTGAACCACAACGTATCCGCCTCCATGGACGCAAGGTGTCCTTCTTTGAATGGCTGCCTGACCGGAACTTGGCTATTTTCGCGACGTACGGTAAAGATGAAAAGACTGGCCGCTATGGCGTTTATATTGCCCAGTATAACCCGATTTATCCGGACCGCGAACTCGATACGCCCATTGAAAATGCGCCACGGGACAGCAAAATCGTCGATGTCGCGTATTCGACAGCAACCAATGTGGTATACATGAAGTTGGAAGTCGATAAAGATAAATATCGTATTTACCGGACCGATGCCAACTACGATACGCGGCGCATTAACGTCCAGGCAGAAAATATCGGCCGCATTGCCGTATTCTATGATCAGGATATCTTCTTCTATGATAATCTGCGCACGGGTGTCGTATACATGTTTGATGGTGCGACCAGCAGCTGGCGTGAAATCTCGCCGAGCGGCAAATTCCGCCTCGTAGGCATCGACGGACAGGAAATCTTCATTGCCGAAATGAATGCCGACAACGAAGTGGTTGCTGCATACCGGGGCCGTCTGAAGAAAGGGTTTACCAAGATTGCTACCTATAAGACACCGGAAGAATTTTCAAAGATTACACTGAACAGCATGCGTGAAGCGGCGGATAAGATGGATGAAAAGAAATAATTGCCCGGGCGCCATCTGGCGCCTTTTGGCATATAAGGAGTGAATTTGCATGGCAAAACATAAAATTCCCAAGAACCGTTCTCTGGAGGACATGTTCAAGGGAGTAAAAGAAGAAGTAACCTTTGAAACCGCTGACTGGGACGATGAAGAAACGGTGGCCCGGCGGCCTGTCGTAAAGAAGAAAGCTTCTCAGCAGACGGCGGAAGATTTCCGCAAGCAGTTTTTTACCGATGATCTGCAAAAAAAGGTCGGAGCTATTCTTCTCGATATCAAGATGGCTTATTATAAAGACGGTGTAGGGGATATTTCCCTGGAAGTCGTTAAAGATGGCCGCAACGTCGTCATCAAAACGGCGCCAAAGACGAGTAAAAAGAAATAAGGATACAAACGAAAGGGACTGTGTTGCATGGACAGTCCCTTTCGTTGTATCATTTATAGATGGGAGTTTGCAGAAAAAGTATACATGCGATGTACCAGAACTTTATAATCAGTGAACATAATTGCGGGATAGGTGATAAGTGCATTTATATTGTACAAACCCGGTATATTTGTTACAATGATTTTAAAGAGGCAAGATTTATCTTGGATTTTTTAATAAGGTGATGATACCATGTGCTCAGAAATAGAATTAAAAAAAATTATTAAGGCCGTGGTAGATGCATATTACCAAGCTTTTGGGGATGCCATTGATCAGATTCTACTATATGGATCTTATTCACGAAAGGATAATACGGAAGATTCAGACATTGATTTAGTGGCCATTGTACATGGAGAACGGCTGGATTTACAGGAAAAGTTAAAAAAAGTGTGGGATATTTCTGCTGATTTAGAGCTTGAATATGGAACAATTATTTCTCCTGCAGTTATCCCCTATGACGAATATATGAAATACCAAGATGATATTCCTTATTATCGTAATATAAAAAAAGAGGGAGTGAATGTAGTTGCATGAAAACCGGGTAGAGTTAATGAAATACAGGTTAAACATGGCGAAAGAAAAATTACATGCTGCTTCTATTTTGCTGGAATGCAGGAGTTATAAAGATTCTGTTAGCAGATCTTATTATGCAATGTTTACAGCAGTCAGAGCTGTTTTGGCTCTGGATGGTGTGGATTTTAAAAAACATGCTGGAGTTATTTCTTATTTCCAAAAGGAATATATTAAAACAGGAATTTTTGATAAAATGTATTCTAAATACCTTAGCCAGGCATTTCAGATTCGCAATAACACGGATTATGCTGACTTTTTTATTGTTTCACAATTAGAAGCAAAAGAACAATATGATAAGGCACTTGATTTTTGCCATACTGTTGAAACATATTAGGTTAAGCGCATTTCTCAATAGATGTTGTTTTATAACTGTAAAAGAAAGAATAGAAAAAGACGGCCCCATGAAGCACATATCGCTTCATGGGGCCGTCTCTTCGTATGGAGCGGATGAAGGGGATCGAACCCTCGTACCAAGCTTGGGAAGCTCGTATTCTACCACTGAATTACACCCGCATATAACATATAATAGGTACTGTATTAGTTTAACAGTAAACCCCCATTTTGTAAAGACCCGAATTTCAAACCTTTACAAAACAGGGGTGTCATACATGGTATCAGCGGTTGTAGCCCGGTGCATAGTTGCGGTATGTCTGGGCTTGATTCTGCTGATAAGGAGAGGCCGTTTCTTTTGTATTTTTGATTTTCTGTATATCTTTTGTTTTGTCTTTTGTCACCGTCTGTTTTTTGGGGGCAGTTTCTTTTTTGAGATTCTTCTGATTTTTTGTATCTTTCGACTGCTGTTTATCCGACAGCTGGTTTATGCCTGGCTGCTGACGGTTGTGGTCATCCTGCCCCCGCTGTACCGGTTGTACCTGTTGCTGGTCCTGGCCGTACAGCCAGGGCGCATTCTGCGGTGCCTGTTGTGCAAATGCGGCGCCTCCCATCAAGGCGGTGGCTACGGCTGTAATAGCTAAATAGTGTTTCCACGTTTTCATGATATATTCCCCCTCATGTGGTGCGGCCTGTTAGAAATGAGGCCAGTTTTGCTGATTTTGCCGATGCTGGTCATTTGGCTTTGGCATCGGTTTTTTGTAGGTCTTTTTCTTTTTGCGGTTTGCTTCTGCCCGCTGACGTTCTTTCCTTTCCAGTTCAATGCGCTTTTTTTCTTCCTGTTCGCGTTTCTTACGGATTTGTTCTTCTTTTTTCAAGTCTCTTTTCTGATTCCAAAAAGAAGACTGCTGATCGTTATGCATGGTTATGGGATTGTGGGTATAGCCATCAAAATGAGTATCCTGTGCAAACGCGGCACCACCTGCCAGCGCTGCGGCTGTAATAGATAAAGCTATAAGGCGTTTTATCTTCATATGTATCCCTCCTTCTTGTGTTTACTAGTATACGATTTGATTGTGACAATTTGGTAGCGACGTGGCTTCGTTTCCTTCACAAAATCGATGAATTTTGAAAACGGTGTCAGAACTGTTTTTTTCATCCTTATATAATACCTATATATAGGACAAAAAAAGACGCTGTGACACGAGGTCACAACGTCTCTGGGGAGCTGATTAATGAGCCGATGGAGCAGGAGCTGTTTCTTCTTTCATGGAAGCAGCCTGCTGACGGGCTTCGTATTTATCCATGTTGCGGGCAAAGAGACCGGCCAGCATGGAACCTGTGATCTGATGGACAGCAGCGCCGACAGCAGCCGGGATAGCGACAGCCGGGGCAAAGTAGATGGAGCAGATGGAAAGAGCGAGGGCATCATTCTGCATACCGACTTCCAGGGTAACCGAGTGCTGCTGGCGTTTGCCAAAGCCAAGTTTTCCCGTGATGAAATACCCAAGAGCAAAACCGAAGAGATTGTGCAGGAGAACGAGAACGACCATGAAGACGCCGAGGGAAACGATTTTTGCGCCATTGACGGCAACGACACCACCGAGGATGGAAAGAACGGCAAAAGCGGATACGAGGACGAGAACTTTCTGCATCTGTACCAAATAAGTTTCACCGACGAGACGATGGACGAGCAAACCGAGGACAAGCGGTACGAGGATGACTTTCATGACCGTCATGGCCATAGAAAGGAAGGAAACGGTAACCCACTGACCAGCCAGTGCCCAGACGAGGAAGGGCATCATGACAGGAGCGAGCAGTGTCGATACGGTCGTGATGGAAACAGCCAGAGGAACATCGCCTTTAGCGAGGAAGCTCATGACATTGGAAGCCGTGCCGCTCGGGCAGGAGCCGAGGAGAACCATACCGACGGCCAGTTCTGGAGTCAGGCCAAAGACCATGACCAACGCATAGGCGACGAGAGGCATGATGGTGTAATGGCAGACCGTTCCGGCTAGGACTTCGCGGGGACGCTGAAGGACGAGTTTAAAATCCGATGCATGGAGTGTCATACCCATGCCGAACATGACGACGCCCAGGAGCCAGACCGTATTTTTGACGGCCCAGGTAAAACCAGAGGGAACGAAATAGCCGCCCACGATAGTGAGCAATACGAGCCAGGTAAGATTCTTGCCTACGAAACCGCTTACTTTTGTAACAAAATTCATCATGATTACATACCTCCGAATAAAAAATGTAAGATTGCTGCAAATAACAAACGGCTGATTGCTTTTACCTGGAGTAAAAAAAACGCTTTGCCTCTTAGAAAGAGACAAAGCGCTATAGCTCTGCGGTACCACTCTTATTGTCGTGAACGACCACTCTACTGACATCACCGAAAGATTTCTCTGACGTTCAATGCCGGACAAGGTAACGATTGTCAATCGGCCACGCTTACTTGCGATGCGTTCAGCTGGCAGCTCCTGGGTGATATTCCTTATAGTCTTTACATCCTGCCTCTCACCGTGCAGCAGGTTCTCTGTACTGTCAGGGTCTGTAAGTACTTTTCCCAATCAACACTGTTTGGTTGTTTGCTTGATGCGTATTATACGCTACCATGGGAGAAGAAGTCAAGAGAGAAAAAATGATTTTATAAAATTTATCTTCATAACATATTAAGCATGCTATGGAACCAGATAGTCAGATTTTTCTTATTTTCTCTCATTTTGGCCTATTATAGAATAATAAAGCAAGCGGTACGATAACCTAAAAGAATAATAACAATTCGTAAATAGTATATAGCAAATTTTAAGCAGCCCGTTAAACGTAAAAGGTGTTGAAATTATGGGGTTTATCCTGCCTCAGGCAGACCTTTTTGCAGAAAAATCAGGGCTTTACAAACGTTGCCATCGTGATATACTGTCAAACATCAAGTTCACGACGGCTATGGCCTAAGAGCTGTAAGGGTGAACTTAAATAATTAATAGACATTCTGGTCGCACATTCCACTACAAAATTACAGAAAGGTCGTGTTCCTCATGGCACATTTTAATCCCGTAACACCCGAACTGGTAGAAGAACTGAAACGCGTAATGAGCCCTAAACAGGTAAAGACTGATGAAGATTACCTCGTAGCCTATCAGACAGACGAAGAAGGCAATTCTCATTATTTCAGCAAACCGGAAGTTGTCGTTTTCCCAGAATCTACGGAACAGGTCGTAGAAATCGTCAAACTGGCAAATAAATACCTCGTTCCTATTACTCCGCGTTCGGCTGGTTCTGGTGTTGCCTGCGGCGCTATCCCCGTATACCACGGCATCGTCGTCGAACTGGAACGGATGAATAAAATACTCAAACTCGATCCGGACAACATGTATGCCGTCTGCCAGACTGGCGTCATCACTGGGGATTTACAGCGTGAAGCTGCCCGCCACGGCCTGTTGTATGCCGGCGATCCTTCCAGCGCTGACAGCAGCCAGATTGGCGGCAACGTAGCCAATAATGCCGGCGGCAACAAGGCCGTAAAATACGGCACGACCCGTCATCAGGTATACAGCCTGAAAGTCGTCACACCGACCGGTGAAGTTGTAGAAGCCGGTTCCCGTCTGAAAAAGAGTTCTACCGGCCTTTGCCTGGAACAGCTCTATGCCGGTTCTGAAGGCACCCTGGGCATTATCACAGAAGTTACGGTAAAACTCTATCCTCAGGCTCCCTACGTATTCAACATGGTCTGCGTATTCAAGACTGATGATGAAGCCTTTGCCCTGCCGAATAAGATTCTGAAAGCTGGTATTGATCCGACCAGTATCGAATTTATGGACAACGAAGCATTGGTCATGACCTGTAAATTCCTCGATATGAAGATGCCTCATGTTGATGAAGGATGCGACTATGTCATCGTTACGGTAGAATCGTTCAACGAAGAAGAATCGGACCGCAAGATGGAATTGCTCTGTGACCTGGCGGAAAATAATGGCTCTATCGACGAATTCGAAGCCGATAAACGTATCTGGACGCTGCGCAAACAGTTTGCCGAAGCAGCCCGTGATGTCGATAAAATGTTCCAGACGGAAGATTTCGTCGTACCTCTCGATAAGATTCCCGATATCACCAAACAGATTCCGGAACTCCGAGAAAAATACGGCCTGTATTGCGTAACCGTTGCTCACATCGGTGATGGCAATATCCATGTTCTGCCACTGAACAAAGAAGGCCTTTCTCCGGAAGAATGGTTCAACAAAATCAAAGCTTTCCATCGCGATTTGTTCCCCCGTGTATATGCTCTCGGCGGCAAGATGTCTGGTGAACACGGCATTGGCTTCAAGAAACTGGATGAATTTGCTAAATGCACGCCGGCTCCGGAACTCCATGTCATCAAAGCAATCAAGAAAGCACTGGATCCCAATAACATCATGAATCCGGGCAAACTCGTCGATATGACAGGCGATTTCGTTCAGGAATAAATATACAATAAAACCAGCTGTCAAGGTGTCCCGATTTGACCACTTCCGGCAGAAGGTAAGATAAAAATAGGTTGTCTCATAAAGCCACGTTGCTTTGTGAGACAACCTATTTTGATTTAGAAATGAGTATGAGATGCCGGGGGGGAATTAGAAATGACGACTTTCCCGGAGACTTTCGTATTGGGCAAGGAGATTTGGCTTTTCCTCACTTTTATAGGTGAAATCCGGTTCGGCTGCTACGGCTTTTTCTACGGCAGCCTTGAAATCGTAGTATACCTGCCATTTGGATTCAACCAGGTCTTTTCCAGCCTGACGCAGGAGAAATGCCGGATGATAGGTCGGCATGACCGGTATATCATGCCAGGTGAACCATTTTCCCCGGTTGCGCATGATGCTGGCTGTATGCCCATAAAAATACTGGAAGGCTACCTTGCCGAGGCAGACGATGACTTTTGGTTGTACCAGTTTGATTTCTTGCACCAGATGAATATTGGCGCAGGCCTTCCCTTCTTCCAGGGTCGGGGTCCGGTTATTTTTGGGACGGCATTTGACAATGTTGGTCACATATACATGGTCCCGGGTCAGACCGACACTCCACAGAGCCTTATCGAGGAGCTGGCCCGATGGGCCCACGAGGGGAACGCCGTATTCATCTTCGACGCCGACAGGTCCTTCGCCGACGAACATGAGCGGTGAATCGGGATCTCCGGAATAGCGCGTCGGCCCCCGGTTCCCTTCATGGCGTAATTTGCAGGCATCACACTTCATAAGCTCCTGGAGCCAATCTTGCATTTTGTCATTACTCATCGTTCTTTGCCTCCCCATAATTTGCTGTCAGACTGGCTATACCGGCGCCGGTAACCGAACAGATACAGGAGGCAGGCAATAGTACCTGGATTCCACGCTGACCGGCGCTGATACTGATGGTATCAAAATTCTCAGCAGATGTATCAATATACGTTGGAAATTGTTTTTTTCATGCCAATGGGAGAACACCCGCCACGGATGTAGCCAGTGACACCGGGCAGGTCTTTGACATGGAGCAGTTCTACATGTTTGTTACCGCTGACAGCAGCTGCTGTCTTCAAATCCAGTTCCCTGTCACTGGGGATACAGAATACGACGATTCCCGTTTTATTACCCTTACCGACGAGTGTTTTGAATAACCGGGCCGCATCCATTCCAAGCTCAGCCGCCGCATGGATGCCTGATAAATCGTCTTCTGTATAGGCATATGTTTTAATATCGTACACAATCTTATGCTTATCCAAAATGCGCATGACATTCGTCTTCTTCACCTTTGCCATGTCCCATTCCTCCATCTATTGTTTCGATACTACTATAGCATAGGAAGACAGGGATTTCCAGAATTTTATATTCCGGGGCGCGTATAAGCCGTTGCATTGCCTGACAGCCTCTTATATAATAAATATGCGGGTTTGCATTTTTTGTATTAATGGGGGTGAGTCTATGAAGATAGCAGCGGTACAGGCGGCGATTCGTTATGGCGATGTAGATGCTAATTATCATATAGCCGATCAGGCTATAGAAGCGGCAGCAGCTGCAGAGGCCGATATCGTCGTATTGTCCGAGCTTTGGAATACATCGTTTTATCCGCTAAACGTATATGATCTGGCTGATGAAGAGGGAAAGAGAACAAAGGCTTTCCTTTCTGATGCGGCAAAACGGTATCATGTCCATATTGTTGGCGGTTCTGTTGCCAATAAAAAACAGGGAAAGCTGTATAATTCGACTTTTGTCGTAGATAAGACAGGTGAGGTTGTTGGAGAGTATGATAAAGTGCACCTGTTTACGCCGGGAAAAGAAGATATGGTCTTTACGGCAGGAAACCATCTGAATATTTTTGAATTAGATGGCGTGAAAATGGCGTCGATTATCTGCTATGATGTACGGTTCGGTGAATGGGTGCGCATGGCAGCCCTGGCTGGCGCACAGATTCTCTTTGTACCGGCGGCCTGGCCCAATCCACGGCTGGGACACTGGCAAATTTTGAATCAGGCACGGGCTATTGAAAATCAGATGTTCGTCGTAGCTGTCAACAGCTGTGGCCAGGCTGGAGAGTATCAATTCTGCGGCGGTTCCATGATTATTGATCCCTGGGGCAAGGTTCTTTCCCAGGCGGACGGACGGGAGCAGATTATTACCAGTGATGTCGATTTGTCTGTCATCAAAGGTATCCGCAGCAGCATTAACGTATTCCGTGACCGCCGGCCGGAATTGTATCATCTCTGATGTGTGTGTTATAGTGTTATTTGAAAGAGAAGTGTTGGTATGGAAGGGGCTATACATGGCCTGCAGGGGATTTTTGAAGTTATTTTTATTATTTCCATCGGGTTTATTTTGTCCCGCAAAGGATGGTTTGACAGCAATACGAGTGCTCTTCTGACAAAGATTGTCATGAAAGTGGCTCTGCCTTTTTATATGGTAGTCAATATGGTCCGCGATTTTACGCACGATTCACTAGTACAGATTGCGCCGGATTTGGTACTGCCTTTTGCGTCTATTTTCCTGGCCTATTTTGTGGGAAGAATCGCGGCGGCAGTCTTACATATCCGCAAGGACCGGCAGGGGATATTCATTACCTGTTTTTTTATTGCCAATACAATTTTTATCGGTCTGCCTGTCAATCTGGCCTTGTTCGGTCCCAAGAGTGTGCCGTCGGTCATGCTTTATTATATGGCCAATACAACTATGTTCTGGACATTGGCGGTGTATCATATCGTCAATGACAGCACGGGCGGGAAGAATATGCCGCTTTTTTCTATGCAGACAATCAAAAAAGTGTTTTCACCGCCGCTGGAAGGATTTCTCATCGGCCTCGTTCTGGTTATGCTCGACGTGAAGCTGCCGGATTTCCTGGTCATGAGTTTCCAGTATGTCGGGAATATGGCAACGCCTTTGTCACTGATTGTCATCGGCATAGAAATGAGTCTTATATCCTGGAGAGATATTCATTGGGACCGGGATATCATCGGTGCCTTATGCGGCCGGTTCCTCGTCTGTCCCTGTTGTGTACTGGCACTGCTGCCGTTTATTCCCATTACGGATATGTCAGCGAAAGTATTTACCATGCAGGCCAGTATGCCCGCTATGACGCAAATGACAGTCGTGGCGAAATCCGTCGGTGCCGATGTGCAGTATGCAACAGAAATCAGTTTTCTGTCTATTGCCTTGGGACTGGTGGTCATTCCCCTTTATATGGCTATTGTCGGTTGAGGCGAAGGATTATATAATAGTCAAAGGACGGCTGCCCCTGTGCAGATGCCGTCCTTTTTATCTGAAACAAAAGGAGTAAATCATGTCTGTATATGATGAATTTTCTAAAAAGGTGCAGCAGTATGCTCCTGCTGCCTTTGCATTGAATTATGCGATTGCCAATGATCCCGAGTTATCCGGGGAAGAATATCATGCCTGTGCCCGCCACGTGGCGGCCTGCCGGGATGCCGGTATGGATGTGACGGAGCAGTTCAGCGGACAGGCTACGGCCTATAAGGCGGTTGCCTGCCAGACGGAGTCTCCGGCTTTACGGGTTGCCGTACTGGCTGAATACGATGCCCTTCCAGGTATCGGCCATGGCTGTGGTCATTCGGCAGGCGGGGCTATCAGCTTCCTGGCCGGGGCGGCATTTCATGGCATGACGAATCCGCCTGTATCCGTCGATGTCATCGGCACGCCAGATGAAGAATTGCGGGGCGGTAAAATCCCCATGTGCCAGCAGGGAATTTTTAAAGACTACGACCTTGCCATGATGATCCATATGTCAGCGTGTGAAACGACGCCTAATTCCCGTTTTCTGGCCCTCGATGATTATCGTATCCGTTTTCACGGACAGACGGCTCATGCGGCAGCTCACCCGTGGAAAGGCCGGAATGCGCTGAATGGGGCCATGCTGGCTCTCCATGCCATCGATATGATGCGCCAGCATGTAAAGCCTGATACGCGGATTGGTACGTACATCGTCAATGGCGGGACGGCTTCTAATATTATTCCAGACTATGCTGAAGTGGAATGCTGCGTCCGCCATTCTACCCGGACCTATCTCGACGAAGTGGTTCAGCGCCTGATGCATTGCTTTGAAGGTGCGGCCATTGCTACGGAAACGACCTTTGATGTATCCCAGCTGGGGTATAAATATGATGACCTTGTATGGAATGAAACGGCGACGGAAGTCGTGCGCGGCGTGCTCCGGGATATGGATGTGCCCTTTGTAGAACCTGACTGCGGTGGCAGCTCGGATATTGCCAACGTCAGCCATCAATGCCCGGTGCTCCACGTCCATCTGGCCATGGGGGATACGTTCTATCCGGACCATTCCAAAGAAATCGCGGATATGGTCAAAAACAAGGCCATTGAACCGGTCATCATCCGCGGTGCAGAAATCATCGGGGCAACCGTATTGCGTCTGGCGGAACATGAAGACTTGTGCAAGGCGATGAAGGAAGAATTTGATGCGGCGGAAAAATAATACAGCAAGCCGTTGAAAGAAAGACGGATAAGAGGTTTTGCCTTTACGAACGGGGCTATCTCACGAAGACACCGTGCTTTGTGAGATAGCCCCGCTTTTTTTATCGTCAGCTTGTATAATAGTTCTGCGTGAAATCTTTATAAACAGTTCATCCGGATACTTCTGGCGGTGAAATCTGTATGTACCAGAATGCTATGAATAGTGTTATACTAATGTATGAAATACATACGGAATATGTTATTAATTTATGCATGATGAGGAATAGAATCGAATGCAGGAAATGAGGGATTGCAATGATTGACATTTCAGATCGTATACGAAATAAAGCATACATCTCGAGAGTTACAACGGCCGAAGAAGCGGCGAAGCTGATTCATCCTGATGATATTGTGGCCGTGTCGGGGTTTACACCGGCCGGGTATCCCAAAGCCGTACCGCTGGCTCTGGCGAAGCGGATAGAACGGGAACATTTTCAGATTACGCTCTATGCCGGGGCATCCATCGGTGATGAAATTGATGGAGCTCTGGCACGGGTACATGGCATTTCCCGCCGGTTTTCCTATCATACGAATAAAAATCTGCGCCGCGAAATCAATGATGGCAGTGTGGCTTATGCCGATTACCACGTCAGTGTATTCGCCCAGCTGCTCAAGGAAGGGTTCATGAAGCGTCCCGATATCGTTGTGGTGGAAGCGGCAGCTATTACAGAAGAAGGGAATCTCATCCCTACTACGTCCGTAGGGACGACACCGGCTATGATTGACGTGTGTCAGAAAGTCGTCGTTGAAATCAATGTGACACAGCCGCTCAGTCTGGAAGGAATGCATGACGTATATGATGTTCCCAATCCGCCATTCCGTGTACCCATTCCCATCGTCCATACAGGAGACCGTATCGGAAAACCGTATATCACCTGCGGCTGGGACAAAATCGTTGCTATCGTCCCCTGTGATATTCCCGATGCTCCCCGGTCTTTTAAGCCTGTCGATGAAAATGGCCGGAAGATGGGAAATCTCATCGTGCAGTTTTTCAAGGATGAAGTAGCCAAAGGCCGGCTGCCGGAGCATCTTCTGCCACTCCAGTCCGGTGTCGGATCGGTGGCTAATGCGGTCATTCAGGGGCTGGCAAAAAGTGATTTCGAACATTTGTCTATCTTTACGGAAGTGCTCCAGGACGGGATGTTTACCCTCATCGATGCCGGGAAAGTCGATGCCGTATCGACAGCTTCCATTTCGGCATCCCCGGAAGGGCTGAAGCATTTCTATGAACATATTGATGAATATAAGAAAAAAATCGTCATCCGGCCCCAGGAAATTTCCAATAATCCCGAAGTAATCCGACGCATCGGAGCTATTGCCATGAATACGGCCATCGAGTTTGATATCTATGGTCAGGTCAATTCGACACATATCTGTGGCAGTCGTCTCATGAATGGAATTGGCGGTTCCGGGGACTTTGCCCGGGCGGGATATCTGACGATTTTCTTTACCAGTTCGACGGCAAAAAACGGTGCCATCAGTTCCGTAGTTCCCATGTGCTCCCATGTGGATCACACGGAGCACGATGTGGATGTGCTCTGTACAGAGCAGGGTATTGCAGACCTGCGCGGTCTTTCTCCTGTCGAACGGGCACGGACTATCATAGCCAAATGTGCCCACCCGGATTACAGAGACCAGCTCACAGATTATCTGGACCGGGCTATTGCCGCAACAGGCAGCCAGCATGAACCACAGCTCCTGAAAGAGGCCCTGTCATGGCAACAGCGCTACCTGGAAACAGGGAGTATGAAATAGTATACCACCCTCACAAGTCAGATTTTTCCAGTCTGTCTTGTGAGGGTTTTGTGCATCCTCTGTACATCCCTAGATTTTTATGTCGGTTTTCGTGTACAATATAAATAAAGACTTTGTATATCATGATCGGCACGGCCGAAGAATGGGGAGATACGATAAATGGAAAATTATGCTGGATATTCCGATGAATATATCAAATATCTGGACCTCCTGGCTAAAGAATACCCGACCCAGGAAGCGACGTTTACAGAAATCATCAATTTGCAGGCTATTGTGAATCTGCCAAAGGGAACGGAACATTTCATGAGCGACCTCCATGGTGAATATGAAGCGTTTTATCATATATTGAATAATTGTTCCGGTGTTATCCGGGAAAAAGTGGAAATGCTCTTTTCCAATTCCATGAGTCAGGAAGAACGGGATGACCTGCTGACACTCATTTATTATCCAAAAGAAAAACTGGATCTTATGAACCGCAAAAAGCTGGTAACGGACAAATGGGCCCGTAAGACGCTCCATCATCTGATTCGTCTGGCGAAATTGCTTTCGTCCAAGTATACCCGTTCCAAGGTACGTAAGGCGATGCCACCGGTTTTCCGGTTCGTCATCGATGAATTGCTTCATGCCCAGCCCGATGAAGATAAAAACCGTCATGTCTATCATTCCAAAATCCTCGACACGATTCTGGAAACGGGGAGCACCCGTTCCTTCATTTATGCGCTGACGGCTTTGATTAAACGGCTGGCTGTGGATCATCTGCATATTATCGGCGATATTTATGACAGGGGGCCCCATGCAGATAAAATCATGGATAATCTCATGCATCATCATTCCATGGATATCCAGTGGGGAAATCATGACATTCTTTGGATGGGAGCTGCCGCCGGCAGTGCTGCCTGTATTGCCAATGTTTTGCGCAATAATATCCGATATCATAATTTGGAAATCCTGGAAAGCGGGTATGGCATCAGCCTGCGGCCACTGGCCTTGTTTGCCTTGAAGATGTATACCAAAGACGATGGCATCGAACCGATGGTTAAGGCAATCAATGTCATCTTATCCAAACTGGAAGGGCAGGTTATTTTTCGTCATCCGGAATATAATATGGATGACCGTCTGCTGTTTCATAAAATCAATCTGGAAACAGGGACCATTACGCTGGATTCCGGGACATATGAACTGACTACGAAGGATTTCCCGACATTCAATCCTCAGGATCCCTATACCCTGTCTCCGGAAGAACATCTTATTATGGCTGAATTACAGACGGAATTTTTGCAGAGCGAACGGCTCCAGCGGCATATCCAGTTCCTGTACAGCCATGGTTCTATGTACCGGTGCTATAATAATAATTTATTATTCCATGGCAGTCTGCCGCTCAACGATGATGGCAGCTTTAAAGAAATTTATTTCGATGGACATGGGTATAAGGGCCGGGCTTTTATGGATCATGCCGATTATATGGCACGGCGCGCCTATACCAAGCGGGACACGGACAGTCTGGATTACATGTGGTATATGTGGGGCGGCCCCGATTCTCCTGTATCCGGGCGTATTGTAAAGACTTTTGAACGTAGTTATATTGCCGATAAAGACACGTGGAAAGAACCAGAAAATGCCTATTTCCGCCTGAACCGGGACAAAGACGAATGCATCAAGATTCTTCATGAGTTCGGTATTGATTCGCCACAGGGACATATTATCAACGGACATACGCCGGTAAAAGTGAAAAAAGGGGAAAGTCCGATCCGGGCCGAAGGCAAGGAGCTTTGCATTGATGGAGGCTTCTGTAAAGCCTATCAGAATTCGACAGGGATTGCCGGGTATACATTGATTTTTAATTCCCACGGAATCCGCATCAAGGCCCATTATCCCTTTACGGATGTAGAGGAAGTATTGCGGACCAATGCCGATATGGGGTCCGAATCGACTCAGGTGGAACTGGAACCTAAACGGGTCATGATTGGTGATACGGACAATGGCAAAAAATTGTTGCAGATGATTGATGACTTGAAGGCCCTGCTCCAGGCATATCGGCAGGGGATTATCATCGAACGGCGTGGTGAATGATGAAGCGCACGTGAACTGCTGTATAGGAAAAGAAGGAGATTGCATGGGGCTGAAGCCCGTATGCAGTCTCCTTTTTTTGCGTTGCGCGTTCTTTTGCCGGATAACGTATGATATGACCTCGCTCACATCGGCATCGCAGCGGCATGAAAAAGAGGCTGTCTAAAAGACAGCCTCCTGATAGTACATGAGTTATGGAGTTGTAGATTTAGAATACACCCTGCTGGAGCATAGCATCGGCTACACGTTCGAAACCGGCGATATTAGCACCTGCTACGAGATTATATCCGAAACCGTTGCGTTCTGCTGCGTCTACAGAATTCTGATAAATCGTGTTCATGATTTCATGGAGACGGGCATCGACTTCTTCTGCAGTCCATACGAGTCGTTCGCTGTTCTGGCTCATTTCCAGAGCGGACGTAGCAACGCCACCGGCGTTTACGGCTTTGGACGGAGCAACGACCATGTTCGGCTGTTCCATCAAATATTTCAATGCGTCGTTAGTAGTCGGCATGTTGGCAACTTCGATGTAGTACCGGATACCATTAGCGACGATTTGTTTTGCTTCTTCCATATGTACGTCGTTCTGCATAGCCGACGGCATAACGATATCAACTTTGACGCCCCACGGTTTTTCACCCGGATGGAATTCTACGCCAAATTTATCAGCATAGTCCTGGACGCGGTTGCGACCGGAAGCACGCATTTCGAGGAGGTAATTGATCTTTTCTTCAGTTACGACGCCATCAGGATCATAGATATATCCGTCCGGACCAGAGAGGGTAACAACTTTGGCACCGAGCTGGGCAGCTTTCTTGCAGATACCCCAGCAAACATTACCAAAACCAGCGGCGGCAATCGTTTTGCCTTTGATGTCTTCGCCATCGTGTTTGAGGACATTTTCCAGATAGTATACAGCACCATAGCCTGTCGCTTCCGGACGAATACGGGATCCACCATAGCTGAAGCCTTTCCCGGTCAGTACGCCGTTTTCGAAGCAGCCTTTCAGACGACGATATTCGCCGAAGAGGTAACCGATTTCACGGCCGCCAACGCCCATATCACCAGCCGGTACGTCGATGTCCGGACCGATGTAACGATAAAGGGCCTGCATGAAGCTCTGGCAGAAACGCATAATTTCTGCATCGGATTTGCCATCGGGATCAAAGTCTGCGCCACCTTTGGCGCCACCGATAGGAAGACCCGTCAGAGAGTTCTTGAAAATCTGTTCGAAACCGAGGAATTTAATGATACCGGGATATACGTTTTTCTGGAAACGGAGACCACCTTTATATGGCCCGATTGCGCCGTTGAACTGGCAGCGATAACCTGTATTGGTATGGATTTTACCGTTATCATCTTCCCAGACAACGCGGAATGTAAACATCCGTTCCGGTTCGACCATGCGATTCAGGAGATCGTATTTTTCGTATTCCGGATGACGTTCTACGACAGGATCCAGGGACGAGAATACTTCTTCTACGGTCTGGACAAATTCCGGTTCATTAGCGTGTTTCGTTTTGACATTTTCGATTACAGATGCAAGATACTTGTTCATAAAGCTTCACCTCATTTGAAAAATTAGTTTACCCCGAACTTCTCTCTACGGCCTTATCATAACACTTTTTTTTTCGTTTGCAAATACCATAATGTGAAAATAAATTATAACATTTTCAGGAAAATACTAAAAATATAAATAAATGCAAATAAAATATAATGAAAAAATTTAATTTATATTAAAAAATAAATGAACGGCTATATCATGCCTTAATATTATTTTATAAATGATAATTTGTAATGTATTATAAATAGACTATATTTGTTTGCTATATAAGGACAAAATGCGTAATGCGATATAGATGGTATATGTGATATGATGAATATCTGTACATCATATCACATCATATAATGTATATATAGCATATACTTACCGGTACAGATAATGCAGTCTTCCGGATATCTGTTTTCCCATATAAACCGGCATTAGAGACCTGACTAAAAAAGGAAAGGGCGTCTGATGGGTTCAACAAATGGCCGGTCTATGTTATAGTAAGATAGAACATAAGGGAGTGATACCGATGGACCGTTGTCCGATTCCTAAAATCACACATTTTTTTTCTATGAATGATCTGGTAATGAAACCGGTGCCCGTATTGCATCGTGAATATACCGGAGCAGTGGAACAATACTTCCATACGTTGTTTCCCAACCGGAAACGGACGGTCCTGGCTGATATGGAACCGGTTCCGCTGCCTGTTGATATAGAGGTTTTATATCCTACGACAGAAGAGCCGTTTTATGTTATTCATACTCTGGGGATGAGTGCCACACCGATGACCTATCCCGAAGGAACGGAAAGTAGCGAAATGCGGGAATCATATAGTGAACTGTGTCTGATGCTGCCATCTGACTGGCCGTTTGCCCATGACCGAATTCTTTCTATGGGGGAACAGGCTGCCTGGCCGCTTCGGATGATCCGTGATCTGGCTAAATTTCCGCATGCTCATCATCTGTGGATGTCTTACGGGTTCATCCTTCCCAATTCAGAGTCAAACGAACCATTCACTACGGAAAGTGATCTTTGTGGAGTCCTTATGGTACAGTTTGATGGTGAATTGGGAGAACTGACTTTGGACGATGGCATAATTATCCAATTACTAATGCCAGTCCTGTTGTATGCCGATGAACTGGAAGCCTATGATAGGCTGGGGCCGGATGCACTGATTGAGCGGATCCTGGATTGTACTCATGAGTCGTTTCTTTTGGATTTGCATCGCAGTCATGTTGCACAAGGACTATTAAAGTAATAGAATAAAACTGTTGTGAAAGGAGGTGCGCCAAGTGGTATCGAGTGATAGTGTCATTGCTCCCCATACATCGGCTGAAGCGTATAGTGCTTACCGGACTGTCGCATCGTCAGTTCTTGTAGCCGGTGCGCAGGAGTTGAAACGTAAAGATACTCATTATAAACTGGCCATCGAATTGGATCATGCCGGGCTTTCCTATATCCGGGACGGAGGAGAAGAAATCGCTGTCGGCGCGATGACGACGATGGCAGAAATAGAGAAATCGCCACTGTTGAAGGGCCTGGCAGGAGGGGCCATATGTGCATCTTTGAGAGAGGTACCGGACCGGGAACTGAAACAGAGGGCAACGCTGGGTGGCCTGATTGCTTCCAAACAGCCTTTTTCCATGCTGCTTCCTATTCTCTTGTCCCTGACTGTCGATGTGGTCCTGGAAGACAAAGGGCGTATGGAATTGCGGGATTATCTTTCGTGTCCTCCTATGGGGGAATTAATCACAGAAATCGTGATTGCCCGGGAGTTCGTCTATACCGCGTATATGGCCTACAGAAGTGAGACGGGCCAGCAGCCATATCTGACTGGCGCTGTCACTATGGGAGAAGATCAGTGGCGGATTGTCGTCGGCGGTCGTCCCGGTGCAGCAGCTATTGCAGAAAAGGCTAGTGAGGAATTGTCTGCCAAAGGACTGCAGGCCAGAGAAAATGTGGCTCACATGGTCAGTGAAGAACTGGATTTTGAAAATTTCGGCCCTTGTTCTGAGCAGGAACGCCGGGAGCTGACTATAGATATGATGCGCATATTGATTAAAAAAGCGTGGAAGGGATTCAGCCGTCAGAACAGCCTGACGATGAAATCTGTTAAAAGGTAAGGAATGGAATCAAAAGGTAAGGAGTAGAGAACGTGAAGGGAAGAATAATAACTGGTTTATTGGCCATATGTGTGTTAGCAGGTAGTGGATGGTTTTTGTATAATCATCACGGACATATAGCACCGGAGGTACAACAGGCTGCTGCCATATCTCACCCCGATGTGGCATTTGTGGGAGATGATTTTACTCTGCCAGCTGTCGATAATGACCTGCCTGCGTATGATCATTATACGGTACAGCAGCGTAAGGACAAAGGTCTTCCTCTGACATACGGTACGACCAGGGATTATTATTATGGGGATCATGTGGCCTATCTGACCTTTGATGATGGGCCGAATAAAGAAAATACGACAAAAATACTGAAAATCCTGAAAGACGAACAGATTCATGCTACGTTTTTCCTGACCGGTAATAATGTAGAACGGTACCCTGATGTCGTGAAGGCTATTTATGAATCGGGCAATGCCATCGGCATCCATTCCTACAGCCATGATTATAAGAAACTGTATGCGTCGCCTAAAGCCTATATGGATGAAGTCGATCAGACGGCCGGTCTGATTTATGATGTCATCCACGTGCGTCCTATTATCAGCCGTGCGCCGGGCGGCACATCTGGACATTTTACCAAGGCGTTCTGGCAGGCTCTCAACCAGGAAGGGTATATCGAAGTAGGCTGGAATGCCCTGACGGGAGATGCCGATGGGACAGGTAAAACAGCTGGAAAAGAAGTAGAAAACATTAAGCAGCAGCTGGCATTGCGGCCATATCTCCACAGCCACCTGGTCATTCTCATGCATGATGCCAGCGGCCATCAGGCGACGGTAGAAGCTTTGCCGGGGCTCATTAAGCTTCTCAAGAACCAGGGCTATACATTCCGCGTCGTCACAACGGCTATTCCGCCAAGCTGGTGATGGTATACAAAAGCCCTTGACAAGGAAACAATTTCGGTATAGTATATGTTTATCTTATTTTAAATTTCAGTTCTGCAAGGAGCCGTACCATGAATAACGCTATGTCTTTCACGGCAGTTGCATATAGCTTTAGAAACAGCCAGGCCTACCTGTATTTGGGCACTGGCTATTTTTGCTGTGATAAATGCATAGACGAGACAAAGACATGGGTTGTTTGAATCAGTAGGAAAATATCACTGTATAAGACGGCAGCGGCGGATGCAGCATAAGGCAGGCTCATGGGAGCCTGCTTTTTTTATGGTATGCTATCTGATTCCTGTTGCAGACCGTACGGTATAAAAGAAAATCAGGGGAACCTCTTTTTCTAGCGTACGTCATTTAGTATACTAAAGAGGAAACGTTGCCAACAGCTATCAGGCAGCGAATATTTGGGGGGAACGCAATGGAAAGTACAGACAGTGGTTTTTTTACGGATTATGTCATCGCGATTGTCGGGCTGGGACTTATTGGCGGTTCGTATGCCAAGGGATTACGAAAATTACATGTCAGGTCTATCATTGGGATTGACGTTAATCAGGCGGCTCTGGCAGAGGCACTGGCCGATGGTTCCATTGATGAAGCATCGAATGATGGCAGTCAGCTTCTAGGGGAGGCCGATATAGTCATTTTCTGCATGGCTGCAGATGCTATGATGGCGTTTATTGGACAGCACCGTCAGGATTTTAAACAAGGGGCTCTGCTGACAGATGTCGCTGGCATCAAAGGAGATTCGGCTGACCGGATCAGGTCACTGCTCCGGAATGATCTGGATTTTGTCCCGGGACATCCAATGGCAGGAAGGGAAGGCAGTGGCTATGGCATGTCCCGGGCTGAAATTTTTGATGGCGCCAATTATATACTCGTACCTATGGAAGGCAATAAGCCGGAACATGTCGATGTGATTGAACGGATGGCACGTGCCCTTGGCTGTGCCCACGTGGTACGCGTAGGAGCAGCAGAACACGATAAACTTATTGCTTATACGAGCAGTCTGCCCCATGTTTTGGCCATATCTCTCATAAATAGTGAATCGATGGATACGATGACGCGGTATTTTGTTGCCGGCAGTTTCCGTGACGGGACACGCGTTGCAGATATTAATGCCCCGCTCTGGACCAAACTGTTCCTTTCTAATAAGGATAACCTTTTGAAAGAAATTGACCGGTTCAGTGCATCGTTGAAAGTGTTTGCCGAACTGCTTTCTGATGAGGATACCAAGGGCATGACCCAATTTTTACAGCAGGCCGCTTTGCGGAGAAGGGAATTAGTTCATGAAACAAATCCACGTTGAATTAGGAAACGATTCGTATGAAATCTATATTGAAAATGGCCTTCTCGACCGGGCCGGCAACTATATCCGCAGTCTGACAAAAGCAGAAACAGTTGCCATCATTACGGACAGCACATTGGAACCACTCTATGGTAAACGCCTGGAACGGAGCCTGCATCAGGCAGGATTCCGGACCGGATGCATTGTCATTCCCGCAGGAGAAGCGTACAAAAATGCCAATCAGCTGTTAGACATCTATCAGAAGCTGTCGGACCTGGGTATTACCCGGTCGGATATGATTATTACCTTTGGTGGCGGCGTCGTCGGAGATCTGGGAGGTTTTGCGGCAGCTACGTTCCTGCGGGGCGTGCCGTTTGTTCAGATTGCTACCTCTATCATCGCCCAGGTGGACAGCAGTGTCGGTGGTAAAGTGGCGATTGATCTGCCGAGCGGCAAGAATCAGGCCGGTGCTTTTTATCAGCCTAAAGCCGTATTAATTGACCCGGATTTATTGCAGACACTGCCGGAACGGTTTGTCCGCGATGGATTGGGAGAAGTCATCAAATACGGTTGTATCCGTGATGCGGGCCTGTTTTCCCTTATGGAAACACTGGATGAACATAGCATTACTTCTCATTGGGATGAAATTATAGAAACTTGCTGCCGGATTAAGGCGGATGTGGTGGAACACGATGTGTATGATATGGGGGAACGAATGATCCTGAATTTCGGCCATACAATCGGGCATGCGATTGAACGCTTGTATGGGTTTGGTCACTATACTCATGGGGAAGGCGTTGCCATAGGAATGGCTCTTCTCACGGCACGGACTGAGGCACTGGGACTGACCGAAGCGGGGACGGCCCGACGTCTGGTGGACATCCTGAAACGATATCACCTTCCGTATACGGTGGACGCATCGGCTGACGACTTGTTACCTTATATCGGACATGATAAGAAAAAACGCGGTTCTCATATGACACTCATCATCCTCAATCGGATTGGTTCCTGCCGGCTGCTGCCAGTGGAACTGGCTGATCTTTCGACTTATATCACAGGAGGCACACCATCATGAATATCTGCATGACACCCCATCCGTTCGGGGGCGTACTGGCCGTCCCATCATCGAAAAGCCTGGGACACCGCGATCTTATCTGTGCCGCTCTGGCAGAAGGAGAAAGCGTGGTCGAACATATTTCCCCATCGGAAGATATCGAAGCGACTTGCCGGGTTCTCCGCCATTTTGGTGCTCAAATAGAAGAAATTTCCGATACACTACCAGGCCGCGTTTCCTATCGAATACAAGGCGGTATCCGCCAGGATCGCAATCCTGTGACGGTTGATTGTGGTGAATCGGGTTCGACACTGCGTTTCCTTATCCCGCTGGGACTTTTGACCGGCCGCACTGTCACGTACACGGGCCGGGGACGCCTTGTTTCACGGCCTCTCCAGCCATATTATGCTATCTTCCAGTCCCGCCATATTGCCTATCAGACAGCTGACGACGGCGGTCTTCCTCTGACGGTGACGGGGACACTCTCTCCCGGCGCGTATACTCTGCCGGGCAATGTCAGTTCCCAGTTCTTTACAGGGCTGCTCCTGACACTGCCACTCCTTACGGGAGATTCGGCTCTCTATAGCTCGACGACACTGGAATCAGCCAGTTATGTCGGCCTTACCCTGGATACGATGGCCCGCCATGGCGTGCAGGTTGAAGAAGAAAAACCAGGTGTGTATCAGATTGCTGGCGGTCAGTCGTACCAGCCGGGCCGGTACGAGGTAGAAGGAGATTATTCCCAGGCTGCATTCTGGCTGGCCGCAGGCTGTCTGGGCCATGATGTGAAACTGACCGGCCTCCGCCGCCACAGCGCCCAGGGAGATGAAGTCATCGTCGATATTATCCGCCGCATGGGTGGCAGGATAACAGAAGAACCAGACGGCCTCATGGCCAGTCCGTCTGCTTTAAAAGGGACGACGATTGATGCCGGCGACTGCCCGGATCTGGTCCCGGTGTTGACGGTTTTGGCGACGGCTGCCAGCGGCACGACTCATATCGTCAATGCCGCCCGTGTCCGCCTCAAGGAATGTGACCGGCTCCACGCCATGGCAGAAGAATTGAATAAATTAGGCGGCAGGATAACAGAAGAACCAGACGGCCTCATCATTGAAGGTACCGGCCAGGTTCATGGTGGATGCGTACAGGCCTGGAACGATCATCGCATTGCTATGTCTCTGGCAGTGGCTTCCCAGATTGCTGAAGGGCCGGTACAGATCGATGGGGCAGAATGTGTCAGGAAATCCTATCCCCGGTTCTGGCAGGATGTGGCGGCTATGGGCGGAACATATACAGAGGAGGCTGGCAGTGATGAATAATACCTTTGGATATCATGCAGGACTGACAATTTTTGGAGAATCTCATGGAAAGGCCATCGGGGCCGTCCTGGACGGACTTCCTGCCGGTATTTCTATCGACTGGGATGCCGTACGGCAGGAAATGGCCCGTCGTGCTCCCGGAAGGAATGCTATGTCTACGGCACGACAGGAAGCCGATGCCTTTGAAATCGAAAGCGGTTATTTCAACGACCACACGACAGGAACACCGCTGTGTGTCCTGATACGCAATAATGATCAGCACAGTCGGGATTATGACCAGCTGCGCCATATGATGCGGCCCGGTCATGCCGATTACAGCGGTAAGGTACGGTATGACGGATACAATGATTACCGCGGGGGCGGTCATTTTTCCGGCCGTATTACAGCACCACTCGTCTTTGCCGGTGCCATAGCTTCCCAAATCCTGGCCAGGGAAAGTATCTGCATAGGGGCCCATGTCCTGCGCATCGGACAGGTTGCTGACCGCCATTTTGCTCCCTGCGGTGAGTCGCCATCCCTGTTTCAGCAATTGAAACAGCAGACGCTGCCTGTCCTTGATGGAACTAAGGCGGCTTTGATGGAACAGGAAATCCTGACAGCCAAAAGCCAGCTCGATTCGGTAGGTGGCTTGATAGAAGGGCAGATATTGGGACTGCCGGCAGGCCTGGGTGATCCGTTCTTCGATTCGGTCGAAAGCCGGCTGTCTCATATGTTTTTCTCTATTCCTGCCGTCAAAGGGGTAGCCTTTGGTGATGGATTTGACATGGCATCGCATCATGGCTCTGAAATCAATGACTCCTTTTATTATGACGGGACAGTGGTCAGGACGCGCACCAATCACAATGGGGGAATCAATGGTGGTATCACTAATGGGATGCCGGTCAATTTCCACCTGGTCATCAAGCCGACAGCATCCATTTCGAAAGAACAGGATACCATCGATACGGATACACAGGCGGATTGTAAACTGGTCATTAAAGGGAGACATGATCCCTGCATTGTCCAACGGGCCGTACCTGTCGTAGAAGCGGCCACGGCCTGGACCATACTGGATATTTTCCTCGGCAGCAGGAAGACAGGTGGCGCTCATGACTAAGCCAATGGCCATCGCTTGTTTTGGCTTGCCCGGGTCTTATACGTATGAAGCGATGATGTCCTATTTTGACGGGAAAGATATAGAACCTCAGTATGCCTCACAGTTTGAAGATGTCGTCCAGGCCGTGGCGCGGCGACAGGTGCGTTACGGGGTCCTGCCCATTGAAAATTCCTCAACGGGCGGTATTACTGATGTGTACGATCTGATTCACCGCTATGATTGCCATATTGCCGGAGAAAAGTACGTGCGTATCGAACATAATCTGCTGGGAGTGCCCGGAGCGACTCTGGCCGATATACACGAAGTCTATTCCCATCCCCAGGGCATTGCCCAGTGCCGGGATTTCCTGAAAGGACATGAAGACTGGCTGCTTCATCCCTATTTCAGTACGTCCCAGAGTGCCGAAATGGTGCATAAGACGGGCGATGTCCACATCGGAGCCATTGCCAATACCATATCGGCCGATATGTACGGGCTTACCATACTGGCCCGCCATATCAACGACAACACCATGAACTATACCCGGTTTTTCATTATTTCTGCAGAAATGGAAGAAAGCGATGATATGGACAAGATTACGCTGGTATTGACGACCAAACACAAGCCCGGTGCGCTGTATCATGTGTTAGGCCATTTCTTCTATAATGCCATGAATATGACTCATCTGGAATCGCGGCCTATCAAGGGGCGTCCGTTCGAGTATTTTTTCCATATTGATGTCATGGGTAATATACGGAATCCGGCAACAGCTATCGTACTGCACAATCTGGAAGAACATTGTAATTATTTTAAAATCCTTGGGAATTATCCATCTGACAAAGGGGGCAATATTCGATGAAAGCAGGACTAATAGGAAAAAAACTGGGGCACACGGCTTCTCCGGCTATTCATGAAAAAATTTTTCAGGCCATGGGTGTGTCCGGAACCTATGATGTACTGGAAATGCCCCCGGACAGTCTGGCAGAAAATTTAAAACGCCTGGCACAGGATGGATATACAGGCTGTAATGTTACCATTCCCTATAAAAGGGATGTCATGCCCTATCTGACGAATATATCCCGGGAAGCACGGATCATCGGGGCCGTCAATACGATTCATTTCACCGATGAAGGAGCATTCGGATATAATACCGATTATGACGGATTTGGCAGGTCTCTGGAACAGGCTGGTATCGGAGTTGCCGGACAGGACTGCGTCGTCCTGGGGACCGGAGGAGCCGCCAGAGCCATCATCCAATATCTGGCAGACAAGAACGCCAGGTCGATTACAATTGTTTCCCGCCAGCCTCATTCCAAGATAGAATTTGATGCATTCACGAAGAAAATCGGAGCATCGGAGATAGATTACCAATCGCTTGAAATGTCTCGCGGCGGGGATGTACTGGTCAACTGCACGCCTGTAGGCATGTTTCCCCGCATGGACGGATGCCCTGTTTCTGAAGCATGCATTGCGGCCTTTCCGGCTGTCGTAGATCTCATTTATAATCCCAAAGATACAGAACTTTTGAAAACGGCACGCCGCCATGGTGCCCGGACACGGAACGGCATGTACATGCTCGTGGCTCAGGCAGTGGGGGCAGAAGAACTATGGACGGGGCAGAAAATTGCTTCATCCATAGTTGAACAGATTGCTAAGGAAATGGAGCACCTCTATGAATGATAAACGGAATATTATCATTATTGGCATGCCCGGCTGTGGGAAAAGTACGTTGGGAAAAGCTCTTGCCATCCGGCTGAACCGCCCCTTTTATGATGCCGATGATGTCATTGTCTGGCAGGAAGGAAAATCCATTCCGGAACTCTTTGCCATCAGTGAAGACTGTTTCCGCGATGCCGAAGTCCGGGCCAGCCGGTTTCTGGCGTCTAAAGAAGGGATTGTCGTCGCCTGTGGGGGAGGCGTCATTAAACGGCCGGAAAATATCTCTATATTCAAGAAAACGGGTACGGTCTTTTTCCTGGATCGTTCTCCCGAAGATATCGTCAGCGATGTTGATGTCTCCGTACGGCCCCTCTTGAAAGATGGCAGGCAAAAAGTGTATGATCTCTATGAAGAACGCATCGGTCTGTACCGGGAGGCTGCCGATTACTGTATCCGCAACGATAAGCCTATGGAATCGGTCCTCGACGAATTTGAAACACTGATTGAAAATATCCCGTAATATAAAAACCGACTGCCGTGTGGAGCAGAAATTGCTTCATGCGGCAGCCGGTTTTTGTCGTATGCTGGGAAAAAGAAAATGAGCAGTGTGATTCAGCCATGGAGCGCCTGTAAAATCTGGTGCAGTGTCGTTACTTCCAGCTGGCCCGGGGCAGAGGCCTTTTTGGCTGAACCAAAGGTCAGAGAAGATCCGAAACATTCTCCGCTGATGCGGCTGATAGCACCGAGGCGTCCCATAGACATGGTGATGAGCGGTTCATCAGGATACTGGGATTTGATAGCTTCCGTCGCCGATAAGAGAGTCAATACGTCCTTCGCTGATTTGGGCATGCAGGCCAGTTTTGCAACATCAGCTCCCAGCTTTTTCATGCCGATGAGACGGCCTGTGATTTCGTCGAAGGATGGCGTCTTATGAAAATCGTGGCTGCTCATGATGACCGTGATGCCATATTCTTTGGCAACTGTCAAAGTCTTTTTGATGTCCTCGCGGTCACGGAAGTATTCAATGTCCACAGCATCGATGGTACCGCTTTTGATAGTATAGTCCAGGAGAGAGAAGTAGTAGCTTTCGGGAACGTCCGTTTCGCCGCCTTCTTCTTTCGTGCGGAACGTGAACAGGATGGCTTCGTCCGGTAATTCCTGCCGGACGACTGTCAGGGCCTGGCCGACGGCATCCAGGGACAGGACATCCTTTAGAAAGTCGATGCGCAATTCGACGATATCATATATCTTATCCTTTAGATAGCGGCATTCCTGGACGAGTTCGTCCAGGGAACGGCCGACAATGGGAACACAAATTTTCGGCATGCCGTTATCGAGAGGCACGTTGCCAATTTTTACCATAATATATATTCCTCCTAATGCAGCAGATTTTTCTCTTTTGACGATATTATAACGTACGCAGCTGATGCAGGCAATGAAAGACTATCAGAATATAGCCGGATGACAGGGGAAAGATACAGATTTTGGGTCATACGGTACTTTTTTCTTGACAAATGGTATGACATTAACTATAATGAATAAAAATTCAATAAATATTCATTAAAATTAATTAAGCTGCACATACGGCATCTAAGGAGTGGCACCATGAAAACAAAAGTATTTATTGACGGTCATTCAGGTACGACAGGACTGCGCATCCATGAACGGCTGGCAGCACGTCAGGATATTGAATTATTACAGATTTCTGAAGAATTGCGAAAAAATCCGGATGAAGTAAAAAAATATATGAAAGCGGCAGATATTGCATTTCTCTGCCTGCCTGACGCAGCGGCCGTCGAAGCGGCCGGACTGGCTGAAGGAACCGGTGTCAAAATCATCGATACGTCTACAGCTCACCGAATTGCCCTAGGATGGGTCTATGGATTCCCTGAATTATCAAAAGAACAGAGTGAAAAGATTGCTCATAGCAGTCGTGTCGGCAACCCCGGCTGTCATGCCAGTGGCGTCATTTCCCTTGTCCAGCCTTTGACCGCTGCCGGTATGATGCCTGCTGACTATCCCGTTACCGCTTTTTCACTTACGGGGTACAGTGGTGGTGGCAAAAAGATGATAGCTGCCTATGAAGGAGAAAAGACGACAGACCTCCTGTCACCCCGCCAGTACGGACTGGGACAGACGCATAAACATCTGCCAGAAATTGTTACCATCTGTCATCTGGCGGATAAACCGATGTTTTCGCCGATTGTAGATGATTATTACAGTGGCATGGAAGTGACCGTCCCGGTCTTTACGAAACTGCTGAAGGGCGCGCCGGGCATACAGGATGTATGGGAGACATTGGCGGCCCATTATGATGGCTGTGACTTTATCCATGTACGCCCCCTGGGAGAAGATAAAGGCGGTTTTCTGGCGGCTAATGACATGAGTGGCCGCGATGACATGGAAATTTTCGTCACAGGCAATGATCAGCGGATTCTCCTTACTTCCATTTTTGACAATCTGGGAAAGGGAGCATCGGGAGCTGCTATCGAGAATATGAATATCATGCTTGGCATAGATCCGAAAACGGGTCTGAATCTGGGAGATTAAGGAGAATCGTACAGTTATGACAACGACAACTTTTATGGATCACGACATACAGGAAGTGAGCAATGCCCAGAAGGCACGCATTTTGCGCGATGCCCTTCCTTATATCCGGGAGTATTACGGCAAAGTCGTAGTCGTCAAATATGGCGGCAATGCGATGGTCAATGAAGAACTCCGCAAAGCCGTACTGGCAGATATTGTGCTTTTGCACCTCATTGGTGTCAAAGTTGTCCTGGTCCACGGCGGCGGACCGCATATCAAGGATATGCTCAATCAGGTGGGGTTGGAATCGAAATTCCTGAACGGCCTGCGTGTAACTGATGAAGCGACGATGAAAATCGTTCAGATGGTACTGGCCGGTCAGGTCAATAAGGATTTGGTCAACCTCCTGGGATCATTGGGAGGCAAAGCCATTGGTTTATGCGGTATCGACGACGATATGATCCAGGTAAAAAAACAAAGTGATGAACTGGGACTGGTCGGGGAAATCACTCATATCAATCCGGAACTCATCCATGACAGTCTGGCCAATGGATACATTCCCGTCATTTCGTCTATTGGAACCGATGGCAAAGGCGTTTCCTATAATATCAATGCCGATACGGCGGCGGCTGAAATTGCCGGTGCTCTCCAGGCAGAGTGCATGATTTCCCTGACCAATATCGACGGTGTGCTCCGCAATCCTGAAGATCCGTCCACCTTGTTCCATAGCCTGACTATGCAGGAGGTGCAGAAGCTTACTGACGAAGGAATCATTGCCGGTGGCATGATCCCCAAAGTCAAATGCTGTACTGACGCTATCGACTGTGGTGTAAAGCGGGTATTCATCATCAATGGTACAGTACCTCACGCTATTCTCATCGAAATGCTGACCGAAGAAGGGCTGGGAACTATGTTTGTTAAACAATAATGCCTCGATGACTGTTGTTTCAGCAGCCATTGGAATTACTATACGTATCCGGGCATCTGCTATATGTATACAGGGTTGTTTTAAAGGAGGAAATAAATATGTCTGCAGAAACAGAAAAGAAAGAATTTGAAAAATTAGATAAAGAATATATCGTTAATGTATATAACCGCCTCGATGCCGTTCTCGATCATGGCAAAGGCTCTCTGGTATACGATGTCAATGGCAAGGAATATATCGACCTCAGTGCCGGCATTGCCGTCAACGTGTTTGGCGTTTGCGATGACGTATGGCAGAAGGCTGTCATCGATCAGCTGGGCAAACTCAGTCATATGTCCAACGTTTTCTATACAGAACCACAGATTGTCCTGGCAAAAAAAATCTGTGAAAAAACAGGCATGAAGAAAGTCTTTTTCTCCAATTCCGGTGCTGAAACAAATGAATGCGCCATTAAAGCAGCCCGTAAATATTCCCACGATAAATATGGCGATGGCCGCTATACTATCATTACTCTGAAAAATAGCTTCCACGGCCGGACAATGGCTACTCTTACTGCCTGCGGTCAGGATTCACTCCATCAGGACTTCGGTCCCTTCCTGCCGGGATTTGTCTATGCCGAACCGGATAATTTCGAATCGGTCAAAAAACTGGCTGAAGAAAATAAGACCTGTGCCATCATGATGGAACTGGTACAAGGTGAAGGCGGTGTTCATCCGCTGAATCCGGATTTCGTCCATCAGGTTGCGGATTATGCCAAAGCTCATGACATCCTGCTCATTATCGATGAAGTGCAGACAGGTAACGGCCGTACGGGCGCCCTCTATGCTTATATGAGATATGGCATACAGCCAGATATTGTAACGACGGCCAAGGCCATCGGTGGCGGGCTGCCATTTGCCGTGACGATGTTTGCTGACTCCTGTCAGCACGCCCTGACGGATCATACCCACGGCTCGACTTTTGGCGGCAATCCTATCTGCGCTGCTGGAGCCATTTCCATTATTGACCGTCTCGATGATGACCTCATGGCCGATGTCCGTAAAAAAGGCGAATATATCAAAAAAGAACTGGAAAGCTGCCAGAATGTAGAATGGGTATCCGGCTTGGGTCTCATGCTGGGCGTCAAACTGAAAAAAGATCTTATGGAAGTCGTCAACGGATGCGTCGATGCCGGCGTCCTGGTCCTGACAGCCAATGGACTCCTGCGCCTGCTGCCTCCGCTGAATATCCCCATGGACGTACTGCAGAAGGGTATAGAAAAAATTAAAGCCGTCATTGATGGCTGATACAATCTAAAACAGAAGCTGCTGTGAGAAACAGAACCCAATCCCCGATAAACGGGCTCTCATGGCCGCTTTTGTTTTTATGCTGTTCATGCTATGATATGTCATAGTATATAAAGAAAGGAAAGTTTCTATGATAACAAAAGCAGAACGAATAAAGAAAGATATAACGACGATTGCCCAGTTTCAGTCGAAGAAAGGACGGGGATGTAACCGTTTTTCCTATACACCGGCATTCCGGCAAGCTGCTGATTATATCGCAGAAGAAATGAAAAAAGCCGGACTTACCGTACGGGAAAATGCCGTAGGTGCCATATTAGGGACCTTGCAGGGAGAACAACCGGAACTCGCCCCTGTTGTTTCAGGCAGCCACCTCGATTCTGTGCCAGAAGGAGGCAATTTCGATGGGATTGCAGGTATCTGTACCGCACTGGAAGCGGCGAGGGCTTTTCACGATGCAGGAATCCGGCCCCGCCGGCCTTTTTGCTGTATAGCTATTCCGGAAGAAGAAGGACCTCAGTTTGGCTCTGGCCTGTTTGGAAGCCGGGCTATGTGCGGGCAACTTTATGACGATGAAATTCATCGTTTCCGCAATGCTCAGGGGCAATCGATTGCAGAGGTCCTTACGGCCTATGGTAAGAATCCTGAAAAAATTGCCAGTGAGACGATACATACAGGAGACTGGGCTGCTTTTTTAGAATTGCATATCGAACAAGGGCCTGTCCTTGACCGGGAACATCTTGAACTGGGAATCGTTGAAGCAATTGTAGGATTGAAATATTATTTTGTTACTATTAAAGGAATTTCTAACCATGCAGGTGCCACACCGATGACAATGCGGGCTGATACTGTATTAGCTATGGCAAACGCTGTATCGGCCGGCGCTGATACAGCGTTGACATTGGGAGACGGTACGGTCTTTACCACCGGAATAATCCAGACTCATCCCGGGGCAGGTAATATTATCCCGGATAAGACGGTGTTTTCCATTGATTGCCGGAGCCGGAACATGAATAGTATTGAAACGGTCATGAAGGCTGTAAAGGCCTCATTGGAAACGAGTAAGAAACAGAATCCCGGCCTTTCCTATGCTATAGAAGAGCGGTTACATGCCGATCCTGTCGAAATGGATCAGTCTTTGCAGAACCTTCTGGAAACTCAGACACAGATGCTTCATATTCCATACAAACGCATGTGTTCTGGAGCCGGTCATGACACAATGGTTTTCAATCATTTGATGCCGACTGCTATGATTTTCGTACCCAGCCGGGATGGAAGAAGCCATGTGCCGGAAGAATGGACCGATTACAGGTATATCCAACAGGGGGCCGAAGTCCTCTATCAGACACTTCGACAGCTTACGGCACAATAGGAATGAATATATCTTATTAAATTATCTGTCAAGTCTTGTTATTCTTATATATTAAGACTAAAATAGGGCTATCAAATTGAAAGGAAGAGGATAGGAGAGAAAACATATGAAACATTTAAAGATTGCGTACAGTTTTGACGTGCAGTATTATTTTGTGGACAGCGACCGGGAAATCGTGCCTGTAGAACAGACGGATTTTACCGATGTGGCTGTCGCCGTCTTATCAGATCAGGATTATGACTACATTGATACCATCGATGCTACCGGGTTTGGCATCCCTATCATGGTCATCATGCCAAGTGGAGAAAAGCTGCCGTCTCATTATCTGGATAAGGTAGACATGGTCCTTTCGGAAGAAATGGTCAATAAGAGCCGTTGCATTGAAACGGCGGAACGTCTGGCCAGTAATTATGAACAGACTGTATTACCTCCGTTTTTCGGGGAGCTTGTCGAATACGTCAGCGAAAAGAACAACCCATTCGACTGCCCGGGCCATCAGGATGGCGCCTTTTTCAAGAAGCATCCGGCAGGCCGGTATCTGTACGATTTCTTTGGTTCTCATATTTTTCAGTCAGACATCTGTAATGCCGACGTTACTCTGGGGGATCTGCTCATTCATGAGGGGCCGGCTCTCGATTCACAGGATTTTGCTGCCAAGGTCTTTCATGCAGACAAGACCTACTTCGTCCTCAATGGGTCATCGGCATCCAATCGTGTCGTGACTAATGCGCTTCTTACGCCGGGTGACCTGGTACTCTATGACCGGAATAATCATAAATCAGTAGCCATCGGGGCGCTCATACAGGCCGGAGCTACGCCGGTATACCTGGAAACGGCCCGCAATCCCTATGGGTTTATTGGCGGCATTGATGCTCATTGCTTTGATGAAACGTATCTGCGGCAGCTTGCTGCTGAACGGGACCCGGAAAAGGCGAAGCAGCCCCGCCCGTTCCGTCTGGCAGTCATTCAGCTGGATACGTATGATGGGACTCTGTATAATGCCCGCTACGTAGTAGACCGCATTGGTCATCTCTGTGATTACATCCTCTTTGATTCAGCCTGGGCCGGATATGAACAATTCATTCCCATGCTCAAAGATAGCAGCCCGCTGCTCCTGGACCTGGGAAAAGACGACCCGGGCATCTTTGTCGTCCAGTCCGTACACAAACAACAGGCTGGCTTTTCCCAAACGTCACAGATTCACAAAAAGGATAGTCATATTCACGACCAGCCGCGCTATGTGAATCACAAGACTATTAATAACGCATTCATGGCTCAGGCGACGACGAGCCCGTTTTATCCGCTCTTTGCTACTCTCGATGTCAATGCCAAAATCCATGCCGGTGACGCCGGGCGCAAGATGTGGCGGGACTGTGTAAAAATGGGAATAGAAGCCCGCAAAGATATTCTTCGCCGCTGTCACTATATCCGTCCCTTTGTGGCACCTGTAGTGCATGACCGGCCGTGGCAGAAGGGAAATACGGAAGCTATGGCCGATGATATTGATTACTTCACTTTTGAACCCGGTGCCAGATGGCATGCCTTTGAAGGGTATGGTCCCAATCAGTATCGCGTCGATCCCTGTAAACTGCTGCTAACGACGCCGGGAATCGATGCCGAAACGGGAGAGTATGAAAACTTCGGTATCCATGCCAATATTCTGGCTACGTATCTGCGGGGAAATGGAGTCATTCCGGAAAAATGCGATCTCAATTCTATCCTGTTTTTGCTGACACCGGCAGAAAATAAGAATAAACTCCGTTTTCTCACGAGCCAGCTTGTCCGCTTTGAACGGTTTGTGGATAACAACGTCCCTATGCAGGAAGTCCTGCTGGGCGTATACAATAAGTACCCCGGCCGCTATACGGGATATACGCTGCGGCAGCTTTGTCAGGAAATGCACGACTTCTTCAAAGACCGGAATGTTAAGGATTTGCAGAAAAAACTATTTCGCAAAGAATTTTTCCCGGAATACGTCATGCGTCCCCAGGAAGCTCATTATGCCTTTATCCGGGGTGAACGGGAACTGGTGCCTCTCGATGAAATCGAAGGCCGCATTGCTCTGGAAGGAGCGCTGCCATATCCTCCGGGTGTCCTTTGCGTCGTACCAGGTGAACGCTGGTCCCATACGGCTGTCCAATATTTCAAGGCATTGGAAGAAAGCCTGAATGAACTGCCCGGCTTTGCACTGGAAATCCAGGGCGTATACCTGGAACACGAAGGTGACCGCATCCGTGCGTATGGATATGTATTAAAAGAATAGAACAGGAATGTTGCTGTGTATTATAAAATAAAAGTCTGTCGCATGCCAGGTGCGGCAGACTTTTTGTCTACAGTGTCAAAATTATTGCTTACGTATACGATGCTAATGAATATTTGCATATATTTTAAAACAAAATTGACATGGAAAAGATAGCACATTACATCAATAGGATAATAATATATCCATTTCGTGACAAATATATGTAAATTTGATACAATAGGGTCAAGCAAAAAGATTTATTTTTTTGTTTATTATTTTATAGGAAGGAGGTGGCAATATGGCTCCTGACCAGTGTATATTTGTGCCGATGATGTGCAATACAATATATGAAAAGAAGAAAATTTTTGCGCCTCGAATATACCGGGGGGGGGTATTTGTTCGACACTATTTTCTATTAATATAAGAAATCATTACTATAAATATAAAAAAAGATACAGCTATTACAGCATGCTGCCTGTTTTATATTCTCTGCTCCTTTCCTTGGGTAACCTGACATGCCGGTCAGGAACAAGGGAAATTAGTTCGTGAAATAAAAATTCATAAGTGTATTTCATGTAACAGGAGGAGAGAATCATGAATTTATCAGGGAAAAAATTGACGACGGCTATTTTAGCAGGCTTGATGGGTGCCACCATGTTCGGTGGCAGTGTATTTGCTGAAGTTACGGATCAGGAATTTAACGAAGTAAGACAAGGCGTTAATTCAAATACACAAAGAATTTCACAATTGGAAAATGCTCAATCGGCGGCAAAGGATTACTCCACGGATATTGCTGCTAATAAGACGGCTATTGCTGATGAAGCTACTGCCCGTACGGATGCCGATACGCAGCTGGATACCCGGATTACCAGCGTAAAGGAATATTTGGAAAATCAGACAGCAGCCAATTACGTCAGCAAGACCGATGCAGCGGTACAAGATGGTGCTGTTGCTAAAGCTGGCAATACCATTGGCGAAAATGTAACTAATCTGGATGGCGCCTTGGCCAAAGAAACGGCAGCCCGTATTGGTGCTGATGCTGCGCAGGATAAGGTTATCAAACAGGTCAATGAAAATCTGGTAAGTTCTGTCGATACGATTAACAAAAACATTGGAACGATTACCGATCAGCTCAATAAAAACAATCTTGCTGAAGCTCGGGCCCGTGATGCTGCAGACCAGACCTTACAGAAAAATATCGATGCAGAAACAACAGCTCGCCAGACCGATGTTGCCAACCTTCAGAAAAATATTACCGACTCTTTAACTAACCAGGGTAAGATTAATGAAACGTTGACTACAGCCGTTCAGAATAACTCTAAGGCTATCGTTGATAGTGCAAAGAATTTGGAAAAACATCTTTCTGACACCGATGGCCGGGTAGATAAGGCAAATGCTGAAATCCATACAAATGCAGGCAACATTGCCCAGAATAAACAGGATATTGCTGATATTCAGAATACCTTGAAAGATGCAAATGCCCTTGCATCTGCCGATGCGACTAAAGCTGCTACGCAGGCAGCCAATGATGCTACGGCAGCTGCTAAAAATGCCAATGACGTTGCAGATGGATTGAAAGACCGGGTCGATTTGATTTCTAATAATCAGAATGTCACATCGGAAAGTGATTTGATTAAGAAAGATCAGTCTGTCGGTCAGAATCTCACTAATGTAGATACGGCTCTGCATAAGGAAATTGCAGATCGTATCGGTGCCGATGCCGCACAGGATAAGGTTATCAAACAGGTCAATGACAATCTGGTAAGCTCTGTCGATACGATTAACAAAAACATCGGTACGATTACCAATCAGCTGAATAAAAACGATCTTGCTGAAGCTCAGACTCGTGCAGCTGCAGATAAGACGTTGCAAGATAATATCGATGCAGAAGCTACTGCCCGTGATCAGGCCGTTGCACAGGAACGAGCTGAACGCAAGGGCGCTGATGCCGCACAGGATAAAGTCATCAAACAGGTCAATGACAATCTGGTAAGCTCTGTCAACACGATTAACAAGAACGTAGCTGATGGATTTAATGCACTGAGTGCCGTAGATTTGCAGGAAGCCCAGACCCGTGCAGCAGCAGACCAGACGCTGCAGAATCAGATTGCAAACAATGCACAGGCTATCGGCACGACGAAAGATGGTAACTATGTCAAGAGCAATAATAGCGTTGGCCAGAATCTGAATGCCCTGGATGCCCAAGTAGGTCAGAATAGTGCTAATATCAATCAGTTGTTCAGCGATTACAGCTCCATGAAGACAGACATCAATAAAGTCGGTGCTCGTTCGGCTGCATTGGCCGGTCTCCATCCTCTCGACTTTGACCCGGCTAATAAACTCAACTTCGCCGTTGCTTCCGGTTCGTTCAAAGGAGAAAACAGCGTTGCTCTCGGCGCATTCTATCGCCCGAACGAAAATGTTATGTTCAGTGCTGCCAGCACTATGGGTGATTCCGACAATGCGTATACTTTTGGACTGAGCTTTAAGATTGGCCCGTCCTCGGCTAAGACAAAGACCACTTCGCCCGATGCGGAAGAACTGTACAAAGTTGTTGGTCAGTTACAGGATCAGTTAGCGGCTCAGCAGAAAGAAATTGAACAGCTCAAATCAGAAAAAGCTGCCAAATAACCTGTCGTAGCAGAAACAACAGTGGAAGTAAAATAGAATACAATACAAAGAACTAGAGCCTGTCATCTGACAGGCTCTAGTTCTTTGTATGCGGCATCGTAAGTACACATGCATCAGAATGGTAGTGACGACGCTTTTTATTCTTTTGTATCGGTAATCTTGTCTACGGAATAGCCGGCATTGACGACGGCTTTAAACATGGCTTTTTCATCCGCCTCATCGGTTACATGGACGGTAGCCCGTTTATCCATAAGGCTGACTTTGGCTTTCACGACGCCAGGTACGGCTTCCAACGCTTCTTTTACGTGGGCCGCGCAATGGTCGCACATCATGCCGCTGATATAGATATATTTTTCTTTTCCTTCCTGACTGGAACCGAAAAGGTTACTGAAGAATCCCATGTATATCCCCTCCACATCTCGTATATGAGAATGAATTTTATTATATACATCTATTATACGGAAGAAATGGCAAAAATACAAGTCAATGCAATCCGGTGTTTGTCTTATGAGTGCTACAGCAGTGTGCGGATAGCGTTGGCAATGCGGGTGGCCACGTATGGATTGTTCATGGTGTAGATGTGGATGCCGTCTACGCCGTTGGCCAGGAGATCTACAATTTGATCGATGGCATAGGCGATTCCGGCATCGCGCAGGGCGATATTGTCATGACCATACCGGGTCAGGATCTTCTGGAATTTCAGTGGAAGAGTAGCTCCGCAAAGAGTGACCATCCGTTCTATTTGTTTCTTGTTGGTTACGGGCATGATACCCGCTTCGATAGGAACGCGGATTCCAGCCTGGGTCGATTTGTCGAGGAAGTTGTAAAAATCGTGATTATCGAAGAAAAGCTGGGTGATGAGTTCGCTGGCACCGGCATCGACTTTGATCTTCAGATGGTCTATGTCTTCTGCCAGTGTTTTAGAATTGGGATGGCCTTCGGGATAGCATGCGCCGATGATATTGAATTCATCACCTGTCTGTTGACGGATGAAGGCGATGAGGTCACTGGCATGGGGAAATACGCATTTCGGTTCGATGCCGGGCGTTTTATCTCCGCGCAGGGCCAGAATATTTTCGATACGGTGTTCCCGTAATTTCTGCAATGTATCCAGTACTTCATCTTTGTCCAGGTTGATGCAGGGCAGATGGGCTGCCGTTTCGCAGTTCAGGCTTTTGATTTTGGAAGCGACTTCTACGGTGAGATTTCCTCCTTTGCCGCCGGCACCGCAGGTGACGCTGATAAAATCCGGATGGAGACCGCTCAGTTTTTCCAGTGTCGGATAGACCGTTTCAACGGGAATTTCTTTTTTGGGCGGAAAGACTTCAAAGGAAAAAACAGTTTTCTTAGAAAATAAATCACAAGTTTTCATCTACATACCCCTCGTCATGAAATAGTGTTATCAGAAGCTGGGAATAATAGCTCCGTTATATTTTTCTTCAATAAATTTCTTTACTTCCGGTGATTGCAGTGCTTTTGCCAGTTTCTGGATTTCCGGACGATTTTCATCACCGCGGCGTACGACCAGAACGTTGGCATAAGGCGAATCCTTGGATTCGGTGAATAAGGCATCCTGGAGCGGATTGAGTCCGGATTCGAGAGCGTAATTGGTGTTGATAAGTGCGATATCTACATCATCCAGGGAACGGGGAATCTGGGCGGCATCGAGTTCGATGAACTGGAGGTTTTTGTCATTTTTTTCAACATCCTGCACGGTAGATGCGATACTGCCTCCGTTCTTCAGGCTGATCAGGCCGGCTGTCTGGAGTACGAGAAGTGCACGGCCACCGTTTGTAGGATCATTGGGGATGGCGACTTTGGCATTTTGTCCAAGCTGGGCCAGTTCCTTGAGCTTATGGGAATAGATGCCCATTGGTTCGACGTGGACCTTGCACAAGGCAACCAAGTCCGTACCGTGTTCACTGTTGAATTTTTCCATATAGGGTTCATGCTGATAGAAATTGGCGTCTAGTTCTTTATCCTGCAAGGCCAGATTGGGTTTGACATAATCTGTGAATTCGATAATGTTCAGGTCTACTCCTTCGGCGACGAGCATGGGCTTGATTTCTTTCAGGATTTCCCCATGTGGTACCGGTGATGCACCGACAGTAATTTTGACATTCTGAGATACTTCCCGGCCACCGGCCGGTTTCTGTCCTCCGCAGCCGGTCATGAGAACAGCTGCAGCTCCTATAGCGATGGCAGCAGCGGTTATCCAGACTTTCCATTGTTTCATACTATCCCTCCTGTAATCTAAAGCCTCCAGAGGGCATAAAAAAGACTCTTTCCCGAAAGAGAAAGAGTACAGTGATTTTCTTTATCTCCCGGAATTTCTTCCGCAGGAATTGGCACCGTATTATCGGTTGCCGGGTTTCATAGGGCCCGTCCCTCCGCCGCTCTGGATAAATGTATATACCGTCATAAGACAGTACGTAATGAAATTGTTGAAGTTATTTTACCATGATTGCAGAATTTGTCAAGGAAGAAAAAAGATTGGCTGATTTCTCTTGACTTTAAGAAAAAAAGCCGTATAATTACAAGTAATCTACATAGTATTGTCGATGAACGAAACGAGTACGTGTACAGCGACAGCTACAGCGAGCCGATGGCAGTGAGAGTTCGGCGCCGGTCCGTACAGGGAATGGATTCGGGAGATGCGGCCTGAACGGTGACCAAGTAGGGTTCGACGGTGTAGTTCCACCGCTATCAAAGAAACGTGTATCGCTCTTTTTGAGGGCCGTACATAGTGAGATGGGCTTTATAAGCCAATGTGGGTGGTACCGCGGAAGAATCAGACCTTTCGTCCCTTTAGAGGGATGAAAGGTCTTTTTATTGTTTAAGAGAGGATGAACAGGAATGCTGGAAATGAGAGATGTGACGTTCCACTACACAGACGGTACACCCGTATTGGAACATATGAACCTGACGGTTGGTACCGGTGAATTTATCGGCCTGGGCGGCCGCAACGGCTGCGGGAAGACGACGGTAACCCGCTTGCTCATGGGCCTTGAAAAACCCGTATCGGGAGATATTTTCCTCGATGGGAAAAGAATCAACGATGAAGAAGCGGCAGCCCGCAGTCCCTATATCGGATATGTATTCCAGCGGCCGGAACGGCAGATGTTCCGACCGACTGTGCGGCAGGAAGTAGCTTATGGACCGGAACAGCTGGGCCGCAGCCGTGAAGAGGTCGCATCGGCTGTTACAGAGGCGCTGCAGGCTACAGGGCTGGAACATCTGGCAGAAGCTTATCCACCCAATCTCAACCGGGGAGAAAAACAACGCGTTGCCATTGCGTCGGCCATTGCCATGCACACACAGTACCTTATCCTCGATGAACCGACGAGTGGCCAGGACAGTGCCGATAAAAAATCGCTCATGGCACTTTTATCCCGGCTTCATCGGGATGGACTTACCATTCTTATCATCAGCCACGATATGGATATATTTGCCGAATACTGTCAGCGGGTCATCGTTATCGGACATCATACGAAAGCCTTTGACGGGACACCACAGGATTTGTTTACGAAAAGAGAAGACTTGTATGAATTAGGATTGAACCGGCCTGATGCCGTGACGTTGTCACAGGCTGTAGCGGGACTTCCATATTGCAAGTCCGTTGATGAATTTACGGCAGCCATGCTGCAGCGTCTGGGAGGGAAATAAGATGAAACATTTTGTACCAGTAACAAAATTATTAGGCACTGTTGCTTTTTCGTTCTGGGCTCTCGTGCTGCACACGCCAGGCCCTCTGGCAGCCCTGGTCGTCATCGAACTAGTCCTTTTGGGCTTTACCGGCAATATAGCTCGCAACTTTAAGGCTGCCATGAGCCTGGCTGTCTTTGCTGTTTTCCTGGCAGTGGTACAACTTCTGGGAGGCGGTTCTCTCGAATCGGCTTACGTTACGGGACTTCGGATGCTGGCGATGACCATCGTATTTATCATCCTTCTCACGACAACGCGGCTGCAGGATTTGACAGCGGCGCTGGTCAAACAAATCCATATTCCATATGAATATGCGTTCATGTTTACAGCAGCACTGCGGTTTGTCCCCGATTTCATTGCCGAAAGCAAAACGGTTCAGGAGGCACAGGCCTGCCGGGGGCTTTCAACAAAAGGTAATGTCCTGAAAAAATGCATTCATTACATGGGTGTCATTCAGCCGTTGATGCTTAAATCCCTGGGGCGTTCAGAAACGATGGCGCTGAGCTTGGAATTACGGGGGTTTGGCAATAATGAACATAGCTTTATGGCAAATGTACGGCCAGCCGGCTGTGACTATGCCGTTATGGCTTTATTCGTGGGAGTGAGTGTACTTGTCGTGTATATGCGTATTTTTGGCATAGTCTGAGGGGGAACGGGAAATGAAACATATTGAAGATATCAGCACATTAGAATTTCATCACCGTCAGGGTGGACAATTCCGCTGGATTACCATTACGACGCTGATGCTGGCTATTGGTACTATCTTGCATCTCGTATCGCCAAGCGTTGGCGGTGTCACGCCAAACTGGACCATTGCAACGTACTGTGTGGCTATCTGCCTGACCAAACCGACCTATCGGCAGGCTCTGGGCATTGGCCTGGTAGCAGCACTGATCAACGTCCTTACCTCTAAATCAGGCTTTCCTTATGGCAATCTCATTAGTGAACCCATAGGAGCTCTGACTTGTGCTTTTCTGGTTAAAAATCTCGCTTTCCTGAAATTCCGCGGCCATTCGTGCCTGCCTGTCCTGACGGGCTTCGCGGCTACCTGTATGAGTGGCGGTGCTTTCGTCACGATTTTGAAATTTGCCTTAGGCCTGCCAAATAATGTTTATTTTACGGGCATGCTGCCGCTGGTTGTTATCGTCGGTGCACTCAATGCTGTAGTAACACCACTTATGTATTTTCCGGCTCTTCGCCTCTTCGTATCGCGGGGAATCCTCGATTCTCTGGAAGAACAGAGTGTCACTTCGGATCACAGCCAGTATGATTTGAAGCCGTCTGTCCCGGGACTTATTTCCATTGAACATCTGTCTTACACTTACAACAAACAGACGACGCCGGTCCTCGACGATGTGAGCCTGGCTGTGCATAAGGGAGATTTCCTTGTCATTACCGGCGAAAGCGGCAGTGGCAAGAGTTCCCTCTGTATGGCTATGACCGGTGCCATTCCTCATTACTTTGGCGGTGTCATGAAAGGCATGGTGTATGTGGACGGAAAGGCTACGACGCAGACAACCATTTCCCGTCTGGCCAGCCGTGTCGGTGCTATGCTTGACGATTATGACAGTCAGCTCGTGGCTATGACGGTGGAAGAAGAAATCGCCTTCAGCTTGGAAAATCAGGGTGTAGCACCGGATAAGATTGAAACGGCTATTACGGAGGTATTGGAAAAGGTTAAACTGACGCCGTACCGTACACGGCAGCTGACCAATTTATCCGGCGGACAGCGTCAGCGTCTGGTTATTGCCGGAGTGCTGGCGACCAATCCGGAAATCCTCGTATTCGATGAACCGACATCGGCTCTCGATCCGGAAGGAACCCATGATTTCTATGAACTGGTTCACGAATTGAATGTTCGTTACGGACATACTATCGTGGTTATTGAACATAATCTGGAAGCGGCCCTTCCTTATGCCAACCGGCTGGTGCTTCTCGACCATGGCCAGCTCCGGTCGGATGGAGATGTAGAAACGACACTCCGCTACATGTATGACCATGATATCTATGCGACAGCGGTACCGAAAGTGTTTGCCTGCCAGATGGATCTGGAAAAGGCGGGATATCAGTTTGATCAGCCATGGCTTTCTGTAGAAGCGGCAGTCCGGTCATTGCAGGATGCGGCACCGGCACTGGAACGGGCGGTGTAGCCATGCACCTTCTTTGTCTCGGTGACAGTCTGACTTATGGATACGATGTACCTCCCGAAAAGGGCTGGGTGAATCTCCTGTCGGATTCCCTGAAATGGGAAGTCGATAATCGCGGATTGTGCGGAGATACAACCTGGGGAATGCTGACACGGTTGCGCCGGCTTGCCTTGTCCGGGTACGACGCTTTTTTCCTCATGGGCGGATCTAATGATATACTGGAAGATATTCCGGTGCGGGAGATACAGGCTAATATAACGGCTATGATACGGCTTTTGCAAAAACAACATAAACCCGTTTATCTGGGCATTCCGCCCTGCACACGGCAGGAAAGCGCAGACTATGGCTGGCAGGCCCGGGAAGATGTAGATAGGCATAATGATATTTTATCAGATTACCGGATATGGCTTCTTCAACAGTGCCAGACAGAAGACCTCCATCCCATCGACTTCTATACAGTCCTGCAGAAATCACCGCATTACGCAGACGGTGTTCACCCTGATGAAACCGGCTATCGGCTTCTGGCAGATGCAGCCATATCGGCCATGAAGCTGGGATATTGAAACGTGTGGTATAACACCGATTATACCGACACACATATTGTTAAGAAAAATGAATCGCCAATGCAATGATTCCCTTTTGATTGCATTGGCGATTTTTTATAGTTCGATATTGCTGCATTCTTCTATCTTTATAGCTAAGGATAGTTTTTCATATGATTCTGGTTGCAAGAGATTGCATGATAAGAGGTGGCTAATCTGTTTCAGACGATACCGGATTGTATTTTTGTGCTGGCCTAGCTCGTCAGCCGTTTTGTCGATATTGCCACCACATCGTACGAATGATATAGCCGTTGTCATCAGGGCGGTATGATTTTCTGAGTCATAATCGCGGATAGGGTTTAAAATAGAAGAAGTAAAGTGCTGCATAGCGGGTTCGTGACAATAGGGAAGCAGAATGCTATGGATGCCTAACGTATCATACATTTGATAAGGGTGTGACAAATCTGTGTGGAAATAACTGCTGTAGATAGCTTCTTCTATACAGAGTTTTATTTTTCGTTCCCGGTAGTGGATAGAACTAACACCCATATGATACGAAACAGCCAGTGAGCCAACTGGTGTATCCAGAATTTGCTGGGCTAATTCGTCTGGCCGGGCATTTTTAAAGTTATGGGAAGAATAAATGTATAAAAGTCCGTTTTTGTATCGTAAAAGGGTATTATACGAGGTCAACAATCCTGCGTATTTGGCCGCAGATTCCATCTTCATATAGTCATTGGTAGTTAGTGGTGTATCAGAGCGGAAATACATGCAAAAGATATCAGGCTGCAAACAGGGGTTAATTTCCAGTTGTAGTTCTTTTTGTTGTTTGTCATGTTCGGGTAAAGTAATAATACGGGAAATAATGTGCTCAAATTTGTCGAAATCATAAAGAGACTGCAGCCGTTTGTAAATATTGATAATTATTTTTTCAAAATATTGTTCGGAGTTTTTTATAAGAATAATGGGAAAACCAGCCGAGTCGGCGAATCGTAATACATGGGGAGATAAAGGCAGACTATACACATTTTTTATAACAAGACCGCTACAATTGCGGTGATGCAAAAGTCGTATAGCATCAATTAGACAGCCGGGATCTTCTTTAGCATATTGCAGACTGGATAAGATAAGCTGGTTGGGGATGAAACTTAATTTCGTGTATTTATTTTTTAATGTCCGGTCATATTCATAATCCAAAATTCCGCATGAGGTTATTTGATTGGAAATACCTGTGGCACCAGCAATGAGTGTAAAACCAGAGAACTCAGGATAATGCAGAATCTCAGCGATTGTTAATTTCAATAAAACCACCTCGTATATTTTGTATAAATAAATAAGATATATTTAGTATATCTGCATAAAAAAGAATCTGCAATATGAAAATGTGAAGAAATATACTCTAAAAATTATATAAAAAAATAAAAGTATAAGAAAAAATTAGAAAATAATACAATAATCATATGTTGAATGCATTATTTATTTTATATAAAATTTATTTAGAAAACGATAGTAAATAAAAGTGCTGAAGGGAGGAGTAATATGGTTGTTTTAAGCAAAAGAGCCCAAAACCTTCATCAAGGGGCTATCCGGGCCATGTTCGATAAAGCAGCAACTATGGATCGTGTTATCAGTATGGGCATTGGAGAGCCGGATATGGCAACACCTATGCCCATCTGCGAAGTTGCAGCTATGGCACTGCGGAATGGTCAGACACACTATACGCCGAATGCAGGGACATTAGAATGCCGGCGGGCTGTTTCTGAATGGGGCAGTATAAAAGAACTTCATTATGATCCTCAAACGGAGATTATTATCACGCCTGGAGGAATGGGAGCATTATCTTTGCTCTTGTCCGTTATTGTGGAAGATGGTGTTGAAATACTGATTCAGGATCCTCAATGGTTGAATTATGCCAGTCAGGTTCAATTTTTTGGAGGCATTCCAGTTTCTGTTTCTACGTGTGCAGAACGAGGGTTCGTCATTCAGGCGGAAGATATAGAGCACAAAATTACGGAAAAAACCAAAGCTCTTATGCTGAATTCACCTAATAATCCGACGGGAGCTGTCATTCCAGAAGAAGAACTTGGAAAAATTGCAGAAGTGGCTATCCGCCACGATCTTCTCGTAATTTCCGATGAAGTATATGATACGCTGTATTATAAGGATAAACCCGTTTCTATCAGTACTTTACCTGGAATGAAAGAAAGGACCGTTGTCATCAATAGCCTATCTAAAGCATTTGCAATGACTGGATGGCGGATTGGTTTTGCTGCCGGACCTGCGGAAATCATTAGCAAAATGGTACCTGCCCAGGAAAATATCAGTGCTTGTGCCAATGCGCCAGCCCAGGCAGCAGCGGTGTATGCTTTACATCATCCTGAATTATCGGAAACATTGTGCACGATATTCAGGCAAAGGCGTAAGATTATCACGGACGGTCTGAATGCGATACCGGGGATTTCCTATGATGAACCTGCTGGAGCCTTTTATGTATTTCCCAATATCCAATCTTTCGGAATGACGAGTTCTGAATTCTGCAATCGCCTGCTGGAAGAAGAACATGTAGTCTGTATTCCTGGCAGTGCATTTGGACAGGCGGGGGAAGGGTACATGCGCATGGCCTATACGTGCAGTGAGGATGAGTTAGTGGAAGGATTGCAACGGATAAAACGCTTTTGTGAAACCATAAGGGGGAATCAGATATGAGTAGTGCATTCAGGTACATGAATCAACATTTTGCACTGTGTTTGTTTGGAGCGGTCATTGTTGGTATTGTTCTTTCTTTTGTCATGGGAGAGCAGGTCGTATTGTTGAAGCCTCTGGGTACTATTTTTACCAGACTTCTGGTTATGATCGTACCTGTATTGGTATTTTTTTCTATTGCGTCTTCCTTTGCGAACATCGGCGATGCTACCCGGATGAAACGGTGGGCTGGAAAAATTATTGGATGGTTTGTTCTTTCGATGCTGATAGCCACGTTTTTAGGCATTGCTATGGGGCTTATTTTTAAACCAGGTCTGGGCATTGAATTGCATTCTGCTGATTTTAAAGTGACAGAAATTACAGTTGATATGTTTATTAACTGGCTTCCTAAGAATTTTGTTGGCTGCATTGCAGAAGGAAATACTATCCAGATTGTGTTCTTATCCATTTTTGTAGGAATAGCTGTGGTCATGATGCCTGAAGGAAAATCTAAGACATTCCTGACTAATATTCTTTCGTCAAGTCAGGATTTGATCTTGCAGATTGTAAAAGGAATCATGTATTATGCGCCTATTGGGGTGGCGGCTTTAATGGCTACGTCTATAGGAGAATTAAAAGGTTCGTTTGTTTCTCAGATGGGTAGTTTTCTGGCGGCTTACAGCATTGCCTTTGTTCTGCAGGTAGCTATCGTATATTTCCTGCTTTTGTATGTTATTGGCAAAATTAATCCATTCCGCTTTACCAGAAAAATGTTTCCTGCGCTGATTACCGCTTTTACAACGACCAGTTCGGCGGCTACTCTGCCTGTAAACCTCCGTTGTGTCAAAGAAATGGGAGTCGATAAGGAAATGACAGACTTTGGCCTTCCCCTGGGAGTTACATTTAATATGGATTCAATGGGGATTGAAATCCCTCTATATATCATGTTAGGGATGTATGCTGTAGGAACTGCACCTACTATTGGGCAGCTTTTCCTTTTTGTTATCATGGGGATAGCCTTTTCGATAGGTTGTGCCGGTGTTCCAGGTGGTGGACTGGCCATTGCCGTCATTCTGGTTAATGCGTTCGGATTGCCGACAGAAGTTGTTGCCTGGATTGCAGCAGTATTCTTCTATCTGGACATTACAGGAACGCCTATGAATATATGGGGAGATGCAGTTTGCACGGCTATTGTAGCAAGCAAAGAGGGGAAAATTGATTGGGATAAAATGAATTCTTAAGTTTTGATTGTAAAGAGCCGGTACATGCCTGTGCCGGCTCTTTTGAAAATCAGATATGATAGAAATGCGTTTCTTTCATGGACAAGTCTGGTTGTACCATGCTACAATGCAAGTAGTGGTATGGTGCAGAAAGGGTGATGATATGTATATTGCAACGATTGATGGAGGGACGAGTAATACCCGCGTTTTTGTCTGGCATGATGGCATCATTGCCGGACAGGCAAAGGCGCCAGTTGGTGTGCGTAATACGGCTATGGATGGGACAAATCAGAGATTGCAGGAAGCTGTCCGGGATACTTTGGCTGAGGCGGCCCGCATGGCGGGTGTTGCAACTGGTGATATATCGATCGTATTGGCAGCGGGAATGCTGACGAGTAATGTGGGACTGTGCGATATTCCTCATGTGACAGCGCCAGTCAGTCTCGAAGGGCTGGCTCAGGCCATGGTAGTCAAAGAATTGCCTGCTATATGCCAGCAGCCACTATGGTTTGTCCCCGGTGTACGGAACTGTGATCCGGCAACGCTCACTCCGGATCAGAGTATCGATATGGATATGATGCGTGGCGAAGAAGTAGAAGCGGCCGGTCTATTGGCACAAGCGGCTCCTGAGGGAAAAGCCGTATTCGTCCTGCCGGGCTCACATAATAAATATGTTATGATTGATGAACAGCAGCGTATACAGGGATGCCTGACAACGTTATATGGCGAACTGCTTCATTCCCTGACATTTGATACCATACTGGCCGATACACTGAACCGGTCATTTGCATCAGAATTTCTGGCAGGACCATTCCGGAAGGGCGTCAGTGATTATTATCAGATGGGACTTTTACATGGTGCTTTTATGACGCGGATCCTTGGGATGTTCTGTCATTATACGGCACAGGAAGCGCAGAATTATCTCCTTGGACTGCTCATGGCGGATGATATGACGGCACTGAAGAGAAGCCGGATTTTTGCCGGATTGGAAAAAGCCATCTTTGTCGTAGCCGGTAATACGGTCATGCAAAAAGCCTACGAGGCAATCCTGAAAAAAGATGGTTATCAGGTCGTGCTGGCCGCAGAAGAACAGCAACAGGCCTTATCTGGCCGGGGCGCCCTTTATCTGGCAGGTTTGCGCGGACTGCTTTAAGGGAAAGGAGAATGGACATGAGTTTATTGCAAGACATGCTGGATGCTAAAATTATTTCTATTATCCGCGGCGTTGCCAGTCAGGATATTGTGCCAGCTGTAGAAGCTCTGCAGCACGGGGGCGTGCGCTTTGTCGAAGTGACCTACCGGCCTGGTGATGAAGAAGCCTGCAAGGATACGCTGCGGAGTATTGCTATCCTGCAAAAACAGTTTGGCGGCCGGATGCATATTGGTGCCGGTACCGTCCTTTCTGTAGAGCAGGTAGAAGATGCGGCACAGGCCGGAGCCGAATTCATCATTTCACCGAATACGAATACGGATGTCATCCGGTATACTAAGCAGAAAGGCCTGATTTCACTGCCTGGAGCTTATACGCCGACAGAAGCCGAAACGGCCTGGGAAGCCGGGGCCGATATTGTCAAAATTTTCCCGGCCGGTAATCTGGGACCTTCGTATTTCAAAGCCGTCAAAGCGTCTTTATCCCAATTGCGCTTATCGGCTGTTGGCGGCGTATCGGAACATAATATTGGAGATTTTCTGGCGGCTGGCGTAGATTCCTTTGGTATTGGCAGCAATCTGGTCAGTGCTGACCGGGTGCGCCGCAGAGATTTTGACGAAATTGAGAAAGCTGCCGCCTTTTATACAAATGCTGTACGATAAGGAGGAAATAGACATGAGTTATATGGATATGTTTTCCCTGAAAGGAAAAGTCGCTCTCGTTACTGGCGGGTCATATGGCATAGGGTTTGCCATTGCCAGAGCCTATGCCCGGGCTGGAGCCCGCATCGCCTTTAATTGCCGCAGCCAGGAACATCTGGACATGGCCATGACTGCCTATGAAAAAGAAGGAATTGAGGCCCAGGGGTATATTTGTGACGTGACAGATACAGAGAAAGTCCGGGATATGGTAGCAGATATTGACGCCAGCCTGGGGACCATTGATATCCTCGTCAATAATGCCGGCATCATCAAGCGGATTCCTATGTGTGATATGGATGAAGCGGATTTCCGTCAGGTCATCGATATCGACCTCGTCGCACCGTTCATCGTATCCAAAGCGGTTATCCCCGGCATGATTGCCAAAGGTGAAGGAAAAATCATCAATATCTGCTCTATGATGAGCGAACTGGGCCGGGAAACGGTATCGGCTTATGCGGCTGCCAAAGGCGGTCTCAAGATGCTGACCCGTAATATCTGTTCGGAATTTGGCGGAGCCAATATCCAGTGCAACGGCATTGGCCCGGGATATATTGCAACGCCCCAGACTGCCCCACTCCGGCAGCGGCAGTCTGATGGTTCCCGTCACCCTTTTGATGCCTTCATTGTTTCCAAGACGCCGGCAGGCCGGTGGGGGACTACGGAAGATTTGGAAGGACCGGCTATTTTCCTGGCCTCGCATGCTTCCGACTTTGTAAATGGGCATATTCTTTATGTTGATGGGGGAATCCTTGCCTATATTGGCAAACAGCCATAAGGTGTGGCTGCATAGAAAAACGAGGATGTGACAAAATGATTTTGACAGAGCATTTTGTTACATCCCCGGTATATAAAGGCTAAGAGAGTGAGACACGTTTAAAATGAAGTGTTTCACTCTTTTTTTGTCTGGAAGCTTTCCCGTTCTACAAGGATAGCACTGAATTCTGTGCGGACAGGGACAGGCTGATCCTGTCCGGAGAGAAGCTGGGTCATGGACTGGACGGCGCTGGCACACAGGCTGTCCAGCCTGTTGTCGATACTGCTCAGGGTAGGAGTGGCGCAGGTGGCAAGGATGGAATTGTTCCAGCCGATGACTGGTACATACCGGCCGTTTTCCAGGGCAGCTCTTTGTGCTCCGACGGCAAGAATGTCTTCTGATGTGACAATCGCATCGAAAGGAACATTGCGGGAGACAAGGTTTTCAATCGCTTTTTCAGCACCTTCCAGGTTGAGAGAAACTTGCTGGATGAGTGCCGGATTTTCTTTTATGCCCAGTTCTTTCAATCCCTGACGCAGGCCCTGCAGTTTATGACGGCCGCTGTAGGTGCGGACATCGTACAGATAGGCGATGTGCCGGCAGTGTTGTCTGGCAAGCGTGTGGACAAGACGCCGCATGCCTTCTGCTTCGTTACAAACGATGCTATAAATGCCAGGCTGGTGGTAATCGCAGTTGATGGTGAGAACCGGAATTTTGCCGGCAGCTGCAGTAAGGGCTGCAATATCAGGCTCTGAAGAAAAGACGGTGCCTACTGTAATCAGGCCGTCGACATGCTTATTGACCAGACCGGTGATATATGGGCTGTTATGACCTGTATTGGGGCCTGTGCAGGAGAGCATGATATCGAAGTGGTGCTGCCTCATTCCGTCTTCGATGAGGGATACGGCACGGGCAAAAAAAGCATCGGTCAGACTGGTACAGAGAACACCGACGATTTTCATAGAGTCCAGACCCAGACCACGGGCAAACGGATTAGGTGTATAACCCATGTCCTTTATGGCATCCAGCACGATGCGGCGCGTTTTTTCGCTGACCCGGCTGTTGCCATTAAGGACCCGCGACACGGTGGCAATAGATACATGACATTTTTTTGCTATATCATAGATGGTTACGTTCATATCCGACATAGGAGAACCTCTCTATCATCATGAAAAATCCTATATTTACATTGAGTATAGCATAAAATGAGAAAGAGAGTAAATACATATCGTGAAAGTGGTTACACAAAAAATACAGAAGCATTGCATTATACTAACTAGATGGAAAATGCGTGCATGTATCATAAGAAATAAGCTTTGCTACCGGATTTTTCAGGATATAATTGGTGAAAAAGTGATGTTTTGATGAGTTTAAGTTAATAAAAAACATAAATTATATCTATTTCGCATGAACATTGACAGACCGGTGGAGGCATGTTACATTTCTCTATGTAATAAATTATTGTAAGCGCTTACACAAAAATAGAGAGGGTGTGGCACGACGATGACAGAATTTATGACGGAAGATTTCCTGCTCCATTCCCGTACGGCGCGGCAGCTCTATCATGGATATGCCGAAACGGAACCTATTGTAGATTATCATTGTCATATTTCTCCCCGGGATATCGCTGAAAATCACCGCTTTTCCAGTATTACCGAAGCCTGGCTGGGTGGTGATCATTACAAATGGCGGCTCATGAGGGCCTGCGGGATACCTGAGCGGGATGTGACCGGTGAGGAAAGTGATTTAGAAAAATTCACAGCTTATGCGAAAGCGCTTTCTCGTGCGCCGGGCAATCCACTGTATCATTGGAGTCACCTGGAATTACGGCGCTATTTTGGCTGCCGGCAGGTATTATCAGAGCAGACGGCTCCGGATATCTTCCATCATTGTCAGGAAATACTGGAATGTGATGATAGTCTGCGCGTGCAGGGGCTTCTCCAAAAATCCCGGGTACGGGTCCTGTGCACGACAGACGATCCGGCTGATGATCTTCATTGGCATCAGGTGCTTCACGATAGCCAGTTCCATTCTGCCCGGGTCGTACCGGCGATGCGCCCTGACAGGCTGATGCACATTGAAGTAGATGATTTTTCTTCTTATGTGGAACAGCTGGGGGAATCGGCAGATATGACGATTCATACGTTTGCCGATATGTGCGATGCATTGAAGCGGCGGATGGATGTATTTGCTGAAATGGGCTGCCGGGCAGCCGACCACGCTCTGGATGAAGTCGTCTATCAGCCTGTGCCGGCGGCTTCGCTGGAACGTATTTTCCAAAAAGGACTGAGTCATAAAACTATCTCTTCAGATGAACGGGAACAGTATCTTACAGGCCTTCTCCTATTCCTGGCTGGTGAATACCGGCACCGGGGATGGGTCATGGAACTCCATATGGGGGCTCTTCGCAATGTCTATACCGATATGTACCGGCGTTTCGGGGCTGATACCGGGTACGATGCGATTGGCCGGTGCTGCAATATTGAAAAATTAGCCCGCTTCCTGGATCACCTGGAACGGGAAGGCAGTTTGCCGAAGACTATTTTATTTTCAGCGTCACCGTATGATTTGATGGCTCTTACGGTTCTGGGAGCATCTTTTCCCAAAGAAGGGATTGCGTCCCGTATCCAGCCGGGCGTTCCCTGGTGGTTCAACGATACGAAACAGGGGCTCCTCGACTATCTGACGATTGTATCGGAAGAAACCGTATTAGGTAATATGGTGGGGATGCTGACCGATTCCCGGTCGTTCTTATCGTATCCGCGTCATGAGTATTTCCGGCGTATTCTTTGTGACTGGCTGGGGAATCTAGTGGAATGCGGGGAATTTCCTGATGACGAAGCACAGCTGGCGTCGCTCATCCACCGGCTCTGTTATGGAAATGCCATATCGTTTTTCCAGTTTCCCTGTCAGTAAGGGGTTGCTTTTGCCTGTTATACTTTTACTATTTTAGTTTTAGTATTTATTTATCATTATTATTATGCAGACGGACAAGAAAAATGACAGGCTTGTCCAAAGGAGGTTATTATGGAACACTGGTTACCTGTGCTATGGGTAGTCGTAGCCATTGCCATGCTGTTGTTCCTGACCGTAAAGGTCAAGCTGCACAGCATGATTACGTTGCTCTTAATGGCTATTTTTGTTGCGTTTATGGAAGGGATGGATGCCGGTACACTGGTCAAGACGATTAGTAAAGGGGCTGGCAGTACGCTTGGCGGCGTCGGCCTTATCGTCGTCCTGGGGGCAGCTCTGGGCCAGCTCATGACCGACTGCGGGGCGTCCAAAAAAATTGCCGATACCATCGTCAAGCATTGTGGTGTCCGCACGTTGAAATGGGGCGTCCTTATCGTTGGTGTCATCTTTGGTATTTCCATGTTCTTTGAAGTGGCTTTTATGGTCGTAGTGCCGCTGGTCGTCAGTATTGCCAAGGAAGCCAAGGTTCCATATATGTTCCTGATTATTCCGGTTCTGGCAGCAGTTGCCCAGGCACACAGCATTTTCCCACCTCAACCGGGCCCGGTTGCCCTGGTGGACGCCTTTGGTGCTGACAGCGGCATGGTCTATCTTCTGGGACTGGTCGTCGTTATTCCGTCTATTATCTGTGCTGGTATTGTTTTACCAAAATTCCTCAAGGGAATCGACACCTATGCAGAACCTAAACTGGGGAATCTCAGCGAAGTGGCTGTCGGCCAATACAAGCTGCCACCGTTTCTGGTCTGCCTGATTATTCCCCTCCTGCCAGCTATTTTTATGATTGGCAATACGATCGTCGAAGCTACGGCTGGCAAGGGAACGGCCCTTGCTACGGCTTTTGGCTTCTTTGGCAGCCCGAATGTCAGCCTGCTTACGGCAGTTTTGGTCGCTATTTATGTATTCGGTATCCGTGCAGGCCGCACGGTAGATGAAACGTCTACGTCTATTACTAATGCAATCAAAGGTATTTCTACGGTGGTCCTCATCATTGGTGCCGGCGGCGTATTCAAACAGGTCATTGTCGATGCCGGTGTTGGACAGCATATTGCTGCCGCTGTTACAGGACTTTCTATTTCCCCGCTTATCCTGGCCTGGATCATTACGGTCATTATCCGCTGGGCTACAGGGCAGGGCGCCGTTTCAGCCATTACTGCAGCCGGCATTGTAGCTCCACTGATCCCCGTATTCCATGTGGATCCGACGCTGCTCATGCTGGCTACGGCTGCGGGCAGCAATACCATTACGATGCCGAATGATGCAGCGTTCTGGATGATGAAAGAAACGTTCAATCTTTCTATGGGACAGACATTCAAGACCTGGGGGCTCCTGGAACTTACCAACTCCGTCGTTGGTCTGGCAATTGTCCTCGTATTATCACTGGTCATTTGATGCAAAACACAAATCCGGATGCTGCCTGCCGGCGGTATCCGGGTTTTTCTCTTATCGGGAAGGAAAGGTGAAGATGATGAAATCTATTGAATCCTGTTTTACCCATAGCCGGCATCCGGTCCGGGTCCTGCAATTCGGGGAAGGACGGTTTATGCGGGCGTTTGTCGATTATGCCATTGATGTAGCTAATGAAGAACAGGGCTTTGATGGCAATGTGGTAATTGTGACGCCGCGGGCTGCCAGACGGCCGGAATCGTTTGCCCGGCAGCAGAATCTCTATACCGTACGCCTCCAGGGAATGCAGAATGGCCGGAAAGTCGTATCCGACCGGGTCATCACCTGCATTGACGATGTCCTGTCCCCTATTGCTGATTATGATGCCTATATGGCGTTGGCCAGACTCGATACGCTTGCATATATAACGTCCAATACGACCGATGGGGGTATCGTTTTTTCTCCCGGAGATAAGCTGGAAGACCGGCCGCCCCGGACGTATCCGGCCAAGCTGACTCAGTTCCTTTATGCGCGTTATCGCTATTTTAATGGGGCAGAAGATAAGGGACTGGTCATTCTGCCGGTCGAACTAATTGATCATAATGGCCGGACCTTGCGTGCCTGTGTCAATCAGTATGCTGCACTCTGGAATCTGCCGTCTGCATTTTCGCAATGGCTAGACAAGGCCTGCCAGTTTACGGATACTCTCGTAGACCGTATTGTCACAGGATATCCTGACGAACAAACAGCACAGGCGGTTCAAAAAGAACTGGGCTACACGGATGAACTCCTGGATATAGCTGAACCTTTTGCGCTCTGGGCTATTGAAAGTCCGGGACTGGAAAGACGGCTGCCCTTTACTTCGACCTATTTTCAGGCAGTTTTCACGACGGATATTACGGTGTATAAGGAACGGAAAGTGCGAATCCTGAACGGAGCACATACGTCGATGGTCCTTGGCGCCTATCTGGCTGGTCTGGATTATGTAGGCCAGTGTATGGCAGACGAAGATATCCGCCTATCGCTGGAACAGACGGTCTATAACGAAATCCTTCCGACGGTTCCTATGAATCAGAATGATGTGCGGTCGTTTGCCAATGCTGTATTTGAACGGTTTGAAAATCCCTTTGTCCACCATGAACTTCTGGCGATTTCCCTTAATTCGACGGCAAAATGGAGAGCCCGCATTCTTCCATCTTTGAAAGACAGTCTGCGTGCTACGGGACAACTGCCGCAGTGGCTGACCTATTCTATGGCAGCTCTTCTGGCTTTTTACCGTTCGCAGGACAAAGGAAATGATTGTCTCATAGGACACCGCGGTGAAAACACGTATCCTATCCGTGACGATGCGGACCGGCTGGCATTTATCGCTTCTCATGCGGCACTTCCTGATGTAGCGTATGTTGCGGCAGTCCTGAAGCAGACGGACTGGTGGGGCGAAGATTTGACAGAGATTCCCGGCTTTTCTCAGGCTGTGACCGATCATCTGAGCCGTATAGATACGATTGGCGTCCGTGCTCATATCCGGGAAATGCTGAAAAAATAATTTTTCTTCCTAACAAAAATATAACATAAATTCTAGTGTGTTAGAAAAATATTGGTTTTTGATGGCGGCAGGAGAATTGATGTTTCCCTGTCGCCATGGTAGTATAAATAGAGAAATTTATAGTAAAAATAAATAGTATATCCGTTATGAAGGAGGCTGTTAGGATGGGTAAAGTCCTGACCATCGGGGAAGCGATGGGGCTTCTCGTTGCAGAAAGTGAAGGTCCGCTGGACCAGGTGAAACATTTTGAACGCCATGTCTGCGGCGCGGAATTAAATTATATTGTCGGCATGGCACGCCTGGGGTTTGATGCCTATTATGTATCCCGTGTGGGAAACGATCCTTTTGGGACATGTATCTGCAATTTCCTCCGGGAAAATCATATTCATGATACGTACGTACAGGTCGATGATGCGTATATGACGGGGTTCCAGATGAAGGAGAAAGTATCCTGTGGTGATCCGAAAGTTGCCAATATCCGGCGTAATACGGCATTCACTCATTTGACTGCAGCGGATTTTGCCGGTATCGACTGGCAGGGCGTGCAGCTTCTGCACGTGACCGGAATTCCTCTGGCATTGTCCGATAATTGTCGTCAAGCCATCGCTTTTCTCATGGAAGAAGCTCATCAAAATGGCGTGCCCGTATCCTTTGATACGAATCTCCGGCCCATGCTCTGGCCGGATGAACAGACGATGTGTGATACGGTATGCAAGTTTTCGCTCAAAGCCGATATCGTACTGCCCGGCCTGAGTGAAGCACTGCGGATTACAGGACTTGCTGATGAAAAGTCTATCGGCCAGTTCTATCTTGATCATGGTGTAAAAACTGTTGCCATTAAACTTGGCGGCAGTGACGGTGTCTATGTCTGCACGGCAGAAGAAACACATTATGTGCCCAGCTATCACGTCGATCATATTGTCGATACCGTTGGGGCTGGTGATGGATTTGCCGCAGGATTTACAAGCGGCCTGCTGGACGGGTTGTCTTTGTATGATGCGGCACGGCGTGGTGCGGCCATCGGTGCTCTGCAAATTCAGGTAGCCGGTGATAATGAAGGCCTTCCTACGCGCAGCCAGTTGCAGGAATTTCAGGAACGTGCGAAATAAGGAGGAAATAATATGATTAGTGAAAACATGAAAATGATGTTTGATATTGGACTTGTTCCACTCGTCGTCATTGACGATGCGGCAGATGCCGTTTCGTTTGGACAGGCCCTGGTCGATGGCGGAGTGCCCGTGGCTGAAGTTACATTCCGCACTGATGCCTGCCTTGATGCAATCCGGGCTATGCGCCAGCATGTGCCGGGACTCCTCGTCGGTGCCGGTACGGTGCACAACGTTGCCCAGGCCGATGCCGCTGTCAAAGCTGGTGCAGAGTTTATCGTTACACCGGCCTTTAATCCGGCTGTTACCCAGTGGTGTATCGACAATCACGTAGATATCGTTCCGGGTACGGTCAGCCCAGCCGATATCGAAGCGGCAAATGGCATGGGAATTGAAGTTTGCAAGTTCTTCCCGGCTGCTGCATATGGTGGCGTGAAGACGCTGAAGGCGCTGGCCGGTCCATTTCGTGATATGAAGTTCCTGCCTACGGGGGGAGTCAATCTCGAAAATATGACCGAATATCTTGACCTTTCCAATGTTGCCGCCGTCGGTGGCAGTTTCATGACACCGTCTGATATGGTCCGGAACAAAGACTGGGCTGGCATTACGGCGACCTGCCGTCAGGCTGTACATAATCTGCTGGGTTTTGAAATTTGTCATACAGGCATCCATTGTAAGACACAGGCGGAGGCAGAAGACGTAACGGATCGTCTGTGCGCACTCCTGGACCAGGAAAAAATCACTATTCCCGGGGTGTCTTATTTTGTCGGTACGGTTGTCGAAGTATGCTATCAGACTCTTCCTGGGGAAAAAGGGCATATCGGGATTGACACGCGCGATATGGAACGGGCTATGGCATATTACAAACACCGTGGCGTAGAATATGCTGATAATGGTCTGTTTTATGATGACCAGGGACGGGTCCGCCTGGCATATTTCAAGGAATTGTATCATGGTTTTTCCGTTCATCTTCGCCGGAAGCCCGTGGCAAAATAATTGATTGTCTGTCAACAGAGAATAAAGAAGGCTGCTGCATAAAACGAATCTTTGTGCGGCGCCTTCTTTTTCTATTGGAATGGGTTTGACGGACCGGGCCGGGTAGGCTATAATGAATAATTAGAACACAATCCTATGAAGATAAGGAGCCGATTTCATGAATATTATTGACGAACTGACCTGGCGTGGAGCCATCAATCAGATGACAGAAGAAGAAAATCTCCGCAAATTGACTGATGAAAAGAAAATCTCTCTGTATTGCGGCGTCGATCCTACGGGCGATAGTCTCCATATAGGACATCTTATTCCTTTTATGATGCTGAAACGGTTTGCCCTTCAGGGGCATCATCCTTATATCGTCATCGGCGGCGGTACCGGTGCTATCGGTGATCCCAGCGGCCGTAAGACGGAACGCAAACTGCAGACCATGGAAAAAATCCATGACAATGCGGAAAAGTTGAAAGCACAGTTTACTCATCTTTTTGGCGATGATGAAAATATTACGTTCGTCAATAATTTCGATTGGCTTTCCCAGATCAGCCTCCTTGATTTCCTGCGTGATTATGGTAAGTTATTCCCTATTAATGTCATGCTTGCCAAGGAAGTCGTAGCCAGCCGTCTGGAAGCGGGCATCTCGTTTACGGAATTTACCTATCAGATTCTTCAGGCTGTCGATTATGAACACCTGTACAGCAAATATGACGTGCAGCTCCAGGTCGGCGGTGCTGACCAGTGGGGCAATATCACCGGCGGCATTGATATGATCCGCAAGATGCATGGCGGCAATACGCCGGTATATGCGCTGACGATTCCTCTCATGCTCAAATCGGATGGAACAAAATTTGGCAAGACCGCCGGTGGAGCTATCTGGCTGGATCCGGAAAAGACATCTCCCTTTGAATTCTATCAGTTCTGGCTCAATCAGGACGATGCCGATGTCGTTAAGTATCTCAAATACTTTACATTCCTCAGCAAGGAAGAAATCGATGCCTTGGCGGAAGCTGTTGAAAAGGAACCGGAAAAACGCCTGGCCCAGCGCCGTCTGGCAGAAGAAGTCACCCGGTTCGTACATAGTGAACAGGCTCTCAAAGAAGCACAGAACATCACAGAAGCCTTGTATCACGGCAGCATTGCTGACCTTACAGAACATGAACTGGAACAGGCCTTTGGTAAAATGCCGACCGTCGATGTGACGGATGAAGAAAAAGATGTGGTTAACTGGCTGGTCGATTCTACTATTTATTCGTCCAAACGGCAGGCCCGTGAAGATATCACTAATGGTGCTGTAACAATCAACGGTATCAAAGTGACCAGCCTTGACGAAATCGTACGGCCACATAAGAATTCCAATGGTAAATATGTCGTCGTCCGTAAAGGCAAGAAAAAATATACACTGGCTAAAATCAGTAAATAAATAAAATTATATATTGACGGAAGCGACTCCATGTGCTATAATAACTCATTGCAAAATGTTCAATTTGCGAGTATGCTATTTGTGAGATACATGGAGGAACTGCTTCCGGTTAACAAAAATTAAGCAAGGTTCAATCTATTCTTGATATGGAGCCTTGCTTTTTTGTCGCTTTTCGCAAGTTTCACACACATTCATTGGTGATTTAGTTTTTATAAGGGGTGAAGTAACAGCATGTTCAAACCTGTACAAGTTGGGAAAAGGACCCGCTATACGTATGCGAAAATCAACGAAGTCTTGAAGATGCCGCATTTGCTGGATTTACAGATTAAATCCTACGAATGGTTTTTAGAAAAGGGGCTCAAAGACATATTCAGGGATATTTCGCCGATTGAAGACGCTGCGGGGAATTTATCCTTATCTTTTGAAGATTTTAAATTAGGGGAACCGAAGTACGATATCCGTGAATGCAAGGAACGGGATACGACCTATGCCGCACCGCTCCGCGTCCAGATCCGTCTCGTCAACCATGTGACCGGCGAAATCAAAGACCAGGAAGTATTCATGGGAGACTTCCCGCTGATTACTGATACAGGTACGTTTATTATTAACGGTGCAGAACGTGTTATAGTCAGCCAGCTCGTCCGCTCACCAGGTGTGTATTATGGCCGTGAAATCGACCCCATGGGTATCCGTCTGTACAATTCGACGGTTATCCCGAACCGCGGTGCCTGGATTGAACTGGAAACGGACGCCAATGATATCGTCTATGCCCGTATCGACCGCAACCGGAAAATCCCTGTGACGGTACTTATCCGTGCCCTTGGCTGGTCTACCAATGCGGATATTCTCGACCTTTTCTATGATGATAAGCGCCTCAAAGCCACTTTTGAAAAGGATACGACCGAATCACAGGATGAAGCCCTTGTAGAAATTTATAAAAAACTGCGTCCTGGTGAACCACCTACGGTAGAAAGCGCCCGCAATCTTTTTGAAGGACTCTTCTTTGATTCCCGCCGCTATGATATGGCCCGCGTAGGCCGCTATAAGGCTGGCAAGAAACTGGGATGGCAGCGCCGCCTGTTCGGACTGACTCTGCATGAACCGATTGTCAATCCGGAAACAGGGGAAGTCGTCATACCGGCAAAAACGGAAATTGGCGACGCTGAAGTACAGAAAATCAAGGAAAGCGGTGTATTTTCCGGAGACGGACTGGCCATCGCTTTTGTTGAAAAAGCGGATGGTTCTGTCTACAAGATTATCTGCAATAACAGCAACTTGCCATATGAACACCGCACGATTACGAAGGAAGACATTATTGCCAACATCGATTATCTCCTCAATCTGATGGATGGCTTTGGCAACGTCGATGATATTGACCATCTGGGCAACCGTCGCCTGCGCTGCGTCGGAGAATTACTGCAGAATCAGTTCCGCATCGGCCTGACCCGTATGGAACGGGTTGTCCGTGAACGTATGACTATCCAGGATTCGGAACAGATCACGCCGCAGGTATTAATCAATATCCGGCCTGTCGTAGCTGCTATTAAAGAATTCTTTGGTTCCAGCCAGTTATCCCAGTTCATGGACCAGACCAATCCTCTGGCCGAACTGACACATAAACGCCGTCTTAGTGCCCTTGGCCCCGGTGGTTTATCCCGTGAACGCGCCGGGTTTGAAGTCCGCGACGTTCATCATTCCCATTACGGCCGTATGTGTCCGGTAGAAACGCCTGAAGGTCCGAATATCGGTCTGATTTCTTCTCTGGCCTGCTTTGGCAAGGTCAATGAATTCGGCTTTATCGAAGCACCGTACCGCCGCGTGGATAAGGAAACCCACGTCGTTACCAACGATGTACACTACATCACGGCTGATGAAGAAGAACAATATATCATTGCCCAGGCTAACGAACCGCTGACAGAAGACGGTCATTTCGTACACGAACGTGTCGCCTGCCGTCATGGGGAAGATACCCGTGAATTCCGTGCTGAACGGGTCGATTTCATGGACGTATCACCTAAGGAAGTCGTATCTGTCGGTACCTCTATGATTCCATTCCTGGAAAACGACGATGCCAACCGTGCCCTCATGGGTGCTAACATGCAGCGTCAGGCTGTGCCTCTTCTCCGAACCCAGGCTCCGCTTGTCGGCACCGGCATGGAATATAAGGCGGCCTGCGACTCCGGCGTCTGCATCCTGGCTAAACATGCCGGCGTCATCAAACGTGTTACAGGTGATGAAATTATCGTCAGCACTGACAGCGGTACAGAAGATACATACCGACTGATCAAGTTTGTCCGTTCCAACCAGAGTACATGTATCAACCAGCGTCCTCTTGTGTATAAAGGTGAACATGTGGAAGAAGGCCAGGTGCTGGCTGATGGCATGGCTACCGATGGTGGCGAACTGGCCCTCGGCTATAACATCCTCGTCGCATACATGCCTTGGGAAGGCTATAACTACGAAGATGCTGTCCTATTGAGCGAAGATTTACCGAAAAACGATTTATATACATCCATCCACATCGAAGAATACGAATGCGATGCCCGCGATACGAAACTGGGATCTGAAGAAATTACCCGCGAAATACCGAATGTCAGCGAAGACAGCACGAAGAACCTTGACGAAGACGGCATCATCATGGTCGGTGCCGACGTATTCCCCGGGGATGTCCTGGTAGGCAAGGTCACGCCAAAGGGAGAAACGGAACTGACTCCGGAAGAACGGCTCCTGCGCGCTATTTTCGGTGATAAAGAACGGGAAGTCCGTGATACATCGCTGCGTGTGCCTCATGGTGAATCCGGTAAAATTGTCGATGTCCGTATTTTCTCCCGTGAAAATAATGATGAACTGCCGCCGGGCGTCAACCGTCTCGTCCGTGTATACATTGCCCAGAAACGTAAAATCCATGAAGGGGATAAGATGTCCGGCCGTCATGGTAATAAAGGTGTCGTTTCCCGCGTTATGCGCCAGGAAGATATGCCGTTCCTGCCGGATGGTACACCGGTACAGATTGTGTTGAATCCGTTGGGCGTACCGTCCCGAATGAATATCGGTCAGGTATTGGAAACTCATCTGGGCTGGGCTATGCATGAACTGGGATTACAGATTAAAGCAATGGATCCGACACTGGAAAGCAAACTCCGGGCTGTTGGATATGATTATGATAAATATGGCATGCCGAAACCGGATAAAGCCGGTATCCACATTGCTACGCCGGTATTTGATGGTGCCCATGCAGAAGATGTCTTTGAAGCTCTGAAATTGACCGGTCTTCCGGAAGATGGGAAATCCATCCTCTATGATGGTCGTACAGGGGAACCGATGGACCGCCGTGTCACGGTCGGGTACACATACTTCCTCAAACTGCATCATCTCGTCGATGATAAAATCCATGCCCGTTCGACCGGCCCGTACTCTCTGGTTACACAGCAGCCGCTCGGTGGTAAAGCCCAGTTCGGCGGCCAGCGTTTCGGGGAAATGGAAGTCTGGGCCCTTGAAGCCTATGGCGCTGCCTATACGCTGCAGGAAATGCTGACTGTCAAGTCCGACGATGTCGTCGGCCGTGTCAAGGCATATGAAAAGATTGTCAAAGGGGAAAATATTCCGGAACCGGGCGTTCCTGAATCGTTTAAAGTACTGCTGAAAGAATTGCAGGCTATTGGCCTGGATGTGCAGATTCTCAATGAAGACGGTGATGAAGTTGTCATCAAGGAATTGGATGATGATGACGATGTCGAACCGGAACAGAATGATGATCTGCGCCGTGTCATGGAAGGGGAACATGAAGGAGACGGAAACGCTCCGACCGAAGCTCCGGCTGATGATGCAGCCGATGTCAGTGATGATGAATATGTCAATGCTGGCGAAGAAGATGACATCATGAGTGGCATGACGTATGAAACCGTCCCGGGAGAAGATAGCGCGGATGATGAAACTAATGAAGATGAATAATAGTCACTATAGAGAAGGGAGCGGTATTTGTGCTGGATGTGAATGAATTTGATTCAATGCGGATTGGTCTGGCATCACCGGAAAAAATCCTGGAATGGTCTCATGGCGAAGTAAAGAAGCCGGAAACAATTAACTACCGTACGCTGAAACCGGAACGGGACGGCCTGTTTTGCGAACGCATCTTTGGGCCGACCAAGGACTGGGAATGCCATTGCGGGAAATATAAACGTATTCGTTATAAAGGTGTTGTCTGCGACCGTTGCGGTGTTGAAGTAACCCGTGCCAAGGTCCGCCGCGAACGGATGGGCCATATCAAATTGGCTACACCCGTATCTCATATTTGGTATTTTAAAGGTATTCCGAGCCGTATGGGCCTGATTCTCGATATCTCGCCCCGCTCTCTGGAAAAAGTATTGTATTTTGCTTCTTTTATCGTTCTTGACCCCGGTGACACGCCGTTGGTTAAAAAACAATTGCTGACAGAAACGGAATACCGCCAGTATCAGGAAATGTATGGCGATAAATTCCGCGTCGGCATGGGGGCTGCTGCTGTCAAGGAGCTCCTTCAGGAACTGGATCTGGACCAGCTCGATAAGGATTTACGGGAAGAACTGCGTGACTCTTCTGGTCAGCGCCGTGTCCGTGCTATCCGCCGTCTGGAAGTAGTAGAAGCATTCCGCCATTCAGGAAATAAACCGGAATGGATGATCATGGATGTCATCCCGGTCATTCCGCCGGAACTGCGTCCAATGGTACAGCTGGATGGTGGCCGGTTTGCTACATCGGATCTGAATGATCTGTACCGCCGCGTCATCAACCGTAACAACCGTCTGAGCCGCCTGTTGGAACTGGGTGCGCCGGATATCATCGTCCGCAATGAAAAGCGTATGCTCCAGGAAGCCGTCGATGCGCTTATCGACAATGGCCGCCGTGGCCGACCGGTCACCGGCCCAGGCAACCGTCCTCTCAAATCTCTTTCCGACATGCTGAAGGGGAAACAGGGCCGTTTCCGTCAGAACCTCCTCGGTAAACGTGTTGACTATTCCGGCCGTTCCGTTATCGTTGTCGGTCCGGAACTGAAAATGCATCAGTGCGGTCTGCCGAAGGAAATGGCACTGGAACTGTTTAAGCCCTTCGTCATGAAGAAACTCGTTGAAAAGGGTATTGCTACTAATATCAAGAATGCCAAGAAAAAGGTTGAACGTGTCAGCAATGAAGTATGGGATGTCCTGGAAGATGTCATTAAGGAACATCCGGTTCTCCTCAACCGTGCCCCGACACTGCATCGTCTCGGTATCCAGGCTTTCGAACCGATCCTTTGGGAAGGCCGGGCTATCAAACTGCATCCGCTGGTCTGCACGGCATTCAATGCCGACTTCGATGGTGACCAGATGGCATGCCACCTGCCACTTTCGGTGGAAGCCCAGTCGGAAGCCCGTACACTCATGTTGTCGGCACACAATATCCTGGCTCCGAAAGATGGTAAACCTGTTGCCGTTCCGACACAGGATATGGTCCTTGGTGTCTACTATCTGACGCTGGTCAAACCGGCTGCCAAAGGTGAAGGTAAGATTTTCTCCAATTATGATGAAGTCATGCTGGCCTATGATGCCAAGGCAATCGATATCGAAGCGCTTATCAAAGTCCGTATCCCTGGCCATGGCCTGATTGAAACGACGGCTGGCAAGCTGTTATACAATTACCAGATTTATGAACCACTGCGCTTGTTCCATAAGGATAAAGTCATGGTTTTCACCAACCCGGAAGATGCCGTATTCGCTTATGAAAATGGTCTCATCGATACGACCCATTTCGTTAAAATCAAGGATAGCGAAGGCCGTATCCTCGACTATGGTTTTTCAGCCCTTAAAGAAAAATTCGGGGTCGATCTCCTGAAGACCCGTCCGCTCCCGGCACGTAAAGTAGATAAAGAAGCAGTAGCGGAATTCAAGAAAGATAAAGAGTACGTCGATGTGAACTGCCTTGGCGTACTCATGAATAAAAAACAGATTGGCAAGCTCGTCGATGCCTGCTTCCATCTTGTCGGCAATACAAAGACGGCGGAACTTCTGGATAATATCAAGGCAATCGGTTATCATTATGCCCGTCAGGCTGGTATGTCCATTGCTATTTCTGATATTCAGATTCCTGCTGAAAAATGGGACATCCTCGATGCCGCCGATAAACAGGTACAGAATGTATCCAAAATGTATCTCCGCGGCCTTATAACGGAAGACGAACGGTATCGTAAGACCTGCTCCATCTGGGAAAAAGCAACGGATGACGTAACGGAAGTCATGATGGATAACATGGATCCGTTCAACTCCATCTTCATGATGGCTGACTCCGGTGCCCGTGGTAATAAACAGCAGATTCGTCAGGTTGCCGGTATGCGTGGCCTGATGGCTGACCCGTCGGGCCGAATCATCGACTTGCCCATCAAGGCAAATTTCCGGGAAGGCCTGTCTGTACTGGATTACTTCACATCGTCCCATGGTGCCCGTAAAGGTCTGGCCGATACGGCATTGCGGACCGCCGACTCGGGATATCTGACCCGTCGTCTCGTCGATGTTTCCCAGGATGTCATTGTCCGGGAAGAAGACTGTGATGTTTTCGGTATCGACCTGATTCGCGAACGGGCCCGTCTGGCCGGCTCTACCCGTCAGGCTGTGGCTCTCATGGCGGATAAGATTATCGGCCGTGTATTGGCTGCTGATATCGTCGATGCCGGTACAGGTGAAGTCATTCTGCCGGAAGGACACGTCCTCACGACAGATGATATGGATGAACTCGTTGCCTATAAGGTACCTAAACTGTCTCTCCATGGCAGCCAGCTTGATATTAATGATGACATGAATCATACTAATGTCATTGAAAACGTCTATCTTGGTGCGCCGGAAGAAAGCATCCGCTCTTCCCTGCGCCAGGCCATGATTGAAAATATGCTTGGCAAATCTGTCGAAGAAACGGTCATCGACTCCAATGGCATGGAAATCTGCCCGGCCGGCACTCCCCTTACGGAAGATGCTATCGACCGCATCCTGAGCAGCGATGTAACAGAAGTCAAAGTACGCAATAATGATATCCGTGGTGTCTACGTTACAGCTATCGTAGAAGGCAATGGCATCATTGAACCGCTGGAAGACCGGATTGAAGGCCGTACGGCAGCGGAAACACTGATTAACAAAGATACGGGCGAGGTTATTGTTCCTCTCAACGAAGAAATCATGGCGGATCAGGCAAAAGAAGTTGCCAAGTATTATGATAAAGTTAAGATCCGCAGTGTCCTTACCTGCCGCAGCCGTTACGGTGTATGCGCTAAATGCTATGGCCGCGATCTTGGTACAGGCGGCAAGGTCAACGTAGGCGAATCGGTTGGTACGATTGCAGCACAGTCTATCGGTGAACCGGGCACACAGCTGACTATGCGTACATTCCATACAGGCGGCGTTGCATCTGCTGGTGATATCACACAAGGTCTGCCCCGTGTCGAAGAATTGTTTGAAGCCCGTAAGCCGAAAGGCAATGCTATCATCACTGAAATCGACGGCACTGTTTCTATTACGGAAAAAGAAGACCACCATGACATCAATATCGTCCATGTTCTTTCCAAAGATGGCGAAGAACGAAGCTACACGATTCCCTTTGGCGCTCACCTGGTAGTTCACGAAGGCGACGTCATCGAAAAGGGCAGCTGCATTACATCCGGTTCCATTAATCCTCACGATATCCTGCGCATCCAGGGTGTAGAAGCAACACAGCGGTACCTCGTATACGAAGTACAGAAGGTTTATAAATCCCAGGGCGTTGGTATCAACGATAAGCACATCGAAGTTATCGTACGCCAGATGCTGCGTAAGATTAAGATAGAAGATGCTGGAGATGCCGATGTATTGCCAGGCGATTATATTGATGTCAATGTCTTTGAAGATATGAACAAACGTATAGAAGCCAATGGCGGCAAACCGGCTATAGGCAAGCCTATGCTGCTCGGCATTACTAAAGCGGCCCTGGCTACCGATTCCTTCTTGTCAGCCGCTTCCTTCCAGGAAACGACCCGCGTCCTTACCGATGCAGCCATCAAGGGCAAGATCGATCCGCTTCTCGGCCTTAAGGAAAACGTCATCATCGGCAAGCTGATTCCTGCCGGTACTGGCATGAGCCGCTACCGCAAAGTGAAAGTCGTTAAGACGGTCCCTACCGTTGAATATGAAGATGAAGATGGCAATCCCATTGACATCCAGCCGGAAGATACGACACCAGAAGCCGGACATTAAGATCGCATAAATGAAACATCACATGAAGAGTGATTAACATCTTCATGTGATGTTTTTTTTACCTCTTATCATGCGGAATTCATATATCAGATAATACAATTATTGAACCACGCGGGACTGTGTAATAATAAATGGCTTATTTTACGAAAAATACATTGACATGGAAATAGGGGAATGATAAAATATCTAAGTGTCGCAATGCGAGTCGTGCGGCCAAATTGTATGTTTTAAGGAGTGATGTTTCGTGAGCTTGGAATCACTCGGTACGGCCAGAAAGACGGTCGGTGCCAAACAGACGCTGAAAGCAATGAAACGAAACGAAGTCACACAGCTGTATATTGCCAATGACTGTGATGAACAGGTAGCAGCACCGCTGCTCACGCTTGCCGTTGAAATGGGAATTGCCACGGATCGCAATTATACTATGGCAGAACTGGGGCTGGCCTGCCGGATCAAGGTTGGGGCTGCAGCTGTCGGACTGCTCAGCTGATTCTGGTAACATCATCCTGAAGCTGACGCTTCATTGATGATTACATTATAAATCTAATTGTTTGGAGAGGAGGTGCCCACATGCCAACAATTAACCAATTGGTTCGTAAAGGTCGTCAGGTCGCTGTCACAAAATCGACAGCACCGGCTTTGAAAAACTGCCCGCAGAAGCGTGGCGTATGCACTCGTGTATACACAGCTACGCCGAAAAAGCCTAACTCGGCTCTGCGTAAAGTTGCCCGTGTCCGCCTGACGAACGCTATCGAAGTAACTGCGTACATTCCTGGCATTGGTCACAATTTACAGGAACATAGTGTTGTTTTAATCAGAGGCGGTCGTGTCAAAGACCTTCCTGGTGTACGTTATCACATCGTCCGCGGTGCTCTGGATACAGCTGGTGTATCCGACCGTAAACAGTCCCGTTCCAAGTACGGCGCTAAAAAAGGCAAATAAGATTTGCTGATTAAGATGAAAAGATAACCTGCATGATATAAGGAGGAATTAGACATGCCAAGAAAAGGCCCAGTGCCGAAGCGCGATGTGCTGCCGGATCCGGTGTACCATTCTAAACTGGTTACGCGCTTCATCAACAAAGTAATGCTGGACGGCAAAAAAGGTGTCGCTGAATCCATCGTTTACGATGCATTTGACATCATCCGTTCCAAAATGAATAAAGAACCATTAGAAGTTTTCGAACAGGCCCTCAACAATGTTATGCCTGTCCTGGAAGTCCGTGCACGCCGCGTCGGCGGTGCTAACTACCAGGTACCTGTCGAAGTACGTGCTGACCGCCGTCTGTCTCTCGGTATCCGCTGGACAGTTGGTTACGCCCGCAAACGTGGCGAACGTACGATGAAAGAAAAACTGGCTGCTGAACTGATGGACGCATTCAACAATACCGGTGCTGCTGTCAAGAAAAAGGAAGATACGCACAAGATGGCCGAAGCCAACAAAGCTTTCGCTCATTATCGCTGGTAATTTAGACTATTTACATGAGGAGTGGAAAAAATCGTGGGTAGAGAATTTCCTTTGGAAAAAACGAGAAATATTGGTATCATGGCTCACATCGATGCCGGTAAAACCACGACAACAGAACGTATCCTTTTCTACACCGGCCGTGTTCATAAAATCGGCGAAGTTCATGATGGCGCTGCTACCATGGACTGGATGGCCCAGGAACAAGAACGTGGTATCACTATCACGTCTGCTGCTACGACGGCCCACTGGAAAGGATATCGTATCAACATCATTGATACTCCGGGGCACGTTGACTTCACGGTAGAAGTTGAACGTTCTCTGCGTGTACTTGACGGTTCTGTTGCTGTTTTCTCTGCTAAAGGCGGCGTAGAACCGCAGTCTGAAACGGTTTGGCGTCAGGCAGAACATTATCATGTCCCCCGTATCGCGTTCGTCAATAAGATGGATACGACCGGCGCTGACTTCCTTAACGTAGTTCAGATGATGAAAGAACGTCTCCAGGCTAACGCTGTTGCCGTTCAGCTTCCTATCGGTTCTGAAACGACATTCCGCGGTATCATCGACCTCATTACCATGAAAGCAGAAGTCTATGATGATGCTCTTGGTAAAGAAATTGAAGTCGTCGATATCCCTGAAGATGAATTAGACGAAGCAAAGAAATATCATGACATCATGGTAGAAGCTGTATGTGATACCGATGAAGATCTCATGATGAAATACCTCGAAGGTGAAGAAATCACCATCGATGAACTCAAAGCAGCTATCCGCAAAGCTGTTTGCACGAACAAGTTGTTCCCTGTACTCTGCGGCTCTGCTTACAAAAACAAGGGTATCCAGATGTTGCTCGATGCTGTCGTTGACTACATGCCGAGCCCGCTCGATATCCCCCCTGTAAAAGGTACGAATCCTGATACGGATGAAGATGAAACGCGCGAAGCTTCTGACGATGCTCCGTTCTCGGCTCTGGCATTTAAAATCATGGCCGACCCGTTCGTCGGTAAGCTGGCATTCTTCCGCGTGTATTCCGGTACTCTCGAAGCAGGTACTTACGTATACAACTCCACGAAGGGCAAGAAGGAACGTGTAGGCCGTATCCTGCGCATGCACGCTAACCATCGTGAAGAAGTATCCATCGCATACACCGGTGATATCGGCGGTATCGTTGGCCTGAAAGATACGACGACTGGTGATACACTGTGCGATGAAAAACATCCGATTATCCTTGAAAAGATGGAATTCCCTGATCCGGTTATCTCCGTTGCCGTTGAACCGAAGACGAAAGCTGACCAGGAAAAAATGGGTATCGCCCTTGCCCGTCTTGCTGAAGAAGATCCTACTTTCAAAGTCAAGACCGATGCTGAAACAGGCCAGACTATTATCTCTGGTATGGGCGAATTACATCTGGACATCATCGTAGACCGTATGTCCCGCGAATTCAAAGTTGCCTGCAACGTAGGTAAACCGCAGGTTGCTTATCGCGAAACGATCCGCAAAGATGTCAAGGCACGTGGTTTCTTCAAACGCCAGTCCGGCGGCCGTGGCCAATATGGCGATTGCTGGCTGGAACTTATTCCGCAGGAACAGGGCAAAGGCTACGAATTTGAAAACAAAGTCGTCGGCGGTGCTATTCCTAAAGAATATATCGGTTCTGTCGAAGCCGGTGTCAGAGAAGCAATGGAAACAGGCGTTCTTGCTGGTTTCCCGATGGTCGATATCAAAGTCGTCGTATACGACGGTTCCTATCATGAAGTTGACTCCTCGGAAATGGCCTTCAAGATTGCTGGTTCTATGGGCTTTAAAGATGGCGCTAAAAAGGCTGATCCGGTTCTCCTTGAACCGTACACGAAAGTCGAAGTCGTCGTTCCGGAAGAATACATGGGCGATGTCATCGGCGACCTCAATTCCCGCCGCGGTCGTGTAGAAGGTATGGAAATGCGCTCTGGCGCAGAACATATCAATGCCTTCGTACCGCTGGCAGAAATGTTTGGCTACGCAACGGATCTGCGTTCTAAGACACAGGGCCGTGGTGTTTATACGATGACCTTTGACCACTACGAAGAAGTTCCTAAGAATGTAGCGGAAAAAGTTATCAGCGAAAGAGGTTAAAAATTTTAAATACGCATTGGAGGAAATGCAAATGGCTAAAGAACATTACGAAAGAACCAAACCGCATGTTAACATTGGTACCATCGGTCACGTTGACCACGGCAAAACAACATTAACGGCTGCTATTACAAAGGTCCTTTCCGAAACGGAAGGCTGCAAAGCTCAGTTTGAAGCATATGCTGATATTGATAAGGCTCCGGAAGAACGTGAACGTGGTATTACGATCAACACGGCACACGTTGAATATGAAACTCCGACCCGTCACTATGCACACGTTGACTGCCCGGGGCATGCTGACTATGTCAAGAACATGATCACCGGTGCTGCCCAGATGGACGGCGCTATCCTCGTCGTATCCGCTGCTGACGGCCCGATGCCCCAGACTCGTGAACACATCCTCCTGGCCCGCCAGGTTGGTGTACCGGCTATCGTTGTATACCTCAACAAAGCTGACCAGGTTGACGATCCGGAACTGATCGAACTCGTTGAAATGGAAGTCCGCGATCTCCTCACTTCCTATGACTTCCCTGGCGACGATGTACCTATCGTAGTCGGTTCTGCTCTGAAGGCACTGGAAGGCGATCCCGAAGCTGTACAGTCCATCAAAGACCTCATGAAAGCCGTTGATGAATACATCCCGACTCCGGACCGTCCGACAGACAAACCGTTCCTGATGCCGGTCGAAGACGTATTCACCATCACAGGCCGTGGCACTGTTGCAACAGGCCGTGTTGAACGTGGCACAATCAAAGTCGGCGACCCCGTAGAAATCGTAGGTCTGGCAGATCAGCCGAAAGATACGGTTGTAACGGGCGTAGAAATGTTCCGTAAGATTCTGGATCTGGCAGAAGCAGGCGATAACATCGGTGCACTGCTCCGTGGTATCGACCGCAAAGAAGTAGAACGCGGCCAGGTACTTGCAAAACCGGGCACGATTCATCCGCACACGAAATTCAAAGCACAGGTATATGTCCTGACGAAAGAAGAAGGCGGCCGTCATACACCGTTCTTCAACGGCTATCGTCCGCAGTTCTACTTCCGTACAACGGACGTAACGGGCGTAATCCAGCTGCCGGAAGGCACGGAAATGTGCATGCCTGGCGATAACGTCAAAATGGACGTTGAACTGATCACTCCGATCGCTATTGAAGCAGGCCTGCGTTTCGCTATCCGCGAAGGCGGCCGTACAGTAGGCGCCGGCGTTGTTTCCGAAATCGAAGGCTGATAACCCCTGTATTACCTATGGGAAAAATAAAAAAGCATCTGCGACAATCGTTGCAGGTGCTTTTTTTTATTGCACAATGGATGATTAATCTGTTATAATAAAAGTATAATCTTATATAATATAATAATATCAATAAATTGTAAACCCATTTTATAATTATTTTACAACTATGGGATTGATAGCGAATCGAATATACGTGTTGGAGGTGTGAAAATGGATACATGTGACCGATTCCTGGGATGTATGCTTGGTGGTGCAGCAGGCGATGCATTAGGATATATCATCGAATTTGACGATTGGTATACTATCCGGAAAAAATTCGGGCCTTATGGATTGCGGACGATACTGCGGCTGGATGCCAATGGGAGAAAAGGCATCATCTCGGATGATACACAAATGTCTCTTTTCACTGCCGACGGACTACTTTGGGCTGCTCATGATGAATTGGCGCCAGAAGAAGGTCTGTACCGATCGTACATGCGTTGGTATTATACACAGACAAAGCAAGTCATTCAACCGGATCAGTCTGCCTGGATGACAAGGCAGGCCCATGAAAAAGAATGGGATTACGATATGATGGGGGAAGAAGATTTATATGCCCGGCGGGCACCGGGGAAAACCTGCCTGTCCGCTCTGGCGGGAAGTGGCCGGACAGACAGCCTCTATGCCGATAATGACAGTAAAGGCTGTGGTTCCATAATGCGTGCCGCTCCTGTGGGATTGTTTTATGCAGGTGATCCGGAAAAGGCTTTTGACGTAGGTTGTCAGTCAGGGCGTCTGACTCATGGAAATCCTACGGGATATCTGGCAGCAGGAATGCTCAGCGCGTCCGTTTCTCTCCTCAGCCAGGGAAAGGAATTAGCCGATACACTGCCAGAAGTCATGCGGATATTACAAAAACATGAGCATTATGAAGGTGTAAAGCGAGCAGTTATCCGGGCCATCGATGAAGCCGTGACCGATAGGGAAGCCTGGCGGGCTATGAAACGGATCGGCAAAGGCTGGGTTGCTGAAGAAACGTATGCTCTGGCTATTTATTGCCTGTTAAAAACAGGGACGTTGAAAGATGCCGTCATTATGGCTTGTAATCAGGATGGAGACAGCGATTCGTGCGGATCAGTCTGCGGCAATATGGCAGGTGCTATGTACGGGGCTGATGCTGTGCCGCGCAGCTGGTCTCACAAATTGGAATGTGGCGGCCTCGTCACCAGCCTGGCCCAGAATCTCTATAAAATCCACGAAACAGCGAAACAGAAGAATTGAAAGTCGCTAAAATAATTCAAAAATAACATAATATGTGTCTAGTTAATTATTTGACGATATTGACATTTGTGTTATGATAGTAATAAGTGCCCATGCTTGTTGGATATCACTGAACAGTGTAAATTGGAATGCCCGTTTATTTGGCGCTCCCGGCTGGGTAAAATGAATTTGAGGCGAATAAGAACATGATACAGACGCAGGTGAATACTACTGCAAGCACAGTTAAGACAAGACATCCATACAAAACGCGTGAAGGCGGAGCGACTATTACTATTTTTGTTCCGTACAACTGCCGCAATCATTGTCCCTTCTGCATCAATAAAGAAGAATATTCCCATCCAGAAGGTTTTTCGGCAGAAAAGATATGTCATAGCATTGAAATGATGAATCAGATTACGCCCTATTGTGATTATGTGTTTACTGGTGGGGAACCGTTTGCCAATCTGGACTCTCTTCAGATGATGCTCGATAAGATTCCCACAACTCACAAGGTGTATATCAACACGACATTGCCCGTTTTTGAATTCCAGACGGAAGATGACATTGTCAATTTTACGAAACGCAATAAAGACAAGATTACATGTATCAATGTATCCCGGCATATGCAGCATTATGTCGTAGAATCCAATGATTCTCTGCTGAGTCGGCTGGCGGTTCCCTTCCGCATTAATTGCGTGCTTTACAAAAACTATCCAGCCCAGGAACTGGTACCGTATCTGGAACGGTTCTACAAAATTCCCGGCGCTTCTGTGCAGTTCCGTTTCGATTACACGGCGACGACTCCCGATAATCTGTATGATGAACAAGGTGACCGCATTCTCCATGATTTGAAACAGATTGCCACTTATACGGGCCTGGATGGGTGCCGCATGCGTTGTGGATTCCATTTTGATTATAAGGGAATGGAACTGACCTATCATAAGACGCTGCCGTATAGTACGATTGTGGAAACAGATCCTAAGACAGGAATTACCTATGATATATTGTACGATATCCTGATTAAGCAGAATGGAGATATCCATTCTGACTGGGATGGAACGCTCATGGATGTAGACGCGTACCGTAAGGTCGTATTTGAACCATATGACCTCAAATGGCTGCAGCGCAGCCGTCCTTCCCGGTTGTCCTTTGTCAAAACTGCTTGTGCCGCAATTTGAAAAATCCCGCTGTTATCTGAATGGTAGCAGCGGGCCTTTTCTTTTTCTCTACTAGGATTCACATGCAGAGTATGATAGAATATTTTATATGTATATTTGCAGTGAACACAGGAGAGGAGAGAGAGCTGTGGCAGTAACCGTCGTATTTGGCAGGGCCGGCAGCGGAAAGACTGCCCGATGCCTGGAAGAAATCAGGAATTGGTCGAAAGATGGCGGAAAGGCTGTTTTGCTCGTACCTGACCAGGCTACGTACAGTATGGAAAGACGGTTTGCATCCACCATGCCGGGTCATGGATTTATGGGAACCCAGATTTTTGGATTTTCCCGGCTGGCATTCCAGGTCTTTCAGGAACGGAACAAAGAACATGCGTCGTTATCTGAATTGAGCCGCAATATCGTACTACAGCGTCTTCTAAGGCAGCACGGCAATGTATTGACTGTCCTTCAGACTGCCGCCTCGCAACCTAATTTTGTGACGACTATGGGCCAGTTCCTCATGGAATGCCGCTCCTTCCGTATTACACCGGATATGCTGCGGAATGCGGCAGGGCTGATGAATCAGCTGACACTGTCACATAAATTGGAAGACATCGCTTCATTGTATGAAAAATACTTGGAATTTCTGGGAGAACATTTTGGAAATGCCGATGATACGATGACACTGCTGGCAAGGGAACTGCCCAACTATACGTTTATTCAGGGAGCACGGGTCTGGGTCGATGGATTTCAATGGTTCACGCCGCAGCAGTTGCAGATTCTGCTGGCAGCCGAAAAAGTGGCTGATTCGCTGACCATAACCTTGACAATGGATGCAGAACGTATTTCACAGCAGTCCCGCCATACGGCTTTGTATCACCGCCCCTGGGAAGTGTATCAGAGTCTTCTCCGCATTTTTCCCCATTTGGAAACAGAGAACCTGCCCAATCCGCCATGCAAGGGAATACGACAGTTTACCAGGCATTTCTTTCAGTCCGTTCCGGATACACAGGACGTGCCGGTTAAGGAACTCATTGTTTCAGAATGTTCTGATCGTGCGGCTGAAATGGACGCCATTGCCAGACGCATTGCCCGTCTCGTGCAATACGGATACCGGTACAGGGATTTTCTGATACTCACCCGGACTAGCAATATGTATGATGCGCTGGGAGAACGGATATGCAAGTCTTATGGTATACCGTGCTTTACTGATTATCGGCGTCCCATGGCATCTCACCCTGCCGCAGAGGCTGTTGCCGCTTTTCTGGCACTGCTACGGTCCCACTGGTCACACGAGACAGTGTTCCGCCTTCTCAAAACGGATTTATTTCCTCTGGACCGGCATGAAGTGGATATCCTGGAAAATTACTGTCTGGCCAGCGGTATCAGCAGCCGGCAGTGGCTGAGCAGCCGGGAATGGACCTATTACCCACAAAAATATATGAGCGATGATGTAAGTCAGCATCCGGAAATACAGGAACGACTGCATCAGGTCAATGAAGTGCGGCAGCGTGTTCAGCAGTATATACTTCCTTTCTGGCAGAAGGCACAGGGAGAAAAAAATTTGCGTGACTGGTGTACCCTTTTATTTACTTTTCTCCAGTCTATCCATGTTCCCGATACGCTGCGGCGTTGGAAGGAAGAAGATGAAGCAGTCCAGCGTATGACAGAAAGTAAAGAACATGAGCAGGTATGGAAAAAAATGCTGGCATTCATGGAAGAAATGACGGCCTTGTGCGGAGATGATGTGGTCAGTCTGGAAGAATTTTCCCAGATGGTGGAAGACGGCCTGAAGACGATGACGTTCAGCATTATTCCGCCGACACTGGATCATGTGACGATTACGTCAATCGAACGGGGGTATACCGGCAGTGGACGCATTGTGTTTTTATGTGGCATCAATGATGGGATTTTTCCTCAGCACAGCGGCGATGAGGGACTTCTAAGTGACGTAGAACGGCAAAGCCTGACAGAGGCCGGCGTGACGTTGGGGCCGGGGAGCCGGTTCCGTTCCCTGCAGGAAAAATTCCTGTTTTATCTGGCGGCCACCCGGGCCAGAGAACGGCTATATATCAGTTACGCGCTGGCTGATGAGCAGGGCGAGGAGCTGACGCCGTCTTTGTGGATCCAGCAGTTGATAGATAAAGGATATATTGCTGGCCTTCGAAAGGAAAGCGGAGAAGCTTCTCCGGCATCGGCTGCGGAGTATATCGTCTCTATGCCAGCAGCGTTGAAATATCTGCCAGTTATGCTGCGTCCGGCTGTAGAAAATAAAAAAATAGATTCCGTATGGTGGTCCTTGTATGACTGGGCGTTGCTCCATGGATGGAAACAGGTAACCGTACGGGCTGTGCAGGGCTTGTTTTATCATAACCGGCCGGAGAGGCTTCCCTATGAAACCGTACGCCGCCTCTATGCTCCGGAAGGGAGGATTGTCGGTTCCGTTACCCGGTTTGAAAGTTACCGTCAGTGCCCGTTTGCGTATTTTTCGCAATATGGGCTGGGCCTTGCCGAACGGCCGGTGCAGCATTTTTCGGCACCAGATCTGGGAATGCTCGTCCATGAAGCACTGCGCCGTATTGGAGAAAAACTGCTCACCGAAGGACGGCAGTGGCAGCATTTGCAGGATGAGGAAATAGGGCCGCTGTGTACGTCCATTGTAGAAGAGTTATCGCCGAAGATACAAAACGATATTCTCATGTCCAATGCGTATTTTATTCAAATCCAGGGAAGACTGATCCAGGTTCTCATCCGGACAGTGCGGCGTTTGTGTGAATTCAATAAGTCTTCTGATTTTCATACGACTGTCGTGGAAAAGGGATTTGGACAGGGGAAAAATGCCTGGAAGGCTTTGCAATTTACGCTGGACAATGGGCTGGAGGTCATCGTGACCGGGCAGATTGACCGCATTGACACACTCCATGCAGACGATACGGATTTTGTCGTTGTCATCGATTATAAATCGGGCAGCACCGTACTGGATTTGCAGAAAATTTACATGGGACTGGAATTACAGCTCCTGACGTATATGGATGTCGCCTTGAAAAACATAGGGCCTCAGGCCGCCCCGGCAGCCGTGTTATATTGCTATGTGCGAAGCCGGAAACTTTCAGAAAACCATTTGCTCAGCCAGGAGGAAAAAATCCAGCTATACAATAAAGAGAACAAATTAAAAGGTTTTTATCTGGACAGTCCTGACGTTATCCGGTATATGGATACGGCTATGGACGCATCTTCGTCATTTCTTAATGTGCGGCTCAATAAGAACGGCAATCTGAGTACAGCCGGATATAATGTATTTCCCTATTCCTGGTGGCAGAAAGTGCTGAAGGTGGCTGAAAACAGGATTCATGCCATTGCTGAACAGATGGGCAGCGGCGATATTTCCATCCATCCGGTCCTCTTTGGAACACAGAGCCATTGCCAGTATTGTCCGTATCATCCGTTCTGCGCCTTTGATCCTCATACGCAGGACAACGCCTATGATGCGGCCGGTAAATTGAAAAAAAGCGATATTATTGTCCGCATTAATCAGGAAGGAGACGATGCGCATGGCATGGACTCATGAACAGCAGGAAGCAATCAACAGCCGGGGACAGACACTTCTATTGTCGGCAGCTGCCGGGAGCGGCAAGACGGCTGTCCTTGTAGAACGTATCATACGCCGTCTTCTGGATCAGATAGCCCCGGTGGACATAACGGAAATGCTGGTCGTCACGTTTACCAAAGCAGCTGCTGCCGAAATGAGGGAACGGATTGCAGCGGCATTGGCCAGTAAGCTGACTGAAGAAGATTCAGAAAGGGCGGAACGGCAGCTGGCACTCATGCCTTCTGCCCATATTTCTACTCTTCATTCTTTTTGTCAGGCCGTTATCCGGAGATATTTTTATAAAATTGATGTCGATCCCCGGTTTACCATTGCCGGAACGGAAGAATTAATCCTGCTGCAGCATCAGGTATTGGAGGATGTCTTTTTGTCTTATTATGAAGATCCGGATAAGGCTCAAATCCTCTATCCACTGGCGGAAATGTTTGGCGATGAACACGGCGATGACATCCTGATGGAAGAAATCATCCGTATATATCACTTTTCCCGCAGCCTGCCCTGGCCGGATGTCTGGCTGGACAAGGCTGTGGCCGATTATGCCGTGGCCGATGATGCCAGACTGGATGATCTTCCCTGGTGCCAGCCCATCAAAAAAAGGGCCCATAGTCAGATCAGTAGCATCCTGGAACGGTTACGGCAGATTTTACCCGGACTGGAGGTCCGGCCGGCACTGGAAAAAGGATATCAGCAAATACAAAATGAATATATCATGTTGCAGTCGGTTCAAGATAAAACTTCGTGGGAAGAACTGCGGCAGGCTGTACGGGCTGTCAATTATGACCGCCTTGCCAGTCTGCGTAAGCTGGACGAAGACGATAAAGAATTTTGGGAACAATGCAAAAAGGTACGCACGTCATGCAAGAAGCAGTTTACGGCCATGCGGGATATGTGGTTTGTGCCATCGGGCAGAGACTGGCTGGATGGATTGCGCAGCATGGAGCCGTATATTACAGGGCTGGTGCAGCTGACAAAAGATTTTGCCGAAGCTTACGGACAGGCAAAGAAGGAAAAAAGCTGGGTCGATTTCAATGACCTGGAACATTTTTGCCTGCAGATACTCCTGGACCCGGTTTCAACGCCGGAACATATTATCCGGTCTGATGCGGCAGAGGAATTGCGCCACACGTTTAAAGAAATCCTCATGGATGAATACCAGGATACAAATGGCGTCCAGGAAATGATAGCACGGCTGATAGCCTGCCCGGATAACCGTTTTATGGTTGGGGATATCAAACAGAGTATATACCGGTTCCGCCTGGCAGATCCTACATTATTTCTGGAAAAATACCGGGCGTACAGCCGGGATGACCGGGCGGAGCAGCGCTGCATTGACCTGGCCCGTAATTTCCGTAGCGACAGGCATATCCTGGAAGCCATCAACGACGTATTCAGCCGCATTATGACGACAGAGACAGCCGGTATGCCTTATGGTGAACGGGAACGGCTGTACGCCGGCCGTAAGGAATGCACCGACGATTCCTGGCTGGGCGGTACGGTAGAAGTCCGGTTACTCGATACAGGAGGAAGTGATGATACCGGTGCAGAGGATGACCAGCCATCAGAATTGGTTTCTGATGAGCTGGCCGGGGACGGGGAGGACGAACATACGGCATTTGAAAAAGAGTGCCAGATGGTGGCCCGATGCCTGATAGACATGAAACATTCCGGTCAGTGTATCCAACGTAAAGATAGTTCCATGGAGCCCGTTTCCTGGCGCCATATGGTTGTGCTGCTCCGTTCACTGAAAAATAAAGCACAAGTCATGGCCCGGATTTTTCAGGAAGCGGGAATCCCCGTATATGCCGATGAAAGCGGCGGGTATTTTGCCGCTATAGAAGTACAGGTCATGCTGGCTTTGCTGCGATGCATCGATAACCCGGAACAGGATCTTCCCATGGCGGCAGTCCTCCGGTCACCGCTGGTCAAAATGGATGAGTCGGCCCTGGCCTGCCTTCATCTGACAGGAGACGGAACATTGTGGCAGAAACTGCCTGCATATGTACAAACGTTATCCGATGAGGATGCCGCTCCATTACGGGATTTTATGCGGCATCTGGAACAGTGGCGGACGTTCAGCCGGCGCGCCAGTGTTGCCGAATTATTGCAGCGGCTGTATGAGGACACGGGGTATATCCATTTTGTCGGAGGTATGCCCGGCGGTGCCGTCCGGCAGGCTAATCTCCGGGCTCTGTATGAACGGGCCCGGCAATATGAAGAAGCGGGATATCGCGGATTATTCCGCTATCTGCAGCTCATCGACAAGATGCAGGTAGACGAGCTCGATCTGGCTCCGGCCAAAGTACTGGGAGAAGGGGAAGATGTTGTACGCATCATTTCCATCCACAAAAGTAAAGGATTGGAATTTCCTGTTGTCGTCGTAGCCGATATGGGGAAACAGTTCAATGAAACAGACCTTTCCAAGGACATACTGCTCCATAAATCTTTAGGGATCGGCCTGCGGCAATTTGATACGGAATGGCGGATTTCTTATCCTGACTTCATTTGGAGCGGTCTGAGGGAACAACTAGCTTGGGAAGGACGGGCAGAAGAACAGCGCGTACTCTACGTTGCGATGACCCGGGCACGGGATAAACTGATCCTGACAGGTACTGTCAAAGATATGGGAAAAGCCTGGAAACACTGGCAAAAAGAAGGCAGTCCATCGGAAGGAAAATCATATCTCGATTGGCTCATGCCTCTTTTTGCAGGGGCGGATCAGTGGAAACAGACCAATGAAAAGGTTATGGCGGGACTGGAAAGTGACGAAATGCACGGCCTTTGGCGCCTGGCTTTATATCACCAGATTCCGACTTTGGAAGAAGTGGCACCGGATATATCCCTTGATTCACCGTTGCAGCAGGTGCGCTGCGGTGAACCGGTAGGAGCCCTGATTCCCGGCTGGATGGAGCAAACCTTATCCTGGCACTATCCGTGGCCTAAAGCGACGGGGACAGCAGCCAAGTATTCTGTCTCTGAAATCAAAAGACAGTATCAGCTCCAACACCAGGATGAATGGGAAGAAGAACGGGAACTGGCAGCGACGGGGGCCGGGGCAGACCGTGAGGAAGACGTGTTTGGCCGGCTGCCGGCATGGATGGATGGAAGGGAAGAGGAAGAAACGGGCGCCCGCCGTGGTACGATTGTTCATAAAATCATGCAGTATCTGGATATCAGGGCTGACATGAACCGGAACGATATAGATGCACAGCTCCGGTCCTGGCAGGCTCAGGAATTATTTACAGCAGAAGAAGTATCAATGGCCTATCTGCCGCCAATCCTTGCGTTTTGTCATTCGCCGCTCAGCCGGCGCATGGCGTCGTCAGACCGCATACTCCGGGAATATCCGTTCAGCATCCTCCTTCCTGCCGGCGGTCTCCTGCCGGACGCAGAACCGGGAGAGGAAATACTGGTGCAGGGCGTTATCGACTGTTTATTCCGGGAGGGTGATGGATGGGTATTGATTGATTATAAGACAGACCGTCTCGATGATGCGGACGCCTTTATCAAACGGTATGGCGTACAGATTTCTCTCTACAGGCAGGCTGTAGAAAAGATCAGTGGCCGTCCCGTACGGGAGGCCTATATGTATAGTTTCCGCCTGGAAACGGCGATTCGTGTAGAATAGGAGTATATCATGAGTGTATTTGATATTGTAGGGCCTGTCATGATTGGCCCTTCCAGCTCGCATACGGCCGGTGCTGCGCGTATCGGTCTCATGGCGAGGAATATATTAAAGGACGAACCGGTAAAGGCCATGATTACCGTATATGGGTCGTTTGCCAAGACTTATAAAGGCCATGGGACAGATAAGGCGCTGGTCGCCGGCCTCCTGGGTTTTTCAGCGGATGATACCCGGCTCCGGGACTCCTTTTCCATAGCGGCCGAAAAAGGGCTGGAAATTACCCTGCGGCGATCTGATGAAGAAGTAGATCATCCGAATACAGTCCGCATTGCCATGACAGGCAAAAATGGCAATCAGGCAGAAATATTGGGCGTTTCCCTGGGTGGTGGTAAGATTGAAATCCGCGAAATCAATGGATTTGAGGTCTCTCTCAATGGGGAAGAACATACCCTGATTACGCTGCATCGTGATCAGCCGGGAATCATCGCCCAGGCGACGACGATTATGGCAATCGGGCATATCAATGTTTCGACGATGAAGGTGTTCCGCAGCGGCAAACACGCCAATGCGGTCATGATTGTCTGCACAGACAGTCCGGTACCGGCAGAAATGGTCAGCCTGATTGGCAATATTTCAGCTATCGAGAGCGTCATTACGCTGGCACCGTTATAGGAGGTACAGGAGAGATGTACGAATACGAATATAAAACGCTGGAAGAACTTTCTCACAGGGCAGCCCAGCATGATATACGGATAGCGGACGTCGTTATCCGCCACGAAATGGAAACCTCTGAACAGACGGAAAAGGTGGTGCGGCAGCGCATGGTTTCCCGGCTGGAGGTATTTCGTGAATCCATAGAGGCCGGTCTTACCGATACGGGAACTTCTGTAAGCGGACTCGTCGGGGGAGATGCAAATAAACTGTCCCATAGCAGTGGCCGGCTGCTGGGGAGCCTGCCACGCAAGGCAGAGATGTATGCGCTGGCTGTCAGTGAAGCCAATGCCAAGATGTTCAAAATCGTCGCTTGCCCGACGGCAGGTTCTTGTGGTATCGTTCCAGCTGTTCTTATGGCAGTCAGTGAAGAACTGGGAACGAGTCCGGATGAAAATGTAGAAGCTCTTTTTACGGCCGCAGGAATTGGGGCTGTCGTATCCCGCAATGCGTCAGTTGCCGGAGCTGTCGGCGGTTGTCAGGCCGAATGCGGGACAGCTGCTGCCATGGCTGCCGCGGCGGCTGCCCAACTGGCGGGTGGTTCTGATGATGCAATCCTGCAGGCTATGGCACTATGCATGAAAAACACACTGGGGCTGGCCTGTGATCCCGTAGCCGGTCTGGTAGAAGTGCCCTGTGTCAAGCGGAATGCCTGCCTGGCTGTAATGGCTGTCGGTGCAGCTGAAATGGCCCTGGCCGGTATCCGCAGTGTCATTCCGCCTGATGAAGTCATCAGTGCTATGGCTGAAATCGGCCGTATGATGCCCGTTGCCCTTAAAGAAACATCCGATGGCGGCCTTGCCAGAACGGAAACGGGAAAGGCCGTTGCCCGGAGGCTGGAACAGGAAATGAACGAAGGCTGATGCTGGGACACGACATAGAAAAAGGACTTATGGCATAAAGATTTTTTACCTTTATGCCATAAGTCCTTTCTTTGTGTATCCGTATTTATTTTTCAGCAATAGCCGGGCGGATTACCGGGCCGCTTTGTTTGCTGTAAACTGTGACATTGTTTCTGGCAAAAGCCGGCTGGCCTTCCAGACGACGATAAATTGCACGGCACAACCCCGTCGAGACAGGTGCCGCTTTCGGTTGTCGTGAGAATGCGAGAATCAGATCGGATTCAAACTGGCTTAATTCGACGCATTTTATTTTCATCTGGTAATCATCCCTTTAAGTGTAATTTTACATACGCTGACCCGGAACAGTCAATTAATATATATATTCTACTATAAAGACCTATCTTTGACAAGAAGGGATGCGGCTAGTAAAATAAAAGATACGTTATGATGTGCAGGAAGGAGAAGCATATGGGCTGGCAACTGGAAAAAGCATTAAATGAACGACTGGCGAGGGAAACGGGGTATGTCGTGCATCCATTTGGCAGCCGTCATACGATGGCTGTCTGTTACCCTAATACCTATGAGACGGGTATGAGCAATCTGGGAATGCAGATTATTTACCGGGAGGTAAACAGTCGTAATGATTTTCAATGCGAACGGGCATTTCTGCCAGATAAGAAATTGAAGAAAATCTATGAAAAAGAACATTCCCCACTTCTGACACTGGAAAATAAGCGGCCACTGTGTGATTTTGAAATTCTTGGCTTTTCTGTCAATTTCGAGATGGACTATTTTAACATCCCGGATATTCTCGAAGCTGGTCATATTCCTGTCCGGGCTGCAGACCGGACAGAAACCGATCCGCTGGTAGTCATGGGTGGTCCTGTCGCTTTCTTTAATCCCGAGCCGCTGGCGTTGTTTATGGATGTCTGCCTGATTGGAGAAGGAGAAGAACTGATTCATGCATTTCTCGACGCCTGGCTTCAGGCAAAGGCCGACGGAGCCGGAAGGCAGGAGTTGCTGCGCCGTCTGGCAAGGGTTGAAGGCGTATACGTTCCTTCCCTGTATCATCACGTGTATGATGATAGGGGAAATTTGATGCGCATCGATGCCGAACCAGGTATACCCCATCGCGTACGCCGGCAATGGCATGAACTGACCCGGCCAGGGGAAACGGTCGTCGCTACGCCGGATACGGAATTTGGATCCATGTATCTCATTGAAATTGCCCGTGGATGTGGCCGTCACTGCCGGTTCTGCATGGCTGGGTATTGTTACCGCCGTCCCCGTGTGCGTCCGTTGGAATATGTCAAAGCTGCCGTTCTCCGGGGGAAGAAGCTGGGTAAAAAGATAGGCCTCATGGGTGCTGCCATTTCCGATTATCCGTACATTGACGAATTAGTCACATTCATCCGTCAGCAGGGACTGGCTTTTTCCTGTGCATCTCTGCGTGCAGATTCCATTACGCCTGTTATCGTCAAAGGCATTGCGGAAAGCGGGCAGAAGACGATTACCCTGGCACCGGAAGCTGGCAGTGAGCATATGCGGAACATTATCAATAAAGGAATTACAGAAGAACATCTCCTCCAATCCATCGATTTATGTACGGCTGCGGGAATCCGTAAGGTGCGGATGTATATCATGATAGGTCTCCCCATGGAAACGGATGAAGATATACAGGGAATTGTGGATATGACACGCCGGGTACGGGAACACATGGACCGCATTGGCAACAAAAGCAGTATTACCCTGAGCATCAATCCTTTTATTCCAAAACCGATGACGCCCTTTCAGTGGATGGCCATGACGGAACAAAAAGTCGTGGAACGGAGACTGGCATATATAAAAAAAGAGGCAGGGCGCATACGGCAGACGGAAGTTTTGGCTGAACCACTGCGGCAGTGCTATATCCAGGGGGTCCTTTCCCGGGGGGACCGCCGCGTGGGGGAACTGCTTCTGAAAGCCCATTCTTACGGAGGTGTCCGGGGCTGGAAACGGGCTGTCCGGGAAACAGGATTTGATGTAGAATCATTTTTATATACACCACGGCAGACCGACGAACTCCTTCCCTGGAGTGTACTCGATAATGGTCTGGCAGAGGATTACCTGATCCGGGAACGGGAGAAGGCTGAAAAAGGTGAGTTCACCATACCATGCTTTGAAGGATGCCGGCGATGTCATGTATGTGGAGGTACAAATGGGGACACAGTGGATTAAACATAAGGACGGGATTGCCTGGGAAGAAAGCGGGCAGCTGCATCGTGCCGGCCTGTGCCATGGCGTTACTGGCCGCACGGGCGGGGTAAGTCCGGCTCCGTATCATTCTCTAAACCTGGCACTGCACGTAGGAGATTCCGTATCATGCGTCCTGGAAAACCGGCGCCGTCTCTGTGCCCATCTGGGCTGCCGCCTCGATGTACTGACTACACCGCAGCAGACTCATGAAGATCACGTAATCGCCGTCGGAGACAGCGAGATAGGAAGGGGGGCCGGCAGTTATCACGATGCCTTTCCCCATACGGATGCGCTTATGACCAGCCGGCCTGGAGTGCTGCTCCTGATCTGTATTGCCGACTGTGTGCCGGTTATCCTGTATGATCCGGTAAAAAAAGCCTGTGCAGTCATTCATGATGGCTGGCGTGGTACGGCTTCCCGGCTGGCTTCCAAGACGGTTTTTGCCATGCAGACCGTATATGGATCACAGCCACGGGATATTCTCGCCTTTATCGGGCCGTCTATTTCCCGGGAGCATTTCGAGGTCAGTGAAGCGACGTCAGATATCTTCCGCCATATGGGACCGGCCTATGACCAATGTGTCTATAAAACAGCGGATACGGTCTGCGTTGATTTATGGCAGGCAAACCAGCAGCTGTTGCTGCATGCGGGGCTGCTGCCACAGCACATCGATACGACAACCCATTGCGCGTATCAGGATGAACAAGCCTTTTATTCATATCGTCGCGATGGCGGTCATACCGGACGGATGGCAGCCTTCGCCATGATTCCGGCAATATGACGATTGGGGCAGATTTTTTCCAAAAATACTAGCATTTATAAGGCGTAATATATATAATAGAGTAAGTGCCAAGTTTTTTGTAGGTACCACGGAGGGATTTTATTTGATAAAGGAAAACATAGAGGCCATAGAAAAACGCATGGCTGATGCGGCAGCCCGTGCCGGCCGGAGTGATACGGTTACCCTGATTGCCGTCACGAAAAATCATCCTGTAGAATGCATGAAAGAAGCCGCAGCAGACGGAATTGTGAACGTTGGTGAAAACCGCGTACAGGAAGCGATGGAAAAGATAAAGGAATTTCCAGAAAACCACCTTGTCTGGCATTTAATCGGTCATCTCCAGACGAATAAGGCTAAACAGGCAGTGGCTCATTTTGATCTGATTCATTCCATTGATTCGGAACATCTCCTGAAAGCCGTCGATAAAGAAGCTGGCAAGATAGGAAAAGTACAGGATATTCTTCTGCAGGTCAACGTAGCGCGGGAAGAAAGCAAATTCGGCATGGAAGTAGAAGATTTTCCGCGCATCAGTGCGCTGGCAAAAGAACTGACTCATGTCCGCGTCTGCGGTCTTATGTGTATGGCTCCGAATTTTGATAACGTGGAAGACACGCGCCCAATCTTCCGGATTGCCCACGCTTTATATGAAGATATGAAACCTCAGTTTCCAGAAGGTCAAGTCCGTTACCTGTCTATGGGCATGACTCATGATTTTGAAATAGCCATTGAAGAAGGGGCAAATATGGTACGCGTCGGTACTGCCATATTTGGACCGCGCCAATACTAAGGAGGATAATAAAACCATGGGATTGAAAAAATTTTGGAATAATGTAGTAGGCAAGGTCAGCGGTGTAGATGAAGATGATATCTATGAAACAGACGAAGACTTTGAAGATGATGACGATGAAATAGAAGACGCACCGCGTCAGAACCAGCGTCCAGTGGCAGCTGCCCGCCGGCCTGCACTCGGAGCGGCCCAGGTAGACCGCCCGCTCAAAATGATGATCGTAGAACCAGAAAGCTTCGACGATTCTCAGAGCATTGCTGATTTTCTCCGGGACCGCAAACCGGTTGTCATCAATTTTGAAAACACGGAACCGGATATTTCCAAACGGGTTGTCGATTTTGTCAGTGGGGCAACGTATGCACTGGATGGCAATATTCAGAAAGTGGGCAAGGATATTTTCCTTTGCGTACCCAGCAATGTAACAGTGGACCGGAGTAAACACGATTACGGTGATTTCACGGCACAGCTGGCCTGGAAAAACGGCGAAGGTAATAAACAGCAGTAAGATAAATGAGGCATTTTTGTGAAAAACAGAGATAGAATTATACGTTATTATAAGGGAACGGATAACGGCGAGCTGGCTGCCCGGCTGATTGATCTGGCAGACAGTACGGCCAAAGGCCGCCCCTATGCCGTCAGTGAATTTGTATCACCCGGTGCCGTACAGATAGGCGAAACGATACAGGCGTCCGCCCCTGGCCTGATCCTGAAGACCTTTGGCGGGTATGAGGGAGCAGAACGGGTGCGTCTTGCCTTTGTCAAGGAAAGTTATGATGGACCTGTTGATTTTGCCATTACCGCCTGTCATGTGAGCTGGGATGCCCGTTATCGCCTTCTCAGTCATCGTGATGTGCTGGGATCGCTCATGGGACTGGGAATCGACCGCAGCCGCTTTGGCGATATCATCATGGAGGAAACGGGAGCAGTCATCCTGACCGATGCACCCCTTCTTGCCTATCTGAAGCAGAATTTTTTAAAGATTGCCATGGTTCATGTTACGGTAGAAGACATGGCCTTGTCGGATATTGCGCCTAAACAGGAAAAGGTGAAAGAAATCAAGACGACCGTAGCGTCCCTTCGCCTGGATGCCGTCGCTTCTTCCGGGTTTGGTATTTCCCGCACCAAAGCGGCGGAAGCAATCAAGGGTGACCGGGTACAAGTTAATTGGCAGCCGGCTAAAGGGCCGAGCCAGGAAGTACAGGAGGGCGATGTCATTTCTCTCCGGGGAAAGGGCCGGATGGAACTGGCCCAGATTACTGGTACTTCACGCAAAGGGCGTACAGGTGTTTTATTGAGACGATACATGTGAGAATTTTTGGAGGAATGTACCCATGCTTACACCAATGGATATACATAACAAAGAGTTTAAACGGGGCTTCCGCGGTTATAGTGAAGAAGATGTCGATGCCTTTATGGACAATATTGCCGATGACTATGAAAAAGTATACCGGGAATATTGTGAAATAAAGGAAAAATGCGAAAAGTTACAGGATAAGCTGTCACAGTATGAAAAAATGGAATCTACCATGAATAGTACGCTTATGCTGGCCCAGCAGACGGCAGAAAATGTCAAGGTGTCTGCCCGCAAAGAAGCCGATCTCATCCTGCAGGAAGCAGAAAATAAAAAGAAAAAAATGCTCGATGAAACGACACTGAACATGCAGACGACACAGCAGAATATGGAAAAAATGAAAACCCAGGTTAGTGCTTTCCGGGCTAAATGCCGGGCGCTGCTTACCAGCCAGATGCGTCTGCTCGATGATATGGTCATCGATGAAGAAACGGCAGTCAGTGATGGCAATACTCCGGCAGAACAGCCGGAAGCTGGCGATAACACAGCGAAATAACAGAACGTACAGAGATATGCTCTCTTCCCGGTATGACTCATGGCTGCCGGATAGAGAGCGTATTTGTTTATAATGCGGTAATACAGAAAGGGAGCTGCTGCTATGAAACGACTGGGACTTATGCTGTTGACATTGGCCTTATTGGCCTGTGGTACGGCCTCTGCGTATAATCCGTACGCCCCGAATCCATTCGATGCGATTGAACAGAATAGCTGGGAATACAAGTATCTTCTGGATTTGACAAAGGCGGGCCTCACCGGTGCAGATATGGCCAGATTTTCACCTTCTTATGCTCTGACCCGTGTGGAAATGCGTGATATGCTGGTTACGGCACTCAAAAACCGCAGCCGGGCAACGGCATCCCAGCAGAAAGAAATGGACCAACTGGCTTCGGTGTATGCCGAGGACCTGACCTACGCCAGGGATGGAGAGACATTAAAGACAGAGACGGAAAAGCCGGCTGGCGACCCGTTTGATTGGAAACAGGGGGATAAAACGAAATGATACAACAACCAGAATACCCGATAAAAATGATAGCGATAGATCTCGATGATACGCTCATCCGGGACGATACGACCGTCTCTGATTATACGAAAGATACGATACGCCGGGCACAACAGAAGGGAATCCACATCATGATTGCAACTGGCCGTATGTATGCGACGGCCAGTCCCTATGGCCGCATGCTCGGGCTGGGGGATATCCCCATGATGTTGTTTGGCGGCGGACTGATCCAGACGCTGGAATCGAAGAAGATACTGTACAGTCATCCTATTCCACAGGAAGATGCGGCACAACTGCTCTCGCTGGCCAAAGAAAAAGGATGGATGATGCAATCGTATATTGATGACGTGCTGCGTGTTGCTGAGTATAATCACTGGGTTGCCGATTACGAACGGATTACTCATTCCCACGCTGTCGTATGCGGTGATGATTTTTATACTCCCTGTGGTGCGCCAGATAAATTATTATCCTGTGATGAACATGAAGTCCTGTTGCAACGGGCAAAGGAAATAGAAGAAGCGATGCCGGGCAGATTCGATATCATGTGTTCCAAGCCGACATTCCTGGAAATTACGCCCAAAGGAATTTCAAAAGGTGTCTGCCTGAAACGTCTTTGTGATATTTATGGCATTTCGCTGCAGAACGTCATGAGCTTTGGAAACGGAATGAATGATTTATCCATGCTGAAAGCTGCCGGATTCGGCGTAGCTGTGGCCAACGCCGTACCCGAAGTAAGAGAACAGGTTCCGTATGTTACGGCATCCAATAATGAAGACGGAGTAGCCAGAGCTATTGAAAAATTTATCTTGTAAGGAGGGACCACGATGGATCAATTCCACTTGATCATTGTCACCGGCATGTCGGGTGCAGGTAAGAGCCAGGCTGTCAAAGTGTTGGAGGACATTGGTTATTTTTGTATAGACAATCTGCCGCCAGTGCTGATTCCAAAATTTGCCGAGCTTTGCGTCAAAGGCGGTGAACGGGTGCGTCATGTGGCCCTCATTGCCGATATCCGCGGCGGGCAGTTTTTTGATGCTATGAGCCAGGCTTTACAGGAATTGCGCAAGCAGGGCGTTTCCTATGAAATCGTCTTTATGGAAGCATCAGACAAGGTCCTTATAAACCGCTATAAAGAAACGAGGCGTGTCCATCCTCTGGCACTTCATGGGCGCATCAGTCAGGGAATCGCGGAAGAGCGGAAGCGGCTGGCCACGCTCCGGGAACAGGCTGATTTTATTATTGATACGAGCTCACTCAAGACGAGCCAGCTGCGGGATATCCTGCGCAAGCGCTATGCGCTGAATACAGGCCGCAAGGGACTGACCGTTACGGTCGTATCCTTTGGCTTCAAACATGGCATGCCCATTGATGCGGATATTGTCGATGATGTGCGTTTTCTGCCCAACCCGTATTATGTTGAGGAATACCGCCATAAGTCGGGCCGGGTTCCCGTAGTACGGGATTATGTCCAAAGTTTTCAGGTCACTCAGGCGTTTAAAGAAAAATGGTTCGATATGATAGATTTTCTCCTTCCCAATTATGAGCGGGAAGGAAAAAGCCAGCTGGTCATTGCCGTAGGGTGTACCGGCGGGATGCACCGCAGTGTCTGCATGGCAGAAGAAATGTACCGTCATCTCAAAGAAACAGGTGTCGATGTATCTATTGAACACCGGGATCTTGCCAAAAATGATGTCGAAGAAGATGCTCCCGGTTATGAAGGAGAAGATGCATAAGGAGGGTGCAGAACATGCGCTTTTTTAAATGGCTTCATCCGGGATTGCACATCAAGCGATGGCTCTTCCTGTTTGGCCTGGGCATGATGTGTACCAGTTTTGGTATTGTCCTGACGTTTAATTACCAATGGATCGGCCAGGTAGAAGAATGGACCTTCCGCCTGCTCTATGAAGCGACAGGCCATTATAACTATACGGTCCTGGCTTCTCTTGGTATTGTCATTCTCCTGGCAGGCATCCTGATCATGGGATGGTCTACCCGGCGTCTGATCCGTACCATGCTGGGCGTTATCATGCCGAATGAGTCGGAAAATCTCAGTGAACTCATCTTATCTAATATGAAATTGTCCAAGGGTCCCAAAGTCGTCGTTATCGGCGGGGGGACAGGACTTTCGGTTATGCTCCGGGGATTGAAGACAAAAACATATAATCTGACGGCCGTCGTCACCGTTGCCGATGATGGCGGGTCGTCCGGGCGGATCCGTCAGGATCTGGACATTATAGCACCGGGGGATTTGCGTAACTGTCTGGTTGCCTTGGCTGATAAAGAAGGGCTGATGGAAAAACTATTTGCCCACCGCTTTGGCGGATCGGGTAATTTGTCCGGGCACAGTTTTGGCAACCTGTTTATTGCCGCGCTGATTGAAGTCCTGGGAGACGTAGAAGGGGCTATGGATGCGACAAGCAAAGTCCTGAAAGTCCGTGGGAAAGTCATCCCCTCTTCGGCAGATAAAATTCTCCTCAATGCGGAAATGGTGGACGGGACTATCGTACAGGGGGAATCGCAGATCCCCAAGGCCCATGGCAAAATTAAGCGGGTTTTTACGACACCGGAACATCCCCGTGCCGTGCAATCTGCTGTAGATGCAATCCGCGATGCCGATGCCATCGTACTGGGGCCGGGCAGCCTCTATACGAGTATTATGCCTAATTTGTGCATTCCTGATATTGCGGCTGCCGTGCGCGACAGCAAGGCGAAAAAGATCTACATCTGTAACGTCATGACACAGCCGGGGGAAACGGACGGGTACAGCGTAGCCGATCATGTCAAGGCAATCGAACGACAGGCCGGAGCACCAGTCATTGATTTTGTCATGGCTAATAATGGCAATGTAGATCCGGCGATTTTACAGAAATATGCTGCTGCCGGCCAGTATCCTGTGCAGATTGACAAAAAAGAAATACATAAGACCGGCGCAACACTGATTCAGGCTGATCTGGTCAACAGAGAAACGGGAGCTACCCATGATACGAATAAACTGGCAGATGTCCTTTTTGATTTGATTAATGCGCTGCGGACGGATTTATCCCCTGAATTGCTGCATTATTATTTAAAGAGATATAATTTGAAACATCCCAGGAGGTGAGCTGTTTGTCGTTTGCAGAAGAAGTAAAAAACGAGGCCGCTCATATTCCCGTTGAAGACGCCGCCTGTCGCACTGCGGAACTGGCGGCGTTGCTGTGTATGGGAGGTTCGCTCCTTCCCGGTTCCGATGGATGCGCCGGATTGGAATTCAGTACGTCCAATAACGCCGTGGCAAGAAAAGCTCTGTCCATGTGGCGCCATTCTTTCTCCATACGGCCGGAAGTACTCGTGCGGCGGGGGCGCAGGCTGCGCAAAAAAAACTATTATATCCTCCGGATTCCGCCGGCAGTGGAAAGTACGGCCGCCTTACGTTCCCTGACGTTGTTTCCTGCAGAGGAAGCCTTTCAGGGGCTGGAACTACGCCGTGATGACTGCCGCCGGTCTTTTTTGCGTGGCGCCTTTATGGGCGGGGGATCGGTCAATCAGCCCCAGGGAGATTACCATCTGGAACTGATGACAGGGAATAAAGAATTTGCCCGCCTGCTTTTGAAATTAATGCACCATTTTCACTTGTCTGCCAAGATGACAGACCGTAAAGGAGACTATCTGGTCTATGTGAAGGAAGGAAATGGCGTATCTTCTTTTTTGCAGCAGATCGGGGCCGTACAAGCGTATCTGAAATTTGAAAGTGTGCGGGTCGTCAAAGACATGCGTAACAATGTGAACCGCGTGGTTAATTGCGAAACGGCCAACCTTCAAAAAACCGTTAATGCGGCAGTACGTCAGACTGCGGATATTGAACGCATACGTGATTCGGGCCGGTATCACCTCCTGAGCCCCAGACTGCAGGAAGCGGCCGAATTACGTCTGGCCCATCCGGAGGCGACAATGGGAGAAATCGCAGCTTTGTCAGGTATTACGAAATCGGGATTATCCCACCGGTTTAAAAAAATCGCGACGATAGCGAAGGAAATAGAAGGTATGGAACATCATGAAATTACGAATACTCAGTAAATGTCTGATTGCAGGTCTTTTATGTGTGCTGCCACTGGTGTCGCTGGAGGCAGCGGATACAGAATACGGGGCAGATAATCCCGAAGTCATGGATAAAATCGTACGCAGCCGGATGCTTCCCGTGGCGATGACAGCACCTCATGATACGGGAACGCTGCTGTTCTCGGATAGTCCGGAATATGCCGATAAAGACGGAATTTTATATGTCGATAAAGTAAAGGGTGATACGCGGCTATATTTTTATCATGTCAATCAGGCAAATTATCCGCGCAAGATTGTCGCCATGGCATACAACCCTTCAGACCATGAAGTTATGGCAGGGGTCAGCGGTGTCTATTATGCCAAGCCAAGTACGTCTTATTACGATGTGGGCAAGGATTTGTCTACCTTATATTATGAAGGAAATACGACCTATAACCGGGTCAGCGTTCCACCGCTCGGCTATGCCGTACTCAGCGATCGGCTGAACCGCGTCATCGTAGCTCCAGATCAGCTGTTTTCTGGTATTGTCAACATGAATCTGCCGGATGATATGTATGTTTCAGCCGTTATTATGCCAGCTGCGGCAGATCCGGTAGCTTTTATGAAAAAACAGCAGTATCTGGCCAGTGATGACGTTAAACTGCGGGGAACCTTCCCGGGGATGGACCGCTCTCTCAAAAATCTGATTCCCTTTACGGCAGATGAAGGTATTGGCTATATTCTTATCGCCGACGGCATACAAGACCGGTTTTTACGGGGTTATGACGTGATTGACGACCGCCTTTCGGAGGACGTGGGCAATTATGGCCTCGATTACCTTATACAGATAAAAACCAGAGGAACGGGACTTCTCCACTACTATTTCAACACCCAGGGAGGGGAATATGCCGGCGTGGCTGAAATCAGTTATGATGACGGAAAAGGCGGAACAGCCAGTAAAATTGTAGAGCTGCCCCGTAAAGGACTGAGCATGGGATTTGATAATGCCTATGCGATGGAATACCTCGATTCTGTGGCGGCGGGTACGACTGTCACGATACATCTTATGCCACCGGGAGCAGCCAACCTCCCTGTGCGGATTATCATCGTTCCCGATGCATCGGTGCAGCAGGCGGCTGATGCCGTACGTGAAGGAGCACAGCGCCGACTGGAAGAACAGAAGAAACAGCAGCAGGAGAGTATCGGAGACGATTGGGCCCGGATTGAAAAGAAATTACATGCGGGCCGTACTGAAGAACAGACGGAGCTTTCGGGGAAAAAGACAAAAAGTAATGCCAAAAAAGATAAGAAAACGAAAGCAAAAACAAATAAGAGACCTGTTCAGGAAGATTTGGGACAGGGAGCATAATATAAGAGAAAAGGGAGCACGATGCAAAAATCTGCATCGTGCTCCCTTTTTCCATATAGATGATGGATTATAAGTCTTGATCTTTCGGTTCTTCGCCAAACCACTTCTTGTAAATCTTGGCATACGTACCGTCTTTTTTAATCTGACTCAGTGCATCATTAAATTGTTTCAACAATTCCGGTTTATCCTTGCTGATAGCCATGGCTGTACCGCGGGACAGAATCGGATCGCCGACGATTTTTGCTTTTTCATTGCCACCGTGGGTCATGTAATCCTGGGCGACGGCTTTATCGATAGAAATTGCATCGACTGTACCGGCTTCCAGTTCCATCCAGCCCTGACTGTTGGTATCAAATTCCTTGACGGTTGCCCCATGTTCCTTTGCATGGTCGCCGGCTTTGGAAGCTACCTGTGCGCCGACTGTCTTGCCGGTAATGGTGTCATAGCCGGTAATGTCGGTATTATCCTTGCGGACGACGATTGTATAGCCGCCTTTGTAATAGACATCGGTAAAGGCTACCTGTTTCTTGCGTTCCGGTGTAGCGTCCATGCCGGCAGCGATGACGTCAATCTGACCGCTCTTGAGGGCAGGGATGAGGGCATCGAAGCCAATGTTTTTGATTTCCATCTTGTAGCCCAGTTTATCACAGATAGCCTGGGTGAGGTCCATATCAAACCCGACAACTTTATCATTTTCTACGGATTCAAAAGGCGGGAATGTGGCTTCTGTGCCGACGACGAGAGTTTTCTGTTCCTTGGCGGCATCTTTCTTGTCACCGCTCTGGGAACCACCGCAGCCGGTAATCAGCGTAACGGCTGCCAGGGAAGCAGCAAGCATAGTTACATATTTTTTGTTCATCATGAGTCACTCCTTCAAACGGAATTACTTTTTCCTCATATATAATTCACTCAGATCAGACATGATCCGGGTGTGAGGGCGTGTTGCAAACGCTGATGCCGGTGTGGCACCGGTGGTAACGGCAGCAAAATCGACGCCGCCATTTTGAGCAGTATCAGCATCGATAAGACTATCGCCAACGTACAGGATATCTGCCGGGACAAGATGAAAATAATCTTGTATGAGCCGGAGTCCATCGGGGGCAGGCTTGGCATGCTCTACATCTTCAATGCCGATAACGCGGTCGATAAGGGGCTCCATCTGTTCACGACGGATGGTTTCCATGATGCGGCTCCTCGTTTTGGTAGAAACGATGCAGCAAATGGCACCGGCTTCTTTCAGATAAGTGAGGGCCGGTTTCGTTTCCGGATACAGATGGGTATTGGGCGTCATGTAGAAATCGGAATACCGGACTTTATAGAGCCGGATGAGCCGGGCCAGTTTCCCTTTTTCTGTTTCTCCTGTAATAATCGACATGGCATCGTACATTGTCTTGCCGATGGTACTGCAGATGACATCCCGGGAAACGGGAGCATATCCTTCATCATGGAGAAGCATTTCAAAACACATGACGATGCCTTGTTCGGAATTTACCAGAGTATAATCAAAATCAAATACGTATGCTTTATACATTCTTATTCCTTATTATTCTTTCGGTTCCGTACCAAACCATTTTTTGTAGAGCTGGGCGTAGGTACCGTCTGCCTTTAATTCATCAATGGCTTTGTTGACTTTTTCCAGCATTTCCGGCTTGTCTTTGCTAACGGCCATGGCAATGCCATCGGGGGCCATCTGAGGTTCACCAGCCAGCTTCAGGTCATTTTCACCGCCGTGGCTGAGGTAATACATTGCTACGGACGTATTGATGATGACGGCGTCACTGTTATTGCTGTTCAGCTCCATCCAGCATTGGTTATTGGCGTCTACCTGTTTGATAACCGCGCCGGCCTGCTGTCCCAGTTCAACGCCTTTTGTACCGACCTGGGTGCAGACATTCTTACCGGATAAATCCTGGAATCCATTGATTGTCGTATTATCTTTGCGGACGACGACGGAATATCCGTCATGGAAATACGGTTTTGTAAACGATACCTGTTTTGCCCGTTCCGGTGTAGCATCCATGCCTGAGGCGATGAGATCAATCTGGCCACTTTTGAGAGCCGGAATCAGAGCGTCGAAGCCCAGACTTTTGACTTCGGCTTTCATTCCCAGTTTGTCAGCAACGGCTTTGGCAAAATCGATATCAAAGCCGACATACTGATCGTTTTCTGTGAATTCAAACGGGGGAAATGTCGGTTCCATACCGATGACCAGCGTATCACTGGATTTCTTGCTGCTTTCACTCTGAGAACCGCCGCAGCCGGTCAATACAGTCATGGCTGCCAATGAAACAGCCGTCAGTGTAGCCCATTTTTTTTTCATTCCTATATCTCCTTATATAGATAGTATGGTATAACGCATCCCAAAACGTTACCAAAAGATTACATTCATAATTATACATATTCAGAAAAAATAATACAAGCCATTTGATTACATATTCGTGCATACGTTGTATAATATATGATAAAAAAGAAAGTGGTGACCAATATGACAAATGAAACATTAAAAAAAGCAATAGAACAGACGGCAGTGGCAGTCAGGCAGATGAACCCGCTGGTTCCATCCATTACCAATACGGTAACCATTAATTTTGTAGCGAATGCCCAGCTGGCAGTGGGAGGATCGGCTGCCATGGTATATCTTCCCGACGAAGGGGAAGGGTTGGCGCATATTTGCCAGGCTATGTATATCAACGTGGGTACTTTATTCCCTGTTTATGCAGAAACACTGCCTCTTACGGCAAAGGTACTTCACGAAGAACGGAAACCCTGGGTCCTCGACCCTGTAGCTATCGGTCTTGGGAAGATGCGAACTGATTTGCTGACTCAGTTTAAAGAATACAAGCCATCTATTATCAGGGGAAATGCCTCGGAAATTATTGCGCTGGCAGGATTATGGAATTTATCTGGTGGCTCGGCCGTTTCGGAAGTACGTGGTGTCGATTCGACGGATACGGTGCGTGCTGCGAGAGATGCAGCTATGGCACTGGCTTCATGGACGGGTGGAGCCGTTGCCGTGTCCGGAGTGGAAGATTTGATTACCGATGGGAGACAGGTAATCATCTCAAAAGGAGGATCGCCTATGATGCCCTGTATTACCGGGACGGGATGCTCCCTCGGTGGAGTCATGGCCGTTTATGCAGCTGCAGCCGATCCGTTTGTAGCCGCAATTACTGGCGCTGCCGTATATAATCTGGCGGGAAGCCGGGCAGAAACCTATGTAAAGGGGACGGGTTCATTCCAGACGGCATTTATTGATGAATTGTATACGGCCCAGCCGTCAGATATTGCGGGAAATCCCTTTATATTAGAGTAAAGCAGAATCATTCATCGGCGTATATGAAAGGCAGGACTGTCATGATAGTATACGTATCAAAAGAGGGTTAACAAGCCTTAGAATAGAGACGTTTGTCGCAGACCGCAGGACGTTGGTCGAAGTGATTCGATAAACGGTTAACGAACTGTGATGAACGTCATTTTTTTTTAGCGGTGTAAAAAAATTCCTTGACAAGAAGGGAAGAGTGGGATATACTAAACAAGCTGTTGAGCGGACGGGAAGGTTCCCTTCCTCCTCTCAAAAGTATTTCAAAAAAAGTGCTTGACAAACTCCTGTGAGTTTGTTAAAATGTACAAGTCGCCGCGATGAGCGATGAACTTCCTTCATCTCAATCATGCGGCTGGCAGATGACCTTTGAAAACTGAACAATGCAACATACGAATGAACGCCAGATAA
>OLPH01000043.1_pt1 | contig 149347 bp, 108 predicted proteins | sample 1672951 | NCBI WGS metagenome assembly OLPH01 (sample SAMEA3136740, study PRJEB25190) | human gut metagenome | reverse complement strand
GCGCATTCGGCGAGATGCGTTTGCGAAAGTGGTCAATTTTAGATTAGCGCTAACACTTCCTCTGCATCCTCGCCGGGGAGAGCGCCTCGCGCACGGGCATCCCCAGCGACGCGAGGTGCCTGGTGAGGCCCGCCCCGTAGGACGACGTCCCCTCCATCGCGATGCAGGCCGGCTCCCCGGCCGCCGCGATCGCCCCGGCGAGCGCCTCGTAGCCCGCCGCGTCGGCGGGGAACTGGCGGGACAGGACCTTGCGGCCCCTCCAGTCCAGGACGTACAGCCAGTGCGAGTCGGCGTGGGTGTCGACCCCGCAGAAGACCGGCCCGCGGGCGCCGGGTGTCGATTCGGTTCTCATGTCTCGCTCCGTTCTTTCCGTGCTCGCCTGGACCGGGCAGACGGCACACTGACGGGGCGCGATAGAATGCGGTTGTTCGGGTCCGCGGTATCGCTCCATGCTCCTATTAGGTCATGCGGCGGTCTCGGCTCGCCGCGGCCCGCGCGGGACATGTCAGGAAACGAGGGCAGCCCTGTGGGCGCCAGCGGAATGTGGGGTCACCGCGCGGTCCGCATCTGATGGTGTCGACGTCAATGGTATACGGGTGCATCATCGACGTCTTCAATACAGAAAATATCAGTGCGGAGTGTTTTCAAAACCAAGCCCGACCCCGGCCTACGGTGACGTTGCTGGTGGTTCTTGGGCATCGCTTGCTGGCAGGGTTCCTTTGCTGAAATGGACTTGGCCGAAAGGGCCGCTGGTCCCAGTCGCTGGTTCGCGCTTTGCGTGAACTCCGCGCTACTGTGGGACAGTTAGGCTTCTGTTGTTGGACCCGCTACATCTTCCCGTCCCAGCATCGCCCTCAGCTTCTCGAAGCTTTCCTCGCTTAGGCAGTGCTCCATGTGGCAGCCCTCTTGCGACGCGACCTCAGCCGAAACACCCGCATCCTCCAGCAGCCCCACGAAAAAGCAGTGACGCTCCCACATTTGACGAGCGACCTCCAGACCACGCTCCGTCAGATGAACATCTCGCTTGCCCATTTCGACGTAGCCGTTGTTCTCCAACGTCGCCATAGCTTTTGAAACGCTTGCCTTAGTTACGCCAAGGTACTCTGCAACATCAATCGAGCGCACGATGCCCTGACGTTGCGACAGAACGTAGATCGATTCGAGATAGTCTTCTCCGGATTCACGTAGGGCCATGGGCCGCCTTTCGCAATGATTGCTAGTTAGCCTTTGGATACTTTCCACGGCTAACTTTACCGCAAAAGTTGCCCATGTCTTACTACTTTGCCTAAAAGTTAGCCGCGTTTCACAAAACGTGCGGGACGAAAACAAAATGGGGACGCCCCGCAAGGAATGTCCCCAGGTGCCAGGTGCCGGCCCGCAGCTACACGAGTCCAAAGTGCTTCGCAGCGTTGTAGATGCCGTCGTCGTCCACGGCAGTCGTCACATAGGTCGCTGCAGCTTTCACCGTGTCCTGCGCGTTGCCCATGGCCACACTTGTGCCCACGGCCGAGAACATCGACAGGTCGTTCTCGCCGTCGCCAAAGGCAATCGCCTCGCTCGCGTCGATACCAAGCCGCTCGAGCGTCGCCGCCACGCCCAGGTCCTTGCCGCCGTTAGCGGGAATAATGTCGCAGAACAGGTCGCACCAGCGCGTGGTGAGCGAATGCGACACGGCGTCGGTCACGATATGTTCGTCGGCCGGGTCCACAAAGGCGCAGAACTGGTAGACCGGTGCGTCAAAGGCGTGCTCAAACGGCTCCTCGTGGTAGACGATTCCCGCGTTGCTGCCAGCCGTCACCACGCGCTCGGACAGGCGGTTCACAAACGAGTTCTCGCCCTGCATGCACAGCGAGTCGTAGCGCCCCTGCGCCACCTGGTCCACAATCACCGCGACGTCGTCCGGATCGATCGGACAGCTGCGGTAAACCCCCTCGGCATCAAAGCAGTGCTGACCCGAGAGCGTAATGTACGCATCCCAACCCAGGTCGAACAGCCAGTCCGGTATCTGGTAGGTCGGGCGACCCGTGGCGATCACGCACGCAATCCCCTGCTCGTGAAAGCTATCGAGCACCTGCTGCGCCGACGCCGGAATCCGGTGCGTCTTAAAGCTCAGCAGCGTGCCGTCGATATCGAAAAATGCGGCCTTGATCATCCTCGTCTACTCCTCGCCCTCGAGCTTTTCGCTCGCCTCGAGCCACGCCATCTCCAGCTCGTCCATGGCGGCGTGAGCCTCGTCGATCTTTGCCTGCTGCTCGCCGAGCGCCGTGTAGTTGGTGGGATCGACTTGGGCCATTGCTGCCTCGGCCTCCTCAACGCGGGTGCGCTGCGTCTCCATCTTGCGCTCGAGCGAACTCACCTCGCGGCGGAGCTTCTGGCGCTCGGCGTTGGACAGGCCGTTGGGCTGACCGCTCGACTTGGGCTTTTCGGCCGCAGCTGCCGCGGCACCGGTGTCGAACGTGCCGGTCTTGGCGCTCGGCGCGCCCACGGGCTCGCCCTCGGCGGTAGCGTTGCACAGGCGCAGGTACTGGTCCACGCCACCGGGCATATGCGTCAGGTGGCCGTCGAGCAGCGCCCACTGCTGGTCGGTCGCGCGCTCCATCAAAAAGCGGTCGTGCGTCACCAGGATCAGCGTGCCGGGCCAGCCGTCCAGCAGGTCCTCGACAATCGCGAGCATGTCGGTATCCAGGTCGTTGCCCGGCTCGTCCAGGATGAGCACGTTGGGCTCGTCCAGAATCGTCAGCAACAGCGACAGGCGACGGCGCTGGCCGCCCGAAAGATCGCCGATGCGGCTCCAGAGCTGCTGCGTCGTAAAGCCCAGGCGCTCGCAAAGCTTCTCGGGCGAAGTCTCCTTGCCGTCGATGACGTAGTACTTCTTATAGTGGCTGAGCACCTCGCGGATCGTGTCGCCCATGTAGGGCTCGAGCTCCTCGAGCTGCTGCGACAGCACGCCAAAGCGCACTGTCTGGCCAATCTTCACGCGGCCGCGCGTGGGCGCAATTTTGCCCTGGATCACATCAAGCAGCGTCGACTTGCCAGCGCCATTCTCGCCCAAAAGACCATAGCGGTCGCCCGCACCAATGAGCCAGGTCACGTCGGAGAGTACCTGCTTGGGCGCGCCGTCGGTATCGGCATAGCCGGCGTCCACGTCGACCACGTCGATAACCTGCTTGCCTAGGCGGCTCACGGCGAGGCGCTTGAGCTCCAGCTCGTCACGCACGGGCGGCACGTCGGCGATCAGCTCGCGAGCGGCATCAACACGAAACTTGGGCTTGGTGGAACGCGCCTGGGCGCCGCGGCTCAGCCACGCGAGCTCCTTGCGCGCCATGTTGCGACGGCGCTCCTCGGTAACCGCGGCCATGCGGTCGCGCTCCACGCGCTGCAGGATATATGCGGAGTAACCGCCCTCGAAGGGATCGACCTGGCCGTCGTGGACCTCCCACATACTGGTGCAGACCTCGTCCAAGAACCAGCGGTCGTGCGTGACCACGAGCATGGCACCCTGGCCGCGCTGCCAGCGGGCCTTTAAGTGACGCGCGAGCCAGTTGATGGTGCGCATGTCCAGGTGGTTGGTGGGCTCGTCGAGCATGAGCACGTCGTAATCGCCGATCAGCAGGCGCGCGAGGTCCACGCGACGGCGCTGGCCGCCCGAAAGCTCGCCCACCGTGCCCTCCCAGGGCACATCGCTAATAAGGCCGGCCAGAATCTGGCGCGTACGCGGGCTCGAGGCCCACTCGTATTCAGGCGTGTCACCGACGACGGCATGATGCACGGTGTCGGTATCGACCAGGTTATCCTTTTGGCCGAGCAATCCAATCGTCGTGCCGCGGCGGTGCGTCACGCGTCCGTCATTGGGCTCCAGCGTGCCGGCGAGCACGCTCAGCAGCGTCGACTTGCCGTCGCCGTTTTTACCGACAATACCAATGCGGTCACCCTCGCCCACGCCGAGCGTCACGCTATCGAAAATATGCTTGGTGGGAAACTCTAGGCTGACGGAATCGCATCCCAAAAGAATCGCCATATGCCCTGCCCCTTCGTAGAAATTCAACGTTGTCCATGATAGCAGCGAAAAGGCGGGCCGCACACGACACAAAAAGGCGGGCCATCTCCCACAAGAGATGACCCGCCTCTCCAATCAGTCCCGTGGCGACCGTGGCCACCGCGGGCCTCAAGCATGTCCCGGACTAGGAGAACATGCCGGTGAGGTAATCATTCAGCCGCTTGTCCTTGGGCCGTTGGAAAATCTCGTCAGTCTCGTCGTACTCGACCATATCGCCCATGTAGAAGAACGCCGTGCGGTTGGACACACGCGACGCCTGCTCCATGTTGTGCGTCACGATGACGATGGCGCGGTCGGCAACGATCGACGACATGAGGTCCTCGATCGCCAGCGTCGAGATGGGGTCGAGCGCCGAGCAGGGCTCGTCGAACAAGATCACGTCGGGGTTGAGCGCCAGCGTGCGCGCGATGCACAGGCGCTGCTGCTGACCGCCCGAAAGCGCATGGGCGCTCTTGTCGAGCTTGTCCTTGACCTCGTCCCACAGCGCCGCGCCGCGCAGGCTCTCCTCGACCATGCGGTCGAGCTCGTCGCGGTCGGTGATGCCGTGGCGCTTAGGCGCAAACGTGATGTTGTCGCGAATGGACTTGCGGAACGGGTTGGGCTGCTGGAACACCATGCCAATGGAACGGCGCAGCTCGTAGGTGTTTTCGGTCTTGGTGTTCACGTTGCGCCCGCGATAGTTGATCTCGCCCTCCACGCGGCAGCCGCGAATCTCGCGATTCATGAGGTTGAGGCTACGCAAGAAGGTCGACTTACCGCAGCCCGAAGGCCCAATGAGCGCCGTGATCTCGCCCTTGTGGAAGTCGAGCGACGTATTGTGCAGTGCATGGTGGTCGCCATAGTACACGTTGACGTCCTTGGTGGAGAGCACAACCTCGTCGCTCACGGCCTTGCCGCTCACGCGCACGCGCTTCTCGCTCTCCCCCACGCTCGACAGGAAGTCCCGGGTGTCGGACGATGCCGCTTCGGTTGCGGGCGTTACATTCATCTCGCTCATTCGGCCGTCATCTTCCTTGCCAGTTGCTTGCCCACAATGCGGGCGATTACGTTAAACAGCAGCACGCAAATCATCAGCAGTGCCGCGGTACCCCAAACGATCTGCTGGGCCTCGGGGCTGCCTTCGCCATAGATCTTGTAGATATGCACGGCGAGCGACTCGCCGGGACGGAACACGTTCCAAGCGCAGGTGGGGCTCGACAGGTTAAAGCTCAAGAAGTTCAGGCGAACCGGCGAGCTCATACCCGAGGTAAAAAGCAGTGCTGCGGCCTCGCCAAACACGCGACCGGCCGAAAGCACGATGCCCGTCACGATGGCAGGCATGGCCTCGGGGATCAGGATGTGCAGCGTGGCCTCCCAGCGAGTGAGGCCCATGGCCAGGCACGCATCGCGCTGGGCCTGCGGCACGTCCTCGAGCGCCTGCTGGATCACGCGCACCAGGATGGGGATGTTGAACATGGTGAGCGCGACGGCGCCGGAGATGATGGAGTACTTCCAGCCCAGCTGCACCGAGAACACCAGAAAACCGAACATGCCGACGACGATGGAAGGCAGCGAGGACAACGTCTCGATGGCGGTGGAGGCGATGTCGCGGATGGGTCCGTCCGGCGCGTACTCAACCAAAAAGACCGCTCCGCCCAGGCTGATGGGCACCGAGATGATCAGGGTGATCAGCAGCAGGTAGAACGAGTCGAACAGCTGGTAGAGCACGCCGCCCTGCGTTCCGTTGGCGCGCGACGGCTCCGTGAGAAAGCCCGGCTGGAACAGCGTCGAGATGCCCTCGAACAGGATATAGGCCACCATGGAGACGACGATGAGCATGACGATGGCGACGATCGCCGTCAACACGCCCGTGGCGAAGCGGTCCTGCTTTTGGACACGCCCGAGCCTCGCCTCGTCGATGTGGATACGCGTGCTAGCCACGAGCCTTCGCCCCCTTGCGGCCGATAAGGTGGATGATCAGGATGAAGATGAGGCTCATGCCCATCAGCAGCAGACCGAGCGCCCACAGAACATCGTCCTGGGCCGAGCCCTCGGCATAGACCGCCATAGACGTGGTGAGCGTGGTGGTGATGGTGGACGCCGGCGACAGCAGTGACGTCGGCATGGCCTCGATACCGCCGATAACCATGCGCACGGCAAGCGTTTCGCCAAAGGCGCGGGTCATACCAAGGATGACCGCGGTCATGAGCGACGGCATGGCGCTCTTGAGCACCACGTGCCAGATGGTCTGCCAGCGGGTATAGCCCAGCGCGAGCGAGCCCTGTCGGTAGCTGTCGGGCACGGCGCGCAGGCCATCGACCGAAAGCGTGGTCATGGTCGGCAGGATCATGACGGCCAGCACGATGGCGCCGGGCAAGATGCCCAGGCCCGTGCTCACGTGGAAAACGCTCTTCATAAGGCCGACGACAACGTGAAAGCCGATCAGGCCAAAGACGACCGAGGGAATGCCGGTCAAAAGCTCAATAAGCGGCTGAAAGACCTTGGAGCCAAACTTAGGCCGAATCTCGACCGCAAAGATGGCAGAGCCGATGGCGATGGGCAGCGCGATGAGCGTGGAGAGCACCATGACCGCAAACGAGGTGACAATCAGGGGCAGGGCGCCGGTGTAGGGCAGGCCGCTTTCGGCTGTGTTGGCCAGGTCCCACTTGGTGCCGGTGAAGAACTCGACGACCGAAACGCCGTCCTTGAGAAAAGCCGAGAGGCCCTTTTGGGCGACCATAAAGATGAGCGCGGCAACGACAAGCGTCACGAGCGCAACGCACGCGCCCGTGACGCCCAGGCCCACGTTCTCAAGGTCGCGCTTTGGCAGCTGTTTTGCCATTGCAAACCTTTCCGGGGCGATTACTTATTTAGCGGAGACCTTGCCGCTGGCGTCCTTGACGACCTTCATGGCAGAGACGGGGATAAAGCCCTGCTCCTCGACGAGCTTGCCCTGGACGTCATCGGAAAGCATGAACTCCAGGAAGGCCTTGGTGGCCTCGTCGGCATCCTTAGCGCAGTACATGTGCTCGGTAGCCCAGATCTTGAAGGAGTCGTCGGTGACATTCTTGCTCTTGGGCTCGACGCCCTCGACCTTGATGGCGTTGAACTTGGAGTCATCAAAGTGCGAGAAATCGAGGTAGGAGATGGCGTTGTCGGTGCTGCCCATCTGAGTCTGGACGTCGCCGGACTTGTCGAGCTCGGCGTCACCCTTAAAGTCGACAACCTCGTCGCCAAAGACGGCGGCCTCGAAGGTGGCGCGAGTGCCGGAGCCGGCCTTGCGGTTGAGAACGACGATGGTGGCGTCGTCGCCGCCGACCTCCTTCCAGTTGGTGATCTGGCCGGAGAAGATGCCCTTGAGCTGCTCGAGGGACAGGTCGTCGACCGTCACGTTCTTGGAGACGACGGGACCCATGCCCACGACAGCAACCTCATGGTCGACGAGGTTCTTGACCTGGTCGGCCTCGAGCTTGGTCTCGGCGAAGACGTCGGAATTACCGATGGTAACGGTGCCGGCGGCGACAGCGGTCAGGCCCTTGCCCGAACCGTTGCCCGAGCCGGAGACGGAGACGTCCGGGTTGGCATCCATGAACTTCTCGGCAGCGGCCTCGACGAGAGCCTGGAACGAGGAGGCGCCGTCGTAAGTCACCTCGCCGGAGACGGACTCGGCAGCAGCGGCGCTACCCTCGGCAGCGGTGTCGGCGGCGTTGGAGCCACCGCAGCCAACGAGGCCGAGACCGACGATGCTGGCAAGACCACCAGCGAGGCCGAGGAACTGACGACGAGAATAAGCCTGATCGAGCATGATCTTCCTTTCATACATGCGACTCGCGGGCACCCCGCCCGCTTTGCTGTTTGGAAAGATACGGCCCCGACCGGGCATCGCCCGCGCCAACTACGGTTTTTTACGGGCATCTGATAGACCCTTACCGCAAGCGCGACTCGGCTTTACAAACGAATAACAAACCCGGCATTTAGCGTGGCGCGCCTTTTACACCAGAGGAAAGTAGTCATTGGAGACAGTCTTGTTTGACTAGTCATTTAAGAACGTCCCCAACGACTACCCCAGCAACGCCGATGTTTTGGCAACGACAGCGAAAGCCCGCCAGAGAGAGCAAGGTGCCATGAAACAAGGTGGCATTGATCTTTTAATCATGCCACCGAAGTTGAAAGGCAGATTGCCGCTCTGGCGGTCTTGCAGCGTCGACTGGTTACGCGGTTTGGTAAAACCGCGTAACCCTAAAGCTCTAATTCATTCAAACGGAGGATCGCAACAATATAGATCTTGAGCGCCTGCTTGAGCTGTTCCTCGTTGGCGCACTCGTTGGGGCCGTGCATCTGGCCGCCCCATGCGGGCAGCTCCAGGCCGGTCTCCTCGGGGCCAAACGAGACGGCGCGGGCAAAGTTGCGCGCGTACGTGCCGCCGCCCATGGCAAAGGGCTCGGCATGCTTGCCGGTGAACTCGTTATAGGTATCGATAAGCGCCTTCACGGCCGGATCGTCGGCAGACACCGAGAACGGCACCTTCGCACGACCCACACGGCACGTCACGCCAAAACGGCCCACGAGCGGCTCGAGCTGCTCGCGGATGGTATCGGCACTCGTGCTGTCGGGGAAGCGCACGTCGATGACCTGCTCGATATGGCCATCCGCCACACGGATGACGCCAGCGTTGCAGGTAAGCGGGCCAAACGCTGGGCTCGTCGCGTCGATACCCAGGCCGCGACCATAGGCATCCGCATGCACAAAGGCCAGGAACTTGACGAACTCGTGCTCGGCAGGCGTCAGCAGGCGCTCGTCGCGTGCACCAAACGCGTCCTCGGCCTCGCGCAGATACGACACGATCAGGCCGACGGCGTTGATGGTGCCCTCAGGCATCGAAGCGTGACCGCCAATACCGTGGGCGAAAATCTGCGCATGCCCGTTATCGAGTGTCGTGATCTCAAGGCGGTCGGCGTTCTCGACCGGCGCCGGCAGCTCATCGGCGGCAATCGCGAGCTCGCAGATAGACTGCGACGGAATGGCGTTGCTCGCCTCGGCACCGCTCCAGGACACAATGCGCCCGCCGTCGATCTTGGGGCTCACGAACGTCGCCCCAAACTGGCCCTTCTCAGCATTGCAGACCGGGAACTCGGCATCGGGCGTAAACAAAAAGTCGGGGTCTGCGTTGTTCTCCAGATAATGGTGAACGTCGGACATGCCCACTTCCTCATCGCAGCCCAGCAGCGCGCGGAAGGTGTAGCGCGGAACAATGCCGTGCTTGAGCAAGTAGGCGCCGGCGTAGAGTGACAATACCGCCGGGCCCTTGTCGTCAATCACGCCGCGACCGAGCAGCCAGCCCTCGCGGCGCTCCATGGTGAACGGGTCGGTGTTCCAGCCAGGGCCGGCGGGAACCACGTCCACGTGGCAGATAGTCGCGAGCTGTTTGTCGCCGCGGCCCGGGATATCGGCGATTCCCACATAGCCCTCGTCGTCGCTCGTCTGATAGCCGAGCTTCTGCGCGATGCCGAGCGCGCAATCGAGCGCGTCACGGACCGGGCGGCCAAACGGCGCGCCGGGCTCCGCATCGGCAGAAACTGCCACGGACGGATAACTCACCAGCTGCTCGATATCGGCGACGACATCCTCCCAGACCTCGTCGACATACTCGGCAACGCTCTGCTCCACCTGATTCATGGACGACCTCCTTACCAATGAGCGGCGAGCGTGCCCGCCCCTCACATCAAATACTTATATAGCGAAAAGTTTAGCAAGCTCGGCCACCGAGTGCACCACTGCATCGGCACCCGCCGCCTCGTGCTCGCCCGGCGCTGCCGCGCCCGAATAGATACCAATGCACGGCACGCTCATCGCGTGCGCGCCCTCGACGTCGTTAAAGCGATCGCCGATCATCACGGCATCGCCCGCGGCCGCACCCAAGGCCGCCAACGCGTCGCGGACCGAATCGGCCTTGGTCTCGCGCCCCTGCGGCGGATTCATGCCAACCACCGCCTCAAACTGAGAAAGTCCCAGCTCTCCCACCATGTCAACGCACTTTGCCTCCATGCGCGACGTCGCCACGGCCAAGCGCTTGCCCTGGGCGACCAACCCATCCAGCAGCTCGGGGATCCCGTCAAACACGGGATACTCCTCCGGTCCCAGCTCGTCAAAAAAGGCGCGGTACTCGTCGGCCACCACAAGCGACTCCTCGCGGGAGAAGCCATAAAAGTCGTGAAAACTCTTCCACAGGGGCGGCCCGATCATGCGACGCAGGTCACCCATCTGCGCCTCCGAAAACCCACGTGCAGCCAGCGTCTTGCGCGTCGAGGTCATCACCGCCCGACCCGTATCGGCCACCGTGCCATCAAAATCAAACAGCACGACCGGCCGCTTGCATATCTCCAGCGCCTCCATCGGCATCCCTCTTCCCCAGTTGACGATTTCCACACCGACACTTCAAACTGTTGACTATTCAACAATTGAACCTAGAAATGTGGAACGACTCCACTATACTTGTCGCACTTTGCTCTCAGAAGGCGGCGCCGTCGCGCCCCAACGAAAGGTGCAATTATGTCTTTTGCCATCATAACCGACTCCACGTCGGACATCTCCCCCGCCCGCGCCCAAGAGCTCGGCATTTACGTGATTCCGCTGCATGTGATTATCGAGGGCGAGGACCTGCTCGACCAGGTGCAGATTACCGCCCAAGAGTACGTCGCCCGCATGGCCGGCTCCGAGCAGCTGCCGCACACCTCGCAGCCGAGTGCCGGCGAGTTCAAGGAACTCTTTGACCGCGTGCGCGCCGACGGCCACGATAGCGCCATCTTTATCTCGCTGTGCAGCGAGTGGTCCGCCTGCTATGCCAACGCCAGCCTGACGGCCGAAACGCACGAGCTCGACGTGCGCTGCATCGACTCGCGCACCGGCTCGGGCGCCGAGGGCCTGCTGGTGGAGTACGCGCTGGCCATGCGCGAGGACGGCCGCAGCCTGGACGAGACCGAGGCGCAGATCCGCGCGACGCTGCCCGACGCCCACCTGCTGCTGATTCCCCGCACGCTCGAGAATCTCGTTAAGAACGGCCGCGCGCCCAAGCTCGCCGGCCAGCTCACGCAAATGCTCAACATTCGCCTGGCCGTTTCGCCGGAGTGGAAATCGGGCGAGATCAAGGCCATAAAAAAGGGCCGCGGTGCCAAGCGCATCGTTACCAACACCATGGCCGATTGCCTCGCATTTTTGGCCGAGTATCCGGGCTCCAGCGTGCGCGTGCTCACGACCGGCGCCGCCGAGGAGCAGGAGCTTGTCAACGAGGCACTCGCGGGTCAGGATTACGTAGACGCCGGCACCGGCCCCATCGGCTGCACCATCGCCACCCACGTAGGCGTCAACGCCATCGCCATCAGCTACTGCCCCTGCTACCAACCCGCCAATTAGGGCTACCCATACCACTTGCGGTGGAATAGGGACTGTTTTTGGCTTATCAGCCGCAAATCAATCCCTATTCCACCGCAACTTAGAAATCGGCAATCAGCCCTGCGGGCCCCGGAACAGCTCCTCATGCGAGCCCATTCTGACCAGTCGGATCACAGGATTAGTCTTATGCGGCAAGTAGAGAACGACCACATCGACCAAGCCATCGGATAGATGGAAATCGATATGGCCGTTATAGTTTCCGCCCGGGTTTGAAAGCTCATGGGCGCCATATTCCGCGGGAAGCGAGCCGTGAGCTGCAAGCTCTGCGACTGCCGCCTTAAACTCGGTTTTTAGCTGCGGATGGATGCGCATCGTCCGTTTGTAATCCGCCTTAAACTGAGCCTCGACTTTAATCTCAAACATCGCTAGTCCTCATCGAGGAACGATATAAGCTCATCAGCGTTATTGAATGACGGGCTGTCGTCTGGCAGAATCCCCAACTCATGAGCCTCGGCAATCACCATGGCGCGCCTCGTCGCCTCGTTGGGAACTTCGGATCGACCAACGATCTCAAAAGGAATCTTTCGCTGATTTACCAGCTGCCGAACAGCAAGGTTGAGATACGAATTGAGACTCAGGCCAACTGTATCCAAGAACTCAGTCGCTTGTTCCTTGAGCCCCTCTTCGATGCGAACCGTCGTAGGCTTAACCGTTGCAGTAGACATACGCGACCTCCTCGCTCTCGTCTTTTGCATCAGTATACCCAGTTTAGAAGGCAGATTGATGTTAAATAGCATCAGTCTGCCATTCTCATTACTACAACGACAGGCACGCTCGCCCTACATCAGCCCGCTCAGGGCGATGTCGACGGCCTCGTTGAGGTCATCGGTAATGTGCACCAGCTCCGGATCGAGCGGGCTGATCATACCGGCGTCCATCACCGGGCCGTTGAGCCAGTCGAACAGGCCCTGCCAGTACTCGGTACCCACTAAAACGAGCGGCATGCGCTTGACCTTGTGCGTCTGCACCAGTGTGAGCACCTCGAACATCTCGTCGAGCGTACCAAAACCACCGGGGAAAACGATGGCGCCCGAGCTGTATTTGACGAACATGGTCTTGCGCACAAAGAAGTAACGGAAGTCCATGCCGAGGTTCACGTATTTGTTGAGCCCGTGCTCGTGCGGAAGCTCGATACCCAGACCAACCGACTTGCCGTTGGCGCTCGCCGCTCCCCTGTTGGCCGCCTCCATGACGCCAGGGCCACCGCCGGTGATAACCGCCACGCCGCGCTGGGCGATTTTGCGACCGACCGTACGCGCCGCCTTGTAGAGCGGATCGGTCTTGGGCGTGCGGGCACTGCCGAAGATGGTCACCGCAGGCCCGAGCTCGGCAAGCGCGCCAAAGCCATCAACGAACTCGGCCTGAATGCGCAGCACACGCCAGGGGTCGGCATGCAGCCAGTCGGTCGAATCCTCGGGCGCCAGCAGGTTGGCGTACGTATTGTCCTTAGGAATCATGGGGCCGCGCATGACCACGGGGCCGCGTCGGTACGTCTCGTCATAGGCCGGCTCGCCCTCGACGTTCTCATTCTTAATCATGGGGTACTCCTATCGAAAATAGAAACGGGCGGGGTCGACGCCATGCGTCAAACACCCGCCCGAACATCAACTATTCGGTATGGTACCCACGATGCATCAAGTGCTTGCAAGGCATCGGTCAGCGGTCGCAGCTCTTAGTAATCCACCGCCGCTGGGCTGTTCATCCAGTCGCTCACGAACGCACCGTAGCGGCCCTCGATAATGGCCTGGCGGGCACGCTGCATAAGGTTGAGCAGGTAGTAGATGTTGTGCATCGACAGCAGAATGCCGCCGAGCATCTCCTTCTGCGTGACCATGTGGCGAATGAGCGCGCGGCTGTAGCCGCCCGTGCACACCGGACAGGTGCAGGTGGGATCGATGGGGCCGTCGTCGTGCGCAAAACGCGCGTTGCGGAAGTTGAGGCGACCCTCGCTGGAGAACGCCGTGCCCATACGGCCGGTGCGCGTCGGCAGCACGCAGTCGAACATGTCGATGCCCACACCCACACCGCGCACAAGGGTGGTGGGGTTGCCGACGCCCATCAGGTAGCGCGGCTTGTGCTTGGGCATATACTCGCTCGCGAGCGGTGCCAGCGTCTCGAACATTGTCTCGTGGTCCTCGCCCACCGAGTAGCCGCCGATACCGTAACCCGGGAAGTCGCCGCACTCCTCCAGATGGCGCAGCGAACGCAGGCGCAGATCCAGGTGCATGCCGCCCTGGACGATGCCAAAGAGTGCCTGGTCATCGCGGGTGTGAGCCTTGTAGCAGCGCTCGGCCCACATGCTCGACAGCTCCACCGCGCGCTCAACGTAGGCGCGCGTGGCGGGATAGCCCGGGCACTGGTCCAGCTGCATGCAGATATCGGACCCGAGCTTCATGGCGATTTCCATGTTGTCCTCGGGCGTCCAAAACACGTGGCGGCCGTCGTAGTCGTTGACGATAAAGCGCACGCCCTCGTCGGTGAGCTTGACGGCATCGTTGTGGCTGAACACCTGGAAGCCACCCGAATCGGTAAGAATGGGGCCGTGCCAGTTCATAAACTTGTGCAGGCCGCCCAACTCGGCGATGGTGTCCTCGCCGGGACGCATGGACAGGTGATAGGTATTGGCAAGCACGATCTGGGCGCCGAGCTGCTTGACGGTCTCGGTAGGAATACCCTTGACGTTTGCCTTGGTGCCCACGGGCATAAAGATCGGCGTCTCGATGTCGCCGTGCGGAGTATGCAGCACGCCGGCACGCGCATGCGTCGTCGGATCCTCGGCAATCAGATCGAATTTAAAAAGGTTCTGGTCCATAAACTGGAACTCCTTGGTTGTGGTTCATACGCAAACCATTATACGGGCAACCCGCAAGGAGCACCGACTCGACAGAAACTGGTGCATTAAACGACTAGTCATTTAAGAACGTCCCCAACGACTACGGGATCATCTCCAACAGCCAAGGGAACGCCGATGCTTTGTCAACGACAGACACTATGACCCAATCCGAGGGCACTAAAAAGATAGGAGCCCCCGCTCGTGACCGCGGGTCGGGGCTGCGACAATGATGTTGAAGTGCCATAGGCGCAGCCGCGCCGCAACGAGGTTGGGAGGCTCCCATGCCAAAGTATTCTACCGCGTTCGGGATGGACGTCCACCTGAGGTCGACCACCGTCTGCGCCCTCGACGCGGACACCGGCGAGGCCGTGACGAGGAGGTTCCCCGGCAACCCCTGGGGCGAGATCGCCGGGTGGATGGATGGGTTCCCCGGGCCGTCGCTCGCGGCCTACGAGAGCGGCTACCTCGGCTTCGCCCCGCAAAGGGAGCTCGCCGGGCTCGGCGTCGAGTGCGTCGTCGCGGTCTCGAAGATCCCCAGGTCGGCCGCCGACTCGGCCTCCAAGAACGACAGGAACGACGCCGCCAGGATGGCCAAGGCGATACTCGCCCACGACATCTCCCCCGTATGGATCCCCTCCCCCGAGGTCGAAGGCATCAGGGACCTCGCCGGCGCCTACGGCGGGGCGACCGCGCGCCTGGCGACCGCCAAGCAGCGGCTGCTCGCCTTCCTCGCAAAGCGGGGGTTCGTCTACGGCGGCACCACGCCCGCCGGCAACCCGAGGAAGTACTGGACCTACGACTTCCTGAGGTGGCTCGACAAGGTCAGGCCGGAGGACGATGGCGGGGTTCGGACGCTCGCCGCCCTGAGGAACGAGGTCGAGGCCGCGGCGGAGGCCCGGGCGGACCTGCTCTCCGAGTACAGGGCCGCCGTGGATGCCAGCCCGATCGCCGCGGAGGTGGCCGCCCTCCAGTCGATCAAGGGCTGCGCCTTCGCGCTGGCCGCGGCCTTCTCGGCCGAGGTCGGCGACTTCACGATGTTCCGTTCCGGAAGGCAGGTCACGGCCTATTTCGGCCTCGCGCCGAGTCAGAGGTCGAGTGGCGACTCCGTGCGGCTCGGAGGCATCAGCGGTGCGGGCAACGCGCTCGTGAGGAAGCTGGCCGTTGAGGGTTCATGGTGCTACGCCGCGGCACGGCACCAGCCGAAGCTCATGCCAAGGGACACGGGCGTGCCCCTCGAGATAAGGATGCACGGGAGGAAGGGGTCCGAGCGGCTCCTGCGGCGGCGCGAGGAGATGCTCGCCCGCGGCGTGCCCGCGGCGAAGGCCAACGCGGCCACCGCGGCCGAGCTCGTGAGGTGGCTCTGGGCCCTCGGCATGATGTGCCGGGAGGGCGCGGAATAGACATAGCCCCCGTCCCGGCGAGCCGGGCGGCCTTCGGGGATACCCCCTATTTCGCTGTGCGCGCGGAGCCCTCCGCATGCGCCTCGACAGACTTGGGGAACCCCGCCGAAGGAATGGAGTGCGGGCCGACAGAACGGTATCCGCGGATATGAGACTGAGCCGAAGGCGTCGACGACATGCCGGGGGCGGACCGGGACGGGTTAACGGCAGGCCCCGCCGACCGATTGCAAGCGGTCGGCGGGGCCATTGTGGCTCTTGACAGCGGATTGGGTCATATGAGCGAAAGCCCGCCAGAGCGAGCAAGGTGCCTTGAAACAAGACGGCATTGACCTTCTGGTCATGCCGCCGAAGTTGAAAGGCAGATTGCCGCTTAGGGGCGTTTGCAGCGTCGAGCAGTTACGCGGTTCGTAGAACCGCGTAACTAACAAATGAGCATGGCATCGCCAAAGCTGAAGAAGCGGTAACGTTCTTCGATAGCGGCGGCGTAGGCATCCATGATCTGGTCGCGGGTGGCAAGTGCGCTCACGAGCATCATGAGCGTGGAGCGCGGCACGTGGAAGTTGGTGATCAACGCGTCGACCACGTGATAGGTCGAGCCAGGCATGAGGTAGAGCTGCGTCGTCGCGTTCTCGCGTACCACGATGTCACCGCGGCCGAGCGTGTCGGCGCCGTCCTCGCGGCCTTCAAAATAGCGCGCCGTCACAGCCGGATCGGACACCGGCGCGTCCGCGTCAAACGCGCTCTCGAGCGAGCGCACTGCGGTAGTGCCGACGGCGATCACACGATGGCCCTCGGCCTTCGCCTTATGCACGGCGTCGACAACCTCCTGCGACACGTGGTAGCGCTCGGTGTGCATCACGTGCTGCGCGGGGTCGTCCTCCTCCACCAGACGGAAGGTATCGATACCCACCTCGAGCTCGACGGCGGCAAACTTGGCACCCTTGGCCTCGATGGCAGCCATGAGCTCGGGAGTAAAATGCAGACCCGCCGTGGGAGCAGCGGCCGAGTGCTCCTCCTTCATGGCGTAGACGGTCTGGTACTTCTCGGGATCGCCCTCGTAATCGGTAATGTAGGGCGGCAGCGGCACGTGGCCGGCAGCATGGATGGCCTCGTCGAGCGTGCGCGGCTCGCCGGCGGCATTGCAACCGGCCGGCTCAAAGCGTACCAGGCGGCCGCCGCGGCTATCGGTGACAAAGTCGACAACCTCGGCCGTCAGCACCACGGGAGCCCCCTCGGGCGCATGGGCGCCACCGGCGCGATACTCAATATGAGCACCGGGCTTCAGGCGCTTGCCCGGCTTGACCAAGCACTCCCAAACATGGCCCAGCGGATCCACGTCCTCGCGGCGCTTGAGCAGCAGGGTCTCGACCACGCCGCCCGATCCCGTTTTACGACCGATCAGACGGGCCGGCATCACGCGCGTCTGATTGATGACGAGCACGTCGCCCGGCTCGATATAGTCGATGATGTCGCGGAAGATGCGGTGCTCAACGGTACCGCCGTGCTCCAGCGGCGTTCCCGCCTGGGAGCCCTTGCGATCCACCACCAGCAGGCGGCAGGAGTCGCGCGGCTCGGCTGGAGCCTGGGCGATCAGTTCCTCAGGAAGGTTGTAGTCAAAATCATCGGTACGCATAGACACGTCGGATACTCCTTATATAGCTAAAGTCCGCTCTACATCCTAGCAGGCTGACGTCCCAAATGAACTACTTTTTGGACGCTTTGCGCTCGTCGCGGATGCGGGCGCGGTCCATGGCCGCCTCGACAGCCGAGAAGCGGCAACCACAGTAGTTCTGCCGATACATGCCCAGCTCGCGCGAACGGCGTGTCGCCTCGGGGTAATACGGACGAAAATCGCGAATCACCGGAGTGAGACCGCGGGCGGCAGCCAGACGCTCCAACACATCATTGCAGGTTTCGAACAACTGATACGGCGAGACGGCGAGCGTCGTACCCACAAACTCAAACCCACGCTCCTGGGCCACGCGGCACGCCTCGGCCAAGCGCAGGGCATAGCACGCACGACAGCGACGGGGCCGATCGGCACCCAGCGGTGCCACGCCGGCCTCCCAGCGCTCACGGTCCTCCCCCGCCTCGATAAGCTCGATGTCGCCATCGGCACACCACCGGCGCAGCTCGTCCAAACGCCGCTGCCATTCATCGTGCGGCTGAATATTGGGGTTGGTCCAGCAGATTGTGGGCTCAAACCCTTCCTCGCGCAGCAGGCGGACCGGCTCAAGAGAGCACGGCGCACAGCAGGCGTGCAACAACAACGGCTTCATCGACATCTCCTCACCCGAAAAAGCGCACGCCGAAGGACGTGTCCTCGCAGGCGACAATGCGGCGGTCGCGCAAAATGGTCCGCACGTAATACCAGTCGCCCACACAGCCTGACAAATGCAAGCCGGCCGCCAGATAGCACAGCAGCGGATAGCCCGAAAACGCAAACCCCAGGGCAAGCGTTGTCGTCACAACAGCCGTCGGCGCCAGGCAAACTGCCACGTACCGCCGGCGCGAATACACCACGCCCTCGGCGCAGGCATAGATCATCGCCGTCTCGCGATTCGCCCCAAAGGTCACCTGCGCGCCCGCAGGCGCCAGCAGCTTAAAAAACACACCGTGCACCAGCTCGTGCACGGCAAATGACGCCGCCGAAACCGCAGCTAAGCCGACTATCCAGCCCAAGACCGTGGTCCAGCCGCCCGCGTCAGCCGCATCCAAGTCCGCAGGCCCGCCCATCAGCATAAACACCGGCACCAAGCACACAGCAAATGCGCCGAGCACGGCCATCCCCCACACAAAGCAGGCGTGCAGAAAATCCTCGTCTTCAAACGCATGTATGTTGGAAATCTCATTCATAGCATCTTAGGATAGCGCCCCTGCCACGTACCCGTCCGCATGTGCGATAATGTCGAACGATATGCACGAATTGACCACCGCGCCGCCGAGCCCCACGCCCGGCTGCGCTCTCACCATATGCGAAGGAGTCCCATGGCATCCAAATACTCCATGAACGACCGTCCCAGCTGGCCTCGCCGCGCCATCGTTACCGCCGGCGAGCCCTACGGCAACAAGGGCCTTCACTTTGGCCACGTCGGCGGCGTCTTTGTCCCGGCCGACTTCTTCGCCCGCTTCCTGCGCGACCGTCTGGGCCGCGAGAACGTCATCTTCACCTCGGGCACCGACTGCTACGGCTCGCCCATCATGGAGAGCTACCGCAAGCTCAAGGAGAACGAGGGCTACGACAAGTCCATTAACGAGTACGTCGAGTCCAATCACTCCCGCCAAGCAGCGACCCTCAACAACTACAACATCAGCTGCGATATCTACGGCGGCTCGGGCCTTGAGCCGGCTGCGCAGATTCACAACGAGGTGACCGCCGAGATTATCAAGCGCCTGCACGAGCAGGGCACCATCTCCAAGCGCTCCACGCTGCAGTTCTACGATGCCAAGGCCGGCACGTTCCTCAACGGCCGTCAGGTAATCGGCCGCTGCCCCATCCAGGGCTGCAAGTCCGAGAAGGCCTATGCCGACGAGTGCGACCTGGGCCACCAGTTTGAGCCCGAGGAGCTCATCGCGCCCAAGAGCCAGCTCACCGGCGAGGTGCCCGAGCTGCGCCCGGTCGACAACCTCTACTTTGACCTGCCGGCCTACCTCGACTTTATGAAGACCTATACCGCCAAGCTAGCCCAGAACCCGCAGGTTCGCTCCGTGGTCTCCAAGACCATGGAGGAGTGGCTGCTGCCGGCTCAGCTCTATATCCAGAACAAGTTCCGCGAGGCCTTCGATGCCGTCGAGGATCAGCTTCCCGAGCACACCGTGCTGGAGCCCGAGGGCAACAAGAGCAGCTTTACCGTCACCTTCCCCAGCTGGAAGGAGCGCGACGACGCCCACGCGGTGCTCGCCAACGGCGGCGTGCGCTTCCGCAGCGGCAAGGCGCTCGTGCCCTTCCGCATCACCGGTAACATCGACTGGGGCGTTCCGGTGCCCCAGGTCGACGGCGCCTCCGACGTCACCTGCTGGTGCTGGCCCGAGAGTCTGTGGGCGCCCATCAGCTATACGCGTACCGTGCTCGCGCGCGATGCCAAGGCCGCCGGCGTGACCGAGGGTGTCGCCGCCCAGGATGCCGCTCTCATGGGCGAGCCCGCTGCCGACTCCACGCAAGTGCCCGCGCCCACCTACCAGCACAGCTCGCTCGACTGGCGCGACTGGTGGTGCTCTGACGACGCTCAGATTTACCAGTTTATCGGTCAGGACAACATCTACTTCTACTGCATCGCGCAGACCGCCATGTGGGAGGCCCTGGGCTGGAACCTCACGCAGAGCACCGTCAGCGCCTGCTACCACCTGCTCTACATGGGCAAAAAGGCCAGCTCGTCCTCGCAGACGCCTCCCCCGCCGGCAGACGACCTGCTCAACCACTACACTTGCGAGCAGATGCGCGCGCACTGGCTGTCGCTCGGCCTGTCCGAGAAGCCGGTAAGCTTTAGCCCCAAGGCATATGACACGCGCGTGACCGGCAAGGACAAGGACGGCAACGAGGTGCGCGCCTGCGACGACAAGCGCGTCATCGATCCGGCCCTTAAGGAAAGCGCCCTTTTGACCGGCGTCTTCAACCGCCTGGCCCGCAGCTGCTTCTACGGCGTCGCCGTCAAGGAGGGCGACGAGAGCCCCTATCGCAACGGTTGCATCCCCGCCGGCGCCGCCTCGGCCACCGTGGTGGAGGCCGCCGAGCAGGCCGCCCTCGCGTTTGAGCAGGCCATGTACAAGTTCGAGACGCACCGCGCGCTCGCTGTGTGCGACGACTACCTGCGCGCCGCCAACAAGCGCTGGAGCGACGCCTCCAAGGCTGCCAACAAGCTTGAGGGCGAGCAAGCCAATACCGCGATGACGCAGGCCCTCGTCGACGCCTTCACCGAGCTGCGCGTGGCGACCGTGCTCATGCACGGCATCGTGCCGGCCGGCTGCGAGCTCATCTGCGAGTACTTCGACGTCGACCCCGTCGCCTTCTTTAGCTGGGACAACATATTTGCCTCCACGGACGAGTTCGTGGAAAGCCTGGGCGAGAAGCCCGGCGAGCACCGCGTGAAGCCGCTGCCCCCGCGCTTCGACTTCTTCAGCAAGCACGAGAGCCAGTACTAAAACAACACTCGACATGTAATGGAATGGGAAGGAAAGACGGATGTCCAAGCCGCGTCGTCGTAAGCAGAAAAAGCAGGTCAAGCCCGAGCTCAAGCTCAGGCAATTTGCCGCCACCGAGCTTTCCGACCAGCTTGCCGCCCAACACTCCGCCGCCGACCTGCCGCGCTTTATGGTCGACACGGTCGCCGGCGCCTATGCCCCCACCGATGCCGAGCTCATGATCGAGGGCTTCGGCGCCGCGGCCACACGCCCGGTCACGCTGCGCGCCAACACGCTCAAGGCAACCGCCGAGGACATCGTTGCGGCGCTCGATGCCGCCGGCATCGCGCACCAAACCGTTACCTGGTATCCGGACGCCTTTATCCTGCCCGAGGCCCAGGTTTCCGACCTATGGGACCTCGACATCTACCGCGACGGCAAGATCTACCTACAGAGCCTGTCGTCCATGATGCCGCCTTTGGTGTTGGGCGCCCAGGCAGGCGAGGACATCCTGGACATGTGCGCAGCCCCTGGCGGCAAGACGACGCAGATCGCCGCCCTCACCCAGGGCCAGGCGCACCTCACAGCCTGCGAGATGAGCATTCCCCGCGCCGAAAAGCTCGAGTCAAACCTCCATCGCCAGGGTGCCAAAAACGTGCCCGTCATGCGCATCGACGCACGCGAGCTCGACGAGTTCTTCCGCTTTGACCGCATCCTGCTCGACGCTCCCTGCACCGGCACGGGCACCGTCATCAGCGGCAACGAGAAAAGCCTGCGCGGCCTGACCGAGCAGCTGCTGAGCAAGTGCGCCCGCTCGCAGCGCGCGCTTCTGGACCGCGCCATGGGAGCCCTCAAACCGGGCGGCACGCTCGTCTATTCGACCTGTTCAATCTTGCCGCAGGAAAACGAGGACGCCCTGCAAGAGGCCCTCGACAAGCATATGGACTGCGAGCTCATCCCCCTCGACGGCACGCCAAGCGAAAGTGAAGCACGCCGCGCCCAGGATGCCGGCGAGGAGCCGCGCATCGAGTCCAACGCTCTGACCGAAGCCATTGCCGCCGGTCAGGTATCGGCCATCGCCAACGGCCTGCCCGGCACGCTCACCATTCCGCCTAGCCGCGACTTTGAGGGCTTCTACATTGCCCTGATCCGAAAACGCAGCTAGCGCACGGATCCAAAACTCAACAAGCTATTTCTGTGCGCGTTTGCCCTGCTGGTCGCGATGCTGTTTAAGCATCGCACGCTCCTTGCGCTCGGCCCTTTTGCCCTTAATGGCCGTGACCACAAAGTAGATGACCGCGGCGGCAACGATTGCGCCCACACACAGGCCAATCGAGCCAAACATTGCTGTCAATTCCATACCGCGTCACCTCTCTTTTAAACGGGACTTTCAAGATAGCACCTCGATCCCCGCCACCACAGCTCCTTCACGTTCGCCGGCCCTTCGGTCTAACGGATGGCGCGGCGGGGAAAAATCAACTCGTCAAACGATTTAGCATTCGCAATTCCGGCTGCATAGCGCCGGCCGTTATCACATAGAATCGAGCCTCCATGGATACCCTCAACGATCTAAATGAGCGCGTCGACGCCTTCGTCGGCACCAGCTCCTTCGACACGCCTGCCGCGGCAAACGACCAAGCTCCCATCGATGTGCCCGCCGAGGTTCACGAGGACATCGTCGCCTCGGTCGATTTCTCCGAGGTCGAGCTCGCAGACGAGTTCACCGAGCCCCAGGTAGCCGTGACCCCCAACGGACTGCTCCCCATGGAGCCACTGCCCATCGACGGACGTTTGCGCAAGGCGGCCCTTCGCATGCCCGACGAGATCGAGGAGGCCAGCGGCTTTACGCTCTTCGGCCGCCGCATCAAGTCGCTCATTTACACCACCGATGTCGCGGTTATCCGCAACTCCAACGCCGATGCCGTCTTTGCCGTTTACCCCTTCACGCCGCAGCCGGCCATTACGCAGGCACTGTTGACCGTCGCCGAGTGCCCGGTCTTTGTAGGCGTGGGCGGCGGAACTACGACCGGTAAGCGCTCCGTGCAGATGGCAGCCGTCTCCGAGATGCAGGGCGCGGCGGGCTGCGTGGTCAACTCCCCCGCCACCGCCGGGATGGTCGAGCACATCACCAACATCGCCGACATCCCTGTCATCGCCACGGTCGTACGTTGCGACGACGATGCGCATGCCAAGGTGCGCGCCGGAGCCAAGATTCTCAACATCGCGGCCGGCAAAAACACACCGCAGGTCCTACGCGAGCTGCGCGAGCACTATCCCAACCTGCCGCTCATCGCGCCGGGCGGCAAGACGCCCGAGAGCATCCGTGAAACCATCGCCGCCGGCGCCAACGCCATCATCTGGACGCCGCCTTCGGCCCAGCAGCTACAGACCGACATGATGCAGCGTTATCGCAAGATGAAGGAAGACGCCACACCTGTCATCTCGCGCGACGATGTGCCCATTATCGACCAGGTCGCCGCCGCCGAGGTCAGCCAGGTCGAGAACATGAATCCTGACGTGCCGATTCCCGACGAAGTCATCGAGCGCGTCGCTTCGATCCACGAGCGCGTCGAGGAGCATCGCGCCAATCGCGGCCTCAAGCCGTCACTGCACGGCTTTTTCTTCCGCGGAAAGAAACGCTAGCCGCAACAGCAAGGCCCGCCCCACAAACGTGAGACGGGCCGTTTTCGTTTGAGCAATCATGCAGCGACGTGATGGGGCAAATTAATCCACGCGCTTGTCGCCCATAAAGAAGAGCGCCACCGTACCAGGTCCGGTATGCGAGCCAATCAGAGTACCGATGTCATTGATCTCAATCTTGCCTTTAAGCTGCGGAACCTGTTCCTCAATCAGCGCCGCAACTGCCTCGGCATCCTCGCGGCACGCCGAGTGCGACATGATGCACTTACCCGAATAATCCGCACCGTCCAGCACGTGTGCCATCATGGTCTTAGCCATCTCGGAAATCGCGCGCTTCTTAGTGCGAATCTTCTCACGTGGCGACAGCTTACCTTCGCAATCGACCGTCATAAGCGGGCAAATCTTGAGCGCCGTGCCGATGATCGCGCTCGCGGCCGAAATGCGACCGCCGCGCAGGTAGCTCGACAGATCGGTCGAGAAGAACCAGTGGTGCAGGTTGAGTTTATGCTCCTCAATCCAAGCGGCCGTCTCGTCGAGTGAAGCCCCGCTATCGCGCACGTCGGCGGCATATTCCAGCAACAGACCAAAGCCCGAAGACGCCCCCAGCGAATCGATGACGCGCACCTTGCCGCCCTGGGGATAGCGATCCGCGAGCATCTGCGCCGCGACGCAGGCCGATCCATACGTGCCCGAAATACCCGACGACAACGTCAGGTGCAGCACGTCTTTACCCTCGGCAACAAACGGCTCCCAAAACTCCTCGTACTCGCCCACGCTCACCTGAGACGTCTTGGGCATGGCGCCCGCGGCAATCTGGGCAAAAAACTCGTCCGGCGTAATCGACTGATACAGATCGTCCGTATAGACAACATCGTCGATCTCGTAATGAAAATACGCGACGGGAATATTGCGCGATTCAAAGAACTCACGGGTTCGGTCGGCGGCGGATTCACAGGTCAGGACAAAATCACTCATATGAGGCTCTTTACTCATTGCTGCGCAAATTATCGCACAGTGAGCCTACATGCGGTACATATGTCCACTATTTACCAAATCGAACCAAATATAGTGAACATCTTTACCACCATCGTCTCCACCGGCCCCACGCATAAATATCTGAGAAAACACCCTCTGTCGTCTCCACCCAACCGCCATATCTACCTCAACTAAATCGATTTACCAAACCGTTCAGCCGACAATTCAGCCGCTGGCGCAAAATCGAAACAAAAGCGGCGCATACTGGTAAACGTTTGACGCTGTTTATCAGTTTTACCAGCCCCATCGGAAGGTGTTTCATGGTCGCATTCGATCGCAACCCGCAAGACTTCAAGTATCTGCGCCTGCTTTCGAGACAGTTCCCCACCGAACAATCCGCGTTTACCGAGATCATCAATCTCTCGGCCATCCTCAACCTGCCCAAAGGCACCGAGCATTTTATGAGCGACGTGCATGGTGAGTACGAAGCCTTTATGCACATCCTCAACAACTGCTCGGGCGTCGTGCGCGAACATGTCGACGAGATCTTTGGCGACACGCTCTCCTTTGACGAAAAGGGCGAGCTGTGTACGCTCATCTACTACCCGCGCGAGAAGATCGACCTGGTCCGCAGCCGGCGCGAGGACTCGCCAACCTGGTACAAGACGATGCTTGACCAGCTCATCATGGTCGCTCGCTCACTTTCAAGCCGCTACACGCGCTCCAAGGTGCGTAAGGCCATCCCGCGCGACTACGCCTACATCATCGACGAGTTGTTGCACACGCACCCGGACGAGAACAACTATCGCGTGCGCTATCACGAGCGCATCGTGGAGTCCATCCTGGAGACCGCCAGCGCCGACGACTTTATCGAGTCGCTCGCCTCGCTCATCAAGCGCCTGGCCGTCGACCACCTGCACCTGGTGGGCGACATCTTCGACCGCGGCGGCGGCGCGGCCAAGATTATGGACCGTCTGCTCACCTACCATTCACTCGACATCCAGTGGGGCAACCACGACTTGCTGTGGATGGGCGCTGCGGCCGGTGAGCCCGCCTGCATCGCCACGGTGTTGCGCAACAACCTACGCTACGACAACTACGAGATCCTGGAGAACGACTACGGCATCTCGCTGCGTGAGCTTGTCGCCTTTGCCGATGCCACCTACACCGCCGGTGAGTCCATCACCCCGCTGATCAAGGCCATCAACGTGCTGCTCTTTAAGCTCGAGGGCCAGATTATCCAGCGCCACCCCGAGTTCGATATGACCGACCGCCTGTTACTCGACAAGATCGACCACGACACCGGCACGGTCACGCTCGCCGACGACAGCGTGTGGCCGCTCACGACCAACGACTTCCCCACCGTCGACCCGGCGGACCCCTACACGCTCACGTCTCAGGAGCAGCACATCATCGACAAGCTCGTGTCAGAGTTTGTCACCGCCGATCACCTGCATCGCCATATCGATTTCCTCTATTCCCACGGCTCGATTTACAAGGTCGCCAACGGCAACCTGCTCTTCCACGGCTGCGTTCCGCTCAACGAAGACGGCACCTTTAGCAGCATGAACTGCCTGGGCACCTGGCACGCTGGCCGCGATTATCTCGATTTTTGCGACCACATCGCCCGCCGCGCGTGGCGCGTGGGCGACCGCGATGCCCTCGACTGGATGTGGTACCTGTGGATTGGCTTCAATTCACCCGCCAGCGGACGCCTGGTGCGTACCTTTGAGCGCGCCTATATCGCCGATAAGAGCACCTGGGTCGAGCCGATGGACCCGTACTTTACGCTTACCAAGTCGCCCTCGGTCTGCGATGATATCATGCGCGAGTTTGGCGTCGCGCCCATGGCATGCTCGCCGACCGGCCACATCATCAACGGCCACACGCCCGTTAAAACCACCAAGGGCGAGCAGCCCATCCGCGCCGAGGGCAAGCTGCTGGTCATCGATGGCGGCTTCTGCCGCGCTTACCATCCCAAGACGGTCATCGCCGGCTATACGCTCATCTCGAGCTCGCGCGGCTGCCGCCTCAAGTCGCACCGGGCCTTTACGACGGTTGCCGAGGCACTCACGCGCAACGTGGACATCGAAAGCGAGACCAACCGTTTTGACCAAGCGGACCGTCGCCGCATGGTGAGCGACACCGATACTGGCGCCAAGATCCGCAGCCAAATCCAAGACCTGCGTCAGCTGCTCGATGCATATAGAAACGGTGCTATCGAGGAGCGCGTCTAGCACCACCCGCGGGGATTGGCTAAACTTGCTGAGTTTGTCATCCCCGCGGCGCTTCGGCGCCAGCTTAAGGCAGGTACCATGCAAAAGCTCCTTGCGCAGATCATGAAATTTGGCGTCGTCGGTGTCATTGCCACGGTTATCGACTTTGGCATTATGAATCTGCTCCACTACGGTCTGGGCCTCAACATCCTAATCGCCAACACCAGCGGCTTTATCATCTCACTCATCTTTAACTACCTCGCAAGCATGAAGTACGTGTTTGCGCACAAGGAAGGCATGAGCCGCCGCCGCGAGTTCATCATCTTTGTCGTGCTGTCCGTGATCGGTTTGGTGCTCAACGACGGCATCGTGCTGGCGCTCAACGCCGGCCTGGGACTCGAGGCCAATATCGCCAAGATCTGCGCCACCGCGCTTGTCATGGTCTACAACTTTGTGACCCGAAAAATCTTCCTGGAGGGCGACGAGACAAAATAGCTCGAAACCCCTGCAGCATTACGGCGCCCACGGACGACGCGCACTCAGCGCAGTATCGTCCGTGGGTGTCGCTCGTTTACGGGCAAATATTTTACGTTTGCGGATTAGCTCTTGAAAATTTGGCGAGTTCATATAGTTATTGGCAAAGACCTTACGTTTCCCTTGTAAAAGCTCTAAAGTATCCTCTGCTCGATTCATCAACGCATTGGATGTGATTACGTGCGCAAGGCGCTGGCACAACCTCATACCAAGCAGTTCCTCAAGTTTGCTGTCGTGGGTCTTATCTCCTTTGGCATCGACTGGGGCATGCTCATTGCGCTCGTCGAGCTGTTCCACCTCGACTTTTTGATGAGCACCACGGTTTCGTTTATCACGTCCGTCGTGGTCAACTACTGGCTCAGCATGAAGTACGTGTTCGACCACCGCGAAGGCATGAGCCGCAAGCGTGAGTTCACGATCTTCACCATCCTGTCGGTGATCGGCCTGGGCCTCAACGACCTGTATATGTTTGTGGGCGTCACGTTTTTGAGCATCGGCTACCAAGCCATGAAGGCCATCGCCACGTTCCTCGTCACCTGGTACAACTACTTCAGCCGCCGCTTCTTCCTCGAGGGCGCACGGTCATAGTCGATTCACTATTTGCTTGAATGCATAACCGGTTGGAATTCCCATTCCAACCGGTTTTTTGTTTGCCGAGAGACCCGGCGACCCAGTCCCATTCGCACGAAAAACGGGCGGCCCGGATGTTTGTCCGAACCGCCCGTCTGGCGCGCTATGTCGAGGCCTCTAGCCCGTTACGTAATACCAAACGACGTTGTCGCCATTGGAGAGAACGTAGTTACTGCAGGCCGTCATGGGCGTTGTGCCGTTGACGGAGTACATCCAGCCGCTCGTGCCGCCGTACTGTTTCTCGGCCAAACCACCAATCGCAGAAACATACGTGCCGTACGATGAGCCGTGTGCGTTGACAGAAAGGCCCAGCGCGCACAGGGCATCGTAAACGGTGGCGCCTTCGTTAAAGGTAAAGGTGCCGCCAGAGGACACGGGATTGCCCACAGCGCTCGATGTGACCGAAACCGTCACCGTAACGTAGTTGGACTCCTGTGAGCCGCTTTGGCTGCCCGAGGAGGCGTTTCCACCATTAGAGGATGAGGCTCCATCAGACGACTGGCCACCGCCCGAAGAAGCACCACCAGACGCATTGGAAGTATCACCGGCTCCCGTATTTTGGGCAGCGGATTTATCGCCAGACTTCTTGCCGCCCCGGTCCTCGGACTTCTTGCTATCCGAGTTTTTGTCCGATTCCTTGTTTGAAGACTCGGAATCCTTGGAACTGGCCTCGCCCGAAGTCGTAGTCGTAGTCGAGCCAAACCCCTTGGTGTCCTTGGCGACGACGCTCTCCCCCGTCACGGTCTGAACGATCCAGTCAATGGACCAGGCGCCGCTCTCGGAAGGATGGACGAAGCCCAGCGAGACGACGATCAGAATGGTGCACGCGGCAGCAAGAACGCCAAGGAGCGCCTTGCGACGAGAGGCGGACGCCGCCGAAGCGGCGCCCTGTTGCTTTGCATCGTCGAACTGAATGAACGAGGAATCTGGTTGCTTGGGGTCAGCGTCCTTGGATTTATTGGACACAACCCTCACCTACCGACGTTTGGTGAACACGAACACGCCGACGATGGCGAGACCGATGACGCCGGCGGCAACGCCAACAATGGCGAGCGGGTTGGTGCCAGTCTCCTGCTCGGAAGCACTAGAGGACTTCTTAGCAGTGGTCGTAGAAGCAGCACCCGTATCGGACTTGGAATCGGACTTCTTGTCGGACTTCTTGTCGGACTTGCTGTCCTTCTTGTCAGACTTCTTCTCGTCCTTCTTATCGGACTTATCGGAGTCCTTCTTGTCGGACTTGTTGTCCTTGGTCTCGGTCTTGGTCGACACCGTCGTCTTGGTCGTCGGCTTATGACCCGGGGCGACAGCGCCGCCCTTCGAGCCGGAGCCGGAATCCGTGCCAGTGCCAGTGCCAGAACCAGTACCGGTACCAGAACCGCCGCCGCCATTCGAACCAGCGCCGCCATTACCGCCAGGGTTAACGGCATTCTTGGTCCACTTGGCATACAGCGTCAGATCGGCCGTCACCGGCGTGCTAAAGTCATACGCCTGCGTGCAAGCCTCATCGGTATACCAACCGCCGAAAGTGTAGCCATCGCGCGTCGGATCGGCCGGCTTGACCAGCTTGCCATCGGCCGTGGCAACAAACTTAGTGTCGCAAGCAGACCCGCCGTTGGAATTAAAGGCAACCGTCCAAGACTCGACAGCTCCAAGTTTAAACAGCGTGCCCGAATCATTAATGTAGTAGAGATTGCCAGAAGCATCGGCAATGACCGGAGAGTCACAGTACTGGTAATGGCCAGCCGCATCATAAATCTGCGTCGCCTCTGCATCGCCGAGCGTATAGCGATACACCCCACCACCAGCAGAGTAGCTGACGTAGTCCTTGCTATCCGCGCTATTAACGGTGAAGTACACATAGGTTTTGCCGCCCTGAACACTCACCAGCGGAGTAGCAGCAATACCGTTAAATCCGGCCGGTAGCTCTTTACCGTCAGCAGCGGTGACCATCGTGGTCTTACCAGTCTTCAGATTATAGAGAACCAGAGCAGATCCAGTAGCCGTCTGCCCACCGACAATCAAGTTGTCGCCAGACATCGCCGGGGCGCTCATGTTATTCGTGAGACCCAGGTCGACCGTCTTCTGCTCGCTCAGCACGCCCTTCGCCGAAAGCGAAATCACATGGAGCTTTCCGTCGTGCGTCATCTGATAGAAGGTCGAGCCATTGGATGGATCGGCGACGCAGTCAGCGTTCGCAAGGGTGCCGAGCTTCATGGTCGAAACGACATCGCCCGTTGCCTTATCAATGCACTTAAGCGTACCTGCGCTCGTGGGGACGATGGCGTACTTATCCGTCAGGGCAGCGCCAGTCCAATAATAGCCCTCAGCTGCGTCGATGTTCTGCCAAGAGACTTCGCCTGTGGTGATCTTGATGCGCGTAAAGGAACCGTTGGCGTATTTCTTCCCATCAGCCGTGCCTACATAGACGTACTCGCCGTCCGAAACGACGGTGCAGGAGCTCTGCGTCAAGTCCGTCAAACCAGGCGTCAGCCACTTGCAGATCAGCTTGTCTGCAGTAATCGCCTGGACCGCACCGCCGTTGAGCGGAACGATGATAAGGCCATTGGTATAGATCGGACGAGAGGTATAGCTCACCTTGGAGGCGAGCGGCGCAGAGGCAACCTTTTTGCCCGTGGACGAATCGATCTTAATGAGCTCGTTCTCGGTCGCGATGTACACAAAGCCGTTAGCAATGACAGGCTCGCTGCAGTTGGCATACTGCTGACCAGACTCGGCCTTCCAATCGAAGGCCCACTTAAGACCGGCGGCCTGCGCAGGCGTCTTGGCATCCGTTACGGTCGAACCGTTGCCACTGTTGCCGTAGCCGGCCCACTCGGCATCCCAATCAGGAGTCGTCGCGCTCGGATCCACGACAATCTTGTCGGGATCGGGCATGGGCGAATTATCGGTGGTATAGGCAAGCGTGACCTTATCGCCGCTCTTGAGCGTAATCTGATTGGCGCAGAGTAAGGAGGGCTCTCCGTTGATATACAGATGCCAATATTTATTGGTCGCAGCATCCCAACCATACGGCTTGTGATCGAACGGCGAAGTAATGGAATTCAGGAACCAGTACTCACCACTCTGGGAGCCGTTGTACGCAACGCCCTTGGCCTTCAGAACTGCCTCAATAAGGTTCTGGGCCGTGGAGCCTTCGGGCAGAGAAACATTGCTTGCCGTGCCCCAACGCGTATTGTTCCCGTTGACATCGGGACCGATAACATCGGCGGATCCAAGCACCTGACCGGGGAGGGCATCGGCGTCAGCACCATACATAAAGGTGACGGCATCGCCCTCATGGAGCTCGTAGGCACCGGCGCCAACGTCGGCGAACTTGCCATTTACGTAGAAGCGCCAATAGCTATTGGTCGCAGCATCCCAGCCATAGGACTTACCATCGAACGGCGAATAAATGCCGTTGAGGAACCAGCCCCAAGACGATTCGCTAGCATCGAGCTTAAGGCCGGTCTGCTCAAGGAGATCCTTGGCAGTGGAGCCTGCCTTGAGACTCGTCTGGCCCGTCGAAGCCCAAACCTGCTGCTTGCCGTCCTTGTCCTTACCGAGAACCTGAACAGAAGCATGGACAGAATCGGAGGGCAGCTGGTCGCCCCAGCCACCGTAGAACCACGTAACGGTATCGCCGGCATGGATGGTGACATTGTCCGCCGTATAGTCACTCGACTTGCCGTTGATGAACAGCTGCCAATAGGTCGAATAATCTTGGGGCGTACCCAGCTCAACACCGTTGTACTTAAGGCTCAGAATGAAGGAGCCCGCAGCAACGGCGTCAATGTCGTTCGCCTCGAGTGCGACCTTCGTAAGATCAAGCGCGCTCGAGCCGGACGTCACCACATACTGCGCGTTATCGACCCAAGCCTGAGTCTTGCCCTGGGCATCGCGACCAATGACGGTCACATTTGCGGCAACCTGGTCCTTAACGACAGGGGACGCGCTACCAGCCGTATAGGCAAACTCAACCTTCTGCCCCTGGGTGAGCTTAACGCTGCTCGCGCCAACCGAGGAAGACGCACCGTCGACGAACAGCTGCCAGAAGGCATAAGTCGTCGGATCGAAGGCAAGCGTACGGCCATCGCTCGGGGATGTGATGCTTTTGAGGTAGAAACCGTATGCCGTGTTCGGATCGTAGTCTGCCTTGAAGCCCGTCTTCTGCTGCAGCTTAACGAAGGCATCCGCAGCCGTCGCGCCCTCGTCGAGCTTGAGTTGCGTGGGTGCCACCCAGGTCTGAGCCTTGCCGTCGGCATCGGTGCCGATAATCGAGAACGAGACCTCGACTTGCTTCTTGGCGACATCGCCGGTTTCTGTCGGGTTCTCCGTCTGGACGGCAGTCGCGGCGGCAGATCCTGCTTGGCCAGCGGATGCCGTCGAAGACTGCTCGCTCGTAGCAGGGCTCTCCCCCGTCGCCGAGCCTTCGTCGCCAGTTGCTGCCTCTGTTGTGGCGGCACTAGCTGCAGGCGCGCCCTCGGAATCCGAGACCTCGGTGCCGCTCTGCTCGGCGGTACCGCCCGCAAGCGCTGCGTCCTCGCCCGGCGTCGCAGCCTGAGCCACAGCCTCGGCAATGCCCTCGGCGCCCTCGGCCCACAGTTGAGCCGGCGTGGTGCCAAAGGCCATCGCGAAGGCCAGGAATGCCACCAGGCCGCGCTTGGCTACACCGCGTGCAATCGCGCCACGACGATGCAACGAGGCGCGCTCACGCTCGTCCTCAAACATATCCATTTGTCCCCCATTGTCTGTACTTGGAGCGTTGCCTTGAGGCTGCCCCACGTCATCGCGCATGTTGCGCTCGAGTTCCCCCATCGGGGTCCCCTTCCCTCCAGAGCCCTATGCACACCGGCGGCATACGCCGCGGCAACGTGCAAGATGGGAGGCGATCCGACTTAACCTTAACGGCTCGGGCACGTCGTCCGATCTGCGACGCGAGCATCCCGAGCCAAGAGGAATTACGGTTACTGGTACAGCCGGGGACTTGCACCCCGATTCTCCCAAACGCGCAGGAAAACCGCGCATTCGTGCGTCTCCGCACCACCATCTAGGCCATCGATTAATACCGTCAATATGCTATCACGCAAAAGGGCCTCGCACGCAGGCGAAGCCCAAGGTAAAAGCTATTGTTTGCGATAGGAGAATGCGGTGACGGTCGCAGCCTCTAGTGCTTGCCGCCGTGGCTGTTGAGCCAGATATTGCGACCCAGCATAAGCGCCAGCACCAGCGCGCTCACGTAGCCCATAAAGCCAATGACTGGGATACCAAACACAACCGGCTCGATGCGTGCATAGTACACCACCGACGAACCGATAAACAGACCGGCGATAACGATAGCCATCGACATGCGGTCGATAATCCCACCTAGCTGTCGCAGCGCCTTATCGCTGCTCATGATCTGCGTGTTCACCTTAAGCTGGCCGCGCGTGAGCATGCGCGAAGCCAAGCCCAGATACTCGGCTGCCTCAAGCGAGCCTTTTGCCGCGCGATAGCTGCTCGCGGCAAGATCGCGTCCCATATCACGCGCGCGCGCATAGGCGCTCTTCTCGTTTTTGATGTGCGTCTGGATAATCTGGATCATGTTGACGTTGGGCATATACTCGGTCAGCAAACCCTCGAGCGTCACCATGCCGCGCGCGAACATCGTTACCACGCTCGGCAGCTCAACATCATTCTTACGCGCGAGGTTTAACAACGAGGTCAAAAACTCGCCGATATCAAGATCCTTCAGGTCAAGGCCCGCAAAGTCGGCGACGATAAAGTCCAAATCGGACAAAAAGGCCGAATGGTCAAGCTCGGCCGAGTCGCCACGCGTTACGGCGAAGCGCATGAGCGAATCCTTGAGCTTGGGCACGTCACCCTCGGCCACGGCGAAAATCATATCCTTGACGATACCGCGATCGTGACTCGACATGCGTCCGACCATGCCCAAGTCGATAAAGTAGACGATGCCGTCCTTGAGAATGATGTTTCCCGCATGCGGGTCGGCATGGAAAAAACCGTCATCGAGCACCTGCGTCGAGTAGTCCTCGACAATCGCGGCACCGATCTTTTCCAAGTCATAGCCCTCGGCCACCAAGCGTTCGGGATCGGCGATCGAAATGCCGTCGACGTAGTCCATAACCACCACGTGCTCGGTGCACAGGTCCAGATAGGATTTAGGGCACGTCACGCCATGAACGCTCTTATGGAACTCGTAGAAGTCGTTGAGGTTTTTGGCCTCGGCCAAAAAGTTGGTCTCCTCGCGAAACGAGGTCCACAACTCCTCGACTACGCCGTGCAGATCAACGAATTGATCGGTGTTGACGAACTTGGAAACGATACGCACCACCGAGCGGATGATATCGATGTCCTGTGCCATAACCTGCTGCGCACCGGGGCGCTGCACCTTAACGGCCACGTCCTCGCCCGTCACCAGACGAGCGCGGTGCACCTGCGCGAGCGATGCGCTACCAAGCGGATTGGGGTCGATCGCATCGAACATCTCCCCCAGGCGCAGGCCGTATTCCTCTTCCAAGCAGCGGAGCACTACCTCGTACGGCACCGGCTCCACGTCGGAACGCAGACGGCGCAGCTCATCGCAAAAGCGCTGCGGCAGAATCTCGGACCGGTTGGCCAGAATCTGCCCCATCTTGACGAACATGGGGCCGAGCTCCTCGAGCAGGCGGCGCAAGCGAACCGGCGTGAGGTTATCCCACACACGGTACTTTTTGACCAAGCGAACAATCTGCCCGATGCGTTCGCGACGACCCGCCGGCGTGAGCTGGTATTCCTCGTCCGGCGCCATCGCGTCGGGCTCTTCGGGCACCATATCGACAGCGCGCGGCTTTTTGCGAGCGCCCGAGACGGCGGCATCGACCTCATCGACAACCGCCGCCTCGTCACCCAAAGGATCTAGATTGTTGTAATCGGTGGTGGAATCTGCCATCTGCGCTGCTACTCGGCCTCTTCGGTATCCTTCGCATCGTCGGGCTCAACGGACTCGACGGGCACCGAGGTCACGTTGTCCTCGACCGAATCGACGATGTCGCGCACATGGGCTAGGAAGGCCGTGCGCTCAGGGGCGGTCATAACGCGGACGCGGGCAAGGATGAGCTCGTCGAGCACGCGCTGGGCCGCAGTCTCGCCCTGTATGCCCAAGCGCTCGGTCAGATCGGAGATGGTGCCACCGGCCTGCTCGAACATGTCGGACACGCTGCGGGCGATATCGGGGGTGGCGGTGTCCTTGCGGACCTGCTCGCCTTTGGTGTTAAGGTCGTCGAGGACCTTCTTGCCGCCTTCGACAGCAACGGCGGCAGCGCCAAAGCCCACGTTAATGGCGCCGTTAACAAGCTGATCGAGTTTCATAACCATGGTTGTCTCCAATCACAAACAACTGCATTGGCGTTCTTGTACCCAAGATTGAGCGAAAGCGACAAAGCGTTTTAGCGCTATTCGATCGACGGGAAATCCCTACCTCACGTTGTCGTTCATCGCGAAAGAGTTCTTCATGGCGCAGCTCGTGGTGTAGAGCACCTTGCCCAGCAGGGCATCGGTCTCCACGCGAACACGCTCGGCAAAGGCCTCGTTGGCGCGTGCAAGCTCGGCAGGCACCTCGACCTCGGGCAGAGCGGCTACGGCAGCGTCGACGTCATGGATCTGCTTGTGGCCCATGCCACCGACCTTCTCCTGATAGTCCTCCACAGCGCGGCCGCACTCATGGAAGCGGACGTCGGCCAGGGCGCCGATCAGGCGGTTGGCCCAGTAGAAGTTTTCGGACGTCACGCGAGCCTGCGTGTCGGCATAGTACTCGGGCATGGTCTCGACGTTGGCGTACAGCGGAACCAGCGCGTTAAACGAGTTGGAGCCAAAGGCCATCCACTGCACGGCGCGATAGGCCGGCTGCGCATAGGGACGCAGCTGCAACACGGCGAGCTGGCTGTTGCGGTTGATGCCGATGGGGCGATAGGCGCCGCGCGTGGCGGGCGTGCCCTTGCTGCCGTAGCAGTCGTACTCCGTGCCCTGGTAGTGGCTCGAGAGTACGTACTTAATGTCCTCGATGGTCACCTTGCGCTCGGGCACACGGCTCCAGGGGATGTCGTCGCTCTCGGGCGTGTAGTCGGCGTCGGGGCCGTCCCACACATCGCTGGGGTTGAGGCAGCGCTGCATGTACCAGGCGCGCGGCGTGTTGTAGACATGGTCGCTGTCGCTGTGTGAGCCAAAGGCCTCGCGCGGGTTAAAGACCGCAACCGGACCGTCACCATCGACGCCCAGCGTCAGGTCCAGATGCCACTCGGCCATCCAGGAGCGCAGGTCGGCGGAGCACATGTGGTCGGCCTGGTCGCCCTCGGCGTCATCCAGGTCAAAGCTGTCGATACCCAATTGGTTGGGCATGGTCACATAGGCGTCATCGGGCACACGCCTGGCAATCCAATGATGGCCGCCGATGGTCTCGAGCCACCAGATCTCGTCCACATCACTAAAGGCGATGCCGTTGTTCTCATAGGTGCCGTAGCGCTCGAGCAGGTCGCCCAGGATACGCACGCCGTCGCGGGCGGACTTGGCATACGGCAGCACCAGGGTCACCATGTCCTCCTCGCCCAGGCCACCGGGCCGTGCCGGAACGTATCCATCCTCGCCTTCGTTGCCCTTGGCGGGCACGTAGTCCACAAGCGGGTCGGCACCGCGGACGCGCTCGTTGGTGGTGAGCGTCTCGGTTGCGGACATGCCCACATTGAGCTCGTTGAAACCGGCCTCGGCCCAGATGCCGTGGCCCGGGACAACATCGGGGACGCTCGTGTAGCGCATGGGGTTATCGGGCAGTTCAACGGTCAGGTGACTCAGGACGCTCGTGTAGACGCGCGGCTGCTCGTCGGGATGCACTACGCGCATGCGCTTGGGCTCAAACACCCCGTTGGACGAGTCCTCGTTACGCGCGACAAGCGTCGACCCGTCGTAGCTCGCGTTCTTACCAACCAAAATCGTTGTGCACGGCATGCGCATCCTCCTTGAGCGAAGAAATCAAACGGCAACAGTGTATCGCTTCGACGCAAAAAGGGCGAAACCACGGCCTCGGCAGCCCCCGTGGTCAAAAAATGCCAAATATGAGTACTGTCACAAATTTAGTGGCAGCAAATTGCACTGTTCCGGGCGCCGGGAATCCTCACCTGTCCAAAAACTGAGTCTAGTAATTCCCCATACGTCCAATAAAATTGGCTCTTTAACGATATTACTTATCGCTAAAGAGCCAAAATGATCTCAAACATATGTGACTAACTTGGCAACAGTACTCATATTTGGCATTTTTTGACCACGGGGTATCTAACCAACCCCCTAAACAGCCTCCAAACGCCTATTTTACCGCGCGCTCAGCCGCCTCGATCACGTGCTTGGCGAGAATTGCTGTCGTCACGGCGCCCACGCCACCCGGCACGGGGGTGATTGCGCCAACAACCGGCTCCGCGGCATCAAAATCGACGTCGCCGACCAGCTTGCCAGCGGCTTCGTCCCAATTAATGCCAACATCGATAATCGCCTGGTCCTCGCGAACCGCGTCCGCACCAATCGTGCGCGCGCGTCCAACGGCCGCAACCACAATATCAGCCGCACGGCACTCGGCAGCAAGGTCGCGCGTATGCGTATGGCACGTCGTCACGGTCGCATTGCGCGCCGTAAGCATGGCGGCAACAGGACGCCCGATCACCAGCGAGCGCCCGACCACAGCAACCTTAGCTCCATCCAGCTCAACGCCGTAATGATCCAGCAAAGCAAGCACGGCTTCGGCCGTGCAGGGGGCAAAACCCTCGCCGCGCCCCGAAAGCGTGGTGAGCAGCGAAGCCGGCGTCATGGAGTCAACGTCCTTGGCGGGATCGAGCGCTGCGGCGACGGCGTTCTCGTCAAGGCCGGCGGGCAGCGGGCGGAACATCAGACAGCCATGAACAGCCGAATCGGTATTGATGTCCTCGATGGCCGTCAACAACTCTTCTTGCGAAACACCGGCAGAAAGCAAAACGCGACGAGCCTCAATGCCAACCTTTTCGCAGCGCTTGATCGCGCCACGCTCGTAGGACAGATCGTCCTCGCGCTCACCTACACGCACGATAGCCAACGTCGGAACAACGCCGCGCTCGCGCAGGGCGGCGCAACGGGCAGCAAGCTCTTCAGTCAAAGCGCGGGCAACGGGAGCACCCTTTAGCAGTTCAGCCATGGCTATCCCCTCTTCCTTGCGGCGTCGGCAGCGCGACGCGCCAGCGCATCGGCCCGCGGCAACCACGTATCCAGCAGCTCATCACACGCTGTCTCGAGTTCCTCGGCGCGGGCGCGATCCTTCATGGACGTGGTGTTCGCAAAGAGCGTCAAGCTCGCGCCCTGCATGGCCGCGCGGCAAAACACGGCACCGCACGCCACATCGGACAGCAACTGCCGGGAGCCCTTATCGGCCATGTCCTCGAGCAGCGCCAGCGCGCGCCCACAAGTGTCCATGATCCGATACGGTGGTATGGCCGCCACGCGCAACGCGTCCTGAATCGCCGCAGGCCGAGCCGGGTCATCACGAGGAATACCGTATGCCGCAGACACCTGACCGTACGCACGAACGTCCTCGGCAACCAAGTCGACAAGCTCCTGTGCCAACTCGTCTGCCTGGGCAAATGCGCGCGTCAGATCGTCCGCGCGATCGACAAGCGCGGGATTGGTTGCCCCGTAACGCGCGACCATCCCACAAAGCGAGGCGCCCAGTGCGCCCACAAACGCGCTGGCACTGCCGCCGCCGGGAACCGGTTCGCGCGCGGCCAGCGCCTCGGCAAACCCGCGGCAAGTCTTGTCCATCATCTCTTGGCTCATCGGAACACCTCTATCAGGCGCGCCGGCAGACGAGGCCGTAGCACGCCAAAATAAAAATGGGGCAACGATGCCAGGAGGCAGTTGTCCCATTCATCGGATTTTTCGATGCCCAGTCTAACCCATAAGGAAGCGACTGTCAGGAGCCACGGCTATCGGCATTTTCGATTGCAGGCAATAGAAATTTCCACCTAAAGCGGGAACGTTGCAACTGCCCAAAACGCCGTCGCTGACGCAATTTTGTCTGAGAAACAGTTGCAACATTTTACAAATTACTGTGTTTTTCCTGTGCTGTTTTTACTTATTGGCAATCAAATTTTTAACACGCTCGGAAAAAATTTTACAGAATCTAAACTATATATGTTGGCTAATACCACCGGGATAAAAGGAGTGTCAGCATGAAGTCGTTAACCAGAACGGCTTATCGTGCGATCGCTGCGTTTGTTGCCGCTGCGTTCGTCATGATAGGCCTCGCGTCACCAGCATTTGCAGATGGCGCAACATGGACCATCACCAATCAAAGGACCGGTACCGTCTACACAGACGTCGCCATCGCCACCAAAGAGGCGGCCAGTGGAGACACCCTTGTGCTTGGTGAGGGCAACTATACGCTCTATAAGGTGGACTCCGCAGGCACCACCAAGGGCAAGAATCTCACCTTTGTGGGCCAGGGAACCGAAAAGACCGCGTGGAACATTGGCGCGCTCGTGCCAGATCCGGCGTACTTCGGCACTGAGTACAACGGTGACTATTCCTTTGACGGTGCCGGTACCGTTACGTTCAAGAACATGACGATGCGTTCCGGCAGTGCCGACTACCTCGGCTTCATTCGCGCCAACAAGACCGTGCTCGACGGCTGCGTCGTCAACGGCAAGACGTTCTACTGGGGCTACGAGTCCGCCGAGTTCAAGAACACGACCTTCAACGCCCCAAACGGCGACTACGCCATCTGGACGTACAGCTCGCCGACCATGACGTTTGATAGCTGCACCTTCAACGCCAGCGGCAAGGTTATCAACGTCTACACCGATTACGGCGCGGGCAGCCATGACATCTACGTCAACGTGAATAACTGCACGTTCAACTCGAATGATAGTAAGGGCAAGCAGGCTCTTAACATCAATGACTCCAATATGGGTTCATTCAAGTACATCATCAAGTTCAAGGGCGCCAACACTGTAACGGCCGGGCGTGATATCAAGACTTGCTCTCAGTTGTTTGGTTTTGGTGGCAAATCGACTTACAACTCTGGTCACTCTGATGTGTACTTCGACGACGAGTTGGTGTGGACTCTGGGCGCAATGAAGACCCACTCCTACACTGATGGTCAGAATGAGGATTATTTCGTAGACCAGAAAGATTATGTCTGGACGCAGGAAGGCGGGGACTGGTATTGCACCGGCCACGCCAAGTGCGGCTATTGCGGTTGGCCGATCGAGGAGACCGTAAAGGCGACCTTCGTGGACAAGACCGATTGCACCGAGAAGGGCGAGAGGACCTACACCGCAACCTTTAAGCACAAGTGCTTTGAGCCTCAGACCATGACCAAATCCCTCGACCCCATCGGCCACGACTGGGACGAGCCCGAGTACACCTGGTCCAAGCAGGACGGCGAGTGGTTCTGCACCGCCAAGCGCGTCTGCAAGCGCGACGCCAGCCACGTCGAGGAGGAGACCGTGCAGGCCTCCGTCGAGACCACCCCGGCGACCTGCACCAAGGCCGGCAAGTCCGTCTACACCGCAGCCTTCGAGAACGAGGCCTTCGAGGCTCAGAAGCGTACCGTCGCCCTCGGCATTCTCGGCCACGACTGGGGCGAGCCCGAGTACAGCTGGATCGAGAAGGACGACGGCTGGTACTGCACCGCCAAGCGCGTCTGCAAGCGCGACGCCTCGCACGTCGAGAAGGAGACCGTAAAGGCCGCTTACGAGGTTACCACCCCCGCCACGACCGAGAAGGAAGGCGAGGGCACCTACACCGCCACCTTCGAAAACGAGGCCTTCGAGACCCAGACCAAGACCGAGTCGATCGACAAGCTTCCCGTCAAGCCGCAAGAGCCCGCAAAGCCCAAGGACGACAAGCCGGGCAAGTCCGACAAGCCGGGCAAGTCCGACAAGTCCAACAAGCAGACGCTCCCCGGAACGGGCGACTCTACGGTTACCGCCATCATCTCGATGCTCGCCATGGCATCCATCTGCTTTGCCGCCAGCGCTGTCATTTCCAAGGTTCGCAAGTAATAGCGATCTTCTAGCGCGCTCCTGCAACTAGGCCGCAGAGCAACAGGACCCGCACCGCCACAGGTGCGGGTCCTTCTTTTTGCCCAAGCGGCCCACAGGAGCCTTCGCGGCATCATCAGACAAAACGCTCCAGCTCACTTCAATCGCCGGCAAACGCACCGCTCACCTTCCGTCGTAAACATGGGACACATGGCCCACCTTTCGAGACTCCCCGGCAGCGCAAACTGGGGCATATCTATAAGTAAGGAGCTCGTTGGGGCACAGCCGTATAACGGCAACAAACGACGGACGGAGGTATAAGCCGCGCAGCACACAAAGACATCCGCCGCAAACGCAATCGACGCCCCAACAACATGCGGCACCATGATGTCGCCAACAGACAAGGAGGACGCCACCATGAAGAAAAAGACCCTATCGATTCTTTCCCTGTGCATCGCCCTCTTTGCCGCGTTTGCCCTTGTCGGCTGCGGCGGGAGCGCGTCGAGCGGGGGCAGCAGCGCCGCCAAGGATGAGGACAAGGAAAAGGCCCCCGTCGCCGAGAAGACCGACTTTATCTGGTTTAAGGTCGAGATGCCCGAAGGCGTCGGCGTAACCGACTCCGCCGGCAAGAACGCCGACAGAGTCCATCTCACCTTCCCCGAGAACGAGAACACCACGGTCGACCAGTTTATCCCCGTTTGGGAAGAGAAGATGACGGCCGAAGAGTCCTTTGCCGAGCAGGCCGAAAGGCATACTGGTACGTTCCAGTGGGAAGACGGCGACCCCGTCAAATACAACGGTAGGACATGGCTCACCGGAACGTACAAGGACAACAGCGGCACCTCAACCATGCTCTTTACCGACGTTGAGCCGGGAAGCGTCTACATCCTCATCCCGAACTTCGACCAGCACAAGAAAGAGGCCGAGGCGCTCCTCAACTCCATTGAGTTCCCCGATGACATGAAGGCGGCCGTGAGTGAGGCACGCGACGTCGAGATTTCGAGTATCGAGATCAAGTAGCAAATTCCCACGCGCGTCCGTGCGCGCTCCATTAAAAGCGCGGGCCCCAACCCCGGGGAGGGTCGGCAGCATCGGCCCTCCCCTCTCTTGTGTCCGCATATATTGCCACTTAACGGCGCAAATCCGGCCCCCAGAATGGGACACATGGCCCACCCTAGCGAGCCTCCCGCGCGTACAGTTAAGGCAGGTAATCCATGGGCGGTTACAGATCGAGGAGGACACGACCATGAAAAAGAAGGCCTTTGCGATTCTCACCCTCTGCTTGAGTCTCTTTGCCGCAGTTGCCCTGGCGGGCTGCGGCGGAAGCGGTGGCGCTGCCGGCAGTGGCGGTGGCGGCGGCACGGAAAAACCAGCCGTGGACATGAGGACCGACTTCATTTGGTTTAAGGTCGAGGTCCCCGAGGGCGTCGAAATCACCGATGTTGCTGGCGACACGGCCGACAGGGCCCAGTTTAAGTTCACCGAGAGCGAGCACGCCAGCGATCGCTTCATCCCCGTCTTCGATTCTGACAAGAACGCCGACGAGCTGTTTGACTACGAGGCCAAATGGAATGCCAGCTTTGAGTGGACCGAGAATGATCCCGTCAAGTACAACGGCAAGACCTGGCGCAACGCTTCCTATACACACTCGGGCGGCGTGACGACTGAGTACTTCACCGAAGCAGGCGGCGGCAGCGTATACGTGCGCATCGACAACGTCGAGGAGCACAAGGACGCCGTCGAGACCATGATGAAGTCCCTCGAGTTTGCCGACGACATCGCCGAGGCCAAGACCGAGGCCATGGACGTTAAGCTCGACGATATCGAGATCAAGCGCTAAAGCTCCAACGGCATGCAGCAGCGCCGTTTTAGCTCAGCCGGGATGCAAGGTGCGACTCCTTGCATCCCGCTTTTTTGTGTTCGAAAGCGCCCGGTCACATCACCATATTGAGCACGTTGACGAATTCCTGAGCCCGGGAGCGGCTGCTCAGGCTAAAGACACAGGCAGTCAACAGCCGATTGCGCAGGAAAACATCGCGACCCTTGATCCTGTTGACCCCCGTGATGTCCTTAAGGTAGACAATCTCGGTGTGCTTGCCACCAAAAGTGCCCTTCTTGAGCACCTCGATACGGTTGGGGTAAATCTTGACGTCTTTAAACCTGCCCGAACCCTTGTCCTGGAACAGCAAGGTGTTGTTGTCCATGTGCGTCACTCCCATGGGGTTCGCTAAAACTGTCTCTAAGGTCACATTTTAACCACCGCAAGGCCCCCATGCGAAGGCGCCAGGCAGCACAGCAATTCGTGTCCGCGCGAGGCTTTAAACTAAACGCAGTTTGATATGCATTCCGTCAGGAGGAAAGTGGGCGATGGTGATGGGCGAACTGGCAAACCGCGGAGAAGCGACGATTGTGCCCGAAGGTTTTTACAAGCAGGTTTCCTCGATTCTCAACGCCGCTCGCGACAAGGCCTATACCGCCGTCAACTTTGCGATGGTTGAGGCTTATTGGGAGATCGGCAAGAGCATTGTTGAGGAACAAGGCGGAGAGGAGCGCGCCAGGTATGGAGAGGCACTGCTCAAGGCCCTCGCAATCAGGCTTACCAAGGATTTTGGCAAAGGCTTTGAGGCAAGGGAACTGCGCAAAATGCGCCAGCTATATCTCGCGTTCCCAATTCGGGACTCACTGCGTCCCGAATTGAGCTGGACACATTACCGCAGGTTAATGCGCATTCCCGACTCCGAAGCTCGAACTTGGTACATGAACGAATGCGCCGACTCTCGCTGGAGCACGCGTCAGCTCGAGCGGCAAATCAACACCATGTTCCGTGAGCGTCTTCTTGCCAGCAAGGACAAAGAGACCGTCGCTCAGGAAATCCAAAAGAGCGCCCCGGCTCATCGCCCCGAGGACATCATTCGCGATCCATATGTACTGGAGTTTTTAGGCTTCTCAGACGATGCCGCATTTCGCGAAAGTGACCTTGAACAGGCACTCATCACGCATCTTCAGAAGTTTCTGCTGGAGCTTGGCCGCGGCTTTGCTTTTGAGGCGCGCCAAAAGCGCATCACCTTCGATGGACGCCACTTCTATATTGACCTTGTGTTTTACAACTACCTGATGCGCTGCTTCGTTCTCATCGACCTTAAAACCGACGACCTTACGCATCAGGACTTGGGCCAGATGCAAATGTACGTGAACTACTACACGCGCGAGCTCATGAACGAAGGCGACAATCCACCCATAGGCATCGTGCTCTGCGCAGACAAAAGCAATTCGATTGTCGAATACACGCTGCCCAAAGACAACGACCAAGTGTTTGCCGCCAAATATCTGCCGTATCTTCCAAGCAAGGAGGAGCTGGCACGCGAGCTGAGCGCCGAGTACCGCGCCATCAACGAAGCAGCGAATGGCGAAGCGCAAGGGTAACAGCACAGTGCGACCAACACCGCCGCAGCCGTCGCAGGCATACTCGCGGTTGTGACGCACGCTACGAAACAATACCGGTCATGGACGCCGGCGATGACATCCTTGCCGTGGCTGGCAAGCGTGACCCGACAGGTAAAAACGCGACCTTCGTCTGATGTGGGCCCATTGGCTGCCACAGAAAAGGGCCGGTTGCAGCCGGCCCTTTAGACGATAGCACCTGCGTTGCCCGCGCTTCCGAAGTGTGACTAGCTGAGGAGCGGGTTCCGCGGCACAACCTGATTTTACCCAGCGAGACGGCTCTTTTGCAGCCGTTCCACTGTTTATTTACATCTACTTCCTGTTAAACGACCGGACAGTAGCTCGCGTTCCCCTACTTCCCAAAAATCGCCGCTAACAAGCCCTTGCGTTTGGGCTTTTCCTCTCGGTAGGAGCCCTCGGCCGCGGCTGCCACCTGCCGCGGCTGTTCGCCACCCCCGCGGCGCACGATCTGGTATAGGAACGGCGATTTAACGTATTTGACCTCGATGGGTGTGGCGTGCACGGTGCTTTCGTTTGACAGATGCAGGCTCGGGTTGAGCGGCGCCACCACATGCGTCTCACGCTTGTCGCTAAACACTACCGCGGCTGCACGACCCGTCTGGCCGTTCACGGCGATGCGTACCTGCTCGCCTTCGCGGCTGTCCGTCGCCGGACGATCGACAAAGTAGATCGGCACCATAACCAGGCCGTCCTTGTGCTTGCGGGCCTTGCGCGCCCAGGTGCGGATGCTCTTTTTATTGAGCCCCAGCACCGCCTCGGCATCGTTGCCGGCAATATCGAGCGCCAGCTTATCAATGACCACGTTGTCCTTGGTAGAAGCATCGACGGAGACAACGCGGAAGTCGCCTTCTTGCATGGCAGGATCGAACGGGCCAACCTTCGCAAAGTCCCACGGCTCCAGAATGCCCATAAGGCGAACGTCAAGGTAGTTGGCCCTGGGATATGCCCAGTCGAGCACCTCGTAGTACACCAGGGTCTCCTTGCTCAGGCCCTTGACCGGGAAGGACGCCATCATGCGCAGGTCCGCCAGCGCCATGGGGAAATAGAAGAGCATCATGTCGTTTTGGATCGCATCTTCCACGTCGTGCCCGGCAAAGGCGTCGGGGTACTGGCGCACCAGCTGCAGCGCGTTGGCACGTGCCTGCTGCGGCGAGATTTCGAAGGGAATACCCTGCTCGGGCACATACTCCGCACCAACGCCCATGGTCAGGCGCTTGCTGAAGGTACCGGGCTTGAGCAGGTCGGCAATGCCGATCTTGTTGCCGCAGGACGGGCACTCAAACACGCGCTGGGTCGACTCGCCCTCAAAGGACGCGCCACAGAAGGGGCACGGAATGCTCACGTGCGTAGCCTCTTGGAACTCCTGCGCCGTGCCGCGATCCTCCCACAGCAGATGTTCCAGGACCGACTGATTGCGCCAGTGCGAATTGAAGAAATACCAGTCCGGGTCCTCCGGGCGCTCGAGTTGCGACACATGCGTGAGCTTGAGCAGTCCATCCACCACCGTCAACGGCGTATGGCGAATGCCCAAAGCGCTCTTGGGCTCTCCGGCGTCCGCCTGCCACGGAATGATCGCACCGCAATAGGCGCACTCAAAACTGCGCTTAGCCTGGTGCGAGTACATAGGACCGCCGCAGTTTTGACATTTAATGGCAAACATCTCGTCCATGGAAACGTCCTCCTTTGCACAGGGGCTGTCGACATTAAGTATGTCGAGCAAACAGGCACATGCCCATACCCATGTGGCCCAAAATGGACCGCCCGGGCAGACGAGAAGGCTCGCTCGTTAGCACCGGCAGACTATTGCTGCATTTTCTGAGCATCGGTGCACGGCGCCCCCGCGCGAGCTACACTATCCCCTTAAACATGATTGTGAGGACGACCGCTATGCTATTTGTAAATCGGCTGGTACATATGCTTGTTCCCAGCAGCGAGGGCGAGCCGGTCGATGCATCTTGCCGCACCAACGCGGGCTTTGCCGCAAGCCTCATCTGCATTGGCCTCAACATCACCCTGTGCCTGGCCAAGGGCGTCGCGGGTCTGCTCGCCGGCTCCGTCTCCCTCATCGCCGACGCTTTCAACAACCTCTCCGATGCCTCGAGCAACATCGTGAGTCTGCTCGGGTTCCGCCTTGCCAGCCGCCCGGCAGACGAGGGCCACCCCTATGGTCACGGCCGCTACGAGTACCTGGCCGGTCTGTTCGTCGCCGTCCTGGTTTGCGCCGTCGGCATCAACCTGATCCTCGAGTCGGTCACCAAGATCATCAAGCCCTCGCCCACCGCTTACACATTCATTTCCCTTGCGGCACTGGCTACGTCCATGCTCGTTAAGCTCTGGATGGCCGCGTTCAACCGCACGCTGGGCAACCGCATCGACTCCGAAACGCTCATCGCCACGGCGCAGGACTCCAAAAACGACGTCATCACCTCGGGCTCGGTCTTGGTGGCGGCGCTTATTTCGCAGACGACCGGCTTCGACCTCGACGGCTGGGCGGGCTTGGGCGTTGGCTTTTTCATCTGCATCAGCGGCATGGGCCTGGTGCGCGACGCCATCAGCCCGTTGCTGGGGCAAGCGCCCGACCCCAAGCTCGTCCAGGCAATCCGCGACAAGATCGTGTCCTATCCGCAGGTCTTGGGCACACACGACCTCATGGTGCACGACTACGGCCCCGGTCGTCAGTTTGCCAGCGCCCACGTGGAGATGCCCGGCGAGGGCGACGCGTTTGAGCACCACGAGATCCTGGACACCATCGAGCACGACATCAAGCACCAGATGGGTATCGATATCACGCTGCACTGCGACCCCATCGCCACCACCGGCGACGACCTGCGCGGCTGGGTCAAGCGCGGCGTCATGCAGATCGATCCCGCGCTCTCCATCCACGACCTGCACGAGCACGACGGGTTCGTTTCGTTTGACCTGGTGCGTCCCGACGGCTTTGACATATCCGACGAGGAGCTGCTGGAGCTCGTCACGCGCATCGTGCACGAGCGCCGACCCGATGCCTCATGCGTCGTTACGTTTGACTCGGGCTTTAGCTCGCCCGACCGTCCGGCCGAGCAGCTGTAGCCCCGCTCCGCTCGTCCGCTAGTTTCCCTGTGCGCCCGAAATGCCGTTTTGCAGGGCATCCCAGGCATCCGTCGCCAAGCCGCCCAAGTTCTGCGCGGTATCACCCAGGTTTTGTGCCGTGTCGCCCAGCTCTTGCGCCTTGTCTCCCAACTCCTGTACCTTGTTGCTCAAGTCCTCCAGCGTATTGGAGCTCGAGCTGTCGGTACCGCTTTGTCCGTCGGACGAGTTGCCCGAGCTGTTCTTGTGCGTGAGCTGAATTTCGAGGTTGCCGCTGTCGTTATAGTAGGCAGAAGTAACGACCCAGTTGGCATCGACGACGGGCGTTGAGCCATCATCAGTCAGGACCACGGCATTCGAAAGATCGGCGCCGCGCGACTTGAGGATCTTCTTGGCGTTGGACCAGTACTGCCCCGGGATATCGCTCAGATCGACGGTGCTAGACGAGGCGAACTCGGTTTGCTCGGCAGTGGTATCGGCCGTTGAACTCCCCCGCTTGTTGAGCATGCCCGACACGATGGCAAACACAACCGACAGCGCAAAGAAAATCGCCAGCACGATGAGGATCTTCTTAATCACGCTCGACGAACGCGACGGCGTCTCTTCCTCGTCCTCGCCATATTGCGGAATCGACTTGGGGTACTCGCGATACGGCTCGCGCGACTCGTAGCGAGGCTGCGCCGTGCGAGGCATATACGTCGTCTGCTGAGGCTGCAGAATGGGATTTTGCGGCAGGTTGTCATAGGGATTCGGCGTCGAGGCAGCATAAGAATCCTGCGGCGCGTAATCAAACGGATCCGGAGCTGCGTTGCCATAGGGGCCTTGCGAAGATGCAGCGTAAGAATCCTGCGCCGTGTCGCCATAGCCCATAACCCGGGTGGGCTCGGCAGAAGGCTGCGTCGCGGCGGGGTCGGTATAACCGGGGTTGGGAACAACGCGGGTCGCATCGGCGCTATCGCCAGCCTGCGCGGAACCGTAGCCGCCCATCACGGTTGTCTTGTCCTGATCCATGCAACGATTCCTTTCCGTCGCGCGTGAGTCTCAAGTTATCCATGCATTCTACCCGCGCAAAAGCCCATGATGGGCAGAGCCCGTCGGTATCTACAAGACATGCGCGGGCCTAAGGATCAAAAAGCCCCGCCGGGCCTTGTGGGCACGGCGGGGCGGACAAGCAGCTATGGACAGCAGACTTAGAACAGGCCGGTGATGTTGCCGTCGTTGTCGACGTCGATGTTCTCGGCCGCGGGCACCTTGGGCAGACCCGGCATGGTCAGAACGCTGCCGGTCAGCGCGACCACAAAGTGGGCACCGGCGGAAACCTTGAGCTCACGCACGGTGATGCGAAAGTTCTCGGGAGCGCCCAGGGCCTTGGCGTTGTCGCTAAAGCTGTACTGCGTCTTGGCGACGCACACCGGCAGGTTGCCAAAGCCGTTCTCGCGCAGCTCGGCGAGCTGGCGCTTGGCGGCCGGCGTAAAGTCAACGCCGTCGGCGCGGTAGACCTTGGTGGCAACGGCCTCGAGGGCATCAGCGACATCAGCGCCGTCCTCATAGGCAAACTTGAGCTCGCTCGGCTGCTCAATCAGACGCATGACCTCATCGGCCAGCTCGAGCGCGCCCTCGCCGCCCTTGGCCCAGACCTCGGAAAGCTTAACGTTGACGCCGAGCTTCTGGCACTCGGACTCGATGAGAGCAAGCTCGGCCTCGGTGTCCGTCGGGAAGCGATTGATGGCGACCACGCAGGGCAGACCATATACGTTCTGGATGTTGTCGACGTGACGCAACAGGTTGGGCATGCCAGCCTTGAGTGCCTCGAGGTTCTCCTCGTTGAGATCGGCCTTGGCGACGCCACCGTTGTACTTAAGCGCACGAGCGGTAGCGACGATCACGACGGCGCTGGGGCGAACGCCCGTCATGCGGCACTTGATATCGAGGAACTTCTCGGCACCCAGGTCGGCGCCAAAGCCGGCCTCGGTAATGGCAACATCGCCAAAGCGCATCGCCATACGCGTGGCCATGATAGAGTTGCAGCCGTGAGCAATGTTGGCGAAGGGACCGCCGTGGACAAACGCGGGCGTGCCCTCGAGCGTTTGCACCAGATTGGGCTTGAGCGCGTCTTTAAGCAACGCGGCCATGGCACCCTGGGCCTTGAGGTCGCGGGCACGGACGGGCTCGCCGGCATAGCTGTAGCCGACAACGATCTCGCCCAAGCGCTCCTTAAGATCGTTGATGCTCGTGGACAGGCACAGGATTGCCATGACCTCGGAGGCGACGGTGATATCGAAGCCGTCCTCGCGCGGCACGCCCTGGGCCTTACCGCCAATGCCGTCGATGACGTGGCGCAGCTGACGGTCGTTCATATCGACGACGCGCTTCCAAGTGATGCGTTTAACGTCAATACCGAGCTGATTGCCCTGCTGGATGTGGTTATCAAGCATGGCGGCCAGCAGGTTATTGGCGGCACCGATAGCGTGGAAGTCGCCGGTAAAGTGTAGGTTGATATCCTCCATGGGGATGACCTGAGCCCAGCCGCCGCCGGCAGCACCGCCCTTAACGCCAAAGACGGGGCCGAGCGAAGGCTCGCGCAGGGCAACGGCACTCTTGACGCCGCGACGACGCAGGCCGTCGGCCAGACCGATGGTCGTGGTGGTCTTGCCCTCGCCCGCGGGCGTTGGGTTGATAGCGGTCACGAGGACGAGCTTGGCCTGGTGATCAGTCGGCTCGTTGAGCAGTGAATAGTCGACCTTAGCCTTGTCGAAGCCGTACGGAATAAGGTGCTTAACGTCGACGCCGGCGTTCTTGGCCACCTCGGTAATAGGCAGTGGCGTGACAGAACGTGCGATTTCGATGTCAGTAGGCATGGGCGGTCCTTTCGTTACCGAATGAGAAAAAGACCAATTCAGCATAGCACGGGCGCGCAATAGTAAAACGCCCATAACCGATGAACGGCGATATGTTTACCCGATGCCCAGCGATAGCCCAACAGCCCGCCAAAACAAAGCGCCCTAAACGGTAGGTTCAATCCCCAGGTGCTCAAAGGTGCGAAGGGTTGCCTGACGGCCCTGCGGCGTACGAATCATCAACCCGCACTGCAGCAAATAGGGCTCATAGACATCCTCGAGCGTGCCCGGGTCCTCGCCCACCGCACTGGCAAGGGTCGTCAGGCCTACAGCACGGCCGGAGAACGTCTTGGCAAGCGTCTCCAAGATACGAATATCCATCCAGTCCAGACCGAGCTCGTCGATCTCGAAGAACTCGAGCGCCTGGCGGCAGATATCGAGCTCGATAGGGCCGCTGCCACGCACCTGTGCGTAATCGCGCACGCGCTTGAGAAGGCGGTTGGCAAGACGTGGCGTGCCGCGCGAACGCGAGCCGATCTCGAGTGCACTGGGATGGTCGATCGTCACGCCCAGGATAGTCGCCGAGCGCGTCACAATCTGCGCGAGCTCCTCGACCGTGTAGTAATCCAGGCGATACGAAATGCCAAAGCGGTCGCGCAACGGGCCGGTCAACATGCCTGAGCGGGTCGTTGCCGCTACCAGCGTAAACTTGGGAATATCCAGGCGAATCGAGCGCGCCGCCGGACCCTTGCCAATCACGATATCGAGGGCAAAGTCCTCCATCGCGGGGTACAGGACCTCCTCGACCGAACGGTTGAGGCGGTGGATCTCGTCGATAAACAGCACATCACCCGGCTGCAAGTTAGTAAGGATGGCCGCCAGGTCGCCCGTGCGCGCGATGGCAGGGCCACTCGTGGTCTTGATCTGAGCGCCCAGCTCGTTGGCGATAACGGTGGCCAGCGTGGTCTTGCCCAGGCCCGGAGGACCCGAGAAGATCACGTGGTCGAGCGTCTCGCCACGGCTCTGCGCCGCTTCGATCAACACGCGCAGGCTCTGCTTGATGTGCTCCTGACCACAGTAATCGTCCAGGCGCTGGGGGCGCAAAGTGCGGTCGACATCGAGGTCCTCGGCCGTCAGCTCCGAGCCCACCATGCGCTCGCCGTGCGCCATGGATGCCGCCGGCGAGTTGCCGGGCGTCGCCCACAGGTCCTGAGAGTCATCGGCTTCCCACATCACGCATCCATTCCGAGTCGCTTAAGCGCCGCGCCGAGCAGATCCTCGACACGCATATTCTGCCCATCATACCCGCTCAGGGCAACATCGGTCTCCTGCAGGCTAAAGCCCATGGAAAGGAGCGCCGCACGGGCATCATCGATCGCCGAAGGAGCGGCGGCGGGAACCGGCATCGCAACCTGGCCGGGAATCACGTCGACCGGCACAAAGCCCTTATCCTTGGCAAAGGTGCTCTTGAGTTCCAGGATCAGGCGCTGAGCTGTCTTTTTGCCCACACCGGGTACCTTGGCCATGCCCTTGTCGTCCTCGGCCATCACCAGCGAATACAGCTGCCCCACGGTATAGGTGGAAAGCACGGCGAGCGCCAGGCGCGGGCCAACGCCCGAAACGGACACGAGCCGGTCGAACATCGTGCGCTCATCCTTTGAGGAAAAACCGAAAAGTGTCATGGCGTCCTCGCGCACCTGCATACGCGTGTAGAGGCGGACCTCGCCGCCGGGCGTCGGCAACGTGGCCGCAGTGCTGCCCGAGATGCCGAGCTCAAAGCCAACGCCCGACACATCGACGACAGCAGAGCTCATCGTGGCCTCGACAAGCGTTCCGTGGAGCTGGGAAATCATCAGTATCCGGTTCCTCTCTGTTGATAGAACTCGCCACCGGTGAGGGCGCGGGTGCGGCTGAGGTTTACGTGGCAGATGGCGCAGGCCAGGGCATCGGCGGCATGGTCGGGATGCGGGTCGTGATCGAGCTGTGTGAGTGTGCGTACCATGTAGGCGACCTGCCGCTTGTCCGCGGCGCCAGTGCCCACCACAGCCTGTTTGATCTGCATGGGCGTGTACTCGCCAATCTCGAGCGCGCATTCCGAAAGTGCGACGAGTGCAGCACCGCGGGCATGCGCCGTGGGGATGGCCGAACGAACGTTGGCGCCAAAGTAGATGCTCTCGACAGCAGCCGTGTCGGGTCGATAACGCTCAACGACATCCTTAAGGTCATGGGCGATATGCGACAGGCGCACCGCGAGCGGACTTCCGGCACTGGTCTCGATGCAGCCATAGGCACGGCAGCGAACCTCGCCACGCCGCTCCTCGATAATCCCCCAACCCGTATGAGCCAAACCGGGGTCAATGCCCAAGATAACCAAGCCGACCTCCCCTCGCCACAAGCACAGCGCAAGACAAGGCCCCGCGCATCATTCACGAACGTCTGTTCTAGAATAACACAACGCTAGCCCTATAAGTCAGCCGAGATCGAATTGTAGGTTGAGTATACGCAAGCGAGCGCCCGCCAGAGCGAGCAAGGTGCCTTGAAAGAGGAGGGCATTGACCTGGCGGTCATGTCCGACGATTGAAAGGCAGATTGCCGCTCTGGCGGGCGCGCAGCGACCTAGTTCTGAGAGAAGAACGGAAATTGTCGGGGATCAACCGGCGGATGCGGCATCGGGCCACCCTGGGGCCCACCCTGCGGGCCACCCTGGCCGCCCATCATCTTATCGATGGCGTCCTGAACCTCGCCCTCGAACTTTTTCATTCCCTCGTGTAAACGACGCTGACCGTCCTCAGAGCGCAGCTCCTCCATTTGCTCGGGCGAAATACCCAGTAGCTCGCCCAGCACGCCCATCATCTCGTTTCGCACGCGCTCGCTCGTATCCTCGTCAGCAAAACGGCGCACCTCGGCGCGCGCCAGCGAATCGACCGTCATACGCTCCTTGCCGTTAAGCCCCAGGTCGGACCACGCGAGCATATACGGCCAGGCACGCTCGGCAAACGAACGGGCCGAGACGATCGGCGCCATCGGCAACATGCGGCGGGCAGCCTCACCCTGTCGAACGAGCATCAGCAGCAGCGAGCAGGCCTCAGGCTTGCCAGCGGCCATCGGGATGTCGTCGAAAGATCGATTGCGGTCCACGTGCGCCTCGAGCGCGCCATCGACCTCACCCGGCTCAAGCCCGCCGAGCAGCTGTGCCGCACGATCGAGCATATCGACCGGACCGTCGAGCGTCGAGAGCGCCTGCGCCAGCACGCGCTCCATACAATCTTCCACTGCGTTGAGCGTCACGAGCTCTTGGGGCACCACGGCAGACGTGCGGTTGCGCACACGCGCCACAAACTCAAGCGTCGACAGGTACACATCGCCAAAGGGCGCAAAGTCGCCCTGGTAGCCGCCGCAAAGCGCCGGCGCCGCCAGCGCGTACTCGGTTTTGGACAGCGGGCTCAGCGCCATCGCACCCAGCTCGAGCGCCGTATCCTCCAGCATCAGGCCCAGCGTGCGCGAGCGCAGGCGCTCGGCATCGCCCGCCGACACGTCGCGATCGAGCACGCGCGCCGCATCCGGTGCATCGCGCTCGACGGTGCGAATGTGCAGACGCTCGGCGATGGCGCGGACGGCGGCACAGCGGGCAGCCTCGGCTTCTTCCTGCGCCGGCGTAAAGATACGGTTGCGCCCCAGCACCAGGCCAATCACATTGCGCGGGCCCAGAGCGTCGACGGCCAGCGCCGCCAGCAGGGACGACGGCAAGTCACCCTCGAGTGCCACCACAGCACGCGACGCACCGTGGGCTCGGGCGTTGTCGCGCACGGCGAGCACCAGCGCCTGCCACAGCCACTCCTCGGAACGGAACTCGGGCAGTTCGTGATCCTCCAGGGCATCGAGCATCACGCCGCGCTGAATCTCCTGAACCAGCAGGCTCTCCTCAAAGCACGGCGCCTGGGCCACCACGCGACCGCAGTCGTCGAGCACAAACGAACCGCCGGTATACACCGACTCGTCATAGGCACCGACCGGCGCCATGCAGGCAAACCACACGCTGCGCTTGGAGGCGACCTTGCGGTAGGCGCCGCTGCGAACGGCGGCAATGGCAGCAGTCTCGCGGTCGGTCATGTCAAACGCGTTGAATTGGAAATACGCAATGAGGTCAACACCGGTCGGCAACATCTCGAGTTCGCGGTCCAAGTCAAAAATTACGGCGATGCGCACGCCGTCCACGTCGAACACCGGCGGCGCCCAACGCGTGTCGTTGTTCTCGCCACGCTGCAAGGCAATGCTCGAACGCGCCGGCACCACATGACCGTCCTTGAGCATCATGTAGTCGAGCAGCGGTTGGCCCTCAAACGAAACCGCCGCGGGCACGATGCAGATCATGTCAAGCTCCTGGATACGCTCGGCGACACCAGTCAAGCCGGCAAGCATGTCGTGCTCAAAGTCGGCAGCGCCCACCAGGCCACCGGGCATGGCGCCCATAAAGAGCGGAGCCGGAACGCACAGCACGCGCGCCCCGCGCTCGTGGGCCAGACGAGCCTGGTCCTCAATGCGGCCGCAAATGCCCTCAATATCACCCAGGCGCATATCGATCTGTGCAAGCGCGAGCTTCATGGCCCAGCCCTTTCCGTCGTAAACCATCGAAATCGTAGTAAAAGCGCCGGCCGCATAATGCAGCCGGCGCTTGCATGTGCATATGCTAGCTATGATACCCCGAGCGGGGGCGCGCTCCTAGAATGTCGCGGACCACAGCCCGTGCAGGTTGCAGTAGGCATAGACGGTACCGGTCTTGGAGCCGCCCGCGAAAAACGTCGCGGGTTTCATGCCGGGCTCAAGGTAATGGACCTCTAAGCGGCCCTCGGCCTCAAGGGCGATCCACTCAATGTAGTGCTCGGGCAGGCTGGGGTGCTCGACCGAGCCAACTCGGGCGCGAATCACGTGACCGTCGCGCTCGGTCTCGACAACAGGCACGTGCTTCTCATGCGCCGCGTCCTCAGTGTTTGCGGTCAGCTCCGTGCAACCGGCAGGGGTCGCAACGTCGTCGCCAAGGGCAGCGATGAGCTTGCCGTCGGGGTCCTTAAAGAATTTCGCCATGATGTTCTCCTTTGCTGATGTGCCAATGTTCTTGATGGTTCTTATGCCCAAAGGCAGACAAACCATCCACGGCATTGCAAATGAACACATAACGGATCAGGCAAGCGGTCGGGCCAAAATGCGTCGACCGTCCTGCCCGCTCCAGCAGTCCCACCCCGCGCGCGGCTAGCGACCGTCGCCGCCGAGCAGCGCCAGAACATCCTCGCGCGTGAACAGTGCCGACGAGATGCCGTCGCCGCCGAGTACGCTGTTGACCAGGTCGCGCTTAGACTCCTGCATCCGCATAATGCGTTCCTCGATCGTGTCCTTGGCGATGAGCTTGTACACGGTCACGGTATGTTGCTGGCCAATACGGTGTGCACGGTCAGTTGCTTGGTCCTGCGCCGCCACGTTCCACCACGGGTCGTAGTGGATGACCACGTCGGCAGCCGTCAGGTTAAGGCCCACGCCGCCCGCCTTGAGCGAAATCAAAAAGACCGGAACCTCGCCCTCCTGGAACTGCGCGACCATCTTGGCGCGGCTCTCCTTAGACGAAGCGCCCGTGAGCTTAAAGAAGTCGATGTCCTCCTTGGCCAAGCGCTTACCGATGATATCGAGCATACCCGTAAACTGGCTGAACAACAGGATGCGATGCCCGCCGTCGAGTGCGCCGTGCACGAGCTCCATGCACGTATCGAGTTTGGCGCTCCCCGCCTTGTAATCCTCGTAGTGCAGACGCGGGTCGCAGCAGATCTGGCGCAGCTTGGTGAGCTCGGCGAGCACCTTGAGCTTGTCTTTCTTAAACTCGGATGACTCGCGGTGCTGCACCTGTTGGGCGATGCGGTCCTGGTTGGCCAGGTAGAGCTTGCGCTGCTCGCCGGTAAGCTGCGCCATGACCGTATCCTCGATCTTCTCGGGCAGGTCGGCCACCACGTCTTCCTTGACACGGCGCAGCACAAACGGCGACACGAGCGCTTGCAGGCGGGCGGCACTGTCGCCCTCGGCATGCTCGACCGGGCTTTCGAAGCGCTTGGCAAACGACTCGCGCGTGCCAAGTAGGCCCGGCATCAAAAAGTCGAAGATGCTCCAGAGCTCGGATAGGCGGTTTTCGATGGGCGTGCCCGTCAGGGCAAAGCGCACGCCGGCCGGCAGGCGCTTGGTGGCACGCGCCACCTGGGTGAGCGGGTTTTTAATGTACTGGGCCTCATCGAGTACCACGCGGGCAAAGTCCTGCTCGACGTACTCGTCGATATCGCGCCGCATAAGGTCATACGACGTCACGACCACGTTATGCTCGGCCACGCCGGCGATTTGCACGCGACGCTGGGCCTTGGCGCCCACGATGGCGCACACATCGAGCGACGGGGCGAAGCGCTCCAGCTCGGCAGTCCAGTTGTACACGAGCGACGCAGGGCACACCACAAGCGTGGGCTTAATGTCCCCCGCTTCCACGCGCGCCAGGATATGCGCGATCATCTGCAGCGTTTTGCCCAGGCCCATGTCGTCGGCCAAGATGCCGCCAAGGCCCAGGTGTTCGAGCGAGCCGAGCCACTGGTATCCGTCGACCTGGTAGCCGCGCATCGTTGCCTTGAGCGATGCCGGCACCGTAAAGTCCATCTTGCCGAGCGTATCCAAGCGCTCGACGGTGCGGCGGAACGCAGCGTCGCGATCGGCCTCGAGCGCGGGCGTGCGCGCGAGCATGCTATCGACGAACAGGGTGCTCGACGCGGGAAGCGACACGCCGTCGAGCAGGTCAACAGCATCGACCCCCAGATCCTCGGCAAGGCCAAACGCGGCTCGGGCACCCTCGTCCAAACGAATGATGTCGCCGGACGTAAGGCGCGCAAACGTCTGGTGACGCTTGTAGGAGTCGAGGTAGATGGCAAGGTCTGACGCCGAAAGGCCGCTCGCGCCCAGTTCGACGTCGAGCAGATTGCTCTTGACGGTCGCACGAACCGAGAGCTTGGGCGCGGGTCGCACCGAAATCTGGCGCAGACGGTCGCTGAGCATGACCTCACCCAGCTCGGACAGGGCGGACAGGCCCTCGGTCAGCAGGCAGAACAAGCTCTCGTCATCGCGCTCCTCAAACGCCAGACCGCCCTCGTAGAAATCGAAGTACAGGGCCGCCGTGTCCATAACACGAAACTCTGCCACCTCGTCGCGGGGCGGCACGCCGGGGCGTTGCTCTTCGAAGGGGCTGCCCGGAGCGCCCAGGCTAAAGAGATCTGCCGACCAGTCGCCGTAGGCAACCGTAATTTTGCAGGTCACAAGCCCATCGTCGACGCCGATCGCCATAGCAAAGCTCGGCTCGGGCGCCACGGTATCGAGCGCGGCGGGCGCGGTAAGGTCGGTATAGTCGCGCAAAATGGGCAGCGCCATACGACAGAACTCCCCCACCTGGTCGACAGCGATATGGATCGGCGTGCGACAGGGCAGTAAGCGCGATAGGAACGGCGCCGCATGCTGGGCAAACGCTACATCGGCGCGGCGCGCACGGCGGGTGTCGACCAGATAGGCAACGTCGCCCGAAGCAAAGCAGTATGCATCGGCCGGCAGGCGTAGATCGTAGCTGCCACCAGCCGCCGGCGCGATTTTGGCGGCAAGGAGCGGTGGGCGCTCAGACAGCGCCTCGTCCTCCCCTTCCGGAGGCATCTCAACCGCCACGTCATAGGTGCGATGCGTCGTCGTCCCCCGCGACCAGGCGGGCTCAAAAGAGATGGTCTGGCCGCGCAACAGGTCCAGCACATATACGATGCTATGCTCGGACAGCGGCAACTGACGCTCGGCGACAAAACCGCTGCGGGCAAAGTCGTACGACGCCGAACGCGAGCTTGTGATGTCATCGAGATAGGCAACTGTCGTCACGACAAGGTTGAGCAGCTTTGTCGACACGTCTTCGAAGGCTTCGGGCGTATGGACAAACGTGAGCTTCTTGCCGTACGAGAAGGTGCCGCCGCGCACGTAGGCATCGGCCATGCCGTCGATGTCCTTGACCACGTAGGAGACCGATCCACAGCGAATGCGAAGCTCGAGCGCCCAGCTAAAGCGGTCGGCGAACAGCGGATTGTAATACGGCACCAGCGAGGGCTCCAACACCGCCTTGGGGGCATCGGGATCCACACTGCCGGCGAGCTTGCGGCGCATGCTCGCCAGCTCATCCATGCGCGCGTCCGAAAGATCGGAGAGCGCCGCCATGAGGCTGGGACTCGTGGGGACGGGCGCCGGAAAGGGAAAGTTGGGATTGACGGCCGGCGCTTTGGGCGCGTTGCGCGCGGGCTGTTTCGGCTGCGCCGCAAACGTGCGGACCGGCGTGCGCAAACCTTCGACGGGCTCGGCGCCGCTGGCATCCAAATACGCCAGAGCCGTGGCAATAGCGTGCTTGCACATGCCGGGGTAGCGATAGGCAGCGGGGCAATCGCAGTCGTAGTCGATCACCTCGTGCTCGTCCATGTCGAGCGCCACGCGCGTCTTGTACAGGTCGCCACGCGAACCGCGCACCGAGCCCTCAACCGTCACGTTTTTGGAGAAGCGCGAGCCACTGTCCTCGATCGACAGCACGGCGCCGTTGAGCATGAGCGAACGCCCCTTCATAAAGGTGCCACTCAGCGCCGACTCTTTCCGGAGCGCCTGCACAAACGTCCCCTGCGCCATCACTTCCTCCAATCCACACAGGGTAGCTAATTTGGGACGGGGCTATTTTAGCTACCCCCATATGTCGGTTGAGATGTATTCCGACCCTGGCTCATTCGCCGTCAGTCAAAGGGTAGCTAAAATAGCCCCGTCCCAAATTAGCTACCCCAGCAAAATCATTTTAGATAACCGTCACGCGGCCTTGGTTGCCGACGATGGCCTTTGCCTCTGCCAGCAGCGGAATCGAGCGTGCATTGACCTTGGCCGGCACCTCGGCACGCAGCACGCGCCCGTCGACTTGCTCAATAAAGATCTCCACGCGGTCGCCGCCCGGGTTGGTGGTGAGCACCGTGGCCAGGCGCGCCATATTGCCCTGGCTAAATCGGCTGTTGGGCACCATGACCTCAAAGACCTTGGGCTTGTTTTTCTCCTCGCTAAGCTCCAGCGGCACAATCTCCTGCGCAATGATCTGGTCGCCGCGGTCCGAGCGCTCGAGCTTGCCCTTAATGCGCACAAACGCGTCGGACAGCTGCGCGCCGGTCTCGGGATCGACCTCGCCATACAGATACCCCTCGGCCTCCTTGTAGGTCTTGGGGAACACCACGACCGTGGCCTCGCCTTCCATGTCTTCGAGCTGCACGATGCCCATGGGGTCGCCGTTTTTGGTCACGCGCTTGGACACGCTCGAGACCATGCCGGCCCACCACAGCGCCTTGCCCTCGGGAATCTCCTGGTTGATGGTACCGCCCGTAGGATTCTGAACTTCGTAGCCGGTGTCGATCTGCGAGAACGAGAAGTCGCGTGCCTTGGCCAGCGCATACTCAAACGGGCGCAGCGGGTGGTCCGAGACATAGATGCCCAGAACCTCCTTCTCCTGGCTCAACTTAAGGTGGCGGTCCCACTCCTGGCCATCCGGATCGGGCACGCTCACCTCAAAGCCCGAGCCCTCAACATCACCAAACATGTCGAAGAACGACGTCTGGCCGCTCGCACGATCCTTCTGGCGCTTCACCGCGGCATCGATGATGTTCTCAGGGTTGTTCTTATCCACAAAGTGCATCATCTGGCGACGCGGATACCCCGTGGAGTCGAAGGCGCCTGCCTTGATGAGCGATTCGATCACACGGCGGTTGGCCTGGCTCGAGTCCACGCGCTCGACAAAGTCGTGCAGCGTCTTAAACGGACCGCCCGCCTCGCGCTCGGCGATAATCGCCTGCGCCACGCCGGTGCCCACGCCGCGGATGCCGGCCAGACCAAAGCGCACGCCCTCCTTGGTAGCCGTGAACTCAGTACCGGACTCGTTGACATCTGGCGACAGCACGGGGATGCCGTCGTGACGGCACGCCGAGACGTAGTGAACGATCTTGTCGGTCTTGCCCGTATAGGACGTCAGAACGGCCGCCATGTACTCGTGCGGATAGTGCGCCTTGAGCCACGCCGTCTGCATAACCAGGATGGCGTAGCCGGCGGAGTGCGACTTGTTAAAGGCGTAGGACGCGAACTCAAGAACATCGTCCCAAATCTTCTGGGCGACCTCGCGCGTGTAGTTGTTCTTGATAGCGCCGTTCATCCAGTGGTCGTAGGTGGTCTCGTCCGAGCCATCCTCCCAGTGGAGCACCGTCGACGTGAGCAGCTTGATCTTTTTCTTAGCCACGGGCTTACGGATACGCGAGTCCGATTCGCCCTTGGAGAAGCCGCACATCTCGACGGAGATGAGCATAACCTGCTCCTGATAGACCATGGTGCCGTAGGTTTCGCCCAGGATGTCGTCCAGACGGTCGTCGTAGGAGACAGCCGGTTCCTTGCCGTTCATACGGTTGATATAGGACGAAACCATGCCGGCGCCCAGCGGTCCCGGGCGGTACAGAGCGATCAATGCCACGACGTGCTTGTACTCGGTGGGCTTCATGTTCTTGATCGTGGCCGTCATGCCGGCGGACTCGACCTGGAAGACGCCGGCGGTGTGGCCGGAGCCCATGAGCTTAAAGATCTCGGGGTCGTCAAAGGGAATCTCTTCCTCTTTGATGTCGATGCCGAAGTTCTTTTTGATGTTGGCCTTGGCCTTGGAGATAACCGTCAGCGTACGCAGACCCAGGAAGTCCATCTTGAGCAGGCCCATGTCGGCAACGGTATGGCCCTCGTACTGGGTAATCTCGACGCCGCCCTTGGTATCGAGCTTGGTGGGCACGTGCTCGTTGACGGGGTCGCGGCAAATCAGAACGGCGCACGCGTGCACGCCCTCGCCACGGGTAAGGCCCTCGATCGAGAGCGCCGTGTCGATGATGCGGCGGGCGTCGTCGTCCTTTTTATAGGCCTCGGCAAAGTCGGGGTTAAACAGATCCTCTTTGCCGGGTTGCTTTTCGAGCACCTGCTTGAGCTTGACCTTGGGGTCGCTCGAGACCATCTTGGACAGGCGCTGGCCCATGTAGACCGGGTAGTCCAGGACGCGCGCGGCGTCGTTGATGGCCTGCTTGGCCTTAATGGTCGAGTAGGTGATGACGTGGGTAACCTTCTCGGGGCCGTAGAGCTGGCGAACGTGCTCCACGACCTCGAGGCGCCGCTCATCGTCGAAGTCCATATCGATATCGGGCATCTCGGTACGCTGCGGGGACAGGAACCTCTCGAACATCAGGCCGTTCTCGAGCGGGTCGAACGCGGTGATGTTCATGGCGTAGGCGACGATAGCGCCGGCGGCCGAGCCACGGCCGGGGCCGACGCCGATGCCGTTGTCCTTGGCCCATTGCACGTACTCGGCAACGATCAAAAAGTAGGCGGCAAAGCCCTTGTCGCAGATGACCTTGTATTCGTACTCAAAGCGCTCTTTGATGTTGACGCCGCCGATCTCGCGCGTGGCCCAGTCGTCACCGTAGTGCTGGCGCAGGCCCTTCTCGCACTCGCGGCGGAACTGGCTCTCGTGCGTCTCGCCGGGATCGAGCAACGGGAAGCGCGGCAGGATGATGGAGTCCCAGTCCAGCTCAACGTAGCACTTGTCGGCGATCTCGAGCGTGTTGTCGCAGGCCTCGGGGCAATACGGGAACATCGCCCGCATCTCCTCCTCGGTCTTCATGTAAAACTCCGAGCCGGTCATGCGCATGCGGTTAGGGTCGTCGACCTTGGCGTTCATGCCAATGCACATGATGACGTCCTGCACGGGCGCGTCCTCGCGGCGCAGGTAGTGGAAGTCGTTGGTGGCGATGACCTTGACGCCCACCTGCTTGGCGATGTCGATGAGCGTGCGGTCCATCTGCTCGTCGGTCAGGCCGTTGTCGGTGGTGATGCCGTGTTCCTGGATCTCGATGTAGAAGTCGCCGGGCTCGAAGGTGTCACGGAAGGTCTCGGCCCACTTGATGGCGCCCTCCATGTCACCGCGGTCGATGTACTTGGGGATGATGCCCGCGATGCAGGCGCTCGTGCAGATCATGCCCTTGGCGTGGCGGCGCAGGTTGTCGAGCGTCACGCGCGGCTTGTAGTAAAAGCCCTGCACGGCGGCCTCGGAAACCGTCTGCATCAGGTTGACGTAGCCCTCCTGGTCCTTGGCCAGAAGGATCATGTGGTAGAGCTCGGGCTTGTGGTCGCGAGCAAGGGTCTCGTCCGGCGTAAAGTAGACCTCGCAGCCAAAGATGGGCTTGATGACCAGGGGCGGCTTGAGCTCGTCGATGTTGCCCTTCTCGTCCCACATGGCCATGTCCTTCACATACTGGGCATGCTCGCGCGGGTTTTCCTCGGGATCGGGCTCCACCAGCTCGTCGCGGCGGTCCTTTTCCAGGAAGGCCTTGTCGTGGCTCCAGGTTTTGTACTCGGGCGTGTTGTGGTTGACGGCGTCGCAGGCCAGCGCCAGGTCGGGCACGCCATACATGTAGCCGTGGTCGGTAATGGCCACGGCGGGCATGCCCAGCTCAACGGCACGGTTGACCATATCCTGGATACGGGTTGCGCCGTCGAGCATGGAAAAGACAGTGTGGTTGTGCAGATGGACGAATGCCATGTGATGAGCTCCGATGCGGGTTCGTGTTCTGACTGAACGATTTTACCCCACGGCACGGACAGCACCCGAACCTAGCCAAACCCACACGGCTCCTCTTGAGTTGCGGTGAAATAGTTCCCGCTTGGGCCATCTGGGCCGCAATACAGGAACTATTCCACCGCAAGCTATCTGAGGGCTAGAGATTGTAGGTGACTACTTGGGGCTCGGCGGGATTGACGAAGAGAGTCGGATCGGCCTGCTCCACGCGAACGAACTTGACGGTCACAGCCTCAAAGCCCGCCCTGCGCAGAACGTCGGCGTAGACGCGCGCCTGCAGGGCGTGCTTCTCCTGCAGCTGTTCCGGCGTCTCGTCCGGCGCGCCGCCCGTCTTGTAGTCGATGACCAGCGCACATGACGAATCCGCCGGGTTCGTCGCCAAAGCGTCGATGGCGCCCTCGGCATAAGCACCGTAGCGAGCGATGTCCTCGTCCTCGCAGCCCAGTGAAAAGAACGGCACCTCGGCGCGAACGCACGGCCACGCGAGCAAGTCGGCACGAACAGCCGACTTGAGCCAGCGGTCCAGGGCAACGTCGAAGCGCTCACGCTGCTCCGGCGTCAGGCACCACAGGCGCGCCAGCGCATCGGCACGCTCAGCGGGCAGCGCATCGGCACCCATCTCGATCAGCCACTGGCAGGCGGCATGGAACGCCGAGCCCAGCGCCATGGGGTTGCCGGCGGGCTCAACGGCAGCCACGTCTGCATCCGTCATCTCCGAGCCATCCGACTCCGCATCATCGCCGGCCTCGTCCATGGGCACGTGTGCCTCGGCGGCACGATCTTCCGTCTCGGCATGGAGCGCCGCGGCGATTGACGAGTAGCTATACGAATCACGCATCGGATACGGACAGATGCCCATGCGCACGCCCACTGCCTGGGAATACACAAGCTCAAACGAATCGGGCTTGGGGTCGGCAGGACCGGGGACGGTTGAGCGCGCAGCATTATCGGCGGCATCGGCATCGCCACGAACAAGCCTGCCCTCGGCATCCAGCGAAGCGTTGGCCTCAAACGCCTGCTCGCCAAAGGTAAAGTCCGAAAGCGAAATGAGCTCGTAGTCGCCCGGCTGGGAGTTGTCGAACACCAGGCGGTCGGCATCGAGCTGCGGCATGTCCAGAGCGTCGGTCGGCAAAATACGGCGCAGCACGTCGTAGGTCAGATCGGTCTCGACATCGAAGGTCGGCGCCGTCACCTTGCCACGGCTCACGCCAGCATCCATCGCCAAGATCACCAGCTCGCGCGCACGCGTCATGGCAACGTAGAGCAAGCGGGCCCGCTCCTCGAGCGAAAGCCGCAGGTCGTCGTTGCGCAGGCGGGCAAATGCCTCGGCGGGAGAGCCCGTCGCACAGACGTCCTCCATGAGCTCCGGCGGCAGCCACAGCGACGTGCCCTTGCCCTTAAACGCATGCTCAAACTGCTTTTTGACGTCGTCGCCCTTCACAAAGGTACCGTCGGCGAGCTTAACGCCGTCGAAACGTGCCGGCAGTGCCACGACCTGTGCTCCGCCCTCGACGCGACCCATCTGTGCCGCACCCGAGGACTTACGCACGCCAAAGCACTCGGCGACCGCCACGACCGGATATTCCAGACCCTTGGAGGCATGCACCGTCATGATGCGCACCGCGCCGTCGCCCCCCTCGTTGAGGGCACCCGGGGCTTCCTTGCCCGCCAAGAAGCGGTCGAAGGCCAGCGCGATGGAACGCGGCGAGTTGCCGAACTCGGCCTCCGCCTCGGCCACGGCATCGAGCGCCTTGAGCACGTTGGCGGCAATGGCCTTGCCCTCGGGACCACGCTGTGCCAGACGTACAAACCAGCCGGAGGCGTTGACCACGTCGCGCGCGATGGCGGCGAACGAATCGCGGCCAACGCGACGAAGCGCATACCGCAGCACCTCGCGGGCGCGCGTCACGAGCGGCAAGTCTTGCAAACCCGGCACATCGGAATCGCTCATGATGCCCGCATCGATGTTGCGGCGCGACGTCTCGCCCGTCTGATCGTCGAGTTTGGTCGCCAGCGCCAGGAACTCCTGGGCGCCGAGTGCAAACATCGGCGAGGCGAGCAGCGGCATAAGGCCCTGCGCCGTATCGGCCGGATTGGCGAGCGCACAAACCAGGGCGCGCACCGTCTGCACCTCGGCTGCTTGGGCAAAGACCGAGCCGCCCGCGATGACGCAGTCGAGCCCCTGGTCGCGGAAGGCCTGGGCGTAGACGTCGGCGTTGGTCATGCGGCCCAGCAGCAGCACCATGCCGCCCTGGGGCTGGCCGGCATCGGCAAGCGCGCGGAAGCGCTCGGCGATCGCACGGGCCTTGGCCTGTGTGCGCTCCTGCGTACTGCCGCCGGCAACAAAGAGGGCCTGGCGACGCGAGGCGTCTGCCACCAGCGTGTCCTTGCGGCCGTCGCTCGCCTCAAGATCCAAAAAGCCCTGCATCAGGCCGCCGTCATCGCCATCGAAGACGCGCGCCACGTAACGCAGCACCTCGTCATGGCTGCGGAAGTTGCGCACGAGCTTGACGAGTTCACCGGCCGGTGCCCCGGACGAGGCCGACACCTCGGACGAAGCGAGGACGGCGCCCGGGGTGCTGGCAGCTGCCGCCGCGCCCGAAGCGCCTACCTTGCGCTCCTGGCGACGGAACACCTCGACCTCGGCGCCGCGGAAGCGATAGATCGACTGCTGTGCATCGCCCACGGTGCACAGCGCGCGCTCCCCCGCACCCGTCAGGTAGCAGATCAGATCGACCTGCATCTGGTCGGTATCCTGGAACTCGTCGATCATGACCATCTTAAAGCGGCTCTCGTATGCCACTCGGATGGCCGGGTAATCGCGCAGGGCCTCGTAGGCCATGCGCAGCAGGTCGTTGTTGTCGAGGGCAGACTGGGCAGCCTTCAGCGCGCGGTACTCAGCCTCTACAGAGCGGGCCAAGCCCACCAGCGCATCGAGCGCCGGGCCACCGCAGGCAAGCACGATATTGATAAATGCATCGGCAGCCTCCGCCTTGAGCAGCTCGACCTGCTCCTTGGGGAACGCCTTGCTCGCGCGCGGCATGGTGCACGACATCATGAGTCGCGCCGCATCGGCCATGGTCTTGCCGCTCGCCTCGAACGCGTCGATGGCATCGAGCGCCGTCTGCGCCTTCTCGGTCGCGGCCTTGCTTGCGCCCAGCGCCGCACGATAGGCATCGGCAAGTGCCGAGGTATCGGCCTGGCCGCGCGCCACGCACACGTCGTCCATACCGCCCGGCAACTGGCTCGACAGCTCCAGCAGGTCGCGCACCAGGCCCTTGATGGTCGTGCCGGTGCCAAAGGGGCCGCCCTCGCCCGCCATGGGATACCAGGCATAGAGGGCCTTGAGCGATGCCGCGAGCTCGGGGGCGGCATCGGGCGCCGTCGCGCGGGCCAACACATGCTCAACAGCTTGGTCCATAAGTTCGTCGGTATCGGTGAGCACCGTGAACTCGGGGTCGATACCCAGCTCCAGCGCATGCGCGCGCAGGATACGCGAGCACATGCCGTGAATGGTCGAGATCCACGCGTCGTCGACGGTCAGTGCTTCCTCGTCCATGCCCTCGTCGATAAGCGCACGGCGCACGCGGTCGCGAATCTCGGCCGCGGCATCTTTGGTAAAGGTAATGGCGAGCACCTGGTCCAGATGCTCAACGAACGGACCTGATTCGGGCGAGAGCGCGTAGACGATGCGGCGCGTGAGGGTAAAGGTCTTGCCCGAACCGGCGCCCGCCGAGACAAACAGCGGACGGTCGAGCGTTTTGACAATCTGCAGCTGTTGCGGCATCAAAGTCGAAAGATCCATGGTCTACACGTCCCTCCTTACAAACGTTCCTTCGTGGTTATACGAGCAGCGCGCATGCGCGGCCTGAGCCGACGTCGGGTCGATGGCGGCAACGTTGCCTGCCTCGAGCTCGCGCAGGCGCTCGGCGATGCCAGCCTCAACGCGATCGAGCAGGGCGTCGAAGTCCATGCTGCCACCCTCGCCGGGGAAACCTTTCTTAAGGCCCGGGATGCGACCGTCGCCGCGCTCTTCCTCGAGCAGCTCGGCGCTCGCAGCACCGCGCAACGCCGGCTTGCCACCCTTGGTCGAAAAGTAGAGCGCCGCGCGGGTGTCCAAATCCAGCGCCCGGCGCATGGCCTGGGCGTAGATGAGCGTTTGGGTATGTGGTGGCAACCAGCGTGGATCGTCGATGGGCGCCGTGCCCGATTCCTCGTCGCGCACCGTAGGGTCGGCGAGCTTAAACTCCTCAACGCCCGTGCGATGCTTGTAGTCGATCACCACGGCACGATTCTCGGCGTCCACGTCCACGCGATCGATGCGCCCGCCAAGCGGCCAACCGGCATACTCGACCTTGAGCTCGTTGAAGGCGAACTCCAGGTAGCGCGGGGCAAAGGGGGCAAGTGCCTCGGACTCGTAGGCAAGCACACCCTCCAGCTGCGGCAAGATCTCGGCCACCTGGCGCTCCTCCACCGCAGAGAGCGGCACCAGCGGGCCCTCGTTGCCACGCTTGGAGGCATGCTCGGCCAAGGTCTCGTCAAAGACCTCGCGCAGCAGCTCCTGAGCACGTGGCAGGTTCTCGGGCGTCACGCGCTCCATGCCCTCCTGGGGCAGACGGGCGTGCAGGTGTTCCAGCACGTCGTGGACAAAGTTGCCCTTCTCCATATTGCCAAAGCCTGCGTCGATCGACTGGGGCTTCACGCGGTACGAGACGAACCAGCATAGCGGGCAGGTCGAATAGGCCTCGATCTGCGAGGCAGACGTCAGGCGCGGCACGAGCGGCGCGTCCTCACCCTCGCCATCGCGACGGCGCAGGACCAGATACGGAATGGCTTCATCGCTCAGATGCTGAGGAGCATCGCAGGTCACGCGCTCGCGCCTAAGACCTTCGCCTGCAGCGGGATCAAAGTCGGCGATGATATCGCCCTCGCCCACGCGCATGGGCTTGGCAGCGCCAGCGGCCTCGGCATGTGCCCACAGCTCGGTCCATACGGCTGCCGGGTAGCACTCGCGTGCCTGGCGATCGTGCGTCACACGGGCGAGCGCGACCGGACCGCTCGCCGCCTGCATCGCACGGCCAAAGCGCACGCGCAGCAGGGCAGCGGGCTCCAAAGACACGCCGTCGCGGCGCAGCTCGGCTGTCAACGTGGCAAGCGGGCCCTCTTCGTGCGAAAGCGGATAGCTGTCCAGGTCGACATCGGCAAACAGCACGGCATCGTAGCTGCCAGGGCGAAGAACCGACGCATCGGCAAGCGACGCGAAGCGCACTTGTGCTCGTGGTGTGCGATCGACCTCATAGGTCTCGTAATCGTAGGCGGTACTGCGCTTGTCCACCTTGGTTCGAACGCCGTCGAGAACCGGCACGGTCGCGGCCTGCGACACGTCGAGCGCGCGAGCATCGTTCATAAGGATGTCGATGGCATGGCGCAGCAAAGCCGTCTCTGCCTGGCGACGGGCCTGGCCGTCAAGGCCGCCTAGAGCGCGATCGGGCAACGCCTCGGCAACGGCAAGCATGGCCTTAAGCGCCGTCACGGGCTTGTCACGCCACAGCGCCTGGAACACGTCCGAGACCACACACGGTACGTTCTTAAACCAGTTATCGTCGCTCGTCGCCTTGCGCGCGCCCCTCACCTGGCCCTGAACGCTCTGCAGCAGGCTCTTGACGCCCGCGGTAGTCTTGCTGCGCGAGAGACGCATATTCTTATCGAAGGTACGGGCATTGACGGCATCAGCGCCCGAAAGCGGACTGTAGATCCAGTCGGTAAGCTCCGGCGCGGGCCACCACTCAGTCTTGGAAGCGGTGCCCTCGTCGGCGGCTTTCATACGCTCGATCAGGTTGGCGAGCGCCGTAAACTGCCTGCCCGCGATGGACTGGGAAAACGCCGTGAACTCAGTCGTCTCGGCCGCAATGTGACGCGCCGCCAAACGGGCGGCGAGCTCGCCGAACAGCTGGGGTGCCCGGGCAGAAACGACGAGCACGCGCACGGGGTCGGCGGGCGTTGCAGTAGCTTTATCGGCCTTGGACTCCTTGTGCGCTTTCACCAACTTATCGATGGCGTCCGCATAGACATGAGCACGGGCATGGGGGCCGGCGACCTCAATAAAGGCAGGCTGAGCGGCGGCCCCGCAAGCGACATCAGACGCGACGGCGTCCTCCCCCAGCGGCGCGATCTCAAACAGCACACCGCGGGCATCAAATGCCGTGGCAAGCTCCTCGCGCATCGCCGCCTGCTCGCGGGCAAGCAGCACGACGACCTCTCCCCCATTGTTCGCCACGGCAGACAGCAGCTCGAGTAGACCGTGCGTAAACGACGTGGTACCGCGCACGCATACGGCGCGGGCGCACGCCGGCAGGCTATCGGCCAGGGCACCGGCCATAATGTCGGCTGCCTCGCAGGGCTCGACCATATCTCGACGGTCCAAACCGCCCGCGTAGGCACGCAAAAGCTCAAACACACGAGCCTCGGCATCGCTTTTTGGCTCAGGCTGGCAATTGTTGCCACCGCATCGCTCGGCCGTCGTCCCCGCCACACCCGGCAGCACATCGCGGGCCATGCGCGCGAGCATGCGCACCGTGCCCTGGCTACGCGAAAGCGGCTGCAGGTCGGCATCGTCGCGGCGGGCAATCATATCCGAAAACAGCATCTGACGTTGCAGGTTGTCGACGAAACCGCGCCCGTCGCCCAAAAGCTCCCAAAGCGAGCGAAGCCACGATGCGGGTGTCTTGTAGTCGATACCCAGCGAAATGCCGGCTTCCGCCGCATCATGACGGCACAGATCGAGCTCGGCAAACGTTGGTGCCAGCAACACGGCACGCCCGTGACGGGCAATAAGGTCGGCAAGCAGCGCCGACTCGGCATCGCTCAAATCCGTGCCGGCATTGGTGGTATAGATTCGAACAGGCATGGTCCTCCGCTCAAACCGTTCGCAATAATCAATGCATCCATCCTACCCGCCCAAGCGGACACATTGCCACCGCAGTTCCATCTTTTGGTACAAAGCAACCTGAACCCAACGCACCAGCCGATTGCAGGCATATAAAAACCGCCCCCGGAGGGACGGTTCTTCGTAATTCAATGTTGTCGCTGGCCTACTCGCCATCCTCCAACTTAATGAGGATCTTGCGGTAGCCACCGTACTCGCCGTTCAGCGCCTTTGAAACGCGGCTCACCGTGGTGGACGAAGCGCCGGTACGGGCCTGAACCTCAACATAAGGCTCGCCCTCGTCCAAATAGCGCGCAACCTGCAAACGCTGAGAAAGGTCGCAAATCTCGCGCGGCGTGCAGATATCGGTCAAAAACGCTTGGATATCCTTCTCGTCGTCCAAAAGGCTAAATGCGTGGACCAGCTGCTTGACATCAGGCTTGTCAAACATGTTCTCGATATTCATCGATCACCGCCAAACCCGCCAAAAGGCATCGAAGTTGATACTGACATCGGGCATCGTTCACCCGTTCTATGCAATAGGGCAACGCCTGTGGCTTTTGCCCGTAGCAGTGTAGCACACCACCAAACTAAAGCGACAAGACTCTCTGCCAGCGGCGCGTTTTTCAGGACGAACGCCGTTTAGAAACCGTATGCGCACGTAAGCTCCACGAATATTTGAGACAATGGGCGCCCAAACACCGCGGCGCGCCCGCGCAACCATCCAGGTCGCCGCCGCAAGGCGCTTCACGCGACGCCAGCAACCCCGGCGCAAGAAAGGATTCACGCCATGCGCTTTATGCTTAACTGGCTCTTCACCTCGATCGCCATCGCGATCGCCACGTTCCTCGTCCCCGGTATCCAACCCTTCGGCTTTGCCGAGACCTGGGTCTGCTTTGCCTTTGTGGGACTGTTCCTGAACATTGTCGATTCGCTCGTCAAGCCGTTCCTGACCGTCATCTCACTGCCGCTCACTATTATTACGCTTGGTGTTTTTCAGCTCGTAGTCAACAGCTTTATGCTTGAGCTCGCGAGTTACCTGTCGGTCAACCTGCTGGGCGTCGGCATCTCCATCGCCAGCTTTGGATCGGCCTTTATGGGCAGCATCCTGGTGTCCATCACGCGCAGCATCCTCGACAGCATCGCCGAGGACTAAAACGGCCATTCCGGCCGTGTCCGTCTCAACAGCCCAAAACGAAGGCCGCCCATCGCAAAAATGGGCGGCCTTCTTATTTGCCAAGTCTCAAAGGGCGAGAAAATCTACCATTTCCACCCCGTCCCCAAATGCAGGTGTGGGTTAGATGACGTAGTCGTAGCCATGGTTGGGAGCGACAAGTTGATCGAGCGTCACACCGTCGAGGTAGTCGTTGATGAGCTTGTCCAGGTTCTTCCACACGTCGAGCGTGGGGCACTCATCCGAACGCGAGCAGCCCTTGCAGTCGCCATCCAGGCAGGCGACCGGCGCCAGACTGCCCTCGGTCAGGCGCAAGATCTCGCCCACCGTGTATTGCTCGGGCGGGCGCGTGAGCACATAGCCGCCGCCCTTGCCGCGCATGCCCGAGAGCATGTTGGCGCGCACGAGCGTAGCCAAAATGTTCTCGAGATATTTCTCGGAAATCCCCTGTCGCGCCGCGATCTCTTTGAGTGGGATGCGACCGGCTGCCTGGTGCTCGGCCAGATCGACCATAACGCGCAGGGCATATCTGCCCTTAGTAGAAACCAACATGTATAGTGCTGCCTTTCGGTCATTTAGTCCGTAGAAATTCTAGCCGAAATATTGGTTTTGAAAATACCCGTTCCGGTCAAGATGGTTAATCGACTCGTAATAATCTTCTATTTCCTATTGCGTTACTAGGCTTTACTGTCTACTATGCTTGCCAACAGCAAAACGAACAACCCATAAGGTTTGTGGGTTTCGCTGCTACACACACCGTAAAACCACACGGTATCCAGTCATTTGAACACTTTGGAGGTTCACCATGAGCAAGGTTTACACGTCCATCGATCAGCTTATCGGCCACACCCCGCTTCTGGAGCTCACCCACTTTGAGGGCGACGAGGACCTCAAGGCTCGCGTGCTCGTCAAACTGGAATACTTCAACCCCGCCGGATCCGTTAAAGACCGCGTCGCCAAGAACATGATTGACGAGGCCGAGAAGGCAGGCAAGCTCGTGCGCGGCGGCGACTACACCATCATCGAGCCCACGAGCGGCAACACCGGCGTCGGCATCGCCTCGGTGGCGGCGGCTCGCGGCTACAAGGTGATCATCACCATGCCCGAGACCATGTCCGTCGAGCGCCGCAAGCTGATGCAGGCATACGGTGCGCAGCTCGTGCTCACCGACGGCTCCAAGGGCATGAAGGGCGCTATCGCCAAGGCCGAGGAGCTGCAGAAGGAGACTCCCAACAGCATCATCGCCGGCCAGTTTGTGAATCCCGCCAACCCGGCCATTCACAAGACCACGACCGGCCCCGAGATCTGGGACGACACCGACGGTCAGGTCGACATCTTCGTCGCCGGCGTTGGCACCGGTGGTACCGTGACCGGCGTGGGCGAGTTCCTCAAGGAGCAGAACCCCGAGATTAAGGTCGTCGCCGTCGAGCCCGCCACCTCCCCGGTGCTCTCTAAGGGCCAGGCTGGTCCGCACAAGATCCAGGGCATCGGCGCCGGCTTTGTGCCCGACGTCCTCGACACCCAGGTCTACGACGAGATCATCCCCGTCGAGAACGACGACGCCTTTGCCACCGGCCGCGCCGTGAGCCACAAGGAGGGCGTGCTCGTGGGCATTTCGTCCGGTGCCGCCGTGTGGGCCGCACTGCAACTGGCCAAGCGTCCCGAGAACGAGGGTAAGACCATCGTGGCCCTGCTTGCCGACACCGGCGAGCGCTACCTGTCCACGGCACTGTTCCAGGACTAAGGGCCCGTCACTTGTCGATAGGCCCAAGGCACGCCGGTCTACCCTCTCTTCTGGCGGCCTGAGCTCATCTCGTTAGGGTGTCCCACGAGACGTCCGAACTTGCTACAATGTCTGCGGCGCGGAACCAGCCTCCCGCGCCGCTTTTCTTTTTTGGCCACATGCCACCAAGGAGAACCTCCCCATGCACAACAAGCGCGTGCTCGTCGCCATGAGCGGCGGCGTCGATTCCAGCGTGACCGCGTACCTGCTCAAAAGCCAGGGCTACGAATGCGTCGGCGCCACCATGCGCCTCACCTGCCCCGCACCCGATCCCATCACGGGCATGAGTAAGGTCGACCGCGACATCGCCGACGCAAAGGCCGTCGCCGAGCGTCTGGGGATCCCCCATCATGTGCTCGACCTGCAGCAGACGTTCGACCGCAACGTTATCGAGCGCTTTGTGAACGCCTACCAGGAGGGACTGACGCCCAACCCGTGCATTATCTGCAACCGCCACATTAAGTTTGGCGCGCTGCTCGATGCGGCGCTGGACATGGGCTGCGACTACATCGCAACGGGACATTACGCCAAAACAAGCCAGGCGGCAGACGGCACCTGGCAGCTACATCGCGGCGAAGATTCCAAAAAGGACCAGAGCTACTTTTTGTATTCGCTTACGCAGGAGCGCCTGGCGCACACGATCTTTCCGCTGGCGGGCCTAGACAAAGAGCGCAACGTGCGCCGCATAGCCGCCGAGCAGGGCTTTACCAACGCCCAAAAGGCCGAAAGCGAGGACATCTGCTTTATTCCAGACGGCGACTACGCGGGCTATATCGAGCGCCGCTGCGGACATCCCGCTGCACCGGGCGACATTGTGTGGCGCGACGGCAGCGTGGTCGGACGCCATAACGGCGCGTTGCGCTATACCATCGGCCAGCGCAAGGGCTTGGGCGTCGCGATGGCGCATCCCGTGTATGTGACGGGCGTCGATGCCGCCAACAACACCGTGCATCTGGGCGAGGCCGAGGACCTAACGGCCACAGCACTCACGGCCGACGACTGGATCTGGAGCGCCCCTGCCGACCGCATGGAGGCAGAACTCGATGCCGGCGGCATTCGCGTGGGCGCCAAGTACCGTTACCGTCAGAAAGACCAAGCAGCGACCCTTACGCGCGGCGAAGACGGGCAAATGCTGCTGACTTTTGACGAGCCGCAGCGAGCCATCGCCCCCGGCCAGGCCGTTGTAGTCTACCACGGCGACATCGTCCTCGGCGGCGGCACGGTGACCGGCGCACTTAAGTAGCCCCATCCCCTTCATAAATTGCGGTGAAATAGGGACTGTTTAAGCGTTTAAAACCGCCAAACAGTCCCTATTTCACCGCGACTTAGAGAGGACGGCCTCGGTCGGTACTGCCGTATCAGCCGAGGCCGCTGCATCGTTAGCGCTGTACGTAGGCGCGGACGAGCTCGTAGGTGTTGCGCACGCCGTCCATGTGGCTGCGCTCGTAGTTGTGGCTCGCGTACACGCCGGGGCCGATCAGGCCGTGACGGATGTCGTAGCCGGCGGAAAGCGTGGCCTCAACGTCCGAGCCGTAATGCGGGTACACGTCGATAGCGTAATCGAGCTCAAGCTCGCGCGCGATATTGGACAGCGTGGTCACCAGGTCGTAGTTGTACGGACCGCCCGAATCCTTGGCGCAGATCGACACCATGTGCTCGGTGCAGCCTAGGTCGTCGCCCACGCAGCCCATGTCAACGCTGATCATCTCGCGCGTGTCGGCCGGCACGAAGGCGCCGCCGTGGCCCACCTCCTCGTACACGGTAAAGAGCAGCGAAACCTTACGCGAAAGCGTCACCTCACCAGCGGCGACGGCACGCGCCAAGCCCAGCAAAATGGCGGCCGAAAGCTTGTCATCCAGGAAGCGGCTCTTAATGTAGCCGCTCTCCGTCACCGTGGTACGCGGATCCATAGCGATGATGTCGCCGGTCTGAATACCCAGCTCGAGCACATCGTCCTTGCTGTCGACGTTCTCGTCGAGCAGGATCTCCATGTTCTTCTCGACGGTCTTGACCGGCTCGTCGGCAACGTGCGCCGAAGGCTCGGTATTGAGAACCACGCCCGTGTACACATTGCCGTCACGCGTGTAGACAGTGCAGTTCTCGCCATCGGCCGTAGACCACTGGTGCCCACCAAGCGTCGTGGGACGCAGGCGGCCATTGTCCTTAATGGAGCGCACCATGGCGCCCAGGGTATCGACATGGCTCGCCAGTACGAGCGGCTCACCCTCGCCACCAAGTTCAACGAGCACGTTACCCTTATTAGAACGCTCAGGCCCAAACCCCATATCGCGCAGCGTCTCCATCAGATAATCAGTCGCCGCACGGGTATAGCCCGTCGGCGAAGCAATAGAAGTCAGCGTCTTAAGCTGTCCCGCGATATAGGAGAGCGTCTCCTCTAGAGAAGCATCGATTACAGAAGCCATGTGCATCCTTCCAAGCAAAACTAAGACCGAGTCCCGATTTTAACCGTTCTGCACGCGCAAGGCTCTGGGAGCCGAGCCACCTCCAGACGTCCTCGCGCCGATTTTGCGCACGAGCACGGCTTACGATCCCAATCTTGCATAAATCCTATCGGTATCTGCATAGAAATGAGGAATCTTTTTGCTTCGTCTCAGGGTACCCCACCTTGGGCCGTGCAAAAAACGGAGTATTCAGCATCGTGGGCCCCAACGACCCCATCGCGAACGACAAAACGACGCGGTTACAGCAGTGTTGCGGGTCGTCGCAAAGCAGAAACTCAGTAACAACCCCCTCCACTCATCGATAGCCCACCCGCAATGGCTGTCGATGGGCGCCTGCGGGCCACTACGGGCCATTCAAAACGTTATGCATTTTTAAGAGCTTGCTGAATACTCCCAAAAATGCACGCTGGGAAGTGCACCACCTATCCGTAGCGGGCAGTACACCTTGGTTTTGCCCGTCTCAGGGCATCGACGCAGCACAAAAAGCCCCGCCATGCGTAGCACGGCGGGGCCAGCGGCAAGTCAAAAGACCATACGCCTACGGGCGAAGGACCACCAAACTGGGTTAGGCAACCGGGCAGATCTTCTTGAAGAGCTCGATGACGTCGTCGAGCGTCGCCTCGCGCGGGTTACCCGGGAAACAAGCGTCGGCCATGGCGTCCTTGGCCAGGACCTCGATCTCGTCAGCCTTCATGGCCTCGCAGACGTGCGGGATATTCACGTCGGCGGAAAGCTGCTTGACGGCGGCGATAGCGGCGTCGGCAGCCTCGTCGGTGCTCATGCCCGTGGTGTCAACGCCCATGGCGACGGCAACCTTGGCCAGACGCTCGGCGCAAACCGGCTTGTTGAACTCCATGGCGATCGGCAGCAGCATGGCGCAAGCGACGCCGTGCGGGGTGTCGTAGTGAGCGGACAGGGTGTGAGCCATGGCGTGGTCGATGCCCAGGCCAACATTGGAGAAGCCCATGCCGGCGACATACTGGCCAAGGGCCATGCCCTCGCGGCCGGAGCCGGGCTGGCCGGACTTGGCCTCGGCAACGGAGTCGCGTAGGTTCTCGCTGATCAGCTTGATGGCCTCAAAGTGGAACATGTCGGAGAGCTCCCAAGCGCCCTTGGTGGTATAGCCCTCGATGGCGTGGGTCAGAGCGTCCATGCCGGTGGAGGCGGTCAGGCCGGCGGGCATGGAAGCCATCATGTCGGGGTCGACGACGGCGACCTCGGGGGCGTCGTTGGTGTCGACGCACACGAACTTGCGGACCTTCTCGGGGTCGGTGATGACGTAGTTGATGGTCACCTCGGCAGCGGTACCGGCGGTCGTCGGCACGGCGATGGTGAACACGGCGTGGTTCTTAGTGGGAGCAACGCCCTCGAGGCTGCGGACATCGGCGAACTCGGGGTTGTTGATGATGATGCCGATGGCCTTGGCGGTGTCCATGGAGGAGCCGCCACCGATGGTCACGATAGCGTCAGCCTCGGCGGCCTTGAAGGCCTCGACGCCGTCCTTGACGTTCTGAATCGTGGGGTTGGGCTTGATCTCGGAGTAGAGGCTCCAAGCGATGCCGGCGGCGTCGAGCTCGTCGGTCACCTTAGCGGTAACGCCAAACTTGACCAGATCGGGGTCGGAGCAGACGAAGATCTTCTTGTAGCCGCGACGCTGGAGCTCGCCGGGGATCTCCTTGATGGCGCCGGAACCATGATAAGAGATGGTATTGAGAACGAAACGATTAGCCATTGATAGCCTCCCATCGTGTGCGGGGCATCCATTACGCCCCACGCTATGAGTCCCATCCTAACGCTTTTGAAACAAAAAACGCGTGAGAACGTCAAACTATTTAAAGCGTTTCAACAGATGATGAAAAATAATGCGGCGAAGGGACAGCCCCTTTGCCGCATTCGGTTACTTTCGGCAGCCCTCTTTCCAAGCCTCGGCCGCAACCTTCCAGCGTAAGCGCAAGTCGCGCTCGCGGTCGATGAACATGATGGCAAACGCGACAAACAGCAGCAAGCTCGCCACGACGATGGCGTGCAGGCCCATGCGCTCAATACACCAGTTGCCCAACACGGCGCCAAACACAAAGGTAAAGATCACGCCAAAGTACAGCAGGCCGTTTTCCAAAAAGCCGCGCCTGTGGGTGATGATGTAATCGTCCACGTTTTGCAGCGCGTTGCGCAAGTTGCCGATGCACATGGTCGTAGCGATGCCGTGACCGTGGATCTTGCGGAAGCTCTCGACCTGCATGCCGCAGGCAAACGAGGTAAGGCAGTTGGCGAGCAGGTTGTAACCGCCACCGGGGATAAAGCTCACGCCCAGCAAGATGACGGCTTCAAAGAACACCGTCACCTGACGCCAGTGGATCACGCTGCCAAACCGCTCGTGCACCAGGTCGGCAAGCATAATGCCCACGGCAAACGACACCACGGGGAAGAAATAGCGTCCCGCCAGCACCCAATTGCCCTCCGAAATGCTCACGCCCACAAGCAGGATGTTGCCCGTCTGCGCGTTGGCGAAAACATGGTCGCGCCCAATGTACGAATACACATCCATAAAGCCACCGGCGAGCGCCAGGATAATGCCCAGTTCGATGGACTCCGATATCTGTTTGGCACGCTGCATCGTCGTGCATCCTCCTTGTTGACGACCCTCTCGTGCGTTGGCGGAAACATAACCGCCGTTCATACTGTAACCCATTGACAACATGGCGTGCGCGCGAGACGGGTTCTCCAACGCGCAGATACACAGTCTGGAAACAAACGACTGGCTCAGCGACGCTCTCACTCACCAGCTCATGTACTCCCCCAGTCTTTTTAGCCCCGCCCCAAAAAGACTGGTTACAATTACGTGCAGCATACAAACACCGGGAGGGATCGTGGCAAAAAAGCCTCAGCACGCTCAGAACAACCAGCGCAGTCAGCAGGGCAAACAGGGCCAGCAGCAAAAGCGTGGCGGCAAGGCCCAGGGCGGCCACGCCGCTCATACCCCGGCAGCGCCCGCCCGCCCCTGGCGCCCGGGCCGCGATAAATTCCTCCCCGTCAGTCGAGCCGACATGGATGCACGCGGCTGGGACCAGTGCGACTTTGTCTACATCTGCGGCGACGCCTACGTGGACCATCCCAGCTTTGGCATGGCCATCATCAGCCGCGTCCTCGACGCGCACGGCTACAAAGTGGGCATCATCTGCCAACCCGACTGGACCGACCCCGCCAGCATCACCGTGCTCGGCGAGCCGCGCCTAGGCTTTCTCGTCAGTGCCGGCAACATGGACTCTATGGTCAACCACTATTCGGTGACCAAGCATCGCCGCCACACCGACGCCTATACCCCCGGTGGCGAAGAGGGGCGCCGTCCCAATCGCGCCGTCACGGTCTACGGCAACCTCATCCGCCAGACGTTTAAGGACGCCCCCATCATTATCGGTGGCATCGAGGCAAGCCTGCGTCGCCTGGCCCACTACGACTACTGGCAGGACAAGCTCAAGCGCTCGGTGCTGCTCGACTCGGGCGCCGACATCCTCATCTACGGCATGGGCGAGCACGCGATTGTCGAGATCGCCGACGCGCTCGACGCGGGACTGCCCGTCGACCAGATTACCTATATCAACGGCACCGTCTACCGCACCAACTCGCTCGACGAGGTCTACGACTACGACCTGCTGCCCAGCTGGGACGATCTTGCCGCCGACAAGCTCAACTACGCGCGCAGCTTTAACGTGCAGCAGCAGAATATGGACCCCATCACCGGCCATCGCCTGGTAGAGCCCTATCCCAACAGCGTCTATGTGGTGCAAAACCCGCCGTCGACGACACTCACCACCGACGAGATGGACGAGGTGGCCGAACTCCCCTACGCACGCGATTGGCATCCCGATTACGACGCGGCGGGCGGCGTGCCGGCCTTTGCCGAGATCAAGTTTTCGATCAGCTCCAACCGCGGCTGTTTTGGCGAGTGCTCGTTTTGCGCCCTCACCTTCCACCAGGGCCGCGTGTTGCAGATGCGCAGCCACGACTCGATCATGCGCGAGGCCGAGCTGCTCACGCGCGATCCCGAGTTTAAGGGCTACATCAACGACGTAGGCGGACCGACGGCCAACTTTAGCCGTCCCGCCTGCGACAAGCAGCTCAAGCACGGCGTGTGCAAGAACAAGCGCTGCCTATGGCCGAGCGTGTGCAAGAACATGGTGGTCGACGAGAGCGGCTACACGCAGCTGCTGCGCGACCTACGCCAGCTGCCGGGCGTCAAGAAGGTCTTCGTCCGCAGCGGCATCCGTTTTGACTACACTATGGCCGATGCCTCGGACGAGTTTTTGCGCGAGCTGCTGGAGCACCATGTCTCGGGCCAGCTGCGCGTAGCGCCCGAGCACGTGAGCGATGCGGTGCTGTCAGTGATGGGCAAGCCGAGCCGAGCCGTCTACGACGCGTTCTGCCGCAAATTTGAACGCTTGAACCGCGAATACGGACTCAAGCAGTACGTGGTGCCGTATCTAATCTCGAGCCACCCCGGCTCGACCATGAAGGAAGCCGTGGACCTTGCCGAAGCCGTGCGCGACATGGGCTACATGCCCGAACAGGTGCAGGACTTCTACCCCACCCCGTCCACCATGTCGACGTGCATGTACTACACCGGCGTGGACCCGCGCACCATGAAACCGATCTATGTGGCGCGCGACCCGCACGAGAAGGCCATGCAACGCGCGCTCATCCAGTATCGCAAGCCCGAGAACTACAAGCTGGTACGCGAGGCGCTGGAAAAGGCTGGCCGTCGCGACCTGATCGGCTACACCAAGCATTGCCTGATTCGCCCCGTGCCGCCACGCCCGGGCGAGACATCTGCTGGCGGTGGGCATGGCACCGGCAAGAAGGGCGGCAAGCCACACGGTGGCGCCGCCGGCAAGGGACCCAAAGGCAGCAAGGGCCACGGCGGCATGTCGCGAGCGCAGAACACCGCGGGCCGCAACCGCGCGGCGCAGGGACGACAGGGCGCCAACGCAGGCGGGCGTCGCAACTAGCGCGGCGAGGCGGCATGCCGCCGTTGGCGACACGACACGCCCCACCAATAAAATGCCGCTCGCCGGGGCGTCGCAGAACGATTCCCCGGCGAGCGGCCGATTAATATTGTCTATCTCAAGACGTTGTTACTTTTTGTCGAAACGACCATAGAGCGCAAACGAGAGCGCCGCAGAGATAACCCAAGTCAAAGCGATGCAGACGACAATCATGATCAGGTTCATGGGATTGCCGCTTGGATCGGCATAAACGGGCAACGAGGTAATGCCAGGCATAACAAAGCCGAAGCACTTAGCGCCCAGAACAACGGTGAGCGCGCCGCCAATGCCATCCGCAATCATCGCAGCGATAAGCGGAGTCCTGTTAGGAACCTGAACGGTAAACAAGGCGGGCTCGGAAATTCCCATAAATGCTGAGAAGGCGCACGTCATTGCAGCGGACTTGAGCTTTTCGTCGGTCATGCGCAGAGCTGCACCAAAAGACGCACCGCTTTCGGCGAGGTTATGGCAGAAAGAGATCGGGAGCAGATAGTCATACCCCAGCGTTGCGATATTGGAAATCTGGATGGGGCTCGTCGACTGGTGCATGCCAAAGAGCACGATAAGCGGCATAAAGAAGCCCAGCAGAAAACCGGCAACGGGACCTAACGTCGAGAATAGCCAAACGATACCGTTGGCAAGACCAAGACCGCACCAGGCACCAATCGGGGCGAGCACAAACAGGTTGACCGGAATCACGATAGCAAGGGAGAGCGCCGGAACGACAACGAGCTTAAAGAGATCCGGCACGACTTTGTCGATTGCGCGATATACAAAAGACAAGCCAATGACGCCAAAGATGACCGGGAACACGGAATCGGCGTAGCTAAAAATCGGCACCGTAAAACCGAACAACGCAAGAGGCGTCTCGCCCGTACCGACAGCGTTGACAATAGTCGGGTACATCAGCGATCCGGCAACACAAAGCGCAAGCGAACGGTTGACTCGGAACTTATCAGCTGTAGACATTGCCAGCAAAAACGGCAAGAAGTAGAACGGGATATCCGAAATCATATTGAATATCGCAAAGTCGCCGGCACCCGTGTCGATTCCAAAAGCCGCGATAGCAGCCAGGATGCCCTTTACGATGCCTCCCGCCACCAGTGCGGGAATGATAGCGGAGAAGATGCCGGTGATGATATCGAATACGCGAGCCGAACCTTTTTGGAGCTCAGGCTGCTCGGCGTCGGCGGAGACCTCGCCACCCATCCTGTCGCCAAGCATGGGCTCCAATTCGTCATATACCGACCCCACGCTGGCACCGATGATAACCTGCCACTGCCCGTCTTTAACCTGCGCGCCCAAGGCGCCGTCAAGCGTCTTAAGGGCCTCCAGGTCTGCCTTGCTATCGTCCTTCAGGTTGAACCTCAGCCTTGTAATGCAGTGCGTTGCCATAACAACGTTATCGGCGCCGCCCACGAGCTCGAGGACACGAGCGGCCAGTTCCTTCTTGTCTGCCATAACAATCACTCCTACCCAAGGTCTTCGCCATTGGTGGCGATGCATTTCTGGTACCAATAGAAAGAGTCTTTACGCAAGCGCTTCGCAGTGCCGTGGCCGCAATTATCCAGATCGACATAGATAAGCCCGTAGCGCTTGTCCATCGTAAGAGGACCGCAGGCAACAAGGTCAATGAATCCCCAGATCATATATCCGCGCACGTCAACGCCATCGATCACCGCCTCTTTAAGGCACTTTATGTGCTGGCGCAAATAATCGATTCGATACTCGTCGTGGATGCTGCCATCCTCCTCGACCACGTCAGATGTACCGAGGCCGTTCTCGGCGATATACAGAGGCAGCCCATAGCGGTCATACATCTGGTTAAGGGTAACCCTCAGGCCAATGGGATCGAGCTGCCAGCCCCACTCACTCGTCTCGAGATAAGGGTTCTTGTTTGCCATGACCAGATTGCCCGCAGTCTTCTCCCATCCCTGATCGCAGGTGGATACCTGGGAAAAGTAGTACGAGAAGGCCAGGAAGTCGACCGTGTTGCGAGCGATGAGCTCTTCATCGCCCGGTTCCATTTGAATCTCGATATCGCACGCATCGAAATAGCGATTCATATAAGCGGGGTATTTTCCGCGAGCCATCACGTCCGTATAGAACCAGTTGGAATACTGGTCGTCGTGAATAGCCTGCATGTTATCTTCGGGACGGCAGGTGGCGGGATACGTACAGAATCGAGCGATCATGCCGCCAACGGGAGTATCGGGCGAAAGACGATGGACAATCTCGACGGCACGCGCATTGGCAACGAACTCATGGTGCAGGCACTGGAAGATGGCTCGATCGAAGTTCTCCCCCTCTTCGTCTTTGACCAGACAGACCCCGTCCCAAGGCGAAAAACGCGCTGCATTGAACTCGTTAAAAGGCAGCCAGAAATCGACCAGATCGCCCAATTCCGTAACGATTGTCTCGACATAGCGGGCGAAGAAGTCAATCGTCTTGCGATTCTTCCATCCCCCATATGTGGTGACAAGATTTACCGGGATGTCATAGTGGAGCATGGTGACGAAGGTCTTAATGCCGTGCTTTTTGCACTCACCCAGCATGCTTCGATACCACTCGATGCCTTCGCGGTTAGGCTCAAGGTCATCTCCGTTAGGATAGATTCGGCTCCAGCAAATAGAGGTGCGGAACAGCTTGAGGCCCATCTCCGCAAAAAGCGCGATGTCCTCACGATAGTGATGATAGAAGTCGTTGCCACGCCTAAACGGGTAGAACTCAACGCCATCATCTGCGAGAGCGTTCATTAGCTCGTCATGGCAGAATGGGTTGTTTTGATGCTTGTCCTCAATCTGGTCATGAGTCCAGGTACCATCCAGCCATCGACAATCCTGCGTCGACTTTCCCTTTCCGCCCTCATTCCAGGCGCCATCGGCCTGCGAGCACGATATGGCTCCGCCCCATAAAAAGTCGGAGTCAAACCCATGTTTTAACTTACCCATTTGCCCTCCTTGATCGGATGCTCCAGCGGATAACCCAATACTAGGAAGAACAAGATGCATAAGATATCGCATAGAAAGCGTGGCTTTATAACATTTTTTTAGATATAATACCGTTCAAGGTATCGATTCTACCGTTCACCGCTGGAGCACCCCATGGATTCGAATCTCAAACAGCTGCTCTATACGCATACCGAGACCGAAGAGTGGCATCGCACACATCCGGGAGAGCTCAGCCCGCGATATAACAGGGTGGAAACCACAACCATTAACGGCGAAGAGGTCTATCTGTTTGATTGGAAAGAAACTCTCGACGAAAACCCCGTGGGCCTTATCAAGGAGTCGCGCTTTACCGATATTCCTCCTCATATCAATCGGGATATGGAGCTTAACTACGTGTACGACGGCGTCTGCACGTTTATCGTCAACGAACGGCGACTACTCCTTAAAAAGGGCGACGTGCTCATTTGCAACACCGGCGTAGTCAGAAGCGTTCCATACGTTAAGGGCGAGCATGATATCGTCATTTCGATCGTCTTCAAAAAAGAAATGTTCGATTCGTTGTTCCTGAGCCAGCTACCCGGCGCGTCACCATTAACGAATCTTCTATTTGATTTTGTGTCCAAAAACCGCGAGGCCCGAAAATATCTCATTCTTCCAGAGGAATACGCCCGACATGCGCGACGCCTCATCGAGATGCTCTTTATCGAATATCACTTTAAAGATGCCTATTCCAATGAACTCATGAGGCACCTCGCCGTCAGCCTATTCCTTGTTCTCATTCGAGGACTGTACCGACGCTCCGCAACTGATAACCAGGCGATCATGTCGGACGAACGCATCGTGTCGATTCTGAATCATATTGAGCGAAGTTACGGCGACTGCACGCTCGAAAGCATTGCGAGCGATACGGGTTATAGCACCAGCTATCTCAGCAGCTTGATCAAGCAAAAAACCGGCAAAACGTTTTCGCAAATCAAGCTCAACCAGCAGCTCACAGAGGCGGCATATCTTCTCAATAACACCGAGCGCAGCGTGCAGTATGTAGCCCGAAAAGTCGGCATATCCAACATGTCATTCTTTTACTCAAAATTTAAAGAAACATTCGGCGAAACGCCAGGTGCGTTCAGGACGCATCGGTCTAGTTAAAGGCGTTATTACTCAGACCGATCAGCTTCGCGCGACACGGGAATGCACAATCGTAGCAGCGAGCGCATCGACTCTACCAGCACAAAGCCGGCGATGCCAACCGTGACCACCACGTCGAGCGGTGTATTCACAAACCACAGCAGGCCCATGAGGTACGACCCGGCGTTAAAGGCAAAGTGCAGCAGGATCGTGTAGCGGAGCTTTCCGGTCGTCACGAGCACCCAACCAAAGATGAGGCCAGCGGCACCCGCGTAGCAACCCTGCACCCAATTCATGTGCATAAAACCGAAGATTGCCGCCTGCAGTACAATCGCCGCTGCGATACCCCACGTGCTTGGGGCCGCCCAGGGCACCATGGCGCCGTCCTGCGCGTTCGCGCGGCGCCGGCGCTTCCAGAGCGAACGGCACTGTGGATTAAACGCACGCAGCGAAAACTCAAAGATGATGCCGCGCACCAGCAGTTCCTCGCAAAACGGCGCGCCGAGCACCGTGGTCAGGACGGCAAGAAGGCCGGTATCGCCCATGCCCGTTTCCTCGACGAGCTCGCTATAGTCTGCCGCGACCTCGGGCAGCAGCGACAGCACGCCGTCGCATAGGTAGCTAATGACCACCTGCATGGATAGGCCGATCACGACAACGCAGGCGATGCGTTTCCACGCCCCACGCGCTCCCCCGCCGAGCGGGTGCTCGCTTTGCCGGCGTGCCATAAACGAACGCGGCCACAGATAACGCCACCACAGCAGCGCCATCAAAAACGATGCCGTCTGCGCGACGGCCTGAAGCAATTGAATGTTGAGGTCATAGGGCGAAAAACCCATGAGCACCGATGCGACGCCAAGGGCGGAGAACAAAACGACGCTCAGGGCAATATCGGCAGCGACGACGCCAAAACAGGCAAGTGCCCAAATCATCGCGTTGAGCATGCCAACCTCCTCAAAACCCGGCACTTAGGGACGTTCCTTAACTGCCGGCAGATAAGGAACGTCCCCAAGTGCCGGCAGTTTGGGACAGTCATTGTTGATGAGAATCGGGCGCAGCGCCAAAAGCCCCGCTCGGCGAGATGTCGAACGGAAAGGTGCCACAGCGATTGAAGGCGGCGATGAACATGCGGATGGCGTTGGACGGCGTGGTGCCCACGAGCTGGGTTGCCGCCGCGAAGGCCGCCTTTTCCTCGGGCAAGACCTTCGCGACAACCGGGGTCATGTGTTCTGCCATGGCGCTTCCCTTTTGAAACGACGGTGGTGCGGATGGATGCGGGCCACGCGGCTGGGCGACGGGCTGTGAAGGCAACCCGATTGGCCCGCATCTGGAGTTTGTTCTACGGCGTTGGTATTACTTGGTATTCCTAAGTATTACCCCGCAGATAGAATACCATACCCGACCCCATGGGGACGGAGAAAAAACGGATCAATTTGTCGCTGAGTAAGTCTTTAGAGCGTGATGATGTCCGAGATATTGAGGGCCCGAGCGTCAGCGGAATCGTGCGTGGCAAGCAACAGCATACGGCCGTCGAGCAAGTCGAGCACGACCTCGGTGCATGCGTCGCGCGCAGCGATGTCTAGACCGGTAAAGGGCTCGTCCAGAATCACTGCGCCGCCCGGACACAGCAGGGCTCGGGCAATCTCGACGCGACGGAGCTGCCCGCCCGAGAGCTCGGCCACGCGGGCATGCACATCGATCCCCGGTACCAGCAGGCACAACAGGGCTGCAGCACTCGAGGCATCCACGCGCGCGTCGGCGCACACCAGCACGTTATCCAAAGCAGAGGCGTCCTCAACCAGGCGCGTATCCTGAAACACCATCGAGCACGGCGTGCGCTCCCCCGCCGCCAGCGCAAGCAACGTCGACTTGCCCACGCCCGAGGCGCCCATCACGCAGGCGCGCCCACCGGCAGACACATGAAGCACCAGTCCGTCGAGCGCCGGCGCCCAGGGCGCCCGGTCGCCCACAGCAAGCGCAAGCTCCGCCGCAGCCCTGCCGCCAGCAGAACCGCCCGCACGCCCGTGCAAGCCGCGTCCATGCGACAGCACCGCCGCACGCCACGCCGCAGGCCCCGAAGCCCGCAGCAGCCACACCAGCACGCGCTCGCATGCCCACGAAGCCATAACAACCAGCACGGTCCAGGCCAGCAAATCGGCAGTCTCAATCAAAAGCTTCGCCTGATAGATGCGTTCGCCCACGGTGCCCGCCGCCATGCCAATCAACTCCGCCGCCACGCCGGCCTTCCAGCTCATGCCGATCACGGCGCGGGCGCACGAAAGCACAAACGGCAGGACTTCGCGCCAGGTGTGGGCGCAAAACAGTCGCCAGCCCCGCACGCCATGCAGACGAAACATCTGCTCCAGCGGCTTATCCACTTGCGTCAAACCCTCGACCAGCGAGAAAAACACACCCGGCAGCGCCATCAAAAAGACCGCGGCGATGCTCACGCGCGCCGACCCCAGCCAAATGAGCAGCAGGACCACCACGCAGGCAACCGGCGTCGCCTTTACAAACGAAAGCGCCGGTGCCACCAGGCGGGCAAACGCCCGCGAACGCGACGAAATCCCGGCAAGCACGCCACCACACACCGCAGCAAGAGCCAGCCCGCCCAGTATCCGCGCGCCCGAGCCCGCCAAAATCGCCCAGGTACCGCCATCGCACACCAGCCGCAGCAACGCCACCACAACAGCGCCCGGCCCCGGCAAAATCAACGGCTGCGCCACGAGACCCGCCACCAGCACCCACACGGCAAGCCAAAAAGCGGCAACGGCACCTGCTGCCGCCACCGCCTTCACACGCACTGTCATTTGTCGAGCAAACACACGCACGGGCTACTCCATGTAGTAGAAATCATCGGCCGGGAGCTTGCCGCCCACGGCGCTCGCGTCCGCATCAGCCAGCACCTGCAGATACCCGTCGAGCGCCGCCTTCATATCCTTCCCCGTCTGGCACACGAGCATGCACCCGGGAATCGCCTTTTCGGCAATCGCGGCGTTATCGACGATGCCCGCATCGACCACGGCCTGAGCCCAGTCTGCCGGCGCCGCGTTCACGGCCTCAACGCTCGCCGCATGGCAGCTCAAGAATTCCGCCACGGCCTCGGGATGTTCCTTGGCAAAGGCCCGGCGCACCACGGTCACGCCCGTCAGCAAACGGGAGCCCGTGTCACCCGCCAGCTCATCCCACACATCGGTCAGACTTACCGGCGCCGACAGCTTGCCTTCGCTCTTGGCGATGGCCGCCGTCTTGAACGGCTCCGGCAGCACGCCCACGGCGGACGGGTCGACAAGCAACGCCGACAGCACCTCGGTGGGCTCGCTCTTAAACTCGAGCGTCACCTGGCCGGTCAGGCCCGCGCGCTCCAGCAGGAAGTTCATGACGTACTCCGGCGTGGTGCCCTTGCCCGTCATATAGACGGTATGGCCCGCCAGATCGCCAAACGAGGCCACACTCGCGTCGCCCGTCACAACGTTCAGCACGCCCAGCGTGTTGATGTCGATGACCTGCACCGCGCCCTCGGTCTTGTTGTAGAGCACACTCGCCACGTTGGCGGGCACCAGGGCGATATCGATATCGCCCTGAATGACCTTGGGCACAATCTCGTCGGCGGCAGTGTTGATCGCAAAGTCGAACGCATTGTCCGTCTCGCCATCGGCAGCCTGGTCCATAAACTGCACCAGGCCAATCGAGGTCGGCCCCTTGAGCGAGGCGACGTGCACCTCGACCGGCTCTGCGACAGCACCGGCGCCGTCCGTGGCAGCCGAGCCCGCGGCGGACCCGGCACCGGCAGTCCCGCCGCCACAGCCAGCCAGCGCGAGCGACAACGCGCCCGCGGCGAGCGCCGAGGCAAACCCCCGGCGCGACAGCTCAACATTAAACGCGCGCATCGCTAGCACGTCCCCTCGTTAGGCATCGTCCATGCGTGATGGTCGGTATGCAGCAATTCCTCGGCCAGCGGCGAGAGCGGCGCACCCAAGAACTCGCTATAGCACGCCTGAACATCGGGATTCTCGTGCGAGAAGCGAATCTCGGCGTTCGCATCGAGGCCCCAGAGCACCTGACCGCGCTCGGCTGCCAGCTCGCAGCCGTCGTGAATGGGCTGACCGCCGCCACCGGCGCAGCCGCCCGGGCACGCCATGACCTCAACGAAGTCATAGCTCACACGGCTGTCGCGAATCGCGTCGAGCAGACGTTCAGCGTTGCCCAGCCCGTGTGCCACGGCGACGCGCACCTTAGTGCCATCGATATCGGCGACGGCTTCCTTCCAGCCGTCCAGGCCGCGCACGTCGGTAAAGAAATCGGCATCCGGGTTCTTACCCGTCACCAGGTAATATGCCGAGCGCACGGCAGCCTCCATCACGCCGCCCGTGGCGCCAAAAATCACGCCCGCGCCCGTGCCAAAGCCCAGCGGCGTATCGAGCGGCTCCTCGACCAGCGTGTCAACGCTCACGTGGCTCGCGCGGATCATACGCACCATCTCGCGCACCGTCAGCGCAACGTCCACGTCGGGCGCGCCGCCCTCGCCCATCATGCTCGGCAGCGCACACTCGGCCTTCTTGGCCGTGCACGGCATAACGGACACCACGAACAGACGCTCGGGCTCCACGCCCAGCATCTTGGCGTAGTAGGTCTTGGCGATAGCGCCGAACATCTGCTGCGGCGACTTTGACGTGGACAGGCTGTCGACAAACTCGGGGTAACGTGCCTTCACAAAGCGCACCCAGCCCGGGCAGCAGCTCGTAAACATGGGCCAGCCGCGGCTGTCGCCCTCACCCTTAGCGGCGGCGCCCAGGCGCTCGAGCAGCTCGGAGCCCTCCTCCATAATGGTGAGGTCGGCCGAGAAATCGGTATCGAACACGTACTCAAAGCCCACGCGGCGCAGCGCGCAAGCCAGACGCTCGACGGTTGCCTCCTCGCGCGGAATGCCGAGCTCCTCGCCCCAAGCACTACGCACGGCCGGCGCGATCTGCACCAGCACGATCTTGTCGGGATTAGCGAGCGCGTCAAACACGGTCTCGGTGTCGTCGCGCTCGCGCAGCGCGCCCGTCGGGCAATGCGTGATGCACTGGCCGCACGCGACGCAATCGGTCTTGCCGATCGGCACGCGCCCGCGGGTGCCCACGGCGGTATGCGTGGCGCGGTTGGTCAGGTCCCAAATCCCTAGGCCCTGTACGCTCTCGCACACCTTGATGCAGCGCATGCATTTAATGCACTTGTCGTTTTCGCGGATGATGGGGAAATCGAAATCCCAGCCCTCGCCCGCCAAATGCCTTTGAAACGGCAGATAGAAAATGCCCAGGTCGTTGGCAATGGTCTGCAGGTTGCAGTTACCGCTGCGCACACAGCTCGTGCAGCGTGAATCGTGCTGCGAAAGCAGCAGCTGCACGTTGGTGCGGCGCGCCTCGCGGGCCTTGGGGCTGTTGGTGTGGACCACCATGCCATCGAGCACGTAGTTGTTGCAGGCGGCAACCAGCTGGTCGCAGCCCTCAACCTCGACCACGCACACGCGGCAGCCGCCGATCTCGTTCAGATCGCGCAGGTAGCACAGGGTGGGAATCTGGATGCCGACGGACTTGGCCGCATCCAGGATCGTGGTGTGCTCGGGTACCACGACCTCGCAATTATCGATAGTGAGCTTGACCATGTTGTGCGCTCCGTTTTCGCTGTTGTCGCCGACGGTGGTTTTGTTGAGCTCTACCATTCCAGGTTCCTCCCTCCGCGGAACGCGCCAAAGCCAAAGTGGTCGCAGCGCAGGCAGCGGCTCGCCTCCTGGCGCGCCTCCTCCTCGGTGAGACCCTGCTCGACCAGATTCCAATCGTGAATGCGCTCGCCGGCCTCGCGCTCGCCCAGCTCGCAGCGGCCGCACTCGTGCTTGCCCTTAAACTGCACGGTCGGCAGCTCCACGTCGAGCTTGATCTTGTGGTCAAAGCCCAGGTAGCGGTCGATGTTTGCCGAAGCCACGCGGCCGGCGTTGATGGCACGGATGACGGTGGCGGGACCGGTCTGGCAGTCGCCGCCGCTAAAGAGGCCATCGAAGTTGGGCACGGCGCCGTCCGAATCGGTAACGACGCGACCCCACTTGCAGGCGATGCCCATGTCCTCAAACGGCTTGGAATCGATGTCCTGGCCAATGGCCACAAACACGCGCTCGCAGGGAATGACGCGCTCGGGCGTGGCTGCGGCACGCGGGGCCGGACGCCCACGGCGAGGCTCGCCGATAATCTGCGGTTGCACGCGCAGGCCGCTCACGCGACCATCTTCGCCCGTCTCGATGGCGAGCGGCGCCGTGAGCTCCAGAACCTCGCAACCCTCGGCCTGGGCGCCGGCGATTTCGGCGTCCTGGGCCGTCATATCGCAGATGCGACGGCGGTAGACGATGCTTACCTTTTCGGCACCGCAGCGCACGGCGGAGCGTGCCACGTCCATGGCAACGTTGCCGCCGCCGATGACGCACACGCGCTGGCCGCTCAGGTCGGGCAGCTCGTCATCGCCGATGGCGCGCAGCATCTTGACGGCCGATTCCACGCCGGGCGCCTCTTCACCCGGAAGGCCGAGCTTCTTGTCACTGTGGGCACCGATGGCCAGGTAGACGGCATCGAACTCGTCGCGCAGACGGGCGAGCTCCTCGCCGCTCACGGAGTGGTCGAGCTCCACGTCGATGCCGGCGCTCAAGATCCAGTCGATCTCGGCCTGCAGGCGCTCGCGCGGCAGACGATAGCTGGGGATGCCGTAGCGCAGCATGCCGCCCAAGTGGTGGCGCTGCTCAAAAATGGTCACCTTGTGGCCCATCACGGCCAGGTAGTAGGCACAGGAAAGGCCGGCCGGGCCGCCGCCGATCACGGCGACGCGCTTACCGGTGTTGTCCACTACATGTGGCTTGTGGTCGTTGAGGTCGCTATGCTCAACGGCAAAACGCTTGAGGGCGAGGATGTTCATGGGGTCGTCGACCATGCCACGGCGGCAATGCATCTCGCAGGGATGCTCGCACACCAGACCACAGACGAGCGGTAGCGGGTTGTTCTTGCGGATGACCTTGACGGCGTCGGCATAACGGCCTGCCTCGACGAGCGAGATGTAACCAGGAATGTCGACGTGCGCCGGGCAGCCCGAGACACACGGGACGCGAGCCTCGCGGTCAAAGCCGCAGGAGTGCTCGCGGATGTGGTGCTCAAAATCGTCGCGGAAGCCGCGAATGGCCGTGAGTGCCATGGCGCCAGCTTCGTAGCCGATGGCGCAGTCGCTCGAAAGGTAGATGGTGCGGGCCGTGCGCTCAATCAAGTTGAGCGTGGACTCGTCGGCGCGGCCCTCGAGCACATCGGCGAGCAGGTCGCTCAGCGCGCTCAGGCCCACGCGGCAGGGCGTGCACTTGCCGCAGCTCTGGGTGGAGCACAGGTTGACGAGCGCCGCCGTAAACTCGACGGGGCACGGGGCGAGTGAACTCACCGCCAGACGACGTCCGAGTGCATCGTGCAGGTCGTCCATGACGGCCTGAGCGTGGCTGCGTTCCATTACGTGCAGTCGAGCCATAAGATCCCCTCTCACATGGCAGCCCGGAGGCGAGGCCGGGCGAAATTGCTACACGCACAACACTGACCTAAAAAGTTGTTAGGTCTCCACGCAGTTCGGCAGGCGGTATGAAATGTCACCATCAGCGGTGAAAATGAACATTATCGCAGATAAATGCCATATTTGATAAAACGCGTTACCAAACGACAATGCCCCGCCCACGCAATCACGTGGGCGGGGCATTGCTTCAGGCATGCGGCCAGCGACCCTGTTGCTTTTACTTAAGCTCGGGCCAGTAACCCTTGTTGGCCTCGATCATGTCGTCGAGAACCTCCTTGGCGACCTTCATCGACGGCACGGTCTTGTTGAGCGTAAAGGCCTTAAGCGCCTTCTCGTACGAACCCTCGATCGTAGCCTCGACAATGAGCTTCTCGGAGTTCAGCTGCTGCATCATGAGGCCCTGCTGGAACAGCGGAATGTTGTCGCGGCTGATGACCTCGGGGCCGTTCTTGCCAATGTAGGCAGGCAGCTCGACCATAGCGTCGTAGGGCATGTTGGGGATGGCGCCCTTGTTCTCGCAAATGACCAGGAAGCGCTGCTTGGTGTCGTTCTTCAGAGCGATAGCCAGATCGGCAATCCAGTCGCCGTGGCTGCCCGCATAGAACGTGCTCTCGTCGATCTCGCCCGTCTTCTCGTAATGGTCGATACCATCAAAGAGGTTCTTCTCACGCGTCTCCTCAACCTCGTTAGCACGGGTGCGCTCGGGGTTGGAGTGCTCGACGAACTCCTTCTGCTGCAGGTAGTAGTTCAGATACGTGTTGGGCAGGTACTCCGGGAAGCACTCCATGATCTCGTACTCGCCCTTCCAGACGTAGTACCAGCTGCCCTTGGTGTGGCGGTTCTGCTCGGGGTGCTCGTCGACGGCCTCCTCGGGCTTCTTTGCCATGAGCGAGCCCATGCCCTTGAGGTAAGAGTCGGGCAGCAGAATCTCATGCTCCTTGATGTACTCGCGCAGCTGCGGGAGCACCTCCTCGCCCTTGTGGCGGATCGAGGTGAACCAACCAAAGTGGTTGAGGCCAAAGTAATCGTACTCGACATCCTTCTTGTCGATATCGAGCGCGGCGCAAACCACGTCGATGATCGCGATCGGCATGTCGCAGATGTTGATGATACGAGCGTTGGGACGCAGCACGCGGCAGCCCTCGGAGACGATGGCGGCAGGGTTGGAGTAGTTGAGAATCCAGTAGTCCTTCTTGGCGTACTTCTCAACGTCATCGATCAGCTCGACCATGGGGAAGATGGTGCGCATGCCGTAGGCAAGGCCGCCGCAACCGCAAGTCTCCTGACCCACGCAGCCGTGACGCAGCGGAATCTTCTCGTCCTGCTCGCGCATGGCGTAGCCGCCCACGCGCATCTGGGCAAACACGAAGCTCGCGTCGGTAAAAGCCGTCTTTTTGTCGGTGGTCACCGTGAGCTTGATGTCCAGGCCGAGGTCCTCGTGCAAAATCCAGTCCACGAGCACGCCGATCTTGCGCTGGCGCTCCTCGTTGATGTCGTACAGACGAATCTCGTCAACGTCGAGCTCGTCCTTGCGCAGGGCGATGGACTTGACGATGCCGGGGGTAAAGGTGGATCCGCCACCACACAGAGTAATGATCATTGTTTACTGCTCCTTCTCAATTGCGTTTTCGACCTTGTCGCGCATCTCGGCGACCTTCATGCCAAAGATGATCTGGATATTATTGCCGTTGCGGTTGATGCCGCTGTTGGGCACGTGGTTGATGAGGTCCTCATTGATGAGGTCCGGGTTCTTAACGTTCACGCGGAGACGCGTAAAGCAGTTCTCGAGCTCCTCGATGTTGTCCTTGCCACCAAGACCTGCGACCAGGTCGGCAATACCTGCATCGACGCCCTCTGCGGGAGCCGCGGCAACAGCGCCCTGCTTCACCGCGACAGACGCGGCGGCCTCGCCCTCGGCAACGGACTCGGCAAGCTCGGACTCTTCCTCGCGACCAGGCGTGTGGAGGTTGAGCTTCTTGATAAGGAAGGTGAAGAGGAAGAAGTACAGAGCGGCGTTGACGACTCCAAGCACCAGCATAACCGGCCAGTTGGTCTTATCGACACCGAGGACCAGGTTGGAAACCACGATGTTGATGATGCCGCCTGCAGTCGAAGCGGGCACGGAGAGGACCTTGAGCAGGACCAGGAAGATGCCGGAAAGAACCGAGTGAACGACAAAGAGCACGGGAGCGGCAAAGACAAAGAGGAAGTCCATGGGCTCGGTCACGCAGGAGAGCACGGCGGTGATGATCAGCGGGATAATAACGGCCTTGGTCTTATCCTTGTTCCCCTTGTAAGCGGTGACGATAAAGGCGAGACCGATACCGATGTAGGGCCACAGGTTGTTGAAGGTGTAGCTGTTGAAATACGTACTATCGGAGAAGGGCTGACCCGTCATTGCCATCTCGGCAACACGGATGGGATAGGCGCCGGCAATAACCTGATCACCCAGCGTCAGGGTGCCACCCACATCGGAGAACTGGAACGGGGTGTAGATGAGGTGGTGCAGACCGGTGGGAACGAGCAGCTTGTTGAGCATGCCGTAGATAAACAGACCGATGTTGCCCGACTCCTTAATGATGCCGGCAACGGAGGAGATGGCACCCTGAACCGGAGGCCAAACGATGCAGAAGCCAGCGCCCATGATCCAGGAAATGATGATCATAATCAGGAACGGGAAGCGGACGCCCGAGAACATCGAAAGGGCAATGGGGAACTGCTTGTTCGAGTACTTGTTGAACACGGCACCGGTGATGCAACCAAGGATGATGCCGCCGAACACGCCGGTATCGAGCACCTGAATGCCCATAACGGTGGCCTGGCCGGTTCCGGTAAGACCGAGCATGCCGCTCGCATCGGCAAGAGAGCCGGTGGCGTTGAGCACGATGTTGTTAGCCTGCAGGAACAGGAAGAACGACATCAGGGCAATCAGCGAAGCATGGCCCTTGTTCTTCTTTGCCATGGCGCCGGCGATGCCCACGCAGAGCAGAATCGAGAGGTTGTTGATGATAAACATCAGCGACTGATAGACAACGGCGCCCACAAGCTGGAACGGACCGGAGCCCAGTACGGGGACCAAAGCGCAGATGGTCTTGTTGGTCAGAATGATGCCCACGATGAGCAGGATGCCGGCAACCGAGAGATACATCATCGGCTGAACGATCGACTTCGCGAACACCTCCAACGGCGCTTTGAAATTGAACTTCTTTTTTGCGGTCATAGCGGTACTCCCCTTCCTTTTCCGCAAATTAAGACAGATGTGCCCTGGACAAGACCGTGAGCCTTGCCTTATATCAATCGATGTGTGGGCACGTTATGCCTAGAGACCAGGTTCTCCAAGCAGGTTAACAATGTGATATGCGAGATAACTCTTCTCAGCATCGGTAACGACAACGTTATAGGTAGACGACAAGTGGGCGGCTATGGCGTCCGCGCACGAGAATGCGCACGGATACGCCGTTTCATCGATTCGGAACAGCGCGTCTCCGTTGATTTGCCCTGCCGTAGGATCGAGCGCTCGCTGTGCGAAAAACTGCAGGTGACGAACGAAACGTTCGTAAGGCAGCGAGGTGTCATCGAGGGTCGTAGCATAGCGCTTGGAAACAATCGCGAGCACGTCGCGAACAAGCTGGACCGAAACAATCAAACGATCGGAGCGTTGCGGCATGGTGGCGTTGACGATATGCAGCGTAATGAAACCCTGCTCTTCTTCGCTCATCTGAATGCCCATATACTCCTTGATAATCTGCAGCGCACGGCCCGCAAGTGCATACTCCTTGCGATAGAACTGCTGGATCTCGAGCAGCAACGGATTCTCACAGGAGACGCCCTTGCGCTCGCGCTCCAAAGCAAGGCTGATATGGTCTGCGAGAGCAATGAGAATCTTGTCGTTGATACCAACATTGAGCTCTCGACGGAGCATCTGAACAATGTCCTCGGCAATCACGAGGTTGACGGTGGGGATGGACTCCAAAAGATGTGCCAAGCGGTCAATCGTACGCGAATCCTGAGAAGTTCCCTCCTGCAACGCGTAGGTCTTTTCGATCGACGCCTCGTCGATGGCATCGCCGGCATGACGGCCAAAGCAGAGGCCTCGACCGATGACGATGAGCTCGGAGCCATCGTCCGAAGTGACCATTGCGACGTTGTTGTTAAAAACTCGCTTGATAACCACGGTACCCACCACAAGAATTTACTCGGAAAGCCAGACGACAGGCTCTTTAACAGCAACAGGGCCGGAAGCATGCTCACGAAGAGTCGAGTTCTCCGAGCGCTCGCACACGATAACGAAGACCGTGGGATCGAAGCCGGCGGCGCGGACCACGTCGAAATCGACCTCGACGAGGGGCTGGCCCGCGTCAACGTGATCACCCTGGGCAACAAGCGCATGGAAGCCCTTGCCCTCAAGTTTAACAGTGTCGATTCCGATATGCAGCATCACCTGAGCAGAGCTGTCATCGGACATGATGCCCAGCGCGTGCTCAGTCGGAAACAGCGCCGCGACGGTGCCGGAAACAGGAGCGCACACCGTTCCCTCTTGGGGAACCACGGCAACGCCATCGCCCACTGCACGGCTGCTAAAAGCGGGGTCATTGGTATTTTCTAGATGAACAAGCTCGCCGGAAACGGGAGCGAGGATTTCGAACTCGGAAGCCGCAGTCGTCTGCTTATCCGAGCCACCCATTAGGCGAGAAAAGAAACCCATGGTGACATGTCCCTTCATAAATATAGCCCAACCAAAATCAATCGAATGCGCCCATTGAGACGCTCGCGATCAAAGACTTTGGTTAGGCCCACGTCCGAGGGGACTCGGTAACCTTCCGCATTTCTTTTACGGGGGGGGTTTGTAGACAAGCCCAAAGCCGGAACAATCATTATGACCGGCGAACGGTATTTTTTCTCCGATAAACGGTATTTATGCGGTACTTAGGGACGTTCCTTTTCTGCCGGCACCCGGGGACACTCCTTGCTCTGGTGCATTGGGGACAGGTTTGTTTGCACCAGGTCGGTGCAGATTAACCTGGCCCCATTGCGCCAATTTCGTATGCGCTAGATGAAGAGCTCGCATTCCTTCCGCACGACGCAAACCTTGCTCAGCATCTGGGAAACAGCGGATAGTTTGCTGGAATCAAGCTTGCGAGCACCTCGCGGACATACGGCGATGCAGCGCATGCAGGAGATGCACGCCTCGCCAGCTGCTCGTTTGGGGTCACCCTTGTCGATAGCACAAACGGGGCACGCCGCGGCGCATGCACCGCAGGAGACGCAATCCTCTGTTGCCTCGGGCGCCATGCGGTGACCTCCAGCTTGTTTATAAGGACGATTGCCGGGGATAGAGGGCTCGGACGCATCCTCAGCCAACAGCTTTTGCTGAATTTGCTGAGCAAACTCAGCAAGCTGCGCCGCATCCTGCGCATCCGGACGACCGGCAGCAAACTGTCGCGCAATGGAATGTTCTGCAATGGCCGCAACTGCCGCGATCACCCGGAATCCCGCATGCTTCGCAACGTCCTCCAGCTCTACGAGCGTGTCCTCAAACGCGCGGTTTCCGTAGACGCACACCAGAACGGCCCGCGCTCCGTTGCCGTGAACCATGCCCAACCGGTCAGCCACCACAGCCGGGATTCTACCGGCATACGCCGGCACAGAGATTACGGCCACGTCGTCCTCAGTCATCGAGACAGCGCTGAAATCTAGCCCGCTATCGGTCAGATCGACGGTAACGGTATTCTTGTCCAGTGCCCCGGCCACAAGGCCAGACACCTTCTGCGTTCCACCCGTCGGACTAAACACAATTTCGAATACGCTCATCGAGACACCCTCCCCCTACGTCTGGCAACGCGTCAAGCCGTTTTCACATCCAGCCAGAGTATACGGCACGTGGGATCCCCATTTTGGTGCATCAAGCACCCCAATGCACCAACCCTACGCTGTCTACCTCTTCGTTTTGTATAAATTACGGTACAGATTGTATATATTTACGGGATACCGTCGTGTTCTCCCGAGGTACCCCATCCTGGCCCGTGCAAAAAACGGAGTATTCTGCAACGTGACCGCGCCAGCAATACCCCGAGCGGGCAAACCTTTAGGGCGCTGCGTCATTTTGGGTTCCGACATGGCGAGAATGACGCGCCCCTGCTCCGGAAAACGACGAAATCTGACTCAGAACGCTCGCTAGGGATATCCGAAAGCCACCGTTGGCGACGTCAAATCATATGCAGACAACTCGAACTGCAGAATACTCCAAAAAATGCACGGCGCACCCCATGGGACCCATTGCCGCATGGTAGGAAACAGGCCCACGGCATCCTCTAGATGCATTCCCGAGGAAATCACATTTGAACTAGCGATCGGATACGGCAAACAAAAAGGGCCCCGAGCGTAGTTGCTCGGGGCCCTTGGTTCACCTCGCTCTAGCGGGCGATGCGTATGTTACTTGCGCTTGCCGCCGCCGTCACCGGGGCGACGGGAGCTGCCGCCGCGCTTGCCGCCACGACTATTGCCATAGCTACCACGATTATCGCGACCGCCGGCACGGCCGCCGCGGGAGCCGGCCTGGTTGCCGCCACGCCCGCCACGATAGCCGCCACGACGCTCCTCGCGGGTATCGTCGTAGTTGCGCCAGTCATCGCGACGATCGCGGCTGGCACGCGGATCGCGGCGATCGCGCGACTCGTTAGAGCGGCCAGCACCGCCGCGGCTGCCATTGCCACGAGTGCCCTCGCGATGCTCGCCGCCACGGCCACCGCGCTCATCAAAGCGCTTGCCGCCACGGGACTCGCCGCCGCGAGTACCACGCTCGCCACGCGAATCGCGGCCCTCGCCGCCACGGCGCTCATCACGGCCGCCGCGCTCGCCATCGCGACCGGAACGACGACGATCGCCCGAACCACGCTTGCCGCCACGCGAGCCACGGCCCTCGTCCTCGCGCTCAACACGGCGACGACCGCCGCGGTCCTCGTCCTCACGACGACGGCGGTGTGCCTCGCCCTGGAACTGCTTGGCACGACGCTCGGCACGGTTGCCGCGCGGGCCCTGCTCAACAGCACCGGCACGCTCCTCGGCAGCCACCTCGCGGGCCACGCTCTCCACAGCCTCGTCCACGCGAGCCTGAACGCCCTCGCGCACGCGGGTCTTGCCGCCGCGCTTGGGACGGCTCGGACGCTCGCCGTCGCCGCGACGCTCGTCGCGACCGCGGTTGGAGCGACCGGCCACATCGCCATAGTCATCGCCGTTGCGCTTGCCGTCGCGACGTGCCTGCTCAAGCTTCTTCTTGCTCTTGGACTTGCCGCGCTTGGTCTTCTTCTTCACCTTAAAGGCCGAAGGGTCGCGCTCGGGGTCAACCGCGGGCGGATTGGGGCCCACATGCAGGTCGCCGGCCTCGTAGATGTCGGCGGTCTTGTCCATGAGCTTCTCGATCTCGTAGAACTCATCGACATCCTGCTCGGTCACAAACGTGATGGCCCAGCCCAGCTCGCCGGCGCGGCCCGTACGGCCAATACGGTGGATGTAGTCGGTCGGCTCGGCCGGCACGTCAAAGTTCACGACGTAACGCACGTCGCTGATGTCGATGCCGCGGGCGAGCACGTCGGTTGCCACCAACACGTCGACGGTACCGTCGCGGAAGGCCGAAAGGGCACGCTCGCGCTGGGCCTGGCTGCGGTTGCCGTGAATCGCGGCGGCCTTGATGCCCTTGCGCTCCAGACGACGGCAGCAGCTGTCGGCGCGGTGCTTGGTGCGCATAAAGACGATAGTGCGCTCCGGGCCCTCCTTTTTGAGGAACTCGGGCAGCAGGTTGTTCTTGGCCTCGATGGACACCGGGAACACAAACTGGTCGACGGTGTCGGCGGTCGACGTGGCGGGCGCGATCTCCACGCGTGCCGGGTCGCTCACCAGGTCGGTGATCTCGCCCACGGCCTCCTCGTCGAGCGTCGCCGAGAACAGCAGCGTCTGGCGCTCGGCCGGCGTCTCGCGCACAATGCGGCGGACGGCAGGCAAAAAGCCCATGTCGAGCATACGGTCGGCCTCGTCGAGCACCAGCACCTTGACCTCGTCCAGATGGCAGGCACCCTGCTCGATCAGATCGACCAGACGGCCCGGCGTTGCGACCAGGATGTCGCAGCCGTACTTGAGGGCAGCGGTTTGCGGCTTGTAGCTCACGCCGCCCACGACGGTCACGGCAACGTGGCCCGTGACGTCGGCGATCTTGCTCGCGACCTCGTCGATCTGCTGGGCAAGCTCGCGCGTGGGGGTGATGACGAGCATCACGGGGCCGCGGCCGTTGCCCTCGGGCTTTTTAACACCGCGACGGCGGTTGCGGCCGCCGCGCTCGCGCACGGGTTTGGGAGGAGCGATGTGCTCCAGATTGTTCATGGTCGGCAGCAAAAAGGCAGCCGTCTTGCCGGTGCCGGTCTGAGCGGCGGCAAGCAGGTCACGGCCTTCGAGCACCACAGGAATCGAACCGGCCTGAACGGGCGTCGGCGCCGTGTAGCCCAGGTTCTCGATAGCACGAAGCATCTCGTCGGAAAGGCCCAACTCGTCAAAGGCGGGCAGACTCTGGGTAGCGGACTCGACGGCCTGGGCGGCGTTGGCCTCATCGGCGGCATCGAAGGCAGCCTGGGTCATGGCCTCGCGGGTCTCGTCCAGAATCTCGGCGTCGGTGACGTCGGATACAGAATTACGCATATGTTGTTGTTCCTTATCTGCACGCGCAAGGGGCGCGACATGCGGCCGCGCAGGCGTGCTTGGTAGTGCGCTAATACATACAAAAACGGGTGCGCACAGAGAGGACGTTGCTCAGCACGCTGGCGATCGCTTTGGCAGCCCTATCACGCGCCGTCCAGACGCAGCAGCTCTAAGCGATGGAGCAGATTCGCCGCCGGTTAGTATACCCGTACTCCGTATGCCCCCACGTAAACCACAGATGACGAGGCGGACGGGGCGGGCTCGAGGTGGGCCCGGCCGATTGTCTCAATCTGTAACATCTACAGGGCAAATCTTCCTCTACGTGTTACAGATCGAGACAAACGGTCGACACGGCTCACAAACGTCTCAATCTGTAACAGTTAACGAGTAAAATCGGCCCTAATTGTTATAGATCAAGACAGAGGGGGATTTCCGTCCAGTCCAAACCAAATCTCTCAGTCTTCCTGCAATTTCGAACATGTGGCCTATAATGTTGCTTTGGTTACGCTATATATTGCGCAGCCATTTAATACGTCGCCCACCGGGGGCCATTAATTCCTATCGCCATATTGGCTAGGAAGCAATCAAAGGAGGTATCCGTGGCAGCAGAGACGCCTTGCTCGGTCCTCTATAACGATATTCGCTCGTTCGGCGGTCTTAAACATCTCGAGATCGCCCGAATGCTCATCAATGGAAACTCTTATCTCGGCAGTACCCTGCTCGAGAAATGCTCTTCCAACCGCTCGTATCTCACCCGTTACATCGTCCATCGCAAGCCTGACCAGTGCGCGCCCTCCATCTACAGCGACTTTACCGTCACCACGCTCAACCTTTCCTCGGCAATCTGCAGCAAGCTCGGCGGCGGCGAGTCCGCCTATCGGGCAATCGCCGAGCACTATCGCGGTCCGGCCGCCAACGAAATGATGTCGGCTCTCGCCAGCTACAAGCTGGACAGCCGCCTATATGCAAATGCCCTCAATCGCATCGACAACTTTGACGGCAATGCCGTGCGCGAGAAAAGCACGCTTTACCTTATGCTCTTTGTGGCAACGGGGGCGCTCGCCGATCCCGTTCAAGGCGTGGCCACCGTCGAGCGCTTTTGCGACAGCAAGACGGGCGGGCACTTTGGCACCACCGAAACTACCGTCGGACGTGACTTTATAGGCAGCCTGGAGCAGCCGCGCGCCGTCGCCCCCAACCTCGGTCTGCTCAGGACACATGCCGACAACTGCGTCGACATGCAAATCCATCCCCTCACACGCGATCCGCGCGGCACCGTGATTGGTTCTTTGCCCAAATCCTCGCCCAGCATCACCGATGTGGGCGCCGACGCATCGCGCGAACATCTTCGCATTTGGCTCGAGGGTGAGCACTGGTACGCCCAGGGCCTTGGATCGACCAACGGCACGGTGCTCGAATCGGGTGCAGGCGACGGCGATATCGTAATCGAGCCGCCCCGCGACCAACGAGAGCCCGGCAAAGTCTATCCCCCGGTGGAAATCGAAAACAGCGACAGACTTCACTTGGGTCTCTATACAACGTTTCTCGTTATTGTGGACTAGCGCAGGCGGTGATCGAAAGACGGTCATCGCCCGTCTTTCGTCTGCTACCTTCTACGTCGTAAACGACAATGCTCAGCGGCATACGTGAGCAGTGCGGCTATTATGGTACTTTACCGATAACCGCACTGCTCACGCACACGTGCGACAACCCATGCCAGACAAAGGAACGCCATGGATACTACCGACAGCGCCTATGGCGACAAACTCATCCGTCTTGACACGTTCGACACCGCCGTGGCGGTCGACCCCAGCGCCGAGGACGACGCCAAGCGTCGGTTTATGACGCTTATTCTCCAGACGACCCACCGCGACAACGGCAACATCGGGCACGTGCTGCGCGCGACCAACACGAGCGGCGAGGTCTTTGCCGTCAAGCTACTCAAGGACAACGCCATCCTTTCCGACCAAGCCCCCGACCGCTCCGCCGAGCAATCGGCCGCGCACCTGGCCAACACCGCCGCGCTGTTCGAGGAGTACCGTCATCTGTGCACTGTCTCGCACCTGCGCGGATTTCCGCGCGTCTATGGCTATGGATCGTGCGAGGACGACCCGCTCATCCTCATGGAGTGGGTCGAGGGTACCTCGCTCAAGCAGGCGCTGCCCTTGCTTCCGCACGATGTCTCGGGCGGGCTAACCACCCAGATGGTAGCCGCCGTTGGAAACGCCGTGCTTCGCGCACTCCTGATGACCCAGGGGCTCGTGAATCCGGTCGTCCATCGCGACCTGTCGACCGCCAATATCATGTTCCGTACCACCAGCCGAACGCTCGAGCAGCAGATTGCCGATTGCTCCTTTGTCCCCTGTCTCATCGACATGGGTTCCGCGACCATGGCCCTCGGCGATGACACAATCACCCGGCGCGCCGACATCTGGCGCTTTGCCACGCCCGCATACGCCGCGCCCGAGATGCTCACGCAGGATATCGAAGGCATCGCGGCCCTTCGCCGTTCGCCGGCAATCGACGTCTATGCGCTTTCGAGCATTCTGTACCAGCTCTACAGCGGTCGCAAACCGTTCGATGTCGAGTCGACGGGTGCCGCGGCAACCGGCTCGTTCTACCTCATAAAGACCAAGACCAAGCCGGCACCGCTCGAGCCGCGCTGCGAGGGCGACAAAGCACTTGTCCAGATCATCATGAAAGGCATCTCGGTCGAGCAGTGCGATCGTCCCACCGAACAGCAGATGTTCGAGGTGCTCTCGGCATACCTCACCGATGCCGAATCCGAGGGCCGCGAAGGCGCAGGAGACGAGGTCGCGATTGATATCGATTCTGGCACGCACCTTAAGGTCGACGTCGCCGGCGAGCGCGCACGAGAGATCTTGGAGCAGGCCCGGCACGATGCCATGACCCGCCGCCGCTTTATTATCGGTGGCGTTGTCGCGGCCGTTGCGGGGCTCGGCGTTATCGGGGCGGCAACCCATGGCTTTGGCATCCCCGACTACCTGGACGGCATCCGCGGTTCACTTGACGACTACACCTGGGATCAGCTGCAGGAGATTTCGCTCAAAATTAAGGCCGCCGAGACCCGTAGCGAGGCACGCGAGATTGCCAAGCGCTATCATCTGCTCGATGACAACGGGCATATCCCCTATCCATGCACCAAGCGCGTCACGCTCACCAACGGGCTGCAGGTTGGCGCGCAGCTTGTGGGCATTCGCCACGACGAGCTTCTAGACGGTACGGGCAAGGCAGGGCTAACGTTTATGTTCGACGCCGGCATTGCCGAGCGCGACGCCGCGGCCCAACCGTTGAGCGCCGGCTGGGCAGATTGCGAGCTGCGGGAATGGCTCGACGGCGACGGCCTTAAGCTGCTGCCCAACGAGTTACGCGCACTCATCAAATCTGTCAAAAAGATCTCGAATAACGTTGGCGCCGCCAGAAGCGCATCGTGTCTGAGCGAGCTGCCCTCAACCCTATGGCTGCCCGCCATGGTCGAGCTGTGCGGAGCGCAGCCGCCCGAGTCATTTGCCGAGGACTTTCGCTACCTGGCAGACATCTACAACGGCGAGGGCAAGGAGTATCAGCTCTTCCGCGAGCTCAAGGTAAGCCCGTATTCCACGAACGAGACGATGGTCCGCCAGTGGAAGGGCAAGGACACCTGCTGGTGGGAGCGCACGGTGAGCCCCGACTCATCGGAGACCGAAGGCACGCTCTATTTGAATCGCGTTGGACACGACGGCGACGTCTTTACGTACGCAACGCCTGCGGACAAGCCAAACAAGCTAACCTGTGTGATCCCCGGGTTCTGTATCTAGGCGGCGGGCGTCTTGCCATGACGGGACCCCCTCCCCGGCAATTGTCTCGATCTGCAACACTAGCTCGGCAGATACAGGTCTAGTTGTTACAGAACGAGACAAACCCCAGCCCCGCGAGACAACATCTCAATCTGTAACAGTAAGGGGTCAAAATCCTCTCTAGATGTTACAGATCAAGACATTTGAGTTGACCCCGGGCAGTCTGTCTCGATCTGTAACAGTTAGAGGTTATATCTCCCGCTAGATGTTACAGATTGAGACATTGAGTTTGCTGCCAACTGTTTGTCTTGATCTGTAACAAATACTCGGTAAAACGGGGTCTGGTTGTTACAGATCGAGACGTTAGCTTTCGGCTGAAATGTTTGTCTAAATCTGTAACAGTTACGGCTCAAAAAACGGTCCAGATGTTACAGATTGAGATGATTGATTGGGACGGTCCATCGGCCAACCATCCATCCTCATCTGTAACGAAATCTCATATATTATTTCTGTACTGGACACCCCCAGGGGGTATGGGTGTATAGTATCGGCAGGTTAACAATTCCAACACCGAACCACAGAAAGGAGAAGCCATGGCTCAAGATAAGTTCGACGTGGGCGGCATGACATGCGCCGCCTGCCAGGCGCATGTGGACCGTGCCGTGAGCAAACTCGACGGCGTCCAAAGCGTCGCGGTCAACCTACTCGCCGGTTCCATGATGGTCGACTACGACCCTGCGCAGGTCTCCCCCGACGATATCTGCACCGCCGTCGACCGTGCCGGCTACTCGGCCTCGCCCGTCGATGCGGGCACCGGTGCCGCCGGCTCAAACGGCAGTGCGCAAGTCAGGTCCGTCGCCGCCCACATGGAGTCGCCCACCAAAAAGTTGGAGGCCGCCGCCTCTGCCATGCGCACCCGCCTCATCATCTCGATCATCTTCCTCATCCCACTGTTCTACATAGGCATGGGGCACATGCTCGGTTGGCCACTGCCCGGCGTCTTCACCGACCACACCCACAGCATGACGCTCGCGCTCACCGAGCTCGTCCTGCTCATTCCCATCGCCTACGTCAACGACGCATACTTTATCAACGGGTTTAAATCGCTTACGCACGGCGCGCCTACCATGGACGCCCTTATTGCCGTGGGCGCCACTGCTTCCATCGCCTGGTCGCTCTACGCCATGTTCATCATGGCCGACCAGCTAGCCGCGGGTCAGGTCCACGAGGCCATGATGACGGGCATGGACAACCTGTATTTTGAGAGCGCCGGCACAATCCTGTCGCTCGTCACCGTGGGCAAATATCTCGAGACACGCAGCAAATCCAAGACCGGCGGCGCCATCGAGGCGCTCATCGACTTGGCGCCCAAGACCGCGACCGTCGTGGCAGAGGACGGCACCGAAACCACCGTCGATGTCGACGCCATCCTTCCCGGCCAGGTCCTGCGCGTGCGCCCCGGCGAGTCCATCCCCGTCGATGGCGTGGTGCTCGAGGGCAGCTCGGCCGTGGACGAGAGCGCGCTCACCGGCGAGTCCATCCCCGTGGAGAAGACCGCCGGCGACACTGTCAATGCGGCCACGGTCAACCGCACGGGCTCGTTTACCTTCCGCGCCACGCGTGTGGGCGCCGACACGTCGCTCGCCAAGATTATCCAGCTCGTCGAGGACGCCAACGCCACCAAGGCGCCCATCGCCCGCATGGCCGACAAGGTCGCCGGCGTGTTCGTGCCCGTAGTATTCGTGATCTCGGCCGTGACCTTTGTGGTGTGGATGGCACTGACCAGCGACGTGAATGAGGCGCTTACCTCCGCCGTCGCCGTGCTGGTGATCAGCTGCCCGTGTGCGCTGGGCCTGGCCACGCCCGTCGCCATTATGGTCGGCACCGGCAAGGGCGCCGAGACAGGCATTCTCTTTAAGAGCGCCGAGGCGCTGGAGAACCTGCGCAGCGTGGGCACCGTGGTGCTCGACAAGACGGGCACCGTCACCCGCGGCAAGCCTGCCGTGACCGATATCGTGGTGGCCACGCGCGCTGACGGCTCGCCCGCCATGAGCGAAAAGGCGCTGCTCAAGTTGGCCGCCGCGCTGGAACGCTCAAGCGAGCACCCGCTGGCCGAGGCGATTATGGCCGAGTGCGAGACACGCGGGATCGTCGCGCGCATGGTCGAGGACTTTGCCGCCGTGCCCGGACGAGGCGTTACGGCGCGCGAGGGGCAAAACGCCATTGCAGCCGGCAACGTACGCCTGATGGACGAGCTGGGCGTTACCGTGCCCGCGGGTCTTGCCGAACAATTTGCCGCCGAGGGCAAGACGCCGCTGTTCTTTGCCAAGAACGGCGAGCTTGCTGGCACCATTGCCGTGGCTGACGAGGTCAAGGAGACGAGCGCCGGGGCCATCGCCGCACTGCGCTCACTTGGCGTCGATGTACGCATGCTCACCGGCGACAACCGCGTGACGGCCGAGGCCATCGCCCGACGCGTGGGACTGACCAGCGAGCAGGTCATCGCCGACGTGCTTCCCGCCGACAAGGAGCGCCACGTGCGCGAGCTGCAGGATGCGGGCAGTAAGGTCGCCATGGTGGGCGACGGCATCAACGACTCCCCCGCCCTGGCGCGCGCCGACGTGGGCCTTGCTATCGGCACCGGCGCCGACATCGCCAAGGAGGGCGCCGACGTGGTACTCATGCGCAGCGACCTCATGGACGTCGCCCGCGCCATCGAGCTTTCGCGCGCCACGATCCGCAACATCAAGCAGGACCTGTTCTGGGCGCTGTTCTACAACGGCATCGGCATTCCGCTGGCGGCGGGCGTGTTCTTCCCGCTCACCGGATGGCAGCTTTCGCCGATGTTTGGCGCCGCGGCCATGAGCCTGTCGAGCGTATGTGTCGTAAGCAACGCTCTGCGCCTAAAATCCTTTAAGCCCAAAGTGACAAAATAGGATCACCATTAAGTCCATTTAGAACGGGTTTTCCAGGTGCCCGAGATTGACCTGAAAGAGGAGCGACGCGTACTTTGGTACGCGAGCGACGGCTTGAAGGTCAAGGTCGGGCGCCCGGGAAAGCCGACACAACAGAGAGGAATACCCATGCGTTTCACAATTAAGACTTCCGGCCTTATGTGCGGCCACTGCGATGCCACCGTCGAGACGGCGTTGCTCAACGTGGCCGGCGTGACCGACGCCGACGCCGATCACGAGACCCAGACCGTCCAGGTGGAGTGCGCCGACACCGTGACCGCCGAGCAGCTCGCCGCCGCCGTCGAGGGCGCCGGCGAGAAGTTCCACGCCCTGTCCGTAACCGCCGCGTAACGACTCACGCGCACCCCGACCAGAAACGAGGACCCGCCATGATGGCAGACCACAAATCGGTGACCCGCATGCTCAAGACGGCACGCGGTCAGATCGACGGCATCTTGCGGATGGTCGAGGAGGACCGCTATTGCGTCGATATTTCCACGCAGCTCATGGCCACACAGGCACTCCTCGCGCGCATTAACGCCGACGTGCTTAAGGCGCATATCGAGGGCTGTGTGACTTCGGCGATCGAATCGGGCGACGAAGACCTCAAGGCCGCCAAGCTCGCCGAGATCGAACGCGTCGTCGACAAGCTCTCCAAGTAATTGGGGCATCGGGGACAGGTACGTTTGCACCACATTGGCGCAGATTGACCTGTCCCCCTTGCTCTAAATCGGGTATAAAGGCGTGCAGCATATCGAACGAAAGGCAATTTGCATGAATGACTTTATGAAAGGCCGCAATGGCGCCGACGAACTCACCATCGTGATGGGTTTTGCCGGCATCGTCATCGCGATGATCGGATCGATAGCCCGCATCCAGTGGCTCAGCTGGATCGCCATCGCCGTTATCGTGATTGGCGTGCTGCGCGGCCTGTCCAAAAATATCGATGCACGTCGCAAGGAGAACGAGGCCTTTGTCGCCACGACCGCCAATGTTCCCGGCTTGGGCAAGTTCGTCGCCAGCTTGGGCGGCGGCGCTGCAGCGGCCAGCACCTCACGCGCGGCCGGCACCAGCAAGGAAGACTTTGAGCGCGCCAAGCGCACGGCCAAGAAGATGTGGAAGGGTCGCAAGACCACGGCATACCTCAAGTGCCCCAACTGCGGTCAGATGCTCTCCGTCCCCAAGGGCAAGGGCAAGATCCGCGTCACCTGCCCCAAGTGCCACGCCAAGATGGAGACGCGCTCCTAGCCGCTACACCATAGGACAAAATAAAAGCCGAGGCCTCGCGCTGAGACCTCGGCTTTTTTGATCATGACAAAGGGACCGTCCCTTTGTCACACCTATGCTACGCCATCGCGGGCAAGCTCCTCGGCCAACGCCTCGGCAGGCATGGCCATAATCGCGTCGAGCTCGGCGTCCACCTCGGGAATACGCTTCACCTTGAGCTTGCGCACCAGATCACCGCGACACATCACGTGCGTCGGCTCACGCAGTGCGCACAGGTCATCGAGCGGGTTCTTGCGCGTCACCAGGATATCGGCGGCCTTGCCGCACTCGATCGTGCCAGTATCGCCGCCCAGCCCCAGCAGCTCGGCATTAACCTGCGTGGCTGTATGCAGTGCGAAGGCGTTGCTCACGCCGACATACTTGGCAAAATAGGCGACCTCGCGCCACATGTCATACTGCGTCACGAACGGGCAGCTTGAGTCCGTGCCAAGGCCCACCTTAACGCCAGCTTCCAGTGCGGCACGGGCGCTCTCGATGATGCCCGAGCACACGATGTCGCCGTTCTTCTTTTGCGTATCGGTAGAATGGGTCTTTTCCGGGTCGAGCAATACAAACGGCAGCGCCGGGCTGATAGTGCAGGTCACACTCGGAGCACGCCCCTCGAGCTGCGTGCCCGCGGCGCCACGGTACAGCTCCAAGATTTCGGGTGTCAACGGAGCGCCGTGCTCAATCGTGTCAACGCCGGCCTCAAGCGCGGCCTTCACGCCCTCGGTACTCTCGACATGGGCCATAACCGGAAGGCCCATATCGTGCGCCGCCTTGCATGCCGCCGCGGCAACCTCCACTGGCATACGCAGCACGCCCGGCTCGCCCACCTCGGTCGCATCGAACACGCCGCCCGTCACGAACAGCTTAATGACGTCGGCACCACGCGCATACAGGTCGCGCACCTGTTCGGCTGCCTCGGCGGGACTGTTGGCCACCTGGGCGAACAGGCCCGCACCATGGCCGCCCGGCACCGTGATGCCCGTTCCCGGCGCCACCAGGCGAGGACCCTGATACTTGCCGGCATCGATAGCATCGCGCACGGCCAGATCGGCAAACAGCGGGTCGCCCGCGCCGCGCACCGTGGTCACGCCGCTTGCCAGTTGTTGTTGGGCGCTGCCCTTGAGAATATGGCGCACGATGGCGCGCCCCACGGGATTATCGAGATTCTTCATCAGCGCGCCCGCATCGCCCGCCGAAACCGGCTTGCCCGAACCGCACAGATGCACATGCATATTGATGAGGCCTGGCATGAGATACGCACCTGCCAGTTCGATGACCTCGGCACCCGCAGGCGCCTGCGCCACAGCACTCGGCCCCATCCACGTGATGACGCCGCGCTCAACAGTCACAGCCATATCGGGTTGCGGCTCCATATGCTCCGAACCATCCAGAATGGTCGCATTGATAAACAGCGTAGAACGATCAGCAGACGCCATATCGAGCTCCTCCCTCACGATTAACATGAACATTTGTCCATTATCACCTAATGCAGCGATCTAAAGTCGAACATATCGGTTAACGGAAGGACGAGGGGATGTGGGGGACGGAATACGTTGCAGCCCCACCCCAGCAACATCAGGGGAATGTCTCGATCTGTAACAGTTACGGGCCCAAACAGCCGCCAAACGTTACAGATTGAGACATTCGGTCGACGTTTCACCGGTTTGTCTCGATCTGTAACAATTACGAACTCAAACAACTTCTAAACGTTACAGATCGAGACAAAACCTCTCAGCGCCCATACCACTGGCGTCTCCACTCCTCAGCCAATTCAGCCTGCCGAGGAATACCCGCCAACCTCATTTTCTCGACCAGCTTCCCCGGGTCTTTGAGTTCGTTAAACGTAAACCGAAGCACCTTATGCCCGAGCATTGTCAGATGAGATTCCCGCTGACGCTCTGCCACGAATGGGTCGACCGACTCCCGGCCCTCACCGTTCTGCAAGGTGTACTTCCCCTTTCCGTCGAGCTCGCCGATGACACACGTCCCGTCCTCGAGCCGCCAAAAATAGTCGACGCGAAACACCTGGCTCGGATCGAGCGGGTCGCGAAACTCCGCCTGCAGCTCCGGAACCGGAAAGCCGTACGCAATAAAGAACGCTCGGAACCGAGACTCGCCGCCGTTTTCGGACAGCCCGTCCGCATACGACGCAATCGCCTGTGCCCTGCGATACCCTCGCCTGCCCTCGCAATCGGCGCGGAGGCGCTCGCACAAATCCCCACGTGATACGCCCTTCGCCCGCAATGCAGAATCGGCGATCGCCAGACCATACGAAAACGGCGCACGCAGCAGACAATCCTCCACCGTGCGCCAAAACGACGTCACCCGCACGCCGTCGACGCGCTCAAGCGCTCCCGCCATCTGAGGACGCAACAACCTGCACCCGCTGCTCAACGTCACCGAACAACCCGTCTTAACAAGAAAACGCGGCCCGAGCAGATCATTCGGCACCTCCAGGCCCCACAATAGTGCCGCGTCATAACCCCAAAACGCCCAATCGGGATGAAATTCCGCAAGCCCTTTGATAGTCCTCAGCGCTCGCTCCGCCGGCGTCAATGCATCCCAATCATGCTGAAAACAGAACAGGTACGGCTCGGGCTCCGCGATATCGTCGGTTCCAACATGGCGTCGCAGCCACATGAGCTCGGTATTGTCATGCGTTGCGAGCAGCGCACCTTGCTTGGCCGTCTCCGTGAGCCGCGCGAGCATCCTATTCCGCGCCAACGTGTTGCGAGTCGCATGTTTGTGTTTGAGAACGGTATTAGACACTTTCATCACCACCACGTCAGACAAATGGACCATCGTCACCGTTGCCTCCGCTGACAAATGTCTTGATCTGTAACAGGAAGACCGATTTTTGGCCGCTAGATGTTACAGATCGAGATCTTTCGACACCGCGTCCAACCTTTGTCTCGATTTGTAACAGGTAGGTCGAGTTTTGGCCTGTAGATGTTACAGATTGAGACATTCCCCCAACCAGGTGCCAAACGTCTCGTTCTGTAACAGTTAGACGTTCTCCAGGCCCCCAAACGTTACAGATTTAGACAAACCAGCGGCGCCCAAGCGTTCGTCTCGATCTGTAACAGGTAGACCGGTTTTTTGTCCCTAAACGTCACAGATTGAGACAAAGTCAGGGGCAGCAGGGCGACACCAGCCACATCCCCTACTCCCACTCCTGCTCGTAGATGTTAAGCGACTTCACGTACCGCCCCTGGGCGCCCATGATGTCGCGGACCAGGCGCAAAAAGAAGCTGATGCACGAGGTGTCGAAGCCGTCCTGCAGGTCCTCCGGATGCACCGCACCCGGTCCATCGACCGCCGTGTCACTCAGGCGCGCGATGTCATACAGATAGAGCTGTCCCGCCGTCAGCCAGACATCGTCGACGCAGGCGAGGCGCACCGCGATCGCGCCGTCGCTCCAATGCTCCTTTTGCACGATATGCGGGTCGTAGACATCAAAGCGAAGGTCGGCGCGCGTATCCTTCAGCGCAACCATGCCGTTCGCAGGATCCTTGTCCAAAATGCCAAAGCGCGAGAAATACTGTGTGTCGCGCACCTGCTCGAGCCGCTTAAGCGAGGCAGGCGAAAACGATGCCGGCGGCTCATCAACATACAGCTCGAGCAGCGTCTTGCCATGGCGATAGGGGCGCTCGAAGAGCAGCCAATCGGTAAACGCCATGTTGTAGGCCATGATTTCGTTTTGGGAAGGCTCGGTGCGATAGCTGAGCCACGGGTCGACAATAATCTCAAACTGCTCGCGCGCCGGCTCCAAAAACTGAAACTTCCGCAGCATCCAAAAATGGGCCATGTCGGCAATATCGTTGCCGACGGCTTCGGCCAGATGAGCTCGGTCTAAAACGTGGTCAGTCACGGCATCCTCCTCAAACTGATGAACCTCAATTTGAGCTTACGAGGAGGGTGGGCAGCCACTGTCAGCACGGACAAAATAGGCCGCCGGCTGCAAACCAACTGCTGACCAAACACTTGACGGGACACTTGACCGAATATGCGCGCCGCAACAAAACCGCAGGTAAACATAGACGGCCAACCCGCTCTTTTGAACCAGGTGCCCGTAGCCACCACAGAAACAACAGGTGACCACAGCCCAAGAAGTCGACAAATGAACACCCGTACGTCGGCAAACGAACAAATCGGTCGCAAACCCGCAAGGAGTGTCCCCGAATGCCGGCACATAAGGAACGTCCCCAGCTGCCGGCACTTGGGGACGTTCCATTTGGGCCAGCCGTTGGGGACAGCCCTTGTCGATTCAGCTGTGGACAGCCGCCTTACAGCTCCAGCGCATCGGCGACTTCGGCTGCGCAGGCCAGGGCATCGGCCATGGCGTTCACCACGAGCGAGCTGCCGTTGCGAGCATCACCCGCCACATACACCGGCGCGGCATCCGCGGCGACGCCGTCGACACGGGCCGCAAGGTGCGAGCCCTCGGCAGCCATCACCGGCAGCGGACGACCAGCGGTGGCAACAGGCACGCTCACTGCATCGAACACACCGTGCTCCGGGCCCGTAAAACCGCAGGCGATAAGCACCAGCTGGGCCGGCACCTCGTGCTCGGAGCCCGCGATGCGCTCGGGCTTGCCAGCCGACCAATCCAGATCGACCACGCGCAGGCCCGCGGCCGCGCCCTTCTTGTCCAACAGTACCTCGATCGTATCCACACCCCAAGCGCGCATCTCGCCGCCCATGGTAGCGATGGCCTCCTGCTGGCCGTAATCGGTCTTCTTCACGTTGGGCCACTGCGGCCAGGGGTTGCTCGCCGCGCGCGCATCAGGCGCCGCCGGCAAGAACTCAAACTGGCGCACGCTGCGCGCACCCTGACGTACCGCGGTGCCCACGCAGTCGTTACCGGTATCGCCGCCGCCAATGACCACAACGTCCAGGCCGCGCGCGTTCACCGCGGGGTCGCCGCCATCGAGCACCGAGACGGTCGAAGCCGTCAGGTAGTCCACGGCATACACCACGCCCGGGGCATCAATGTTCGCAGCCGAAAGCCCACGCGGAGCACGGGCGCCGGCAGCCACCACGACGGCGTCAAAGTCGTCGAGCTTGGCGGTAACCTTGGGATCGCTCACGTCGGCACTCAGCTCGAACACAATGCCCAGCTCGCGCATGAGCGCCACGCGACGCTCGACCACGGACTTCTCGAGCTTCATGTTGGGAATGCCGTACATGAGCAGGCCGCCCGGGCGGTCGTCACGCTCAAACACCGTCACGCGGGCACCGCGACGCGCAAGCTCCCATGCTGCCACCAGACCAGCAGGACCGGAGCCCACCACGGCAACCGTGGGTGCGCCCTCCCCTGCCGGCTCAAAGCGGCGCGGACCGCCGTTGGCCCACTCATGGTCGCTGATCGCGCGCTCATTGTCGTGAATCGTCGTGGGCTGGCCATCGACCGAGCCCAGGTTGCATGCGGCCTCGCACAGCGCCGGGCACACGCGACTCGTGAACTCGGGCATGGGCGAGGTGAGTGACAGGCGCTCGGCAGCCTCGTCCCAACGGCCGCGGTACACCAGCTCGTTCCACTCGGGAATCAGGTTGTGCAGCGGACAGCCGCTCGGACGTGCCTTGCCAAAGCTCGCGCCCATCTGACAAAACGCCACACCGCACATCATGCAGCGACTCGCCTGGGCACGGCGCGCGTCGTCGTCGAGCTCCACGTACAGCGGATCGAAATCGCGGCTGCGCTCCTCCACGGGGCGCAGCTCATGGGTCACGCGATCGATATCAAGAAAAGCACCGGGCTTACCCATGGCACTTACGCCTCCTTCTTGGTCGAAGCAACAGAGCTGGCAGCCACGGACGCAGCACCCGCAGCACCGCCCGCAACATCGAAGCGAGCAACATCCGCGTCACTCGCGCGACCGGTCACAATGTCAAACGCCAGCTCCTCGGCCTGCGCATGCGTCTTGCCGACGGCCTCGGCGGCGGCGACAATCGCCAGCACGCGCTCGTACTCGGTCGGAATGACCTTCACAAAGTGTTTGCTCATCGTCTCAAAGCTGTAGAGCAGCTTAATGCCGCGCGGGCTCTGCGTCACGTCCACGTGCTCCTGGATGAGCTCGCGAATCTGCGCCAGCTCGCCGGCCGTCGGGGCTTTAAGCTCAACGCTCTCGTGGTTCACACGGGCATTGAGCGTGCCGTACTGGTCAAAGACATAGGCCACGCCACCCGTCATGCCGGCGGCGAAGTTCTGCCCGACCTCGCCCAGGATGAGCGCCAGACCACCCGTCATGTACTCGCAGCCATGGTTGCCGCAGCCCTCGACCACCACCGTGGCACCGGAGTTGCGTACGCCAAAGCGCTGGCCTGCCAGGCCGTTAATGAAGCCGCGGCCGCTCGTGGCGCCAAAGAACGCAACGTTGCCCACGATGATGTTCTCATCGAACTTGTAGGTCGCATGCGGGTTGGGGCGCACCGACACCTCGCCGCCCGAAAGGCCCTTGCCAAAGTAGTCGTTGGCGTCGCCGCACACGTTGAGCGTAATGCCGCGCGGCAGGAAGGCGCCAAAGCTCTGACCGGCCGAACCGTCGCAATCGATAGTGATGGAGCCGGCGGGCAGGCCCTCGGGATGCGCCTTGGTCACCGCGTTGCCCAAGATGGTGCCCACGCAGCGGTTGACGTTGGCGATATCGGCGCGGAAGCGAATCGGACGCAGGTGCGCACGGGCATCGGCCGTGTAGGGCACAAACAACGTGGAGTCGAGCGTCTTGTCGAGCTCGCTGTCCGCAGCCATCTGGGGCAGGAAGTGACGGCCGTCGGCACCCGGGATGTGGGCACCAAACTCACAGGTCGCGCTCGCCAGCACGGGCGACAGATCCAGCAGGTTAGCCTTGCGGTTGCCCGGGACCTCGATCTGGCGCAAGCACTCGGGATGGCCGACCATCTCGTCGACCGTGCGGAAGCCCAGGCTCGCCATGACCTCGCGCAGCTGCTCGGCAACAAAGAGCATAAAGTGCTCGACGTGCTCTGGCTTGCCGCGGAAGCCGCGACGCAGGCGGCAGTTTTGCGTAGCGATGCCGGCCGGGCAGGTATCCTGCTGGCAGTCGCGCTGCATGAGGCAGCCCATGGAGATGAGCGGCATGGTCGCAAAGCCAAACTCCTCGGCGCCCAACAGGCAGGCGACAGCGACGTCGGTGCCGTCCATGAGCTTGCCGTCGGCCTCGAGCACTACGCGCGAGCGCAGGCCGTTTTGCAGCAGCGTCTGCTGGGCCTCGGCAAGGCCAAGCTCCAGCGGCAGACCCGCGTGCCAGATAGAGTCGCGCGCAGCGGCACCCGAGCCGCCATTGTGGCCGCTGATCAAGATCTTGTCGGCAGCGCCCTTGGCCACGCCGGTGGCGATGGTGCCGACGCCGGCCTCGCTGACCAGCTTGACCGACACGCGTGCGCCGGGATTGGCGTTCTTAAGATCGAAGATCAGCTCTGCCAGGTCCTCGATGGAGTAAATATCGTGGTGAGGCGGAGGCGAGATCAGGCCGATGCCGGGCGTGGACTGACGGACCTCGGCAATCCAGGGATAGACCTTCTTGCCGGGCAGGTGGCCGCCCTCGCCGGGCTTGGCGCCCTGGGCCATCTTGATCTGAATCTCGAAGGCGCTGCACAGGTAGCGGCTCGTCACGCCAAAGCGCGCGCTTGCCACCTGCTTGATGGCGGAGTTCTTGGAGTCACCGTTAGCCAGCGGGGTCTCGCGACGCGGATCCTCACCGCCCTCGCCGGAGTTGGAACGGCCGTGCAGACGGTTCATAGCGATGGCCATGCACTCGTGCGCCTCTTTGCTGATGGAGCCGTACGACATGGCGCCGGTGTTAAAGCGGCGGACGATGTTGAGCGCGGGCTCCACCTCGTCGAGTGAAACCGGCGTGCGACCGTTGGCATTAAAGTCGAGCAAGTCGCGCAGGCGCACGGCACGGCCGGTGCGGTGCAGGCGGGCGCTGTACTCCTTAAAGGTGTCGTAGCTGTCCTCACGGCAGGCGGTCTGCAGCAAGTAGACAGTCTGCGGATCGATGAGGTGATCCTCGCCGCCGAGCGGGCGCCACTTGGTCAGGCCCAACGTGGGCAGCTGATCGGGAGCCGGGCTCTTAAGGATAGCGAGAGCGGCGTCATAGCGCTCATTTTGCTCGCGTTCGACCTCCTCGACACCCATACCGCCCACACGGCTCACCGTGCCGGCGAAGTACGCGTTGACGAACTCCGGCGTAAAGCCAACGGCCTCGAAGATCTGCGCGGAGTGGTAGCTCTGCACCGTGGAGATGCCCATCTTGGACATGATGGAGACGATGCCCGCCGTCGCGGCCTTGTTGTAATTGGCGATGCCCTGCTCGGCCGTCACGTCCAGGTCGCCGCGTGCCGCCAGATTGCGGATGCACGCATGCGCGTTGTACGGATAGATGCCGCTCGCGGAGTAGCCCACTAGCGCCGCAAAGTCGTGCGGGGACACGGCGTCACCGCACTCCACCACGATGTCGGCAAAGGTACGCACGCCGGCGCGGATCAGGTGGTTGTGCACGCAGCCCACGGCGAGCAGCGACGGCACGGGCACCTCGCCCGCAGCGGCATGATCGCTCAGCACCACGATGTTCACGCCGTCGCGGACCGCAGCCTCGACGTCTTCGGCAAGCTGCTTGAGCGCAGCCTGCAGCGCGCCCTCACCCGCGTCGCGGCGGTACACGGCACGGAACCGGCGGGTCTTAAAGCCAACACGGTCAATCGCGCAAATGCGGTCGAACTCCTCCTCGCTCAGCAGCGGGCGCTCCAGGCGCACCAGCTGGCAGGCCGTACGGGAGTCCTCGAGCAAGTTGCCGTGGTTGCCCAGGTAGAGCGTGGTCGAAGTCACCATGTGCTCGCGCAGGGCATCAATCGGCGGATTCGTGACTTGGGCGAACAGCTGATAGAAGTAATCGAAGAACGAGCGCGTCTTCTTGGACAGGCAGGCCAGCGGCGCATCGATGCCCATCGAGGCAAGCGGTGCCTTGCCCTGCTGGGCCATGGGACGCACGACCTCGTCGACGTCATCCCAGTGGTAGCCGAGCTTGGCCATGCGCACGGCGGCGGGCACCTCGGCATCCTCGGCGGGCGCGGGCGCGGCGGGCTTGTCGAGCGCGTCAACGGTTAGCGTCTCCTCGGCAATCCAATCACGGTAGGGCTTTTCCTTGGCGTAACGGGCACGCAGCTCATCGTTGTAGATGACGCGCCCGCGGGCAAAGTCGACCTCGAGCATCTGGCCCGGTCCCAGGCAGCCGCTCGTCAGGATGTTCTCGGGGCTCACCTCGATGGTGCCCACCTCGCTTGCCAGCATAAAGCGACCGTCGCGCGTCACATAGTAGCGGGCGGGACGCAGGCCGTTACGGTCGAGGGCGGCACCCAGCGTGCGACCGTCGGTAAAGGCGATGGCGGCCGGGCCATCCCACGGCTCCATGAGCATGGACTGGTAGGCGTCGTAGGCGCGGCGCTCCTCGCTCAGACTGTCGTTGTGGTCCCACGGCTCGGGCAGCAGCATGGACGCGGCACGCGTGAGCGGACGGCCGTTCATGACCAGGAACTCGAGTACGTTGTCCAGAATCGCGGAGTCGGAACCCTCGCGGTTGATGATGGGCATCACGCGCTCAAGATCATGTTGCAACACGGGGCTGTACAGGTTGGGTTCGCGAGCGCGGATCCAGTTGACGTTACCCTTGAGGGTGTTGATCTCGCCGTTGTGAATGATAAAACGGTTGGGGTGCGCACGCTCCCAGCTGGGCGTGGTGTTGGTGGAGTAGCGCGAGTGGACGAGCGCCACGGCCGTTTTGACGGCGGCGTCGTTGAGATCGATGAAGAAGCGGCGCATCTGCGTGGCGACCAGCATGCCCTTGTACACGATGGTGCGCGAGCTCATGGAGCACACATAGAAGATCTTGTCGCGCAGAGCAAACTCAGCGTCGGCCTTCTTCTCGATGGTGCGGCGGCACACGTATAGGCGGCGCTCAAAGGCATCACCGGCGGGTGTGTCGTCCGGACGGCCCAGGAAGGCCTGCAGGATGGTAGGCATGCAGGCGCGGGCTGTCTCGCCCAGATCGTGCGGGTCGACCGGCACCTCACGCCAAAAGAGCAGCGGAACGCCGGCTTCGGCGCAGCCCTCCTCAAACACGCGGCGGGCATCCTCTACGCCCTTGCCGTCCTGCGGGAAGAACAGCATGGCCACGCCATAGTCGCCCTCTGCCGGCAGAATCTGGCCGCACTTTTGGGCCTCTTTACGGAAAAAGTGATGCGGAACCTGGAACAGGATGCCGGCGCCGTCGCCGGTGTTCTTCTCGAGTCCCGTACCGCCGCGGTGCTCCAAGTTGACCAGAATGGACAGCGCGTCGTCCAGAATCTGGTGATGGCGCTCACCGTTGATATCGGCGAGCGCGCCGATGCCACACGCATCGTGGTCGAATTCGGGGCGATAAAGGCCCTGCTGCTGAGCGGAATCTGCCTGCATCGCGATCCTCCCCTAGATATTTAGACAGTCAGTTGACTAGGCATACTAGGAGCATCGCCGGCCCGTTGTGTTTCCCACCCGTTTCGAAACAATCGCGTAACGCGCGCCCTGCGAGTGGACACCGCCGAGCTCAAGGGCGGCAGCAAGGGCCCCCAAGTTCGGCCTGTAAGCTCGCCGCTTCAAACATCTCAATCTGTAACAGGAAGACCCAATTACGACGACTAACTGTTACAGATTAAGATGTTTTTGAGAGACGGATCCGAATGTCTCAATCTGTAACACAAAGGGCCGGTTTTGGCGGTCAGCTGTTACAGATCGAGATTTTCCATAGGACCATTTCTTCCTGTCTCGATCTGTAACACCTAGGCCCAATTTCCATCCTTAGTTGTTACGGATCAAGACATTTCGGCAACTCCTTTCCCCATCCTATTCAAATACAACAATTTTGTTAGTCTCGGTTAACCTTTAAGCCTAAAACGGGTACCCTTTACGGCGTCAAACAAACGGCACGCAGGAGTGCACCATGCTCAACCATCTCAAACAACACTTTGGTTCCCGGCGCACCGGTGGTCACGGAGGCCTAGACATTGCGCGGCATATCGGCCCCGGGTTGCTCGTCACCGTCGGCTTTATCGACCCGGGCAACTGGGCCTCCAATATGGCCGCGGGCTCGCAGTTTGGCTACGCGCTGCTGTGGATCGTCACGCTGTCCACGATCATGCTCATCGTGCTGCAGCACAACGCGGCGCACCTGGGCATCGCCACGGGCATGTGTCTTGCCGAGGCCACGACGCGCCACCTACCCCGCCTCGTCGGGCGTGCGATACTCGGCAGCGCGTATCTAGCCACGGTCGCCACCGCCATGGCCGAAGTCCTGGGCGGTGCGATCGCGCTCCAGATGCTCTTTGGACTGCCCGTGCGCGCCGGCTGCGTCATCGTGGCCGCGGCATCGATGGCAATGCTCATGACGAACTCCTACAAGCGTGCCGAGCGCTGGATCATCGCCTTCGTCGGCGTGGTAGGACTCTCGTTTTTGGCCGAGCTTGCGCTAGTCAAGGTCGACTGGCCGCAAGCCGCCGCAAGCTGGATCACGCCCAGTATGCCCACCGGCTCTGCCGCGATTATCGTGAGTGTCCTGGGTGCGGTCGTTATGCCCCACAACCTTTTTCTGCACTCCGAGGTCATCCAATCCATGCACTTCGAAGGCCAAGGCGAGCAAGTTATCGAGGAACGTCTGCGCTACGAGCTCTTCGACACGCTCTTTTCGATGGGTGTGGGCTGGGCAATCAACTCGGCCATGGTCATCCTGGCCGCAACGACCTTCTTTGCGCACGGCATTGTCGTAGACGACCTCGCCGTCGCAGCGGCCACGCTCTCCCCCATTCTGGGCCCGGCAAGCTCGACCATCTTTGCAGTGGCACTGCTGTTCGCGGGCCTATCGAGCAGTGTGACGGCGGGCATGGCAGCGGGCACCATCACCGCGGGCATGTTCGATGAGGAATACGACATCCACGACCGACATTCCTCAATCGGGGTGGCGACCTGTTTCGTCGGCGCAGTGGCGGCGTGCCTGGTCGTCCCGAATCCTTTTGAGGGTCTCATTTGGAGTCAGGCACTGCTGTCGCTTCAGCTGCCGATTACGGTCTTTGTGCTCATACGACTCACCAGTTCGCCCCGCGTCATGGGCAAATACGCCAACTCGCGCCCGCTCAACGCGCTGCTCGTAGGGATCGGCGTCATCGTGACGATTCTCGATGTCGTGTTGTTGACAGGGATGTAATGGGGCGGGGCACCTACCTAGGCAAACGTCTCGATCTGTAACATCTAGACCCGCTTTTGATGTCTAGATGTTACAGATCGAGATCATTCCGAGGGACAGCTCCGTTTGTCTCAATCCGTAACACGTAGACCCCGTTTTCACTGCTAGATGTTACAGATTGAGACCAAAGGTCGGCCGGACTCACGACAGACTGGATCGGCTAACAGCAGCCGTGATCCCTTGGGGACGGAGTAAAAGGGTCCCGGCCGGAATATCCGACCGGGACCCTTGGACAGAGCTATGTGTTGCTGCAAATCGCGTATCTGCGAGTTACTCTTCGACGAGCTCAAACTGATCGGGACCGACGCCGCAGACCGGGCACACGTAATCCTCGGGCAGCTCGGGCGTATCGACCTCAACCTCATAACCGCAAACGGTGCACACGAACCTGTACGTCTTCTTTTCCTCAGCCATGATGTTCTCCTCTCGAACGTGACTGCTGGTGTACTTGCTTATTAGTATATATTCTCAATAATATAATGCAAGTAATTTTCCACCATTTCTACCCTTGGTACGAAGACGCCTTAGGCGGCGTTTTGCCCTTTAGCACCTTATGGTAGTAGTCATAGGTCAACGGAGTCTCGCCGCTCAGGCGCTCGGCATCCTCAACCTCGCCAATAAAGAGCAGGTGTGTGCCCACGTCAACAGTGTCAATCAAATGGCAGCTAAACAAGGCCGCCGCGTGCTCGGGAACATAGGGCATGCCAAGAGCCGTCTCGCGGGTCTCGTACTTGGCAAACTTGTCATAGTCGCTGCTGGTGCGGAACCCAAAGTTGCCAATGTAGAGCATATCGGCCGTCTGATCGATCACGGTCAGCGCAAAGGCCTTGGCAGACGAGATAACACCAGACGTGACGTTGTCCTTGTTCACGGCAACCGAAATTCGCGGCGGCATGGACGTCACCTGCACCGCCGTGTTGATGACGCAGCCGGCGCGCAGCCCGTCTGCCGCGGCGCTCACCACGTACAGACCGCTCGGCATGGTAAAGAACGCAGTTTTGTCCATAACGATCACTCCCCTAACCCGGGTTGGTACCTCATGGATGTATGTACCCACAAAAAAGGCGGCGCCCATAACGGACGCCACCTTTGAGACATATGTGTCAGAACAGTAAGGGAGATGAGACGCCCGCAGTTGCGGTGAAATAGGGACTGAATAGCCCCTCAAACAGGCAAAACAGTCCGTATTCCACCGCAACTTATACAGAGCGCCTAGCGGTTGCGTTCCTTAAGGGCGCGGTCGATCTCGCGTTGGACATCACGCTTGGCCATGTCCTCGCGCTTGTCGTAGAGCTTCTTGCCGCGACCCAGACCCAGCAGCAGCTTTACGCGGCCGTCGGTATTAAAGTAGAGCTCCAACGGAACCAGCGCATAACCACGGTTGCGAAGTTTGCCGTCAAGAAAGTCAATCTCCTTGCGGTGCAGCAGCAGACGACGCCGACGGTCGGGATCGCGATTCCACACGCCACCATGGCTATAAGGGTGGATATGCAGTCCGACGAGCCAGCACTCGCCGCCACGAATCAGCGCAAAAGTGTCAGTGATCTGACAGGCGCGCTCGCGAATCGACTTGACCTCGGTGCCGCTCAGCTCAATACCGCACTCAAACGTCTCATCGATAAAGTACTCGTGATGTGCCGAGCGATTCTTGGAAATGAGTTTGCGCTCGCGCTTACTGGGCATCGCCGGCCTCCTTGGCTCCATCGGCGTTTGAGCCCGCAGTCTCGCGCTTTGCCTTGCGCTCGGCATTGAGCTCGGCATCGCTCTCGCGCACCAGTTTGATAATCGCCGCGCAGGCCTCCTCGCCCACCAAGTCGCGAGCACGTACCGTCAGGCGCGTCGCCTCCTGCTTGTCGCCGTCGCCTGCAGCATCGGTCGCGCACATAATCAGGCAGATGGCAATCTCGGCCGAAGGCGAGGTCGGCACGCCTTGCAGGGCCAATTCACCCATCACGTGGTCGTCGCTCTCATCAGCGGCATCCGGATAGGTGGTATGGATCTTGTTGAGCAGGCGCGTCGTATGCGCATCGTTGGGCGCCAGGCGCAGCGCCAGACGCGCGCAGCCCACGGCAGCCGAAACGTTCTCGGTCTCGGGCTCCAAGAAGTACTGACCTAGATTGGCGTAAGCGCGGGCGGCGCACTTGCCATCGCTTGCACGCTCCAGCACCGAGAACGAGAGCGATGCCCATTCCTGCTTGTCCTCGAGAGCGCGGAACAGCTCGGCCAGATCAAGGCGGTAGTTGCAGTTCATGGGGTCCCAGCGCACGGCCTGCATCAAGGCGTTGCGAGCACTCACATAATCCTGCTGGCGAATGTAGGCAAACGCCATGTCGGAGTACAGGCGGTCAAACGGCACCTCGACCTGCACGAGCTCGCGCGGATCCTTCTCCACGCGGCGATAGGCCAAGCGCTCAAACTTGCTATCGAAGCTAAAGTATTGGCGCTTCTCCTCCGTCTTGCACTCAGCGTCGATATACTCCTCGGCGAGCTCCACCAGACGCTCCAGCAGCGGCGTCGCCGTAGCCAGGTCGCCCTGCGCCAGATAGTTCTCGGCATACGTGATGTCTTGCAAGCTGATGGGCAGATCCATGGCTACTCCTCGATCTGAGCGAAACACGGCAGGCGCCGTATATACGGTTAATACACAAAACCCGGGTCTCTTACGAGGCCCGGGTGTTCAATTTTGGTAGCCCGTACCAGATTCGAACTGGTGATCTCCGCCTTGAGAGGGCGGCGTCCTAAACCGCTAGACGAACGGGCCATATGTAGCAAATGCAATGGCTGGGATGGAGGGAGTCGAACCCCCATTGACGGAACCAGAATCCGCTGTCCTGCCATTAGACGACATCCCAATGACTGCATCGCTGCGCTCGGCTGTGCCTTTGCGCAAGAAAGAAATATACGGGAAGTCTCGCCGTGACGCAAGCCCCAATTTTGACTTTTTTGAAATTCAGTCAAATTGGCCTAATTTAGTCCAACCCGTGAAGGACCTGTGAAGCCGACCGCTGTACACGAAGGGCAAAACGCCGCGAGCGGTAGCCGTCAACCGTTGGCAGATTCTACCGCGAAAACGATAGCACCAGGCAACACAATCGAAGTATCAATGATCACGTAGATATCGAGGCGCCATGGACGAAGAGCTTGATTACCTATGGGAGACCCTGGGCCTCGAGATCACTGCCGACCTTTGGCCCGAACGGGACAAAATCCATCCCACACTGCGCCCCGCCATTACTGTGGTGCAGGCAAAATACCGCCGTGCATCCTTTTTGATCATGCGGATGTCATGGCACGCGGGACTCCCCGACCTTAAGCGAATCCAGGCAAGCCTCGTCGAGTTGTCCGGCATGCCGACCGTCATATCCGAGGCGCACCTGGAGCAGCGCCAGCGCGAGCGACTGCAACAGCAGCGGATTCCCTTTATCTGCCCCGGCGTTCAGGCATATCTGCCCTTTATGGACGAGGAGTACTGGAGCGGCAAGCCCAACAAACACGTAAAGGTCTACGATCCGCACGAATGGGCACAGCTGGCGGACTGACTGGGGCAGGCCCGCCGGCGGAAAGTGCGTCCCAGATTTCAAGCTCAAACTGGTCCCCACTTTCCCGTCGAGCCCTCAACCGGAAACCGTGTCCCACAATCGAAGCTCAGAATGGGACGTGCTTTCCGCAACCGGCCACTTTGGGAAAGCGCATCCCATTCTGGAAGCGAATTCCGGGTCGCACTTTCCGCAGCCGCTACAGCAACGCCTCGGCCCAAGCCGATTCCCTAAAGCCTGGAATCACAAAGTCGTCGCCCACCAGCAGCGGACGCTTGACCAGCATGCCGTCGGTCGCCAGCAGCTCGTAGCACTCCCGATCCGTCATGCCCGCATCCAGACGCGCCTTCAGGCCCAGCTCTCGATATTTCATGCCCGACGAATTAAAGAAGCGCCGCACCGGCAGCCCCGAACGAGCAATCCAGGTCGCAAGCTCATCAGCCGTGGGATTGTCCAAAACGATATCGCGATCGATATACTCTACCCCATGTTCGTCCAGCCATGCCTTGGCCTTCTTACAGGTCGAGCACTTGGGATATTCAACAAACAGTACGGTCATGGGAATCCTCCGAATATAGATCGGCCAACGCAGGCACACGCCACACGAGGCGCCTTCGTATGATGGGCCAATTGTAGCCCACGGGTCACACGCTAAACGAACCGTACCCCGAATCCGCGTTTAATGAACGGCAGCAGCTCCATTGCCTCGGGCGTGATATGGCCCGCAACGTTCATGCGCTCGTCACCGGGAAGATCGACCCGCGCAATCTCAAGCTCGCCTTCGTAGCGCCCATATCCGCTATTGCTCACAGCGATCGACCCCGCCTTTCGCGGCAGGCCGGCTCCGACATCCGTCGGCACGGAATCCGGCTTAAGCGTCGTACGTGACTCCTGAGACCTAAAAATGAGGACGCTCGAGTCGGGCCGGTCGTGATGAATCTGCCCGCGCACATAGGCTTAACCGGGCTCAAGCTCGCATTGCAAATCCACGTATCCGGCGGAAACTTGAGCAAACTGCGCCCAGCCCGCATCGGATAGATCGGGGTCGCCGACCAACACAATGTCGCAATCGGCGCCATGTGCAAGCTCAAGCATATTGAGAGCAACCTTTGACGCGCGACCGCGCTGCGCCTCGACCGTCGGCAGTCCCTCGAATACCGGCCCGCGAACGTTAGCATCACCCGGCACAAAAGCCATGATTTCGAATCCAAGCGCCGCAAGACGAAGATTCACCCGAGCAATGTCCTCCAGAGCTAAACCGGTATAAGGCTTGGGGTAAAAATTGTGGCAGGCGGCAAAACGAGTCACATCGGCACCGGCCTCACGCCACGATGCGATTTCATCAGAACTCACCGTCGATGCATTGACCACAATGTGAAATACACCGGACAGCTCCGCGACCCGCTGGTCGCTAAAGCCATAGTCCAAACGAAGGTATTCCAACCCCAGATCGCGCAGGTCCTCGATGCGCTCAAGCCCGAGCAAATCGCACGTGCGAGGCCCCACATCGGCAATGAGCGCAATGCCGCGGGCGGAAAGCAGCGACAGCACATGACGGACCTTATCGGCATACGCCGCTCCCCCATCCTCGGGAATATGCAGCGAGGTGAACGCATAGCGCGCACCCGCCGCGGCACCATGTTCAATCGTCCGCTCAATATCCTGCAGAGGGCTGGAAAGATAAATCGAAATACCCGTTTTCACGCTTCAACGCTCCTTTAAAAAAGGCCGGCGGAGCAGCTAGCCCCGCCGGCACAACCATAACATCAAGAAATCTGCCGCGCGCCGCGAACCCCGAGCAACACGGCTCGCGATATCAAACTACTCGCCAAAGAACTCGTTGATCTTCTGCTCGTCGACGCCAAAGAACCACGTCAGGACAAAGCCGGCGGCATAGGCAAGCAGCATAGCGGCAACGTAGCCGAGCTGCTGGCCAGGAACGACGATCAGCAGGCCAAACAGACCGGAAACGCCCTGAGAAACCGTGCCGATGTGAAGCAGCGCCGCGAGCGCGCCGCCAAATCCGGCACCCAGGCAGGCCGTCACAAACGGACGAACGAGCGGCAGCGTAACAGCATACATCAGAGGCTCGCCCACACCCAGGATTCCAACGGGAATGGACTCTGCGACGTACTTCTTGAGCTTGGCGTTCTTGGTCTTAAAGTACAGCGCCAAACCGGCACCGACCTGGCCGCCGCCAGCCATCATAAGGATGGGAAGCAGGTAATTGATACCCTTGGTAGCGCCGTCGGGATCGTTGAGCATAGCGTGGATCGGCGTGAGCGCCTGATGCAGGCCGACGGAAACCAGCGGCAAGAAGCCTGCCGACAGGATATAGCCGCCCAGGACGCCCAGCTTCTCGAAGATAAAGGTCAAAACGCTAAAGATGGCAGTCGTCAGCCATGCGCCAACCGGCTGGATGACGAGCATCAGAGCAAAGGCGCCGATGATGAGCACCAGCAGCGGAGACAAGAACGTGTCGAGTGCGTTGGGCATAACCTTGCGAATCTGACGCTCCATCCAGGCAAAAAATGCGCCAGCGATGAGAGCCGCGATCATGCCGCCCGCTGCGGGGTTGTACTGCGCACTGGTGAGCGGCAGCAGAATGGCAGTGGCAGGATCAGCCGCGCCAGGCGCAAGCAGGGGCATGGCACTGTTGGCGATACACATCATGCCGGCGATGCCGCCCAGCGCAGCGGAGCCACCAAACTCACGTGCCGCGTTATAGCCCACCAAGATGGGCAGATAGGCAAACAGGGCCCAGCCCATGGAACGAATGCCCTGGTACCACCACTCGCCTGCAAGCGCGCCTGCCGTCGAGACGTTAATGACGTTGCAGATACCGTTGATGAGGCCAGCCGCAATGATGCCGGGAAGCAGGGCGACGAAGACATTGGAAATCTTCTTGAGGAAGGCCTGAACCGGCTTAGACTCGTACTTGGCCTTCTGCGCGGCCTTGTTTGTGGCCGCAGCGTCAACCACGCTCTCGTCGGCAACGCCTTTCGCAAGGCCGGTGAGCTTGGAGAACTCCTCGAGCACCTTATTCACCTTGCCCGGACCCAGCACGATCTGCATCGTGTCGTCCTCGACCAGGCCCATCACGCCGTCGAGCGCCTTAATACCCTCCGTGTCGACGTTGCCCGTGTCTTTGACGGTCACGCGCAGGCGCGTCATGCACGCCGCGTTTGCGAGCACGTTGTCTTTACCGCCCAAAAGGTCCAGCAGCTTTTGAGCCAGCTCTTTGTTCGTCATAACTCCTCCTTGTATTGGGTATCTCGTCTAGATGTCATATCAGCTCACGCCGTGCACCTATTGGGCATCGGCATTGCTCTTCTCATGGCCACTCACCGCAGTACGGACATGGCCGTGCGCCCGTTCAAGAGCTACCGCAGCCTGCTCGGCATCGCAGTCCAACAGCACCGAGACAATAGCGGTTTTTACGTGGCCGCCGGCATCCGCAAGCGCCTGAACAGCGCACTCGCGCGTGCAGTCGGTCGCTTCCATCACGATGTTCTGGCCGCGCACCACCAACTTCTCGTTCGTCTGCTGCACATCGACCATCAGGTTTTGGTACACCTTGCCAATCTTGACCATGGCACCGGTCGAAATCATGTTGAGAATGAGCTTCTGGACCGTTCCCGCCTTGAGCCTCGTTGAGCCGGTCAGCACCTCGGGACCGGGCACGGGCTCAATGGCAAGATCTGCGCTCTCCCCGATCTTCGACCCTTGGTTACAGGCAATTGCAATGGTCTTGCACCCAGTTGCCTTGGCGTACACAAGGCCGCCCACCACATAGGGAGTACGACCGCTTGCCGCCAGGCCAACGACAAGATCCTTGTCCGAGAGTCCACGCTCCCGCAGGTCGCTCGCGCCAAGCTCCTCGCTGTCTTCGGCACCTTCGACAGCCTTGATAAACGCCGTCTCGCCCCCGGCAATGAGCCCGACGACCAGATCGGGCGATACGCCAAACGTAGGCGGGCACTCCGAAGCGTCAAGCACGCCCAAACGACCACTAGTGCCCGCGCCCATGTAAAAGACGCGACCGCCGCGCTCAAGCGCCTCGGCAGCCCAGTCGATTGCCGTGGCAACCTGTGGCAACACTTTCGTGACCGACTGGACGGCACGGAGATCCTCATCGTTCATCGTCGTGACGATTTGCAGCGATGTCATCGTATCGAGGTCCATTGACCTTTGATTACGCTGTTCGGTCGTGAATTTTGTTAAATCGAGCATTTCATTCACCTCATCTTTCCTGTTTCTCGATGTAGTTTTGCTTTATGACATGCGTCGCCCGTTCGTAGTCGCTGGCAACGTAAGCAGCGTACAGGGCATCGACAACCATAAGCTGGGCCATACGCGAAGCCATGGCACCGCTGCGGATCAAGGGCTCACTCGCAGCAACGCCGAGCACGGCATCGGCCATGGTGGCAAGCTTGGATGATCCATCTACTTTGGTAACGGCCACGACGGGACAGTTGTGACGTTGAGCCTCGGCGGTGCAGTCCAGCACCTCTTGCGTCAAGCCCGAGTAGCTAAAGGCGATTGCCATATCGCCCTCATGCATGTTCTTGGCACATAAGAGCTGATCATGCCAGTCGTCGTACAGATGGCACTCTTTGTCGACACGCATGAGCTTTTGCGCCAGGTCGTGCGCGACCAAACGAGAAGCACCAATACCGAACAGATTGACCGCGCGTGCCCGCTTAAGACGGGCCGCGCATCGCTCCAAGACGGTGTAATCGAGCGTTCGCGCCGTCGCCTCGATCGTGCGCACGTTGCTTTTCATCACCTTCCCCACGATACGTTCGACGCTGTCATCCATGGAGATGTCCTCGAGGGCAACGTCTTTCTTGTCACCTAAGAGCGCCAGCTCGGCAATCAGTTCGCGTTGGAACTCCTTGTAGCCCGCAAAACCCAAACGCTTGCAAAAGCGCAAAATGCTCGAGGGCGAGGAAAACGTGACATCGGCAAGACCGCGGACGGACAGCCCGACCACCTCGTGCGGATGAGCGCTTACATATGCGATGACATTGCGTTCCGCCGGGCTCGCGCTGAGCTCACGCTCGCGAAGCCGCAAAAGCAATCCATTTGCCATCTCAAACACCTCCGTTGAGAAGAATTAAAGACCAACGAACGATTCGTACCGGATACAAACAGCTTTTGCGGTACATTGTGCCGCATCGTGGCGCACAAAGGGCGAGCGTTCTACCGCTCGCCCCTCAAATCCGACCGCTCGGAAATACACGCGACACAAAATAATTCAACAAGGTCGCATTATCAGAAACGAGTTTGTTACCGGCTAGAGCCTCGCATGGGCGCCGATCGGCCGAGTCGCATGGCGCACCAACGCCGCCGCCAGCAATACCAACAGCATGGCGGTGACATAGCCCGCAGCATCGAATCCTAAATCGATAACGTCGAAATGCCTGCCGGGAACAAAGATCTTATGTACCTGATCGCCAACGGAGCAGGCGGCGCAAAAGAGCAATACGGGCACGCAACGGGAGCATACGCTCCACGGACGCCTGGAAAAGCAAACCACGACCACCGAGGCGAACAATCCGACGAAGAAAAACTCTACGGTATGGGCAACGCGACGGACGTTCGTGCCCACCCACATGCGAATGGAAGCAAGTCGGCCAGACCGGACATTCGAGGCAGCCGAATCGGTGCCCCCGGTCATTCCGTTCTCCGCCTGGGCTTCACCCGTGGCATCGGCAGCCTGAACGCCCGTAGCCTGACCCTCCACCACACGCGCGGTGGACTCGCTCAGCAACGACGTCTGCACCGCGTTTTGCTCCGTCAGCACCCAGATGCCCGCCAGCGTTGCAGCGAACAGAACGATCGCGGTCCATCCGATTATTTGTTTTACGCGAGCCAAGGGCCAACCTCCTTTTTTGAATATCAGCGAGTGTAGCCACAAATGGCATCGTCACCGTATCAAAATTTGAATCGCAACAGGAAGCGACAAAGCGACGCAAACCCCTACCCCGCCTCGCGCATCCAGCGATCGAACGTCCCCACGCACACGCCCAGGCATTTTGCTGCCTGGCTGCGGGTAATATCGCCTGCCTCATAGCTATCGCGCACCAGCTCAAACTGAGGAGGGCACGGCTTGCGAGGTCGACCGAAACGGACCCCTCGCGCTCGCGCCGCTGCAATCCCCTCCGCCTGGCGCCGATGGATATTCTCGCGCTCCACCTGCGCCACGTAGCTCAGCAGTTGCAGCACAATATCGGCAATCAGGGTGTTGGTCACATCCGGCGCGCCGCTGGCCCTGACGCGCGTGTCAAGCAATGGCATGTCCAACACCACAATGGCAACCCCGAGCTCCTTGGTAATGCGTCGCCATTCCTCAAGAATCTCGGAGTAATTACGGCCAAGTCGGTCGATAGAAAGCACCACCAGTACGTCCCCGTCTCCCAGGACGTGCAGCAGCTCGCGATAACGCGGTCGATCGAAGTCCTTGCCGCTCGCATGGTCGGCATAAATATTCGCCGAGCCCACGCCATAGGCGCCCAGCGCATCCAGCTGCCGATTAAGGTTCTGATCGCGCGAACTCACCCGCGCATAACCGTACACCGTCGCCATCTCATCCCCGCTTTCTTGTAAACCTGCCAAAAGGGACAGGTTTATTTTGGTAGGTTTTACCTCTCAAATAGCAGGTAAGCGGGCGGCCGAGCAGACGACAAGGTAGTCACGATTCAAATGCGAAGGGCGGTCCCGAAAGACCGCCCTCCGCTCTCTCGCCACGAGTCGGGATTTAGCTAATGGATAAGCTTAAAGTCCAAGTGTCCACGCGTGGTATTGACGCGCGAGACCTCGATAATCACGCGCTGGCCCAGTTCATAGCGAGTCCCCGTGTCGGCGCCCGTCAGCGTAAGCGCGTCCTCGTCGAACTCGAGCCACTCGTTGCCCAGGCTCTTAATTGAAACCAGGCCCTCGACCTGTGTTAGGTCCAAGCGCACAAAGAGGCCCATGCTGCTAACCCACGAGACGGTTCCGGCATAGCGCTCACCCAGACGGTCCTCATAGTACTGGGCAATCTTGATCTTTTGCGTCGCATGGCTGGCGGCATCTGCCGCGCGCTCGGCATCGCTACATGCGCGGCAGATCTGCGGCAGAATGCGCGGCAGCGACTCGCGCCCCTTGCCGATCAGCCGCGGCGTACGGACCAAGGCGTCCTTGCCGCCGAGCTGCTCATAGGCCAACTGCAGTTTGAGCACGCGGTGCACCACCAGATCGGGGTAGCGACGGATGGGACTCGTAAAGTGACAGTAGCACGGCGCGGCGAGCGCAAAGTGGCCCTCGTTGCGCGGCTTGTACAGCGCGCGCTGCATGCTGCGCAGAAGCAGCGTGTTGACGAGCGGTGCGTTGGCCGTACCGGCGGCAGCATCAACTGCAGCCTGCAGCTCATCGGGGCTCCCCAGGGCAATACCGGCAGCACGGCGATCGTCGATGATGCCTAGCTGCGCCAGCGCAACGGCGGCACCGTGCAGGCTATCGGGGCTCGGATCCTCATGCACGCGATAGCAGGCCTCGATATCACGGTCTGCCAGCCACTCTGCAACGCACTCGTTGGCGAGCAGCATGGCTTCCTCGATAAGCGACGTGGCACACGAACGCTCACGCGCCACAATCTGCACGGGCACTCCGTCCTCATCCAATAGAGCACGAATCTCGGCCGTGTCAAAATCGACCGAGCCGCGGGCGCGACGGATACGACGGCGAAGTTCGGCGAGTTCGTTAGCGGCGACAAGGAAATCGCAGAGGTCGACGTTGTAGCCGCGGGCGACCTCCTCGCACGCAAGACCGCGCTCAAGCGCTTCCTCGCGCGAGGTCTCGGCAGCCGCAACATCCTCGGCCGCACCCTCCAGCACCGAATACTCAACCGCGCCGGCACGCACCAGCAGCGCCTCGGCGCCGTCATAGTCCATACGCACACGCGAGCGAATCACGCTGGGGTACGGATCGTAATGCCGCACGCGACCCTGTGCATCGAGCTCAATGTCAACGGTAAACGCAAGACGGTCCTCGTCAGGGCGAAGCGAGCACAGGTCACAGGACAGGCGTTCGGGCAGCATGGGAAGCACGCGATCGGCCAGATACACCGATGTCGTACGATGGCGAGCCTCAAGATCGATATGCCCGTCCCAAGCCACATAGTGTGAAACGTCGGCGATATGCACACCCAGCTTGTAGCCACCCTCGGGCGTGCGCTCCAGCGAAATGGCGTCGTCAAAGTCGCGCGCGTCGACTGGGTCGATCGTGATGACAAAGCGGTCGCGCAGATCGCGGCGGAGCGGGTCCTTAAGCGCCGCGGACACATCGAGCGAAAGCCCCTCGGCCTCGTCCAGCGCGGCCTCGGGATAGCTATCGGTATAGCCGTAACGCGCCATCACATATTGAACGCCCAAATCGGGCGCGTCATCTCCGCCAATGCGGCGCTCGATCGTCACGGTACCCGATTCCAGGCGCGTCGGGTAGGTCAAAATGCGCGCGACAACAGCATCACCCGGGTGGACACCCAGACGATCCGCCGAGGTATCCTCGGGCAGAATGAAGAAGTCGGCCTTCAGACGCGAATCGAGCGGCTCGATCACACCGAGCGGACCGGCGGTCTGGTACGTGCCCACCACGCTTATGGCTGCACGCTCAACCACGCTTTCGATCACGGCGCGCCGCTCACCGTGCGGGCTGTTCTTAATGCTCACGGCAACGGTATCGCCATCCATGATCTCGCGCTTACCGCGGCCCATGACCTTGTAGTCGCCGTTTTCGGTTACAACGTAGGCGCTATGCTCATGGAGCTGCACGCGCCCGGTCAGGCTCGGACGGCGTTCGCTGCGCACCGGCCCGCGCTGATTGCGAGCTCCACGCTTATGCTTGTTATTGCGCCCCATGGCGCCTCCTAACTATCGATTGCGAACTCCAAAGAGTCTACCCAAATGATTCGCTTTCCTGCCGTCCCCTAGGGATCAAAAAACGGGCCGCCCCATAAGAGACGACCCGTTGGAAGGGATGAATTCCAAGCATGCCTACACGCGCAGGTAGCGGCGCATGGCGATGGCAGAACCAAAGAGACCGATAATCACACCGACCAGAATCAGCGCAGCATAGGTCACCAGGTAGTACTGCATCGGCAGGGCAAACGACATCCAGCCGATGCTCTCCTGCAGACGCGGAATCATCAGATTGCGCAGCAGCTCCAGAACGCCGATGGAAAGCAGCGAGCCCAAAATGGCCTGCAGCACGCCCTCGGTGATAAACGGGCCACGAATGAAGCCGTTGCTGGCGCCGACCAGACGCATAATCGCAATCTCACGACGACGCGCCGTGATGGACAGGCGAATCGTGTTGTTGATGAAGATGAATGCGATAAAGGTCAGAAGACCAACGAGCACCACGGCGGCGATGCGGATGTAGTTGGTCACCTGGAACAGGCGGCTCACTTCCTCCTGGCCGTACAGCACGCTCGCGTTGACGTCGCCGTCATCCGCGATCTTCTGGAAATCGGCATCCTTCTTGAGCTTCTTTGCCGTGCTCTCGACCTTGGACGGATCGTCCATCTCAATAGCGAAGGAAGCCGGCAGCGGGTTCTGGCCATCGAGCGCGCTCATGGTGGCGTCGGCGTTGCCCGACATCTTGCTCGTATACTCGGCCAGCGCGTCGTCCTTGTCCTTATAGGTCACGGACTTGACGTTATTCCACGTCTTAAGCTCGGCCTCAAAAGCCTGAACATCGGCCTGATCGGCGTCATCACTAATGAACGCGTTGATGACAACCTGATCCTCGACGGTGCCGATCACGGAGTTCAGCATCGCAGAGCCCATGATGAACAGGCCGATGATAAACAGCGAAAGGAAGATCGTGATGACGGCGCCGAGCGAGGTAGTCCAGTTACGGAAGAAGTGGCTGATTGCCTCTTTGAAGGAGTAGCCCACGTTAGTTGGTGCCATAGTTGCCGTAACCTCCCCTCTCCTGGTCGCGGATAACGTGGCCGCCCTCAAGGGCGATCACGCGACGGTGCATGCTATCGACCATCTCGCGGTCGTGCGTGGCGACGATCACGGTGGTGCCAGTGCGGTTAATACGCTCGAGCAGCTTCATGATGCCCAGCGAGATCGCCGGGTCGAGGTTGCCCGTCGGCTCGTCGCAGATCAGCAGCGGCGGACGGTTGACCATAGCGCGGGCGACGGCAACGCGCTGCTGCTCGCCACCGGAAAGCTGGTCGGGCAGCGAGTCCATCTGATCGGCCAGGCCGACCAGACGCAGCACCTCGGGCACCTGGCTGCGAATGACGCCCTTGGGCTTGCCGATGCACTGCAGGGCAAACGCCACGTTTTCGTAGGCGGTCTTTTGCGGCAGAAGCTTAAAGTCCTGGAACACGGCGCCAATCTGGCGGCGCAGGAACGGAACCTTGCGGTTCTTGATCTTCATGAGGTCCTGACCGGCAACCAGGATGCGGCCGCTCGTCGGCTTGACGTCACGGTTGAGCGTCGACAGCAGCGTGGTCTTACCCGAGCCGGAGTGACCGACCAGGAAGACGAACTCGCCCGGATAGATCTCGATGTTGATGTCGTCGAGTGCAGGCTTGTTGGGCTGTGCCGGATAGATCTTGGTGACATGCTCCATAAGGATGACGGGCTCGACACCGGCCTGTTTGGCCATCTTCTTGCGGCTGGCCTGCGGATCGATGGGCGCAAACACCGACGTAAAATCGGGGTTGTTGAGCGCGTTATCGAGGCTTGCGACCTCGGCTGCCTGATCGCTCTCGACCACCGGGGCAGCAGGCTGCGTGGGGTCGGGAATAGCGGCAAAGAGACCGGACTGCGCAGGCTGAGGAGCCGGCGTCGCAGGGGCCAAGGGGTCGGGAATGCCGGCCATGGTAGGCTGCGGCGTGGCGGCACCAGCCTGAGACTGCTCCACGCGAGCGGTCACGGCCTGAACGGGCTCAAAACCCGCCGTGCCGGAAAGCGCGACATCGCTGGTTGGATTGTAGGCAAAGGGATCGGATGCCGGCTGTGCCTGATCTGCCGGCTGAGCGGGGGCCTGAGCAACAGGCTGGCCCTCTGAATCCGGAGTGGCGAAACGACTGCCCTGGACGCCTGCCTGCGTCTTGGGGGCATCATCGCCCGCACCGGAGGTACGGAAGTGGTTACCCACTGGTGCTCCTTATCGTCGTGCGTTTAAACTACATGAGCGCTTTGTATTTTAGCAGTATTAGCTTTGCTGCACATAAGAAGCATGGCGTGCTTAGGGATCCCGTCGGCCGGGCACAGGGCTACTCTCCAAATCGTCCTCGGACATGTCGGAGCCCCCGCTGCGCGCTTCGCGCTGCGGGGGCTCCTCCGTCCTGCGGAAAGATTTGGGGGCAAAGCCCCTGGCCTCCCCTATGTTAACTTCGCCGGCGGCGGCTACAGGGACCTACGCTCTGGAAAGTCGCCGGGCTGATAATTCGGCTTTTTATTGGTAGGGGCTTTTGCTGGGCTGGAGCACCTGCTAGAGATGGGCTTTGGTGCTTTGTTTGGTTTACGCTGCGCTGGTTTCTTTGTATTCGAAGACTGGTTCTAGGAGGTCTTCGATATTGCAGTGAAGGGCTTTTGCTATAGCTCTTACGGTTGTTACCGAGGCTTCGTTGATGTTTCGTTGGCGCTGTTCGTACATTTGGATTGAGCGGAGTGATACGCCCGATTCGTATGCCAAGTCTTGTTGGGTTTTCTTAAGCCTCTTTCTTGCTAGTGCTAGCTTGGTTTGACGAGGTGTTTTCTTCGCCATATCGCAAACAAGACTCGCCACACGTTCCTCTGAGGCTTCATGCCAGGGGTAGTACAGGTTGCGCAGCGCGTCAAACGGAACGACATGCAGCAGATCTTCGAAAGACTCTCCTAGGCGCCACTGCAGGTATGCCAGCATCCAGCCCGCCCAATATTCCGGCGTCTTCTCAAATCGATAGGTGCAGTCCGGTATAGGCCCGTTTTGATAGCCCGACCTTTCGGCGATAAGCGCGAACAGCTCAACACCCGATTTTCCCGACACTACCCATGCATTGCCGCGCTCAAACTCTCGAGCAACCCCGCTCAGGCAAAAGAGTTCAGCAACTTCCGATCCTTCTGCTCCGTAATCGTTAACGGCATAGTCGAAGCAATCCCCGAGGTTGTTCATTGCGTCCTCAAGGTAATAGACGGGGTATGTCCTACTCGGCCCACAATCCGTTAACTCTTGGATCATTTAAATCAACCCTCCCTGCCATCAAATCCCTAATGTCGACACCATCAGAGTCAAATCCGTTTACCGTATCCAGGTACTTTCGTCGAGCGTTCTGTTCTCGCTCAAATCGTTTGGGATAAAACTCGGCTCCTGAGGCCTGCTTCCAATCGCGGAACCTGATCGCCGAGAACGCGCGCTCACTCATAAGCGCATATTGAATGCCCAAATCCCCCAAAAACATAATGCGCTGCAGTTGCCTGAGCGAAATCATGCCGTTAACGAACTGTCTTGCAAACGAAAAGTAGGAATCGTCAGCGCGATAGCCTCGAATGACGTCATAAGGAGAAATATCAATCAGGCAGTTGTCCAGCAAATACCGAAGTCCTTCGCGTGCCAGCGGCGTCGAGACATTAAACTCCCGGTTGTCGGCCAAAATCGCAAGCCAATTGAGGATTGAAAACTCCCCAGACTCTAAATCCAAGACCGAAAGGCCATCTAAATCAAGCTCATATCGATTGGCAATGCCATCAGACTCGGTTCGACATGCCCACTCCATTGCCATTTCCTCATGCGGTGTGCAATAAAACCCGCGCCCATAGTCATTGAATTGTCTGCATTTATCCAACGATGGATGATCAACAACAACGTCCGACCCGTGCCAAAGCTCCATATCGACCTCCAAAAATATCACTTCAGTGATAGTTTACCAATAACTATCACTGAAGTGATATTGATAAGAGCTTTTGAGGGGCCGCGGCCTGACTAAAGGCAGGCCTCGGCAATGCGGCGCTTAAGCTCATCGATGCCCACGCCGGTCTGGGAGCTTGTGATGATTACGTTCTCGGCCGGGACGTTGAGCTGCTTTTTGATGGCTGCTGCCTGGCGGGCCTGCTGGGTGCGGCTGAGTTTGTCGGCCTTGGTGAGGCAGACGATAAAGTTGAACTCGTTGCCCTGCAGGTAGTCGATCATGTCATGGTCGAGCTTGCTCGGGTCGTGACGAATATCCACCAGCGACACAACCAGGTTAAAGCTACGCTCCGAGTCGAAGAAGTCGCCGATAAGCTCGGCCCAGCGGTCGCGCTCGGCCTTGGAGCGACGCGCGAAGCCGTAGCCCGGCAGGTCCACAAAGTGCACGTCGTCGGCCTCGAAGAAATTGATATTGCTCGTCTTACCCGGCGTACTCGAAACCTTGACCAGGTTCTTGCGGCCAAAGAGTTTGTTCATAATCGACGACTTGCCCACATTTGAGCGGCCAACGAAGCTCACCTCGGGACAGGTGGACTCGGGGATCTGCGAAACCTTGCCGTAGCTGGCGACGAACTTGGCAAGCTGGTAGTTAATTGAATCGGCCATGGACACTCCTTGGTCGTAGGTTCTTACAAAACGGGCGTGCTATTGCGCGGCAGCGATACGACGAACGATGTCAAGCGTGATGCCGCTCGCGGTGCGAGCGTACTCGTCCAGATCGAACTCGCGCTCGCAAAACGCGTCATATGCCTCGTCACAATTATCGCTGATAGCGCGCAGCACCAGGCAATCGACACCATTCTTGGCCGCGATGTGCGCAATTGCCGCGCCCTCCATCTCGACGCAATCGGCATGCGTGGCCTCAATCGCAGCGTTACGCATGGCGTCACCCGTAACAAAGCGGTCACCCGTGGCGATAGTGCCACACAGGAACTGCTTGGGGTCCTTCTCCGCAGAATTCTCATCCGCCGAGGTATCCACAAATCCATGCTCGGCAAGCACGGCGGCGGCAACATCAACCAACGCCGGCGTCGAGACAAACTCCTCGAGCCCCGGCGCGGACTCGGCGATGAGTGCCGTATCGGTATCCAGATAGCGCAGGCACTTGCCTATAACCACGTCGTTAATATGGAGTTTAGGGTTTAGGCCGCCCGCAATACCCGAGAACACAACGGCCTGCGGGGCGTATTTGCTGATGAGATGCTGCGTTGCCGCCGCGGCGTTTACGGTTCCCATGCCAGCGGTCGTAGCAACAACGGACAAACCGTCGAGCTCGCCGCTGACAACGGTCAAGCCCGCCTCTTGTACCACACGAGCGCCGTTCAGTTCTTCTTTAATCTGCGCAACCTCTTTTTCGAGTGCACCGATGATTGCGATGGTAGGCATACCATCCCCCAAACCCGTGAAAACTGCTATCCACGGTATGGTACCAGCATTTTGGCTCAACCGCGCAATACGAAGCCGCTAGACCACCGCAGCGCGGGTATCGTAGAGGAGCAAAATGACTTGCTAGCCGATGGCGTTTTTTAGCTCCGCGCGGCGCTTTTTCATGCCCGTCATGACAGCGTTGCGCAGCTCGGGCATGCGCGCGGTATCCATCTGGGGCACGCCCTCGAGCTTATAGGGAATGCCCAGTTGCTCGTACTTGACGACACCCATCGTGTGATACGGCAGCATTTCCAGGCCCACCACGTTGTGCCATGGAGCGATGAGACGGCCGAGCTTCTCGCACTCCTCCACCGTGTCGGTAATGCCCGGCACCACCACGTGGCGGATAACGACCTTGATCTTGCGACGTGCAAGCTCATCGCCAAACGCCAAGATGCGTGCGGGATCGCAACCGGTCAGCTTTTTATGCTCGACCGGGTCGGCATGCTTAATATCAAGCAGTACCATGTCGGTCTCGTTGAGCACGGCATCGAACTTCTCGGGGTGGTTGGGGTCAAATGCATAGCCACAGCTATCTAGGCAGGTATGTACACGGCCATCGGGGTTGTTGTGCATTGCACAGAACAGGTTGGCCAAAAACTCGGGCTGCAGGAGCGGCTCGCCGCCGGACACCGTAATGCCACCGCTGCGATAGAACTCGTGGTTACTCTGGAACTCATCCATCAGGTGTTCGACGGACACCATGGTGCCGCCGTTGACCGACCAGGTATCGGGATTGTGGCAATACGCGCAGCGCATGGGACAGCCCTGAACAAACACCACAAAGCGGATGCCGGGTCCGTCGACCGTTCCCATCGTCTCGATCGAATGCACGCGGCCAAGGGCAAACGCAGAGTCCTCGGGACGAGCGTCCACACCCTCAAGCGTCATTTCTGCCATTCGCGCTACCTTGCCTCTCCTTGGATGCAACCAATTAAAATGCCAGAGCCATTCTAGCCCATGCGTTTGCGTTTAAACGTCTCGGACTAGAACGGCACGTTTTAATCTATCCCCCATCACCATGGCTGGGGGCTACGTCGAGATGTCAGGCTGAAGAACGCTCGCCTGCGGCCTTTACGCCTTGAGCGTGAGCACCGCACCGAAGGCGGTCGGGCCGCAATGGCTCGAGATGACGCCGCCGACCTGGGTCCAGGTAACGTCCTTAAAGCCCAGGCCATGTGCATAGACCTCCATGTCATCGCGCAGCTCCTGGGAAAGGCCCACCGAATACGCCAGGCCAATGTGCGAGTAGTCGATCTCGCCCTTCGCAACCATGTGGTCAATAAAGGCGCGGGCGCACTTGAGCATAGAGCCGCGGAACTTCTTGGTCGCCACGAACTTACCGCCCGTCACCTCAATGCAGGGCTTAATCTTGAGCAGATGGGCGCCTAGGAACGCGACGTTGGACAAGCGACCGCCTGCCTTAAGGAAGGCAAGGTCGGTAGGGACAAAGCCCAACAGCACGCGGTCCATGACGGAGTTCGTAAATGCAAAGATCTCGTCAACGGTGGCATCGGGATGAGCCTCGATGTATTTGGCGGTCTCGACGACAACGAGCGACTGGCCTACCGAGACAAAGCGCGTGTCCATAGAGAACACGTAGTCGCGACCCTTGGCGGCGATCTTCGATGATTGATGCGAGCAGGTCGTGGCCTCGGAATACGCGAGATGCAGAATAGTCGCATCGGGCTGCTCGGCGTGAATGCGGTCGTACACGTGAGCAAAATCCGCAGGCGCGCAGCCACTGGTCTTGGGCATCACGCCAAACTCGTTGCAGCGCGAATAAATCTCGAGCGGATCGATCGAGCCGTCCTCGACGGTCTCGTCACCAATCGTGACATGCATGGGCACGCGCACGATGCCGTAGCGGTCGCAGAGCTCCGGCGTCACATCCGACCCAGACTCGACCACGATTACGTACTTGCCCATTATTATCACGACCCATCTCGACATTGGCTTTTCAATACATGGCACGCGCCGCCGCACTGTTGCACAACAGCGTCCAAGCGCCAAAGAGACGCCGCCCCTTGCACACAACAAAGGACAGCGTCTCCCTGGAAAACTCCGTGCTTATCTGAGATTCTACACGGTTTATTAAGGAGTGTTACTTATTCCGCAAACGGTCACTATATGCGGTAAGCGGTAGTTGGCCGCGACAACTGCGACACATTCCGTCCAGCAAATCCAATCGTGCTCCACGCACGGTTAATGCACGAGGCGGTAGAAATTCATCGATGCCGCACCCTCGGCGTGCAGCTCCATCGCCGGAACCGCCGGCGAATAGGTACGGCTCGTAAGTGCCGCCTCGCCACCGTTGGCAAAAATCTCGACCATCGTAGTGTCCGAAAGCACGCGCAGGTCGCGAAGCTCGCTGAGCTCGATCGACCTCTGGTCGCGCCCATAGCCTTCGTCACCCATGTCGAGGGTAAGCATCCCGTCCGCATAACGCACAAAGACACCCTTGCGGATTTCGAGCTCGGCCATCTTGGCGCCCTCACAGGAAACCACAAGATCAAACAGGCGGCCCGGCTCCTCAACGGTTTCACCGCCTGTCGCGCGAACGCAGTCACCGCGCATCCTCTCAATCTCGTGCGCCGGCTGCTGGCAGAGCTTACCATCGCGTATGCTCAGCTCTCTCGGCACCGTCAACGCGCACTGCCATCCGCGCGCCACCGTCGGGTTTTCTGCCGTCGCGTCGGGGCAACCCGACCATCCGATCATCAAACGCCGGCCTGCAGCATTCTCAAAGGACTGCGGAGCATAGAAATCAAAACCGGCATCGACCATCGGGGGCATGCCCTGCCTGACGATTTTAAAGCTCGGCGCCTCCCAATCGGCCTCGATGGGGAACCACACGCACTGATGCGGATTGCGGTAACGCCAACCATCGGCAGGCACACCCTGCGGACAGCAAACGAGAATAAGCTCGCCATCAAGCTCAAACAGATCAGGGCACTCCCACATAAAACCAAACTTCTCGCCTAGCTCAATGCGCGTCGCATAGCTCCAGTCCTCTAGATCGCTCGAGGTATAGACAAGCACGCAGCCACGGTCGTCTTTCGTACGAGCGCCCAGAACCATGTAGTAGACACCGTCGTGTTCAAGGATCTTGGGGTCGCGCACGTGCGTACCGATATCGTCGGGGTAATCGACCGGCCCAACAGCTATGCGCTTCTCGCCCAATTCGTCGGGATTCTCGGCAACCATATGAATCTGGTTTTGCTCACGGCCCGTCAACACGTAGTCGTAATCATCGCGGTCAAAATGCTTAACGTTGCCGGTATAGAAGTAGTGAATCTTGCCATCACGTACAAAGGCAGAACCAGAATACGCTCCGCTCGAATCCAAATCGGAATCGGGGAACAGCACAGGGCCGCGATTCTCGTACGTTACAAAATCCTTTGTCGTCAGATGGTTCCAAAGCACTGGACCGCCATGCGCAACATCGAATGGATCGTATTGATGATAGATGTGATACGTATCACCGATCTGCACCAATCCGTTGGGGTCGTTGAGCCAGCCAAGCTCAGGCTCCACATGGAACAGGAGCCTATCGGGGTCGGACGCGATGCGACCAGCCGTCTCATCCTGTCCGGCGCGCCACTGCTCATAGTCCGCACGCATCACCTTGTTTTTTTGATTAAACATCGCCATTGACCTTCTCGTCTATAGGAAAGGACGCTCGACTCACACGAGCCGAGCGCCCTTCCTCAAATGGACTTATCCGCACATCACTTTGAACGGCTCAACTAGAAGCTGACATTGAAGCCTGCGCCAGCGCCCTCTTCATCGGTGGTCGGAACGCCCTTTGCCTTGTTGTAGGCAAAAATCAAGACGATCGGCACGATGAAGGCGATGAGATTGCCAGCCACATACCACACGAGCGTCTCGGGCGTGACGATGAGCAGGCCAAGCACGCCGGTCAGACCCTGACCGATGGCGCGCACCTCAAAGAGCTTCACGAAGGCACCACCGCAGCCTGCACCGATGCAAGCGCAGATGAACGGGATGATCGAGTAGCGCATGTTTGCAGCGAAGATAGCGGGCTCGGAGATTCCGACCAGCGTCGGGATAAAGGACGACATGCAGATGTTGCGCTCTTTGGAATGCTTCTTGTGAATGAGGTACATGCCGATGGCGCCGCCGCCCTGGGCGATAATGGAAACCGACCAGATGGCCTGGATGTAGTTGAAGCCAGTCGTGGCGACGAGGTTTGCCTCGATACCCTGGATGAACTGATGCGTACCGGTAACGACGAGCGGCTGCAGGAACGCGGCGAAGACAAAGGCACCAAAGACGCCCATCCTGTTGTACAGGATATCGATTACGCCGCCGAGGACGTCGCCGATCAGGTTGCCGAGCGGGCCGAACACGGTGAACAGGGCGACGTTAGCAAGAATCAGGGTAACGGTCGGGACAAAGACGAACGAAACGACCTCGGGGATGTACTTCTGGGCAATCTTTTCGACCTTGGCCATAAACCAGGCAGTCAGGATTGCAGGGAACACGCCGCCCTGGAAAGCAACCATGGGAATGGAGAGCGGACCAAAGTTCCAGTACTCAGCACCCGTCGGGTCCATAACGAACGTGTTGCGGTTCATAAGGCTCGGGTGAACCATGACGATACCGACGAGGATGCCCAGAATCGGATTACCGCCAAAACGCTTCACCGCGCTGTACATAACCAGGACAGGCAGGTAGTCAAACGTGGTGGCGATAATGGCAAAGAAGCTTGCGAGGTTCTTGAGGAACTCGCTGTGGTCGGCAAGGCTGCCCTCCATGCCGAAGAGTCCGTTGGCAACGATCAGCGACTTAAGGCCGACGATGATAGCAGCGCCGACGAAAGCGGGAATGATGGGGATAAAGATGTCCGAGAATACCTTGAGGACCGAGAAGAACTTGCCTTTCTTGTCCGCCTCGGCGCCCTTGACCTCGGAAGCGCTGATCTCCTTAACGCCCGTCAGAGCCATAAACTCATCGAAGACCTTGTTGACGGTACCGGTACCGAAAATGATCATGAGCTGGCCGCTGTTGTACAGCACGCCCTTGACGCCATCGATGTTCTCGAGTTCGGCCTTGTTGTACTTGCTCGTATCCTTGAGCACCAGACGCAGACGCGTAACGCAATGCGTGGCGCCCTCGATGTTCTCCAGACCGCCGACGTTATCGACGACTTGCTGAGACACTACTTTGTAGTCCATGTTCCTCTCCATTCCCTTACGAAATCATAAAACGTTTTGATGCCATTACAGAGACGCGATCGTTGCATTTGCGCACTTGAGCGTACCGTCGGTGACCGTCAGCGCCACACCCTGGCCCTGCTTATTGCAGAATCGAGCGTTAAGCGCAACATCATCGACAAAGATGGTCGCGATATCGTCGTCAACGACCAGGCGCACATGATGAGTGCCCTCGCCCTTAAAGAACAACGGACGCTCGAGGCCCATGTTGTTGACCTGGAACCACGGATACTGGGGGGCCGCCGTAAACTCGAGCTTGCCCTCACGCAGGTTGGCGCGGAACTCATAGGCAAGACCGGACTCGGCGTCCTCGGCAAGCTTCACCGAGAAGCCGGCAGCGTCACCGGCGAGCTCGATGTCGGCATCGAGCATATAGGTGGAACCGGCATCCGCGGCGAGCACCTGCTCGACCTTGCCCGACTCGCAGGAGAGCTCAAAGGCCTCGACTGCCTTAGCCTCGCCAAAGGCGCCAAGCATGCTGTCAGGAAGCTTGGTGCCGAGCGTTCCGTCGGCACGCTGAACGATCTCGAGGGGCATAAAGGTGCCACCCCACAGGTAAGAGCTGGGGTCGCCGCCCTCGTCACGCGTAGGAACCCAACCAAAGAGAACGCGGCGCTCGCCGTCAAATGCGGTACGTGCGGCATAGTACGCGCGGCCATCGAAGGAATCGTCCGCAGGAGTGATCCAAGGACCGTTGATAGAGCGAGACATGCGGTAACGGGTCTTGTTGCCATCACTGTACTCGGAGAACACCAGATACCACCAGTCGCCCATCTTAAAGAGATCAGGCATCTCGAACATGGTGTACAGGCCCGGATTCCACCAGTCGCCCTGGAACTCCCAGGTATCCAGGTCCTTGGAGGTGAACTTGACCAGACGACCGGTCATCAGACGCTTGTCCTCGCCCACACGCGTGCCGAGGATGAGCATGTACTCTTCGTTCTCCTCATCCCAAAGCACAAAGGGATCGCGCCAGTTGCGGTCATCGTAACCCTCCTGGGGCGGAAGCAGCGTCTCGGCGATGTTCTTCTCCCACTTGACGGCGTCGTCACTCGTTGCGTGAAGAAGAACCTGCTTCATCAAGCGTGCCTTGACCTTATCGCGATTGCAACCAGTGTAGAGCGCATGGTACTTGTCGCCCACCTTAAACACCGTGCCGGCATAAACATACTGGTCGACTTCCTCGTCGCCGCCACGCTCAAGGCTCTCGCCAAAGTCTTTGTAATTGACGAAGTCCTTGGTTGTCGCGAGTGCCCAGCCAAACGGCTCTCCGAAAGGTCCGGGGTTTCGCGTGTCACGCTGATGATAGAGATAGAACGTGCCGTCCTCGCCGTACGGCATGATGTCGCCTACCCAAATTCCCTCAGGCTGGTAATACACCTTGTGCATCCGAGACTTCCTTTCTCACGAGATACTAACTCGGTACAACTGCAAGATATGTCAATCGTTTTCATATGTCAAACGTTTTCACACCAATACGTCTTTTCGCAGTTCCAGTCGTCGGCAAACGGTTGACATATGCCGGCGAACGGTCATCAGAGGTGTTTGAGGAATTCTTTTGGCACGGGATGAACTACGCGGTTTTACCCTCAATGAGTTCAACGGGGAGCTTGATATTCGATTCGGGCTTTTCGCCGTTAATAAGAGCAATGATGGATTGCGCCGCGAGCTCTCCGATGCGATCGATATCTTGGCGAACGGTTGTTAAGTCAGGCATAAACGTCATAGTGCGACGGGCACCATCCGCGCCCACGACCTTAATATCGCCCGGAGCGCTCAAGCCGCGCTGCTTCATCACGTTAAGACAGATAGCCGCCATCGTGTCGTCTCCCGCAAAGATGCCGTCAATATCGGGGTTCTCATCGAGGATCTTCGCAACGACCGCGCTCTTTTCGTCGTCGGGCTTAACGAACTCGACCTCACGGACAAGCGCGGGCAAACCGGCCTGCTCAACAACATCGAGGTAGGCATCGGTACGCTTATTGGCAGGCATGCGCATGCGGCTATTGCTGCGCAGGCACAGGATGCGCGAACACCCGTCATCGATCAGGCGACGCGTGGCAAGTTCGCCGATACTATAGCTGTCGCTCGCAATCTGAACAGAGGCCTCGCCAAGGTCGCAGTCGATACCAACCAGACTCAAACCCATCTCGGCATACGCCTCGGCACCGATATTAAGCGAGTTGACGATGACGCCATCAACCATATTGCGTCGAAGCATGTCGATATAAGAGCGCTCAAGCTCGGGTCGATTGGCGCTATTGCACAGCAGCATCTTAAAACCGTTTTCGGCCAGGGTATGCTCAATGACTTGAACCACTTGGGCATGAAACGGACTGCTGACATAGGGGACGATCATACCGATAAGATTCAGGCGACCGTTGAGCATGGCACGAGCGATATCGTTGGGCGTATAGTTGATGCGCTTCATCGCGGCATGGACCTTATCGCGAGTCTCTTGGCTAATATAGCCACGATTATTAAGCACACGAGATACCGTAGTAGGCGAAACCCCCGCCACCGCCGCAACTTCCTTGATGCCAGGCTTAGCCGTATCCTTAGAACGAGCACTCTCGCGAGCCATAGCACCCTCCCCCATCAACATGTCATACGTTTACATACGAACAAAGCATACCCCAACAAGAGCGGGAAGACGGTAACAGTACAAGTAAGTAAACGACTCATCCAAATAATTAGGAGAGTTCCGCCTAAAGGGTGACTCCAAAGGACCCCACATGGCCGGTTTTGGGTTATTTTCCAAAACATCCCGCAGGACGCAAAGAGGCTCCGCAGCGCGAAGCGCGATGCGGAGCCTCTTTGCATGTCCGAGGACGTTCCGGAGAGAAGTCCCCGTCCCGCCCCCGGATTCCCGGTGGGAGTTCTAGACCTTGTCGGCCTTAGTACATACCGCCGCCCTGCTGACCAGCGGTAGCAGCAGCGATAGCGTCCTCAAGCTGAGTGTTCTTGGGCACATCGGAGACGGTAGCCTCGGTGATGAGGATCAGGCTGGCGACAGAAGCAGCGTTCTGCAGGGTGACGCGGCTGACCTTGACGGGGTCGAGGACGCCCATCTCGATCATGTCGCCCCACTCGCCGTTGGCAGAGTTGAGACCCTGGCCGGCGGGCAGCTCGGCAACCTTGTCGACCACGACAGCGCCCTCAAAGCCAGCGTTCTTGGCGATGGTAGCGACCGGAGCGGTCAGAGCCTTCTTGACGATGTCGACACCGATCTTCTCCTCGGGGTCGTCAATCTCGACAGCATCGAGCGCAGGAGCAGCGTCCATGAAGGCGACGCCGCCACCGGCGACAATGCCCTCCTCGACAGCAGCACGGGTAGCCTGCAGGGCGTCCTCGACGCGGTGCTTGATCTCCTTGAGCTCGGACTCGGTAGCAGCGCCGACCTTGATGACGGCAACGCCACCGGAGAGCTTGGCCAGGCGCTCCTGGAGCTTCTCGCGGTCGAAGTCAGAGGTGGTGTTCTCCATCTCGCCCTTGATCTGAGCGATGCGAGCGTCGATGGCCTCCTTGGAGCCAGCGCCGCCGACGACGACGGTGTTGTCCTTGGAGATGGTGACGGACTTAGCGGTACCGAGCATATCGGCGGTGATGTCAGCGACCTTCACGCCCAGCTCGTCCAGAGCGGCCTGGCCACCGGTGAGGACGGCGATGTCCTCGAGGATGCGCTTGCGGCGATCGCCGTAGCCCGGAGCCTTGACGGCGCAGACGTTGAGAGCGCCACGGATCTTGTTGAGGACCAGGGTAGGCAGAGCCTCGCCGTCGATGTCCTCAGCGATGATGAGCAGGCCACGGCCAGCGCGCTGGACAGCCTCGAGAACGGGCATGATGTCCTGAACGCTGGAGATCTTCTGGTCGGTGATGAGGATGTACGGATCCTTCATCACGGCCTCCATGCGGTCGTTGTCCGTGACGAAGTAAGCGGAGACATAGCCCTTGTCGAACTGCATGCCCTCGACGGTGTCGATGGTGATGTCGAACGTCTGGGAATCCTCGACGGTGATGACGCCGTCCTTGCCCACGACCTCCATGGCCTCGGCGATCTTCTCGCCGACCTCGGGGTCACCGGCAGAGATGGTACCGACGGAAGCAATCTGCTCCTTGGTCTCGACCGGCTTGGCCTGCTTCTTCATCTCGGCGACGGCGGCGTTGACGGCCTTGTCGATGCCGCGACGGATGGCCAGCGGGTTAGCGCCAGCAGCAACGTTGCGCAGACCGTCGTTGACGATGGCCTGAGCGAGCAGGGTTGCGGTGGTGGTGCCGTCACCCACGGTGTCGTTGGTCTTGGTGGCGACCTCCTTCACCAGCTGGGCGCCCATGTTCTCGATGTTGTCCTCGAGCTCAATCTCCTTGGCGACGGAAACGCCGTCGTTGGTGATGGTCGGAGCACCGAACGTACGCTGCAGCGCAACGTAGCGACCCTTGGGGCCCATGGTGACGGTTACGGCGTCGGCCAGAGTGTTGACGCCCTTGGCAAGCTTAGCGCGGGCATCGGTGTTGAACGTAATGTTCTTTGCCATGGTAGGTAATCCTCCAAAAGAAATGTGACTCGCGTCGCCGCTTCCGAGTCCTATGCGGCGGGCGCGTTCAAAGACGAATCAGAGATTCTGACGAGACTAGGCCTCGACGACAGCGTAGATGTCGTCGGCGCGCATCAGCAGATACTTCTCGCCGTCGACCTTGACCTCGTTGCCACCGAACTTACCGTAGATGACAACGTCACCGACCTTGACGTCCATGGGGATGCGCTCACCCTTGTCGTTGACCTTGCCGGCGCCAACGGCAACGATGGTGCCGCGCTGCGGCTTCTCCTGGGCGTTGCTGGCGATGTACAGACCAGAAGCGGTCTTCTGCTCGGCCTCGTCGGGCTTGACCAGAACACGATCTGCAAGCGGCTTCAAAGACGACATGCTTGTCTCCTCCTTTTTGGGCCGCGTGGTTATGCCACGCGAATTAACCCTTTTTGTTTGCGTACGCGTTGAATGGTACCCACGAATGGCGGGTTATACAACACGAAGTCAAAAAATCTTATTTTTTGGCACTTAGATTTTCTGAATGCCGGGGGATAACTTAGCGATGCCTCCCGTGTGGCTCCGGAGGGGCGGGGCGTAAGGTTTCCTGCTCGGGCAGTCCTGCTCGCACGAAGGCCACATTAAGTGGCCTTCGGCTCGTGCGGAACTCGCGATAAACCTTATGCCCCGCC